>Ga0163216_100087_pt1 | contig 261506 bp, 238 predicted proteins | sample SynspAceP_FD_167610 | JGI IMG/M metagenome (GOLD analysis project Ga0163216, IMG submission 167610) | Saline lake microbial communities from Ace Lake in Antarctica - Synechococcus sp. Ace-P (Illumina Assembly) | ecosystem: Environmental > Aquatic > Non-marine Saline and Alkaline > Saline ...
CCAGAGCTGACTTAACGCCGCTCGTCACGCTATCAGGTTTTTATTGTCGAGTTTGTGAAGTGAAACTTACACGCATTATTTTATCACTCATGGCACTGATGCTGGTGTCCATACCCAGCATCAGTTCAGCGCAAGAACGCAACTCCCCGTTTACCTTTTCTGACACTACATCGTCATCTCCTATTTCAGGTAACAGCGGCTTTTTTGGTTCGATTCAAGGCTGGCTTGGCGGCGCTGAGGCTGCCCCTGCGCTGCTGCCACCAGACGAGGCCTTTAAGGTATCTTTGACTGCAAGCAGTCCTGACTCGTTGATAGCCACATTAGTCGCAGCAGACGGCTACTATCTGTATCGTGAGAAGTTGGCGTTCAATGTTCAGTCTGCCGATGCTGTCATTGATCATGTCGAGCTTCCACCGAGCGAGCTGATAGATGACCCTCTTTTTGGTCGTGTGCCGGTTTACTTTGGTGCCATACAGGTGCCCATCACGCTCGACATTCCTCCTGGGTCGAGTTCCGATATGCTGACCCTGGATATCGCCTACCAGGGATGCAACGATCCGGTAGGCGTGTGCTATCCGCCCGAGCAAAAATCCTTGTCCGTTTCACTCGATGTGCCAACTCAAGCACATCTTGAAACCGGCAGGAGTAACAGTACGACAAAATCCACAAGCCTTGGGACATCAGAAAGCTCGCTTGTCCGTGAGCTGTTCAGTCAAGGTAACACCTGGGCATTGATCGCTGCGTTTTTCGGGTTTGGCTTAATTCTAGCGTTTACACCCTGCATGCTTCCGATGATTCCGATACTTTCAGGGCTGATAGCAGGGCACAGCCCTGCGTTAAGTCGTAGGCATGCCTTTGGTTTGTCGCTGGTTTATGTTCTGGCGATGGCATTGACGTACGCTCTGGCCGGGGTCGCTGCTGGTCTGGCCGGAACGATGCTGACGGCGTACCTGCAGAATCCATGGGTGCTGGGTAGTTTTGCAGGTGTTTTTGTACTTCTTGCTTTGTCCATGTTCGGCTTTTACCAACTCCAGATGCCATCTTTCATTCAGGGCAAGCTCTTCGGGTTGGCGAACCGTACAAGAGGCGGCAAGACGATCAGCGTGGGCCTGATGGGAGCATTATCAGCGATCATTGTGGGCCCCTGCGTCGCTGCCCCGCTGGCTGGTGCCTTGTTGTATATAGGCCAGACAGGCGATGTGGCTCTGGGCGGGGTGGCGCTTTTCTCCATGGCCATAGGCATGGGGGTCCCCTTGCTGGTCTTTGGTACTACAGCAGGAGCGTTGCTACCAAAAGCCGGGCCGTGGATGTTATCGGTCCAGCGTTTTTTTGGCGTAACTCTGCTCGCCGTTGCTATTTATATGATCTCTCCGATCATACCTTCGGTGATTCACATGGGACTATGGGCTGCTCTGCTCATTGTCTCCGCAATGTATTTAAAAGCACTGGACCCCCTTCCTGACAACGCCTCTGGTTTTAGGCGCTTCGGTAAGGGGTTTGGCGTCATAGCCTTGGTTTACGGCCTGGCCTTGTTAATTGGTGTTCTCTCAGGTGGTCGTGACGTCCTGCAACCGCTGGATGGCTTTGGAAGCAAATACCCCTCCGAGGCGAGTGCCTCAAACGAGCTGCAATTTGAAAAAGTGGCCAGTCTCGCTGAGCTTGACTCGCAAATCAAAAGCGCTGAGGGGCGTTACGTCATGCTCGATTTCTGGGCAGACTGGTGTGTCTCCTGCCATGAAATGGAGCGATTTACTTTCGCCGATGAGCGGGTCAAAACACGTCTCAAGGATGTGGTGCTACTGAAAGCTGATGTGACCGCCAATAATTTAGATGATAAAGCCTTGCTTCGACGTTTTGGGCTTTTTGGGCCGCCGGGCATCATCTTTTTTGATCAGGAAGGCTTAGAAATCGACTTTCAGGTAGTTGGGTTCCAATCGGCTAAAAAATTCATTAGCTCTCTCGACAGCGCCATTCCTCTCTGAGTGCGCCGTGTACTCCTGACGCTTGGATTACAAAAAAGTAATGCAGGCATCACTCGCGTGACAGCTCGATTTGACTAGAGTCAAGTAACCGCTGCCGATGGTCCAGTCCCAGCGTATCTCATTGAGTCATCGAACTACCTGATAAAGGATTCTCATTGCGTGAAACACTTAACTGAACTCCCCGTTCTTAACCCGGGCTTGTCTCGCCGCCGTTTTGTTCAAGGCCTGGCAGCCGGTGGTGTATTGCTGAGCCTTTCTCCATTGGCGCGCGCTACAGGCTTGCTATCAGCTGCGGGCACGAAAACGGGTACGGCAAATATTCTGAGCGGTACCCAGTTCGATCTAGAGATAGGTGAGTCCGCTGTCAACTTTACGGGCAACCCCCGCATAGCCACGACTATTAACGGCTCACTGCCAGCCCCAACATTACGCTGGCGTGAAGGCGATACCATCACCATTCGAGTGACGAACCGGCTGAAGGAAGCCACATCTATTCATTGGCACGGCATCATCCTGCCATTTGAAATGGATGGCGTACCAGGCATCAGCTTTCGGGGGATCCAGCCTGGCGAAACCTTCACCTACCAGTTCAAAGTGCAGCAAAGCGGTACGTACTGGTACCACTCGCATTCTGGAATGCAGGAGGCGACCGGGGTCTACGGCGCGATCATTATCGATCCCGCTCAAGACGACCCTATTCGTGCAGACCGCGATTATGTAGTGCAGTTGTCTGACTGGACTGATGAAGACCCGATGCGCGTACTGGCGAAGCTCAAAATGCAGGGTGATTACTACAACTACAACCAGCCTACCGCAGTGGATTTCTTTCAGGACGCCTCACGCATTGGACTGAAAGCAGCCATTGATAAGCGCAAGATGTGGAATGAAATGCGGATGAGCCCCACGGACCTGGCCGACTTGTCAGCGAACGTACTCACCTATTTAATGAACGGCACTACTCCCGCAGGCAACTGGACGGGGCTGTTTCGGCCCGGTGAGCGCATCCGCTTGCGCTTCATCAACGGTGCCGCCAATACCTTTTACGATGTCCGCATACCGGGTCTTGAGCTAACCGTTGTTCAGGCCGATGGCATAAATGTTGAGCCAGTAACCGTAGATGAGTTCCGGTTTGGCCCCGGGGAAACTTACGACGTTCTGGTGCAACCAAAGGATGACGCTTACACCATCTATGCCCAAGCCATGGATCGCACAGGTTACGCGCGCGGTACGCTGGCCACGCATGCCGGTCTCGAGGCGCCAGTTCCTGCGCTTGACCCAGTCGAATGGCTCACCATGGGAGACATGATGGGTGCCATGGGTGGCGGCATGGCAGGGATGAGTCATGGTGGTGCCATGGATCATGGCAGTATGGCTGGCATGAACCACGGCAATATGGCGGGGATGGATCATGGCGCAATGGCGGCAGCTGGCGCCAGTACCGAAGTACGCCACGCCAGGACCGAATACGGCGCAAGTATTGATATGCGGGTAGATACGCCGCGCACCAACCTGGACGACCCAGGCATCGGCCTGCGCAATAATGGGCGGCGTGTACTCACGCTAGCCGACTTGCACACCGTCGGCGGCCCGATGGATCCGCGCGGTGCAGAGCGTGAGATCGAACTCCATCTGACTGGAAATATGGAGCGCTATACCTGGTCGTTCGACGGTGTGGAGTATGGTAAATCGACGCCGGTGCGCTTTCATTACGGCGAGCGGGTCAGGGTCATATTGCACAACGACACCATGATGACGCACCCCATGCATTTGCACGGCATGTGGAGTGAACTTGAATCGCCTGACGGACAATTTCTGGCACGACGCCACACAATTCCTGTGCAACCTGCTCAACGCATCAGCTTCCTCGTGACAGCTGATGCTCTGGGGCGATGGGCATGGCACTGCCACCTGATGCTACATATGGACACAGGAATGTTTCGTGAAGTGGTGGTGGCATGAGAACAACACTTAACAGCTCAGGCATCCGGATCATGAACAATCCCTTGAAAAAGAAACTCCTTGCCGCAGCGATGGCTACAGGAGCTGTGATGCCCGTGTTTGCCTATGGGCAAACCCAACATGCAGGACATGCAGGACATGCAGACCACATGCCTGCCGCGCCGGAGTCCAGCGTACCGGTGGAGGCCTCTGGCATGAATCATGGGGCCATGGACATGTCAGGTATGGATCATGGGTCCATGGATATGTCGGGTATGGATCACGGCAGTGGCGAAATGGATCACGGCGATATGCAGATGCAAGGCGGTTCGGCCCCGTCCGATGCCCGCGATCCCGATGCCTACTCCGATGGCTATGTGCGCAATGCGGGTCAATATGCGCTACCCCCATCAGAAGCGCTAATCATGTCGGACATGCATAACTTCGGTTCCGTTTACTTCGACCGGTTGGAGTACGTCAAGGCGCGAGGCGAGGAATGGGCGGCATATGAGGGCGAGGCCTGGTATGGCAGCACCTATAACCGCGCTGTGATCAAGGCAGAAGGTGACGTGGCTGGCGGTAAGCTACAGGAGGCCGAGACGCAACTGCTGTGGCGTCATGCGGTTTCAACATTCTGGGATACGGAGCTTGGCTTTCGATTTGACCATGCTAACGGCGCGCCGAACCGGGAGTGGCTGGCATTTGGCTTCAAGGGATTGGCGCCGTACTGGTTTGAAGTGGATGCAACCGCCTATGTTGGCCCCAGCGGACGTACGGCCTTGGCACTGGAAGCGGAATACGACATACGGCTTACCCAGAAGCTCTACCTCCAGCCAAGCGTGGAATTGAATTTCCATGGCAAAGACGATGAACGCTGGGGAGTCGGCAACGGACTGACGGACGGCACTGCAGGTTTGCGTGTCAAATATGAGATCACCCGCCAGTTCGTTCCTTATGTCGGCGTGGAATGGTCCAGCAAATTCAGTAAAACAGCGGATTACGCCAGGGCGGCGGGTGAGTCCAGACAGGAAACCCGTTTTGTCACCGGCCTGAGCTTCCGCTTCTGACAGTGGCTTTTAATGGGGTAGCTCAATCAGCTCCCCCGCCATTTAACTCTAGGAGAGCATTCAATATGAAAAAGACTTTTACCATTCTCGCATTCAGCCTCCTGCCAGCCTTTGCTATCGCAGCAGTTGACCACTCCGGGCACGACATGCACGGAATGCACGGACATGACATGTCGACCATGTCGCACGCTACTTCTACAGTGGGTCAGCCCGGCGATCCGGCGAACGTTTCCCGGACGATTGACATCATCATGGATGACCACATGCGCTTCACTCCCAGCAATATCCAGGTTGAAGCGGGCGAAACAGTTCGTTTTTTTATCAAGAACGTAGGACAGGTGCCGCATGAAATGGTGATTGGCTCAATAGAAGAGCTCAAGGCGCATGCAGCTGAAATGCTGGCAGCACCTGGTATGGAACACGAACAGCCGAACATGATTACTCTACAACCAGGCAAGGTAGGCGGTCTGGTGTGGCAGTTTGATCAGCCGGGCAAGGTTGATTTTGCATGCCTTATTCCAGGCCATACCGAGGCGGGGATGGTAGGCAAGGTTGAAGTCATCTGAGCCACATAAATGTCTGGAAGAAATAAAATATTAGGAGCGATCGGCGTTGCGATAATTGGCGTCGTCGCCTTCCTTTATACGGCCACACGTGAGTCTGGCCCAGAATTCATAGATCCTGCCGATCAGAATCTGGTCATGCTTGGTCAGTCCATCTACGTAACGCATTGCGCGGTCTGTCATGGGGAGTCGCTGCAGGGGCAGGAAAACTGGCGCCAGCGTCTCCCCAATGGGAGATTACCCGCGCCGCCCCATGACCCAACCGGACATACGTGGCACCACTCGGACGCCATGCTGGTGGATATGGTAAGAAATGGCCTGGTTCCCGGCAGAACTGCGCCGCCCGGCTACGAAAGCGATATGCCTGCATACCGGAATATTCTGGTTGATGAGGATATTGTTGCAGTGCTGGCTTACATTAAAAGTACCTGGCCACCTGAGGTTCTACACGCGCAGAAACAAACCACCCTGCGTCAGCAATGACGCAGGGTGTGCGATACGGGGTACTTTCTTATAGCTAGAAAACCGAAGAAAAATGGCGAGTAGAGACTCGCCATTTTCCGCTACCCCCTCGACGTATCCAGCTTAAACCGAACCGCGAAGCCGCAGTGAGTTGAATACAACGGACGCTGAACTCAGACTCATCGCCAAGGCTGCAAACATCGGTGACAGAAGCAGCCCGGCAAACGGGTACAGAACGCCAGCGGCCAGCGGAACGCCTAGCGCATTATAAATGAACGCAAAACCCAGGTTCTGCTTCATATTAAGAACAGTCTTGTTTGACAGATCCCGGGCAATCGAGATACCCCGCAGGTCTCCTTTTACCAAGGTGACTTGCGCACTATTCATCGCTACGTCCGTCCCGGTTCCCATAGCAATACCGACATTCGCCTTGGCCAGTGCCGGAGCATCATTGATGCCGTCGCCCGCCATCGCAACGATGCAGCCTTCGGACTGCAGCTTGTCCACCAGCTCCAGTTTATCGGCCGGCTTCACTTCACCATGTATTTCATCAATGCCTAACTGGGCGGCGACCGCTTTGGCCGTTGAGATACCGTCACCGGTGGCCATGATGACCCTGATTCCTGCTGCTTTGAGCGCCTGTACCGCTTCTGGGGTGCTCTTCTTGATGGGATCGGAAACGGCGAGCAGACCGACCAGTGTGCCGTCCAACGCCAGGTACATTACACTCGCGCCCCTTGTCCTGAGCCCCTCGGCGGTATCAGCCAGGCCATCAACATTGATGTTATTCAGTTGCATGAGTGCAGTATTGCCCAGCAGCAGTATTTTGCCTTCGACCTGACCGCGTACCCCTATGCCACTACCCGAGTCAAAGTCATCCACCGGGCTTAGCACCAGATTACGTTCACGCGCCGCGTTGACAATAGCGTCAGCCAGAGGGTGCTCGCTGCCTTGATCGAGACTGGCAGCCAGGCGCAAGATTTCATCGGTATCCATATCCCCAGCGGAAACAGCCTGATCAAATGCGGGTCGACCTTCTGTCAAGGTACCGGTCTTGTCGACGATGAGCGTATCGACTTTGCGCAGATTCTCTATTGCTGCTGCATCACGAAACAGAACACCCTGGGTTGCGCCTCGTCCGGTAGCAACCATGACTGACATGGGCGTTGCGAGCCCCAGCGCACAAGGGCAAGCGATGATCAGAACAGCGACAGCATTGATCAGGCCATAGACCCAGCTTGGCTGCGGGCCAAAAAAGCCCCAGACGAACAATGTGGCGATAGCGATCATGACCACCGCCATGACAAAGTAACCCGCCACCAGGTCAGCCATCCGCTGCATTGGCGCCCGAGAGCGTTGAGCTTGAGCCACCAACTGGACAATCTGTGATAACACAGTGGCCGAGCCGACTTTCTCCGCCCGTATCACAAGCGCACCAGAGGTGTTCATCGTTGCGCCTATGACCTTATCGCCGGGACGCTTGCTGATGGGTAACGATTCACCAGTCAACATGGACTCATCGAGGGAACTTGCGCCCTCCTCAACAATGCCATCGACCGGGACTTTTTCACCGGGACGTACGCGCAAACGGTCACCTTCATGCACATGCGTCAAGGGTACATCCTCTTCGGTTCCGTCTGCATTGATGCGGCGGGCCGTCTTGGGCGCCAGACCAAGCAATGACCGGATGGCAGCGGAAGTCTGGGAGCGCGCGCGAAGTTCCAGAACCTGACCAAAGAGCGTAAGGGAAATGATCACCACTGCAGCTTCGAAATAAACCGCCACACGCCCCATGGACATGAATGTTTCTGGAAATATACCGGGAGCTACGGTTGCCAGCGTGCTGTAGACAAAGGCGGCACCGGTACCCAAACCGATGAGCGTCCACATGTTAGGACTGCGGTTGACCACTGATTGCCAACCCCGTACGAAGAACGGCTGTCCGGCCCACAGCACCACGGGAAGCGACAGTACAAGCTCTATCCACGTTTGCGTCGCCATCTCGAACCAGCCAAGCTGTAGCCCAAACATGGCAAGCACGGTGACAATGACGGTAAAAGGCAATGTCCACCAGAACCGTCTGGAAAAATCGTCCAGTTCGGGATTGTCATCTTCCAGGCTGGGCATAAGGGACTCAAGCGCCATCCCACATTTAGGGCAGCTGCCGGGATGATCCTGTCGTATTTCTGGGTGCATCGGGCAGGTATAAATTGTGCCGCTCGCCGCTTCTGAGGGAGACGGCGATTTTGGCGAAAGAAACTTCTCAGGGTCATGCTGGAATCTATCCATGCACTTGGTGCTGCAGAAGTAGTAAGTTTTACCCGCATGCTCAACATGGCGGGCAGAGTCTGCCGTTACTCGCATGCCGCAGACCGGGTCTGTAAGCCCTGAGCCCGTGTTGGAGGGAGCATGATGATGACAATGAGAATCAGAATTATCGTGCGCCATGGATAAGCACCTTTTCAAATAAGCAGGCAGTTTGCACCGCGTATTAAGCGGTTTCTTAAAGGAGGAGATTACATGAATCATGATGCCATAAGCTTATTAGTTAAAGATGACCAGGCTGCTCCCGCAAGCATTACATTTTAGTCATGTTATGCGAACAACGCTTTTCTCACCGATATAACCTAGCTTCCGGCCACCAACATTACATATTTGTCATTTTCTGGTCATGTTGTGGGCAGATTTCAGACTATAAAATTGATATTGACGACAATGAAATGGACTGGCTTCCTTGGCCTGAACTGTAGAGCGGAGTGGAACGATGAAGATTCTCATCGTAGAAGATGAAGTGAAAACTGGGGATTATATCCGGCAGGGCCTCATGGAATCCGGCTTTGTGGTAGATCTCGCCCGGACCGGGCTCGATGGTCACCACCTGGCGCTTACCGGCTCGTATGACTTGATTGTCCTTGATGTAATGCTGCCTGATGTGGATGGCTGGCGAATTATGCAGTCATTGAGAGAGGCCAGATCCACCACGCCTGTGTTATTTCTCACCGCAAGGGACAGTGTAGAAGACCGGGTCAAGGGTCTGGAATTCGGAGCGGACGACTATCTGGTCAAGCCTTTTGCTTTTTCGGAGCTGCTGGCACGAGTACGTACATTGTTACGGCGCGGTGCTGCGCCGGTTTTTCAGGATCAACTCCAGGTGGCTGACCTGGTGCTGGATATACCTCGCCGTCGCGCACAGCGACATGGCGTGAGGATCAACTTGACCAACAAGGAGTTCGCCCTGCTTGAACTCCTTGTGCGGCGCCAAGGGGAAGTGTTACCACGCTCATTGATCGCTTCCCAGGTGTGGGACATGAATTTTGACAGTGACACCAATGTCATCGATGTGGCTATCCGGCGGCTGCGCGCGAAGATCGATGATGATTTTGAACCCAAGCTAATTCATACCATCCGCGGCATGGGTTATATGCTTGATGAGACACTGCCAGGCTAGCCCATGACAAGACGCCCCCTTTCTCTGGTCGTCCGGCTCACCGTTTCCATTGGTGCTGTGATAACCGCTGTTTTGCTCACTTTTGGCTGGATGATGGAGCGCTCAATCAATAATCACTTCGTCCAACAGGACGTAGATGAGCTCAATTCAGTAGTTCAGGCGTTGACGCATCTCCTCACGAACGCATCGGCCAATTTATCAGCCGACGAGCTACACCATCGTCTCGCTAGCGTGGTGACCGGCCACCGTAACGCCCAGTACCGTATCAGTACTGATAGCGGGGCAGTAATCTACTCGACACCGGGGTTCATTCTGGACACCTTCGCCCGCACCGCCCACCCTGTAGAAGAAATCACTATCGATACGGTTGAGAGCTGGGATGATCCACAGGAAACGTTCCGTGGCGCGGTCTTGTGGATTGATTCAGGCCAGTTTGAAGACGCTGCCAGGCTTAGACTCGCGGTCGCCACAGGTATCGATTTTCATCTTCACTATCTGGACAGCTTCCGTAGTTACCTTCGGATTGTCACCCTTGTCGCGTGCTTGATAGCGCTTCTGGCTACCTGGTTCGCAGTTTACCAAGGGCACGCCCCTATTCGACGCATCAGCCGGGAGATGGGACGCATCAGGTCTGATCAGCTGCATATCCGTCTGGAGCCGCGCTCCGTCCCCGCTGAGCTGGTAGAGTTGACGATATCCTTCAACGACATGATTGGCCGGCTTGAAGATGTATTCCGGCGTTTATCGGACTTTTCCGGCGACATCGCGCACGAGCTGCGGACACCCATTACCAATTTGCGAACCGAGACTGAGGTAGCGCTGACACAGGCGCGCAGTGTGGAGCAGTACAGGGAAGTGTTGTATTCAAATCTGGAAGAATATGATCGCATGGCCAAAATGGTCGGTGACATGCTTTTTCTGGCTCAAGCCGATAATCAGCTGCTGAAACCGGAGCTGGTCGAAATCGATCTTCAATCAGAGCTGAACAACCTGTTCGACTATTTCAGCGCTTGGGCAGAAGAGCGGGAGGTACTGCTGGAAAATACCGGAGAGCCGGTTCATGTACTTGGCGACCGACTTATGATCCGACGGGCCCTGAGTAACTTACTGTCCAATGCAATCCGGCATACCCCAGAGAGGCAGAGCGTAACAGCGACCCTCCAAGTAAACTCCAATAACGTAATAATCCGCATACAGAATCCCGGGGAGCCCATACCTGAAGAGCACCTGAATCGTATTTTTGAACGCTTCTACAGGCCCGACGCATCCCGTCAACGTAGCAGCGAAGGGGCCGGGCTTGGCCTGGCCATCACCAAATCGATTGTTGAAGCACATGGCGGAAAGATCAAAGCGCTTTCCACCACGGAGGCAACCACCTTTGAGGTTCGATTGCCTCTAAAAACGGAGTAAATAACGGCCGCTGCCCTGGAGTGTGGTAACGACAGGGCAGCGGTCAGGACTTATGCTGCCATCCTCTCGCATTCCTCTGCACATTTCCTGCATGCTTCCGCGCATTCTTGACAGTGATCCATCTGATGTTTCCCGCATTCCTCTGCACAGGCCCGGCACACCTTCGCACACAGCGCACAAAACTCCTTGGCCAGCTCACTATCACGGCTCATTAATACGGCCGCCAGCGAACAAATATCTGCGCAGTCCCGATCAAGCTCAATGCAACGAGCCATCGCTTTCACGTCTTCCTCACGCAAGCATGCGGAAGCGCACATTTCACATGCCTGAGCACATGCCCAACATGCCTGGATACAAGACTGGTACATGGAATTAGTCATTGCGTTCTCCGGAATCGTTTTTTCATCGTTAAACATAGTTGCTTGAGAGCTCCTTCAAGAGTCGCCCACATGAAATACGACCGACATGAACTGACAAAGTTCAGGCGATCTTCATTACAATTCTGTAAGGATGAGGTGGTGGGAGGGGTGGTTATCTTGCGTAGCGGCAAGAACGCACGGGAAACCATCGCCGCAGTCCAGAGCAAACTTGATGAGCTTAAGGCCAGCCTCCCTGAGGGGGTCGAAATCGTCACGACCTATGACCGCAGCAAGCTGATTGATAGTGCGGTCAAAAACCTCAGCTCCAAACTCATTCTAGAATTCATCATCGTGGCACTGGTATGTGCGCTTTTCTTGTGGCATTTGCGATCATCCCTGGTGGCGATTGTTTCCTTGCCCATCGGCATCCTGATTGCTTTTATCATCATGCAGCGCCAGGGCATCAACGCCAACATCATGTCCTTGGGCGGCATCGCCATTGCGATTGGGGCGATGGTGGATGCGGCCATCGTCATGGTTGAAAACGCGCACAAACATATCGAAAGCTGGCACCGAGAGCATCCTGACTCCACCTTGAAAGGCGAGGCGCACTGGAAGGTGATCACCGATGCGGCCGTCGAGGTTGGGCCTGCGCTGTTTTTCTGCCTGTTGATCATTACCCTTTCATTCATCCCGGTGTTCACTCTCGAAGCTCAGGAAGGCCGGTTGTTTGGCCCGCTGGCTTTCACCAAAACCTATGCCATGGCAGCGGCCGCTGGCTTATCTGTCACCTTGGTGCCGGTGCTGATGGGGTATTGGATTCGAGGAAAAATTCCAAACGAACACCGCAACCCGCTTAATCGAGGCCTCATCAAAATGTATGAGCCCGTTCTCGACGCAGTCCTACGTTGGCCAAAAACAACCTTGATGGTGGCAGTTCTGGTTTTTCTAACCGGCTTATGGCCTGCATCTCAGCTGGGTGGTGAATTCCTGCCACCCATGGACGAGGGAGACCTGCTGTACATGCCTACAGCGCTCCCCGGGTTATCCGCAAACAAAGCATCGGAGTTATTGCAGCAGACGAATCGGCTTATCAAAACAGTTCCGGAAGTTGCGCATGTATTCGGCAAAGCGGGCCGCGCCGACACTGCCACCGACCCGGCGCCGTTGGAGATGTTTGAAACAACTATCCAGTTCAAGCCCAAGGAAGAGTGGCGGCCAGGCATGACAGCTGAAAAGCTGGTGGAGGAGCTGGATCAGACAGTACAAGTACCCGGCTTGGCTAACCTCTGGATACCACCGATACGTAACCGCATCGATATGCTCGCAACGGGTATCAAAAGCCCGATAGGCGTAAAGGTTTATGGCACCGACCTTGCGCAGATTGAAAAAACCACCAAAGCAATTGAGGACATAGCAAAAACGATACCAGGCGTCACCATGTCGTTGGCGGAGAGACTTACCGGCGGGCGCTACATTGACGTGGATATTGATCGGCAGACGGCAGCACGTTACGGCCTGAATATCGCTGATGTGCAGGCCATAGTAGCAGGCGCTATCGGTGGCCAGACCATTGGTGGAGAAACCGTCGAGGGGCTCGCTAGATACCCCATCAACCTGCGTTATGGACGCGAATGGCGCGACTCATTGGGGACGTTGCGTGAACTTCCGATATTTACGCCGCAAGGCGCGCAGATTACCTTGGGTACCGTTGCTAAAATCCAGGTGGTTGATGGGCCACCGATGCTCAATAGTGAAAACGCCAGATTATCAGGCGTGGTTTATATTGACGCGCGCGGCCGGGACATGGCTAACAGCGAGCACCGGCACAGCGGGATCCGCTTCGTTACACCGGAGCAGCGTCATGCTGGTCTGGACCGGGATATTCTGGCTAGCCGCAGCGCCGTATATGAAGCCGCCAAACAGGCCAATCCGGCTCGCTGGAGAAAGCGTCCGACACGCAACTGGAGACCTATTGATAGTGTCTGGCTTAACCCGGACAACCTGCATGAGGAGGTAACGGAAAAGGAAAGATGTGCAGCATGAGTTACCGGACATCATTGTTGACAACTACCGACCCTGCAAAGCGCTTCGCGGACATCGGCCAGGCCCGTGCCTGGGTGCAACGCTTCGTGAACTGGTATAACAGCGAGCACCGGCACAGCGGGATCCGCTTCGTTACACCGGAGCAGCGTCATGCTGGTCTGGACCGGGATATTCTGGCTAGCCGCAGCGCCGTATATGAAGCCGCCAAACAGGCCAATCCGGCTCGCTGGAGAAAGCGTCCGACACGCAACTGGAGACCTATTGATAGTGTCTGGCTTAACCCGGACAACCTGCATGAGGAGGTAACGGAAAAGGAAAGATGTGCAGCATGAGTTACCGGACATCATTGTTGACAACTACCGCTATAGACGCCAATTAATTTTGCCCTCCGAAGGCAGGGGGCACTGGTTCGAATCCAGTCGGGTGCGCCAATCAAATAAAAAAGCCCAGCATTGCTGGGCTTTTTTATTTGACCGGTGTACCGGATTGCAGACGAGAACCAAACGTTCGACAAATCGCGCAGCGATTTGGGCGGAGCGCCAGCGACGGGGCAAAGCCCCAAGAATCGCCAAAGCGATTCGCAGCCAATCCAGCCTCCGCTCAAACGCACCAGCTTTATCTGAAACCTCTTTACAGACTCCAGCCCCAGGCCTTCCACTATTTACAACATCAACAAACCCAATCACCCCGCATCAACCTCCGAAAAAGCCTTGCCCTAGAACTGTTATTAGCTTTATTTCACTCTGACCCCGATTCCCCTAACGCCCGGCAATATCAGTTGTCGGCCGGATGCTTGCTGAACGGCTGGCGCTGTCTCAGGAGGCTATGGCTGGTCACCAATTAAGTCTGGAGGCGGTCGCCAAGAATTAGTCTGCAGGATCAATGAGAGCCTACCCTGGGCCATTTGCAATTTGCGCAATTTAATGCGCAATTTTATAACTTTCAACAATGCTAATTATGTCCTGTAAACCCTGCTATGATTAGCTCTCAACGAATTATAAGGTGCGCAATTGGATGCGCAAATAATTGCGCAACGCATAGAGTAGAGAGGACCTATGGAAGCAGATGACGGATTGATGAGAGGGGTTCATTGGTTGGAGCCTCTTTTGCCTGGCGAGGGGCGCTATCCACCCTCTTTACTGGCATCCGCAGAACAGCTGCCTTTTCTCGCCGGTAAACTCTCCTCTGTTCTGCCCCCAGCAACCACCGAGCGGCTGGGCCGACTGCTGCGAGTGACCAATACGTACTATACGAACCTCATCGAGGGTCAGCATACCGAGCCCGCGACCCTGGCAGAAGGCAGCCGGCGCAAAAGTGCAAAGGAGTTGAAACAACTCTCAGTTGAGCACATGCATGCCCAATCAGGGCTTGAAGCTCTCATATTGCAGCGAAAGGCGGAGATCAGGTGGCCGGATATGTTTTCCCCTGAATTGGTAGAACGCGTGCATGAACGGCTGTTCAAGAACGCAGGGGAAGATGAGCGACAGCTAGAGGATGGAAGCTTTCTGCAGCCGGGCCAAATGCGCTCTGAGTGTGGCAGGATTATCAGGGTGGGAGGGCACACCGCGCCGGCCCCTGACTCTGTTCGCGCGATGATGATACGTATGAAGGATCGGTATGGCCACGCCACGGATCAACGTACTCGCATCGTCTGCGCCATGGCTTACCACCACCGCATGGCATTCGTTCACCCCTTTGCCGATGGTAATGGCCGGGTTGTGCGCATGCTTACTCACCTGCAGCTCCACTACCTGGGAATGAGTGCCCCTCTGTGGTCGCTGTCCCGGGGCTTGGCAAAAAGGCAGGATGAGTATTACCAGCGGCTCAGCAGCGCAGACAAGCCCAGACGCGGTGATCTAGACGGCCGTGGTCAGCTTTCTGAGAAGGCTTTGTGTGAGTTTATCGAGTTCATGCTCGATGTCTGCCTTGACCAAATGAAGTACATGGAAGAAATGATCAGCGTGCACACTCTCAGAAACCGAATTGAGGTGGCGCTGAAAGCGGCACCGCAATTCCAGCAGGCCGGGATCAAGCAGGAGTGTGCTCGAGCCCTGCATATCCTGCTGACTCAGGGCGAGATCACACGTTCGGACTTCAAGGTGTATACAGGCCTTGGGCTGCGCACAGCCACCGAGCAACTATCCAGGCTGAATGATCTGAAGCTCATCGATGCCCCAAGCCAGAAATCGCGGCAGATCTACCCGGGCCTGCCTATATGGTTCGCTGACTGGATTTTCCCCGAGCTTCACCGGCGCTTTCGGCCCACATGACCATGCCGGCACAGGCGGTTATGTAGAGTACGCCAGCAGCTATGTGTTGGTTTCTGAAGCAGGGCGCTTCAGTACGACATTGTCTTCTCATGGAACACCTCAGCTATGGCGGTAAATTTACCACCCATGTCGGTGTCCGGGATTAGTAGACCGCTGTAGTCCAACGTTGCAAATCCGGCGAATCCCTCCATCCCGTATATCTCATCATTTCGACTCAACGCTCGAAAATCCTTGCCCTTAAATAGTTATGATATAACAATGCTACAGCATTTTAATTCCTTACGATCAGTATGGTCCCGGTGTCCTCGTCAAGTCCGGAGAAGCCTGAAACCCGTTCTATTTATGTCCAGCTCAAGGCGTTCAGTTACCCATGAAAGGCAGATCCACATCACTAGTAGCAATCAGCGCTCTTCTTTCCGTCAACTCAGTGGTCGCACAAACCGGCAGCTCCACCGTCACTCTGGGCGATGTCTATGTCACCTCCAGGTCAGTCGCCCCGCTACCCGCGAGCAGCATCCTGACCTCGGTCGACGTGCTGGGTGGCGATATGGTCGAGGACAAGAACGTCATGAACAGCTGGGAGTTGCTCGGCCAGATGCCCGGCATCCAGTTGACCGAAACCCGGCAAGGTGCGGAATCCGGCAAAGCGACCTTCCGCGCGTTCAACGGCGAAGGCTATATCAATGGCATCAAGACCTTGATCGACGGGGTACCCAGCAACGTCAACAGCGGCAACCAGCGCTTTATCGACATGATTTCGTCGCTTGACGTCGGCTACATCGAAGTCGTACGAGGCACCAATGACCCCCGTTATGGGCTGCACAATATTGGCGGCAATATCAATTTCGTCACACGCCAGGGTGGCAACTACACCGACGGGCGTCTGACCTACGGCAGCTTCAATACCCGCGAGGTACAAATTGCCGTGGGGCGTGAGCAGGGCAATTTTGCCCAGAACTACACGCTGAGCAGGCAGGACTCTGACGGCTATCGGGACCATGACGAGTCGAGCAAATACTCTCTGGGCGGCAAGTGGTTCTTTACTGACGATTCGAGCCTGTTCAAAGCGGGCGTCATCGCCCGACTTCATCACCATGAAGCCGAAGAGCCGGGCTTTCTCACCGCCGAGCAGTTGGCCGCCAGCCGCACGCGCTCGCCAGCCAAGAATGCCAATGACGGTGACGACCGCGACATGAAGCACCTCAGTGCGCATTGACTGGCAACTAAACCCGGCACTGGTGCTGAGCAACAAGCTCTATTACAACAGCTATGACGACGACCGAACCGTTACCTTTACGGACTATCCCATCGGCAACGTGCCGCGACAGCGCAGGCAATGGGAAGAACGCCAGACAGGCCTGCTGAGCACGTTGACCTGGCGCGCTGCCGAATCCGTGACACTCACCGGTGGGGTCAATTACGAGCATCAGGATAATGAGTACCGCCGTTACCGCTATGATTTCAGCATACCCACCGATTTCTCCACGCCGACCAGAACGCAGAACGATGATAGCTACACCCTGAAAAATACCGGTGCTTATATACAGGCTGTGATCGAGCCAACAGATTCGCTGAAGATCATCCCTGCTTTCCGGGTAGACCGATTCAGCGGCGATACCAGCTTGCCCGGCGACGTGAATGCCTCTCTGCAGGGCTACGGCTGGATTCAACAGCCCAAACTGAGCGTGGTCTACAGTCTTACCCCCGAAGTCAGCCTGTACGGCAACTGGGGGCGCACCTTTCAGATCCTGACCGGCTCTGCCGCTCCGGCTTACATGACCGCCGGCCTGGCCGAGTTCGATCCCTCGATCAATACCGGCAAGGAAATCGGTATCAAGTACAACCCGTTCGCGGGCACCGAGGCACGGCTGGCGGTATGGCAACAGACCGCCACCGACGAAGTCGCAAACATGCCCAGCACCGGCACTACCGTGGGGCTTGGCAAAACCAAACGCAGGGGTATCGACCTGCAAGTGACCTCGCAACTCAATGACCAGTGGACGCTATGGGCCTCCCACGCCATTCAGGAAGCCAAGGTCGAGAGCGCCTTTACCGCAGACGGCACATCACTGGCGGGCAAAGAGGTGTTTTCCACGCCGCGTTACGTCTCCAACATCGGCGCCAACTACCAGCTCACCCCGGTGTGGCGCCTGGGTATGCAAGCTCGCACGCAAGGCGACTACTACATCGACGAGTTGAACGAGCAGGGGAAATACGGCGGGTTTGCGGTGCTGGACGCCAGTGTGCGCTATGACCTGTCCGACACCACTAGTATCGACTTCCAGGTCAAGAACCTGACTGACTCCGAGTACGAATATGTCTGGTACGACAACTTCTTCTGGGGCGGCGATGACCAGCCGATGTTCTCTGCGGCACCGGGCCGTTCGGGCTTTCTGTCACTTAACGTGAAGATGTAGGGAGTGAGCGAGGCCGCCTGGTACAACTCTGGCGGCCGATCCCAAACCCTACCGTCAGAAGTATTTCAGCCAGGCGATATCGCGCCTGCGCTGTTTGAGCTGGGCAAACCAGCGTGTGGGAAAGTACAGCACCGCCCCTAGCACCACCGCCCACAGCCAGACACCCAGCAGGTTATCGAAGCCATAGTAAGCGCCCTGGTTCAGGCCCCAGATCTGTTCGGCAATCAAGTAAAGGGCCCTGAGCACCAGCACATGCAGCACATAGAAAAACATCGGCGCGCCACCATACTGCGCCAGGACCTTGAGCAGGCGCTGCCCTTCCAATTTCTGAAACCAGGCCAGCAAGACCAGGCCTACACCTATGGTCGGCATCAGAAACAGCAGTGAAGGCGGATATTTGGTCAGGGACATGAAGCTCATGAAGGTGCGCAGTCCGCTTTCCATCACCGCCCAGGGCTTGTCGCCGTACAGGTTCAGATAGCGGAGCAGCACAAAACCCAAAAGCAGACCCACACCCCAGGCCAACAGGCGCCGAGCACGTTGCGCCGGATCGGCTTCGCGCGCGAACCAGGGTCCTGCGCAATAGCCCAGCGCGATAACACCAATCCAGGGCAGGATCGGATACGTGGTCCGCGCGCGGGTGTATTCGGTGATGTCCAGAAAGGCACGCTGGTGCAGGATCGACCATATCTCGAAATAGGCGGAGTCGGCGGTCAGTACAATGCCATCCAGAAGGTTATGACCGCACACGATAACGAAGCCCAGCAGCACAAGGCCCGCACGTGGCAGGTGTATCAGCGCGGCGAGGGCGATCATGCTCAGGCCAATCGCCCAGATCACCTGCAGCCACAGGGTTGGCGGTATCAGGGTTGCGTTCCAGGCAAAATTCACCAGCGTCAACTCCAGAAATACCAGGAACACGCCGCGTTTGAGCAGGTAGGTGGAGACTTCTTTGCGGCTATGGGATTGCCCGTAAAGCCAGGCAGAGAGACCGGTCAGGAATATAAATACCGGTGCGCAGACCATGCTGCTGATCCGCGTAAAGAACAGTTCCGGCGGCGTATTGAGCGGGTCCATGGGATCGCCAACCTGCGCATGCAGAAAGAAAGTCTCACGCACGTGATCAATCAGCATGAACAACATGACCAGCCCGCGCAGGGCATCAATCGCCAGCATGCGCGTGCGCACCTGAGTCTGGGCGTAAGCGTTTACAAGTGGACGGGCATGGTGCGCCTGGGTGGCTGGGTTGGCCATGTGGGGAAGTTCCTGGAAGCAATCGACCGAAAAGGTTATATCATAACAATTAAAACGAAACGATAGTTACCCAATCGCCACTTTGAATACCCCTGACAACCTGCTCCACTCGACAAGAAGCCGCTGTGTGCGGCGCTCCGGCAAGGAGCGCGATCCCGACCCTTTAACTATGAACTGGGCTGGCGCTGCGAAGTGCTACCTTGGGCATTTCCAGGGTAAAGGCGCTGCCCCGATTCGGCCCCTCGCTGGTCACCGATATACTGCCGCCGTGCAGCTCAATTAATTGTTTGACCAGTGCCAGGCCAATACCCAGGCCACCGTGGGAATGCTGAAGATGGTCTTCAATCTGCTCGAACATGCGGAAGATGGCCGCTGATGCCTCAGGTGTCAAGCCCAGACCATTGTCAGCCACGGTTACCTGAAAAGTACCAGGACCTTCCTCCACCCGGACTTCAATACGACCTCCCTGCGGAGTGTATTTCGCCGAGTTGGTCAGCAGGTTGGCGATACATTGGGTAATGCGCACCTGGTCGCCGACCAGTTCAGTCCGGTGATCTGCCAGGCGCAGGGTGAGTGAGTGATCCTGCGCTTCGATGACCGGCCGGACCATCTCTACTGCAGAGAGAACGGCATCGCGCAAATCAAATGCAGCAATCCGCAACTCGATCTTGCCTTGGGTGATCCGCGAGGCGTCGAGCAGATCATCGACCAAGCGGAACAGATGCGTCATCTGCTCCTGCATCAAGCCGCTGATCTTTTCCGCCTGCGGCCCGTCGGGCTTGCGCAGCAACAGGCTCAAGCCGCCCTGCAACGCCGCCAGCGGATTGCGCAGCTCGTGGGCCAGTACCGCGAGAAACTCATCCTTGCGCTTGTCGGACAGCTGCAAGGCCTGCGCCTGCGCTTCGAGCAGGTCGCGCTGCTCGGCAATCATCTGGCGCTGGCGGTATATTTCAGAAAAGACCTTGGTCTTGCTGCGCAGGATGTCAGGCTCGATCGGCTTCTGAATAAAGTCCACAGCACCCGCTTCATAACCCTGAAACCGGCGTTCAGCGCTATGGGTGCCGGCCGTGACGAAGATAATCGGAATGCGGCGGGTGCGCTCGTTGCCGCGCATCAGCTCGGCCAGTTCGAAGCCATTCAGCCCAGGCATCTGCACGTCAATCAGCGCCAAGGCTACGTCATGGTGCAGCAGCAGCTCCAGTGCCTCGTCGCCGGATCTGGCCATTAAGAGGACAAAGTCGTCACGACGCAGCAGCGCCTCCAGAGACAGGAGGTTTTCCGACAGGTCGTCGACGAGCAGGATTTTGACCGGCATTTTCATGCAGACATACTCAACAGGTAGGCGGACATTTCATTGAGAGACACAACCTCAGCCTCTGGGCAAAGTGCCAGGGCGGCCTCGGGCATTGCCCTGGCATAGGCCTCAACGGGGTTCTGGACGAAGGCTTTGCCGCCAGCCTGCACTATCGCGCGCAGGCCCTTGGCGCCATCCTGGTTGGCCCCAGTCAGAATGATGCCGATCAGTTCCGAGCCCCAGATATCTGCTGCACACTCCATAGCCACATCAATCGAGGGCCGGGAAAAGAGCACTTCGTCTTCATTGGAGAGCGCTATGCTGCTCTTGTCTTCGAGCAGCATGTGGTAATTGGGCGGCGCGAAGTAGATGACGCCTGGCTCAACGGGCTCCTTGTCCTCGGCCTCGATTGCCCGCATTCGGCATTTGGCGCTGAAAATCTCGGCCAACACGCTGGGTTTATCTGGTGGCACATGCACAATCACGAAGATCGGCAGCGGGAAGCTGGCCGGGAGCGCTGGCAGAAGCACCGACAGGGCTTCGAGCGCGCCCGCGGATGCGCCTATGATCAGAGCGCCCTTGGCAGAAGCGCTCATGAGTCATTCCTCTGGTAGATTTTCTCTTCGCGCACAAATCCCCGGAAGCCGTCAGCGTGCTCGGAAAATCTCAGGCTTTCCTTGGCACCGAGGCCGAGGAAACCGTTGCGCGGCAGGGCATCCTTGAACAGCCCCACCGCACGGTCCTGCAGGTCGCGGTCGAAATAGATCATCACGTTGCGGCAGGACACCAGGTGCATCTCACCGAACACCTGATCGGTCACCAGACTATGGTCGGAAAACACCACGTTGCGGCGCAGGCTCTTGTCCAGCACGCAGCGGTTGTAGCTGCTGTGATAGTAATCCGAGAGCGATGTCTTGCCACCGGCCTTGCGATGGTTCTCGGTGAACAGACGCAGCCGCTCTGCATCGTAAATACCCGCCTCAGCCTGGGCCAGCGCTTCGGGGTTGATATCGGTGGCATAGAAGAGCGTGCGATCTTCCAGCCCTTCCTCGCGGAACAGGATAACGAAAGAATACAGCTCTTCACCCGTGCTGCAGCCGGCAATCCAGATTTTCAGCGACGGATAGGTGCGCAGGTGCGGCACTACGTTTTCGCGGATGGCGCGGAAATAGCTCGGGTCGCGGAACATCTCGCTGACCTGAACAGTGAGATAGCGCAGCATCTTCGGCAGCATGTCCGGATCATGCAGAACACTCTCCTGCATCGCGGAAATGGTCGCAAAACCCAGATTTTCCTTGGCCTGACGCAGGCGCCGCCGGATCGATGACATCGCATAGTTGCGAAAGTCATAGTGGTAGCGGTGGTAGAGCGCTTCCAGCAGCAAGCGGATCTCTATGTCTTCTACCTTCTCGAAGGCTTCGGTCATTGCGGCATCCACACCCTGACCAGCGACAGCAGCTTCTCCACATCCAGCGGCTTGGCCATGTAGTCATTGGCGCCCGCTTCGATGCAGCGCTGCTGGTCGTCCGGCATGGCCTTGGCCGTCAGCGCGATAACCGGCAGCTTCTTCCAACTGGGGTTTTTGCGGATATGCCGGGTAGCTGTGAGCCCGTCCATCACTGGCATCATGATATCCATCAACACAAGGTCGATCTGGCCCTCGGGCTTGCTCAGCGACTCATCAAGCTTCTGCAGTGCCTCCTCCCCGTTGCGGGCGATCTCGATAATGGCGCCGCGCGGTTCGAGAATATTGGTCAAGGCGAAAACGTTACGTACGTCGTCTTCGACGATCAGAATGCGCCGCCCTTCAAGCAGCGCATCGCGGTGGCGCGCCTTGCGAATCATCTTCTGCTGTTCGTCCGGCAGCTCGGATACGACCTGATGGAGGAACAGGGTTACCTCGTCCAGCAAGCGCTCCGGCGACTTGGCACCCTTGATGATGATGGACTTGGAATAGCGCCGCAGCCGCTGCTCTTCCTCGCGCGCCAGTACGCGCCCGGTATACACGATCACCGGCGGGAAGGAGTGAGCACTGTCCTGGCTTATAGTTTCCAGCAGTGCGAAGCCGGAGGCGTCGGGCAACGACAGGTCCAGCACCATGCAGTCAAAGGTCTGCTCCTTGAGCAGCGCCAGGCACTCGGCTGCCGTGCCGGCACCGACTGTTTCAACGTCATGCGAGCTGATCAGCGTGCTGACCGCCTCGCGCTGAACCTCGTTGTCCTCAACGATCAGAACGCGGCGTAGATTCTGGGAGATTTTCGCCTCCAGCGACTTGAGCACGCCAACCAGTTGTTCGCGCTTGACCGGCTTCAATGCATAGCCGATGGCGCCCAGTGACAGGGCGCGCTCGGAATAGTCGTCCGCGGAAATGATATGCACCGGTATATGCCGGGTGCGCACATCGCGTTTCAAGCGGTCCAGCACCGACAACCCGGACTGGTCAGGCAGGCCCACGTCCAGAACAATGGCACTGGGCATGAACTGACGGGCAAGCTCCAGCGCTTCCTGAGCGGTTCCCGCGACCAGCGCCTGGAAGTTCGATTCGCGCGCCAGGTCACGCAGGATCATCGCAAAGGATCGGTCATCCTCAATAATCAGCAGTTTGCGCGCGCTCTCATTCACCTTCAGACGATCATCGTCAACGACCATCGCAGCCTGCGGGCGCGACTTGAGTGTAGCTGCAGGAGCTTTGGCCGCAGGTACTGTGGCGCTAACCTGGGCGGGCGTAGGTGGAAGCTCGGGCAGAACATCCGGAGCGGGAACACGTACTGCAGTGCTATCAAATACCTGCGGCATGACCACGGTGAAGGTACTGCCCGCACCCAGGCTGCTTTTCAGGTGCAAGGTACCGCCGAGCAACCGCACTACCTCGCGGGAGATGGACAGCCCCAGACCCGTACCGCCAAACTTGCGGCTAATGGTGCTATCCGCCTGGTGGAAGGCCTCAAAAATACGCGCTTGCTGATCTTCAGCAATACCAATACCGGTATCGGTAACCGAAATGGCAATCTGGTTGTCACTGAGCGAACCTATGCTCAGGGTGACGCTGCCGTTCTCGGTAAACTTGATGGCATTCGCCAGCAAATTCTTCAGCACCTGCTCCAGCCGCTGCGGGTCGGTTTCGATCACCGGCACGGCATCGGGTAGAACCTCAAGTGCAAATAACAGTCCTTTCTCGTTTGCCAGCGGATCGAACAGATGGCGCAACGAATTGACCATGCGCTCGATCAGTACCGGCTCGGGCCGGATTTCCACATGCCCTGCCTCGATTTTGGACAGGTCAAGAATGTCGTTGATCAGATTGAGCAGATCATTGCCCGAGGACTGGATGGTCTGGGCGTATTTCACCTGCTCTGCGGTGAGATTCTCATCCGTGTTATCGGCCAGCAACTTGGCCAGAATCAGGGAAGAGTTCAGCGGCGTGCGCAGCTCATGGGACATATTGGCCAGAAAGTCGGATTTGTACCGGCTGGCCCGCTCCACTTCATGGGCTTTGAGCTGGATCGCTTCATTGGCTTTCTCCAAGTCATCGCGCTGGCACTCCAGCTCCTGGGTCTGCTCTTCCAACTGGGAGTTGGTCTGCTCCAGCTCGACTTGCTGCTGCTCCAGGCGCGCCTGGGACTCTTTCAGCGCGCGGCCTTGCTCTTCCAACTCCTCATTGGATACCCGCAACTCCTCGCCCTGAACCTGCAGTTCTTCTGCCTGGCGCTGGGTTTCAGACAGCAGCGTATGTAATTGAGTACGGAATTCGGCGGAGCGGATCGCCGCAGCAATGGTGCCTGAGGAATGCTCCAGCAACGAGAGAATATGATCGCCCACCGGGTTGAGAAAGCCGAGCTCGAAGACGGCCTTTACTTCCCCGTCCAGCATCGCCGGCGCCAACGCCATAAAACGCGGGGTAGCCTGGCCAAGGCTGGAGCCAAAGGCCATGTAACCTTCCGGCACTTTTCCCACGGCTATCGGCCGGTGATCCTGCAATACGTGTGCGAACAGGCTGTCATGCTGACCGAAATGCCCAGGCAGGGTGATATTTTCCGGCACCCCGTACCCAGCCACCAACTCATAGCGGCCCTGGCTCTTTATATAAATAGCGCCCGCGACGGCCCCAAGATGGCTGGTCAGGTAGCGGAGAATATTATGGCCTAGCTCCTGAGTGGCCTGTTCACCGATCACTACCGAACCAAGACCCACCTGAGCATTTTGCAACCATTGCTCTTTGCGGCGAGTCAGCGTGGCACTGCGCACCAGAGCAGCGATGACAAAAATCAGCAGGATGCCCAGCGAGCCCGCCATAGCACTGGTAATAAACGCAACCGTATAGGCTTTACCCATCGCCTCCATGCGCTGCGTGCGCACTTCGGTTTCCTGATCGCGGAGTTGCGCTATGATGCTGCGGATGGCGTCCATCTCGGCCTTGCCGCGATCCAGATTGACCATCGCGAGTGCGGCTGCCTGTCCTTGGGCACGGTAGGTACGCAGCGTCTCTTCCAGTTCACGGAACTTGGAAGTGACATATCCGCGGAGTTCTTCAACACGCCCGCGTTGACCGTCGTCGCTGCTCACCAACCCCTCAACGAGCCGCAAGCGATTCTGCACCTGAGACACAGCCCGGTGATAGGGCTCAAGATAAGGCTCTTCGCCGGTCAGCAGAAATCCACGCTGGCCTGTTTCAGCGTCCTGAACATCTGCCAGCAGAAGGTCGATGGCGACGATCACGTTATGCGTTTGCACCACACCCTGGTTGCTGGTTTTAAGGAGCTGCGTGGTGTAGATCGCAACGGCGGTGCTGAGAATAAAAAATAGCAGGGCGACTGCCAGCCCCACAGCAACAGTAGGGTCCAGGCCAAGAGTGCCCTTGTTGCTTACGCTCGCGTTTTTTCTATGCATGTGGCCCACGCGTTTTCAAATCAGCGGCAAAGTCCCGGGCCATCCTGTGCAGCCGGTAGAGCTGGACTGACGAATCGGTGCGGCGCAGTGCGCTGTCAATTAAGGGGGTGCTGGAATATCCAGAGTGATTGACACAGTCAACTGCTCCCGGTCGGCCGTCACAGTGTAACATCTAAATATATCAGCAGAATCAAGATTGCCCTGCCCGTTTACGCCTCATCCTCACCAGTCTTTGGATCAGGCAAGCCGCTTTCCAGCCGCGAACAAACCCCGTCGACAAAGATACTGACGCGCGGTGATAGCGCCAACGAATGCGGATACACCAACTGAATCGGGAGATTCGCCGGTTCGAACTCCGTGAGAATTCTTACTAGCCGACCATCAGCCAGCTCCTCTGCGACCTGATAATGCATCAGCCGAGCAATACCCACGCCTTGCACACAGGCCAGGCGGGCAGCGCGAATCTGATTGCATACCAGCCTCGGCTCAATGTCCTGAGCCAACTCCTTTCCCTGATGTCTGAAGTACCATCGCCGTCCCTGGGAAGCCAGTGCGATACAGGCCTGGTCCGACAACGCAGAAGGTGTGCTTATCCCCTGCGCGCCAAGCAGGTAATCCGGACTGGCACAGGTAATCAGCCGAGTCGCGCCGATACGCCTCGCCACCATCGCCGAGTCAGGCATGTGGCCAATACGCAGCGCAAGATCCAGACGCTCATCAATCAAGGCAACCACGTGATCACTCAACGTCAGCTCGACACGGAGGTTTTGATTGCGCGCAAGAAAGTCGTTCACCAAGGGCGCTAGGTAGCGCTGGCCAAACTCTACCGGAGCGGTGATGCGTAGCAAGCCGCGCATAGTGCCATCGGCAACCTCAAGGCGCTGCTCCATATCGTCGAACTCAGCCAGCATCCGCCTGCACCAACCCAGGTACTCCTCGCCCTCATAGGTAAGCGCCATGCGTCTTGTCGTGCGGTTCAGCAATCGCACACCCAGGTGACGTTCCAACGCGGCCAGCGAGCGCACCAGCGATGCGGTTGACTGGCCTGCCGAATCCGCCGCCGAACTGAGGCTGCCGCTGTCGACGATCCTGACGAAATTGGCCATTGCCTTGAGCCTGTCCATTGCTACCGTCCTATTTGTGCACTCAGTGCATAAGTATTGTCAGGTTCACACCATAGATGAAACCGGCCATCAGGTTGACACTTCAGGAACGGAAATCACCTGGAGGTTCCCATGGGCCAACAACCCAACCCCGCGCGTATTCTCGCCTATGACCATATCGGCATTCGGGTCAGCGACAAACACCGGGCAATGCATTTCTACCAGGCTCTCGGCTTTGTCGAAACCGCGAGCTTTCCGTTGTTCGAGGCCAACGAGATGCTCAGTTCGGACGGAGTGCGAATCAACCTTATCTTCAATGGCACACGCATGCCCAATGCCCACAATGCACTGCTGGATGCACCGATCAAGCTGCCCGGCATGACCCATCCGGCATTTATTGTTGATGACCTTGAGGCACTGGTGGCCTGGCTGAACGAGCAGGGCATCACCATCACCGAGGGTCCGCATCACATCGGCCCAAGAAGAATAGCGCTGTTTATCCGCGATCCGGACGGCAACGTTCTTGAATTCAACCAACTGGTTAATGGAGGTAAGCAATGAAACTCTATGATGTGGACGCATCTGGCAATTGCTACAAGGTCAGGCTGCTGGCGTCGCTGGCGAATATCGAGCTGGAGCGGGTGCCGGTCGACCTGCAAAAGGGTGAGCACAAACAGCCCGCGTTTTCACGGCTGAATCCACTTGGGCAGGTACCGGTGCTGGAAGATGGCTCCCAGGTAATCCGCGACTCGCAGGCAATCCTGGTTTACCTGGCCGGCCTATACGGCGGGCTGGCCTGGTGGCCGGCACACGCCGAAGGACAGGCGGAGATCATGCAGTGGCTGTCCTTTGCCGCCAATGAAGTAGATCACAGCCTGTGTGCGGCACGGCTGGTAGAAAAATTCGGCGCCGATCTGGACCAGTCGGCAGCGCTGGCCAAGGCGCCAGGCGTGCTGACGCTGCTCGACCAGCATCTGGAGCAGCACGACTGGCTGGCGCTGGGCCGCCCGACCATTGCTGACTGTGCGGTGTACCCCTATGTGGTACTGGCGCCAGAGGGCGGCGTGGACCTGACGCCATACACGCATATTTCGCGCTGGATGACACGGATAGAAGCGCTGCCGGGTTTCCTGCCCAAGCCCTGATCAGCGCGAAGGCGGCGCTGCTGCAAAATTCAGCAGCGCCGCATTCACTTCTTCAGTCGCTTCACTCTGAATCCAGTGGCCAATATCCGGCAGCATCCGGACCTGCAGCTCGGGGATGCGACGAATCATTCTGGCTTTGAGCTGCTCTCCACTGGCACCGCGGATAACGCTGTCTGCGCTGCCGACCAGAAACAGCACTGGGCAGGTAATCTGCGCATCGCGGTAGGGCTGCATCAGGCGCCAGTTTTCATCGAGGTTGCGGTAGTAGTTGATGCCGCCCGCGAAGCCGCTGTGCCGGTAAGCCCCCACGAAATAAGCCAGTGCCTCATCGCTCAGCCAGCTCGGCTGTTCCAGCGGCCTGCCGAGCCGACCTGTCCAGCCGCCGCCTTCGCTGGTTGCGCGGCCGAGCAGCGGTGGGTCTCGCGGGGTATCCGGTGAGCAGTAAAGCGCGCGCAGAATAGCGTCGGGATCGGCGTCGAATTCCGCTTCGGCTACGCCTGGCTGCTGGAAATACAGTTGGTAGAAAAAATCGTCCTGGAAGTGCTCGCGCAGCAACGTAACCGGCGGCCGATCCGTTATCGGATAAAGCGGAACGCTCATGTTTACCAGACGCGACACCAGCTCAGGGTGGCGCAGGGTAAATTGCCAGCAGTTGATCGCGCCCCAGTCGTGGCCTATCAGCAAAACCGCCTGGTCATTGCTGGCCTGGGTCAGCAACTCACGCATGAAGTGGCAGATGCGCACAACGTTGTAATCTTCGACAGATGGCAGCGCGTCGGTCTCGCCAAAGCCGGGCATGTCCGGCGCAATAGCGCGATAACCGGCGTTTGCCAGAGCAACCATCTGTTGCCGCCAGGTAAACCAGCATTCTGGCCAGCCGTGGATAAAGAGCGCTACAGGGCCTTGGCCCACGCTGGCCACCCTAGTCTGCAGACCGGTGACGGTCCAGGTATCGAGTGTGATGTTTTCTGTTGTGTACATATCAGCTTCCTTCGCGATCACGTTCCTGGCCTGGCCCGAGGGCGGGCCCAGCCGACCGATCCGCACCAAACAGCCTCTGGTCATCCAGCAGGCGCGCGCCTAGAACCAGCGTCCCCGCCAGATAGACAATAGCGCTCCAACTGGCCATAAGAATACCGCCAAAACGCTGATCCTCAAGTTGTTCAAAGCCAAAAGCGCCAAGGCAGAGCTCTGCCGGGTAAATCAGCTTGGGCGCCAGCACCAGCAGAACGCCGAGCATGGTCATATGCGCAAAGGTAAGAAAAAAACCCATTATCGCTCCCGCCACATCGGCGCGTGAGCGGGCAGCAAAGCCCAGCAACCAGATGCCCAGGCCAACTGCCAGAAAGCTCGCCTGCTGCAGCACAAACGCCCAGACATTGAGCGCGGCAGCCTCATGCAACGCCGGCAAATGCCAACCCCAGACCACCAGCATCTCGGCGGAAAACGCCAGCAGCATCCAGCGTCCGGCGCGGTCCGTTCGTCCTATGCGCAGCCCCGCGCGCGCGAGCCCAATTGCCAGCAGTGGCGCGGCCAGCGCAGTTACCCCCAGGTGCAGCAGCATATGCGCGGAAAACGCCGTACGGCTCATCGCCGGCAGCGGCCCCAACCAGCACAGCGCCAGCACCAACAAACCCAGGTACAAAGGCCACAAGGCTTTATGAGAAGGGTCGGGCATATCTCGCAACGCCTCAGAGTCCATTGCGTGCCTCAGCGTTGCTGTTGCTGTCCGCGGGGAAAGTGGCGAGCTGCACGGCAATATCCTCCGCCATCGCCTCGGCTGACATCTGTTGTGAATAGTGCTGCACAAACTGCCCGTCTGGCCCCATCAAATACAGCGTAGCGGTGTGGTCAAGCATATAAGTATCGCCCATCGGAATTTTCTCGAAGTACACACTGTAGGCATCTGCCACCTGCCGCGTCTGCCCCTCGCTACCGAATAATCCCAGGATGCGCTGATCAAAGAACGCCGTGTATTCGCTGAGCACTTCAGGTGTATCGCGCTCGGGATCCAGGGTGATGAACAAGGGCTGAACCTGCCCTGCCTGCTCACCGAGGCTATCCAGCGTGCGAGCGACATGGGTCATGGCGGTGGGGCACACGTCAGGGCAATGGGTGAAACCAAAAAACACCAAAGTCCAGCGACCTTTAAAGCTGCTTTCGTTTACCGGCTGGCCATGCTGATCTTGCAGCTCGAATGGCCCACCAATCTGCGCGCCCTGGCTTATCGCAGCAGATACAGGGACACGCGCGGGCCAGCTAAGGTAAGCAACCGGCAGGGCGGCGAGCAAAAGCAGCACTGCAGCGCAGACGGTGATCAGTAACCGGTTCAATGCTTGCCACCTTCTATTTTGCGTGAATCAAGTCATTCAATGTGAGCTAAGGACAGAGCTCTACTGCAGTAGTTCAGAAGTGGGCACTCCAGCAGCCCGGAAATCAGGCATGAGCATTTTCGCCAGCTCCATAGTCTACCCTGATAACAAGCAGGCTCTAACAACATGCCAATACAACAAAAGGTTCAGCCAATGAGCAATCCCGCAGCAGTCAAGTTCGAGCGCGTTCTGGCGCGCAAAGATATTCTTGCTCTAGCCTTTGGCGCGATGATTGGTTGGGGCTGGATTGTAATGACCGGCACCTGGATTCAGTCGGCCGGCAGTCTGGGCGCCATTACTGCGTTCGTGGTCGGAGGTATCGCGATCCTGCTGGTCGGGCTGACTTATGCCGAGCTGGCATCGGCGATGCCCCAGGTCGGTGGTGAGCACGTTTACAGTTACCGTTCGCTCGGTCACTTCCCATCGTTTTTATGTACCTGGAGCATTGTCCTGGGCTATATCAGCGTGGTGTCGTTTGAAGCCGTCGCCCTGCCCACCGTAGTAGAACACCTGTTTCCCAACTATTCAGTAGGCTATCTATGGACGGTCGCCGGCTGGGACGTTCAGGCCACCTGGGTGGCCGTCGGCGTGGCGGGCTCACTGGTGATGATGTGGGTCAACTACCTGGGCATCCGCATGGCCGCTTTCGTGCAGAAAGTGGTTACGCTGCTGATTCTGATCGTCGGTATCATGTTCATCACGGGTGCCATGTTTACCGGCGATACGGTCACTATGGAGCCGTTGTTCAGCGTCGAGAATGGCGTCATTGGCGGCATCATGATGGTGATGATCATGGTGCCCTTCATGTTTGTCGGCTTCGACGTCATCCCGCAAGCAGCCGAAGAGATCAATTTGCCGTTCCGCGAAATCGGCCGCGTGCTGATGCTCTCGGTATTGATGGCCGTGTTCTGGTATGCCCTGATCATCTACGGCACCTCGATGATGCTGACGCCAGCGGCGTTGGAGCAAAGTTCGCTGGCAGTGCCCGATGCCATGCAGGCGGTATTCAATGCACCCTGGGCGGGCAAACTGATGGTGTTCGCCGGTATCGCCGGTATTATTACCAGTTGGAATGCGTTTTATATTGGCGGCTCTCGAGCCATCTACGCGCTGGCCCGCGCGGGCATGTTGCCGGCCTTTCTGGCCAAGCTGCACCCCACCTATAAAACGCCGGTCAATGCCATCCTGATGATCGGCATACTCTCGAGCATCGCACCCTTTTTTGGCCGCCCGGCCCTGGTATGGCTGGTCGATGCCGGTGGGCTAGGCATCGTTATCGCCTATTTCTTTGTCGCGCTGTCCTTTCTGGCCTTGCGCCGCAAGGAGCCGAATATGGAGCGGCCGTTCAAGGTGCCCGCCGGCATGCTGGTCGGCAGCATTGCGCTGGTTGCCTCGGTGGCGATGATCGGTTTGTATATGCCCGGCAGCCCGTCGGCATTGCTGCCCGTTGAATGGCTGGTGTTTGCTGGCTGGATGCTGCTGGGGCTGGGCATGTATGCCTGGTCAAGAAAGCGTTACGGCGCGGCCTACTCGGATGCGGCTATGCGCAGAGAGATGGAGGAGGGGTAACCTGCTATGGGCAATTCCAGATGCCGCCTGGCCTGAGTAGCAGTCGTATGTATGCCATCAAGCCAGCGAGTGGCTGCTCGGGGCTGGCCGCTGCTTGCCCAATACTCTATGCTCCGAGCTGATTGCCCTGCCACCCAAGATCCCTGTCCGTCATGAGCAAAATCATCAGAGCCACCGACCTGCCAAGCAAGACCAGCCGCACTCCGCAACAAACGCGTGGGCGCGCTCGCGTGGAAGCGGTGCTGGATGCTTGCGCAGTGTTGCTCTGGGAGCATGGCCCAGGTGATTTGACCATGCACAAGCTGGCAAAACGGGCGAAGACCTCGATTGGGTCTCTATATCACTTCTTTCCAGACAAGGATGCGGTGATTGATGCGCTATGCCAGCGTCATTTGAACGCACTGACGAGCATCAAGGGTGACCTGGATCGGATATCCTGCGATCAGTGGCGAAACATGAACCCCCAGTCTCTTATCGAAACCCTGGCGCGCCCTTACTTCCACTACATCGACAATTATCCCGAAATGCTGGTGATCATCAGCCACTCTCTGGGTAGCAAGATAGAGGACGCTCCGGCGCTGAGGGCTTCAATACAGGCCAACTACGAAAAAGTCCTGGGGCTGCGTATGCCTGAAATGGACCCGGCGCTGATCAAGACCATCAGCTTTGTGCTGTTCAATATTCCCGTGGGTGCCCTGCAATCGCTGCAGGAGAACAATGAATATCGCGAGCGCGTGTTGCGCCTGGAGCTGATCAACGCAATGGTTGCTTATCTGCAAAGCATTGAGGCGCAATACGCTACAGGCCACTGACGACGCCAGGAAGACCAATCAGCTCTTCAGCAGCGCCGGGCTCAGTCGCAGCATATCCAGAATGCCATCCGCTAAAGTTTCCGCCTTGGCCGCCAGGTCCAGGCCCTCAGGCACCAGCAACCATTGATCCAGCACGCCGGTGATGAAGGCATGCACGCATCGGCTGGCCACTATCAAATCAAGCTCGGCGGGCAACTGCCCCTTGTTGACAGCATTGCGCAAACTCAGCTCGATGTTGTGGTTGTAGCCACGTCTGAAATCCTGCATCCACTGGCGCAGGTTGCCCAGATCTTCGGTGTATTCACATTTGTGGAACAGAATCTCGCTGACCCTGCGCACTTCCGGATCGCTGGCCGCACGCTGGAAAATCTGCACCAGAAGGTCGCGCAGACGCCCCAGAGGGTCGGGCTCATTGGGGTGCCGGCTCGCCTCGCTGAGTGGCTGCAGAGGCATATTGACGCGCTCCAGCAAAGCGCCGACCAACTCGGTCTTGTCCTGAAAATGCCAGTAGATCGCGCCACGGGTGACGCCTGCCGCACTGGCTATTTCAGCCAATGACGTACGTGCCAGCCCCTTGCGATAAAAGCACAGCTCGGCCGCAGAAATAATCTGATTTCGGGTTTCCAGTGCTTCTTCCTTGGTACGCCTCACCATCAGTCCAATTACCTTCTCGCAAATACGCCAGCCTGAATCAACCATGGTTGGCATGAAAGACGCATATGTTAGCTAATGTTATTCCAGTTTACAAACATTCACGAATGTAAGTATATTACACGCCTATTAAATGCCGATGCCTGATGCTCGGCCCGTGACCGCGCACCATCCTCTGAGGATATTTCCATGCCTAACCCTTTCTCTGCGCGGATCGCGCTAGCTCCGTTGCTGGTAATGGCTACGCTGCTGACCGCCTGCCAGCAGCAGGATGACACTGCTGATCAGGCGCAGACTGCGCCCGGCATCATTGAAGTTGGCGTGGTCACGCTGCGCGCCGAACCCTTCGAACTGACCACCGACCTGCCTGGCCGCACCGCTGCATTTCGAATGGCCGAGGTACGCCCCCAGGTAGATGGCATCATTCAGAAACGTATGTTTGAGGAAGGCAGCGAGGTCAAGGCAGGGGAGCAGTTGTATCAGATCGACGCGGCGGTCTATCAGTCCGCTTTGAACAGCGCCAAGGCCGCGCATCTGTCGAGCAAGGCGCTGAGTGATCGTTATGAACAACTGATCGAAGACCAGGCCGTGAGCAGACAGGAATACGATGAAGCTCGCGCCCGTAGCCTGCAAACTCAGGCTGCCTTGGAGCGGGCACAGATCGACCTGCGCTATACCCAGGTAAGAGCGCCGATTGACGGACGCATTGGCCGCTCGGCAATCAGCGAAGGTGCTCTGGTCAATAACGGCCAGGCGGCGGCGATGGCAACCATTCAGCAGTTGGATCCGATCTATGTTGATGTGACACAACCGGCGCGGGATCTGCTGGCGCTGCGCCGCGATCTTGACGAAGGTCGCCTGCAAAAGGCCGGTGACAACGCCGCCCAGGTCACCCTGCAAATGGAAGATGGCAGCGCCTATCCGCACCAGGGCAAACTGGAATTTTCTGAAGTCTCGGTAGACTCGGGCACAGGTTCTGTCACCCTGCGCGCCGTCTTCCCGAACCCGGACAATATGCTGTTACCCGGCATGTTCGTGCATGCACAGCTGGTCGCCGGGACTCGCAGCGAAGCCATTCTCGCACCCCAGCAGGGCATTACTCGTACGCCCCGGGGCGAGGCCACAGCGCTGATAGTAAACGCCGAGAATGTGGTTGAGCTACGCCAGGTGCGCACCGAGCGCACGGTGGGAAATCGCTGGTTGATCCGCGAGGGCCTGAATGATGGGGATCAGTTGATCACCGAAGGGCTGCAGTTCATCAAGCCCGGTGCCGAGGTCAAGGCGGTTCCAGCAGGAAACGTGGCAGAGCCTGCGCCCACTGCTGGCCAGGAAGGATAAAACCATGCCTCGTTTCTTTATTGACCGTCCGATTTTCGCCTGGGTAATTGCCTTGGTGATCATGCTGGCCGGCGGCTTGTCAGTACTCAGCCTGCCGGTCAATCAGTACCCAAGCATTGCGCCGCCCGCAGTAGGTATTTCCGTTAACTACCCGGGCGCGTCTGCGCAAACGGTACAGGACACCGTCGTACAGGTGATCGAGCAGCAGCTCAACGGCATCGACGGGCTGCGCTATATCCGCTCGGATAGCAACTCCGACGGCAGCATGGAAATCACCGTGACCTTCGATCAGGGCGTTGATCCGGATATTGCCCAGGTACAGGTGCAGAACAAACTGCAATTGGCCACGCCGCTGCTGCCTCAGGAAGTGCAACAACAGGGCATTCGTGTAACCAAATCAGTGCGTAACTTCCTGATGGTCATCGGCGTGGTGTCCACCGACGGCAGCATGAACCGCGACGACCTGGCCGATTACATCATTTCAAACATGCAGGATCCGGTATCGCGTACGGACGGTGTCGGTGACTTTCAGGTGTTCGGGGCGCCCTATTCCATGCGCATCTGGCTGGATCCGGCCAAGCTGAACAACTTCCAGTTAACGCCCATTGATGTGAGTGCCGCGATCCAGGCGCAGAACGTACAGATTTCCTCCGGCCAGTTTGGCGGTCTGCCTGCGGTGCCAGGCCAACAGCTGAGCGCAACTATTATCGGCAAGACGCGCCTGCAGAGCCCGGAGCAGTTCCGCGAGATCATGCTCAAGGCCAATCCGGACGGCTCACAGGTACGCCTGAAGGATGTCGCCCGGGTCGAACTGGGCGCGCAGAATGCCAACATTTCTGCGCAGTTCAACGGTATGCCGGCGTCCGGCCTGGCGATCAAGCTGGCCACCGGCGCCAATGCGCTGGACACCGCGGCGGCGGTAAAGAAGACCATTGCCGATCTGGAGCCCTTCTTCCCCCCAGGCATGCAGGTTGAATACCCCTATGAAACCGCGCCAGTAGTGTCTGCATCGATCACCGGCGTAGTGCATACCCTGCTCGAAGCCGTGGTGCTGGTATTTCTGGTGATGTACCTGTTCCTGCAAAACTTCCGTGCCACATTGATTCCGACACTGGCCGTGCCGGTGGTGATACTCGGCACCTTTGGCGTGCTCTCACTGTTCGGCTTTACCATCAATATTCTGACCATGTTCGCCATGGTGCTGGCCATCGGCCTATTGGTGGATGATGCCATTGTGGTGGTGGAAAACGTCGAGCGGGTCATGGCCGAAGAGGGCCTTTCGCCGGTGGAAGCCACGCGCAAGTCCATGGACCAGATTCAGGGGGCGCTGGTCGGTATTGGCCTGGTGCTCTCGGCGGTGTTCATTCCGATGGCGTTTTTCGGCGGCTCGACCGGCGTAATTTACCGTCAGTTCGCCATCACCATTGCCTCGGCCATGACGCTCTCAGTACTGGTCGCTATGATCTTCACCCCGGCGCTGTGCGCGACCATGCTCAAGCCCATACCCAAGGGCGGCCACCATGAAAAGCGCGGCTTCTTTGGCTGGTTTAACCGCACCTTCAATCGGGGTGTTGGCCGCTACGAGCGCGGCGTTGCTGCCATGCTCAAACGCAAGACGCCTTACCTGCTGCTGTATGTGGCCATCGTCGCGGTGATGGCGGTGTTGTTCACCCGCATACCCACTGCTTTTTTGCCCGATGAAGACCAGGGCGTACTCTTTGCTCAGGTACAGACTCCCGCAGGCTCCACCGCCGAACGCACTCAGCAGACGATCGGCACCATGCGCGATTATCTGCTGGAAGAAGAAGGTGACGTGGTCAACTCGGTGTTTACCGTGACCGGCTTCAACTTCGCTGGCCGTGGCCAGAACTCGGGCATGGCCTTTATCGGCCTGAAGCCCTGGGGCGACCGGGCGGAACCTGAGCTGAGTGTATTTGCGCTGGCCGAACGCGCCCAGGCGAAGTTCGACAGTTATCGCGACGCCATGGTCTTCGCCTTCGCTCCCCCGGCCGTGATGGAGCTGGGCAACGCCACCGGTTTCAACCTGTTCCTGCAGGACAATGCCGGCGTCGGTCATGACACTCTGATGCAAGCGCGTAATCAATTGCTCGGAATGGCCGCACAACATCCCGCGCTGGCAGCGGTGCGGCCCAATGGTCTTGAAGACGAGCCGCAGTATCAATTGACCGTCGACGATGAAAAAGCCCGCGTGCTGGGCGTGTCCTTGAGTGAAGTCAACAGCACCCAGTCCATCGCCTGGGGCTCCAGTTACGTCAATGATTTTATCGACCGTGGCCGGGTCAAGCGCGTGTATCTGCAAGGTGAGGCCAGTGCCCGGATGGGCCCGGATGACCTGGGCAAATGGTATTTGCGCAACAGCAGCGGCGAGATGGTGCCGTTCAACGCAATTGCCAGTGGCGAGTGGATCTACGGCTCACCCAAGCTCTCGCGCTATAACGGCGTAGCCGCAATGGAAATCATGGGCGAAGCAGCACCTGGCTACAGTACCGGTGACGCAATGAACGCCATTGAGGAACTGGCGCAAAAGCTACCGCAGGGCGTTGGCATAGCCTGGACCGGCCTGTCCTATGAAGAGCGCATTTCCGGCGACCAGGCGCCCATGCTCTACGCGCTCTCGCTGCTGGTAGTGTTCCTGTGTCTGGCGGCGCTCTACGAGAGCTGGTCGATTCCACTGGTAGTGATGCTGGTAGTGCCGCTCGGGGTCATTGGCGCACTGATGGCGACCTTGGGCAGGGGGCTGACCAACGATGTGTTCTTCCAGGTGGGGCTGCTGACCACGGTCGGCCTGACCGCCAAGAATGCCATCCTGATCGTCGAGTTCGCCAAGGGCCTGCACGAGCAAGGCATGAGCCTGTTTGACGCGGCGGTAGAAGCCTGCCGCATGCGTCTGCGGCCGATCATCATGACCTCGCTGGCCTTCACCCTGGGCGTAGTACCGTTGGCCCTGGCCAGCGGCGCAGGCGCTGGTAGCTCGAATGCGATTGGCACGGGCGTTATCGGCGGCATGATTACCGCCACGGTGCTGGCGATATTCTGGGTGCCGCTGTTCTTCGTGATGATTTCCTCACTGTTCGGCAAAAAGACCAAAGCCACTGAGTCCGAGCCGACCACCAAGGAGATCACGCCATGAAGCATATTCTGATCGGCAGTGCTCTGATTCTGAGCCTGGCCGGCTGCTCACTGATCCCCGAGTATCAGCGCCCGGCCTCGCCGGTGGCTGATGGCTGGCCACAGGGCGAAGGCTATGCGGGCGCTGAGGCGGCTGCGAGCGCCGAAGCGCTCGCTCCGCCGCCAGCATGGCAAAACTTTTTCCGCGATGAACAACTGCGCAACCTGATTGATGTGGCTTTGGAGAACAATCGTGACTTGCGCGTGGCGGCGCTGAACGTGGAGGCCACGCGTGCGCTTTATCGCATCCAGCGCGCCGACCGCCTGCCGAGCATCAGTGCCGATGCCGGTGGCAATCGCACTCGCACGCCTTACGATCTGAACGGCACTACGCAAAGCGGTATCACCAGCCAATATAGCGCCACACTCGGCGTCGCCTGGGAGGTGGACCTGTTTGGCCGGCTAGGTAGCCTGCAACAGCAAGCATTGGAGGAATACCTGGCCACTGAAGCCGCGCAGCGCAGCGTTCAGGTCAGCCTGATTGCCAGCGTGGCCAATACCTACCTGCTCTGGCAGGCGGATCAGGCCCTGCTGCAGGCGACCCAGGACACATTGGCGACCTACGATGAGAGCCTGCGCGTTACCCAGCGCAGCTTCGATGTCGGCGTCGCCTCGTCACTGGAATTGACCCAGGCCCGCACCGCCGTGGAAACCGCCCGCAGCAGCCTGGCGCGCTACACCCGTCTGGTAGCAGAGGACCGCAATGCCCTGGCCTTGCTGCTCGGCCAGCGTGTGCCGGTATTGCCTGCCGAGCAGCCGCAACTGAGCACCGAGCTGCTGGCCGAGCTACCGGTCGGGCTGCCATCGAACGTGCTGTTGCAACGCCCGGATATTCTTCAGGCCGAGTATCAGTTGCGCGGCGCCAACGCCAATATTGGCGCGGCACGCGCAGCGTTCTTTCCGAGCATCAGCCTGACCGCCAATGCCGGCAGCGCCAGCAGCCAGTTGTCAGGTCTGTTCGATAGCGGCTCGGAATACTGGAGCTTCTCGCCCAGCATCAGCCTGCCGATCTTCAACGCCGGCCGGTTGCAAGCGAACCTGAACTACGCCGAAGTGATCCGCGATGTGCGCGTGGCCGAATACGAAAGAGCTATCCAGGTCGCCTTCAGCGAGGTCGCCGACGGCCTTGCCGCGCGCGACACTTACGTGGATCAGGTCGCCGCACAACAGCGCCTGCTGGACACCAGCGAAGACTATTTCCAGATCGCCGAACGCCGCTACCGCAGCGGTGTAGACAGCTACCTGACGCTGCTCGACGCCCAGCGCCAGCTATTCACCGCGCGCCAGCAACTGATCACCGATCAACTGAATCAGCTGACCAGTGAAGTGGATCTGTTTCGCGCTTTGGGGGGTGGCTGGGCGATTCAGACCGAGCTGGTCGCCGACTGACGGCTTACTTTGTCTCTGGTTTGCGCGGGAATGTGACTTCCATACCCCGCGCATCCAGTTGCCGCACATCCACAGGGCGACCCTGCTCGTCCATGCGCACCAAACCGATCCCGGTGCCGTTCCAGACCCGCTCACCGGCGTTGGCCTGATCCGGATCGCGCGGGGTAATCTGCATGCGCCGGCGCTTGGTCAGCCAGTTCAGTGGTGACCAGGGCGCGTATAGCCAGCGATTAAGACGGTCGAACCAATCGAGCAGGGTATCCGGGAAGGCGTTTTTCAAGCCGCTGCTGGTGATCTGCCAGATATGCGGGCCCCGCTCGCGGTGGCGAATGCGGATGTCATACACGTAGGAATAATGCACGTCGCCGGAGAGCACAACGAAATTGCCCGGCGTGCGCGAATGGCGAAAAATGTTCAGCATCACCTTGGCCGCGCCGCGGTGCGCCATCCAGTTTTCTGCGTCAACCAGCAGGGGTTTTCCAACCAGGGTGAAGAGCTTCTGCACGCCCTCGATCAGCTTGACGCCGAACATGGGCGCGGGCGAAACAATCACCACACCTTTCTTGTCGAGCATGCGCTGCTGCATTTCCGTCAGCGCTTCCCAATCCATCAACCCCGAGGGGCGCCCGGGGCTGCGCTCGCTGCGCCAGCGGCGTGTGCGGGTGTCCAGCACGATCAGATGCGGTGTGCCGGGCACCTGATATTCCCAGGCATGAAAGCTGAACAGATGCTCGATACTGGCATCCTGCGCAGCCATGTCCAGCCAGCCGCTATCGGCGGCGTCAGCCAAAAGATCACTCAGTTCAGCCAGCGGTTTACTGACCCGCTCAGGGTCGTTGCCCCAGGCCTGGCACACCAGATACGCGAGTAATGCATTACCGATAATGCGCTTGGAGAAAGGATGGCCATAGGCGGTGCTTTCCCAATCCGCGGTCAGGTTCCAGTCGTCGGTGACGTCATGATCGTCGAAGATCATCAGGCTTGGCATGTGCGCCAGCAGGCGTGCGACCTGCGGCAGGCCGTCGATAAACTCATCGAGGATTGCCTGCTCGGCGCAATAGGCCTCGTCGCGATCCTGCGCCAGCATAGCCACCGGCGTGCGGTCGATCAGGCGCCAGGGCACAGGCGACCAGACCAGTAGATACATGGCCAGTACTTCACTGAGGGTCATCAGATGGTTACGCGCATGCGCGGAGGTAAATACCGGTTTCTTCACCCCACCAAAGAATCGTTCCCGCAAGGCCACGTTGCCTTGCACATCAGGCAGCAACTGTTCGCGCTGGTAATAGCTCTTCTCACTGCGGTACAGCTCCTGGCTATCGGCCACGGTAGCGCCTTCGAGCTTCTCATCAAACAGGCCCAGGCGTTCGATCAGGCGGTGAATGGCAACCAGCATCGGTCCGGCGACGTCATCGGCGTAGACCTGATCGCCGGTCATCAACAGCCAATCCGGGCGCTCGGTGGGGTCCTGCAGGCGCTCCCCCAGCCACTCATCAGCACGCACCAGGCCATCCTTGCCGGGAAAATGCGGCTTGCGGCAGGAGCCGTGCAGCAACTGGCGATTGCTGCCAGGGATCACCAGTGAAAAGGCGCTCTGGCCCGGGTAAAGCAGTTCCGGCATGACCGCCGCCAGGCTCTGCTCGCCCGCCTCGTCTGTCCAGATCAGGTCATAGTTGATCAGCTGATCGACAGGCAGTGGCTGCGGCATGGCAAAGTCCAGCAATTGCACATGAGCATGCCGACCAATAGGCAGCACTTGTCCTTTTCCCGAATCCGCGACTGAATCTACAGCCTCACTTTCCGCCCGCGCTGCCTTGCTCGCGCTACTCGGCAGATGCCGGGAAGCGTTGCCCTCGGTGGGGTGCAGACACAAGGTTAGCGATATTGGCCGACTGCTGACGAGCCAGACAAGAATCCGATCCGGTGACAGTCTGCGTAGCACCGGGCCAGCAATGATGGCCGGCAGGTCTGAGTTGGGGCTGGACGGGGTGATAATGGCAAAGCCTCTCTATTCAAGAATCTGCCCCGGCAGCAACCGGGGCAGATCTACTACATGAACGGGTCAGCGAAAATCACGCCGCCGCACGCGCCTGCTTTTCCAGCTCGACTTTCAACGCCGGATCCAGCGCCAACTGGCGGGCCAGTTCTTCCAGATAGGAGCGCTCCATAAAGTTCTCCTCATCGACCATCAGCAGGCTGGCCAGATACATCTCTGCGGCCATCTCCGGCGTTGTGGCCGAGCTGGCAATGTCCTTGGGCTCCAGCGGTTTGTTCAGCTCCTGATCAAACCAGCGCTGCAGGCCTGGATCCTGCGTCAGCTTGGCTACTTCGCCATCGATCAGCTCACGCTCGCGCGCATCGATATGCCCGTCAGCCTTGGCCGCGCCTATTACCGCCCGCAAGATGGCGTGACTATGCTCCTCGGCCTGCGCTGCTGGCAAGCGGTCCACGGTGCGGGGCTCAATCTGCCTCTGCTGCTCGGTGCCGTTGTTCTGTTGCCAGTTGCTGTACGCCTTGTAGGCCACCACGCCCAACGCCGCCAGGCCACCATAAGTGATAACTTTTCCGCCCATCTTGCGCGCCTTTTTGCTGCCCAGCAGCAGGCCAATAGCGCCAGCGCCAAGCGCACCGCCGCCAGCGCCCGACAGCAGCCCACTGAGCGGCGAACCTGCCGCCTTGCCGAGGGGTTGGCGGTGATCGGTACGGCCCTGACTGGCGGAGCCGCCCTGGAGCATGTCTGATCCGGATTTCAGCAATTGATCTAGCAAGCCACGTGTAATCATGTGCGCCTCTGTTGAAGGTGAAAGCATAAATAAGATGCTATTTTTAATAGCATTAGTTCGATTATCCACAGCAAACTTAACTCAGACTTAACGCACACCCGTTCCCACCTTACGGCATCACTTCGGAGATGACATGACAACCAGCAAACCCCTTACGCTATTGATCCTCGGCGGCACCGGACTGGTCGGTGGTCAATTGGTCGAGGCGGCCTTGCAACACCCCCAGGTTGAAACAGTAGTGGCACCGACACGGCGGCCCCTGCGCGCACGCGCAGGCTTGCTGAACCCGCAAGTAGACTACGCCCATTTGCCGGAGCAAGCACTCTGGTGGCGCACGGACGCGGTACTTTGTGCCTTGGGCACGACCCTGAAACAGGCCGGTAGCCAGGCGGCGTTCCGTGAGGTCGACTATCACTATGTGCTGGCCGCCGCGCGCCTCGCGCAACAGGCCGGAACACCTACCTTTGTACTCAATTCCTCGATTGGCGCCAAGATCGACGCGCGCTCTTTCTACCTGCGCGTCAAGGCGGAGACCGAACAGGACCTCGAACGCCTCGGATTTCGCTCCTTGAGTATCGTCCGGCCCTCGTTACTGGACGGCGGCGAGCGGCCCGACGCCCGCCCAGCCGAAGCCGCCAGCCTGTGGCTTGCCAGGCGCTTGAAACCGGTCATCCCGGCCCGCTATCGCGCGGTCTCGACACAGCGGGTTGCTGAATGCATGCTGGCCCAGGCACTGGCGTCCCGCCCCGGCATTCACATAGTCGAGTCCGATGCCATCGACAACTGATGTTGCCAGCTCTTTCGCATAGTGGCACTTTGCCTTAATGTGACCACTGCGCAGCGCCCTATACGGGCCAGCTATACTGCGCGTGGCTCTGGTTTTTCGCACATGCTTTGCTCGGATGCTTTCCATGATTGATTACAGCAACAAACGCTTTCTGGTCGTTGATGACTTTTCCGAATTCCGCACCTCGGTGATCGGCATGCTGCGCCTGATGGCAGTCAAGCAGGTGGACTCGGCCGCGCGTGGCGAGGACGCCATCATGTTATGCCGCAACACCAAATATGATGTAATTCTGCACGACTACAATCTGGGGGCCGGCAAGAACGGCCAGCAAGTACTCGAAGAGCTGCACCATCTGAAGTTGATCAGCCCGCACTGCATCTTCGTCATGTGCACCGCCGAAAGCAGCCAGGCAATGGTCATGAGCGCACTGGAGTGCGAACCGGATGCCTATCTGACCAAACCCTTCAACCGCGCCAGCCTGCAGCAACGTCTGGACAAACTGGTGGAGCGCAAGACAGCGCTCAAGCCGATCCTCGATGCACTGGTCCGCCAGGACCATCGAGCAGTGCTGGCCGCCTGCGACAAGGTCACGCTGGAACACAAGCGCTTTGCACCCCAGTGCCTGCGCTATCAGGCCGATGCGCTCAAGGCGCTCGGGAAGCAGGCCGAGTTGGAAAAACTCCTGCAGGCGCAATTGACTGACCGGCCCATGCCCTGGGCGCTGATTGCTCTGGGCCAGCTCTGGCTGGAGCAGGGCAAACTGGAGCAGGCGTTGGACCTGTATCGTTCGGCGATCAGCCAGTTCCCGATGCTACCGGCGCTGTTTGACGGGCTAGGCGCAGTACTCGAAGCCATGGGCAAACCCAAGGAAGCGCAGGAGTATATCGAGCAGGGCATCAAAATTTCCCCCAACAGCCTGCAGCGGCAACAATCGCTTGGCAAACTGGCCAAGGCCAACGGCGATTTCGACAATGCGGTTCGCGCCTACCGGCAAGCGGTGGGTCTGGGTCAGAATTCGCAGTTCCGCGATCCGGAGAGCCACCTGGGGCTGGCTGTCAGCCTGAATCATCAGGCCGGCGAGCAGGCGCCCAATCCCCGCGCCGTACTGGAAATTCGCAAGACGCTTGGCGACATGAGCAAGAACTGGAAAGGCGACAATAATCTGCAAGTGCGGGCGCAACTGGTCGAGGCCCAAACCCTGATCAAAACCGGCGATCAACGCGAAGCCGACAAGCTGATCAAGCAAGCTTCCGCCCAACTGGGCCAATTGGATACCTTCTTTTCGTCGCAGGTGGCGCTGGAAGTAGCCAGCCAACTCAAAGCGCTAGGTCAGGAAGAACAGGCCCAGGGGCTGCTGCAGACCTGCGCGGAAATGTACGGTGACGACGCCAGCGTGATGGCTGCGATTGCCGAGCAGACCGACGATCCCGCCATCCTCAACGGCGGCAGCGCCGCCCAGGAATTCAACCGCCAGGGCATTCGCCACTACCAGCAGAAGCAATACGCCGAAGCACTGACCGCGTTCCGCCAGGCCCAGGCCCTGCAGCCGCGCAATATCAGTTTTGCGCTCAATACCGCGCAGTCACTGCTGCGCATGCTGCTTGCGCAACCCGACCCACAGCTCAAGGAGCAATGTCTGCAGTGCCTGGAACAGGTTCGCAGCATGCCGCCCAGCGACGCGCGCCATGAGCGCTATCAGAAGCTCTGCAAAACGGTCGCTGGTCTATGAGCGACGATCCGCAGGACAGCCCCGAGGGCCTGGACTTTTCCACGGTGATCGCGTCCACCGTGCACGATATGAAAAATTCCCTGGGTATGTTGATGCAGGCCTACCAGCAGTGGTCCAGCAGCCTGCCGCCCGAGGTCACCGACAACCGCGAACGCGGTGTGATCGAATATGAATCCCTGCGTCTGAACGGCATGCTGGTGCAGATGCTCAGCCTCTACAAGCTGGGCGTCAATCAGTTGCCTATGCGCCCCACCTGGCTGGAGGTAGAAGACTTTCTTCAGGCGCAGTTGGCCCGGCATGACGACATTCTGCGCTCGCGGCACATCGAAGGTTCTTATGCGGTAGAGGAGGACGGTCAACTGGCCTTCTTCGATGCCGAGCTGGTCGGCTCGGTGGTCGGCAACGTCATCAATAACTCGATACGTTATGCGCGCTCTGCGATTCATCTGCAAGCCTGGACCGAAGATGATCAACTGGTCATTTCCATCAGCGATGACGGCCAGGGCTACCCACCGAGCATGATCGAAGATCAATCCGATTATGTGCTGGGCATCAACATGAGTACCGGCAGCACCGGGCTGGGCCTCTACTTCGGCCAACGTATTGCCGAGCTGCATCAGCGCAACGGTCAACAGGGCCATATCCAGCTGCTGAACGGCGGCCCGTTGAATGGCGGCGAGTTTCGTATCTACCTGCCGTAAGCCGCATGCTAGCGCGGCATCATGCGCACGCCGTCCAGCTCGCTGAGCGGCCTGGGATGGCCCAGATGATAGCCCTGCGCATAGTCCACGCCGATCTCGGTAAGGCAGGCCAGTATGCCGGCACTTTCGACAAACTCGGCCACCGTGATCAGGCCCATCTCATGGCCGATGGTGTTGATGGAAGTGACCATCGCCCGGGCGATCGGATCGGTTTCTATATCCTTGACGAACACCCCGTCGATTTTCAGGATATCCACCGGCAAGGTCTTCAGATAAGCGAAGGATGACAGGCCCGAGCCAAAATCATCCAGCGCGAAGCGACAGCCTTCGGCTTTGAGCCGCTGCATGAAAATCACCGCCCGGCTCAGATTGGCGATCGCGCTGGTTTCGGTCACCTCGAAACAGATGCACTCGGTGGGCACCTTGTGCCGCGCCAGCGTCTCCAGCACAAACTCCAGAAAGCTTTCTTCGCCCAATGACGCGGCGGACAGATTGATCGAGTAATTGCCCGGGCTGCCGTTGGTGCGCCGCGCGTAATCGCCGACCCAGGCAAGGAAGTTACCCACTACCCAGCGGTCAATCGCGGTAGCTAGCGCATAGCGTTCGGCAGCCGGCATAAAGGCGCCCGGGGGGATAATCCGGCCATCTTCGGAAAGCATGCGCACCAGCACTTCATAACTGGGCTGGGCATCCTGCTGTTGCACACAGACGATAGGCTGCACATAGAGCCGCAACCAGTCCCCATCCAACGCCTGGCGCAGGCGATTGACCCATTGCATTTCACCGCGGCGTTCGAGCAATTGCTGATCGTCGGCCTGGTAGATATGAATGCGATTGCGCCCGGCATCCTTGGCCGCGTAACAGGCACTGTCAGCCGCGCTCAGCAGGCTGCCCAGCGTTTCTCCCTGCTCTATCTGCACCAGTCCGATACTCACGCCAACGGCAAAGGTCTTGCCCTCCCAACTGAAACGGAACTCCTCAACCAGCGCGCGCATGCCGTCGACGATCGGCACTGCCTCTTCCAGCGGGCAGCCGGAGAGCAGAAGACCAAATTCGTCGCCACCGAGCCTGGCCAATACGTCGCTGCTGCGAATCCGGCTCTGGAACAGTTTGGTCAGTTGCCGTAGCAATTCATCGCCCGCCGCATGGCCGCAGGTATCATTGACGATCTTGAACTGGTCCAGATCCATATAGCAGAGCACCTGATCACCGCGCTCTTCCACTGGCGTGTGCAACAAGGCCAGGAGCCTGCGCTCGAATTCAGCGCGGTTGGTCAGCCCGGTCAGGGTATCGTGGGCGGCCTGATGCGACAGCTCTCGGGCCAGCCGACGGTTGAGGGTCACATCGCGGAAGGTCATTACCGCGCCGATAATACGGCCTTCGGCATCACGGATGGGTGCTACCGCATCCTGGATGGCCACGTCAGTCCCGTCGCGGCGGCGCAGCAACAACACGTTGGCTTCCTGCCCCTGCAGGCCCTGGCGATAGCGGCGCAGCAAGGCGGTAACCGGATTGCCCAGCGACACGCCAGTAAACTCGTCGTACAAGCGGTAAATAGCTTCCAGCGGCCTGCCGCGAGCCTGTTCACTGGACCATCCGGTCAGCTTCTCGGCGACTGGATTAAGATAATTGATGCGGCTATCCGGGCCGGTGGTGATCACCCCATCACCAATCGACGCCAGGGTCACCTGGGCCAGCACCTTCTCCTGAAACAGCTGCTGCTCGACCCGCCGGCGCTCGGTAATGTCGCGGATCATGCAGGTCAGCAGCTGATCGTCCCCCAGCCCGCGACTGACGGTCAGCTCGGCAACGAACTGCTCATGGCCGTGACGGCTGAACAGCACTTCCTGCTTCAGTTCGCCCCCGGCCAGCGGCTGGGGCAGGCCCTTCCAGCTTTCCTCCGCTACCAGCCGCTGCAACGAGTGCCCGAGCAGATCCGCCGCTGGCAAGCCGAACAGCCGCTCGGCGCCCGGGTTGCAGCTAGCCAGAACACCCTCGGGCGAACAGGTCACGATGCCATCGCGGATATCCCGGATAATCGACTGGGTAGTGCCTATTGCTGTCTGCAGCGCACGTATAACCTTGTTGTATTGCCCGGCGATCTGCCCCACTTCAGTAAAGGGCTCGACCGGCACTTCGCGGCCAAAGTGGCCGTCACGCTGGTGAGTCGCCATGACTTCCAGCAACTCGATCAGCTCGGTGCGAGCACCATGCTCGGACACGTTTAGCCCGATGGCCTCATCTTCGGCACTGACACGGATCGGCACGATGCGATTGAGCAGGCGCAGCACAATCCAGGTCAGGCCAAAGGCCCAGAGCCCGGCCACCAGCACGCCCTGACCCTGCACCAGAAACTGCTGCCAGCGGCTCAGCCCGGTGCCCAGCAGCTCCAGATTGCCAAACAGCGCCAACGCCAGGGTGCCCCAGATACCGCTGGCCAGGTGCACCGGCACTGCGCCCACGGCGTCATCGATTTTCAGCCGATACATCAGCCGGTCAGCCAGATACATGACCACTACACCTGCCAGGCCGATAAGCAGGGCGGCGCTCGCGTCGACCACATGCGCGCTGGCGGTAATGGCGACCATCCCCGCGATCAGTCCGTTGAGTGGATAGACCGGGTCCACGTGGCGCCAACGCAGCCAGGATAAACCCATGCCGCCAAGGACGCCCGCCACCCCGGCCAGCACCGTATTGGCAATGATCCCGGGCACACGGTTATCAAAGCTGAAGGTACTGCCGCCGTTGAAACCGAACCAGCCGAACATCAGCAATAGTGCGCCCAGCATCGCCATCGGCAGGTTCGATCCCGGCATGCTGCGGCCATGGCGGCCCAGCTCGTAACGGCCGTGCCGCGGCCCAAGAACCAGAATGACGGCCAGCGCAATCCAGCCACCGACACTGTGCACGACCGTAGAGCCGGCAAAATCGACGAAGCCCTGCTTTGCCAACCAACCCTGGCCGTCACTGAAGCTGCCGCCCCAGGCCCAATGGCCAAAAAACGGGTAGATCAGCCCGGCCGCCAGGACCGTTACCAGCAGATAGCCGCTAAAGCGCATACGCTCGGCGGCGGCGCCGGAGACGATGGTCGCGGCGGTGGTGCAGAACATGGCCTGAAACAGGAAGAAGGCGGACTGCCAGGTATCCAGAAATGACAGCATGACAAAGCCGCTGCCGAACCAGCCATGCTCGCTGGCACCAAACATGATGCCAAAGCCGAACAGCCAATAAAGCACAATGGCGACGCTCAGGTCAGCCATGTTCTTGACCGCGACATTGATGGTGTTCTTGCTGCGAGTGAGACCGGACTCCAGGCACAGAAAACCCAACTGCATGTTAAACACCAGGCCCGCGCAAAGCACGACCCAGAGCACATCTATCATGGCGACTGGCATGGCCCATCCTGCTGGCTAAATGAGCAAACTGGCACAATGATGGCGCAGCAAAAGAACAAAGCTGGCCGTTGTGCAGTAAAAACGTGCATCAAGACAAGCGCGCAGGGCAGATTGGCTCAATACAGTGCAACAGATGCAGTTTCTGTACCAAAGAGAGGAGGTCGTTGCTGAAACAGGCCGGGGCGGGAAGCTTGGTTAGTGCGGAAGGGGCGCGAGAAAACCGCCACCACCCAAAGAGGGCGGCGGCGGCGAGGAGCATTACTCGGAAATGCGGACCAGCTGCTTACCGAAGTTCTTGCCCTTGAGCATGCCTTTGAACGCGTCAACAGCGTTGTCCAGGCCTTCAGCGATGGTTTCGCGGTACTTGATCTTGCCCGTGGCAACCTGCTCGGCCAGGTGTGCGGTCACTTCCTGGTGCTTGTCCTGCCACTCGGTGACCAGGAAGAAGCGGTGCTCAGGCTTGTCTTCCAGCGCGCCAAATACGTGGAAGGGGGTTTCGACCTTGCTGGAGTCCTCGGCGTTGTAGGCCGAGACGTAACCGCAGATCGGCACGCGCGCACCGCTGTTGAGCAGCTTGGCCACGGCGCGAGTCACTTCGCCACCGACGTTTTCGAAGTACACATCAATACCGTCCGGGCAGGCGTCTTTCAGGTCCTGCTCGAGGTTGCCGGCCTTGTAATCAACGCACTCGTCGAAGCCCAGCTCTTCTACTACATAGCGGCATTTCTCTTCGCCACCGGCAACGCCGACCACGCGGCAACCCAGCTGCTTGGCAGTCTGACCAACCACAGTACCAACCGGACCAGACGCGGCAGAAACCACAACGGTTTCACCAGCCTTGGGCTTGCCGACGTACACCAGACCGCAATAGCCGGTACGGCCAGGCATACCCGCCACACCCAGGTAGGTCTGCAGCGGAATGCCGTGATCCTGCACCTTGTAAACCATAGGCGCATCACCAGAGATGATGCTGTATTCCTGCCAGCCGGAGTAGCTGGTCACCACATCACCCACGGCATACTTGGGCGACTTGGACTCGACCACACGGCCAAGACTTTCACCGACGATCGGCGCACCGATTTCGATCGGATCCATATAGCCCTTGCTGTCGTTCATGCGCGGGCGCATGTAGGGGTCCAGTGACAGCCACAGGGTCTTGATCAGTACTTCACCGTCCTTCAGATCGCGAACCGGGTCCTGCTTGATGACCAGGTCGCCATCCTTGATTTCGCCTTGTGGGCGCTGGTTGAGTACTACTTTGCGATTGGTATAGGCAGACATGAAAAGCCTCATAAGTCGGAAACAGAAAAAGGGGCACAAACGCCCTGACCCAAGGAGCATAAACTACACAGCCCTCAAATCACGGAAGATCGCGGTATTATTCATCGGGCTGATTGCCCGTCAGTTGGCCGCCCGAAACGGGCTCGGTCAGCCCGCCCAGGCCTGGGACAGGTGCTCATCCTTGAGGCGCACGTAGTTGGCCGCGGTGTAGGTGAAGAAGCTGCGCTCCTTGTCGGTCAGCGGCCGCACCTGGCGCGCCGGACTGCCCATATACAGGAAGCCTGACTCCAGTGTGCGTTGCGCGGGCACCAGGCTGCCGGCGCCGATGATCACCTCGTCCTCGACCACCGCGCCGTCCATGACAATGCTGCCCATGCCCACCAGTACCCGGTTGCCGATACTGCAGCCATGCAACAAAACCTTGTGTCCGATGGTCACATCATCACCCACGTGCAACGGGTAGCCATCCGGATTGAAGGGCCCGGCATGGGTAATGTGCAGCACACTGCCATCCTGCACGCTGGTGCGTGCGCCAATACGAATACGGTGCATGTCACCACGGATGACGGTCAGCGGCCAGACGGAGCAGTCATCACCCAGCTCAACGTCGCCTATCACTACGGCGGAGGGGTCGATGAACACCGCCTTGCCCAGTTGCGGCGCCTTGCCGCTCAACGTGCGTACATTCATGCTCTGTCTCCATTAAGGAAAGCTCTTGTGACCATTAATTAAATCCAGTGGCCGTGCGAAGCGCGCTCATATTCAATAAGATACACATTACTGACCCAGTCAACATCTTCAGGATACTTCATGACCTCGTCCAACCCGCTTCTGCAATCCTACGACCTGCCCCCGTTCAGCAGCATCCGTGCCGAGCACGTCAAGCCTGCCATCGAGCAGGTTCTGGCGGACAGTCGCGCCGCCTTGGCCCAGCTTCTGGATAATCCACCAACGCAATGGACCTGGGCCAATCTGATCGAACCGCTGGACGACATGGGCGAAAAGCTCGGCCGCGCCTGGTCGCCGGTCAGCCACCTGAATGCGGTGATGAACAGCGCCGAGCTGCGTGACGCCTACAACAGCTGCTTGCCGCTGCTCAGCGAGTTCAGCACCGAAATGGGCCAGAACCAGAAGCTGTTCGCTGCCTATCAGCAATTGGCCGAGGGCGAAGCATTTGCCCAGCTTGATCAGGCGCAGCAGACCATCATCGAACACGCGCTGCGCGACTTCCGCCTGTCCGGCATCGCGCTGCCGGCCGAGCAGCAGAAACGCTACGGTGAATTGCAGATGCGCCTGTCCGAGCTGCAGAGCAGGTTCTCCAACCAATTGATGGATGCTACCCAGGCCTGGACCAAACACATTACCGATGCTGCGCAACTTGATGGCCTGCCGGACTCGGCACTGGCCCAGGCCAAACAGGCGGCCGAAGCCAAGGAGCTGGATGGCTGGCTGATTACTCTGGAGTTCCCCAGCTACTATGCTGTCATGACCTACGCCCGTGACCGGGCTCTGCGTGAAGAGCTGTATACCGCCTATTGCACCCGCGCCTCAGAGGTTGGCCCGCAGGCTGGTGAGAACGACAATGGCCCGCTGATTACCGAGATTCTGACCCTGCGCCAGGAACTCGCCGAACTGCTCGGCTTTGCCAACTACGCTGAGCTGTCACTGGCAACCAAAATGGCCGAAAGCACCGATCAGGTGGTCAGCTTCCTGCGCGATCTGGGCACCCGCAGCAAGAACTTTGCCGGCCAGGATCTGGCGGCATTGCGCGAGTTCGCCGCGCAGCAGGGTTGCAGCGATCTGCAAAGCTGGGATGTGGGCTTCTACAGCGAGCAACTGCAGCAGCATCGTTATGCGGTCTCCCAGGAAGAGCTCAAGCCCTATTTCCCGGTCAACACCGTGTTGACCGGCATGTTTTCCGTGGTCGAGCGACTCTATGGGATTCAACTACGCGAGGTCAGCGAGTTTGATCGCTGGCACAAGGATGCACGCCTGTTCGAGGTCTTGGAACAGGGCGAGGTGATCGGCCAGTTCTTCCTTGATCTCTATGCGCGCAGCAACAAGCGCGGCGGCGCCTGGATGGACGGTTGCCGTGATCGGCGCCTGCTGCCCAGCGGCGAAGTGCAGCGGCCGATTGCGTACCTGGTGTGTAACTTCACTCCGGCGATTGGCGACAAGCCCGCGCTGCTGACCCACGACGAAGTCACCACGCTGTTTCACGAATTCGGCCACGGGCTGCATCACCTGCTGACCCGTGTCGATTATCCGTCCGCCTCCGGCATCAACGGCGTGGCTTGGGATGCAGTGGAACTGCCCAGCCAGTTCATGGAAAACTGGTGCTGGGAGCCCGAAGGGCTGGCGCTGATCTCCGGCCATTACGAGTCTGGTGAGCCGCTGCCACAGGACCTGCTCGACAAGATGCTCGCCGCGCGCAATTTCCAGTCCGGCATGGGCATGCTGCGTCAGGTCGAGCTATCACTGTTCGACTTCCTGCTGCATCTGCGCGAAACGCCTGACCAGACCGTGCAACAGGTCCTTGATCAGGTGCGTGCCGAGGTTTCGGTTTTTCCGCCGCCGGCCTTCAACCGCTTCCAGAACGGTTTCGGGCATATTTTTGCCGGTGGTTACGCTGCGGGTTACTACAGCTACAAATGGGCCGAAGTCCTGTCAGCCGATGCGTTCTCACGCTTCGAGGAAGAGGGCGTACTCAATACCGATACCGGCAAGGCATTCCGCGACAATATCCTCGCCCGAGGGGGTAGCCGCGAGCCGATGGAGTTGTTCGTAGCGTTCCGGGGCCGTGAACCCAGTATCGATGCGCTGCTGCGCCATAGTGGTCTGACCGGGGAAGCCGCGTGAGCGGCGCTCCGACCATCAAGCGCTTTATTGCCGGTGCCGTGTGCCCGGCATGCAGCGCAATGGATACCATCAGGATGTACGAGGTCGATGGCGTACCCAACCGCGAATGCGTGGCCTGCGGCTACGCCGACACGCTGGACGAGCGCGGCAATTCGGTACCCAGGGAGGTACCCACGCGGGTCACCAAGGCCAAACCGGTGGAGCCATCAAAAGCACAAACCGTGCAGTTCTTCCCCAATCCTCGGCTGAAGAAGAAATAACGCTGCGAGCGGTCCCCGCTCGAGCTAGCCTGGTTCGCGCAGGCGGATTTCCACGCCCAGCTTGCGCGACAGGCAAGGCCACTCCTGCCATAGGGCGACCCGCCCACGCTGGGCAATGATCTGCCGGAAATCATCGAAAGTCTGACTTTTGAACAGGCTTTCCGGCGCCAGCCCTTCCACGGCTGAAATCACCGCCTGATCCAGCTGATTGGCAAACTCGTCGCCCAGCAACTGATGCACAATCACATTGGCTCGCGTGGTATCCAGCGGCAGCAATGGCTCCCCACCGTGGGCGATGTAACGGTCGTTTATCTCTTCCACCAGCCGATGAACCAGATAGGCCTCATCCAGCAGCGCCAACATGCCCTGATGATCAGCAGGCAGATCCGGCGGCTGCAGAAAAAACGCTTCCGCCACCTTCAAAACCGGCAACAACTGGGGTCGCATATTGGCAGAGGCGGCCACCGCTTGCGCCGCCTCCAGGGTGTCCGGCACCTCGGCAATATAGCCTTCGGCAAACGCCTGCAAGGTATCCAGCGGGTCATCACCAGGCGTGATGGCAGGATGCAAGTGTGCCAATTGCTGGCCCAACCAGGCACGCAGACTGCCCTGCTCTCGCTCCTGACTTTCGGCCAGGCGAATACGCTCACGCAGCGCTGCAATATTCATAAGATACTCCCGTAAAACCTGGAAACAAGATGGTTACAGCTAGATGGCTGGCGCCTCACTCCACGCTAGCAGAGCACAATGATATCGTCAAAGTGGCTCAATTTGAGCCGATAAAATGAAATGAAATTATTTGTCTGCAGTGCATTAGGCGCTTTGATCGGTATCTGATAACACAAGGCTACATGTGTGCCCTTGACACAGATCAAAAAATAAAAACATCAAGGGATTGCCTTAGAAACTGTCAGGTCTATACTCAACCCGTCTGGCAGTTTTTTGGGGGGCCAGCCAATACCGCTTGAGCAGGCCGGTTGCAGGGCTGTCCAAGCTGCGCATTGTCACGTATTTATCCAGTCCTGATGACTTTTTAAATGCACTTCCCTCCGCTGCCAGTGCTGAATAAAAAAAATAAGGGGAACCGGGAATGTTGCGACAAGCAAGCGCCTGGCTGAGTGGTTTGTTGTTGCTAGCACTCAGTGGCACCGTAAGCGCCGGATGGACATATAATATGCCCAGAGGAGTGACTGAAATCAGTCGCTCGGTATTTGACCTGCATATGCTGATCTTCTGGATCTGCGTGGTCATCGGCATCATCGTCTTCGGCATCATGTTCTGGTCGATGTTCATGCATCGCAAATCCAGAGGTGCCGTGCCTGCCAAGTTCCATGAGAACGTCGGCGTCGAAGTACTCTGGACCGTCATACCATTGCTGATTCTCGTCGGCATGGCAGTCCCCGCGACCAAAACCCTGATCGAGATCTATGACGCTGAAGAGGCGGACATCGATATTCTGATCACCGGTTACCAGTGGCGCTGGCAGTACAGCTATCTCGGTGAAGATGTTGCCTTCATGAGCAACATGACCACTCCCCGCGAAGAGATCAACAACCTTACCGCCAAGAACGAGCATTATCTGCTTGAAGTGGATGAGCCTCTGGTGGTGCCGGTTGGCAAGAAAATCCGCTTCCTGATTACTGCCGCCGACGTGATTCACTCCTGGTGGGTGCCTGCCCTGGCCGTGAAAAAGGATGCCATCCCCGGGTTCGTCAACGAAGCCTGGACCCGCATCGAAGAGCCCGGCATTTTCCGTGGACAGTGCACCGAGCTGTGCGGTCGCGATCACGGCTTCATGCCTGTAGTGGTTGAGGCCAAGACCCAGGAAGACTACGACATCTGGTTGGCCGAGAAGAAAGAAGCGGCTGCACTGGAAGCCGAGCTGCGCGAGAAAGATTGGACACTCGACGAGCTGATGGAGCGTGGCCAGCAGGTCTACTCCCGTGCTTGTGCGGCCTGTCACCAGCCTGGCGGCGAAGGTCTGCCACCCATGTTCCCGGCTCTCAAGGGCAGTGACATGGCGCTAAACGATATTCCTGCGCATATCGACATCGTTGTGAACGGCAAGCCCGGCACTTCCATGGCGGCTTTTGGCGCTCAGCTGTCTGAAACGGATATCGCTGCGGTCATTACCTACGAACGCAACGCCTGGGGTAACGATACCGGCGAGCTGGTCGTACCGCTCGACATCCTCAACTTCAAGAACAGCCAATAGGAGACCATCATGAGTGCAGTGATTGATCACCATCACGCCGACCATGCACATGGTCCGGCCAAAGGTTTGATGCGTTGGGTACTGACCACCAACCACAAGGACATCGGCTCGATGTACCTGTGGTTCAGCTTCGCCATGTTCCTGCTTGGCGGCTCGATGGCCATGGTTATCCGCGCCGAACTGTTCCAGCCCGGCCTGCAGCTGGTGCAGCCGGAATTCTTCAACCAGATGACCACCATGCACGGTCTGATCATGGTCTTCGGTGCGGTCATGCCGGCGTTTGTCGGCCTGGCCAACTGGATGATCCCAATGATGATCGGCGCGCCGGACATGGCTCTGCCGCGCATGAACAACTTCAGCTTCTGGCTGTTGCCCGCAGCTTTCGGCCTGCTGGTCTCGACGTTGTTCATGGAAGGAGGTGGGCCGAACTTCGGCTGGACCTTCTACGCGCCACTGTCCACGACCTACGCACCTCCGAGCGTAACCTTCTTCATTTTTGCCATTCACCTGGCGGGTATCAGTTCGATCATGGGTGCGATCAATATCATCGCGACCATCCTCAACCTGCGCGCCCCGGGCATGACGCTGATGAAGATGCCGTTGTTCGTCTGGACCTGGCTGATCACCGCCTTCCTGCTGATCGCGGTAATGCCGGTACTCGCGGGCGTGGTGACCATGATGCTGATGGACATCCACTTCGGTACCAGTTTCTTCAGCGCTGCCGGTGGCGGTGATCCGGTGATGTTCCAGCATATCTTCTGGTTCTTCGGTCACCCCGAGGTGTACATCATGATCCTGCCGGCCTTCGGTGCGGTCAGTGCGATCATCCCGGCCTTCAGCCGCAAGCCATTGTTCGGTTATACCTCGATGGTGTACGCCACCGCCGCGATTGCGTTTCTGTCATTCGTGGTCTGGGCTCACCACATGTTCACCGTTGGCATCCCGCTGACCGGCGAGCTGTTCTTCATGTATGCCACGCTGCTGATTGCCGTGCCCACCGGGGTCAAGGTCTTCAACTGGGTGAGCACCATGTTCCGAGGTTCCCTGACCTTCGAAGCGCCCATGCTGTTCGCGGTGGCCTTCGTGATCCTGTTTACCATCGGCGGCTTCTCCGGGCTGATGCTGGCAATCGCCCCGGCGGACTTCCAGTATCACGATACCTACTTCGTCGTAGCGCACTTCCACTACGTGCTAGTGCCCGGTGCGATCTTCGGTATCTTTGCCTCGGCATACTACTGGCTGCCCAAGTGGACCGGCCACATGTACGACGAAGTACTGGCCAAGACGCATTTCTGGATGTCGTTCGTGGGTATGAACCTGGCGTTCTTCCCGATGCACTTTATCGGGCTGGCAGGCATGCCGCGACGGATTCCGGACTACAACATGATGTTCGCCAACTTCAACATGATCTCGTCCATCGGCGCGTTCATGTTCGGCGCTACTCAGTTGCTGTTCCTGTTTATCGTCATCAAATGCATCAGAGGCGGAGCCAAGGCAGCAGCCAAGCCCTGGGACGGCGCCGAAGGACTGGAATGGACCGTGGCTTCGCCCGCGCCGTACCACACCTTCAGCACCCCACCTGAAGTGAAATAGGAGCACTGGTCATGAGCGAAGGTATTAGCACTAAACGTCTGGTCCATCGCCTGCTGTTTCTGGTGGTCGGCATGTTCGGCTTCGGCTTCTTGCTGGTCCCAATTTATGACGTGATGTGCGAGGCCTTTGGGATTAACGGCAAGACCAACTCCAGCGCCTACCAAGGTGGCGACGGCAGTGTGGATGCGGACCGGTCGGTGCGTGTGCAATTCATTTCCACCAATGCCGAGGGCATGGTCTGGTCATTTGGTCCTCAGACCAATGAGCTGACCCTGCACCCCGGCGAAACGCACGAAATGATCTTTACCGCGCACAACCCTACCAGCAAACCGATGATTGCCCAGGCGATTCCCAGTGTTTCGCCATCCAAGGCAGCGGCTTTCTTCCACAAGACCGAGTGCTTCTGCTTTACCCAGCAGCTGCTGCAGCCCGGTGAAACGGTGGAAATGCCCGTGCGCTTTATCGTGGACCGGGCGTTGCCTGGCGAAGTCCACCGGTTGACGCTGTCCTACACCCTGTTTGATGTGACTGAGCGCATGGCCGCGAGCTTCGATCTCGATCTGGCCGCGCTGCACAGCAACTGATTTTTTGACTGCCTGATAAGGAGAACAACAGATGGCGAGTCACGACACTTCTTCAACGCACGAAGAGTATTACGTCCCGGCGCAGAGCAAATGGCCGATAGTAGGTTCCATCGGCCTGCTGGTGTCGGTATTTGGCGCTGGCACGCTGATGAACTCCAGTGGCGAAAGCGGTCTGCTGATCCTGCTGGCTGGCGCGTTGATCATCACCTGGATGTTTTTTGGCTGGTTCGGCAATGTCATCACCGAAAGTCATCAGGGTCTGTACAGCGCGCAGATGGACCGCTCCTTCCGCATGGGCATGGGCTGGTTCATCTTCTCTGAAGTGATGTTCTTTGCCGCCTTCTTTGGCGCCCTGTTCTATGTGCGCACCTTTGCCGGCCCATGGCTGTCGGGTGAGGGCGACAAGGGCATCAGCAACATGCTCTGGGAAGGTTTCCAGTACAGTTGGCCGCTGATGAACAACCCGGATCCGAACCTGTTCCCCGGACCGCAGGAAATTATCAGCCCTTGGCAGCTACCGCTGATCAATACCATTTTGCTGATCACTTCCAGTGTTACCGTCACCTTTGCCCATCACGCGTTGCGCGCAGGCAAGCGTGGCGCCCTGAAAAACTGGTTGCTGCTAACAGTCGTGCTGGCCGTGGTGTTCCTCAGCCTGCAGATCGCCGAATACGTGCACGCTTACAAAGATCTAGGCTTGACGCTTAATTCGGGCATCTACGGGGCTACTTTCTTCATGCTCACCGGCTTTCACGGCGCCCACGTATTCATGGGTACGCTGATTCTCACGGTGATGCTGGTGCGGGTGCACAAGGGGCACTTCACCCCGGAGAACCACTTCGGGTTCGAGGCGGCCAGCTGGTACTGGCACTTCGTCGACGTGGTCTGGGTGGGGCTGTTTATTTTCGTCTACATCTTCTGATCCAGACGTCATATTCAACCCGTTCAACTGGCCCCTCTGGGGCCAGTTTCAGTGAAGCCAGGGCGTATGCCAGGTAAATTGGCCTGACCAGAAGCCGTAAGCAATCAGCAATATGATCGCTACCGTCAAGCCAATACGCACACTCAAGGCACTGACCAGTCGGCCTGATCCGTTGGTATCCTTGACCAGAAAGAACAGGCCGCTGAACAAGCTGACGATAATCGCCAGCAACAAGACCAGAATGGCCAGTTTCAACCACATAATTGAATATCCATGCTCGTTAGGGTTCGTGCATTATAGACCCAGTCTTTGATCAAGGTTGCCATGTCTCACTCTGCCAAACGTTTTGCCCCCGGCTGGCCGCTCTGGATATTCCTGCTGGCCTTTCTGCCATTACTGATTTTTCTCGGTTTCTGGCAGTTGGACCGTGCGGACGAAAAGCGCCAGATGCAGGCGCAGATGGACGCCAATCGTGGCGCCGTGGCGCAGACCCTGACTGAACTGCAACAGCAAGCTGACCCCAGTTGGCGCCCATTGTATCTTGAAGGCCAGTTCGATCCAGAGCATATCTGGCTGCTGGATAACCGCATCCGCGGGGGCCAGGCGGGTGTGGAAGTGCTGCAGGTGTTTGATGATCAGGCGTCCGGTCAGAGCCTGGTCATCAACCGCGGCTGGATACCCTGGCCGGACCGGCGTCAACGCCCAACGGTGAGCACGCCAGAGAATAGCGTGCAACTGGATGCCGAAGTGCTGCCCAGTGCAGAACAGGGCTTTACCCTCGGCCAGGGTGGCGGCACCTCTGGCTGGCCCAAACTGATCTCGCGACTGGACCTGGCCAGCATGAGCGCTGATGTACCCAGCCCGGTGCTGGGCTGGAGCGCTCGTCTTAAAACCGGCAGTCAGGCCGCCTTCAAACTGGATTGGCCGGCACTGCCCATGACCGCCAGCAAACATGTGGCTTACGCGGTGCAATGGTTTGCGCTGGCCATAGCATTGCTGGCACTCTTTATCTGGGCTGGATTCCAGCCTGAACATCGGGGGAATAACAATAATGAGCAGTAGCGACACAACGCCCGCCCAGTCAGGCAAACCCCGTGGCCAGCTCAAGCTGCTGGCCATTTTTGCAGTCGTGCTAGGCCCTATTCTGATCGCCGGCATCATGGCCAAGATGGGCTTTATGCCGCAGAGCAATACCAACCGCTCCGATCTGGTTGAGCCGCAGATTCAACTGGAAGATTGGCACCTGGCGATAGAGCCCGTGGGCTACGGCGCTCCTTGGCGAATTCTGGTGACCAGCCCGGACGAGTGCCTGGAAGCCTGCATGGCCCTGCTGCACGAGGCCCGCCAGATCAATGTGGCGCTGGGCCGCGAAGCCGGTCGTGTCACTCACGTATTGGCACTGGGCAGCCCCGCATCCGCGTCGCTGCAGGAACAGCTGGATGCCGAGTATCCGCGTCTTGGCCAAAGCAGCATCAGCGCCCATGCCTATCAACAAAGCCTCAGCAACCATCCCCAGGAATGGCAACAGGGCCCGCAGCTTTGGGTGGTTGATCCACTGGGCCGCGTAGTACTGCATCAGGATGCTGACGAGCCTGGCAAGCAACTGCTCGACGACCTCAAACATCTTCTGAAAGTATCCAAGGTAGGATAACGGTCATGCGTAAACCAGGTTACCTGTTTGCTGTGGGCGCTTTGGCGCTGGGGTTTGTGGTGGTAATTCTCGGCGCTTATACCCGCCTGGTACATGCCGGTCTGGGTTGCCCGGACTGGCCCGGATGCTATGGCTTTCTTGGCGTACCGCGCAGCGATAGCGCAATTCAGATCGCCGAGATGCGCTTTCCGGATGACCCGGTGGAGGTCTTCAAGGCCTGGGCCGAGATGATTCATCGCTACGCCGCAGGTATTCTCGGGCTGGTCATTCTCGGCCTGGCACTGATGAGCCTGCGACACAAGCGCGTCCCTGGTTATCCCGTAGGCTTGAGCTTTGGCGTGCTGTTACTGGTGATCTGTCAGGCGCTGTTCGGCATGTGGACAGTCACCCTGAAGCTCTGGCCGCAAGTGGTCACAGCCCACCTTCTAGGCGGCTTCGCTACGCTGAGTCTGTTGTTGCTCTTGTGTCTGCGTCTGTCCGGCAGCTTTCACCCGATGGCCCCCACCAGAACCGTCGCCAGGTTACGCTTGTTTGCGCGCTTTACACTGTTGGTAGTTATCGCCCAGATCACGCTCGGTGGCTGGACCAGCACCAACTACGCCGCCGTGGCCTGTGTGGATTTTCCCACCTGCCATGGTGTCTGGTGGCCGGAAATGGATTTTGCCGCGGGCTTCAATCTGTTTCATGAGATCGGCCCCAACTATCTGGGCGGCATGCTGTTGGGCGAGGGGCGCACGGCCATTCACTTTACCCACCGCCTCGGCGCTATCGTGACCAGTGTCGTGGTACTGATGCTGGCCTGGAAACTCATGGACCGGCGCATGCCTAAACTGGCCGGGCTCCTTACGCTGGTACTGGTGACACAAGTGGCCCTGGGCATCACCAATGTGCTCGCGCATTTGCCGCTGGCCGTGGCTGTCGCGCACAACGCAGTAGGAGCAACCCTGCTGCTGGTTGTGGTCGCTGTGAATTATCGCTTGCGCGCACCCGCTGCGGATGCGATTTTCAGTACCGAGAGGTCTGGCTCAAGGCTGGCCAGCCGTTGATGGCTGGCGCATACTGAGCAACATAATGTAATAACGACGATTTACAGAAGAACGACCTATATAAGAACAAGGACAGGCGCCTCAGGCGTCGGGGGAAGCACTGATGACCGTTTTGAGCAATACCGCACAAGTCAGCGCTGGCTGGCGTGACTATCTGGAGCTGACCAAGCCCAAGGTAGTCGCTCTGATGATCATCACCTCTGCCATCGGCATGTTGCTGGCTACCGAAGGCATGGTGCCCTGGCATGTGCTGGTACTGGGTAACCTGGGCATTGCCCTGTGCGCCGGATCAGCCGCTGCAGTGAATCATCTGGTCGACCGGCGGATCGACATTCATATGGCGCGCACCCAACGCCGCCCTATGGCCCAGGGACGCGTCAATCCCCTGCAAGCGTCGATGTTCGCATTGGTTCTTGGCGTCGCCGGCATGGGCATCCTGCTGCAATGGATCAACGCGCTGACGGCCTGGCTGACGCTGGCGTCATTGCTGGGCTATGCGGTGATCTATACGTCGTTTCTCAAGCGCGCCACACCGCAGAACATCGTCATTGGCGGCCTGGCCGGCGCTGCGCCACCGTTGCTGGGCTGGACCGCCGTTACCGGCCAGGTCGATGCCGAAGCACTGCTGCTGGTGCTGATCATCTTTGCCTGGACGCCACCGCATTTCTGGGCCCTGGCCATTCACCGCAAGGAAGAGTACGCCAAGGTCGATATTCCCATGCTGCCGGTAACCCACGGCGAGCGCTATACCAAATTGCACATTCTGCTGTACACCTTCATCCTGCTCGCCGTCAGTATGCTGCCTTATGTGATTCACATGAGCGGCATCATTTACCTGACGGTGGCACTGGTGCTGGGCGTGCGCTTTATCGACTGGGCCTGGGCAATGTGGCGTGACAGCCGCCCCCACGCAGCGATCAAGACATTCAAATTCTCCCTCTGGTATCTGCTCTGGATCTTCGTTGCACTGCTGGTGGATCACTATGTAGGGGTGGCTGGATGGCTTTAAGTGGCGTACAGAAAACCGTTCTGGTTACCCTGGCGGCCATAGCGCTGGTGATTGGTGCTGTGGTCAACAAGGTCAGCCGCCCTGCAGCGCTGGACCGTGAACAGCTCTCCCAAGTGGGCATCTTCCTGTTCGACAGCCCGCGCGGTATACCCGAAGTGGACATGCTGTCTGCCGATGGCGGCAGTTGGGGCAAGGAAGACCTGCTCGGGCAGTGGGACCTGCTGTTCTTCGGCTACACCTTTTGCCCGGATATCTGCCCGACCACCCTGGCTGAACTCAAGCAGGTGGCAGCGGCATTACCTGAAGCGTCCGCCGAGCAACTGCGTGTGACCATGGTCAGTGTCGATCCGAACCGCGATACCCCCGAGCAGATGCAGCAATACCTGGGCTTCTTCAATGCCGGGTTTCACGGCGCTACCGGGGAACCCCAGGAACTGGCCAAATTGGCCCGCGCCCTGTCGATTGCCTATATCGAACCTGATACCAGTACCGAAAACTATCTGGTCGACCACAGTGGCCAAGTGGTGATCGTCAACCCTGAGGGGCAATATGTCGGCTTTTTGCGGCCACCGCTCAGACCTCAGGAATTGAGCCAATGGCTGCCGCGGATCATGGCTCCCTGACCGTCGCGCCCGTGTTTAGCGCATGAGCTGCTGCCGGCCCGTCGGCAGCAGCCTTGTCCCTCGCCAGACGAATCACCTTCCCCGCTTTCCCTGCCACTGCCTCGGCCTGGCCGTCCTTCTGTGAGCCTGCCCGCGCCTTGCTCAGCAACACTGGTATCAGCTTGCCCTCGGTCAACCCAGCCCAGAAACGCAGCGGCATATGGCCTTGCATAACCTTGCGATTCAGCCGCGCCGGATTGAAGATGCTCGCGTAATAGGTTTCCCACAGCGCATCGTCCTTGCCGCGAACGGCCTCGGCTCGCGCCCGCCAGTCTGCCGGGCAAGGTTGCCGATAATGCAGTTGCTCACCGTCGAACCAGACGCCATCGCGCGGGGTGGCAATCAACCAGCGCTGGCGGCCGAGGCGCTCGGCAAAATGCATGCTCGCGCTGGCCAGAATATCGTGGGCCGGTTCGTGCCAGGCAACGTAATCCAGATCACCAGCGCCGGGCAGCGGATGAAAGCGCAGAAAAGCGTGCAGGTGATGCGCTTCACGGCTGGCGGCCTTGATCCGCCGCTGTAACTCACTGCCGTCCGGATCACCGGCGAGCATCGCCTGGCGCTCGCCTTTGACCACTCGCCAGAGAATCCGATAGAGCAAATTCCAGCGTCCTGCGGTGCGGTAACGCGCTGCGCTCTTCAGCTCGGCCAACAATGAAGACGGCACGCGCACTGCCCGCGTGGGGCCGGTATAGGCGGGCAAGGGCTCGGCAGCAAACAACTGCCTATGCGCCTCATCCTCCCAGACCACTGCATGGGGCGGCACCGCCTCGAGCAACAACTGCCGAGCCTGATCACGCCAGCAGTCAAACTGGTCATCACAGCAGAGTACACGCATGCGTTACCTCAGCCCCACAGCGCCATTTGCGCCGGTTGATCGCTCAACTGCCGCCGCAGCTGGCTGGACTCCAGGGTGTCCTGGCGCGGGCGATAGTCGCTGGTGACAATAAAGGGCCGCGCCTTGTCCATCACGCAGCGCATGCGCAGCAGGTCCTCGAAGCGAATCCGCTTGAGCCGCCGCAGGCTGACAATGCGTTGCGCCGAGCGGATGCCGATGCCCGGCACCCGGGCAATCATCGCCGGCTCAGCCAGATTCAGATCCACCGGAAACTGTGCTCGGTTGACCAGTGCCCAGGCCAGCTTGGGGTCGATATCCAGCGGCAGATTGCCCTGGGCGCCGATCAGTTCACCGGCCTTGAAGCCATAACTGCGCAGCAAAAAATCGGCCTGATACAGCCGATGTTCGCGTAACAGTGGCGGCGCCTGAAAGGGCACCGAGGAAGGGCTGTTAGGGATCGGGCTGAATGCTGAGTAATAGACCCGGCGCAGGCGGAAGTCGCCATACAGGGCCTCGGCGGTGTGCAATATGCGGCTATCGTCGCTGGTATCAGCACCGACGATCATCTGAGTGCTTTGTCCGCCCGGGGCGAACTTGGGCGCGCGTTTGTCCTCGCGCGATTCATTCGAGGCGCTGTCGATCGTACCCATGGCGCCGGTAATACTGCCAATCTGCTTTTCCGGCGCCAGGCGAATCAGACTTTCGGGACTGGGTAGCTCGATATTCACACTGAGGCGATCAGCGTAACGCCCGGCCTCCTCGATCAACGCCGGATCCGCCTCAGGAATCGTCTTGAGATGAATATAGCCGCGAAACTGATGTTCTTCGCGCAGCAGCTTGGCCACGCGAATCAGTTGCTCCATGGTGTAATCCGGCGATTGGATAATGCCCGAGCTGAGAAACAACCCGCTGACGTAGTTGCGCTGATAGAAATCCAGCGTCAGCTTGACCACTTCTTCAGGCATGAAGCGCGCGCGGGGCACATCGCTAGAACGGCGGTTGACGCAGTACTGGCAATCGTACAGACAGAAATTGGTCAGCAGGATCTTCAACAGGGATACACAACGCCCGTCCGGTGTGTAGCTGTGGCAGATACCCATGCCATTGGTTGCACCAATGCCGTCCTTGCCTTTGGAGCTGCGCTTGGGCGCGCCACTGCTGGCACAGGACGCGTCATATTTAGCCGCGTCGGCCAGAATGGTAAGTTTTTCGATCAGCTCCATACAACACCTTTATACTGTATATAAATACAGCATATTCGTTGTTGACCAAATGCTCAACCGAGACGCACAGGTGGTTACACAATCCCGCGACCGACGGCCTACTCCGGGCCTTGGAAAAGTTCGCCTTCAACCACCAGGACTGTCTGACCCTCTGGTTTGCGCGGCAAATCCCAGCCCCCGGTCAGGGCGCCAAACGAGGGCAATACACTGACCTGCTCGCGAAACCAGAACACCGGCGCGCGCAAACGATCGGACGCTACCTGCAAGGTCAACACCGGATGCAAGTGCCCCGCGAGCACATGTCGACCGGCCACCGGCTCCGGCTCATGGCGCAGGCGGAAGGGCCCCAGATCCAGATAGTCGTGCCACTGCAAACCAATATCCACACCGGCAGCATGCCGGTCGTGATTGCCCACCACCGCTTCTACCGACACACAGGAGTGCTGCGCCAGCCAGGCGGGAAACTGATTGAGAAAGGGCTCGCCTGGCGTGGGCCGATGGTGGAAAAAATCGCCAAGCACGATCAGTCTCTGAGGCTGGAACGCTTCGATCAGGCCGCTCAAGCGCTGCAGATCGTCACGACTCTGGCCGCTGGGTACCGCCAGACCACGTCGGCGCATCAGCGCAGCCTTGCCGAAATGGGTATCAGCCACCAGCAAGGCAGACTCGGCGGGATAGAAGAGTGCGCGTTCACCATGCAATATCAGATCGGCGCCGGCCAATTGCCAATCAAGTGTTCGACTCAAGGGCGCCTCCTCGGTTTACGCGCAGCGTGTTTTTCCAGGCTGGTCATCATGCGTTGAACCCGTTCGCGCCAGCCTTCGGTACTGATGCGGTTTCGTTGACGCTCCACCCATAACGGAAACGCCAACGGTGAGAAGCGTTCCAGCTCCACCAGGACCAGATCCTGACCCGCAGCGCGCTCCAGAACGTCTCGCAGGCGCTGTATTTCCAGCTGATCTTCCAGCACTTCACGACTGGCCTGCGCCAGCAGCCGGTGTTCGGGATCATAGCGCAGCAGGGTGTCATACAGCAGACCGCTGGAGGCCTGCAATTGCCGATCGCTCTTGCCCCTGCCGGGGAAGCCCTGAAATACCAGGCCACTGACACGGGCTATATCGCGAAACTGTCGCCGTGCCAGCTCGCCGGCGTTCAACGCGGCCAGAACATGATCGAGCAGATTTTCAGGGTTGAGCAGCGAATGCCAGTCTGCCTCAGTCAGCTCCGGCAGCTTTGTGGAGGTGAGCAGTTCAAGCCCGTAGTCATTGACCGATAGGGAAAAGGTCGCCGGTGTCAGTTGCCCCAAGCGCCAGGCGAGCAATGCCGCGAGCCCCTCATGGGCCAGTCGCCCGGCAAAGGGATAGACAAACAGATGCTGACCCTCGCGCGAGCTGCAACGTTCAATCAATAACCGCGTGCGGCCGGGCAGTGCCGACTGCTGTTTTTGTAGCTCCAGTACGGGCGCCACAGCTGCGACCTCAGGGTCGGTATAAACGCCGCTCTGCACTTCCTCGAATATCTCCAGTACGCTGTCGGCCAACTCGCTTGAAAGCGGCAGACGCCCACCATACCAACGCGGCACGCTGTGTCGGCGGGTCTTGGCCAGGCGGACGTAGGCGACCAGATCGCGGACCTTGACCAATTCCAGGGCGCGACCGGAAAAAAGAAACACATCACCGGGCTTGAGCCGCGCCACAAAGGTTTCCTCGATACTGCCCAGGCTGCCGCCTTTCATGAAACGCACCTGAATCTGCGCGTCGCTGGTGATGGTGCCAATTGCCAGCCGATGCCGTCGGGCAATGCCGGTATCCTCTACGCTAAACCGCCCTTCCTGCAGCACCACTCGTTGAAATTGCGGATAGTGCTCCAGTACCGGCCCGCCCTGGGTGATAAACATCAGACACCAGTTGAACAGCTCTTCATCCAGCCCGGCAAAAGCATGGGTGCTGCGCACTTCGGCGAACACCTGCTCGGCGACAAATCCAGGCCCGGCGGCCAAGGTCACCAGGTGCTGCACCAGCACATCCAGGCTCATGCGCGGAGGCCTGCGCGCCTCCACCCGGCCGGCCTCCCAGGCACGGCGCACGGCGGCAATTTCCACCAGTTCCAGTGCGTGGCTGGGTACACAGAGAATTTCACTGGCCGCGCCCGGTTGATGGCCGGAACGCCCGGCACGCTGCATCAGCCGCGCTACGCCTTTGGGGCTGCCGACTTGCACAACCCTGTCCACTGGCGAAAAATCCACGCCCAGATCCAGGCTGGAAGTACAGACCACGCAGCGAAAATCGCCCTGGCGCAAACCGTCCTCAATGCGTTTGCGCAACTTGCGGTCGATCGACCGGTGATGCAGTCCCAGCTCGGTCAACCACTCCAGCCGTGCCTTGAGAATCGCCTCAAACCACAGCTCGGCCTGGGAGCGGGTATTGGTAAACAGCAGCGAGGTCTGGCCCTCGCTCAAATACTCCAACACACCTTCGAGTTGAGACAAGCCCAGATGGCCGGCCCAAGGGAAGCGTTCGACATTGGCCGGGCACAGCCCGCGAATGGTCAGGGGCTTGCTCTGGGTGCCCGCGATGCGCTCGCCCGGTTCGGCGCCTTCGCCGAGCAATACGGCCATGGCTTCATCCAGATTACCCAGCGTCGCCGACAAACCCCAGACCGGTAGCCGTGAATGTCGGGCGCGCAGCCAGGAAAGACACAGTTGCAGCTGTACGCCGCGCTTGTTACCCAATAGCTCGTGCCACTCGTCCACGATCACCGCGTCCAGATGCTTGAAACTCTCTTCGGCATTGCGATAGGAAAGCAGCACAGAGAGGCTTTCCGGAGTAGTAATCAGCGTTTCCGGCAACTTCCGCCGTTGCCGCGCGCGGACGCTGGCGCTGGTATCGCCGGTACGGGTTTCTACTTTCCAGTCCAGACCCAGGGCATCGACTGCCTCTTGCAGGTGCCCGGCAGTATCGCTTGCCAGCGCACGCAACGGGGTAATCCAGAGTATTCGTAACCCGCCAGTGCGTCCTGGCTTATCCAGTGCCTCCGATACAGGCCCCAGCCAGGCAGCCAGGGTTTTGCCCGAGCCTGTTGACGCATGTATCAGGCCACTGTGGCCGGCACGGAACGCCTGCCAGGTTTCGCGCTGAAACGGCGCCGGAGTCCAGCCCTGTGCGGTGAACCAGGCCTCGACTGCGGCCAGACCATCCTGAGCGCGCTTAGGTGCCGCAGGCTTAGCCGCCATACAGACGCAGCAGGTCCTTCACCTGCTCCAGCGTGTCAGCCTCGGCCACGGGCTTGTCCTGGCGCCAGCGCGAGATACGCGGAAAGCGCAGGGCGATGCCGGACTTGTGCCGAGGCGAAGGTTGAATGCCCTCAAAGGCAATTTCCAGCACATGCTCGGGTTTCAGCGAGCGCACCGGGCCGAATTTCTCCACGGTGTTGCGGCGTATCCAGTGATCGAGCTTCTGGATCTCCTTGTCGGTAAGGCCCGAATAGGCCTTGGCAATCGGCACGTAATTGTCGCCATCGCGCACCGCCAGGGTGTAGTCGGTATACAGGTTGGCGCGCCGGCCATGGCCGGGTTGGGCGTAGAGCAGTACCGCATCAATGGTTAGCGGCTCGATTTTCCACTTCCACCAGTCGCCACGAATCCGTCCACTGCGATAGGGGCTGTCCAGACGCTTGAGCATCAAGCCTTCGACCATTCGCTCTCTGCTGCTTTCGCGGTGCGTGGCCAGAGCGGTCCATTCGGCGGCGCTGACGCTGGGGCTGATACGGATAGCGCTCTGCCCGCTATCAGCCAGGAGTTCTTCCAGCAGTGCGCGACGTTCGCGCAGCGGTCGCTCGCGCCAATCCTGCTGCTCATACTCCAGTACGTCGTAGGCCAGAAAGATGACCGGGACTTCGCGCAGCATTTTCTCGCCGACGGTCTTGCGCTGAATGCGCCGTTGCATCTGTGAAAAAGGCAAAACGTCGGTATCCCAGGCGAGTATTTCGCCATCCAGCACCACCTCCGGCAGGTCCACGGCGGCCGCTTCCACCTCCGGGAAACGGCCGTTCATGGGTTCCTCACCGCGGGACCAGAGCCAGATGCCGCCCGGCCGAGCGATCAATTGCGCGCGGATACCATCCCACTTCCACTCGGCCAACCACTCCTGCAGATCACCCAGCGCCTCGGGCTCGCCCTCCAGCGGCGAGGCGAGAAAGAAAGGGTAGGGCTGGCCCTCACGCTCTTCGCGATGCTCTTCATCAAACAGGGCGGTAAAGAATTCAGCCGTGGGCTCAAACTCGCCAATCAAGCGCCGCGCGATCAAAGCTCGGGGCAGATCACCCAGGGCCGCCAGCGCGCGCTCGACCAGCCCGCGGGACACACCCACGCGCAGGCTACCGGTCAGCAATTTGTTGTATAGGAAGCAGGCAGGGCGCGGCAGGCTGCGCCAGTGGGCGACCACATGCACCTGCTGCTGCTCCTCTTCCAGCTTGCGCAACCCGAGAACCGCGTCCTCAATCCAGCCAGCCAGAGAGCCTTCGACCGCCCTTCGCTCGCCATCGTCTTCCATTAACAGACTGATGGTTTCGGCCAGATCACCGACATGCTGATAGGTTTCCTCCACCAGCCAGTCCGGCAACCCGGTCGCTTCAGCCAGCCAGTCGCGCATTTTGCGCGGACCAATAAGCCGCTTCATGCGCCGGCCAGCGAGTATGTAAACCGCCCAAGCCGCATCGCCCGGCGGCGCCTCACGGAAATAGGCGATCAGCGCGTCTAGTTTGACCTGGGTACGGGTCGTGGCATCAAGTTCGGCATAAAGATCGGCAAAGGCCTGCATCAATCGTCCTCGCCGCCGTACAGGGTGGTCAGCGCGCGGGCGTCGATACCCTGGTGCTCGCGCAGATAGCGCACCAGATCATCACTGCGGCCATGGGTGGTCAGCACGGTGGTGGCACCGCAATCGCGGATGGTGTTGAGCAGCGCTGGCCAATCGGCGTGGTCGCTGAGTTCAAAGCCCTGATCATAACCCCGGCGGCGGCGGTTGCCGCGTATGCGCATCCAGCCGGAGGCAAAGCCGGTGCTGGCATTTTTGAAGCGGCGCATCCAGGGCGATCCAGCGGCAGAGGGTGGCGCCAGTATCAGTTGGCCGTTGAAGCTCTCTTCGCGCGGCAGCTCGGACACCGGTTGCGTTGGCAACATGGCCACGCCAGCTTCACGGTATAGCTCGGTCAGGGCGACCATTGCCCCATGCAGGTAAACCGGGCGATCAGTGTGGTCGGCCAGCGCGGCCAATACCCGCTGCGCCTTGCCAAAGGCATAGGTAAACAGAATGCACGGCCGATCCGGATTGCCGGACCACCAGTCCCACATCTGCTGGCCGACCTCTTCCCCCGGCGGCCAGCGGTAACAGGGCAGGGCAAAGGTCGCTTCGGTAATCAGCGTATCGCAGGGCACCACTTCAAAGGGCGCGCAGGTCGGGTCAGCGTCGCGCTTGTAGTCGCCACTCACCACCCACACCCGACCATCATCATGGGCCACCCGCACCTGCGCCGAGCCTAGGACGTGCCCCGCCGAATGCAGGCTCAGGGTGATGGGGCCGAAGCGCCGCTGCTCGCCGTATTCCAGCCCGGTGAATTCATGCTCACCCAAGCGGTGGCGCAAAATGGGCACGCTCAGATGCTGGGCATAATACTGCTGGTGGCCAGCGCGGGCGTGATCAGCGTGGGCGTGGGTTATCACCGCCGTGGTCACCGGCCGCCAGGGGTCGATATGGAAGTCACCCGCGGGGCAATACAGCCCTTCGTCAGTCGGTATTACCAGGGGATCATGCATGTAGCCGTGCGCTCATCGGTCCGTATCCATTTCAGCCTATCCGAGAAATGGGACAACAGGATCAGAGAGCTGTTACAGCGAATGTAGCCGTTCGGTGTGGCGCTTGGTAGAAAAGCTCTCAGGCCCGACGCGGCACGCTGACGGCAAGCATAAAGAACAATGCGGCGCAGACCACGATGGAAGGGCCCGCTGGCGTATCCAGATTCCACGACATCGCCAGCCCGCCGAGCACCGCCAGGCAGCCCAGCACGCTGGCACCCATGGCCATCTGCTCGGGCGTGCGCGCGTGGCGCTGAGCGGCTGCCGGGGGAATGATCAGCAACGAAGTAATCAGCAGCACGCCGACAATCTTCATCGCCACCGCAATCACAATCGCGATCAGCAGCATCAGCGCCAGCCGAATAGCTGTAACCGGCAGGCCTTCGACCCGAGCCAGCTCCTCATGCACGGTAACCGACAGCAGCCGGCGCCAGAGCAGGGTCATGAGCACCATGACAATCACCAGCCCGCCGAGCATCCAGTACAGATCCTCGCGGCCGATTGCCAGCAGATCGCCAAACAGATAGGCCATCAAGTCAACCCGCACATTATCGGTCAGCGCCAGCACTACCAGACCCAGTGACAGGCTACTGTGCGCCAGAATGCCCAGCAGCGTATCGCTGGCCAGCCACTGTTTGTGTTGCAGCGCAACCAAAAGTACCGCCAGCAGAACGCAGCCCAGGGTCACGGCCAGCGTCAGGTTGATATCCAGCAGAATGCCCAGCGCGATACCCAGCAGCGCCGAATGTGACAGCGTATCGCCAAAGTAGGCCATACGCCGCCAGACCACGAAGGAACCCAGCGGTCCAGCCACCAGCGCCAGCGCCAGACCGGCCAGCAGTGCGTAAATCAGGAAGTCAGGCATGCTTGCAGTCGGGTCCGTGCTGGTGGTTGTGCGCAGTATGGCTATGGTTTGAGTCGACTACTTCACCGTGCAGATCGTGATCATGATCGTGGTGGTGGTTGTACACCGCCAGCGCACTGGCCTGTTCGCCGAACAGCGCGACAAAGGCCGGGTCCAGGCTGACCTGCTCCGGATGCCCCGAACAGCACACATGCCGATTCAGACACACCACAGTAGTGGTCGTTGCCATCACCAGATGCAGATCATGGGAGACCATCAGCACGCCACAGTTGTAGCGGTCGCGCAGGCGGGTAATCAGTTGGTAGAGCTCGATCTGGCCGTTCACATCCACGCCCTGCACCGGCTCATCAAGCACCAGCAGATCCGGATTGCGCAGCAGTGCACGGGCCAGCAGAATACGTTGCAGTTCGCCGCCCGAAACCTGCTGCAGCGGACGCTCAAGCAAATGTCCGGCGCCGACATCATCCAGTGCCTGCAAGGCATCGGCCCGCTTGGCCCCGGGCGCCAGCAGCAGAAAACGCATGACCGTCAATGGCAGCGTCGCATCCACCTGAAGTTTTTGCGGCATATAACCGATGCGCAGGCGCGGCTGGCGATGAACCTTGCCCGTATCCGCCTTGAGCAAGCCAAGTACCACGCGCACCAGACTGGTCTTGCCCGCACCATTGGGGCCGATCAGGGTAACCACTTCACCGCGCTTGACGCTCAGACTGACCGACTCCAGCACCGGGTTACCATGCAACCGCAGACTGACATTACTCAGACTGAGCAATGACTCGCTCATGCTGCCGCCTGACACTGCGCGCACAGACCGGTGATTTCCACCGTCTCGCCCTCTACCTGGAAATCGAAGCCCTTGGCACTGGCGGCGATGGCAGCCTGAATCGAGCGGTTGTCCAGCTCAATGGCAATATGGCACTGGCGGCAGATGAGGAACTGCCCCTGGTGGTTATGCTCCGGACTGGCGCAACCGATAAAGGCATTAAGGGAGGCTATGCGATGCACCAGCCCCTGCTCGAGCAGAAAATCCAACGCTCTATACACAGTAGGCGGCGCCGCACGGCGGCCGTCTTCCTTGGCTAGCACATCGAGAATATCGTAGGCACCGAGCGGTTTGTGGCTATCCCAGACCAACTCTAAAACCCGCTTGCGCAGCGCCGTGAAGCGCACGCCAGCGCGCGCGCACAGCTGCTCGGCCGCTGCCAGCGCATCATGCACGCAGGCGTTGTGATCGTGGGGCTGGTGCGGATCGTGGGGCAGGCTGAGGTTGCTCATTGCGGGCGGGCCTTCAAAGGGAGTCTGGTCAACGGCTTTACTGCTGTTATCATATAACAGTTCTTTCCCCGGAGGTACGTCCATGCTGTTGCGTTCTTTGCTCATACTGCTTTGCGGTTTGGGCCTGTGTGTCCCTGCGCTGGCTGAGAGCGCCAAGGTGCTGACCACCATCAAACCGCTTCAGCAGATCGCCGCAGCGGTGATGGACGGTGTCGACACCCCGGCGGTGTTGCTGCCGCCGGGCAACTCGCCACACAATTATGCGTTGCGGCCTTCAGACCGTCGTGCGCTGCTGGACGCCGAACGTATCTACTGGGTAGGCCCGGAGCTGGAACTGTTCCTGAAAGATGTACTCGACCGGCAAGGGAACGCCCAGGCACTGTTGCATCTGCCAGGCATGCGCGTACGGGAGCAATTGCAGTCGATCAATTTCCAGACAGAGGAAGGCGACCACGGGCACAGTCATGATCACGGCCATGACCATGATCATGGCGCCCTGGACTCACATATCTGGCTGTCACCGGATAACGCGCAGCAGATTGCCGGCTTCATGGCCGAGGATCTGGCCAGCCTGTACCCACAGCACGCGGAAAAGCTTGCGGCCAACGCAGAGCTCTTCGCCAAGCGCCTCACCGCATTGGATGCGCGCCTGAAAGATCGCCTGGAGCCGCTACAGGACCGGGCTTATTTCGTTTTTCATGATGGCTACGGCTATTTTGAGGATCACTACGGCTTGCGTCCCCGCGGTATTTTCAGCCTGTCCCACGAAGTCCAGCCCGGAGCGCGGCATATCAACCTGCTGCGCCAGCAGTTGCAGAAGGCCGGCGCCAGCTGCGTATTCTCCGAACCCCAATTCACTCCGCGCCTGATCGACAGCCTGACCCGGGATCTACCGGTCGAAAAGGGCGAACTGGATCCATTGGGTGGCGGCACCGATGTTTCAGCGAGGGGTTACGAGCAATCGCTGGAATCGCTGGCCGAGCAACTGGCGGGCTGCCTGGAAAAGCTCTGAGTAACCCGCGGCTACTGCCGGCGGGTCGCCTGCGACGCTTGCATGACCCGCTCGGCGGGCACCCGTAATTGCTGAAAAAGGTAGCCCTTGAATTCAGCGGACCACGGCTGGCGCTCAATCGCTCCGGCCATACAGGTCAACCAGGCATCGCGCTCGGCCTCGTCAATCGTCCAGTGCGCATGAAAGCTGGGCAGATTGATCTGTCCGTAGCGTTCAAGATATAGCCGCGGCCCACCCAGCCAGCCACATAAAAAGCGCGTGAGTTTGTCCCGCGCCGGGCTCAAATCCTCCGCGTGCAAACGCCGAACAGCCACCGCATCAGCATGCTCATCCATTATCTGGTAGAAATCATCCACCAATTGGCGCACACCTTCGTAACCGCCGGCTGCCTGAAATGAGGCGTCTTGTTGGCCGTATTGCAGCATGTTGATTTACCCCTGTTGAGTAACGCAGTCTAACAGCGCGTCTGTATTGCCAGGGTAACGATTCGCTACGCGGCCTCTGATTCAGCGCTGCAGATCGACTTTGTTTGAACCTGGTGACAGGGCAGAATGAGCTCCTACATTAAAGAGACTATCTACAAAGAGATTATCTCCAAAGAGACTATCGACATGACCTTGCGTATCGGCATCGACCTGGGTGGCACCAAAACGGAACTCATTGCGCTCGATACCGAAGGCGCAGAGCGCTACCGCATCCGCGTGCCCACTCCTTCCAATGATTATGCGGCACTGATCGCCTGCATAGTCGCTCTGGTCACCGACGCTGAACACCAGCTCGGCGCCAGCGCCAGCATCGGCATAGGCGTACCTGGATCACCGTCCCCGACCACCTCACTGATGCGCAATGCCAATACCCAATGCCTGAACGGCAAGCCTTTTCAACAGGATCTGAGCGACGCGCTGCAGCGCGAGATACACCTTGCCAACGATGCCAACTGCTTTGCTTTGTCGGAAGCGGTTGACGGCGCTGGCCGCGGCGCCCAGGTAGTGTTCGGCGTCATTCTCGGCACCGGCACCGGCGGCGGCGTGGTCATCAACCAGCAGGTCCTGAAAGGGCGCAACGCCATCGGCGGCGAGTGGGGCCACAATCCGCTGCCCTGGCCCACGGCCGCTGAGCTGCCTGGTATTCAATGTTTTTGCGGCAAACGCGGCTGTATTGAAACCTTCGTCTCCGGTACCGGCTTTGCCAGGGATCACCAACTGCAGACTGGCGAGACATTGTCCGCCCTGGAAATTACCCAGCGTGCCGACGCCAGCGAACCCCAGGCGCTGGCCACCCTGGCGCGCTATTACGACCGTTTGGCCCGCGCTCTGGCCAGCGTGATCAACGTGCTGGATCCAGACATAGTGGTGCTGGGTGGCGGTATGTCGCGCTATCAACCGCTGTACGCGCAATTGACCCAGCGCCTACCCAGCTATGTGTTTTCGGATTGCTTCACCACGCCTGTGGTGCCGGCAGCCCATGGGGATGCCAGTGGGGTGCGCGGCGCAGCGTGGTTATGGCCCGGTTAAAGCGCCAGCGGTAGCCCTATTCTTACCTTGGCATGCCCCTCTAACACATGCAGAAAGTGCTGCGGATCCTTGATCAACACGCCGCTCTGGCCGCAATGCTGATCCGCTGCCAATTGCCGCGACAGCCAGAAACGCAGGGCTGCCAAGCGCAGCACGTCGGCCCAGTGTTCGGCTTCCACCGGCGTGAAACGGCGGATGCTGGCATAACCGGCCAGCAGCGCGTGGGTGCGGTCAGAGTCCAGATGCTGGTTATGGTCAAGGCACCAGTCATTGACGCAGATGGCCACGTCATAAAGCGTCCAGCCGCTGGCAGCGTTATAGAAATCGATCACGCCGCTCAAATGATGACCGTCAAACAGTACATTGTCGCGGAACAGATCGGCATGCAGTACAGCCTCGGGCAGATGCGGCGGTGTTTGCAGCCAGGTGTCGATCACCCCGCGTAGCGGTTCCAACATCACCTGCTGCGCGCCGCTGCACTGCATGAGTTGTTCGGCAAGATGCTGCTGCATCCAGGGCAGGCCGCGGTCGGTTTCGCGCAGCAGGCCACTTTTTTCCGTGCTGTTGTGCAGCCGGGCCAGCGTCTGACCGACGGCCTGGCAATGACGGGCATCCGGCTGGGCTACATGTTTGCCGACAAGGCGCGGCTGCAACAATGCGGGCCGACCGTTGAGTTGCTGCAGCGCCTGCCCCTGTTGATCCGACAGCGCATAAGGCACCGGCAGATCATCGGCGTGCAGGTGCTCAAGCAATTCGATAAAGAACGGCAGATCAGCCACCGGTCCACGCTCGACCAGCGTCAGCACGAACTCGCCACGCTCACAACTGACGAAAAAATTACTGTTCTCGCTGCCTCCGCTGATGCCTTCATGGCTCAGCAGGCGACCGAGATCGTAGCGCGTTAGAAAAGCTTCAAGCTCAGCCCGGCTGACCTCGGTAAATACAGACATGGACCGCCCCTACCACTCGAAAATTTTCCACGACGGGATGCGCAACCCTTCCGGCTGATCGGAGCGGGCGAAGTTGCCATCGTCGTCGACCGCTACCAGATAATAGGGAGCGCCGGTTTTTGGCGTGATCTTGATCGCGTACAGGAATCCATTCAGACGGTACTCTTCAACAGTACGGTCACCTTCCGTGCGAATGGTTACCTCAGGCTCGCCGGGGGCGTCCTGTGCCTGAGCTGAAAGGCTGACCGCCAGGGCCAGACCAATCACCGCCAATCCGCGGCCGAGTGTGCTTATCATGGTAAAGTTGTCCTATCGTGGAATGATGCTCTTATTCTAGTCTCTTTTACCTATGGAAATGTTGACCTAACGCATGACTGACAAAGCCCCCCTGATCCTGGTGGATGGTTCATCCTACCTTTACCGGGCCTTTCACGCCCTGCCGCCGCTGACTACGTCCAAGGGCTTGCCCACCGGCGCGGTAAAAGGCGTGCTGAACATGCTCAACAGTCTGCGCAAACAGTATCCGCGCAGCCCCTTCGCCGTGGTTTTCGATGCCAAGGGCAAGACCTTCCGTGATGAACTGTTCGAAGACTACAAATCCCATCGCCCGCCGATGCCCGACGACCTGCGCCTGCAGATCGAACCCCTGCACGCCAGCGTCAAGGCCCTGGGTCTGCCGCTGCTGTGTGTGGATGGCGTGGAAGCGGATGACGTGATTGGTACCTTGGCCCGGCAAAGCGCGGCGGCCGGCTGTCCAGTGGTGATTTCCACCGGCGACAAGGACATGGCTCAGTTGGTGGATGAGCACATCACCCTGGTCAACACCATGAGTGGCACGGTGCTGGACATTCCTGGCGTCCACGAAAAATTCGGCGTCGGCCCGGATTGCATTATCGACTTTCTGGCGCTGATGGGCGACAAGTCCGACAACATTCCCGGCGTTCCGGGTGTCGGCGAGAAAACCGCGTCCGGTCTGATTACCGGTATCGGCGGCGGGCTGGACATGATCTACGCCAACCTCGACAAAGTACCGGAGTTGACCATCCGCGGGGCAAAGAAACTGCCGGAGAAGCTGCTGGAGTTCAAGGAGATGGCTTATCTCTCCTACCAACTGGCGACCATCAAGGTGGATGTGGAGCTGGATATCCGCGCCGACGCGCTGATGCCCGGCGAACCGGACCGCGAGGCCCTGATGGCGCTGTACCAGGAGCTGGAATTCAGAAGCTGGGTCGAGGATCTGTCGCGCGAGGCCAAAGCCGTCGCCCAGGGCGCTGCCACCGCACCAGTGGAAGCCACCGCTGCAGAAGTGAAATACGAGATTGTTCTCGATCAGGCCGGCCTGGAGCGTTGGTTGGCCAAGCTGCGCGACGCCAAGCTGTTTGCCTTTGACACCGAAACCACCAGCATTCACGCGCAGAAGGCAGAGCTGGTGGGCGTATCGCTAGCCGTCTCGGCCAATGAAGCGGCCTATATTCCGGTGGCCCACAGCTATATGGGTGTGCCTGACCAACTCGACCGCGATGCCGTGGTTGCCGCACTCAAGCCGCTGCTGGAAGACCCGAACAAAGCCAAGGTCGGGCAGCACGCCAAGTACGACATGAACGTGCTCGCGCATTACGGCGTTGAAATGCAGGGCATCGCCTTCGACACCATGCTCGAGTCCTACGTACTCAACTCCACCGCGACCCGTCACGATATGGACAGTCTGGCGCTGCGGTATCTCGGCCATAGCACCATTCACTTCGAAGATATCGCCGGCAAGGGCGCCAAGCAGCTGACCTTTGATCAGATCGCGCTGGAGCAGGCTGGGCCTTATGCCGCCGAAGATGCCGATATCACCCTGCGCTTGCACCAGACACTGTGGGCCAAGCTCGAAGCCGAGCCGAGCCTGGCCAAGGTGCTGCGCGAAATTGAAATGCCGCTGGTACCAGTACTGGCACGGATCGAGCGCTACGGGGCGCTGGTCGATGCCAAGCTGCTGGGCATCCAGAGCATCGAGTTGGGTGACAAGATGATTGCCCTGCAGCGCGAAGCCTTCGAGCTGGCTGGCGAAGAGTTCAATCTGGGTTCACCCAAGCAGTTGGGTACCATTCTGTATGAAAAGCAGGGCATCCCGGTGATCTCCAAGACCGCCAAGGGCCAGCCCTCGACCGCCGAGGCAGTGCTGGCCGAGCTGGCAGAGCAGGGTTATCCGTTACCTCAGGTGATCATGCAGTATCGCACCCTGAGCAAGCTCAAGAGCACTTACACCGACCGCCTGCCGGAACAGATCAACCCGCGCACTGGGCGTATTCACACCAGCTATCACCAGGCCGTCGCGGCTACCGGACGGCTGTCGTCCTCTGATCCGAACCTGCAGAATATTCCGATTCGAACCGCCGAAGGCCGGCGTATTCGCCAGGCCTTTGTCGCACCCAAAGGCTACAAACTGGTCGCGGCGGACTATTCGCAGATCGAACTGCGGATCATGGCCCATCTGGCCCAGGATCCCGGCTTGCTGCACGCGTTCCAGAACGGCCTGGACGTGCACAATGCTACCGCTGCCGAGGTCTTCGGCGTGGAACTGGAAGAAGTCAGCAACGATCAACGGCGCAAGGCCAAGGCCATCAACTTCGGCCTGATCTACGGTATGAGCGCCTTTGGTCTGGCTAAACAGATTGATGTTGATCGCAAACAGGCCCAGGCCTATATCGACCGCTACTTCACCCGCTACCCCGGCGTACTCGGCTATATGGAGCGCACCCGCGCCCAGGCTGGCGAGCAGGGCTTCGTCGAAACCCTGTTCGGCCGACGCCTGTACCTGCCGGATATCAATGCCAAGAATCAGGCGCTACGCAAGGGCGCCGAGCGCACCGCGATCAACGCACCCATGCAGGGCACCGCAGCAGACATCATCAAACGGGCGATGCTCACCGTAGATGCCTGGCTGGCGGAGTCTGGCCTGGACGCCCGCGTGATCATGCAGGTACACGACGAACTGGTGCTGGAAGTGCGCGAGGATCAGGTCGCTCAGCTCAGCGAGGGCTTGCGCACGCACATGGCCGCAGCCGCCGAACTGGATGTGCCTTTAGTGGTTGATGTGGGAGTAGGCGACAACTGGGATGAGGCGCATTGAAGCGATAATTCGGGCTGCTGAGCCCGAATTCCGAGGCACTAAAAATATTTTCAGCTTTTTTTAATTTTTTTTTGAACTAATCACGAACTGGCTCTGTCAGATTTCATGAAAGGCCAGTCAAGCTTTTCATGCTCCTAGATGTGATTTAGTGTTGGCAGAAATACCGGGTAATCTCTCCTAGCACGCCCGGTTATTGGACCTCGAACTTTCCCTCCCCATAGAAGTTCGGGGTTTTTTTTGGTCCGAGATGATGGCTATTCGCTATCCTTACCGCTTTCTTCCTGCTCGTCAGCGCCCTCTGCACCCATCTCCTCAACGTCATCCCTTTCCTCATCTGCCTCGTCTTCATCCAGCTCCGAGAAAAACCAGGTGTCGAGTACGCTATAAGCCTCTTCCAGGCCCTGGCGCTTGGGCGCGGAGAAAAGCTGCACCGAGGCGCGGTTACCATATTCCTTGCGCACGATGGTCTGCACTTTGAGCAGGGTATTCTTGGCAGCACCAAAGGCCAGTTTGTCAGCCTTGCTCAGCAGGATGTGCGCCGGCAGACCGCTGACATCACTCCACTCCAGCATCATCCGGTCAAAATCGGACAGTGGATGGCGAATATCCATCACCAGCACCAGCCCCACCAGCGAGTTGCGCTCGGTCAGGTAAGCATCCAGATGCTGCTTCCAGTGCTCCTTCAATGCCAGCGGAACCTTGGCATAGCCATAGCCGGGCAGATCGACCAGACGGCGCTGCTCATCAAGGCCGAAGAAGTTGATCAACTGCGTCCGACCTGGGGTTTTCGACGTTCGCGCCAGGCGCGCATGGGTCAAAGTGTTCAGGGCGCTGGATTTTCCCGCGTTGGAGCGGCCGGCAAAGGCAACTTCATAGCCTCTATCCAATGGGCACTGGGTCACTTCACTGGCGCTTTTGATAAAGGTGGCTTGCTGACACAGTGTGACCAGATGTTTTGTTGCAGATGGCGCTGAAGACATGGGAAATCCGTTATGCTGCGGGCTGATTGGGCCAGATGACGTTCACCTTGGCCATCGCCTTAGTATATACTGCTGCGGTTTTATAACGCGAAAGCTTACTGCGACGTTCTGTACATTGCGTCGCTCACGCGCGACAGATAGCATTGGGAATATAAATTCCATCCCATTGCTGTTGACTGTCAGGCGTGGAATAAACGAGGCATGCTGTTGTGTCATACAAGGTCATCAGGCCGGACGCTCAGACAAGGCCCACTCTTTCAGCCGTAATTGGATTAGCCGATGAATAAATTACTCGTTAGCCTGGTGTTATCCCTCGGTATGGCCGGTATGGCCACCGCCCAAGAAATACTCGTGGGCGATGCAGAAGCCGGTGCCGGTAAAGTAGCCATGTGTGCCGCCTGCCACGGCCCCGACGGTAACAGCCCATCTGCCGATTTTCCGAAGATTGCCGGGCTCGGTGAGCGGTACCTGTACAAGCAACTGGCTGACATCAAGGAAGGCAACCGCGTGGTCGTGCAGATGACCGGCATGCTGGATAACTTTGATGAGCAGGATCTGCGCGACATCGCCGCCCATTACGACGCACAGACGCACGCTCCCGGCGTAGCCGAGAATGCCGAGCTGGTAGCACGTGGCGAAGCCATCTACCGCGGCGGCGATCTGGCTACTGGCTTGCCTGCCTGCACCGGTTGCCATTCGCCGACTGGCCTGGGCAACGACCCTGCAGGCTACCCGCTGCTAAGCGGCCAGCACGCCAAATATATCGCCACCCAGTTGACCAACTTCCGTGAAGGCGAACGCCAGAACGATGGCGAAGCGATGATCATGCAGACCATCGCCAGCCGCTTGAGCAACCAGGATATCGAAGCTGTTTCAGCCTATATTCAGGGCCTGCGTTAAGCGCTACGCCCTATCGGGGTCTTATGTTATGTTGCCGGTTGTTTCAGCCGGCTTCACTTAAGGGGTGGCTTAGGTCACCCTTTTTTGTGCCGGGGATTTTTTTATCCCGATCAGAGTCTTATCAACAGAACAACCCAGTCGGAGAGAATTACATGCGCGTACTTATGACAGCAGGCCTGCTCTGGTTAATGGGCAGCTTCGCACTGCTGCAAGCACAGGAAGCAGACTATAAAGCCGGTGAGCATTACATCGTACTGCCGGCGCCAGCGACCACTGAAGACCCCGATAAGATCGAAGTAGCCGAGTTGTTCTGGTATGGCTGTGGCCACTGCTTTGAATTCGACCCAATCATTCGCGAGTGGAAAGCTACGCTGGCCGACGATGTGAACTTCCGTGAAGTGCCTGCCATGTTTGGTGGCGCCTGGAACACCCACGCGCAACTGTTTTATACGGTAGAGAGCTTGGGCAAGCTGGAAGAAACCCACACTGCCATCTTCACCGCGATCCACCGCCAGAACAATCGCCTGGCTGACGAGAAAGCGATGATTGAATTGCTGGCCGATTACGGCATCACCGAAGAAGAGTTCACCAAAGCCTGGGGCTCCTTCGGCGTACGCAGCAAGATGGAACAGGCCACCCGCCTGGCCAAGGCCTACCGCGCCACCGGCGTACCCACCCTGATCGTCAACGGTAAATACCGCATTGAAGGCGCCATGGTTGGCGGCTTCGCCGAGATGCTCAAGGTAGCCGAGTTTCTGGTGGAAAAGGAGCGCCAGGCTCTTTAAGGCCGGCTCATGACTAATTCCGCATTGCCACCCCGGCGCCGCTCCCTGCACGGCCTTATGCTGCCGGGCAATCTGCAGACCAATCATCTGTGTGATTGCCCGGAAGGCACCCTGCCGGAAGTCATGAAACTGCTCAGCTTCAATATTCAGGTCGGCATCAATACCCAGAAATATCACCACTACCTGACGCGCAGTTGGCAGCATCTACTGCCGCATAATGGGCGGCACCAGACCCTTGGCGAGATCGGCAAGGTGCTGAATGACTTTGACCTGGTTGCCCTGCAGGAAGTTGACGGCGGCAGCATGCGTTCCGGTTACGTCAACCAGGTGGAGCATCTGGCCCGCGAAGGTCAGTTTCCCTACTGGTACCAGCAATTGAACCGCAATCTCGGGCGCTTCGCGCAGCACTCCAACGGATTGCTCAGTCGCTATGCGCCGGACCTGCTGGAAGACCACAAGCTACCCGGCTTCATGCCTGGCCGCGGAGCGATTCTGACCAGCTTTGGCAAGGGCCAGGATTCACTGTTGGTGGTGATGATGCACTTGGCGCTGAGCACCAAGGCGCGGGCCAACCAGCTGGCTTACATCCGCGAACGTATTAGCGATCACAAACATGTGGTCCTGATGGGCGATATGAACACCCATGCCGAAGACCTGCTGGAGCGTTCGCCGCTCAAGGGTAGTGATCTGCACACAGCAACCTTGCCTGGCACCTACCCCAGTTGGAAGCCAGCGCGGGTACTTGATCATATTCTGATCAGCCCGAGCTTGACTATCGAACGCGTCGATGTGTTGCCCAATGCGATTTCCGATCACCTGCCGGTTTCAATGCATATCCGCCTACCGCCAAATCTCTGCAAACCGGATTAATATCGCCTATCGTCCTGTTACGACTGCTCGCTAGCCTTGGCCGCGGTTTACCCTATAATCAACGGGTAAATAGAAGCAGGTAAGCTCAATGTCCGACAGCCGTTCCCCGCTCAGCACCACCACCGCCCCCCTGGCCAGTCCCGGCTCAGACCCATCCGTGCAGGAAGAGTTGCTCAAACGCGGTCTGGTGAGGGTCAGTATCGCGGCCGACGGCATGGATCCCCTGCTGGACAAACGCCTCAAGGAATTACGCCTGGCTCTGCGCAATGATGCCCCGCCGCAAATGCTAGCCGAGCTGATGCCGGATCTTGAGCGCGCGGTACTGGCTGCCGATGCCGAACGGCAGGAGCGTCTGGAGAAGATAACCAAAGCATTGCGCACGCTGGTCCGCCAGTTTCAGAAGCAGCCGACCTCTGATGAGGTGACAAAAGCCTTGCAGCAAATGGCCAAGCGTCTGGACAAACCCATTGAATACACTTCTAGCGTGCCGGGCCTGCTCGACGAAGTGATCAGCTTGCATGCCAGTACAAGGGATTCGACTCCCGATGCCGCACCAAGCAGTTCCGGCGGCCTTTGGGCGCGTCTATTCGGCAACTCCGCAACAGAGCCGTCTGCGCAGCCTGACGCCTTAACAGATTACATAACACCAGACGACAACACGGTAAACGCCACTGAAGCGACGCCTGCGCCCGCAGCAAATCCGGCCGGTGGGGTTCTGGCGGGCGAGGAACAGCATTACTCGCAAGTGGCGGCGCATATTGAAACCATACTGCTCAACCTGCTGGGCGAGCTTCAGGTACTCGACAGCCACCAGACCCAATGCGAGCAATTGCGCGAACGCGTAGCCAAAGGGCTTAACTGGTATGAACTGGCTGCGGCAATGGACGAGCTGGCATTACTGGTAAACGGCGCTCAGCAAAGTCGTCAGGCTGATTTTGAGCGTTATCTGCAGCAACTCAACAGCCGCCTGGCGCAATTTCAGGGCAACATCGAGCAGGCCCATACTTCCTACAGCGAATCCCGCGAAGCCGGTCGAGCACTGGAAGGCACGATTCGCGAACAGGTTCAGGAACTGCATGTGGATGTCCGCCGAGCAACCGAGCTCGAAAGCCTCAAGGCCAACGTCGAAGCGCAGTTGACCAGTTTGCTGAGCAATGTCGAACAGTCGCGGCAAATGCGCGAAGACCAGGAAACGCTGGTCGCCGGGCAACTGGAGACCATGGTGCAGCGTATCCAGGTGATGGAAGTGGAAGCCCAGACCTTTCGCAACCACCTGGAAGAACAGCGCCAGCGCGCCATGATCGACAGCCTCACCGGCATGGCCAACCGCGCAGGCCTGCAGAAACGCATGGAAGAGGAGTTCGAGCGCTGGCAGCGCTATGGGGGCGAACTCTTGATGGCGGTGCTGGATGTGGATCACTTCAAGTCGATCAACGATCGCTTCGGACATCTGGCTGGCGACAAGGTGTTGCGGTTGATCGCGCAGCAATTGTCCCGGCGCCTGCGCAAGAGCGACTTCATCGGGCGATTTGGTGGCGAAGAGTTCGTTCTGCTGCTGCCAGGCACCACGCAAGAGCAGGCTCACACCGCGCTCGAAGCCTTACGCGAGGGAATTGAGGAAAGTCCGTTTCACTTCAAGACCGAGCGGGTCACCATTACCATCTCGGTCGGTTATACCGAGTTCCGGCCGGGTGATACGCTCGACAGCGTCTTTGGGCGGGCTGACGGCGCCATGTATCAGGCCAAGGAACAGGGCCGCAACCGAATAATGCTGGCGGATTAACCGCCGCCAAGCTCCCGGCTGATTCAGCGTCAGATCAATTATCTGACCACATGGCAACATAGTCGCCTCCAGGATCGTGCTCCTGTACCTGCCGGGCAATATTGAAATGCCGCCCGCCGCGCGGATCCTGTCCCACCCCGGCGATATAGGCCCAGTTGCCCCAGTTGCTGGCCACGTCGTAGTCGACCAATTGCTGTTCGAACCAGGCGGCGCCCAGGCGCCAGTCCTGCTGCAACTCATACACCAGATAACTGGCGACTATCTGCCGCGCCCGGTTGGACAGGAAACCCGTGGCATTCAGCTCACGCAGACAGGCATCGATAAAAGGCTGGCCCGTTCGGCCGCTACGCCAATCGTCGAAGCGCTGATCATGGGTTCCGGGCGAATGATCGCCGCGCAAACCTCCCCTGAGAAAGAACCGCTTGCCGTGCAGCGCCAGATTCAGCCGGAAAAACTCCCGCCACAGTAGCTCGAACCACAACCAGTAGGTCGACTCGTTAGCCCCCATCTGCTGCTCATGACGCTGCAGTTCGGCCATGATGCGCCGGGGTGACAGGCATCCATGGGTCAGGGCCGCCGACAGCTTGGAGGAGAAGTAGTGACCGTGTAGCTGATTACGCGTGGTTTTGTAGTGGCGCACGGCTTGTGTCTGCCACAGGTAGTCCTGCAGCCATACTTGTGCCGCCGCCTCGCCACCTTGGTAAGGTATGGAGGTGCGCGGCTCCAGCGGCAAGGGCTCAAGGCCCAGGTCCGCCAGGCACAAATCGACGCCCAGCCGTTGATCTACGCCACAGGGCAAGGGTGGCACGTATTCGGGTGCGGGGCAGGCCGGCATAGGCGGGAGCTGCTTTTCTATCTGATGGCGAAAGCGGGTAAACACCTGAGGCAGGCCGTTCAGAGTGAAGGGCAGATCATCCACAGCAAAGAGCGCATTGCTTTCGCGCTGCTGCATCAGCGTGCCCTCAGGCAACGCCGCCACCACCCGGCCCAGCAAAGCCAGCTCATCAGGTGCATGCTCGGCATGGGTAAGGATCCGGTTGACACCAAACTCCGCGCATAATGTAGGCAATAGTTGGTCCGCCGCCCCCAACCGCACCAGTAACCCAGAGCCACGCTTTTGAAGTGATGAATGCAGTGCCGCAAGGCTATCGAGCAGATAGGTCGCGCGGTGAACTCCGCACCCCCTCAGCCCCTGTTTGCCGGGAATAAACTGCGCGGGATCCAGACAATAGACCGGCAAGCAGGCATCACTGTGCAGCGTTTCCAGGAGCACAGGATTATCATCCAGCCGCAAATCGCTTCTGAACCAGACCAGCGCTATCATCTGCGCTCCTTTAATAATTGTACTCATGCCTTACAAAGCGTATAGCATGCACAACATTAGCCCATCATAGTAGGTTGAAACTTATGCAAAAATACGCTTTTCCGTCCCTGCAGTGCCGTGGCTGCCGCGCTGATTGTCCAAATCGTGCTACCTGCCAAGGCAAGCCATGGCGCAAGGATTTTGCCGACAAGGCTGCTGGTGCTCCCAAAACGCGCCACTGACCGGCTGCATCACCGCGCTGTGGCATGGTAGTCTGCCGGCTTGAGTTCCCCGACAGGATTTACCCGTATGCCCGTGCGCTCACTGCTGCTTGGTTGTCTGCTGATCTTGCTGTACGGATGCAGTAGCGGACTGAAGATTGATACCCGCTACGCATCGCAGAATCACGACAGCCGCGTGCAGTACGTAGTGCTGCATTACACCTCTTCCGGATTCGAGCGATCGCTTGATCACCTGATGCGTGGTGAGGTCAGCAGTCATTACCTGATAGGCGACCAGCCGCCGATCATCTACCGCCTGGTGGAAGAAGACCGCCGCGCCTGGCACGCCGGTGATAGCAGTTGGCAGGGCCGGACCTGGCTCAACAGCCCCAGTATCGGCATTGAAATAGTCCACCCCGGTTATTCCGACACCGCCGCAGGCCGCGTCTGGCATCCCTGGCAACAGGATCAGATCGATGCGCTGATCCCTCTGCTGCGCGATATATTGCAGCGCCATGGCCTAGGACCGGATCGGGTGATTGGCCACAGCGATATTGCCCCGCAGCGCAAGGTTGACCCCGGCCCGTTGTTCCCCTGGCAGCAATTGGCCGCCGCCGGCGTAGCCATCTGGCCTGAACCTGAGCGCGTAGCGGCTTATCAGCGGCAATTGAATAACCAGCCGCCACCGGCGGAGTGGTTCGACATGGCGTTGGAGCAATTCGGTTACAATCTGGCGCGCACGCCGCAGCAGGTCAATGCGACCAGGAATATCATCGCCGCGTTTCAGATGCGCTTTAGGCCGGCTCGGTATGACGGGGTAGCCGATGCCGAAACCGCTGCCATTCTGGCCACACTGGTGCCCGCTTCGGTTAATTCACCTCTGTGGTGCAGACCAGTCGCGAGTCCATCAGCGCCGCCGTCCGGTGCAGGGTTGCCGCCTTGTAGTCGTCCTGCGCGAGCATATTGAGAAAGGCCTGAACCGAGGGGTATTCCACGATCAGCATCTGATCCCACTGCTCGCCTTCAGGGGCAATAACCGCGTGCAGCGCCCGGGCCTGAATACGCACCTGACCGCCCGCTTCGGCGACCTTTTTCGCCGCCACCTTGCTGTAGCGCGCATAGGCTTCGCGTCCGGAGCAAGGCGACTGGCCGCTGTCAGACGGATATTGTGCCAGGGCATTGAAGCGCAGCAGGTTGAGCATCAGGATGGGCGTATCGGCGGGCGCCTTGGCGAGCAGATCTTTCAAACTGTGGCTGTTGGGATTCAAACTGGGCATAACGGTAGTTCCTCGATAGGAGCATTGCGCTGAAGTACGCTGAATGAAGCACTCTGGATCAAGTATTCTGGGCCAGGTACTACAGCAAAGCAGGCATTGCCGCGTACCGCCAGCGCTGATCGCAGATAGACTATTGCGAACGGACAAAGACGTTATCAAATACCATGATTCAGGAAAACGGACCGCGTAATGCTTAATGGAATCTGGCTGAGCTTTTTCCTCGCGGCCTTTGCCGCAGCCCTCTGGCAATGGCTCGGCCTGGGCGACTACGAGGTGTTTGGGCGGCTGGTAGCCGCCCTGTTTGACATGGCCCGTTTAAGTGTCGAGATCACCCTGGTGCTGGTCGGCACCATGACGCTATGGCTGGGCTTCTTGGCCATAGCCGAAAAGGCCGGCTTGATCCGAGTGCTGGCCCGGGTGCTGGATCCGCTATTTCGCCACCTGATGCCGGGAGTGCCCAGCGGTCACCCGGCACTTGGGCATATCAGCATGAACTTCGCCGCCAATATTCTGGGGCTCGATAACGCTGCAACGCCGATCGGCATCAAAGCGATGCATTCGCTGCAAAGTCTGAACCCCACCAAGGACACTGCCAGCAACGCGCAAATTCTGTTTCTGGTACTCAACGCCTCCTCACTCACGTTGCTGCCGGTGACTATTTTCATGTACCGCGCTCAGCAAGGCGCTGCCGACCCTACGGCAGTGTTTCTGCCGATTCTGCTGGCCACTACGGCCTCCAGCCTGGTGGGGTTGTTCAGTGTCGCGCTGATGCAGCGTCTCAAGCTCTGGCACCCGGTGGTGCTTGCTTACCTGATCGGTGGCGGGTTGGCGTTGGGGCTGCTGCTGGCCATGCTGGCCGGCATGTCGGCGCAGGCCATGGCGGCGACCTCGACGCTGGTCGGCAATCTGGCGCTGTTCGGCATCATTATTGGCTTTCTGGCGATAGGCGCGCTGCGCAAGGTGAATGTGTACGACACCTTTATCGAAGGGGCGAAGGAGGGCTTCAGCTTTACTATCTCCCTGCTGCCTTTTCTGGTTGCCATGCTGGTCGCGGTCGGCGTATTGCGCGCCAGCGGCGTGCTTGATGCGGGGCTTGACGGTATCCGCTGGATGGTCGAAGGGCTGGGCTGGGATACCCGCTTTATTGATGCCCTGCCAACCGCCTTTATCAAGCCATTATCCGGCAGCGGTGCGCGGGCAATGATGATCGAGACCATGGACACCTTCGGTGTGGACAGCTTCCCCGCACTGATGGCGGCGACCTTCCAGGGCAGCACCGAAACCACCTTCTACGTGCTCGCGGTGTACTTTGGTGCCGTAGGCATCACCAAGATTCGCCACGGCCTGGGCTGCGCCCTGCTGGCGGATCTGGCCGGCATGTTGACGGCCATTGGTGTTTGTTACTGGTTCTTTGGCTGAAACACGCGGCAAACCGCCATAGCGCGGCCGGGCCGAACCTGTGACAAGTGGAAGGCACTGATGCCGGGATACAGGGTCTATAGTGATTAGAAGGCGGCGTGGCTCTGCACGCGCCTCGACAAGACGCCCTCCGGCCACCTACTCCAAGGAGTCAATCTGATGCTCTCATCCTCACGCAGCCCTCTATTCCCCCGCGCATGATGGCCGTTGCTACCATCGCCGCGCTCTTCGCCGCCCCCGTCATCGCTCATCACGGCTGGTCCTGGGCCGAAGAAGACCAGGTCGAACTAACCGGGACCGTGAGCGAGGTCAGCATGGCGCCACCGCATCCCTGGCTCAACATTGAAACCGAAGACGATGGCACCTGGCGTGTAGAGCTGGGCAATCCTGGCGGGACCGCACGCGCCGGCTTCAATGCCGATTCGACCAAAGCTGGCGATAGCATCACGGCTATCGGTAATCGCACGAAGGATCCGTCTGAAAAGCGCATGAAGGCCGTTCAGGTCATCGTTGGCGATACCACTTACGATATCTACCCCGAGCGCATTCAGAACTGATTCGGCGTGGGCGGCAATATGACCGAGACGATCTGGCTTGCCGTACAGGCGCTGCCCCCTGCGGAATGGCTGCGCGATTCAATGCTCGCCTATCTGTTGGTGAATGCGACGCATATTGTCGGCCTGGGTCTGCTGCTGGGCTGTATTCTGGCGCTCGACGTACGGCTGCTCGGGGGCTTCGCCTCGGTGCCGCTGGCAAGCCTGGCGCAGTTTCTCAGCCGTATGGCTGCAGCAGGCCTGCTGCTGGCTGTGGCCAGCGGGGTTTGCCTGTTTATGGTCAACACCCCGTCTTATGTGCAAAATAACGCCTTTCTCGCCAAGCTGGGTCTGATCGCTGTTGCCCTGGCCAACGTGCTGTTCCTGCGCCGACGCAGGCACTGGGCACTTGCCCTGCGGGAAGGTCGCACCAATCTGCCCGTGCGCCTGCATGCGCTGCTCTCTCTACTGCTCTGGCCTGCCGCCGTAGTCGCTGGGCGCTGGATCGGGTTCATCTGAAGCAACAACTCTTGTCTTGGCGTGAGTGGTCCGTGCCGGCGCTAGACTGTTAAGCTGGTGTTCCCAAGGCAGACAGGAAAGCCCATGCCCGCTCCTCGTTTCGATCAGCTACATCGCCATGCAGGCCCGTATTTTCTGGCGCTGGGCGGCACCGGGATGTTTGGCGCCAACTTCTACCTGTTCGGCTCTGGCGGGCAGTGGATCGCCATCGATTGTGGTTTCGCACTGCAATCCACGCCCGGCGGTAGCAACCAGGTCTCGGTCCCCAGTCTGGAAGCCCTGGAAAAATACGATATCAAGCTCTCGGCGCTACTCATTACCCATGGTCATGAGGACCATATCGGCGCTATTCCGCACCTCTGGCGGCAACTGGATTGCCCGATGTACGCCAGCCCCTTTGCCGCGCGATTGATCCGCAACAAGCTCGACCCGGCGCTGACCTGGCCACGCCTGCACGAAATAAAACCGCTCGAGCCTATCGGGATTGGCGCTTTTCAGGCGGAGTGGATTCCAGTCACGCATTCGATTCCCGAGTCCCATGCGATTCTGCTCGAAGTCGCGGGCAAGCGGCTGTACCACAGCGGAGACTGGAAGCTCGACAGCAACCCGGTGATCGGCGAGTTGACCGCGCAAAAGCGCCTGCAGGCTATTGGTCGGGCAGGGGTCGACGTCGTGATTGGCGACTCGACCAATGCGCCGGTTGCCGGTGCGAGCCGCTCGGAGGCTACGGTACAGAATGGGTTGCAGGATGCCATTCGGCCCTGTCTGCAACGGGTCGTGGTGACCTGTTTCGCCAGCAACCTGGCGCGCTTGCATAGCCTCGCCGAGATTGCTTTTGATAGCGGCCGCTACGCTGGCCTGTTGGGTCGCAGCCTGTTGACCATGCACAGCGCCGGGCGTGCGCAACGCTATTTGAATGCCCAGCCGGGCTTTATCGGCCCCTGGGAGCTGGGCTTCCTGCCACGTGAGCAACAGTTGTGGATCTGCACCGGCAGTCAAGGCGAGCCCGCTGCGGCCCTTGCACGCCTGGCCAACGGCAGCCATCCACACCTGAGCCTGGAGGCCGGTGATACCGTGCTGTTTTCCTCGCGATTGATCCCCGGCAACGAAGAAGCCCTGGCCCGCATCAAGGCTGGCCTGAAAGCGCAGAACGTAGTGGTGATCGACGATGATATGGCGCCGATCCACGCCTCCGGGCACCCGCCCCAGGAAGATCTGCGCCAGCTATACGGCTGGCTCAAACCGCGATATCTGCTGCCCGTGCATGGCGAGCTATATCACCAGAAAGCGCATATGGAATTCGGCCGCACCCTGGGCCTGGGCGGCCTGGTACCGAGCAACGGCGAACTCATCGATCTCGGTGCCCAACCCTGCAAGGTGGCTGATCTGCCCTGGGGTCTGACAGTCCCGAGCGACAGGCGCTAGGGCAGCTGCGTTAAAACGCCTCCTTGATCTGCTCCCACATCATGCCCATCGCCAACAGCGGCGCACGAAAATGCTTGCCGCCGGGGAAGGTCATATGCGGCACCCGATCGAAGAGCTCAAAACCCTGGCTGGCCTGGCCGCTGATGGCCTCGCCGAGCAGTTTTGCCGCCAGATGTGTGGCATTGATGCCGTGACCGGCATAAGCCTGCGCGTAAAACACATTGGGCTGATCAGGCAATTTGCCAATTTGCGGTAAACGATTGGCGCCGATGCCGATCATGCCGCCCCACTGGTAGTCGATCTTGACGTTGGCCAACTGCGGGAATACGCGCAGCATCTTCGGCCGCATATAGGCGGCGATATCCGCCGGGTCACGCCCCGAATAGTGGCAAGCGCCGCCGAACAGCAGGCGGTGGTCCGGAGAAAAACGGTAGTAGTCCAGCGCCACACGCTGGTCACACATCGCCATGTTCTGGGGAATCAATGCACGTGCACGCTCTTCACCCAGCGGTTCAGTAGCGATCACATAGCTGCCGGCGGGCAGTACCTTGCCGCTCAGCTGCGGCTGCAGGTCGCGCAGATAGGCATTGCAGGCCAGCACCAGTTGGCCCGCTGTGACGGTGCCATGGGCAGTATGTACCTTGACCTGGGGGCCGTAATCAATGCGGGTCACCTGCGACTGTTCAAAAAGCTGCACACCCAGTTGTTGTGCAGCAGCGGCCTCGCCCAGCAGCAGGTTCAGCGGATGCACATGTCCGGACCCCATGTCGGTCATGGCGCCAGCATAGAAATCGGAGTTCACCACCTGGCCCACGTCAGCGGCCTCCAGGATGCGCATCTCAGCGCTATAACCCAGCCCGCGCAGCTCCTCCATATCCGCACGAAACGCATCCAGATGCCGCGGTTTGTTCGCCAGATCAGCGTAGCCCCAGGTCAGATCGCAGGCGATATCGTGTTTCTCGACCCGGCGCTTGACCAATTGCACTGCCTCCAGGCCCATCAGCTTCAGCTCACGTACGCCCTGCTCACCCAGCACATTGGTGAACTGGTCCAGGCCATGGCCCACGCCGCGAATCAACTGGCCGCCATTGCGCCCGCTGGCACCCCAGCCAATCTGGCTGGCCTCCAGAAGCACAACCGACAGGCCGCGTTCGGCCAGTTCGATAGCGGTATTCACCCCGCTATAACCACCGCCCACCACGCACACATCGGCCTCTATCGCGCCAGCGAGGGGCGGGCAGTTGAGGCGAATATTGCTGGTGGCAACATACCAGGACGGAGCAGGCTGGTTCTGCGGAGTAAGGGCAAGCATCGAAGGGTCCGTTTGAAATAGCAGATTAATGTAAATTAAATTTGACGCAGGATAGCATTAATCGCTTTCCGGTACAGGTATCGCCAGGCTTTCCTTGATCTCTTCCATGACGATATAGCTCTTGGATTCACGCACACCGGGCAGCTTCAGCAGAATATCCCCCAACAGTTTGCGATAGGAGGCCATTTCCGAGATGCGCGCCTTGATCAGATAATCAAAATCGCCGGATACCAGATGGCATTCCAGTACGTGCGGGAGCTTGGTCGCGGCGCGGCGGAATTCGTCGAAAATATCCGCCGACTTGGATGACAGGCTGATCTCGACAAACACCAGCAGACTGGCCTCCAGTTTCTGCGGGTTGAGCCGCGCGCCATATCCGAGAATGAATTTTTCCCGCTCCAGACGTTTGACCCGCTCCATGCAGGGCGTGGTGGACAAACCCACACGCTCGCCCAGATCGACATAGGACATGCGCCCTTCCTCCTGAAGCAGCCGCAGGATATGCCGATCGATCTTGTCCAGCTCGCGACTTGAAGCTCTACGAGTTTTCATGAAAAAACGCTTCCAACCGAATAAATTCAGGATTATTCACTTTACATCGTCCATTTTTCAAACCAAGCCACTGCTCGATCGCTCTTAGAATAGCAATATCGCCCGTACGGGCACATTGTCTTTTTTCTTTCGATTTTCAGTCTCTCAACGGAGCGGCAGTCATGCACGTAATGGTTCTCGGCAGCGGCGTTATTGGTGTCACCAGCGCCTGGTATCTGGCCAAGGCCGGTTTTCAGGTCACCGTCATTGATCGCCAACCCGGACCCGGCCTGGAAACCAGCTTCGGCAACGCTGGCATGATCTCGCCCGGCTACTCCGCTCCCTGGGCTGCTCCCGGGGTGCCGGTCAAGGCGTTGAAGTGGATGACCGCCCAGCACGCGCCACTGGCCATTACCCCCACGGCTGATCCACACCAGTACCGCTGGATGATGCAGATGCTCGGCAACTGCACCCAGGCCCGCTACGCGGTGAACAAGGAGCGCATGATGCGCCTGGCCGAATACAGCCGCGATTGCCTGATGGATCTGCGCCAGGAAGCCGGGGTTGATTACGAACACCGCGAGAAGGGCACCCTGCAGCTGTTCCGCACCCAGAAACAGCTGGATGCCGCCGCCCAGGACATGGCCGTACTCGAAAGCTGCGGCGTGCCTTACCAGTTACTCGACCGTGCCGGCTGCGTCAGTTACGAACCCGGCCTGGCACCCAGCGCCGAGAAGATCATTGGCGGCCTGCGCTTACCCAACGATGAAACCGGGGACTGCCACCTGTTCACTACCGGCCTGGCGGCCAAGTGCGCCGAGTTGGGCGTGGAATTCCGTTACAACCTGAACATCCAGGAACTGCTGACTGACGGCGACCGTATCACCGGCGTCCTGGCGGACGACCAGGTTCTGCAAGCCGATACCTACGTGCTCGCCCTGGGCAGTTACTCGCCACAACTGCTGCGCCCGCTGGGTATCGAGGCGCCGATCTACCCGGTCAAGGGCTACTCGCTGACCCTGCCGGTGGCCGATGATGCGATGGCACCGGTCTCCACCGTCATGGATGAAACCTACAAGGTAGCCATGACCCGCTTCGCCGACCGCATCCGGGTCGGTGGCATGGCGGAGTTGAGTGGTTTCAATAGCACCTTGCAGCCCAAACGCCGGGCGACACTGGAGATGGTCATCAGCGACCTGTTTCCACAGGGCGGGCATTTGCAGGAAGCCAGTTTCTGGACCGGTTTCCGGCCCATGACCCCGGATGGCACGCCGATCATTGGCGCCAGCCCGCTGCGCAATCTGTTTTTGAATACCGGCCATGGCACACTCGGCTGGACCATGTCCTGCGGGTCCAGCCAGTTGCTCGCCGACCTGATCGGCGGCCGTACCCCGGCCATCCGCACCGAAGGCCTGGGCCTGGATCGTTACACCACCCACAAGGAGATACGCCGGCATGTCAGTACAGCGCTTGCACACTAATCAACGCATGAGTCAGATCGTGATTCATCAGAACACGGTTTACCTGGCCGGCCAGGTCGCCGCCGATGAAGACCTGAGCAAGGATGCCGAGGCTCAGACCCACAGCACCCTGAAAGCCATCGAGCAACTGCTGGCCGAAGCCGGCACCGGCAAGACGCGGATACTCTCGGTGACCATCTACCTGAAAGACATCAACGCCGATTTCGAAGCAATGAACCGCGTTTGGGATCAATGGCTGCCCGCCGGCACCGCCCCCGCGCGCGCCACCGTGCAGGCCTTGCTCTGCGAGCCGGAGATTCTGGTGGAAATGTCGGTGGTTGCCGCGATCTGACATGCTTTCCCTTCCAGCCCTGGCTCCCCCGTGCCGCCAGGGTCTGATAATCTAGGCCTTGGCGGGGCTGTCCAGCCCCGCATTTTTTACAAGAAGCCAGCATGCGCCCAGCCCACGCCCTCATCGACCTTGACGCCCTGCGCCACAACTACCAACTGGCTAAAAGCCTGACTGCCGGCCGCGCCTTTGCCGTGCTCAAGGCCAACGCCTATGGGCATGGCGCCGTGCAGTGTGCCCAGGCGCTGGCGGCGGATGCCGATGCATTCGCGGTAGCCTGTATTGAAGAGGCGCTGGAGCTGCGCGCAGCCGGGATTCAACAGCCGATCCTGTTATTGGAAGGCTGGTTCGAGAGCAGCGAATTGCCACTGATCGTGGAGCACCAGTTGTGGTGCGTCGTGCATCATCATGGGCAGCTTGCAGATCTGCTCGCAGCCGATCTCGCTGCGCCTTTGTCGATCTGGCTGAAGCTGGACAGCGGCATGCACCGGGTGGGCTTCAGCCCGGCCGAATACGCCGATGTCTGGCGGCAGCTGCAAAGCTGCAAGCAGGTCGCCAGTCTGACCAGCATGACGCACTTCTCCCGCGCCGATGAGCCGGAAACCGGCCGTACTGAACAGCAGCTCGAGACCTTTCGCTTGGCAACTCAGGGCCTGAATGCCCCTGCCAGCCTGTGCAACTCCCCCGGCGTCATGGCCTGGCCGCAGGCGCATGGCGACTGGACGCGGCCCGGCATCATGCTCTACGGAGCCACACCCTTCGAGTTCGAGCAGGAGCACGCCGCCCGCCTCAAGCCGGTGATGCAGCTGCAGTCCAAGGTGATTGCCGTGCGGGAGTTACCAGCCGGTGAACCCATCGGCTACGGCTCGCGCTTTGTCACCCAGCGGCCCACCCGCGTGGGCGTAGTTGCCATGGGTTATGCCGATGGTTACCCGCGGCATGCGGCAGATGGTACGCCGATACTGGTCGACGGTCAGCGCACCCAACTGATTGGCCGGGTGTCAATGGACATGCTCACGCTGGACCTGACCGACCTGCCGCACAGCGGGCTGGGCAGTCAGGTGCGGCTATGGGGCCAGGGGTTGAACGCCAGCGAAGTCGCGCACCACGCCGGCACCATCGCCTATCAGTTGTTCTGCAACCTCAACCGCGTGCCGCGCCGGTTTATTTCTTCTTCGTCTTCGCCTTCTTTTTCCACTTGAGACTGAACAGATCGTTGCGGCGATCCTTGAGATTGGTCACCGAGCCTTCGTTGCGCACCAGCTTCAGGCGGCTATAGTCCAGATCCGAGAAGAAGATCATCTCGGTATTGGGCGTGGTCTCGTTCAGTACCGCGTCATGCGGGAACTGGAAGTCCGAGGGCGAAAACACCGCTGACTGGGCATACTGAATACCCAGGTTCTCGATGGACGGTACGTTGCCGACGCTGCCACAGAGCACCACATAGCATTCGTTTTCAATCGCACGAGCATGGGCGCAGTGACGTACCCGCAGGTAACCGTTCTTGGTATCGGTCCAGAAGGGCACGAACAACAGGTCCATATCCTGATCGGCCAACAGCCGGCCCAATTCTGGAAACTCGACGTCATAACAGATCAGAATGCCCACACGCCCGGCATCGGTATCGAACACCTGCAGCTCGTCACCGCCCTGGATAATCCAGTCGCGGCGTTCCTGCGGGGTGATATGCAGCTTGGCCTGGCGCTCCTCGGAACCGTCACGGCGCAGCAGGTACGCAACGTTATACAAACGCCCGTCCTCGCCTTCCTCGACCATCGAACCGGCAATGATATTGATGTTGTAACTGACCGCCATCCGCAACATTTCGGTGCGGAAGCGCTCGGTAAAGCTGCTGAGGAAACGGATAGCTTCGACATCATCGGTCTGATCACGCAGGCCCATCAGCGGCGCGTTGAACAGCTCCGGGAATACCGCAAAGTCGCTACCGTAATCCGATAGCGCATCGACGTAATACTCCACCTGCTCCAGCACCGCCTCGACCGAGGCAAAGCGGCGCATTTGCCACTGCACGGCGCCTACGCGCACCTGGGTGCGGTTGATCTGCAGCAGTGATTCCTGCGCTTCGTAAAGAATGTTGTTCCATTCCAGCAGGGTGGCGTAACCCATGGATTTCTTGTCTTCGGGCAGGTAGCGGCGCAACAACCGCTTGACCTGAAAGTCGTTGGACAGCTGGAAAGACAGGATCGGATCGTGGATTTCCTTGCGGTCCACCGCTTCGATGTATTCGCTCGGCTTGAGCTCATCGGCATGCAGGTGATAACCGGGAATACGCCCACCGGCGAGAATCGCCTGCAGATTGCGCGAGCGGCACAGCTCCTTGCGCGCCTCGTACAGGCGCCGGCCCAGGCGATGGCCGCGATACTCAGGGTCGATCAGCACATCCAGGCCGTAGATGGCATCGCCATCGGCCTTGTTCGGGATGATTTCCGTGGTGCCGATCAGATCCTGATAGCGGTGGGGGTCGGAAAACACGTCGTAGTCGACCATCACACTCAACGCCACACCGATCAGCTTGTCGGCATCCACCAGCGCCAGTTGCCCATCGGGAAAGTCGCTGATCAGACGGGTAATGGTTTTCTTTGGCCATGCCCCACCTATATCGTCATAGACCTTGTCCATGAGCACCTTGAGCTGCGGATAATCGCTCGGCTGCAGGGTGCGCAGTGTCAAATGCAGGTCTTCCAGATCCATTCGGCATTCCTCGTAAAACAGTGTTGACCCCATTGCCACCGGGCTGTGAGCACGGCAGAAAAAGGGTCGGGATAAGATTCGGCTATATGACCGTCCATATTAACAGGTGTTCAACCATGCACTGTGATCCGTTGTAAATTCTGAACAGTCATGCAATGATTCCTGACATAAAACCGCTCAAAAAATCCTGTGGAGGACGCGATATTGGACGTGGGTGCCCGACTCAAGACCATTAGAAAGCTCAAGGGCCTGTCCCAGCGTGAACTGGCCAAACGCGCCGGCGTCACCAACAGCACCATTTCCATGATCGAAAAGAACAGCGTCAGCCCCTCGGTCAGCTCGCTGAAAAAAGTCCTGGCCGGGATTCCGATGTCGCTGGTGGACTTCTTCTCGCTGGAAGTTGAAGACGACAATCCACGCAAGGTGGTCTTTCGCGCCGAAGAGTTGCTGGACATTGGCTCCGGTGAAGTGACCATGAAGCTGGTCGGCAAAGGCCACCCCAATCGCGCCTTTTCGTTCCTCAATGAAACCTACCCGCCAGGCTCGGACACCGGCCCGGATATGCTCACGCATGAAGGCGAGGAGGCTGGCACCGTGGTCAGCGGCCAGTTGGAGGTAACGGTCAACAACGAGATTTTCATTCTCGACACCGGTGACAGTTACTACTTCGACAGCAATCAGCCACACCGTTTTCGCAATCCCTTCGACGTGCCCTGCCTGCTGATCAGCGCCACCACGCCAGCCAATTTCTAAGCGTTCAGCAAAGCCTCGCAGCGCGCGACAAACAGGCTAAACTGGCTGGCAATCACCGTATTGCCAAGCCAGGAGCAATCAGCATGCCCGCAGACCCTTCCCAAACACTGTTGCTCGGCGGTAATGCGCACATTTCAGTCAGCCTGGTACCGTGCATGGTCAACCGTCACGGGCTGGTGGCGGGCGCCACCGGGACGGGTAAAACCATCACTTTGCAGGTGATGGCCCAGGCCTTCTCCGACTTGGGTGTGCCGGTGCTGGTGCCGGACATCAAAGGCGACTTCTCCGGCATAGCCAAACCTGGCGTGATGAGCGACAAGCTGCAACAGCGCGCCGCCAGCGTCGGCCTTGGCGCGATCACCGCAGCATCGGCTCCCACGGTGTTCTGGGATGTGCACGGTGAGCACGGGCACCCGTTGCGGCTGACCATCAGCGATTTTGGCCCCTTGATGCTGGCACGTCTTTTAAACCTGAACGAAACCCAGAGCGGCGTGCTGCAGATTCTGTTTCGGGTCGCCGATGACAACGGTTGGCTGCTGCTCGACTTGAAAGACCTGCGCGCCATGCTCAGCCATATCAATGAGCAGCGTACCGAGATTGGCCCGCGCTACGGCAACGTCTCGGCCGCCAGTATCGGGGCCATTCAGCGGGCGCTGTTGAACCTGGACAACCAGGGCGGCGAGAAGCTGTTCGGCGAGCCCGCTGTGACCCTCGAAGACTTCATGCAGACCGACGAGCAGGGCCGGGGCGTGGTCAATATTCTGCATGCGGCGCGGCTCTATCGCGACAGCCCGCTGGCCTACTCGAGCATCCTGCTGTGGTTGTTGTCCGAGCTGTTCGAGCAACTGCCGGAAGTCGGCGACCTGGACAAGCCGCGCTTCGTGCTGTTCTTTGACGAGGCGCACCTGTTGTTTGCCGATACACCAAAAAGCCTGGTGGACCGGATTGAACAGGTGGTCCGCCTGATTCGCTCCAAGGGCGTAGGCGTCTACTTCGTTACCCAGAGCCCGCTGGATGTGCCCGAATCGATACTTGGCCAGCTCGGTAATCGGGTGCAGCATGCGCTGCGCGCTTTTACCCCCAAGGATCAGAAAGCTGTACGCAGTGCGGCACAGACCTTTCGCAGCAATCCCGCGCTGAATGTCGAGCAAGCGATTACCGAACTGGCGGTAGGCGAAGCGCTGGTGTCACTTCTGGATGAGAAAGGCGTGCCCACGCCCGTACAGCGTGTGCTGATGCGCCCGCCAGCGAGCCAGATGGGGCCAATCACTGATCAGGAACGCGCCGCGATCATCGCAGATTCAGTACTGGCAGGGGTATATGAGAAGGAAGTGGACCGCGAATCAGCTTATGAGATTCTTCAGGCCCAGGCAGCCAGGGCCCTGTCCGAAGAAACCGCGCAGACGCGTACCCAGAAACAGGCAAAAGCCGAATCCGCTAGCCGCACATCCCGCGGCTCCCGGCAATCCACATCCAAGCAGTCCACCTGGGTTGATATGGCCAGCTCGATAGGCCGCAGCGCCGCGCGAGCCTTCGGCACCCAACTGGGCAGGCAGATTCTGCGCGGCGTGCTCGGCTCGCTCAAGAGCGCTGAGCGAAAGGGCGTTAAATAGGCAACGCTGGATCAGTAGGGCGGAAAGCCGCCGAGGATCTTGGTGACCATCTGTTGAATCTGCTGTGAACGCTCGGCAGGAGACTGCGCCGTGGTGCGCAACTGCTGCTCATCGCTACCCCGCCAGACCAGTTGTCCGTCATCGAGCAAGTCGATCTGCAAGGTAAAGACCTGATAGTCCACCGTGCGAGTTTCCGCATAGCCGGGCCCACCGCCCCAACCACCACCCCAGCCGCCCCAATAACTGCCAAAGGAGCCGCCATAGCTGGTGGTCACGTTATCCTTGCGCATTTCGCTGATCACATAGACCTTCACGTCCAGATCAGCCTCCTGACCAGGCTGCGCCGGTCGCAGGCCGCGCACATCCAGTTGGCCACTGACCGCCTCGCGGATGCGCTGGGTAGTCAGATCGCTCTGGATACGCGGATCATTTTCTGGCGTGTAACTCACATCCGGCTCGGCCCAGTTCCAGTTGCGGTACTGGGTAAAATCCCGATTGATATCGTAATCGCGCTGGATTGGCGCCGCCTGACAAGCCGCCAGGAGCAGAACCACGGCGCCTAACGCCGCGGCCTTGATGGGCGCTTTGAAATGACTGATGGACGCTTTGAAGTAAGAGTACAGTGCTAAACCCGACATCATCATCACCCGCAATTGATGGGTTGAAAGAACCGCTATACCGCCTTTGACCGGCGAACCTGCTGCGAGGTTCGCTCAGGCCTGTTACCAGAAGCGTCAGATCGGCAGGGCCAGATAGAAATGTGCGCCTTGCCCAGGTTTGGACAGCAAGCCCATATAACCGCCATGGAGTTGCACAATTTCCTTGCACAAAGCCAAGCCCAGACCGGCTCCGCCCTTTTTACCGCCCACCTGAACAAAAGGCTCAAATACCCGCGCCTGCTGGCTGTAGGGAATACCCTCGCCGTTATCTTCAACGCCGATAATCACGCGCTCTGATTTGCGCCGCGCGCGCAGCACAATCTGCCCGCCTTTCTCCGTGTGCCGCAGTGCATTACCGATCAGGTTATCCAGCACCCGTTCGATCTGCAAACGATCCAGTTCCACGCTGGGCAGTTCGCCTTCGGTCTCGATAAGGATGGTGATATCCCGCTCGCCGGCCTGACCGCTGAAACGCTGCTGGGTATTGAGCAACAGCGGCTCAAGATCACAGGGCGCCGGATCAATTTTCTGCAGGCCATTCTGGTAGCGGGAAAAATTCAGCAGGTCATTGATCAGATGGACCAGGCGACGCATCTCCTCGTCGACCGTAATCATCAACTCTGATTCACGGCTGCCCGGTGTCGCATTGGCACCCTCCTGCAGCAACGCAAAGGCCATATGCATACCCGCTACCGGCGTGCGTAACTCGTGGGATGCGCGCAATACAAACTCGCTGCGCACCCGCTCAAACGCCCGCTGTTCGGTAACATCTCGCAGCACCATGACCGCGCAGACAAAATTCCCCTCGTCATGGATAACCGAAGACAGGCTGTAGCTGAGCATGCGCGTTTCGCCGCCTGCTTCGATCTGCAGATCCTGCTCACCGTGCTCCTGATAATCGTCTTTCAGCAGGTTGTGCAGTTGCTCGTCGAGTTCCGGCAGCCCCAGAATCTCGCCCAGATGCTGCCCCAGATGGCGCTCATCACAACCTAGCTGGCGCTGCGCGACGGGGTTGATATGTTCGATGCGCGCGGCGCAATCAAAAATCAGCAGCCCATCATCGATACTGTCGAGTACCGCCTGCAAGCGTTTCTGCTCCGCCTGCAGCGCCGCGATGTCACTGCTACGGAACTCCTCCAGCGAGGCGGCCATCAAGCCGAAACGCTTCGCCAGGGTCGACATTTCGGCAATCGGCGACAGCGGCAATACTACCTTGAAATCGCCCTTGCCGATCTGATCAGCAGCACGGGCGAGGGACTCAATCGGCCGACCAAAACGCTGGGCGATGCTGTTGGCGGTAATCAGCCCGATCAGCAGCACGGCCACTGCAATCAACCCCATCAGGCCCGCGACCAGCCAGGCCCGCTCCCGGGAGCTCTGCTCGGCGGCCTCGACCTGGGCCACATAGCGCATCTGCACCGCACTGAGCCGATTGCGCATGGCATCGACCGCCTGGCCAAATTCGTCGTTGCGCAGCAACTCCCGCCGCACGGTGAAGGGCTCGCCGATCAATAAGCTGTAGGTCGCATAGGCGTAACGGATTTCATCCACGGCCTGCACGTCCGCTTCGTTCATCGCGCTGTTGGCCGCGGTATCCAGCCAGTTGCGGAAGTGCGCATCGGAGGCCGTCAGCGCTTCGTTGTCGAGATCCTCCGCCAACAACAGAGTGACCTGCCGGCTAAGTTCATGGCTCAGGCCCAACGTCGCCTGGATGATGCTCAAATTGCGGGTCATCGCCGTGTTCTGCGTCTTGGTCAGATGCAGCACGCTGAACAGGCCCAGCAGTAGCCCCACTACCGCGACCGTCAGCAGCGCGCTGCTGCTGACGAACAAACGGCTGCGTAACTTCATAGGGCCAACTGCTTGCGCTTGCGATACAAGGTCGAGGCATCGATACCCAGGGTCTTGGCCGCCTGGTCAAGCGTTTCACTATTGGCCAGCACTGCGGCAATATGGGCGCGTTCCAGTTGGTCCAGGCTCAGTTCGTCACCCACCCGTGGCGCGCTGCTCATGGCCGGGCCGCTGAAGCCAAGGTGGTTGAGCTGCACATGATCATCTGTGCAGATGATGCTCGCGCGTTCAATCACGTTGCGCAGTTCACGGATATTGCCCGGCCACGAGTAATTCAGCAGCGCGGTCATCGCCTCCTCACTGAAGCCCCTGGCAGGCGTGCTGTAAGCTTTCACAAAGCGCAGCAGAAAACGCTCGGCCAGCTCGGCAATATCTTCGACACGCTCGCGCAGCGGCAGGAGCGTCAGGGTGATGACGTTCAAGCGATACAACAGATCCTCGCGGAACCGACCCTCTTCAACCATGTCTTTCAGGCTGCGGTTGGTGGCAGCGAGAATCCGCACATCCGCGTGCCGAGTAACGGGATCGCCAACGCGTTCGAACTCCTTGTCCTGAATAAATCGCAGCAGCTTGGGCTGCAGCGCCAGCGGGAAATCGCCGATTTCATCCAGAAACAGCGTGCCGCCATCAGCCTGGCTGACGCGCCCCAGGGTATTCTCACTGGCTCCGGTAAAGGCGCCGCGGGTGTGACCAAACAGCTCGCTCTCCATCAGCTCGGAAGACAGGGAGGGGCAGTTGATGGTGACAAAGGACTTCTTACCGCGCTGACTCCACTTGTGCATGGCTTTGGCCAGCTCGCCCTTACCCGTGCCGGACTCGCCCAGAATCAGTATGTTGGCGTCGGTTGAAGCCACCTGCCGAGCGGTGTCGAGAATCGCCATCATCGCCGGCGATCGGGAATCCATACCCTCCTGAGGCTTGCCCACCTGGCCTTCAAGCTGCTCGACGCGGGCCGCCAATTGCCGGGCCTTGAGCTGCTTCGCTGCGCTCATGCGCAGTTGCTCGGGGCTGCAGGGCTTGACCAGATAATCCGACGCACCTGCCTGGATCGCATCCACGGCGGTATCGACCGCCGAATGCGCGGTGACTATCACCACGGCCATCCAGGGCGCCTGCACACGCATCTGCGCCAACACATCCAGGCCGCTGTCTTCGCCCAGGCGCAAATCGAGAAAGCACAGGTCGAAGACATGCTGCTGAAGCAGTGCTTCTGCCTTGGATGCCGAGTTGGCGGTAGCCACCTGATAACCCTCGTCTTCCAGGCAGTAACGGAAGGTGCGCAAGATGGCTGACTCGTCATCAACCAGGAGAATACGTCCGCACGGTTGCTCTGCAGCGTCCATTTTTTCTACTCCTGACTTCATTTCCAGATTAAGCCTCTGAATATTCGTGCACTTTGCACGGGAACCAAAACGCGATCATGCAGCCTGCATGCCTTTGAGTGCTAGTTCAAAATTGTACATTATTGATTTTAAAGAATTTTATTTGTTTCACAATTTTGGCACAGGGCTTGCGATAGGTATTGCACGACTGAGAAGCCAGTCATTTTGCTATAAATAAACGGAGAATACCCATGCATAAGTTGAAAACACTCGCCCTGGCCACTGCTACTGCCGGCATTATTGCCCTGTCCCCAATGACCGCTTTCGCCGACAACGGCGACACCAGCCGTCAATTGAGTGAAGCGCGCCAGGAAGGCTCCGTGGTCACTGCCATCGCTCTGAACCGTCACTTGAACCCCTTCAAGATCGACGTTGATGTAAGCAACGGCGTTGCAGTGTTGACTGGCCAGGTAGAAAGCGATGTGGATCGCGATCTGGCTGAAGAAGTCGCTTTGAGTGTTGACGGTGTTGAAAGCGTCGACAACCAACTGACTGTTGATTCAGATGCCGAGCGCACCGAGCGCTCCGATGCATCCATGTCCCAGCGTTTTGATAACGCCACTACTACCGCCAGCGTGAAATCCAAACTGCTGTGGAACAGCAACACCGAAGGCCTGGATATCAAGGTATCCACTGCCAATGGTGTGGTAACGCTGGACGGTACTGCCCAGTCTGACGAGGCGAAGGAACTGGCCGAGCGCCTGGCCGCCAACACCGATGGCGTGCGTGATGTGCAGAACAACATCACTGTCAGCGGCGAAGCCACTACCGCTGCCAAAGCTCAGAACACTGCCGACGACGCCGGTGATGCGATTACGGATGCATGGATCACCAGCAAGGTGAAGTCCAGCTTCCTGCTGAGCCGCAACCTGGATGGTCTGGATATCAAGGTTGAGACCAAAGATGGTCAGGTAACGCTGAGCGGCAACGTCAGCACCGCAGCCGAGAAAGATCTGGCTGAAGAGACTGCTCGCAACATCCGTGGCGTGACCGACGTTAACTCGTCCGCCCTGAATGTCGCTAGCTGAACCTGAAATAAAGATTCAAACCACCGGTCAATCCCGGCCGGTGGCTGCTGTATACGCCGCCAAAAGCGACGCGATGCACTTGGAGAACGACGATGACGAACAAAACCGCACAGCTGAATGAACTGATTGAAATCACCCGCGACGGACAGCGCTTCTACGAGCACGCCCGTGAAGAGGTCAAGGATATCGGTCTGCAGAATCTGTTCAGCGACATGGTGCTGGCCAAAACCGAAGTGATCCAGGCGCTGTCGCTGAAAGTAGCGGCCAATCACGAGCAGCCAGCCACGGGTGGTACTTTTGCCGGCAAATGCCGCCAGATCTACGCAGATACCCGTGCAATGATTTCAAGCGATGAAGATGCAACTTACATCGCCCAATTGGAAGAAGCCGAGGACCGTATCCTCCATGCGTTTGAAGAAGCGCTGGAAGATTCCGAGGCCGACGTACGCACATTGCTGGTACTGGAAATGCCCAAAGTTCGGGCTTGCCATGACCGCATGCGTGCACTGAAGAAAGCCACCGAGTAATAAACGAGCAACACCAGGGCGGCACAGGCGCGGTTAGCCTGGAGCAGCTTGAGATGGCTGGTCCTGAGCTAGCCTCGGCGGGGCGAAAGCCCTATCAAAAGGAGAACTACCATGCTGAGTTGGGCTGTTACATTTCTTATTATCGCCATCATTGCTGCGGTTCTGGGCTTTGGTGGTATCGCTGGCACCGCAACAGGGATCGCCAAGATCTTGTTTCTGGTCTTCCTGGTGCTCTTCGTGGTTTCGCTAGTTCTGGGTCGACGACCCAAGGTCTAGTAGCACCACAAAAAAACGCGCAAAACTCAAAAACCGCTTCCCTAGGGAGCGGTTTTTGCGCATCTGTACCCCAAGGAATGGCTAGCCTGCGCCAGGCGCTCCGGCCAGCGAACGGTAAACGTTGACCATCGCCAATACCTTGTCAGTCTGACTCTGCACCAGGCTATCGCGCATGCCAGTCAGCTCCTGCTCGGCTGCCAATAGCTCGAAGTAACCAATAAAGCCCTGCTCATAACGCTCGCGCGCCTGCTCTACCGCCTGGGTCGCCGCATCAGTAGCGCTTTGCAGCAATAGCACCCGCTCCTGCGAGTGCTGATAACGCAACAGCCAGGTTTCGGTTTCCTCCAACGCCAGCAGCACCGCTTGGCGGTAGTCTGCTAACAGCCCATCGGCCTGCGCATCGGCGGCGTCAATGCGCGACTGCACCTGCGCCCGGTCAAGGAACGACCAGTCGATACCCAGCGCGACGCGCCCACTGCGCGCTCCGCCAGTAAAGAGATCGGAGCCACTCCCAGCCAGCGAGCCAATTAATCCATCGAGTGTAAAGCGCGGGAACAGATCGGCACTGGCCACACCAATACGTGCGCTGGCGGCGGCCAAACGTCGTTCAGCTGCCTGAATGTCCGGCCGGCGGCGCATCACATCACCAGGGCTGCCGGCGGCAATCAGCGGCGTGCTGGCGGGCAGGTCTGCCGGTACGGCGAGGCGTGCGACCAGTGCGGTGGGTGGCTGCCCAGTCAGCACGCTGATGCGGTGCATGGCTGCGCCTATCCCCGCGTGCAGCTCTGGAATCACAGCGCGGGTCGAATCCAGCTGAGCACGGGCGCGCACCTGATCAAACAGCGTACCGCGACCTGCTTCCAGGCGGGCGCCGACAATATCCAGCGACGCCTGCCGCAGGCTGACATTCTCTTCGGCTACCCGCAATTGCTGCTGCAGACCGCGCAGTTCGAAGTAGCTGCTGGCCAACTGACCCGCCAGCGCGACCTGCAAGGTCTGCTGATCTGCACCCGCGGCTTGCAGTTCGGCTTCACTGGCTTCGGTTGCCCGCCGCAACCGCCCGAACAGGTCCAGCTCCCAACTCAGCCCGATCCCGGCCTGATACAACTCCAGGCGCTCCTGATCAGGCTGGCTACGCTCTACTTCCGCCAACCGCTGCCCCGAAACGCCGGCACCCGCTGTAACACTCGGCAATTGATCGCGCCTTGTGCCGCGCAGCAGCGCAGCGGCCTCCTGGTAACGCGCCAGAGCGGCCTGCAGACTCTGGTTGGTCAACAGCGACTGTTCTATCAACTGGGCCAACAACGGGTCTTCGAAGCCCTGCCAGAACTGCAGCTCGTTATTCCTTTCAGCAGCCTGTGAAGAGGCCAGGCTGCTGGTCTGGTCGTGACTGAAGTGCTCCAGCGGCACGGGGGCTGGCGCCTGATAATCCGGCCCTACGGCGCAGGCGCCGAGCAGCGCCGCCATGCTGATGATGCTTGCAACCTTATACATGTGACTCTCCCTCTTCCTGCTTACCGGCTTTCTGCTCACCGCGTTTGGCCAGGGTTCTCAAGGCCACGTAAAACACCGGGGTCAACAGCAGACCGAACAGGGTGACGCCGATCATGCCGGTAAACACGGTAATCCCCATCGCATTGCGCACCTCTGCGCCGGCCCCCGTGGCCAACACCAGCGGTACCACACCGGCAATAAAGGCCACCGAGGTCATGATGATCGGGCGCAGTCGCAGGCGGCTGGCTTCCAGCGCAGCGCTCACGGTGTCACGCCCCTGAAGCTCCAGCTCGCGGGCAAACTCGACGATCAGAATCGCGTTCTTGCACGCCAGGCCCATCAACACCACCAGCCCGACCTGAACGAAAATGTTGTTATCACCCCCGACCATCCACACCCCAAAGAGCGCCGCGAGCAAACACATGGGCACGATCAGGATCACCGCCAGCGGCATCACCCAGCTTTCATACAAGGCCGCGAGCACCAGAAACACCAACAGCAGCGCCAGCGGAAAGACCACCATCGCGGCATTGCCCTGGGTTACCTGCTGGAAACTCAAGTCGGTCCACTCCAGCGTCATCCCGGCGGGCAATACCTCGTCGGCCACCTTCACCACCGCCGCCAGCGTCTGCGCCGATGACAACATGGAGGGGTCGGACTGGCCGATCAGATCCGCCGCCGGGTGGCCGTTATAGCGGATCACCGGATCCGGGCCGAAGCTTTCACGCAGCGTGACCATGGTATTGAGCGGCACCATCTCCTGATTGGCGTTACGCGTATAAAGGTGATCGATGTCACTGGGATCATCACGGAACTCGGCATCCGCCTGGGCCATGACCCGGTAGGTACGGCCGAACAGATTGAAATCGTTGATGTACTGCGAGCCGAAATACAGCTGCAGGCTGCCGAACAGATCATCCAGCTGCACACCCTGGGCCTTGGCCTGCATGCGATCCACGTCGGCATCCAGTTGCGGCACGTTGGCCTGATAGGAGCTGAACGGGTAGAACATGCCGGGCGTTTCGCTCAAGGCCAGAGCCATATCATTGGTCGCAGTTTGCAGCTCACCGTAACCCGCGCCGCGGCGATCCTGGATATACAGCGAATAACCCGAGCCTGCGCCCAAGCCGAACACCGGTGGTGGCAAGAAGGTAATCGCAAAACCTTCATTGATTCCACCCAACTGCGCGTTCAGATCATCCGCTATGGCTTGGGCGGTACGGTCCCGCACGGCAAAGTCATCAAAAACCATGAACACGGTGCCCACGTTCGGGGTATTGGTGCCTTGCAACGCATTGAAGCCGATAAACGCCAGCGCATCAGAGACGCCTTCGGTATTCATTGCCAGCTCACTGACCCGACGAGCCACGGCCTCGGTACGGTCCAGCGATGCCCCTTCGGGCAGGCGGATACTACCGATCAGGTAAGTCTTGTCCTGAATCGGAATAAAGCCGCCGGGTACCTGGGTGAACATCAGCGCAGTACCACCAAGCAGCACCACATACAGCCCAAACACCAGCCCGCGCCGACTCAAGCTACGACCTACAAGCCGCTCGTAACGCTGAGCATTGCGCAGGAAGAAGCGGTTGAACGGGCGGAAGATCCAGCCGAACAGCCGGTTGATGATCCGCGCCAGCCGATCCGGTGGCGCATCGTGGGGCTTGAGCAGGGCGGCCGCCAGTGCTGGCGACAGGGTCAGTGAGTTGATGGCGGAAATCACCGTAGCGATGGCAATGGTCATCGCGAACTGGCGATAGAACTGCCCGGTGATGCCATCCAGAAACGCCATGGGCACAAAGACCGCGCAGAGCACCAGACTGATCGCGACAATCGGCCCACTGACTTCGCGCATTGCCTGATGCGCCGCCGCCAGCGGTGCCAGGCCGGCTTCAATATTACGCTCGACGTTCTCGACCACCACGATGGCGTCATCGACCACAATACCGATGGCCAGCACCATCGCGAACAACGTCAGCGTATTGATGGAAAAGCCCATCATCAACAGCACCGCAAAGGTGCCGACGATAGATACCGGCACCGCCAGCAGCGGAATCAGGGAGGCGCGCCAGGTCTGCAAGAACAGGATCACCACCAATACGACCAGCGCGACAGCTTCAAGCAGGGTAATGATCACCGCCTTGATCGAGGTGCTGATAAACACCGTCGGGTCGTAGGCAATCTCCCAACTCAGGCCCTCAGGGAACTCTTCCTGCAGTTCGGCCATCTTCTCGCGCACCGCCGCCGACACATCCAGCGAGTTGGAGCCCGGCGCCTGGAAGATCGGCAGTGCCACTGCCTGCTGCCCGTTGAGCAGGGCGCGCAGGGAATCCTGCGACGCGGCCAGCTCGATCCGCGCCACGTCCTTGAGCAAGGTGACTTCGCCCTGCTCGCCGGTCTTGAGCACGATGTTGCCGAATTCCTCTACCGTTTCCAGCCGCCCTTGGGCATTGATCGAAATCAGCATGTCCGAGCCGCCTGGCATCGGCGGCGCGCCGATCTGGCCGGCCGACACCTGGATATTCTGCTCGCGTACCGCCGCACTGATATCACCCGCCGTCACGCCCAGGGACGCGGCCTTCTGCGGGTTGATCCACAGCCGCATGGCATAGTCGCCAGCGCCGAACAGGCCGGCTTCACCCACGCCGGGGATACGCGCCAGCTCATCGCGAATATGCAGTACCGCATAGTTGCGGATATAGGTCGCATCCAGGCTGTCATCGGGTGAGGTCAGATGCACCGCCATCATCAGGTTGGGCGACTGCTTCTGGGTAGTCACCCCGAGCTGGCGCACATCCTCGGGCAGGCGTGGCAGGGCCTGAGATACGCGGTTCTGCACCTGTACCTGGGCCTGATCAGGATCAGTGCCCAGGGCAAAGGTCACAGTCAGCGCCAGGCTGCCGTCGCTGCCGGCGACCGATTTCATGTAGATCATGTTCTCGACACCGTTGATGGCTTCCTCCAGCGGCGTCGCAACGGTCTCGGAAATGGTCTTCGGGTTGGCGCCGGGGTAGCTGGCGCTGACCAGCACGCTGGGCGGCACCACTTCAGGGTATTCGCTGACCGGCAGCAGCGGGATGCTGATCAGGCCGACAACGAAGATGATGATCGACAACACCGAGGCAAAGATCGGCCTGTCTACGAAGAAACGCGAAAAATTCACGGCAACAGCCTCCCGGAACGCGCCCGGTGGGCTCGTCCGTATCAGTCAATTAAAAGGAAAAAGGAGCGCCGTTACCTCAGCGAGCCGTCGCTACCACTACCGGGGCAGGCGTGCGCCGCATTTCCACCAGCTGCGGCACCACCTCGATACCCGGGAAGGCAATTTTCTGCAAACCACTGACCACCACGCGATCACCGGCCACCAGGCCATCGGTTATCACCTGCAGGCCGTCTACCCGGCGACCGGTTTCAACGATGCGCCGCTCGGCCCTGTTGGCCTCATCGAGCACATACACATAACGGCGGTCCTGGTCGGTCAATACCGCTTTCTGATCAACCAGCAAGGCGGCGCTGGCCGAGGCGACGGGCATTTCCACCCGGGCGAACTGACCGGGCCGCAACGCTCCATCCGGATTGGCTACCTGAGCGCGGTATTGCAGCGTACCGGTGCGGGCGTTGTACTGGTTGTCGACAAAGTCCAATTGGCCCTGGAACGGAAAGTCCTGACCACCCGCCAAACCGACACGCACGGGCACCGTCTGACCATGGGGGTTGTCCTGCACGGTCTGTTGGTCGCTCTCGAAATAAACATAGAGCGGGTCGACTGACACCAGGGTCGAGAGCAATGTGCTATCCGCCGTGGCCAGATTGCCCAGGGTTACCTGCGCGCGGCCAATACGACCACTGACCGGCGCCTTCACCTGGGTGTATTCCAGGTCCAGTTGCGCGCTTTGCAGGGTAGCTGCCGCAGCATTGACGCCCGCCTGGGCCATGGTCTTGGCTGCGCTGCGCTGCTCGAACTCCTCACGGGAGATCGCACGCCGCTCCCATAACTGCTCGGAACGCGCCGCCTCGCTGCTGGCCAGGGTCAACTGGCTGCGCATGCGCGCCAGCTCGGCCTGGGCCAGTTGCTCGCGGGCTTTATAAGGACGCGGGTCGATAACAAACAGCACATCACCCTCGTTGACCAGTTCACCCTCTTCGAAGGCGACCTTGTCTATATAACCGCTCACTCGCGGGCGCAGACTGACCGTTTCGGGCGCTTCGACACGGCCGCTGAAAGCGCCCCACAGGGTCACTGCTTCGGGTCTGACCTCTGCCACCTCGACTTCCGGCGGCGGTGGCGCAGCGGCATTGTCCTGGCCTTGTGCGTCGCAGCCCGCCATGACAGTCAGCAACAGTGCGCTGAGCAGTAGCACTCTGGTTTCCTTGAAGGTAATCGCTTGCATGATGCTTCTCACTTCCCGTGGGGTCACTAATCTGAATCGTTACTGAAAGACGCAGGGCGCTCTGGTAGAGGGCGCCTTGGTAGTGGCAAACGATACGGTGAACAGCTCACGGGCGGGTAGCGCATTACTGCGGCATGATTGCCTAATTCTATTTTTGTAAAAATATGGGGTTACATTGGCGCGCCCCAAAGCAGTCTCTTCGGACTAATCATGCACCGCTATAGGGCCTGTTACAGCAGGGCTTGCGCGATCCTGCCGGTTTATTGCCTAATCCTGCAATATCCTTTCTCTCCGGCTGCCGCTTATCCAATCCTGTATATACTGACGCCACGCTCTTGGAGAACAGTCATGAACCACCTCGCTCAATCCCCTGGTACGCTGGACCCTTGTGTACAGAAAGCAGTGTCTTACAGCCCCTTGCCCGCCGAACCCATGTGCCGAGAACTGGCTGATCTGGTGTCGGCCAGAATGACCGAGGAAGGCGTCTATGAAACCACTATCCCGGGGCTGGACCTGTTCCGCGTGGACGGCCCCACCCCCTGCATGTCGACGGTGTATGAGCCTTCATTGTGCGTGATCGCCCAGGGCCGCAAGACCATCGAGCTGGGAGACCGCGAGATTGTCTACGGGGCGCTGAGCTATATGGTGTCCAGCGTGGACCTGCCGGTGAACGGGCGGGTGATAGATGCCTCACCGGAGAATCCCTTTCTGGCGGTGAAAATCAATATCGACCCAGCCGAAGTCGCCGAGCTGGTACTGCAACTCGGCGATGCCGCGCCGCCTGCGGAACCCATCGATTGCCCCTATTCCGCCTGCGGCCTGTGTGTGGCCCAGGTTGACCTGGGCATTCTGGATGCGATGACCCGGCTGGTGCGCCTGATTGACTCGCCCGCCGATGCCCGGGTGCTGGCTCCGCTGATTCAGCGCGAGATTATCTACCGCGCGCTGATTGGCGAGATGGGCTCGCGCATGCGCGAATTCGTCTCGGCTGACAGTCAGTCGAACCGTATTTCCAAGGTGATCGCGGTACTCAAGGATCGCTTTGCCGAGCCCCTGCGCGTGCGTGAGCTGGCCGAGGATGTGAACATGAGCGAATCCACGCTCTATCACAGCTTCAAGCAGGTCACGCGCATGTCGCCGGTGCAATTTCAGAAGAAGCTGCGCCTGCATGAAGCGCGCAGGCTGATGCTCAGCGAGGGGCTGGAAGCGGCCACCGCCAGCTATCGCGTTGGCTATGAAAGCCCGTCGCATTTCAGCCGCGAATACAGCCGCATGTTTGGCGCGCCGCCCCGGGCCGATGTGATCAAGCTGCGCGGCGAGACGCGCCTGAGCATGCCTGCTTAGCGACTGATCAGGCGGGAAAGCGTACCTGCACCAGCAAGCCACCGAGCTTGCCCTGGTGCAGGCTGATCTCGGCCCGGTGGGCGCGGCAGATCTCACCGACAATCGACAAGCCCAACCCGGTGCCTTCACCCTGATGGTAGAAGCGCTCGAACACCTTCTGCCGTTCGCTTTCCGGAATGCCGCTGCCGGTATCTTCGATTTCCAGCAGACGCGACGCCCGTAGCCGCAGGATGACCTGCCCCTGGCTAGGCGTGTGCTGCAGCGCGTTGGAGATCAGATTACTGATCAATTCCTGCAACAGCGTGGGCTCACCCCAGACATCGAAGGGCTGATCGGCCTCCAACGCCAGCTCGATTCCCTGGGCATGCGCCAGCGGCACCATACTTATCGCCAGTTCCTGCACCAGCGGCTGCATCGCTACCCGCTCGGCGCTACCCTCGGCGACGGCTCGGGCGCCGCGCTCGATGCGCGCCATGGACAGCAGCCGATTGGCCAGTTGAATGGTCCGGTCGGTACTTTGCTCGGCTTCGTGCAGCGCTGTTTTCCAGCTTTCCGGCTCGCTGGCGCGCAAACCCAATTCGATCCGCGCCTTGAGCGCCGCCAGCGGGGTGCGCAGCTCATGCGACGCTTCGGCAATAAAGTCCCGCTGACGCTCGAAGTTCTCGCGCAGGCGGCCGGTAAAATGGTTGATCGAATCGACCAGTGGCGTCACTTCACGCTGCAGGCCTTCGGTACTGATGGGTCGCAGATCATCACTGGCTCGCGCCGCGACCTCTTCACGCAGACGGCGCAAGGGGCGCAACGCGGCAGTCACCGCCAGCCAGGCGAGGAGCAAGGCACTGACCGCGAGCACGCCCAGATTGATCAGGGATTGGCGCAACAGGGTATGCGCCATGCGGTCGCGGGCCTCAAGGGTTTCCGCTACACGAATTTCCGCCATGCCTGGCGTCGGGCCCCCACTGATGGGCTGCATCAGGCTGACCAGACGCACGCCCGCGCCCCGGTACTGATCATTGTAAAAGCGCGCCAGAGCGGGGTAGTCGCGGGTCAGCTCCACCGACTCAGCCGGGCCGGGCAAGTCCTCGTATCCAGAGACGGATCGCCCTTGCAGGTCCAGCACCTGATAGTACAGGCGGCCAGTGATGTCATAGGCAAAGTTGTCCAGCGCGATATAGGGCACCTCGACCACCAGCTTGCCGTCCTCATCGTAGAGGCGCTCGGCGATTGCCCGCGCAGAAGACAACAGCGAACGGTCGTAGGCGGTATCGGCGGCGCGCCGTGCATTCCAGTAGGCGACCGTGCTGGCCAGCATCAGCAGAATCGCCAGCATCAGCGCCAGGCGGCGTAACAGCCGGCCGCGCAGGCTACCCGCTTCCGTCATGAACTGGCTTCCAGCAGATAACCAAGGCCTCTGAAGGTGACGATGCGCACCGGGCTGCCATCCAGCTTGCGGCGCAGCCGCGAGATGTAGATTTCAATCGCTTCGGGGTTGGCATCCTGGTCCAGGCCAAACACCTTGCCAGCCAATTGCTCCTTGCTCATCAAGCGGCCCGGGCGGGCGATCAGGTTCTCCAGCACCGCGTGCTCGCGGGAGGGCAGCTGCAGTGGCTGGCCACTCAGGCTGAAGCGCCGGTCATTCAGATCGTAGACCAGTTCACCGCAATGCTGCTGACGCTCGCCACCCATCAGACTGCGGCGCAACAACGCGTTGACCCGGGCCTCAAGCTCGGTAAGCTCAAAGGGCTTGGCCAGGTAATCGTCGGCACCCAGGTTCAGCCCGCGCACACGGTCCGCCACCTCACCGCGCGCGGTCAACATCAACACCGCCAGGGTCTGGCCACGCTCACGCAGCAGGCGCAGCACTTCAAAACCGTCCATGCGCGGCAAACCGACATCAAGGATGGCCAGGGCGTAGTCCTCGCCACGCAACGCCTGATCGGCAACCACGCCATCGTGCAGGGTGTCCACGGTCCAGCCCCCGGCTTTGAGCATGCGGGTCAGACTGTCAGCCAGTTCCGGATCATCTTCCACCAGCAGAATGCGCAACGCCGCCCTCTCCATTACCTGTTCATAACCTGCCTTCGGGCAGAGTGTACACCCGCAAACCGGGGCCGCCAGCATGAAAGGTTGGCGAAAGGTTTGCGCTTTAGGATTGCCGCATGCTCACCCAAACACCCGGGTGCAGTACGACTCAAGGCGCAGAGATCGCCTGATACAACAATAACAATGGAGTTTACCCCATGCATGCAAAGCCGCATTTTGCCCGCCGTATACCCTCGGCATTGATCCTTGGCTCCGCCACCTTGATAGCCCACGGCATTCTAGCCCAGGCTGCTCTGGCCCAAGGGTTTGTCGAAGACAGCAGTGCGACACTGAGCACCAGCAATATCTATTTCAACCGGGATTTCCGTGAAGGCGCTGGCCAATCCAAGCGTGAAGAATGGGCCCAGGGCTTTATCCTGCACCTCAAGTCCGGTTACACGCCCGGCACCATCGGCTTCGGCCTGGATGCCCAGGCGATGCTCGGGGTAAAACTCGACTCCAGCCCCGACCGCACCGGCACCGGCCTGCTGCCCACACATGACGACGGCCGCGCCGCGGATGAATACAGCAAGCTGAACCTGACCGCCAAGGCCCGCGTATCGGAGTCCGAGCTGCTGGTCGGCAGCCTGCTACCCAAGCTGCCAACGCTGAACCCGAACACCAGCCGCATTCTGCCGCAAACCTTTGAAGGCGGCATGGCCACCATCAACGAATTCGACAACCTGAGCATCAGCGCCGGCCGCTTGACCAAAGCCAAGGACCGCGACTCCACCGATGCGCAGAAAATCACCTCGAACAGCAAGAACCAACGCTTTGGCTGCTCGTTCGAGGCAGACCATTTTGATTGGCTGGGGCTGGACTACAAGTTCATGCCCAGCCTGGCCGGTAGCTATCACCTGGCACAACTGGATGATATTTACCGCCAACATTTTGCTGGCTTGACCCACCAATTGGCGCTGGGTGAAGGCAACCTGAAAAGCGAAGTGCGTGTGTCCATTTCCGAAGAGCAGGGCGCAGCCCAGGCCGGAGATATCGACAACCAGGCATGGCAGGCGTTGTTCAGCTACGCCCTGGGCGGTCACAAGTTTGGCTTCAACCTGCAGAAAATGCGTGGCGACAATGCCTTCCCCTACATCGACGGCAGCAACCCGGCTCTGGCCAACTTTGTGCAGATCAATGACTTTGCCGAAGCCGGCCAGCGTTCAGCCCAGGCCCGTTATGACTACAACTTCGCGGCCCAGGGCCTGCCCGGCCTGAGTTTCATGACCCGTTACACCAAAGGTGATCAGGCAGAGCTGGTAGCCGGCGGGACGGCACCGACTGGGAGCGCAACACCGAGCTGCAGTACGTGATTCAGGCCGGCCCGCTGGAAAACCTCGGTCTGCGCTGGCGCAATGCGACCTATCGCTCCAGCTATGCCCGTGACGTGGATGAGAACCGCCTGATCGTCAGCTACAGCGTGCCGATCTGGTAAGCCGCCTGGCTACGTGATTTCGGAAAAAGACTGCGGCGATATCGCCTAAAATAAGAAACAAGAGGATCGACCCATGAAATCAAAATTCTGCGCCACCCTGTTGGCCGTTGCCTGCCTGGGCATTGCCACCTACACCCTGGCCGATGAACCGCGCCGCCCCGAATGAATTGCGCCGGCATCCCCCGGTGGTGGCTTTGACCTGACCTGCAAACTGGCGCAGACCGCGCTGCTGGACGGCAAGAAAATCAGCCGGCCGATGCGCGTCACCTATATGCCCGGCGGCATCGGCGCCGTGGCCTATAACGCTGTGGTCGCGCAGCGCGCCTCCGAAGGCGGCACCATTACCGCATTCTCCAGTGGCTCACTACTGAACCTGGCCCAGGGCAAGTTCGGCCGCTTTGATGAAAACGCGGTGAAATGGCTGGCCGCTGTCGGTTCCAGCTATGGCGCCATCGCCGTGCGGGCCGATTCGGAGTTCAAGACTCTGGATGACCTGATTGCCGCTATGAAAAAGGATCCCTCCAAGGTCGTGATCGGTTCCGGCGGCACTGTGGGTAGCCAGGACTGGATGCAGACTGCACTGCTCGCCCGCGCCGCCGGAATTGATCCTCGCCAACTGCGCTACGTGGCAATGGAAGGCGGCGGTGAACTGGCTACCTCGCTGCTCGGCGGCCACATTCACGTGGCCAGCACGGATATTTCCGACTCCGTGCCACACATTGAAAGTGGCGGTATCCGGATTCTGGCGATCCTCTCTGACGAGCGCCTGCCAGGTGACTCGGTTGCCGACATTCCCACGGCCAAAGAGCAGGGCTACGACGTGAGCTGGCCGGTGATTCGCGGCTTCTACATGGGGCCGGACGTCAGTGATGAAGATTACGCCTGGTGGAAGAATACCTTTGAAGAGGTACTCGCCTCCGACGACTACGCCACGCTGCGCGAGCAACGTGAGCTGTTTCCCTTCTCGATGACCGGCGATGAACTGGATACCTACGTCAAGAAACAGGTAGCCCAGTACAAGCAACTGGCTTCCGAGTTTGGCCTGACGCAGTAACGTCAGATAACCCCGGCGCTAGCCCCACCCGCTAGCGCACACCCGATATCCGACCCCTGATGGCCGGCGGCGCAACGCCCCGGCCGGTACCCGCGAGGACTCCATCATGTTGTATCACCGCCTGTTTGCGGCGTGTCTGCTGTTGGCCTGCATTGGCCTCGGCATAACCGCCTGGGGCTACCATGCGCCCTTTTCCTACGAGCCGGTCGGCCCACGCGCCTACCCGCTGCTGCTGTTGATTCTGTTAGGCGCAGGTGCATTGCTGCTGATGTGCAAGCCCGCGCTGGAAACCGGTGACGAGGCGCCGCCGCAGGTGGTGCCGGCCATGTTGAAAAAGGTCGTGATCTGCCTGGCCCTGCTGTTGGCCCTGGCGGCGCTGTTTGAAAAGGTCGGCTTTATCGTCACCGCAACGCTGTTCGGTTTCGGCATGGCCAAGCTGTTTGGTGGCCGCTGGCTGCCCAGCGCCGTTCTCGCCGTGGTACTGGGCCTTGGCCTGTACTTCCTGTTTGACCGCATTCTTGACGTGCCGCTGCCCATGGGCGTGCTGGCCGTACTGGAGAACTGATCATGGATACGTTGCAATATCTCGGACAGGGTTTCGGCGTTGCCTTGAGCCCGAACAATCTGATTACCGCCCTGGCGGGCACCACCATCGGCACCATCGTTGGCCTATTGCCGGGCCTGGGCCCGATCAACGGCGTTGCGCTGCTGATTCCGGTGGCCTTTGCCCTCGGCTTGCCGCCGGAGACGGCGCTGATTCTGCTCGCCTCGGTGTATCTGGGCTGTGAATACGGCGGCCGTATTTCCTCGATTCTGCTGAATATCCCCGGCGAAGCCTCCGCCGTGATGACGACGCTGGACGGTTACCCCCTGGCGCGCCAGGGCAAGGGCGGTATTGCCCTGTCCATCTCCGCCTGGAGCTCTTTTATCGGCGGCATGATTGCAACGCTCGGGGTGGTCGCCTTTGCGCCCCTGCTGGCCGGTTGGGCGGTGTCCTTCGGGCCCGCCGAGTACTTCATGTTGATGGTCTTCGCGATTGTCTGTCTGGCTGGTATGGCCGGCGACAAACCGGTCAAGACCGCTGTGGCGGTGCTGATCGGTCTGATGCTGTCCTGCGTCGGGATTGACGCCAACAGCGGCGTGTATCGCTTCACCTTCGGCAGCCTGGGCCTGTCTGACGGCATCCAGTTCGTGGTGCTGGTACTGGGCTTGTTCAGCATCAGTGAAATCCTCATGTTGCTGGAGCGCACCCACCATGGCCAGACCGCGGTCAAGGCCAGCGGGCGCATGCTGTTCAACTTCAAGGAAGGCGCGTCGGTATTCGCCACCAATATCCGCAGCGGGGTCATGGGTTTTGTATTCGGCGTGCTGCCGGGTGCGGGCGCAACCCTGGCCAGCGCCGTGAGCTATATGTCCGAGAAGCGCATTGCTGGCGCCAGCGGCCGTTTCGGGGAAGGTGACCTGCGCGGCCTGGCCGCACCGGAAACCGCCAACAGCGCTTCCGCCTGCGGCTCCATGGTGCCGATGCTGACGCTGGGTATTCCCGGCTCCGGCACCACCGCTGTGATGCTCGGCGCGCTGACGCTGTACAACATCACCCCCGGCCCGCTGCTGTTCCAGAATCAGCCCGATAATGTCTGGGGTCTGATTGCTTCGCTGTTTGTCGCCAACGTGATTCTGATCACCATGAACATTCCGATGATCAACCTGTTCACGCGCATCCTGTCCGTGCCCAACTGGACGCTGGTACCGGCCATCGCCATCATCACCTCGATCGGTGTCTATGCCGTACATGCCACTACCTTCGACCTGTTCCTGATGATCGCCATCGGTGTGTTCGGCTACATCCTGCGCAAGCTGGACTTCCCGCTCTCGGCACTGCTGCTGGGCTTTATCCTGGGGGGCATGATGGAAAGCAACCTGCGCCGCGCGCTGTCAATTTCAGATGGCAATCTGGGCATTCTCTGGAGCAGCCCGATTACCCTGGGCCTCTGGGTAGTGGTGGTGTTCATGGCCGCGCTGCCGTTCTGGCGCGCGCACCGTGCCCGCCGCGCAGCGAAGCTCGCCAATGCCTGACAAGGCCTCGCGTCTGGACCAGGCACGACTCTGGTCCACGCCGCTGGTCGGCTTGCTTGGTGGCTGGCTGGCCAGTCTTGCTGACTGGCCATTGCCGTGGATGATCGGCTCCTTGCTGGCGGTGATTCTGGTGCGCTGCACCGGCTGGATGCTCACGCCCTTGCCTGGCGGCCGGCAGACTGGGCAATGGATTGTCGCCAGCGCCATCGGTTTGCACTTCACGGGGCCTGTGTTTCAGCAGGTTCTCGGCCATTGGTGGGTTATCGTGCTGGGCGCCTGCGTCACCGTGATGCTTTGCGTTATCGGTATCGGGGTACTCAGACGCAGCGGCGTAGACCGCGCCACCGCCTATTTTGCCAGCATGCCAGGCGGCGCCATCGAGATGGTGGTGCTAGGTATGCGGCATAACGCGGAGCCGGCCAAGGTCGCCGCCGCCCATAGCCTGCGGCTACTGATGGTGGTGCTGATCATTCCCGCGCTCTTCACCTTTGCCCTGGCAGATACACCGCCGCCGGAGCAGGGCGTGACCCACTGGGGCTGGCTGGCGCTGTTGATGCCCTTGGGCGCTGGGCTGGCGTTGGTCTGGCGGCGACTCGGGCAACCCAACCCGTGGATGCTCGGCCCCTTGACCGTGTGCGCCGTGGCCAGTGTCTGGTTCGATCTGGATATCGTGCTGCCGCCCGGCGGCGGTGAGCTGGGCCAATGGCTGATTGGCTGCGCGCTGGGCTGCCACTTTGACCGCTCGTTTTTCCGCAGCGCGCCCGCCTTTATGCTCAGGGTGGTGCTCTTCACGCTGATCGCTATGGTCGTCGCGGCGCTCGGTGCCGAGGCCCTCAGCTGGTTTGCCGATGTAGACGATATCAGCCTGATGCTCGGCATGATGCCCGGCGGTATTACCGAGCTGTGTCTGACCGCCGAAGCACTGCAACTCTCGGTAGCGCTGGTCACCGCACTGCAGGTCCTGCGGCTGTTTCTGGTGATGTTTCTGGCTGAACCCGCGTATCGCTTCTGGAACCGCATGCAGCCCGCACAATAGCGGGTTGGACTATCGCGCTGCGGAAAAGTCTTTGCGTTATAGACCAATCGGTCTATATACTCGGGAGCATCAAATGCAACCGAGTTTCAGGCTTTTATCATGCCCACTGCCAACAGCAACCCAGCACAACAACTGACCCTGATCGCGGCGGATGGCTATCCGCTTGCGGCTAGCCTGTTTCCCGCCAGCTCGCCCATAGGTCACATCCTGGTCGGCAGCGCCACCGGTGTGCCGCGCGGCTTCTACCGACGCTTTGCCGAGTACGCCGCCAGCCGCGGATACAGCACCCTGACGCTGGATTACCGTGGCGTCGGCGAATCACGCCCGCCCTCGCTCAACGGCTTTGAGATGGATTATCTGGACTGGGCCCGGCTGGATCTGGCTGCCGCGCTGGAGCATCTGCATCAACCCGGCTTGCCGACCTTTATGGTTGGCCACTCCTTCGGCGGCCATGCCTTTGGCCTGCTACCCAACTACCAACACGTAAGCGGTCTCTACACCTTCGGCACCGGTGCTGGCTGGCATGGCTGGATGCCCTTTGCCGAGCGGTTGAAGGTGTTGACCATGTGGCGCCTTGTCGGCCCGCTGGTAACACGCAGCAAGGGATATCTGGCCTGGCGCAAACTGGGGATGGGTGAAGATCTGCCGCTAGGGGTTTACCGACAGTGGAAACGCTGGTGCCGTTACCCACGCTACTTCTTTGAAGACCCGACCATGCCGGGCCTGGAGGAGCAGTTCGCACAGATCACCACGCCGATTATTGCGCTGAACGCGACGGATGATCTCTGGGCCTCACCGGCCTCACGGGATGCCTTCATGTCGGCCTACCGTCAGGCCGACTACCAGGGCCTGACCCTGATACCCGCAGCCGCGGGACTTCCGCCCATCGGCCACATGGGCTACTTTCGGCCCAGTGCCCAACCGCTTTGGCAAGACGCCTTGAACTGGTTTGACCAGTTGCGCGAGGCTCGCCAGGCCGCGTGATTCAACCTACTTTCTACAGGAAACCCAGATGAACCCGAAAGAAATGACTGGCCTGCAAATCATGCAGGCCGCCGCCGCAGGCTTGATTCCACGCGCGCCGATTTCCAGAACCATTCCGATGGAAGTCAAGGAAGTGGAGCTCAACCGCGTACTGTTTGAAGCCACCGCCAACGAAACGCATACCAATCCGCTGGGCGGCGTACACGGCGGCTTTGCCGCAACCGTGCTGGACTCGGTCACCGGCTGCGCCACCCACACCACCCTGGGGGTGGGCGAGAGCTACGGCACCATCGAGCTGAACGTGAAAATGTGTAAACCCATCCCGTTCAACAAGCCATTGCTGGCCGAAGGCAAGGTCATCAACAAGACCCGCCGGCTGGTCATCACCGAAGGCTATATCCGCGATGAAACCGGCTCACTCTACGCCTACGGCACCGCGACCTGCATGATCATCAGCTGATCGCGGCTTCTCGCTTTATTTCAGCAGCTTGAGCAGTTCCTTGGCGGCCTCTTCCGAGGAGCCAGGGTTCTGCCCGGTGACCAGCTTGCCGTCGACGCGCACGTAGGACGCCCAATCGTCACCCTTGCTGTACACACCGCCTTTTTCTTTCAGGCTGTCTTCCAGCAGAAAGGGCACCACATCAGTCAGGCCCACGGCTTCTTCTTCGGAATTGGTAAAGCCGGTGACCTGGCGACCCTTGACCAGCGGCTCACCATCAGTACCGCGGGCATTGAGCAGAACCGCAGGGGCGTGGCAGACCGCGCCAACGGGCTTGTCAGCCAGCACGAAGGCCTCGATCAGCGCGATGGAATGGCTGTCGTGGGTCAAGTCCCACAAAGGACCATGCCCGCCGGGATAGAAAATCGCACTGAAAAAGGTTTCCGACACATCCGCCAACGGCAGAGTGGACGCCAGCTGCTTCTGCGCCAGATCATCTTTCTTGAAGCGTTTGGTCGCTTCCGTCTGGGCGTCCGGCTCGTCGCTTTTCGGGTCCAGCGGCGGCTGGCCGCCCTTGGGCGAGGCCAGCACGATCTGCGCGCCGGCATCCTTGAGCACATAATAGGGGGCGGCAAACTCTTCCAGCCAGAAGCCAGTCTTGTTGCCGGTATCGCCCAGTTCATCGTGGGAGGTGAGTACCATCAGAATCTTCATCGCGTACCTCGTGTATTACTGCAGCATGTGGCCGTTGGACTGGAACTGCGTTAATTTGTTCAGCATCAGTCAGGAGCGAGTGTGTGAAGAAATTACTGCTTAATTGCGACATGGGCGAAAGCTTTGGCGCCTGGACCATGGGCCTGGATGATCAAGTCATGGAGCATGTCGATTGCGCCAATATCGCCTGCGGCTTCCATGCCTCGGACCCCAGCGTCATGCGCAAGACCGTCTCCCTGGCGCTCAAGCATGACGTGCGTATCGGCGCGCATCCGGCCTACCCGGATCTGGTCGGCTTTGGCCGGCGCTCCATGCAGTGTAGCCCACAGGAAGTGACCGACCTGTTGCATTATCAGATAGGCGCACTGGACGGCATCTGCCGTGCCCAGGGCGGGCAGGTGAGCTACGTCAAACCCCATGGCGCGCTCTATAACGACATGATGCAGAACCCCGACCTGCTGCGCACCGTTATGCAGGCCATCGCCGCCTACAGCCCAACACTGCAACTGATGTTGCTGGCCCGCCGCAACAATCAGCCCACCCGCGATCTGGCAGCTGACTGCGGCGTCGGGCTGCTGTTCGAAGCCTTCGCCGACCGCGCCTATGATCGCCAGGGTTATCTGGTCACGCGGTCCGAACCCGGCGCCGTGCTGCATGATCCCGAGCAGGTAGTGGAGCAGGCTTTGAAACTCGCCAACGGCCAAGCGCTGACAGCAAGCGATGACAGCGAACTGCGATTGGATGCCGATACCCTCTGCGTTCACGGCGACAATCCCGCTGCCGTTGACGCGGTCAGACGTATTCGGGCCGCACTCGGGCGGCCATGAAGTTACGTATCGAGACAGCAGCCCTGGACGTACTCACTCTGCGTCTGTTCGATGAAATGGACGAAGCCAACATGCCTTGGCTGATTGCTGCTGGCGAGCGCCTGCATGAGCATTTTGCCGGAGCGCTGATCGATCTGGTGCCGTCCTACACCACGCTGATGCTGCACTACAACGGTCTGAAGCTTAGTGAAACGGAGGCTTTGCGGCGCGTGCAGGCGGCACTGAATAACCTGCAACCCGCCAGCTCGGCAACCCAGGGCCAGCTGCACCGGATACAGGTCTGGTATGACCCGAGCGTGGGCCCAGACCTGCCGCGCCTGGCGCAACTCATCGGCCTGAGCACTGATGACGTGGTCAAACGTCACTGCGCACGCGATTACAGCGTCTTTGCCCTGGGCTTTGTGCCCGGCTTTGCCTATATGGGCCTGGTCGAGCCCGAGCTGGCCGCCCCCCGGCTGAGCACCCCACGCAAAAAGGTACCAGCGGGCAGCGTGGGGATTGCCGAACGCCAGACCGCGATCTATCCATTGGTGTCACCGGGCGGCTGGAATCTGCTGGGTCGTACCGCAACCCGCTTGTTCGATCCGCAGCGGGAAGACTACAGCCTGTTCACCCCCGGAGACCGGGTCCGCTTCGTTGCCATTGATCGCGATACTTTCGTCGGCCAGGGTGGCGATGTAACGCCCATGGCGACTGAGCAATGAGCGGGCTCAAAGTCGAAAAAACTCTGGGCCTGGCGCAATTGCAGGACCAGGGCAGGTTTGGCGTAAGGCATCTGGGCGTCACCCAGGGTGGCGCACTCGACTGGATAGCCGCCGGCTGGGCCAATCGGCTGCTGGGCAATGATCCCACCTGCGCCGTGCTGGAAATCCCCTTTGGCGGCGTCAACCTGCTGTGTCAGCAGCGCAGCACTCTGGCGCTGACCGGTGCGAACTTGCAGGCGACATTGGATGGTAAGCCCATCACAGTTTGGCAGAGCTTCGGGGTGGCAGCCGGCCAGACGCTTGCCTTTGGCCCACCCAGCAGCGGCGCACGCGGTTACCTGGCGGCGCCCGGCGGATTCACCGCACCGCTGGTATTGAATTCACGCAGCGAAGTCCGCCGCGAACAGCTCGGCGGATTGCATGGCGATGGCAGCCCGCTACGACCCGGCGACCTGCTGCAATGTGGGAGCGCCAAACCCGTGCCTGCCGCAGTGCCCCGACAACATGTACCCGACTACCTGGTACCCGTTTGCCTGGACGTGATCCTTGGCGCTCAGATCGCCCTGTTCAGTGGTCAGAGCCTGTTCGATCTGTTCAACCAGCCCTGGCAGGTTGATCAACGTGCCGACCGCATGGGCCTGCGATTGCTCGGCCCAGGGCTGCGTTACCACGGCCCGCCAATTATCTCCGAAGGTATCCCGCTGGGCGCCATCCAGGTGCCCGCCGATGGGCAACCGATCATTCTGCTCAACGACCGCCAGACCATCGGTGGCTATCCGCGCCTCGGCGCATTGACTCCAGTCAGCGTGGCTCGACTAGGGCAATGTGCACCGGGTCAGCAACTGAGGCTGAAGCCTATCACCCTTGCCAGCGCTCACCGTCAGCAACTCGACCTGCACAATGCCCTCCACTCCACCTTGCTGGTGCAGCCCAAGGATTGATGCTCCGCGATCGTGCACGGATCACCAAAAGCTTCGCCTGAGCAAGCAATACAGCCCGCCAGAACTCGCCGATCCAACCGCTTTGCAAATTTCCTGAACAAATGGCCAGCTTTTTGCTGTGAATATACAGGCGCGCTCGACAGCGGAAGCGGGCGGCTCTCAATTACCTATCCCAGGAGAAGTATTCATGAGTTTTAAACGCAGTCTGGCATTGGCGGCAACCCTTACCCTGTCGGCCCAGGCCATGGCAGATGATCCACTGAAAGTCGGCTTTGTTTACGTCGGGCCTATTGGCGATCACGGCTGGAGCTACCAGCACGACCAGGGTCGCCTGGCCATGGAAGAACACTTTGGTGACAAGGTGCAGACCACCTATGTGGAAAACGTCAACGAGGGCGCCGATGCCGAACGCACCATTCGCCGTCTGGCCCAGGCCGGCAACGATGTGATCTTTACCACCTCATTCGGCTTCATGAACCCCACTGCGCGGGTAGCAGCTGACTATCCGGACAAGACTTTCCTGCACGCCACTGGTTACAAGCAGGCCGAGAACCTGGGCACCTATCTGTCCGTTACCTATGAAGGGCGTTATGTCACCGGCGCGGCCGCCGGCATGGTGACCGAATCCGATACCATCGGCTATATCGCCTCCTTCCCGATCCCGGAAGTAATCCGCGACATCAACGCCGTCTATCTGGGCGCGCGTTCGGTTAATCCAGACATCAACATCAAGGTAATCTGGGCCAATACCTGGTTCGATCCAGCCAAGGAAGCGGACGCTGCCAATACCCTGATGGACCAGGGTGCCGACGTGATCGTCCAGCATACCGACAGTCCGGCACCGCTGCTGGCAGCAGAGAAGCGCGGAAACTGGGGTGTAGGCCAGGCATCGGATATGAGCCAATTTGGTCCCAAGGCCCACCTGTTGTCAGTGGTCAACGACTGGGCTCCGTACTACATCGACACTGTGGAAAAAGTCATGGCCGGCACATGGGAGTCCGGTGATTACTGGGGCGGCATCAGTGATGATGTGATCAAGATTGTCGCGGTCAATGAGAGCCTGACTGACGAGCAACGCAGCAAGATTGACGAACTCACTGCAGCGATTGGCAGTGGCGAACTGCATCCGTTCACCGGCCCGCTGAAAGATCAGGCAGGTGAGCTCAAGGTGCCGGAAGGCACGACCATGACCCGCGAAGAGCTCGCTGGCATGAACTGGTATGTGGAGGGCATCGACGCGACCATTCCCCAATAAACAAACTGTGTTGGCAAAAAGACCCGGACACGTCCGGGTCTTATTTTTTCTGCGTTTCAGTCGCTCAGGCGCGCAGCAACTGCTGTACCGACTCCTGTACCCGAGCAGTCAACTCCGCTTCATCCAGACCCTGGATATTGCCGTCAATGATGGCCGGCTTGCCCTGAACGAAGCTGTACTTGATCGATACCGGCTCACCACACATCAACGGCGCGAGGAGTGGCGTATGCACGCCGGCAAAACGCGGCTGATGAATGTCGTAAAGCACCAGATCAGCAGCCATGCCGACGCTCAGCTCGCCAACATCATGCAACCCGAGCAACTGGGCGCCATTGCGGCTACCCCAGGTAAGCACCTGTTCCAGGGTCGTAGCCGAAGGGCCATGCAAGGCTCGATGCAGCAGCCAGGCCAGGTTCAGCTCCTGTAGCATGGATCCGGATTCGGCCGAGGCGGAACCGTCGACACCCATGGTGATGTTGATGCCGGCTTCCTGCATGGCGATTACCGGAGCCACACCGCTGCCCAGACGGCAATTGGACGTAGGGCAGTGGGAAATGCGTGTGCCGGTCGCCGCCAGGCGCTCGATCGCATGTGCATCGCTATGCACCAGATGCGCAAACCAGACTTCCTGGCCGAGCCAATCACAGCTTTCGGCATGGTCAATCGCGCTCTTGCCGTATTTGGCCTGCGCCTGCTGCTCATCAAACCCCACCTCAAGTAGATGCGAATGCATGCCCAGACCCATTTCGCGGGCGTAGGCGGCCTGAACGCGCAAGCCATCCGGCGAGCTGGAATGGATCAAGCTAGTGGGTGCCACCACCAGTTTGCGCATCGCATCACCGGCATTCTGATGGTAGCGGCCGCGGGTCTGCTCCAGGCGCTCGAGTACCTGGTCCAGCGTTTCCGGGCGGATGCCGTTATCGATCATGCCCTGATGGCTACCCTGCTCGGTGGCCGTGCCGCGGCACAGTACCAGGCGCATGCCCAGTTCATCGGCCGCCTGCCATACCGCATCTTCCAGCTCGGGGCTGGTGGTGTCGTGGTACAGGTAATGGTGATCTGCGCAGGTAGTGGCCCCTGAGCGCAGCAACTCATACAGCCCCAGGCGCGCGGCGTGATACATCAGCTGCGGTGTGACCTTCGGCCAGAAACGGTAGGGCACCGAACTCAGCCAGTCGCCCAGGCCCTGGTTGAGTGCGGCGGGCACACCCTTCATTACCGACTGGGCCAGATGATGATGAGTATTGACCAGCCCCGGCCAGACTACGCAGCCGCGGGCGTCGATCTGCGTTTCAGCGCAATCGATGGCGGGGCGCAGATCGCGGCCCATTTCGGTAATCCGCCCGTCACGGATACGAATATCCGTCGCATCGGGCTGGCTGGGAGAAAATACGGCTTCGGCGTGTTTGATCAGATAAGCCACTGCGGTGCTCCTTTGGGGGTCAAAGAGCAATGTCCCGGGGCTGGCCCCTGACCGCTTCTACTCTGGTACGTTGATATCCGGCTGATTCAGCCAGTTCTACTCTGCAACTTTCTCTGCAAGTTCCTCTGCAATTTTCTCACCAACCGCGGTGCTGACCAAAACTACCAAACACGCGGCTAGCGCAGGTAGGCACAACAACTTTCTGAACAAATGTGGTGCAAATGGTCAGTTTTTGCACGTCCGCAGTGCACGTTAGCGAGACTATAAAAGGATGCTCCCTGGCGGCGCAGCCGACAGCGCCGGGCATTCGTCGGGAAAAAGCATCTTGGCGCGCTTCCTGCTTGATATTTATTGCAGGGTTATTATGCTCTGTACCTTGAGTAGAAGCTGTCAGGGGGCCAAACCCCAGGTCATTGCTCAGTTCATGGTCGGACGCTGTGCCAGGCACAACGACGGATCGGACTGACCTGCCAGCCCCGCTGACTCGCCTTCCGTCTTCCAGTGCTCTCCGATGCGTTCCGATCCTTTGTCTGCCTTGTGCTCAGCACAGGCAAAACTTGGAGCATCATCATGACTGACAATACTGCTACGCCCGAATACGGCTTGAAAGAGCTGCAACTTGAAACCACCTTCGGTGGCATGGGCCGCGAGACCAGCAAGGATATTCCGCTGATCGATCTCAGCGACTTTGACAATCGCCGCCAGGAAATCACCGATCAGCTGTGGCAGGCCGCTACCGACGTCGGCTTTTTTCAGTTGATCAACCACGGTCTCAAGCTGGATTCGGTGCGCGACGCGTTCAAACTCTCGGAAGCCTTCTTCGCCTTGCCCGCCGAGCAGAAACAGGCCTTCCCACTGAAAAAGGGCCTGAATGCCGGCTGGGAGTTCATGTCCCAGGTACGTCCTTCAACGCGCACTGCCGATCAGAAGGAATCCTTCCAGATCACCCTGCCACATATGGATGATCTGTGGCCCAACCAGACAGTGGTGCCGGAATTTCACCGGGTGATGCTGGATTTTGAATACCGCGCCTGGCAATTGGGCATGCAGGTGTTGTCCTGCTTCGCCGAACGCCTGGGCTTTGAGCGCGACTTTTTCACCCAGGCACATGATCGCCGCAAGCCGGATTATCAGAGCACCCTGCGCCTGTTGCACTATCTTGCCATGCCCGAGGAATCCCAGGATGAAAGCCTGTGGCGCGCCGGTGCGCATACCGATTTCGACTGTCTGACCATGGTCTTTCAACAGGAAGGTCAGGGCGGCCTGCAGGTCAGCCCCGGCAAGGATGCCGAGGGCGCGGGTGACAATCGTGAATGGAGCAGCGTGATCCCGCGTGATGACGTGATCACCTGCAACATCGGCGATATGTTGATGCGCTGGAGTGATGATCAGCTCAAGTCCACACTGCACCGCGTGCGCATGCCGAAACCCGGCGAGTACCGAGGCCCGCGCTACAGCCTGGCGTTCTTCTGCCAGGCGAACAAGGAAGTGATGATCCAGGGACCCGCCGGCAAGTATCCACCGATCTCTGCTGCGGACTATCTGTTGCAGCGTATCCAGGCCAACTTTGCCGAAAAAAAGCCGAGCTGAGCTGCTAACGGCAGCGGCCTCTTGAGCAGGGGCCGCTGTGGCTGGTCATTCTTACGGCTCCTGACAGGAAACCTAGAACGCTGCCTCCGAGCCTCTGGTAGCCCAACGCGTCATGCGGCGCTCCACCAAAGCAAACAGCTCGTACATCACCACCCCCATGATGCCGATCACCACCAGGCCTGCGAACACCAACCCCATGTTCATCGACGAACTGGCAGAAATCATCAGGTAGCCGATACCCAGGTTGGACGCCACAGTCTCGGAAATGACCGAACCGACGAACGCCAGGGTGATCGCCACCTTCAGCGAAGCGAAAAAATACGGCATGGAACGTGGCAGGGCGACCTTCTTGAGGATGTCCAGTTTGCTGGCACCCAGTGAACGCAGTACATCCTGCAACTCCGGCTCCAGTGTCGCCAGCCCCGTGGCCATGTTGACCACCACCGGGAAGAACGAAATCAGGAAAGCGGTAAGAATCGCCGGTACCGTACCGATACCGAACCAGACCACCAGCACCGGAACAAAGGCCACCTTGGGTACGCTGTTGAACCCGACCAGCAGCGGATAAAGCGCCTTGTATATGATCGGAGAAGAGCCAACCAGAATGCCCAGGCACAGGCCGAACACCACAGCCATACCGAACCCCACCAAGGTGGTGAACAGGGTATGCAAAGCGTGCTGCATGATAGGGGCGCGATACTCTAGCCAGGCCGCCCAGATGTCCGTGGGCGCGGGAAACAGATAGGTCGGAATACCAAACAGCTTGCACACCACCTCCCAGAACAGGGTGAGGGACACCAGCAACAGCCAAGGCGAGGCCTTGATCAGCCATTTCCTGCGTTGTGCGCGTGTCATGCCGAGTAGGCTACTGCTCATGCCGCACCCTCCCGTATACGTCCAATATGGTCACGCAGATCGAATACCAGTTCGGCGAAGCGATCGGTGTAAGTCACAGCCAGTTCGCGCGGCCGTGGCAGCTCGACCGGCTTACGCACCAGCAAGCGTCCGGGGCCCTTGCTCATCACGTACACGGTATCGGCAAGGAACACTGCCTCACGCAAATCATGGGTTACCAGAATCACCGTGAAAGGCTCCTCCTGCCACAGGTCACGGACCATGCACCAGAGTTCTTCTCGGGTGAATGCATCCAGTGCACCAAATGGCTCATCGAGCATTAGCAGGCCTGGCTTGTGGATCAGCGCACGGCAGATGGAGGCACGCTGCTGCATACCGCCGGACAGCTCCCAGGGAAACTTGTCCTCACACCCGGCCAACCCGACCCGCTTGAGCAACGCGCGGCCCTGCTCCTCGAACAACGCCTTTTCCGCCTTGAAGCGATGCCGGTACTGCTTGACGATTTCCATCGGCAGCAGAATGTTTTCCAATGTAGTACGCCAGGGCAACAGGTTGGATGCCTGAAATGCCATACCCACATCCTGCTGCGGGCCGGTTACCGGCTGTCCGCCGAGCAGGATATTGCCCTCGCTCGGTGGCGCCAGCCCGGTAACCAGTTTCATCAGGGTGGATTTGCCACAACCGGATGGACCCACCACCGCGACGAATTCGTTCTGTTTCACCCTCATGCTGATGTCTTCAATGGCCATGGGGCCATCCTCGCCATAGCGCATACTGACGTGCTCAAATTGCACCAGATCCATCTTCAACTCCGCTCAGAAATAAGCAGGGCCGCCATCCCGGCCGGCCCTGTCATGGCAATACCGCTCAGGGAATCTGCCGCTCGGCTTCAGCCGGCAGGTAGCTGCTGTCGAAGAGCGCGCCCAGCTCCGGCGTTGCAGTCAAACCATAGGAGGTAACCATGTCTGCCAGTGCCCGCCGCATCCGCTCCTCGGTAACGGCGCCTAAACCTTCGGCACGGGTTTCATCAGTCACCACGTTGGTATCCAGCGCCAGCTTCAAACGCCGCAGTTCAAGCGTCTCGTCGATCAACTGATCGCGTTTTTTGACATAGGCAATCGCACTATCAGGATCGGCGATGGTTTCCTGCAGCGCCTTGTTGAACGCACGCAAAAAGCCCTTGACCGCTTCCGGGTTGCTCTCGAGCAAGTCATTGCGAGCGACAATGGTGTTGCCGTAGAACTCGACGCCGTAATCGGGGTACTTCAACGCGACGATGTCGTCAGGATCAACGCCACGCGCCTCAAGGTTAAGCAGGCTGGTGAAGTAAAAGCCGGTGATACCGTCCAGTTGACCGCGGGCCAGCAGCGTCTCACGAATCGCCGGCTCGACCGATTGCCAGGTCACATCACCCACCTCCAGACCATTGTGTCGTGCGAAAGAGGGCCAGGCCTTGCGACCGCCGTCGAATACCGGCGCGCCCAGGGTTTTGCCCTTCAGATCCGCTGGCTCCTTGATACCAGAGCTCTTCAATGCAAATACCGCGGCTGGCATGGCGTTGTAGACCATATAGACACCCGTCACATTGGTGCCCGGATTGTTCGCCGTGGTTTCGGTCAACGCGCTGTAGTCGGCAAAGCCCATGTCATAGGCGTTGGTCGCAAGACGTGTTACCGCGCCCGCAGAGCCGCTACCCGAATCAATACTCACGTTAAGGCCTTCATCCTTGAAGTAGCCTTTATCCAACGCCATCAGAAAGGGCGCCGACGGACCTTCAAAACGCCAGTCCAGGGTGAAGCGAATATCGGTTTCGGCCTTGGCGCCCAGGCTCAAAGCCAAGGCACCCAGCCCGGCCAATAGTGTGATACCCCGACCAAACCGCTTCAAACGACTGCTCTTTGTCTGCTGCATAGGTAAGTCTCCTGATATGAATATTTCCTTTAGATATTTCCGTAAAGTGCAACAACGCCATCAATAAACCGATTTACTCCGAGCCCACCTGTCTTAGCCAGATCCCGATCCGGTCGCGTTCCTCGCGCGTAATACCGGTTGTATTACCCAGCGGCATGTACTCAGTCGCCACCGTGGCCTGATAGACCTGATCTCGGTGATCCTTGAGTTGCTCGAGCGTCGCCAGCGAGATACCTGCCGGTGGTGCCTGGAAGGCCGGGTGCGCCGGACTCTCGACGTGGCAGCCCTGGCAATGGGCTTCTATCAGCCCCTTGACTTCCTGAGCGCTTACCTCGGCGGCATCGGCGGTCAGCCGAGTCTCCGGTCGGCTGGGCGCCATCGCCCAGATCAGCGCCAGGGTCAGCAGTGCACTGATAACCAGAATCGAGGGCCGGGTAACGCCCTTGTGGCGCAGATTGAAGAAGTGCCGTGCGAAGGCCGTAATGAAACCGATCGCCGCCAGCACTGCCCAGCCATGGGCGTGCCCGTAGAACATCGGATAGTGGTTGCTGATCATGATGAAAATGACCGGCAGCGTCAGATAGTTGTTATGCGTTGAGCGCAGCTTGGCCCGCTCCGCCAGCAGAGCTACATGGGCATCCGGCTCCACGCCGCGCTCAATGGCAGCAACCAGCGCACGCTGGGCCGGCACGATACCCAGAAACACATTGGCGACCATGATGGTGCCTATCACCGCGCCTACATGGATGAAGGCTCCGCGGCCGGCAAATACCTGGAACATGCCCCACGAAACAGCCACCAGAAGAACGAACAGCACCGCGCCGAAGGCCAGACCATTACGCGACAACGGGCTGCGGATCAGCACCTCGTATACCAGCATCACACCAACCAGCGTGCCCATGCCGATAGCAATGGCGCCGCCGGTACTCAGCGCCAGCTTGCTGCTGTCGATCAGGTAGCCGGGGTTGCCGAAGTAGTACACCGCAAACAGCAGCGCCAGGCCGCTCATCAGGGTGCTGTAGGCTTCCCACTTGAACCAGTGCAGCTTGCGCGGCATTTCTTCGGGGCCCAGCCGGTACTTGGCCACCTCATAAATACCGCCACCATGGATCGCCCACAGATCGCCCTTGATGCCTTTGTGTTTTTTCCATTCCGGTGGTTCGCGCAGGTGGTTGTCCAGCCAGATGAAATAGAAAGAGGCGCCGATCCAGGCCACTCCGGCGATCACATGAAACCAACGAATAATCAGACTCAGCCAATCAGCCAGATACGCATGCATTGAGCGCAGCTCCTTCTAAGGTATCGCGATCGTACCGGCACTGCCCGGCAATATAGGTGCGGCGTATGGCCCGATCGTCGCCGAGAATCATCAGATCGAACAGCACCCCCAACAGGTCCGAATCAGGCGTACCCTTGAGCTTCAGAAGCGGACCAGCGGCGCGGTCCAGCACCAGAAAATCGGCGTATTTTCCGGCCTGCAGATTGCCGGTCTGATCGGCCTGATGCAGCACTTCGGCATTGCCCAGCGTTGCCATGTAGAAGGCCTTCAGCGGGTTCAGCGATTGGCCACGCAATTGGCAGACCTTGTAGGCCTCGGCCATGGTCACCAGCATCGACAGACTGGTGCCCCCGCCGACATCGGAGGCCAGACCGACCTGTACACCGGCATCGTCAGCGCTGCGCAGATCGAACAGGCCGCTGCCCAGAAAGGTATTGGAGGTCGGGCAGAAGGCGATGCGCGTACCGGTTTGCGCCAGACGTTGACGATTCTCGTCGCTGATGTGGATGCCATGGGCGAGCACACTGTGATCACCGAGCAGCCCAAAGTGATCGTAGACATCCAGGTAATCCCTGCGCTCGGGAAACAGCTCCTTGATCCAGGCAATCTCGGCATGATTTTCCGCCCAGTGGGTCTGCATCAACACACCTGGACAATCAGCCAGCAACTGCCCGGCGTAGCCAAGCTGCTCCACCGACGAGGTCGCCGCAAAGCGCGGCGTGACCGCGTAGCGCTGGCGCCCTTTACCGTGCCAGCGGTCAATCAGCTCACGGCTTTCCCGATAGCTCGCCTCGGCGGTATCGCGCAGCCCGTCGGGCGCGTTGGTGTCCATCATCACCTTGCCGGTAGTCAACGCCATATCGTAGCGATCGGCAGCGGCAAACAGCGCGTCTGCAGACACCTTATGCGAGGTGGCAAATACCAGCCCTGAGGTAGTGCCGTGCGCCAGCAGCAGATCGAGGAATATCTGCGATTGGCTGGCTGACCAGTCCGGATCAGCGAACCTGGATTCGGTCGGGTAGGTATAGGTTTCCAGCCATTGCAGCAGCTGCGCGCCGTAACTGGCCATGACCCGCACCTGCGGCATATGCACATGGGTGTCGATAAAGCCCGGTATGATAAGACTGTTGGGCCAATGCTCGACACTGGTCGTTGTGGGGAGTGCCGGCAACAACTGCTCGGCCGCCCCAGTCACCAACACCCGGCCATCTGCTACCACCAGCAGGCCATCCTGCAGATACTCGTAACTGGCAGGGTCCGGTTTGCCCAGGCCCGGATCAGCAAGAAAATGCAGTAAAGGACCGCGGAAAGCGCTGCAGCTGGGGGGAAAGACTGTAAAGCCGATGGAATTGCAATCAGTCATCAGCTCCCCCGATACGTCGAATAGCCCCACTGATTAAGCAGCAGCGGGACGTGGTAATGGGCGTCGGCCTCGTCAAGGCAGAAGGCGATGGTCACCGAGGGATAGAAACAGCGCTGGCCGTGGTGCTGGAAATAACCCTGGGTGTCGAAGATCAGACGGTAGGTACCGGTATCGACCTTGAGCGGGAAGGCGTCCAGAATCCGGCCATCGGTATCGGTGGTGCCGCTGCCCAGCTCCCGCCAGCCGGCTTCGGTCTGTTGTTCCAGGCTGACATTGACCCCGACGGCAGGCCGGCCAGAACCGAGGTCAAGAATATGTGTGGTGATCTGACTGCGGGTGCTCATAGCAATTTATCCAGTCGAATATGGGTGATCTTCGCCTGCTCGGCGGCGGCAATGCGGATCTCTTCAGCGCGCTCATTGGGCAGGCGCGCCTCCAGCAGTTCGAGCATCTGCTCAGCCGACTTGCCGGTGGCGCAGACAATAAAGATGAAACCGAACCTGGCGTAATAGGCATCATTGCCATCCTTGAGCTTTTGCAGCACGGCTTCGGGCGCGATACGCGCGCCCGCCTGCTCGCCGCTGGCCATGGCTTCGGTGCTCGCGTAACGCGCCTTCAGGCTCTTGATATCGCCAATCTTCGGGTGCGCTTCAAAGGCCGCCAGCCAATCGCTCTCCATCAGGCTGGGCCACAGCGCCCGAGCGGTACCATGCAGCGCCTCCCGCGAGGCAAAGGGCCGTGCACCGACCATGCCGCGCACCCAGACTTCGGCTGCGCAGCAGTCGCGCATGAGCGTTGCGGCCTCGGCCTCGGGCAACTGATTGAGTTGTTCCAGGGTCATGAATGCTCCGTTGTCCTGGTGTCAGTGGGTTTTTCTGTCTGCATCAGGTCGCGCAACTGGGGCCAGCTCACACCTCGACGCTTCAATGGCGGTGACGTCTCGCTGCCGGCCATGGTCAACAGCTCAGCGGTGACGGATACCGCAACTTCCATGGGTCGCTTGCCGGGCACGTCCTGGCGGCCAACGGGGCAGCGAATGCAGTCAATCTGCTGCGCACTGTGGCCACGGTGCTCCAGGCGTTTACGAAAACGCTCGGCTTTGACCTGCGAGCCGATCAGGCCAATGCTCAATGCACAGCCTGCGTTGAGCAGTGCGCGGCACAGCTCGTAATCCAGCTGGTGGTTATGCGTCAGGATCAGCGCGTGAGCATTCGCACACAGGGCCGCGGCATCGCCCGCCGGGTCTTCGCTGTAGTGCACGGTGACGTTATCCGGTATCTCCTGTGGAAAGCCGTCTTCGCGCGAGTCGACCCAGGTTACCCGCCAGGGCAGTTGCCCCATGATGGTCATCAGCGCGCGAGCAACATGCCCGGCGCCGAACACCACCAGCCGGGCATCATTGCCACGCTGTCCTTCCAGCAGCACACTGACGCTGCCGCCGCAGCACTGGCCCAGACTGGCGCCCAGCGGAAAATGCTCCATATGCGACTCGAAGCGCCCGGCAGCCAGTTGCTCACGGGCGCGGGCGATCACCTGGTATTCGAGATGCCCACCACCAATGGTGTCGTAACTGTGCTCACCGGTGACCACCATCTTGCTCGAAGGCTCACGCGGCACGGAGCCGGCGACGCCGAGAATGGTGACCAGCACATAGGGTTCGCCCTGACGCTCGCACTCGGCGACCGCCTGGTACCAGCTCAGGCGATGCTGCATGGCTGCTCCTCCCGCTGTTGTGCGGCCCAGGCGCGCGTGACGTTCATCGCGGTGAGCATGCGCTCGGGTGTGGCTGGCGTATCCAGGGGTGGGCTGTAGCGATAATCAGCCAGGCTGGCGACTGCATCGCGCAGGGCACTCCAGACAGCAATACCCAGCATCAGCGGCGGCTCACCGACCGCCTTGGAGCGGAACACCGTGGCTTCCGGGTTCGGGCTGGAGGCCAGCAGCGTCACGCGCATGTCCGACGGCGTATCGGAAACAGCAGGGATCTTATAGGTCGCCGGGCCGATGGTCAGCAACTGGCCGGTATCGCTGTACACCAGTTCCTCGGTGGTCAGCCAACCCATGCCCTGGATAAAGCCGCCCTCGATCTGGCCGATATCGATCTCCGGATTCAGCGACTGCCCGGCGTCATGCAGAATGTCGGTACGCAACACGCGGTACTCGCCGGTCAGCGTATCCACCACCACCTCGGAACAGGCCGCGCCGTTGGCGTAATACAGGAACGGGTGGCCCTGACCTTTCTCGTGGTCGTAATAGATCTTCGGCGTGGCGTAAAAGCCGGTGGAAGACAGCGACACCCGGTGCATATAGGCGGTCTGAACGAACTTGGCCCAGTCGACCCGCTGATCGCCGGCGACAACCTGGTTGCTCTCGAAGCGTACCTCGCCCGGCTCGCAAGCAAAGTGCTCGGCAGCAAATGCCACCAGCCCGGCCTTGATCTTTTCGCAGGCATCCAGCGCCGCCATACCGTTCAGATCCGACCCCGAAGACGCCGCCGTAGGCGAGGTATTGGGTACCTTGTCAGTCCGCGTGGCAGACACCTTGACCCGCGCCAGATCAACCTGAAAGGCCGAGGCCACGACCTGGGCAATTTTCACGTAGAGCCCCTGACCCATCTCGGTGCCGCCGTGATTCAGGTGAATGCTGCCGTCGGTGTAGATCAACACCAATGCGCCAGCCTGATTCAGGTGTTTGGCGGTAAAGGAGATGCCGAACTTGATCGGCGTCAGCGCCAGGCCGCGCTTGAGTATCGGGCTCTTGCTATTGAACGCGTTGATCTGCTCGCGTCGCGCCTGATAGTCGGAGCTGACTTCCAGCTCATCGACCAGTCGCGGCAGCAGATGCTGCTCGATGGTCTGACCGTAATGGGTAGTATCGCGCCCCTCACGGTAGAGATTGCGCTTGCGCACCGTCAGCGGATCAAGCTGCAGGTGACGGGCGATACCGTCCATGGCCTGCTCGATGAGCATCATGCCCTGCGGGCCACCAAAACCACGGAAGGCGGTATTGGACACCGTGTGAGTTTTGCAGCGGTGTCCGGTCACCCGCGCCTGATCGAGAAAATAGGCGTTGTCGGCATGGAACATCGCGCGGTCGACAATCGCATCGGACAGATCCGGTGAAAAGCCGCAGCGCCCGGCGACCATAAGATCCGCGCCATGTAGCATGCCGTCCTGATCAAAGCCGACATCATAGGTATTGAAAAAGTCATGGCGTTTGCCGGTCTGCACCATGTCATCGGCGCGTGACAGCCGGTATTTCACCGGCTTGCCAGTAACATGAGCGAGCAGGGCGGCGACACAGGCCAGTGCCGCAGCCTGGGTTTCCTTGCCGCCAAAGCCGCCGCCCATGCGCCGGACTTCCGCCTGGACTTCATGAATCGGTACGCCGAGCACCTCCGCCACCAACTTCTGTACTTCAGAGGGGTGCTGACTGGAGGTGTGCACGAACATACCGCCATCCTCGGTCGGCTCGACCAGACAGGCCTGGCCCTCCAGATAGAAATGCTCCTGCCCGCCGACATTCTGCTGCCCGCGCAAGCGATGCGGGGCATTGGCCAGCGCCTGGTCCGGCTCGCCGCGCTGCTGGGTATGACTGGGGCGTACATAAAAGGCCTTTTCCAGCGCTTCGGCGGTGGTCAGCACCGGTGGCAGCGGCTGGTACTCGACCTTGGCCAGACGCGCAGCCTTGCGCGCGGCATCGTGACTGGTGGCCGCGACGGCAAAGATTGGCTGGCCGATATGCTCGACAATCTCGCCCGCCAGCACCGGGTCTCCCGGAAACACCGGGCCGATATCCGTATGCCCGGGTACGTCGGCAACGGTGACCACGGCGATAACGCCGGGATAGCTGCGTACCGCGCTCAGGTCCATGCTCAGCACCCGCGCATGGGCTTGCTCGCTGTGCCCTACGGCGGCATGCAGCAGGCCCTCCGGCTCGGGCAGATCATCGATATAGCGCGCCTGCCCGCGCACGTGTTTCCAGGCGCTGTCGTGGTGGGCGTTGTGTCCGGCCAGCCCGACGGGCTGCCCGGGGTGATTGGTCAACGCTTCGGGAAGCTTACGCATAATCGGTCACCATCAGTTTGTTATCGCTGTCGGCGCCGGCACTGTATTCCAGCAACGCGCGGCGCAGCAGATTGCCGGCTACCTGGGCGCGGTAGGCCGCCGAGGCGCGCACGTCCGACATCGGGGAAAAATCTCTGGCCAGGGCAGCAATGGCATGGGAGATACTGGCATCGTCAAAGGTCGCACCGCGCAAAGCGGCTTCCGCTGAACGAGCACGCTTGGGAGTGGCTGCCATGCCGCCATAGGCCAGACGGCAATCGAGGATCTGATCGCCGTCAAACTGAAACCAGAAGGCGCCCAGCACCGCAGAAATATCATCATCCAGACGCTTGGATACCTTGTAGATAAACAGCCTCTCGACCGCTGTCGATGCGTCTGAGCGTGGCTCCGGCACCCGCACGGTACGAATGAATTCACCCGCGCGCAGGGCGGTCTTGCGGTAATCCAGGAAGAAGTCTTCCAGCGGCAACCAGCGCGTCCCTTCAACGCTGTCGAGCTGAATCTGCGCGCCCAGCGCAATCAGCGGCGGTGGCATGTCGGCAATCGGGGAGGCGTTGCCAATATTGCCGCCCAGTGTGCCGCGATTGCGAATCTGCAGCGAACCCAGGCGCTCGAGCATGGGGCCGAAGGCAGGCCAGCTGGCGTTGAGTACAGTACCGGCGCGGCGGTAGCTGACGGCGGCGCCAATACACAAGCCTTCATCCGTAGTTTCGATGCACTGCAGCTCCGGCACCTGCTCGGTAGACACCAGATGCGGCAGTGTTTTCAGTTGCTGGGTGATCTCCAGTGCCAGGTCGGTGCTGCCAGCCACCAGCCGCACATCCGGCGACTCGGCAAGCAGGTCACGCAGTTGCTCCAGGGTCACCGGAGCATCGAAGCGTTTGCCCTCGGCATCTTGCAGGCTGGCTGCAGGGGTTTCCTTGACTGACGGAACCGAGGTATTCAGCAAGCCACCACCATCCCATTCCTGCACGCCGTTGATGATGGATCGTGTCGCCGCATCCATGATCGGCCGGTAACCGGTACAGCGGCACAGGTTACCCGACAGCGCTTCAAGCACGCGATGCCGGTCACACTCAGGTTGCGTGGCTGCCTCATGATGTAGCGCCACTAGCGACATAATGATGCCAGGTGTACAGAAGCCGCATTGCGAGCCATGGCACTCGACCATGGCCGTCTGCACCGGATGCGCCGGCTCGCTCTGCAATGCATCGATAGTCACCAGATGCTTGCCGTGCAGGCTGCCGATCAGAGCTATACAACTATTAACGCTCTGGTAACTCAGCCCGCCCTGTTCCGAGGGCGTACCCAGCATCACGGTACAGGCGCCGCAATCACCAGACGCACATCCTTCTTTGGTTCCGGTTAGCCGCATTTTGGTGCGCAGCCACTCGAGAATGCTCAGGTTTGGGTCAGCGCTTTCCAGCGTTTGGGGCCGACCATTCAGATGAAACTCAATCACTGTGTTCTCCGCGCTCTCTACTGTTAACCGTATTCCCCGCCATTGGCTAATTCAGCCCAGCAAGCGCTGGCGCGGGGTTCGAGGTAGTGAATGCAAATAACTGCAAAAAGCTGACCACTTAGTCCATTTAAAAAATATTTAACGTTTCAGCTTATGTGGCAAGCAAATTGCTCATGGAGTAAATGCTGATTGTTTGGTCAGTTTATTACATCTATGTATCACATGCCGGGGATTGCAATGCTAGCGGCTGAACGCCTGAAACTGCAGAACATCGTCAAGCAATACCCCGGTTGCCGGGCGAACGACGGTGTCCAGCTGACCGTGACCGCGGGCGAGATCCACGCATTGCTGGGCGAGAACGGCGCCGGCAAAAGCACCCTGATGAAGATCATCTATGGTGTCATCCAGCCGGACGAGGGCGCTATTACCTGGAACGGGCAGCCACTGATATTGCAGGGTCCGGCGCATGCGCGTGAGCTGGGTATCGGCATGGTATTCCAGCATTTCTCGCTATTTGAAACACTGACTGTAGCCGAGAACATCGCCCTCAGCCTGCCCGCCTCGGAGGCGCGCAACCGCGGCCGCCTGGACACCCGTATTCGCGAAGTCTCGGCACATTACGGCATGAGCCTCGACCCGCGGCGCTACGTCAATACCCTGTCCATTGGCGAGCGCCAGCGGGTCGAGATCGTGCGCTGCCTGATTCAGGAAAGCTCATTACTAATTCTTGATGAACCCACTTCCGTGCTTACCCCGCAGGAAGTCGAAGTGCTGTTCCGTACGCTGCGGCAATTATCCAGTGAAGGCTGCAGCATTTTGTTTATCAGTCACAAATTGCAGGAAGTGCGTGACCTTTGTCACCGCGCCACCGTGCTGCGCCAGGGCCGGGTTACCGGCGAGTGCCGACCAGCCGAGGTCTCTACCGACGATATCGCGCGCATGATGGTGGGCAATGACACGCCGCTATCTACCCAGGTCGCTCCGGCAGAGCCCGGCGAAATTCTGCTGACGCTGAATAATCTCAACTACTCCAGCCGCGACCCCTTTGGCACCAGCTTGGGCAACATCAACATGCAGCTGCGCGCCGGCGAGATCGTCGGCATCGCCGGCGTGGCCGGAAACGGTCAGGACGAGTTGCTGCGCGCGCTCTCCGGCGAAGTGCTGGTGGCCGCCGACAGCTTGCAGCTTGGCGGCCACCCGATTGGACGACGCGGCGCAGCCCAGCGCCGCCGCCTGGGCGTCGCGGTGGTGCCCGAGGAACGCCTGGGGCGCGGCGCAGTACCGGCCATGTCGCTGACGGAAAACACCCTGCTGACCGCCTATGACCGCGGGCTGGTCAAAAGCGGCCTGCTCAAGGGCGGCAAAATCCGCGAATACGCCACCCGCATACGCGAACAGTTTGGTGTGCGCTGCAGCGGTATCGACAGCCCGGCGGCCAGTCTGTCCGGGGGCAACCTGCAGAAATTCATCATCGGCCGTGAGGCGTTGCAGCAACCACGCCTGCTGGTCGCCTCGCATCCAACCTGGGGTGTGGATGTGGGCTCGGCTGTAGCTATCCACGAGGCTCTGGTGGCACTGCGTGACCAGGGCGCCGCAGTTTTGCTGATCTCCGAGGATCTCGATGAGCTCTACCAACTGTGCGGGCGCATGGGAGCAATCTGCAGCGGGAAGCTGTCGCCGCTTGTGCCGACCGCTGAATTGAGCATCGAAAAACTTGGCCAGTGGATGGCCGGTGACTTCCCAGCGGCCGCAGCACACAACCAGGAGCCAGCCCATGCTGTCGCTTGAGCGCCGGGCTACCGACTCGCAGCTGATGCAGTGGACCTCGCCACTGCTGGCTCTGGTGCTGACCGTGATAACCGCGCTGGGTCTGTTTATGGCGCTAGGCAAAGACCCCATTGAAGGCTTGAAGTTCTTCTTTCTGATCCCCCTGAGCGATGCCCATGGCTGGGCCGAGCTGGGCCTGAAAATGGCGCCGCTGCTGCTCTGCGCCGCAGGCCTGACCATCTGCTATCGCGCAAAACTGTGGAATATCGGTGCTGAAGGCCACTTTCTCATGGGCGCGCTCTGGGCCTCGGTAGCGGCGCTGCAACTGACCGAACACAACGGCTTCTGGGTATTGCCTGCGGTGCTGCTGGCCGGGGCACTGGCCGGGGCACTCTGGGCATGGATTGCGGCGGTGCTGAAAACGCATTTTCATTGCAATGAAATTCTCACCACCATCATGCTCAACTACATTGCGCTGAATCTTTTGCTCTACACCGTACATGGCCCCCTCAAGGATCCGATGGGTTTCGGCTTTCCGCAGTCGGAGATGTTCGCCGCCGCTGCCCTGCTGCCCAAACTGATTCCCGACACGCGCCTGCATATCGGTCTGCTGTTCGCGCTGCTGGCGGCCGTAGCCATCGGCGTGCTCTTTACCCGCACATTCATCGGCTTCCAACTCAAGGTGCTGGGGCAGGACACCCGCGCGGCGGCGTTTGCCGGCTTCGGTGCCAAACGCCTGACCTGGCTGGCTTTCCTGCTGGCAGGCGGCCTGGCCGGCCTGGCTGGCGCCTCGGAGGTCAGCGGGCCAATCGGTCAGTTGGTACCCCAGGTGTCTCCCGGCTATGGCTACACCGCGATCATCGTCGTGTTCCTCGGGCGCATGCAGGCGCTGGGTATTGTGCTGGCCAGTGCGCTGTTGGCGCTGACTTTCATGGGCGGCGAGATGCTGCAGATAGCGATGAATCTGCCCAAGGCTATCACCGGGTTGTTTCAGGGCCTGCTGCTGTTCTACCTGCTCACCTGTGATGCGTTCATTCACTACCGCTTGCGCCTGCGTCGTTCGCCGCCGCCAACCAACGCGCAGGAGGCTTGAAATGGATACGCTGCTGATCACCAACATACTCGCCGCTACCGTTATCGCCGGCACACCCCTACTGCTGGTGGCGCTGGGTGAACTGGTCTGCGAGCGTTCCGGCGTGCTCAACCTGGGTCAGGAAGGCATGATGCTGATGGGCGCGGTCATGGGCTTTATCGCCGCAGTGACCAGCGGCAGCCTGGCCGTCGGAGTACTCGCTGCCATTGCTGCCGGCATCCTGATGTCGATGCTGTTCGCACTGATGGCGGTCACCCTCGCGGCTAATCAATACGCTGCAGGTCTGGCCCTGACCATCTTCGGTACCGGTTTGAGCGCCTTCATTGGTAGCGGTCACGTTGGCAGTTCAATCTCCGGCTTCCCGAAAATTGCGATTCCCTATCTATCCGACATTCCTGTGATCGGCACAGTTCTGTTCCGCCAGGACCTGCTGGTCTACCTCTCGCTGCTGCTGTTCGTCCTGGTATTCGTCTTTTTGCGCTACAGCCGGGGTGGGCTGATCGTGCGCGCCGTAGGCGAATCGCCAGAGGCGGCCAATGCCAATGGCATGCGGGTGCTGGCGGTGCGTTACATGGCGGTGGCCTTCGGCGGCGGCATGGCCGGCCTTGCTGGAGCCTACCTGTCACTGGTGTATACGCCCATGTGGACCGAAAACATGACCTCAGGCCGCGGCTGGATCGCCCTGGCGCTGGTGGTCTTTGCGACCTGGAAACCCGAGCGCGTGCTGCTCGGCGCCTATCTGTTCGGTGCCGCGAGCATCCTGCATCTGGTTCTCCAGGGGCTTGGCTGGCGCAGCTCGACCGAGTTGCTGGCGATGCTGCCTTATCTGGTGACCATCGTCGTGCTGGTGTTGCTGTCTTGGAATCCCACCCGGACGCAACTGAATACCCCTTTATCAATCGGCCAACCTTATAGGCCGAGCAAGTGACTTGAACACCCATATGCCAACCCAAAACTAAATCATCTCTAGGATACGACCATGACAACTATGCGCAAAACCCTTATGGCAGTCTGCATCGCAGCCTCTTTCGCACCAGCGGCCCACGCCGAGAAGTTCTTCTCTGATTCGAGCATCTCTGTGCTCTACAGCGATGACTACCAGGCATTCGGCCCACAGAAGCGGACCGATACCTACTTTACTTTCGAAAATGCTACTGGGCACAACTGGGGCAGCACCTTCTTCTTCGTTGACCGTAACCAGGGCCGCGGTAAAGATGCTGACTCCGACGACCTCTACGGCGAATTCGCGCCGAACATCAGCCTCGGCTGGCTGACCGGCAACGATCTGAGCTACGGATTGATCAAGGACGTGACCCTGTCCGGCCAATACGAGTTCGGCGGTGGTACTAACGTCAACAACGTGATGCTGGGTATGGGTCTGGACTGGAATATTCCCGGCCTGCAGTTCTTCGGTACCCGTGTTTACCACGTCAACAACAGCGAAACCGACAACGACTACCAACTGACTGTAGTCTGGGGCGCGCCTATGGAATTCGGTCCTAACCGCATTCTGTTCGACGGTTACATCGACTGGTCTTCCGCCGCTGACGACCACAAGGCCGACTTCCACTTCAACCCGCAGCTGAAGCTGGACATCGGCAACTACTTCGGTAGCCCGAGCGTGCTGTATGCCGGTATCGAGTACTCATACTGGGACAACAAGTACGGCCTGGGCGATGACGTCATGGACACCGAGAGCGCTGTCAGTGCGCTGGTTAAATTTCACTTTTGATCAAGTCAGGGAGTTCGGCTAATGTCGAACTCCCTACCGAGTAGAAGTGACGACAACCGCATGACCACCAATACCCGAGCAAAGACCTACCGACCCGGACGCATTCGTGAGCGCAACCGGGAAATCATTCTGGCTGCGGCGGAGCAGGAATTCGCCCAGCACGGTTTTCTCGGCGCCACCATCCAGGATATAGCCGAGCGAGCAGAGTTGCCGAAATCCAACGTGCTGTATTACTTCAGCAACAAGAAGGAAATCTACGGCGCCATGTTCGACGACATCCTGTCGCGCTGGAATGCGGTATTTACCACCGTCTCGGTGGAAGATGATCCGGCCACGGCACTGACGGCTTTCATCCGTACCAAGGTCGAGCTGTCCCGGACTCACCCGCTGGCCTCGCGACTGTTCGCGATGGAGATCATCCAGGGCGCGCCCTTTCTGATGGACCATTTGCGCGGCACCATGCGTGACTGGGTCAGGGGCCGAGCGATGGTCATCCAGCAATGGATAGACGAGGGGCGCATGGCCAAGGTGGACCCGGTGCAGTTGATCTTTCTGATCTGGTCATCAACCCAGCATTACGCCGACTTCCAGGTGCAGATTCTGATGGTTGAAAACAAGGCCGAATATGAAAAGCAGGACTTCGATCATGCGGCCGAGTTTCTTACCGGGATAATTCTGCGTGGTTGCGGTCTGGACGTTCCCACATGACAACACACGCCTGATTATCGAACCGCTGAGCCGCGACAGTCTCGCACTCATCGGCGAGGTCATGGCCCAGAGGTAAGCCTGTTGAACCGCTTCGCCATTCGCAATGCCGCACTCTTTACCGTGGACCCGCATAACCGGGTTATCGCCAATGGCACCCTGATCGTCGAAGAAGGGCGCATCAGTGCATTGGGCGAGGCCGGTGAAATAACCATACCGGACGGTTACCCGATTATCGATGCCGAGGGGCACGCTTTGCTGCCCGGCCTGATTGACTGCCACTCGCATTCGAGTCTGATGCGTGGCGTCACCGAAAATATGCAGCTGATGGACTGGCTGCCGTACTACCAGCTTGAGCACCGTGCACTCACCGAAGAGTATGCCTACCACTCCGCACGGTTGTGCTATCTGGAAGCGCTGAAAAGCGGCACCACCTGCGTCATGGACATGTACCGCTTCATGCATCGCTGCGCCGACGCCGCCGGTGAGATTGGCCTGCGCGTGAATCTCGCGCCCTATGTGGCCGATGCGCCAGGCAAGGACTTCTTCGCCTCGCGCGCCGAAAATCGCGCCCTGATCCACAGCCACCACGGCAGCCAGAACGGCCGTATTCAGGTGTGGATGGGCCTTGAGCACCTGTTCTACTGCACCGCCGAAGCCTACGCCGAAGCCTTGCAGTGTCAGCGTGATTACGGCGTGGGCATCCATACTCATGCCTGCGAGCAGCGTGAGGAAGATCAGGCCGTCGAGCAGCATTTTGGCCGCCGCTCGATCGCCCAACTGGACCACTACGGCATTCTCGGTGAGCGCACCCTGCTGGCCCATTGCGTCTGGTTGAATGACGATGAAATCAAACGCCTGGCCGACGCCGGCACCGCCATCGCCCATTGCGCGATCAGCAACGCCAAACTGGCCAGCGGCGTGGCGCGCGTTCCGGAAATGCTCGCGGCCGGCCTGACCGTCGGGCTGGGCACCGATGGCCCGGTTTGCAACAACAGTTTGAGCCTGTTCGAGGAAATGAAATTTTCCTCGTTGATCCAAAAAGCCACCCGCCTGGACGCCACTGTTTTGCCAGCCGAGCAGATGCTGCGCATGGCAACCATCAACGGCGCCCGCGCATTGGGCCTGGACCGCGACATCGGCTCGCTGGAAGTGGGCAAGCGTGCCGATCTGCTGTTACTCGATCTGAAGATGCCGAACATGACCCCGGCCGAGATCAATCCCCTCGGCGGTAACGTGCTGTGGAATCTGGTGTTTGCTGCGGGCAGTGAGAATGTCACCAGTGTCTGGGTCGATGGCCAGCAGCTTGTCGCTGATGGCCGCGCCACCAGGGTCAATGAAGCCACGCTGCTAGCAGAAGCTCAGAGCCAGGGCCTCCAGCTGTTTCAACAGTGCCGCGATATCGCCCACCTTCGTACACAAATGCTGTAAGCACAGGAGCCAAACCATGAACTCGCTACCCATCATTTCCGTCGCCGGGCTGCGCAGTGAAGATCCCGCCGTCAGAGCTCAGGTCGCGCACCAGCTGGGTGTCGCCTGCCGTGAAGTGGGCTTTTTTTATGTTATCGACCATGGCATCGATGCCGAATGTATCCAGGCGGCGTTTGACAATGCCCAACGCTTTTTTGCGCTGCCATTGGCCGACAAGCAGCCGCTCTCGATCAAGCTGTCACCGCACAATCGAGGTTACGTCGCCATGGCCGACGAAAAACTCAATCCCGCCTCCGGCGCAGATATGAAAGAAGCCTTCAATATCGGCACCGATTTTCCGGCGGACCATCCGGAAGTGCTCGCTGGCAAACCGTTCCGGGGCGTCAATTTCTGGCCCGATGTGCCCGGCTGGCGTGAGGATATGCTCGGCTACTTTGACGCCTGCCTGGACCTGGGCCGGCTGATTCACCGCGGTTTCAGCATTGACCTGGGGCTGGCAGAAGACTTCTTCGACCCGCATCTGACAGCGCCCATCGCAACGCTGCGCATGCTTCGCTATCCGGCCAGCGCCGGCCAATCAGAACGCGAGGATGGCGCCGCCGGAGCGCACACCGATTACGGCAATGTGACCCTGCTGGCAACCGACAAGGTCGCCGGCCTGCAAGTTGCCAACCGCCAGGACCAATGGATCGAAGCGCCGCACGTCCCCGGCGCATTTGTCTGCAATATCGGTGATTGCCTGATGCGCTGGAGCAACGATACCTACGTCTCGACACCGCACCGCGTGCGCCCACCGGAGCAGGAGCGCTACTCCATCGCATTCTTCCTGGAAGTAAACCCGGATTCGATAGTCGATCCGCGCGACATCCTGCCTGGCGAGCAGCCCAAATACCCACCCATCATCTGTTCGGACTACCTGGCTTACCGGCTGAACGCCACCTACGAGTACCGTACGCAAAAGCAATAAGCGGCTCGGTGCTCCTTCAACGGTGCGCTAACCGCGCACCGTCTTTGCTTCAGCGCCCTTGCAACAGCTCCATCGCCAGGCGGTTGTGCTCCTCGATTATCAACGGCACTTCGCGGGTCAGCAGTTGACCATCCTCAATCACTTGCCGCCCGTTGATAAAGCTGTGCGCTACCCGTGGCGGCGTGCAGAACACCAGTGCCGCCAGCGGATCACTCTGGGCACCGGCCATGCTGATGTCATCGGTACGAAAGGCGATGATGTCGGCGCAGTAACCCGGGGCAATGCGGCCAATCACATCATCCCGACCGAGCACCTCGGCGCCGCCACGAGTGGCGATGTAAAGTGCTTCACGCGCGGTCATTGCGCCGGGGTTCTCGTCGCGCACGCGGGCTGAGAGCATCGCCATACGCGCTTCATCGAGCAGATGATTGCTGTCATTCGAGGCGCTGCCGTCCACACCCAGTCCAACCTTGACCCCGGCGTCGCGCATCTTGCGGATCGGCGCTATGCCCGAGGCCAGGCGCATGTTGGAGCAGGGGCAGTGGGCGACCCCGGTGCCGGTGCGGGCGAACAACGCGATGCCCGGTTCATCCAGATGCACGCAGTGTGCGTGCCACACATCTGGCCCGACCCAGCCCACCGACTCGGTATACTCGGTCGGCGTCATGCCGTAGCGCTCCTTGCTGAAAGCCAGGTCCTTGCTGTTCTCGGCAGTGTGCGTGTGCAGGCCCACGCCATAAGAGCGCGCCAGGCTCGCCGCTTCGCGCATCAGGTCGGTGGTCACGGTAAAGGGCGAGCAGGGTGCCAGCGCGACGCGAATCATCGCATCCGGACTAGCGTCATGCAGTTCTTCGATCACCCGCTGCATCTCGCGCAGAATCGCCTGCTCATCCTGCTCTACCAGTGCGTTCGGTGGTAACCCGCCCTGGCTCTGACCCAGGCTCATCGCACCGCGCGCAGCATGAAAGCGCATACCCATTTCCTGCGCCGCCTGAACACTGTCATCCAGGCGCGTGCCATTGACATAAAGGTAGGCATGATCAGCCGCGGTGGTGCAGCCAGACAGCATCAACTCGGCCATGGCGGTGCGCGTGGCGGCGCGCTGCATCGCCGGGGTGATGTTCTGCCAGACCGGAAACAGGGCCGTTAGCCAGTCAAACAGCTCGGCATCCTGTGCGGCCGGTAAGGCGCGGGTCAGTGATTGGAACATGTGATGATGGGTGTTGATCAGGCCAGGCAACAGAATATGCCCACGCATGTCGATCACTTGGTCAGCGGTGTCGGGCAGTTCCGCGGCCGGGCCCACCGCCTCGATACGATTGCCGCGGATGAGTATCGAACCTTCGGCAATCTCGCGCTGCTGATCATCCATGGTTGCGATCAAGCGGGCATTCGTGAGTAACAGGGTCTTGCTCATAATCTATTTCCTTGGCCAGTTCAAAGTATTCAGTAACAGAGGGTCCAAAACTGAGAGTTCGATCACTTGCAGGACTCGGCTCTAGGCAAGTCCGAATGCAAGTCCGGGGCCGCTCTTCGGCCAGCGTAAACAGCCATTATTTGGTGCCATTGGCGAATTCGCGGTCCAGGTCGGTGCAGATGAGCCTCTATATGACGCAAAAAAGCCCATAAACAGCCTGGTTTCAGGTATGGCACACCCCTTGCTTTTAAATTCCTGATTATCTGGTCAGGTTATGAGCCACCCGCTTTTGTAACACAACCGGGGCTAAACCAGGGACCGTTTTCGCAGCGATATTCGCGAGGGCACATGGCCCATTACAGCATCCCGGAGACACACCCATGAGCGAGCAAGCACTATCCATACCGATTATCGATTTCGGCCCTTTTATCCACGGATCTCCTGCAGCCAGGCAGCAGGTCGCTGCGCAGATGCGCGACGCCAGTAGCCAGTGGGGGTTTTTCTACCTGGCCAACTGCGGTATGCCTCAGACCAGTGTTGACCAGGCTTTTCAGGCTTCCAAGGACTTCTTTGCCCTGTCTGACGAGATCAAACAGTCTGTGGCCTGGCAAAACGCCCAGAGCAATCGAGGCTATGTTGGCGTGCGCCGGGAGCGCCTGGACCCGAGCAAACCGGGAGACCTGAAAGAAGCCTTCAACGCCGCTCCGGAGGATCGCGACGCCAATGCTGCGCGTAATCTCTGGCCTGCCGAGCAGCCCGAATTCCGCGAGCACGTCGAGACTTTTCTGGCAGATTGCATCACTACTGCGGACCGCATTCTGGAAGCCTTCGCCGTCGCACTTGACCAACCGGACAATTTTTTTGTCAACGCGCATGACCTGCACCACCACACGCTGCGGCTGCTGCACTACCCACCTTTGCCGCAGGATTTTGTCGCCGCGCAAGGGGAAAGTCGCGCCGGTGCGCATACCGATTACGGCAGCATCACCTTGCTGTTCCAGGACGACGCCGGCGGTCTTGAGGTCTGTACCCGCCAGGGTGAATGGGTCCAGGCTACACCGATTCCGGGCACTGTGGTGATCAACACCGGGGATCTGATGCACCGCTGGACCAATCATGTGTTCTGTTCAACACCCCATCGGGTCAATGTGCCCAAGGCTGCGATGCATCGTCATCGGTATTCAATCGCGTTTTTCTGTCACCCGAACAAGAACGCCAATATCGAATGTATCGACAGCTGCACCGACGCCAGCAATCCGGTCCGCTACCCACCGATTTCCGCAGGGGAACACCTCCTGCAACGCCTGAATGCCACTTACTGAAAACATCAACCCAGGAGTTTCAACCATGCACAACAAGAGCCGACTCGCCCTTACCCTGGCACTGGGATTGGGCCTTACCAGCCTGACCGCCAGCGCCGACGAACTGACCCCCGTGACCGTGATCACTACCTGGTACGCCCAGGCTGAGCATGGGGGGCTTTATGCCGCCAAGGCCATGGGCATCTATGAGGAGCATGGTCTGGACGTGACCATCCGCATGGGCGGCCCGCAGGTCAATAACGTGCAGTTGCTGATGGGCGGCAAGAGTGATTTCAGCATGGGCTACGCGCTGCAATCGCTGAATGCGGTGCAGCAGGGTATTCCGCTGGTCACCGTTGCCGCGTTCTTCCAGAAGGATCCGCAATCGCTGGTCGCCCATAGCGGCGTCGGCAACGACTCGCTGGAGGATCTCAAGGGCAAGGGTCTGCGCATTCCGACCGCCGGCCGTGTCGCCTACTGGCCTTGGCTGAAAGCCGAGTACGGCTTTACCGACGACCAGCTACGCCCCTATGACTACAGCTTTGGCCCCTTCATCGCCGATGAGCAGGCGGTACAACAGGGCTATGTCACCAATGATGGCTACTTCCTGGCCAAGGAGGGCGTTGAGGCCCAGAGTCTGCTGCTGGCCGACTATGGCTGGAATGCCTATTCCGCGACGCTGGATACCACCCAGAAGTTGATCGAAGAAAACCCCGAGCTGGTAGAAAACATGGTCGCCGCTACGGCCAAGGGCTGGGCCGCCTACTTTGAAGATCCGGCGCCGGCCAACGCGCTGATCAAGGAAGATAACCCGGAGATGGCGGATGATCTGCTGGCCTACAGCAAGGACAAGATGCAGGAGGAAGGTATGCTGCTCTCGGGTGACGCCGCCGATGGCCAATACGGCATCATGACTGAAGAGCGTTGGGAGCAGTTCTTCCAGGATATGGTCAACGCCGGCACCCTGCCGGAAGATCTGGACTGGGAGCAAGCCTTTGATCTGCGCTTCGTTGACGCGCTCTACTCTCAGGAATAACGGCTGTTAGCTGTTAATCGGGCAACCCACCGCGCCGCCAGGCGCGGTGGTTGTTGTTCAATCTATCAGGGCATGCCGCGAGGCAAACGTCGCTATCACCTCGGCCAGCACATCTGGCGCTGATGCCTGAGGTACGTGACCGGTATCCAGACTCACTACTTCGGCACCCGGCACCAACGCCTGCATTTGGCGCTGCGCGGCCAGGACCACCGAGCGATCCTGCAAGGCTTCCACATACAAGCGCGGCAAGCGCCCGAAACGCTCCTGCGTCCACACCGGCACCAGGGTGCGCGTTCCCTCAGGCTGCAAGGAAAAACGCTCGGCGGCGGCCAGAGCCAGATCGTCCGGCAAATCCTGCAAGAATATCTCGCGAATTGCCTCAACCGGCACCCAGGAAGCGCTACGGTCGTCGGACCACTGCAGGTGAGGGCCTATGCCGGAAGCAGCGGGCTCGCTCTTGATCACCTCGGCAACCACTTCGGCAAAGCCGCTGCCCGAGGGCAGCATCATGCCAGCGATATAGATCACGCCTGCGACCCGCTCTGCCATACGCTCCGCCGCCTGGGTAGCAATGGCGCCGCCACCGGAATGCCCGACCAGCATGATTGGCCCATCGATCCCGGTGCAGCAGTCCAGCACATGCTCAACGCAGCCCTGCAGCGACACCTTCTCTGATTCCGCTGGGTACTGAGGCGAGCCCGGCATATCTGGCGTCAGCACCGCATACCCCTGCGCCTGCAGCAACGGCGTCAGTTGCGCCCACACCCAACTGCCGGCCCAGGCCCCGTGGATCAGTACCAGCGTCGGTCTGCGTTCAGACATAGGTCCTCCGGTACATTTCTTTCAAGTGCTCGCCCACAGTGGTAGGCGGATATTTCGCGCTTTCGCCGGGGGCCAGACAGACCGGCAGGCAGCGCACCTCGTGATTCAGCGCGCCACTGTAGAAGAAGGGCACCGAATAGCGCTCGGTACCCGAGGTATTGACCACCCGGTGCAGGGTGGAGCGGTAGCGGTCATTGGTCCAGCGCGCGATCATGTCACCCAGATTGACCACGAAGGTGCCTGGAATCGGCGCGGCATCCAGCCAGCGATCACCTGCCGCATCCCAGACCTGCAGCCCGGGTTTGTCATCCAGCAGAAGGATAGTGATGCCCCCAAAATCGGTATGCGCGCCACAGCCCTTTTCACCGGGCAGCGGTTTGGCCGGCTGCGGCGGATAGTGCAGCAGCCGCAGGGTGGCCAGCGGCTGTTCGCAGAAATCGGCGAAAAAGTCCTCCTGCAGATCCAGTGACAATGCCAGCCCCGCCATGATCCGCTCGCTCAGCGCCAGCATGGCCTCGAAATAGCTGTCCATCACCGGGCGAAAGCCCGTCAACGCCGGCGGCCACTGGTTTGGCCCCAGATTGAAGCCCCCGGACAGCACCCGAGGGTCGTCTTCCGGCAACTCCTCGCCAATATAAAAACCTTCCTTCAGGTCCGGCGGCGCGCCGGGCTCCAGGGTCTGCCCGCCCAGCATTTCGTAGCCGCGGTTGGCGGCGGAGCTGGCCTTGTCGATCTTCTGTTTTTCCGCCAGGGGTTGATCAAAAAACGCTCGCGACTCAGCAAACACCTGCTCGATCAGCGCCTCAGAAATGCCGTGCCCGGAAATATAAAAAAACCCGGTGTGCAGGCAGGCATCGCGCAATTGTCGTCCGGTGTCCAGCTTGTCTGCCTGCACGTCGCCGCGCAGCGCTGACAGATCAATCACCGGCAGCGCCGAAGGCGCATCAGTTACCAGCATGATTTCGTGCCTCCAATAAATTCATGTCCGAACGGTCAGCTATTCACGATGCATGCCAGTTCATGGCATGCCGGTTGCAAAAAACTTGTCGAACAACATTGACCTGATCAACTGGAGCAACTGATGACCTCACGCATAACAGTGATAGTCGATTCGCGCTACGGCAGCACGCTGAGCCTGGCAAAAGCCATTGCCGAAGGCGCTATGGGTGAAGGCGCCGAGGTACGCCTGTGCCGCGTGGCGCTGAGTGAGCCGGAGTTCAGCGTGGACCCGTCACGCGTCGACTTTATCGCCGCCCAGGCAGAATTCCGGGCCCTGCCGCAGGCCAGCATGGAAGATCTGGAATGGGCTACCGGCATCGTCTGGGGCTCGCCAACCCGTTATGGCCTGATGAGCACGCCACTGCGCGCCTTTATCGACGAAATAGCGCCACTCTGGCGCCAGGGCGCGCTGATCGGCAAGGTCGGCGCCGCTTTCACCTCCACCGGCGGCATGCATTCGGGCAATGAAATGACCCTGATGTCACTGCTGATGCCCTTCATGCAGCACGGCATGATTATTCTCGGCGTACCCCACAGTGTGCCCGAGCTGGTACACACCCGCAGCGGCGGTTCGCCCTACGGCGCTTCCGTGGTCACCGGTTTTGATGGCCGGCTGGGGGTGGATACAGGAGAACTGGCGATAGGTTACGCCCTAGGCGCTCGGGTGGCACGCGTCGCTGGACAGGTGATTCCCGAGCCGGGCTCGGTAGAATTGGCCGCAGCGCAGGGACAATTAACCGGTGTTCCCTAGCGAGCCGCCAGCCAGAAATGCGCCGCGTCTGTGCCTTTGCAGTGCACCAGTTGCAAAAACGCTGCAAGGCAGTGCATAAATTTACTGACTATTTGTTCAGGAAAAATTTTTCGCCTTCATTATTCTGTCCAATGGCACCAAAATTCATGCGTATAAGCAGTAGCAAAAATACTGATCATCGAGTCAGCATTTGCTGAATTCAATATTCTGTCCGCAAACAATTGCATCTGACTCAGATGATCTTTGCCCATCGGTCAGCCATCCATGAGCTGTTGAGCGTTGCAATAATTGCGCTGGAAATAGATCAGGCTATCGCCGCCTTCACGCTGACGAATGCCGACAATCTCGCAAATGAGAATGTCGTGGCTGCCCACCGATACCCGGCTGCCAATCCGGCAGTCGAAGTTGATCAGAGCATCATTCAGCAAGGGCGCTCCAGTGAGCTCTGTACTCCAGTCGGCAGTGGCAAAGCGCTCCGCCATCGAGGTTTTGCCCCCGAACAGATTCGACAGCGCGTGCTGGTCGGAGGTCAGGGTATTCACGCAGAGGTGCCCGTTGGTGCAGAAGGTATCGTATACCGATGCACTGCGATTAAGGCACACCAGCAAACTCGGCGGCTCGTCCGAGACACTGCATACGGCAGTCGCAGTGAAGCCTGCGCGGCCAGCAGGCCCGTCCGTAGTGACCACATTGACTGCCGCAGCGAGGACCGACATGGCATTGCGAAAAGCCTCGCGGCTTACTTCAACCGGGATTGAATCAGGGGTTTTGACGGCCAACATGGCTGGCTCCTTCAGGTAAGAATGCAAGTTTTGGAATAACTCAAACGAGGCAATCGGTCGAACAGCTTGCTGCTGTCGCCGTAGCCCAGGTTGATCAGCATGTTCGAGCGCCAATGGGTATCACTGAAAAAAGCCAGATCCACTGCCTTGGCGTCAAAACCCGACATCGGCCCGGTGTCCAGACCCAGGCTGCGCGCTGCCATGAGCATGTAAGCCGCCTGCATCGAACTGTTGCGAAAAGCGGTTTCGTGGCTGATCTCCGGGCTGCCGGTGAACCAGCTACGTGCATCTGCATGCGGGAAGAGTTCAGGCAAGCGGTCATAGAAGCGGCTGTCGTAAGCGACAATGACTGTAACCGGCGCACTCATGGTTTTCTCCAGATTACCGGAGGAGAGGCAAGGCTTGAGCAATTCCTTGCCCTGCCGCGTGCGCACGAATACAAAACGAGCAGGACTGCAATTCGCAGAAGTTGGACCCATCTTGGTGAGATCGTACAGCTGTTCCAGCAAGCGATCCGGCACAGGTAAATCCTGCCAGCCATTGTGGCTGCGGGCGTCTAGAAACAGTTGCGCCATGGCGCCTTGGTCGAGTGGTTGATGCATCGGGTCTCCTCTCAGGCCGTCGCCTGAGCAGCTTGCGTAACGTCGGCGATAAAATCGCGTACCGTCTGGTTGATGATCTCGGCACAGGTCACGCTAGAGGCGTGACCACCATATTCGAACGTTTTCAGTCGAGCATCTGGCAGCAGTTGCTTGAGCTCCTCGGAGCACGTCCAGGGCACCAGCATGTCGTCGCGGTTGGCAATCAGCAGGGTCGGCTGGGCTACACCGCGCAGCGCTTCGCCAGGGTCGAACGTCAGTAGCGCATCGATGCGCCGCAGCAGATTTTCGACCGGCGGAAAGCCGGCCACATGCTTGAGGTCTTCTGCTTGCAGTTGCTGTATGTGGTCGGCAATCCAGGTTGGCGGATAGAGAAACAGAGCCTGGGCTTCCACATAGGCGGCTGGACCGGCGCCCGCCAGCAGCTGCTTGCGCACCGAGAAGCAGCGGGCGGTGTGCGGGCTGGCACTGGCCCAGGCATTCATCAGCGTCAGGCTGCGCAGCCCCGGGGCGCGGCGCATGGCCATAGCCAGACCCACCAGGCCGCCCAGAGCATGGCCGACAAAGTGATAGTCATCGACGCCATGCTCCGCCAGCAGCTCACAGAGTTCGTCGGCCATGCAATCGATGCCATAGCCTTCGGGCAATGCCGCTGGGCTTCTGCCGGTACCCAGCTGGTCATACAGCACCAGCCGGTAGTGGTCGCCCAGCGTCGCCAACTGCGGGCTCCAGAAATGCGCGGCACCACCCAACCCCGAGCTGAAAACCAGCGTTGGCGCAGTCGCATCCTGCCTGCCATGAAATTCAATGTGCATGGGCGTGCTCACCCCATCAACCAACATGCGCGATGCTGGCGATTTCGATCAGCGCGTCCGGCTTCACCAGACCGCACTGAATGCAGTAACGGGCAGGCTTCTCACCGGGGAAATACTCGGCATACACGGTGTTGATGGCGGCGTAATCACTCCAATCGCGCAGCATGATCATGTTGAAAGTGACGTCGTCCATGCTGCCGCCTGCCTCTTCAACCACACCTTTTATGGTCTCCAGTACGTGGCGAGTTTGTGCGCTGGCATCACCGACATGAACGACGTTGTTATCCTTGTCGAATGGCAAAGTACCGGATACGTAAACAATCCCGTCAGCCATAGAGCCGGGAACGTAGGGGGCCAGGGGCTTGCCGGTGCCGGCAGGAAGAATGGTCTTTTTGCTCATGAGTTTGCTCCTTGGGTCTTGGTCGCGGCGGCCAGGGTGGTGCAGAAGTCATCTACGCTACTGACCCAGCCGAAAAAGGTTTCAATGTTGTAAAGCGAGGCCTGCTGCACATACTCCGGCCCGGCTTGGTGAGTCGCGTCAGCCAGCACCACACCAAAGTATTCGAGGAAAAAGCCGTCGCGCAGGGTGGACTCAACGCAGACGTTGGTGGCAATGCCGGTAAAGACCAGATTACGGATGCCGCGGCTGCGCAACAGGCTGTCAAAGGCGGTGTTGAAGAATCCGCTGTAACGCGGTTTAGGCACTACCAGGTCGCCGGGCTGCGCCTCGAGTTCATCGACCAGAGCGTAATCCCAGGCGCCCTTGGCCAGCAGTGTGCCCATTAACTCGGGGTTCTTGCGCATGGTCTTGAGCGCATTGGACTTGTGCCAATTGGGTGAACCGGGGCCGCCCGCTTCGGCGTACTCCGGATCCCAGCCGTTCTGGAAAAAGATCACTTGCACACCTGCCGCGCGAGCCGCCTTGATGGCTTTGGCGATGGATTCGATCACCGGACCGGTAGTGGAAATATCGAAGCCCGCCAGGTCGAGATACCCGCCCTTGGTCGAATAGGCGTTCTGCATGTCGACCACGATCAGCGCAGTATCCTTGACGTTGATCGCTAGCGACTCCGGGCGCGCCGGCAGGACCATGCCGCAATCATTCTGGCGGTCGGGTGCGTAGCCTACCACTGCGGTAGCGAGGCTGTTCATCACGCACTCTCCAGCATGTCGACCACGTGTTTGCGGCTCTTCATCAAGGGTTGGATTTTCTGACCAAAGTCTTCGATCCCTTGTACAAAGTCGTCAAACGTCAGCATCACGCCACTGGTAGCCGGCACTTCCGCAATCTCGTCGAGCATGCTGGCAACCGACTCGTAGGAGCCGACCAGGGTGCCCATATTGATATTGACCGCAGACGTAGGATCAGCCATCTGACGAATATTGGTGTCGCCCTTGGACTTGGTATCGGCTGCGCCTTGCTGCCCCAGCCAGGCAACGGCCTCTTCGTCCACGCCGTCTTTATAGGACTCCCAACGGGCCCGGGCGGCCTCATCGGTGTCATCGGCAATGATCATGAAAAGCGCCACCGAGGACACATTCCGGCCGCTATCGGCGGTGGCTTTCTCCAGGCGCTCCACGGTTGGCGCGAAGGCTTTCGGGGTATTCACACCCTTGCCGAAGCAGAAATTGTAATCGGCAAATTTGGCGGTAAAGGCCATGCCCGCTTCACTCTGCCCGGCGCAGATAATTTTCATGTCTGCCTGCGGTTTGGGGCTTACGCGGCAATCCTCCATCTGAAAGTGCTCGCCCTTGAAATCACTGGTGCCGGTGTTCCACAGGTCGCGCAACACGGTGGCGTATTCGCTGAGGTAGTCGTAACGGTTGGCGAAGAACTCGTCGCCCGGCCACAGTCCCATCTGGGAGTACTCCGGCTTCTGCCAGCCGGTGACCAGGTTGACGCCAAAACGACCATGGGAAATGGAGTCGATGGTCGACGCCATGCGCGCGACGATGGCCGGCGGGATGGTCAATGTGGCGGCAGTAGCGAACAACTGGATACGCTCGGTAACGGCAGCAAGGCCGGCCATGAGCGTGAAGGACTCAAGGTTATGCTCCCAGAATTCCGTTTCGCCACCGAAGCCGCGCAGCTTGATCATTGACAGGGCGAATTCGAAACCGTAATGCTCGGCCCGCTGGACGATGGTCTTGTTCAGATCGAAAGTCGGCATGTACTGGGGCGCGTTCTTGGAGATCAGCCAGCCGTTGTTGCCTATGGGAATAAAGATACCTACGTTCATTGCCTTGCCCTCATAGTCGGAAAAGATGGGCGTCGACGACCTGGCCGACCGCTGCAGGAGCAAAAGCACAAAGCAGGCCATGTTTTCTTTATTGTTTTTAATCAATAACTTGCTATATTTTTATGCTTTAGATCAGACCAATTAGTCCGAATTAGAGCACTTGGTTTGTGCACGATGGTCCGAATCAGGGCATATTTCAGTTATTGAGTTGCGGGGCAGGTCAGGGGGTAGAATGCGCACACCAAGGAATGAGGCCGACAACCCAGTGAGCAAACAGATACAGCGTCCCGGCATATCCGCCAAGAAGCCCAAGGCCCTCAGCCGGGTGCCCAGCGAAGCAACGCTGAAACGGCGCCAGCGGCAGATGGAAACCAAACGCAGCGCGATCATGGAAGCCGCACTGGATATTTTCTCGCGTTATGGTTTGCATGGCACCAGCCTGGATCAGGTCGCCAGCCAGGCGGATGTATCCAAAACCAATCTACTCTATTACTTCACCTCCAAAGAGGAGCTGTACATCAATGTGCTGCGGCAACTGATGGAGGTGTGGCTGCGGCCTCTCCAGGCGTTCAGCGTCGAGCAGGATCCGGTCGAAGCCATCGGCGACTATCTGCAGGTCAAACTGGAGTTGTCACGCGACCACCCGGCGGAGTCGCGGCTGTTTTGCCTCGAAGTCATCCAGGGCGCCCCATTGCTGCTCAATGAGTTGCGCTCATCGCTGCGCGACATCGTTGAGTCCAAGGTATCGGTGATCAATGCCTGGGTCGCGGCAGGCAAGCTGGCGCCCATCGAGCCGCACCACCTGATCTTCTCGCTCTGGGCTACCACCCAGCATTATGCTGATTTCCGTGTGCAGGTAGAGGCGGTATCCGGGCGCACGCTGGATGATCCGGAATTCTTCGCCGCAACCCTGGCCAATCTCAAGCTATTGGTATTGCAGGGTATCTGCCCGCGCCCCTGAGAGCGGGCCCGAGTACGCCCTGTTTTTGGGCCGCACGCACAAACCAGGTGCTCTGAATCAGACCATTTGATCAAATTTAAGCGATCACAAATCCTCAACCCGCTGTAATTCAATAAAAAAGTGTTATTGGCATAGTTGCTGCAATTGTTTTCTCCGTTCGAGAAGGCGTGGGCGATCACAAGTCGCCCACTCATTCTTCAATCAAGGTGAGCCGCTGAGTCGACTCCCAGGATTCAGTCGGAGGATACAATCGTATGACGCTTCAATATGTTCCCATCATCGATCTTGGTCCCTATTTCGGCGGCACCGCCGAGGGCAAGGCCGCTGTGGCCAAGGCAGTCAACCAGGCATGCCGCGATATCGGCTTCCTGGTCATCACTCAACATCAGATCCCGGCCGAGCTGGTCGAGCGCGTCAGCCAGCTGACCAGCCAGTTTTTTGATCTGCCGATGGAAGACAAGCGCAAGGCCAACAGGCCGCGCCCGGACATGGTGCGCGGCTACAGCGCCGTGGCGGAGGAAAGTCTTTCCTATTCCATGGAAGAGGCCGCGCCGGGTGATCTGAAAGAATCCTTTTCCATCGGCCCGCATGACGTGCCTGATGAAGACTACTATAGCGAAGCCATGGCCGGGCCGCATTTCGCCCCCAATGTATGGCCCACGGCACTGCCCGGCTTCGAGGCGGCCTACGCCGAGTATTTCGACGCCATGGGCGATCTGTCACGCAGCCTGATGCGCATCTTTGCGCTGGCGCTGGAGCTGCCCGAGCAGTTCTTTGACGACAAGATCGACAACCACATCAGCATGTTCCGCAGCCTGCGCTACCCACACCTCAAGGACGGCATTGAAGACGGCCAGCTGCGCGCTGGCGCGCACACCGATTACGGCAGTCTGACCATCGTCAAACCCGACGGAGCGCTGGGCGGCTTGCAGGTACGCAACCGTGGGGGAGAGTGGGTCGACGTGCCCTACGTCGAAGACGGTTTCGTGGTCAACATCGGCGACCTGATGATGCAGTGGACCAACGACCAGTGGATCTCGACACTGCACCGCGTGATCAATCCGCCGGAAGATATTGCTGGCGACCATCAGCGCCAATCACTGGTGTTCTTTCATCAGCCCAATTACGACGTCATGGTCGAGTGCTTGCCAAGTTGCCTGGAAGACGACCAGACACCACGTTATGCACCAGTCACGTCGGGCGATCATCTGAAATCGAAGTTCGTACGCCAGACCACCTTCGGCGGCAGCAAGGTGGCATGAGATGAGCAAACTTTCCTACGTAAACATTTTCGCCGCAGATATCGAAGCCTTGAGCGGTTTCTACCAGCGGGTATTCGGCTTCCCGGAAGTGGAAGCCATTCGCTCGCCAATCTTTCGCGGTCTGGATGCGGGCACCTGCTGCATCGGCTTCAACGCGCCGGATGCCTATGAACTGCTGCATCTGTCAGAGCATGCCGACACCAGCGGCTGCAAGTTTCTACTGAATATTGATGTAGACAGCCCGCAGGAGGTCGACCGCATGGTGCCCATTGCCTGTGAGGCTGGCGCGAGCCTGATCAAGGCGCCCTATACCACTTACTACAACTGGTATCAGGCGGTTCTGCTGGACCCGGAAGGCAACGTGTTTCGGATCAATCACATGCTTTAACCATCGCTATTCCCCTACGACCTACCGCAAGAAGGATTTTGGCAATGAAGAAACTGCTCACCGGCACCTTGTGTGCCATGGCCGCGTGCGGCCTGATGGCCTCAGCATCTGCGCAAGAAGACGCGGGTTTCACGCTCAAGGACCCGGCAAAGATCGCCATGCTCTACATCAGTCCGCGCAATGATGGCGGCTGGACTCAGGCTTTTGATGAAGCGCGTATTCGCCTGGAATCCGAACTGGACCAGAAAATCCAGTATGTGGAAAGCGTACCGGAAACCGCTTCGGCTATTCGTCCCACGGTCGAGCGGCTGATTCAGCGCGGAGCCAACATCATTATCGGCACCGCCTTTGGCTATTCCGACACCTTCAAGGAACTGGCCGACAAGTACCCCGACGTCGCTTTCATGAACGGATCGGGCACCACCAATTCCGACAATCTTCAGTCCTTCTACGGTCGCACCTACGAAAGCCAGTATCTGTGCGGCATGGCAGCCGGTGCGGCCTCCAAAACCGGCAAGTTGGGTTTTGTCGCGGCCAACCCCTTCGGCCAGGTCAACTGGACCGTCAACGCCTTCACCATGGGCGCCCAGGAAATCAATCCGGACGCCACCGTCACCGTGATCTACACCGGCGCCTGGAACGATCCGATGAAAGAGCGCGCCGCCGCTACTGCATTGATTGACCAGGGCGCTGACGTCATCGGCCAGCACGTTGACAGCCCCACACCGCAGATTGTTGCGCAGGAGCGCGGCGTGTATGGCACAGGGCACCACCGCGACATGAGCGAGTTCGCCTCCGAAGCCAGCGTGTGTTCCTCGGTCTGGGTCTGGGATCGCTTTCTCGCCGACGAACTGAAGCGCGTAATGGCTGGCAACTGGAAGCCCGCTGAGAACGGCGCGCTGCTGTCCATGGAGCAGGGCGGCACTGATGTAGCCTGCTGTGGCGACGCCGTAAGCGAAGAGGATGAAAGCAAGATCATGGCCGCCCGCGAGGAATTGCTCAAAGGAGAGAAGCTGATATACGCCGGCCCGCTCTCTGACCGCAACGGCGAAGAAAAAGCCGCGGCCGGTGAGACTCTCTCTGACGCCGATCTGTGGTCAATGGACTGGTTCGTCAAGGGAGTGATTACCCAGCAATGAGCCATACCAACGCGATCCAACTGGACGCCGTCAGCAAGTCGTTTGACGGCTTCAAAGCGCTTTCCGAGGCATCCTTTGTTGCCTGCTGGGGTGAGGTGCATGCCCTGCTGGGTGAGAATGGCGCTGGCAAGTCATCGCTGATGAACATTGCCGCAGGGCTGTACGCACCGGAGACCGGATCGCTGCTCATCAATGACAACTTGGTACGTTTGAAGGGGCCACTGGAAGCATCAAACCAAGGGATTGGCATGGTGCATCAGCACTTCAAACTGGTTAAACCCTTCAGTGTTGCGGAAAACATACTGCTGGGCCTGCGCACAGACCAGGCCCTCAGTTACCGCAAACGTCTGCAGCAAACCGCCGAGCAGATCAAGGCCACTGCGGCCAAACTGGGCTTCAGTATCGATCCATTTGCCCGGGTCGATCAGTTGTCGGTAGCCGAGCAGCAACGCGTCGAGATTCTCAAGGTCCTGCTCGCCGGCGCACGCATTCTTATTCTGGACGAACCAACAGCAGTACTCACCGATGCGGAAGCGGAACAGCTGCTGACCACGGTAAAGAATTTTGCTCATCAGGAAGGCGCAGCCGTCATCCTGGTGACGCACAAGATGAACGATGTAATGCGCTACGCCGACCAGGTAACGGTCATGCGCGGTGGGCGCACTGTAGCCAGCCTCAAGCCACAATCGATCACGGTTGGCGAGCTGGTCAAACTCACGGTGGGTGATGCGCCCACGCCACCGCAAGTTCCTGCCAGCCGCGCCGCTGGCGAGGTCAAGCTGCAGGTCAAGGACCTGCAGTCAAGCGGCCCGAGTTCAACGGCTTTGCGGGGCGTGAACCTGAGTCTGCGGGCGGGAGAAATCTATGGTATCGCCGGGGTTGGCGGCAACGGTCAAAGTGAGCTGGCCAACGCGCTCATGAGTCTGCCAGAGCCGGTCACCGGCGAAATACGGCTGACCGGCGAAGGTGATATTCGCATGCTGTCGCCCGCCCGCCGCCGCCAGCTGGGAATTGCCTGCATTCCGGCAGATCGCTATTCCGCCGCCCTCGCCGCACCCCTGTCGATCAGTGACAACTTTGCCCTCGGCGAAATTCACAGTGGCCGCTACGGGCCTTTCTGGTTTTTGCGGCGCGGCCGTATCGACGCCGATACCGCTGCCGCGGTTCGCGAATTTGACGTGCAGGGCGTGCGCTCGTTGCAGCAGAAGGCAGCGCTGCTGTCCGGCGGCAACGCACAGAAGCTGGTGATCGCGCGCGAATTCAATCGCCAGCCACAACTGGTCATCGTCCATAGCCCCAGCCGCGGCCTGGACGTGCGCGCCACTTTGGCGGTGCACGAACGGCTGCGCAGTGCTCGCGATGCTGGCGCAGCAGTGCTGCTGATCAGTGAAGATCTGGATGAAGTGATGGCGCTGGCAGATCGCATAGGCGTGATGTCAGCGGGACGTATTATCGGTGAGTTTGCCCAACCGGCAGACCGCCAGGCAATAGGCCAGGCCATGGTGAACCATGTTTGACGCGACAAATTTTCAACCCCTGCTGGCACGCAGGTACACCCTCGAAGTACGTCAGCAGATGGCCTGGTACTGGCAGGCGCTGACCATCGCCCTGGCGCTGCTGGTCGGTCTGCTGGTTTCCGCAGCCATTCTGGTCGCCGCCGGCGTGCCGGCGGGCGAGCTGCTCAACGAGTTTGTCATTCTGACCCTGTTTGACAGCCAGAGTCTGCGTGCCGTGCTGTTTCAGGCGGCGCCGCTGATCATGGTCGGGCTCGCGGGTTGCCTGGCTTTCCGCGCCCGTTTCTGGAATCTGGGACTGGAAGGGCAGATGATCTGGGGCGCGATCGGCGCCACCGCCATCTCGCTGTTCGAGGTCGGGCCGCCGTCGCTGCGCCTGCCGCTGATGATGCTCTGCGCCGTACTCTGCGGTCTGCTTTGGGCGCTGGCACCAGCGTTGCTGAAACTGCATCTGAAGGTCAACGAAATCATCTCGACCTTGATGCTCAACTACATCGCCCTCAACTTTCTGCTGCATCTGGTCTACGGCAGTTGGAAAGACCCCCGCGACTCCTTTCCCTACTCGCCGCAATACCGCGCATTCGAGCGGCTGCCGGAGCTGTTTGACGGCTTCAGCGTGGCAGTGTTGCTGGCCATGCTGGTGGCACTCTTTGTGCTCTGGTTCACCGGTGTTTCCCGTGCCGGTCTGTACCTGCGCTTCGTGGATAACAGTCCCGGCGTGGCAAGGGCGGTGGGGGTGCCGGTGAAACGGGTGATCCTCGGTACCGTGCTCTTGTCTGGCGCACTGGCAGGTCTGGCCGGTTTCATGGTTACGGCAGGCCAGGAGGGTCGCTTGACCAACTCCTTTTACGTCGGCTACGGCTTCTCCGGCATTCTGATTGCCTTTCTGGCGCGCAATCAGCCGATTGCGGCCAGCGTGGTGGCGTTGCTGGTAGCCACGCTGTTTGTCGCCGGCCGCAGTCTTCAGGTGTTCTACCAGATCCCCTTTTCCATGGTGCAACTGATCCAGGCGATTCTGGTGATCTGCGTGGCATCCTCGGAATTTTTCATTCGACACCGTATTCGCCGCATTCAGGGAGGGCTGGGCTGATGAGCATGATCGCAAGCTGGATCGGCAATATCCCCGATTTCGCCGTGCCCTTCGCGCTGGCTGCGTTGGGCCTGATTCTGATGGAACGCAGCGGCGTACTGGCGCTAGGTGCAGAGGGCCTGATTCTGGTCGGCGCACTCGCAGGCGTAGGTGCATCCCTGGTGACCGGCGGCGCTACCATCTGGGCGCTGATCATCGCCATGGGCGCTGCCGCGCTGGTGTCGCAACTGTTTGCCCTGATGGTACTGGTCATGCGCATCAATCAGGTGATCGCCGGCCTGGCGCTGGTGTTTTTCTGCCAGGGCCTGACCGGGCTGCTCGGTACTCTGATGGATTGGACCAACAGGCCGGTGTCGGGTTTGAGTTCGTATGCGCTGTGGCCGCTGTCGGAACTGCCCGTGGTGGGCAAATTCTTTATCCAGAATCCGATAGTGTATCTGACCCCGATCATCTTCCTGCTGGTGGTCTGGGTACTCACTCGCACGGTACTAGGGCTGCGCCTGCGCGCCGTCGGCGAGAACCCACAGGCCGCCGATGCAGCGGGGATTCCGGTCCTGGCTTATCGCTGCATGGCTATTGCCGCAGGCTCGGCGCTGATCGGTCTGGCGGGGGCCTACATTTCGGTACTGAGCACCAAGATGTGGATTGCCGATATGGCGGGTGGGCGCGGCTGGATCGCGGTAGCGCTGGTCATCTTCGCTCGCTGGTCGCCATGGAAAGCGCTGGCCGGTGCACTGCTGTTCGGCTGCATTGAGGCGTTGATTCCGCAGATGGCCGCCTCGGGCATCCGCCTTCCACAGTACTTTGTTTTCATGACGCCCTATGCCGTCACTCTCGGCGTCATGATCTGGGTGGCCATTGTCAGCCGCGACAATAGCAGCCAACCGGGTGCACTGGGCGAACCCTTCATTCGCGAGGAGCGCCGCTAACCGGTGCTCTTCGCTCTGATTACCGACAACAGGATATTTGCATGCAAGGTGTAGCTTTGATTACCGGGGCGAGCTCCGGTTTTGGCGCCGCCAGCGCGCGCCAACTGGCCGCGCACGGCTGGCCTCTGATTATCTGCGGCCGCCGCCGCGAACGTCTCGACGCGCTGGCCGCCGAACTGGCGCCCATAACCCCGGTACTGGCGTTGGAGCTGGATGTCCGCGACGCCGAGGCGGTCAAGCGCGCTATCGACGAGTTGCCCGCGCAGTTTGTCGGCATTCAGCTGCTGGTCAACAACGCCGGGCTGGCACTGGCCCCAGGTCCCGCACAAACAGCGGCGCTGAGTGACTGGCATACCATGATCGATACCAATATCACTGGGCTGGTGAACGTCACCCACGCGCTGCTACCGCGCTTGATAGCCTGGGGGGCGGGGGCGAGCATCATCAACATTGGCTCTACCGCGTCTGGCAATCCTTATCCTGGCAGTCACGTCTACGGCGCCAGCAAGGCTTTCGTGCAGCAGTTTTCCTTCAATCTGCGCTGTGATCTGCAGGGCACCGGTGTGCGTGTGACCGACCTGTCTCCTGGCATTGCTGAAACCGAGTTCAGCCTGGTACGCAACGCCGGCAATGAAGGCGCGGCGGAGGCCGTTTACCGCAATACCACCCCGCTCACTGCTGACGACGTCGCCGAGCAGGTCGCGTATATCGCTGCATTGCCTGCACACATGAACATCAATCGCATGGAAGTGGTACCGGTATGCCAGGCCTGGGGACCCTACGCAATACACCGGGAGATGAGCGCCTGAAGTAAATGTCGCTCAGGTCCCGACTCAAGATGGGCTTCCCATGTTCAATCAAAGTGCATGACGGCAACAAACCGCTGCAATCCGGTGCAGGAATTTACTGACCAAATGATCAGGAAATAGAAAATAGGCGCTCTTGGCCATATGGCACGGTGCTTGCTCTATACGAAATATTGATTAACTGGTCAGAAAATTACAACCATCTGGAGTAAGCCTCATGCGTTATGGAAAAAAGCCGGCGGCTGCCGCCAACAAGAATACCCTCTCGGCCGTCGCTGGCCTGCTACTGGCCGGCCTCGCTGCCGCCCCTTCGGCAAGTGCCCAGGAACTTGATCGCGTCACCTTCGGCACCAACTGGTACGCCCAGGCCGAACATGGCGGTTTTTACCAGGCTCAGGCCACAGGAATTTATGAAAAGTACGGTCTGAACGTATCCATTCAAATGGGGGGCCCGCAGGTTAACGGCATGCAGTTGCTGGTGGCTGGTCGGCGCGACTTCTCCATGGGCTATCCCATCGGCAACATCAAGGCGCGCGAAGAAGGCCTGCCGGTCAAGACCGTCGCCGCTTCGTTTCAGGGCGACCCACAAGCGCTGATCGCTCACCCCAACGTCACCTCCATCGAGCAGATCAAGGAAGAGAACCTGCCGGTTTATATTGCGTCTTTTGCCCATACCACTTTCTGGCCCTGGCTGAAGGCCGAATACGGCTTCACTGACGACATGACCCGCCCGTACACCTTCAGCGTTGCGCCGTTCATGGCCGACCCCAAGATCGTCCAGCAGGGTTACCTGTCATCAGAGCCCTTTGCCATGAAGCAGGGCGGTATCGAGCCCTCGGTGTTCCTGCTGGCTGATTACGGCTATCCGGCCTACGCCACCACGATCGAAACCACTGACAAGATGATCGAGGAAAACCCCGATCTGGTGCGCCGCTTTGTGCAAGCGAGCATGGAAGGCTGGGCCAGCTACCTTGCTGATCCGGCACCCGGCAATGAACTGATCAAGAAAGAAAATCCGCAGATGACCGACGAGCAGATCGCCTACGGCATCGAAAAGATGAAGGAGCACGGCCTGGTCACCGGCGGTGATGCCGAGACCGGCGGTATCGGCGTAATGACCGATGAGCGCTGGAAGGCTTTGCACGATTTCATGCTCAAGGCTGAGCTGATCTCTGCCGACCTGGACATCCATGATGCTTACACCTTGGAATTCCTGCCTGAAGAACCGGTGCTCAATTAAGCGCGCCACTCAACTTTCTCTGTCTTCAGCCCTGAGTCTATCTATCGAGTGGGTGTGCCTGCGCCAGCAGGTCACCCCAGGAGCCACAGCATGAATGTTTCACCCATCACGCCGGGTCCATCGGCTACGACGCCGGACGCAGCCTCCGGCACCCCAGCCGATGCCGCCCAGACGAGCCGCCCGGTGCTGCAGGTCAGCGACGTCAACAAGATTTACGCCAACGGCACCGTGGCGCTCAAGGGCGCAGACCTGACCGTGCGCCAGGGCGAGTTTGTCAGCCTGCTTGGGCCTTCTGGCTGCGGCAAAAGTACTCTACTGCGGATCATGGCCGGCCTGGGCGATGTGACCAGCGGCACGGTGAACTGGTGGGAACATGACTACAACGTGATCGGCGACAAGGGCCGCAAACTGGCATTCGTGTTCCAGAACGCAACGCTGATGCCCTGGGCCCGCGTGCGCAAGAATGTGCGCCTGCCACTGGACCTGGAAGGTGATGCCAGTGCCGACATTGAAGGCCGCATCGACCGCGCACTGGAAATGGTCGGCCTCACCGGTTTTGACAATGCCTTCCCGCGCGAGCTGTCCGGCGGCATGCAGATGCGCGCCTCGATTGCGCGGGCCATGATCACCGAACCCAACCTACTGCTGATGGACGAACCCTTTGGCGCACTCGACGAGATGACCCGCAACAAGCTCAACGACGATGTACTCAAGCTCTGGCAGAAGAACGGCTGGACCATCGTCTTTGTCACCCACAGCGTTTATGAAGCGGTCTATCTGTCCAGCCGCGTGGTGGTCATGGCTGCACGGCCCGGGCGGATTGTCGAGGATATCCGTATCGACCAACCCTATCCGCGCAGTGCTGATTTTCGCGTGTCGTCCGAATTCGCCGGCTATTGCCGCCAGGTTTCCCAGGCACTCGAGCGTGCCAGCGCCATGGGTGCGTCAGCATCACAGGAGGCTCACTGATGGGCGCCCCACTGATTCAAAACGAAAACTTCGTCAAGATCGCCGCGCCTCTGGCCGTCGGCGTATTGTTTCTGCTGCTCTGGGAAGCAGCCGTGGTCGCCATGGAGGTACCGCGCTATATTCTCCCAGGCCCTTCGGCCATCTTCGATTCGCTGGTTACCGATTGGCGTGTACTGCTGGCGGCACTGATGATCACCCTGAAAGTCACCTTCATGGCCTTTGCCATCTCAGTGATACTCGGCGTGGCCGCATCGCTGTTGTTCGTGCAGAGCAAATGGATCGAGTTGAGCCTGTTCCCGTACGCAGTACTGATGCAGGTAACCCCGGTGGTGGCCATCGCGCCGCTGATCATCATCTGGATTGACGACACCACCTGGGCACTGACCGTCTGCGCGGTGATCATCGCCATTTTCCCGATCATCTCCAACACCACTCTGGGCCTGCGCAGCGTGGATCCGAATCTGCTGAGCATGTTCCGCATGTACCGCAGCAGCCGCTGGCAGGAGCTGATTCGCCTGCGCATCCCCGGCGCACTGCCGTATTTCTTCGGCGGGCTGCGCATCAGCAGCGGCCTGGCGCTGATTGGCGCGGTGGTCGCGGAGTTTGTCGCGGGTACCGGCGGGGCCAAGGCCGGGCTGGCCTACATGATCCTGCAGTCAGGCTATAACCTGCAGATTCCACGCATGTTCGCCGCACTGGCACTGATCACCCTGACCGGCATCGCGCTCTTCGCGCTGATGGTCTGGCTGTCAGACCGGGCGCTGCGCAACTGGCATGAAAGCGCTCTGAAAGTGGAGCATTGAGCATGCGCAAGGCCAGTCCTGGGCCAGCTGACTCGCAGTACGCCTGGGGTCTTGGCTATCTGCTGCTGGCAGCTACGGCGCTGGGCTGGGGGCTGAACTTTCCGATCCTCAAGCTCGGGCTGGAAAACAGCCCACCGCTGCTGTTCACCAGCCTGCGGATGCTGCTGGGCACGCTGACGATGTTTATCGTCGCCGCGGCCATGGGCATATTGCGCTGGCCTGCGCGGGGCGATTGGCCGGTGCTGTTCTCGGTCGGCGTGCTGCAAAACATGGCGTTCATCTCGCTGGTGACCATGGGATTGCAGTATCTGCCGGCTGGCCGCGCTGCGATTCTGGCTTACACCACGCCCATCTGGGTCGTACCAGCGGCTGCGCTGTTTCTGGGCGAGCGCTTTACCTTGCCCCGAGCTATCGGCGTGGGCCTGGGCATGGCCGGGCTTATGGTCATACTCAACCCGCTATCCCTGAGCTGGGATAACCCTGACGTGCTGCTCGGCGCCGGGCTGATCATGCTCGGTACGCTGGTCTGGACCGCCGGACTGATTCACGTTCGCCGTCACCATTGGCAAGGCGAAGTGCTCTCGCTGATTCCCTGGCAGCTGCTGATGTCGGTACTGGTACTCACGCCCATCGCGCTGTTGGTAGAAGACCCCGGTGAGATTATCTGGGACACCACTTTTCTCTGGCCATTGCTGTTCAGCGGCACTGTCGCCTCCGGGCTTTGCGTGGCCGCTCAGGTGGCTGCGATCAGATCCCTGCCGGCCGTCAGCATGTCGCTCAGCTCAGCTTCGGTGCCCGCCGTGGGCCTGCTGTCCGCCGCCTGGTTTTTGGGGGAACAGCCCAGCCAGACCGATATCATCGGCTTTGTGCTGATTGCCGCTGGTATTCTCGTCGTCGGGCTGGCGGATCGTCGCCAAGCCGCTCGCACCCGCGCAGCAACTGCTGGCGAATCGACCTCTTCCTGAAGCCGGTCGTCAGCCACCTGCGCGGCCTAGCGTTTCTCTCTGCACTTCACCCGTGCGACAACCGCCAACCTGCACCATTTTTGCACACTGCCTTGCCTTCTGAGCCCCAGCAAAACGGCGCCAGCGCATGGCAGCGTGCTTGCGGCCCCTGACTTGCAGGCTTTTTGCCCAGAGCGACACCGGTTGCGAAAGATGGCCCACATTTTGCTCATTCAAGTAAAAACCTGCCTAACTGGTCAGGATATTTGACCGACAGCATTACCTACCCCGGAGAGAGACACATGTTGAAGAACACGTTCAAGGTTCTGGCGATTACCCTCGCCATCGCAGGCAGCGGTCTGGCAACTGCAGCAGACAAGGTGACCTACCAGCTCGACTGGCTGCCAGGCGGTGACAAGGCGCCGGTTTACGTTGGTATCCAGCAGGGCTTCTTTGCCGATGAGGATCTGGAAGTCAGCATCGCCAGCGGCCGCGGTTCCACCGATGCCATCACCAAGATCGCCACCGGCCAAGCCGATCTGGGCAGTGCCGACATCGGCGCATTGATGGCCGCTCGCGCGCAGGAAGAGGTGCCGGTCAGCGCCATCTACATGATCTTCAACCAGGCGCCGCACGCCTTCTTCATGCTCTCAAGCAGCGACATCGAAAGCATTTCCGATATCCAGGGCAAGAAGGTGGCGACATCACCCTTCACGTCATCCAACGCATTCTTGCCGCTGGTACTCGAGGAAAACGGCATGCCAGCGGATGCGGTCACCCTGACCAAATCCGACCCCGGCGCGCTGGGCCCGATGCTGATCACCGGCAATACCGATGCGATCATCGCCTGGGTCACCAACGTGGCGCTGTTCAAGGACCAGGCCGCCAGTGCTGGCAAGGACATCCGCGTGCTGCCCTGGTCGGAAGCCGGCCTGTCGCTGTACAGCTCGGCAGTCGTCGCCAGCGACAAGTTTCTTGAGGAACGCCCCGATGTAGCCAAGCGCTTTATGAAGGCTTACGCCAAGTCGCTGGAATTCACCATGAACGATCCTGAAGCCGCAGCACAAGACCTGCATACCATGGTGCCTGAAGTGGACCCAGCGGTAGCCGTGGGCCAGATCAACGACACCAAGGTACTGGTCGACAACGAGATCAGCGAAGCCGACGGCCTGGGCACCATGACCCCTGAGCGCGTGGCCAGCACCTGGGAGTGGGTAGCCCGGGCCAATGAACTGAGCACCGACTCGCTGGACCCTGAAACCATCATCAACCGCGGCTTCATGCCGGAGTCGAAGTAATATGAGCCAGCCCACCGAGCGCGCTTTCGTTCGGATGGATGGCGTCGGTCACCGCTATGATCCGGCGCCAGACAGCCCGATGGCCGTGCGTAATATCGATCTGGAAATCCACCGTCACGAATTCGTCGCGGTGGTGGGGCCGTCCGGCTGCGGCAAGTCGACCTTGCTGCGCATGGTCTCCGGCCTGCTGCTACCCAGCGAAGGTCAGGTCAGCGTCTTTGGCAAACCGGTCAGCGGGCCACGCGACGACGTCGGCATCGTGTTCCAGAAGCCGACCCTGCTGCCCTGGCTGAACGTGCGCAAGAATGTGCTGTTCCCGCTCAAACACAAGTTCGGCCGTTATGGCCGGGCAGATGAGCAGCGCGCCAACGAGCTATTGGCGATGGCCGGCCTGGACGCCTTTGCCGAGAAAATGCCCGATGAGCTGTCCGGCGGCATGCAACAGCGGGTCGGCATCGTCCGCGCGCTGCTGCTCAATCCGGACATACTGTTGATGGACGAACCCTTCTCCGCACTGGATGCCATGACCCGTGAACAGATCGGCTTCGATCTGCTGAAGATCTGGGATGAGCAGCCCAAAACGGTACTGTTCATTACCCACTCGATTTCCGAGGCCGTGCTGCTCTCTGACCGGGTGCTGGTCATGAGCAATCGTCCTGGCAGCGTGCTCGATCTGATCGATATCGACCTGCCACGACCGCGCTCACCCGACACAATCAAACTACCCGAGTTCAGCGCGCTGACGGACCGGATCAGAAAACACATTTACGAACCGGCGGCAGCAGCCCAGCCGAGTGCAGCCTGAGGTGGCCATGCGCAAGATGATGATGAATGCCTCACCCTGGCTGTTCTTCGCCGGGCTGATTGTGCTCTGGGAAGTGGTCTGCAGGGTGTTCGCGTTGCCAGCCTATGTGCTGCCCGCACCCAGCGCGATTGGCGTCGCCTTCTTTGAAGTGGAAATGGTCCGCTGGCTGGATCACCTGTGGGCGACCTTGCGGGTGGCGTTGATGGGCTTCGCGCTCTCTATCGTGATCAGCATCCCGCTGGCCATCATCATGATGCGCTCGGAGTTGCTGTCCCGCACCCTGTACCCATTGCTGGTGGTAGTTCAGGCAACGCCGGTAGTTGCCGTGGCGCCGCTGATCATCGTGATGATGGGCTCGGACGATCCCTCACGCGTACTGATCACCTGCCTGCTGACGTTCTTCCCGCTGGTGGTGTCTACCGCCACTGGCATCAACGAAACACCGCCGGAACTGATTGAGCTGAGCCGCTCACTGGACGCACCACTGCGCCGGGAAACCTGGCAGATCCGCATTCCCTACGCCATTCCGCATATTTTCAGCGGGCTGAAGGTTGCGATCACCCTGGCGATCATCGGTGCCGTGGTCGCGGAGTTCGTCGCGGCAGAGAAGGGCCTTGGCTACTTCATCCAGTTCTCCACCTCGTTCTTCAAGATTCCCCAGGCCTTTGCCGGGTTGTTCTTCCTTGCCGCTGTCAGCCTGCTGCTGTTCAAGTCGGTGCAATGGACCCAGCAAATCTTCTTCGCCTGGAGCCTGCCGAAGAAAAAATAAACACCACCCATGAATAACAGGACCACGCTGTGAACCCAACCGAGACTGACATTGCCTTCCTGCGCCAGAGTTTTCGCCTCGCCGAAGAAGCTGGCCGCCAGGGAATCCACCCCTTCGCTGCGATCCTGGTCGATGATCAGGGCCAGGTGCTGATGGAGCAGATCAACGCCTTTCTGCCCGACAAGGACATGACCGGCCACGCCGAACGCGTACTAATGACCCGCGCCAGCACCACCTACCCGGCCGAGCTGCTGGCCCGCTGCACCATGTATACCTCCGCCGAACCCTGCGCCATGTGCGCCGGCGCCGCCTACTGGGCGGGTATTGGTCGAGTGGTTTATGGCGCCAGCGAAAAGCGCTTGAAGGAACTGACCGGCAACCACCCAGAAAACCCCACGCTCGACCTGCCATGCCGCGTCATCTTTGCCGCCGGCCAACGCAAGGTGGAAGTGGTTGGACCGCTGCTGGAAGAAGAGTCCGCGCAGATGCACGTCGGCTTCTGGTAAGGCTGGCAGGCGGGCGGTTAATCCCGTCCGCTACCTTGCGCCTTGAAGCGCGCCGGCGTCACACCCTGCCAACGGCGGAAAGCACGCACAAAGGCATTCTCATCGGAAAACCCCAACTGCTCGGCAATTTCCGCCACGCGTTTGTCCGCCTGCAAGGCATCGCAGGCAATCTGCTGCTGAACGCTTTCGCGCAGACTCTTGAACGACAACCCCTCTTCAGCCAGCTTGCGATTCAGGTGCCGGCCGCTCAATTCGAGTTGCTCCGCAATACGCTCCTTGCCCCAACGCGGGTGCGTACGCACCAGTTGCTGCACCCGCGCGCTCAAGCTGTGCTGGCCCAGCTCGGTCAGCGTCTGATCCGCCAGCCGGCGCAGGTGGTCACGCAGGGCACTGTTGGCTTGTATCTGCGGCAGCTCCAGTTGCGCGGCGGCAAAGCCCAGATGGTTGCAGGGCGCATTGAAATGGACAGGGCAGCCGAGCAACTGCTCATACTCAGCCAGCGGCGCCAAGGGCGCATGCGCAAACCAGATACCGCTGGGTTGAAAGCGCTCACCAGTGGCCCAGCGCGTCAGTTTCAACATGCTCGCCATCACCGCCTCGACCCGCTCTGATTGCCGCACCGAGAGGTGTGGTTGATAGTCGATAAACACTTGTCCGCTATGCCGATGCAGCTGAAACTCGCCACCGTCACCAATCACTGGCGCATACTCGATCAACTCTTCCAGCGCCTCGCCCAGCGTGTCGCAAGTCACCAGCAGCATGCCGACGCTATCCAGATGCCCCACCTGAATCTCCAGCCCCAAACGCAGCCCGGCCAACGGATCGCCACTGGCGGTGCAAAAGGCTTCCCACAACTCATCCTGCCAGCCCAACGGTACCCGCTCGGCGTGACGCAGGCGCTCGGTCAGACGTACGGGCAGGGCCAACCCCAGGCGCTCGGCGGCCTGCACGATGGCCTGGCCGTAGCGCGGGGTGACACTGTGTTCGGCAGAATCCGTCATGGCCTGAATTGCTGGTCCCTTGTCCCGTTTGGTGCGATACCGCCCGCAGGCGTTCGACTAGACTCAGGATCATAACCTTGCGCTGGTGTGGGGGAAATGCAGAACAACAGAGATGCTGGGAACGTTGATTGATTGCACAAAGCTCGATGAGCGTTGTTGCGGATAGCCTGGGGCGGACCGTCGATGCACAGGGAAGTGCATCGACGAGCCCCATGGATGGCTCGTAGCGTGTCCGCCCCAGGCTATCCGCAATGACGCGGAAACCTCGGAGCAGCCTCAATCAAGGTTCCAAAACGCAAAAGCAAAACAAAAACAACAAGAGGAAACACCCATGTACGCCGTCATTGGAGCTGGCCCGATGGGCCTGGCCGCCGCCCGCAATCTGCAGAAGCAGGGCATCGCCTTTACCGGATTGGAACTGCACAACGATGTAGGCGGACTGTGGGATATCGATAACCCGCACAGCACCATGTACGACACCGCACACCTGATCTCCTCCAAACGCATGACCGAATTCAGCGAATTCCCCATGCGCGACTCGGTGGCCTTCTACCCGCACCATAGCGAATTGCGCCAATACTTCCGCGACTTCGCCGAGCACTTCAACCTCAAGAACCACTACGAATTTGCCACCCGCGTCATCCGCATGGAGCCCGAAGGCAGCGGCTGGCGGCTGGTCAGCGAGTGCAACGGCGAGCAGCAATCACGGCTGTTCGATGGCGTGCTAATCGCCAACGGCACCCTGCACACGCCCAACATGCCCAAGCTGCCGGGCGAATTCGCCGGCAAGCTGATGCACTCCTCCGAGTACCGTAGCCCCTCCGTCTTCCAGGGCAAGCGTGTGCTGATCGTCGGCTGCGGCAACTCCGGTGCAGACATAGCCGTAGACGCAGTACACCACTCCGCCTCGGTGGATATCAGCCTGCGCCGTGGTTACTACTTTCTGCCCAAATTTATCAAAGGTCGGCCCATCGACACCCTCGGCGGCAAGCTCAAACTGCCGCGCCCACTCAAGCAACGCATGGACGCCGCGATGATCCGCATGATCATCGGCAAGCCCTCCGACTACGGCCTGCCCGATCCCGATTACCGCATGTATGAGTCACATCCGGTGGTCAATTCACTGGTACTGCATCACCTCGGCCACGGCGACATCAAGGCGCGCCGCGACATCCAGCAGATCGACGGCCACACCGTGACCTTCACCGACGGCGAAAGCGCCGACTATGACCTGATCCTCATGGCCACCGGGTATCTGCTCGATTACCCCTTTATCGACCGCCAGCACCTGAACTGGCCAGCCGGCCACGACGCCCCGCAGTTGTACATGAACGTCTTCCATCCGCAGTACGACAACCTGTTCATGATGGGCATGATCGAAGCCGCCGGGCTGGGGTGGGAAGGGCGCAACCAGCAGGCCAAACTGGTCGCGCTGTATATCCACGAACAACAACAGGGCAGCGCCGCAGCAAAGGCCTTCAAACAGATCAAGCAGGAGCGGGCAGGGGTCAACCTGGACGGCGGCTACGAGTACATCAAGCTCGCGCGCATGGCCTATTACGTCAACAAGCACGCCTACCTGCAGGCGCTCAAGACGCATATCGATGAACTCGAAGCGCCACCCGCCAAGCCTGCAGCAGCCAAAGCGGCCCACGCATGAGTGGCGCACTGCCGATCCAGTTCGACCCGGCGAGCCTGATTCTGCTGAACATCATCATGGCCTGCATGATGTTTGGCGTTTCATTAAGCCTGCGGCTGGAGGATTTCAAACGTATCGCGCTGGCGCCGGTCGCACCCCTGGCCGGCCTGTTCGCCCAGTTTCTGCTGCTGCCGCTGGCTACCTGCCTGTTTACCTGGGCGCTGAGGATTGATGCCGAACTGGCCTTGGGGATGATTCTGGTCGCCTCCTGCCCCGGCGGCAGCTTCTCCAACATCATGACCTGGCTGGCCAAGGGCAATGTCGCCGTGTCCGTCAGTATGACCGCCGTCTCCAGTTTGGCCGCCACCGTGCTCACACCGCTGAACTTTGCCTTTTACGGCTGGCTGAACCCGCATACCCGCGAATACCTGACGCAAATCACTCTGGAGCCAGGCGGCATTTTGCTGCTGGTGTTACTGGTATTGGCGCTGCCCCTGGTACTGGGCATGGCCACCGGCCGCAAGTTGCCCGGCCTGGTCGCGCGCAGTGAAAAGCCGCTGCGCATCGCCTCGCTGCTGGTGTTCCTGGGGTTTGTCGGCATCGCTTTTTTCAACAATTTTGGCCTGTTTATCGAGCGCTTCCACAGCTTCTTCTGGCTGGTGGTCGCGCATAATTTGCTGGCGCTGTCGCTCGGCTACGGCATGGGCTGGTTGCTGAAACTGCCGGTGCCCGACCGCCGCGCCGTGACCATGGAAGTCGGCATCCAGAACTCCGGCCTGGGCCTGGTGATTCTCTTCACTTTCTTCCCCGAAGCCGGCGGCATGATGCTGATCACCGCGTTCTGGGGCGTCTGGCATCTGGTTTCCGGCCTCACTCTTTCACAAATCTGGGCGCGTACCGCACATGACTAAACGTATTCTGATCACCGGCGCCGCCGGCTATATCGGCCATCAACTGGGCAACCGGCTGGCCGCCCATTATCACGTGATCGGCACCGACATTCGCGCGCGCGATGATCTGGCCTTCCCCGTTCAGGTACTGGATGTGCGCGATCCTGGACTGGCCAGGGTGCTTGAGGAGGAAAGCATCACCCATGTGGTGCACCTGGCTTCGATTCTCCAGGCCTCGAAGGATCGCGCGCGGGATTTCGACATCGACGTCAACGGCACGCGCAATGTGCTGGAATGCTGTATTCAGGCCGGCGTGCAGCACCTAATCGTCACCAGCTCCGGCGCCGCCTACGGCTACTACGCCGACAACCCCGAATGGATCGACGAACAGGACGCCATTCGCGGCAATCCCGAATTCGCCTACTCCGATCACAAACGGCAGATCGAAGAACTGTTGGCCAGCTACCGCCAGCAGCACCCGGAACTGAATCAACTGCTCTTCCGCCCCGGCACAGTACTGGGCAAAGACACGCGCAACCAGATTACCGACCTGTTTATGGCGCCGCGCATTTTGGCGCTCAAAGGCAGCGACTCGCCCTTTGTATTTATCTGGGATGAAGACGTTATTGGCGCCATGGAAATGGGCCTGCGCGAAGACAAAAGCGGCATCTACAACATGGCCGGCGACGGCGCACTGACCATGGCAGAAATCGCCAAACGCTTGAACAAGCCGCTGCTGACCCTGCCGGTGTGGCTGGTCAAAGCCGGCCTGCAAGTCGCCCAATGGCGCGGCAAACCCACCAGCCCGGCGCAGGTCAACTTTCTGCGCTACCGGCCAGTGCTGAGCAATCGACGGCTCAAGGAAGAATTCGGTTACCCGCTGAGCAAAACCTCGGCGGAAACCTTCGAGTATTTTGTCGAGTGCAATCGCCTCCGCAGCTAAACAAGCTGCAAGCGTCAGGATGGGATGCTCGATCAGGCAGTCAACTGGATGCCTAAAGTTTCCCAATTAACTTACCAGCAGCTCGGTCTGCTCTAATCTTGCAGCTTAAAGCTTGCAACTGGCGACCAACGGGAGCCCCCATGCGCGTAATTTTGATCACCGGCGCCGCCTCCGGCCTGGGTTGGGCCATGGCCCAACACTGGTTTGCCGCCGGCCACAGCCTGGTACTGGCGGATATAGACGAAGCTGGCCTGAGCACCAGAGCAGCCGAACTGAATGATCCGCAACGCGTACTCAGCGTCACATGCGATATCACCAGCGCCGCCGACATTCGCTTTCTGATCGACGAAACCCAGGCCCGCTTCGGCCGCCTGGACGTGCTGGTCAACAATGCCGGCATCACCCACCGCTCCCCGGCACACCAGACCAACCCAGCGGTGTTCCGCAAGGTGATGGCCGTGGACTGGCAGGGCCCGGTGGAGCTGACCCTGGCGGCGTTGTCCATGCTGCGCGAGTCCACCGGGCAGATCATCTGTATCGGCTCCATGGCCGGCTGGATGCCTGTGCCCGGGCGCGCCGCCTACTGCGCCGCCAAGTCCGCACTCACCCAATTCTTCGAAGTACTGCGCCTGGAACTGGAAGCCGACGGCATTCATATACTGATGGCCTACCCCAGCTTTCTCGATACGCCCATCGAAAACCACGCCCTGGGCAAGGATGGCAACGTCGCCAAACATCCCCGTTCCATGGTCGGCGGCATGCGCAGCGCGCAGTGGATGGCCGAGCTAATAGACACCAGCCTGCAGCAGCGCAAACGCTGGATACTGCCCGAGCCGGTATCACGCTTCGGCGCGCTGCTCTGGCGTATCGCGCCCGCGCTGTATCTGCGCCAGGTACGCAAACGCTTTGCCGGTGAGCTGCGATAAAGCATGCAGCTCACCGGCACAAAAAAACTGAGCACTGGACCCTGGTGGGAGCCGCGGCCCCGCGGCGAAACGGACCCGCGCCTTCGCGCCGCGGCCGGCGCTCCCACAAAACAGCCCGCAGAGGCGACCCAAGGTTGAAATCAGGTTACCCTATCCCGCCCATTCAGCGACCCTACAAACCGAACTCTATGCCATCCATCATGACCTCACCCAATAAACGGTTTCACCATGCTGCATGATCCCTGGATCTGGGTCGGCGCCTTTATATTATTGGCCTACACGGTTGAAGCCATCACCGGTTTCGGCAGCCTGATCATCGCCCTGTCCCTGGGTGCGTTGCTGTTGCCCCTATCGCAACTGATCCCGGTGATGATCGCGCTGAATGTGCTGATGAGCGGCTATATGGCCTGGCGCAACCGCCGGCATATTCACTGGCCGACCTTGCTCAAGCTGATACTCCCAATGATGCTCCTCGGCACCCTGGCCGGTTACGGGATGCGGCCCTGGCTCGGCGATCAATTACTCAAAGCTGCGTTCGGCATACTGGTGCTGTGGTTCTCCACCCGTGAACTCTGGCGCATGTACCACAAACATGCAGTGCACCCGCACCCGCCGTTATTGAGCCGCATACTCACCTTCGGCGCCGGCATTACCCACGGCCTGTTCGCCTCCGGTGGCGCCCTGCTGGTTTACGCCATGGCCGGCACCCACCTGGACAAAAGCCACCTGCGCGCCACCCTGCTCAGCACCTGGTTCAGCCTCAATACCTGCCTATGTTTTATCTTCCTGCTCGACGGCAGCCTGGTACCAGCCTTGCCCAGGGTGGCGAGCTTTATACCGCTGCTGGTGATCGGCGCGCTGCTGGGGGAGTTTTTGCATCATCGGCTGAATGAGCATCGTTTTCGGCAGTTTCTTTATAGCTTGCTGGTGATCTCTGGCACCTTGTTGTTGGGTAAAGCGTTGGTGGATATGTAAACAAGCGCTGCGCTAAGACTAGATTTCATCCGGCGACAACAACTTTAGCGTCCGGCTGCAAAAAGAAGGTTGGCACCCCGGAAAAAAAGTATCACTATGCCATTAACTGCCAAATTGCAGTCCCTCCCTCGGCGGCATGGATGCCCGATCTACTTATCAAGACATCCTAACCCACCTCCGTTGCTCGCTGCGATGGCTTGGTTTGGATTTGGAGATGGTGGAAGCAGGAGCAGCGCGGTTTAGCATAAAAAAACTTGCGGCGAAGGGAGATAAGAGCATGATTATTCAACAAAGTTCGCTGCGAAATAAGCGGGTGTATCGCACATTAAGATAGATCATACGATCTAATCAGTAGTGGACATCAGAACATAACACGCCTCAATCGTAGGAAGGGGAATTTATGAGCTTTGTGCCAACTCAATGTCCAAATTGCTTGAAGAGCATTCAAGTACCAACAGACATCCAGATTTCAAAATGCATGTACTGCGGCGAAGATGTATTGCCGCCGCCTCTTTCAGCGACGGCTCCGACAGTTAGTCTATCCAATCTCCTTGGCATGGCTCGAACAGCATTAGAAGCAGACAATGTTAGTGAGGCTGAATCTTATTTTAACCGGGTACTTGAGCTTGACCCTCGGAACTCCGAAGCATGGATCGGGAAAGGAAAAGCTGCTGCTTAGCAATCAAGCATCGCCAATATTCGAACTAATGAAATGGTAATTACTTTCAATAACGCTATCGGAGCTTCGGATGACGCCAGCAGAGCCTCGACAATAGATTCTTGTGTTCATGAAATGAATCATATCGTAGCGACACTTTACGGCATGGCCAATAAGCAAATGCTTGAGTTCGTCGCACTAGATAACATATGGGAGGCATACATTTCTCAGGTGGCGCAACTGCTCGAAGGTCTTGAAGCAGCGCTAGCTTGGGATCCGAACAATCAGACTACGCTCGAAAACATTGTTCACCTCTGCAAAGACAATATCGAGGGTGTCACGTACCGAGACCCCTATGACAATAATTTGCCTAAAGCTTGGGCGCTATCGCCAACTTATGAGCAGATGCTCCGCACGAGGCTTGAAGCCGCGTCTGACAAGTTAAAATCAATCAACCCAGCCTATGCCGCTCCCGCGATTGAAAAGAAAAAGGCAGATGCGTGTTTTGTAGTTACCGCGACAATGGGGGACGAGAGCCATCCGACTGTTACGCTTTTACGGCAGTTCCGATCAGAAATCTTGGCCGGCACAGTGATTGGTGAGCAGTTTATCAACTGGTACTATAAAAATGGCCCAACGCTAGCCGAAGTAATTAAGTCGAGTTATTATCGAAGAGCAATCAGTTACTTGCTTCTTGTCGTACCCGCCGCATTCATTGCGTCGATAGTGCTACTGATTCGGCGTAAGTGATATTGGATAAATGCGGTCAGCTCAGATGAGCATTAATTCTCTTTGGCGTGAGAGCCTGGATTGGACTTGTGCTTGGCTCTCCGCCATCATTACAAGCGTTACACTTATTGTACGAGTTTGGAATGTATACTTTGAAAATAAATAAAATCCTAGGAATATTTTTAGGCTTATTTTTTGTCGTTGGTTGTAATTCTGAGGGCCATTACACCATTAAAGAAGCCTTGGAAGAACATTACATAGGAGTCGCGCCACTATGTGTTAGAATGGGGGAGTTCGCTGAAACCGTTTTGGCGTCAAAAAAAAGGGGGCATCCGTACAGATTAGCGCGAAGAGTGCCCGATGAGGATGCCGGCAGAGCTATAGTCGAAGACGTCTACAACAACAGCGACAAAAATTTAGTAAATTACCATGAAATTGTTTTCCAAGCATGTATGGGAAACCGTGACTATTAGAGAGGTAACTGGCGGTAACTGGCGTCAGATGAAAATTAACTCCTAGATATCACCCAGGAAAAGCCAAATGCTTTCCCATATCGTTATCAGCTTCACCGATTTTGATCGGGCTATGGCTTTCTATTCACCGCTGATGGAAGCCTTGGGGATTGATGCGCGATTTGTGGAGGCTGACCATCCTTGGGCGGGCTGGCAATCCTCTCCCGATCCCAGGCCATTGTTTGTTATCCAACGCCCTTACAACCAGCAGCCTCATCATCCGGGCAACGGTCAAATGACCGCGTTCCTGGCCAGCACTCGCGAAATCGTGGATCGTGCACATGCTATCGCACTGGCGAACGGCGGCGCATGCGATGGAGAGCCAGGGCTTCGGCCTGAATATCATGCTGACTACTACGGCGCTTACTTCCGCGATCCGGATGGCAACAAGTTCTGCGTCGCTTGCCATCAGTCGGAGTGACGAGCTTGTGAGGTATTTCGACGATATTCTGGTGGGCGAAGTGCTGATGCTTGGCCCACGGCAAATCACCGAGGAGGACTCATTGCGGTTCTGCAATGAATTTGATCGCCTTCCGGTACACCTTGATCACGCGCATGCTAGGAACTCGATGTATGGCCAACTGATCGCTAGCGGTCTGCATACGCTCTCGCTAACCGCTTCCATTGTTGTTGACGGCTTTCTGGTCGGCACATCCATGACCGGGGCATCAGGGATGGAAAGCGTTCGATGGCATCGCCCGGTTACCCTTCCTAACGTGCTAAGCGTAAGGGTGTCCGTGCTGGAAATACATCCGCCAAAGCCGGGCAAGAGCTACGGTGTGGTCAGATGCAGACTTGAGACTTTGGCGCAGGATGACGAACTTGTTATGACCGCGACAGTTGACTATCTGTTGGGGATAAAACCAACCTGAATGCGTGATAGGTCGCAAGTCGCTGCCGATTGAAACTATAGCACCAAGTGCTACACTTGATACCAACAAGGACGGGTATGCAAGTATTTAAAAACAAGGCCTTCAGCAAATGGGCCCTTAAGGAAGGGCTCGGAGACGAGGTGTTGCTGGCGGCGATCGACGAGATCAACCAAGGCTTGGTAGATGCTGACTTGGGCGGCCAGGTGTTCAAGAAGCGGGTGGCGGTCGGTGGCCGTGGCAAGAGCGGAGGCTTCCGTACTCTGCTGGCCTACCGGGCTGCAGATAAGGCCTTCTTCGTCTACGGCTTTGCCAAGAACGCCAGGGCTAACATCAGCAACAAGGAACTCAAAGCCCTCAAAATGTATGCTAATACCTTACTGAGTTACAGCAGGGTCGAGTTGAACAAAGCCGTCAAAGGCGGCGCATTGATCGAGGTTGTAAACGATGGATAAATCAATCTTGGAAGCCATCCACGAGGGTGCCAAAGATTTGCACGAAGCAGGCGTGATGAATGACGTCACTCTGCGCGAGTTCGATGCGCTGTGTTTACCGCCAGTGAAAACCTACACTCCTGAACAAATCAAAAGCATTCGGCAGAAAACCCGCGCCAGCCAGACGGTGTTCGCCGCATACCTCAATACCAGCCCCTCCACTGTGCAGAAATGGGAGGTCGGCGGCAAAAAACCTAATGGTCCGTCATTGAAGCTGCTGAACCTGGTGGATAAGAAAGGCCTGGAAGCTCTTATTTAAATCATTCTGTAAAAGCTCTGCGCCGGTGCATGCTGATTTTCCCCTTCAACAGGATAGATGCAATGAACGATAGAACCGCCATCATCCTCGGAGCCTCCGGCTCAGTCGGACAAGCACTGCTTGGCGAACTATTGCGCTGCGACGCTTTTAGCCAAATCATCGCCTTGACCCGTCAGCCTCTCAACGCGTCAACTGATGCGAGAGTGAAACAACGGCTAGTACTCGATATGACCCCAGCCAACCTAGAGCAAGCCGCAGTTGAAGCACTGACGGAGTGCTACAACGAAGCGGTGGGTTTCAGCGTGCTGGGCGTGGGCGCGGGTACGGCGAAGCTGTCCCTGGCGCAGCACCGCGCTGTAGACGTTGAGCTTAACGCGGCTTTTGCGCGGGGTTTGAAAGCCTCCGGCAAGGTGCAGCATTTTGCCTTTATGTCGGCCATAGGGGCGAATATCAAAGCCACAACCAGCGGCTCTGGCGCGCCGGGGTTGCCGCGTTATGCGCGCGTCAAGGGCGAGGCGGAAGCGGCGGTATTGGATCAGGGTCCGGCAGTGGTAAGTATTTTTCGGCCAGCGATGATTATTGGCTCGCGGCATACGCCGCCCTTGTTGTCTTCGGCTCTGTCTCTTTTCACCCCATTGATGCCGGCCAAGTATCGCTCCATCCGCACCACCGAGATCGCCCAGGCGATGGTCGCGGCTGCGCTGCAGGCGCCGGAGAAGAGTGCGATATATAGCTACCCGGAGATGATGGAGCTGATCAACGCCGTCTGTACGTAGAAAAAGTTTTCGTCACGGAAACTACGCAAACCTCAGCCGTGCGATGATTTGCATCATCGTCGCTTAGCTACCCGCAGCGGCCACTTCCCGATGCCGCCAGGGCATCACTAGTTCAAAGCATATCGAGCGTACATGGAAATCTCATTCGAGCTGATCGGGTTGCTGTTTGCTGTGGCGGTCTTAGCGGGAACTATTGATACGCTGGCGGGGGGCGGCGGGCTAATTACTATTCCGGCGTTGATGCTCTCGGGCATGTCGCCGATCAATGCGCTGGGCACCAACAAATTGCAGGGCTGCCTGGGTACTGGCACGGCCACCGTGCTGCTATTGAGAAAATCCAAGATCCGCCTGCGGCATATTCGTCCGCTGGTGATCGGCGCTTTTCTGGGCTCGGCGCTGGGTACGGTGGCAGTGCATTTCGTGAATCAGAAATACCTGACGCTGGCCGTGCCGCTGGTGCTGACCTTTATCGCGGTCTACTTCATTCTGTACAAACCCGGCAAAGCCGCAAACCTGGGCACCAAGGTCAGTGGCAAAACCTTTACCTACGCGGTGATTCCCGGCATCGGTTTTTATGACGGCATGTTCGGGCCGGGCACGGGGTCTTTTTTCACCCTGGCCAATGTGATGCTGCGCAGGGCCAAGCTGATTGCCGCCACGGCCACCGCAAAACCGCTGAATTTCGCCACCAACTTTTCATCGCTGATCGTCTTTACCCTCTACGGCAATGTGGTCTGGCAGGTGGGGTTGGTGATGATGGTCGGGCAATTTATCGGCGCCTGGACCGGCGTGCACTTTCTCTACAAGATCGACCCCAATAAACTGCGCCTGCTGGTGGTGGTCATGTGCGTGGTAATGCTTGGCAAATACCTTGAGTCCAGTGGCTGGATCAAACTCGACTGGTAATAAAAAAGGGCGTTCAACTCGGCGACTACAAAAAGCCTTCACCCGCGAATTGACTGCAGGCAAGATGAGCGTTGATCAAACTCTTAAGGAAGAGAAGTGCGCATGACTCAGGAAAATCAGAACCCGATCGCCATTTACGAAGGCCCTGATCAAGCGGTCGAAGTACGGCTGGATACCGGTCAAGACACGGTATGGCTGAGCCAGCGGCAGATGGCTGACCTGTTCGGCAAGGACGTACGCACGGTCAATGAGCACGTACAGAATGTTTACGCTGAACACGAACTGTCGCGAGATGCAACTATCCGGGATTTCCGGATAGTTCGGCAGGAAGGCAATCGGCAGGTTACTCGGACGATTGAACACTACAACCTAGATGTCATTATCTCTGTTGGCTATCGGGTCAACTCTCAACAGGGTACTCGCTTTCGCCAATGGGCCACCCGCATCCTGCGTGAGCACCTGACCCAGGGCTGGACCCTGAACCACCAGCGCTTTGAAGCCAATGCTCGCGAACTGGAAGCCGCACTGGCGCTGGTTCGCAAAGCCGCACAAAGCCCCGAACTGGATGGCCGCAGTGGGCGCGGCCTGGTAGATATCGTGAGCCGTTATGCGCAGACTTTCCTGCTGCTGCAACGCTACGACGAAGGTCTATTGACCGACCCCGAAGCGCAGCCCGGCGGCACGCTACCAACGCTCCGCGAGGCCCGAACGGCGCTGGACAACCTGAAAGCCGAGCTTATGAACCGTAAAGAAGCTACCGAGCTTTTCGCACGTGACCGTGACGAAGGTCTGGCATCGCTGTTAGGGAATCTGGATCAGACCATTTTCGGTGAGCCGGCCTACCCCAGCGTGGAATCCAAAGCCGCGCACTTGTTGTACTTCGTCATCAAGAACCATCCGTTTTCCGATGGTAACAAGCGCAGCGCAGCCTTTCTGTTTGTGGACTTCCTGCACCGCAATAGCCGCTTACTCAGTGAGAGCGGCGAGCCGGTTATAAACGATGTCGGCCTGGCCGCCTTGACCTTGCTGGTCGCCGAGTCAGATCCGGCCAACAAGGAGACCATGATTCGGCTGATAATGAATATGCTGGCCCAGGCAACTGTCAGCCGAGCTTCTTGATCGGTTTTGATTAGGGCGTCTGGGTTGAATCCAAACGCCCTTTTTGTTTCCGATAACGCTCAGCTCAGTGCTGGGTAATCGGTATAGCCTTTGGCACCACCACCGTACAGGGTGCTGGCGTCCAGCTTGTTCCACTCGGCGCCGGAAGCAATGCGCGCGACCAGATCCGGGTTGGCAATATAGCCACGGCCGAAGGCGATCAGATCGGCGTCGCCACTAGCCAAGGTTCGCGCGGCGGACTCGGGGGTGTGGCCACCACAATGAATCATGGTGCCGGGGTAGACCTTGCGCAGTTGCTGGTACAGCTCATCAAAACCTTCATAGGTACCGCCGGCCCAGTCCGGCTTGTTGACGTGCACATAGGCCAGCTTTCTGCTTTTCAGTTGCTCCAGCAGGTAGCTGAAGGTTTCCAGCGGGTTGGCGTCGTCCACGTCGTTGAAGGTGCCCATGGGCGACAGGCGCAAGCCTACACGGCCGCTGTTGCCAGCTTCGGCAATCACCGCGTCCAGTACTTCCAGCACCAGACGTGCGCGGTTTTCCAGGCTACCGCCATAGTTGTCGGTGCGCTGGTTGCTGTTGGAGCACAGGAACTGGTCGAGCAGGTAGCCGTTGGCAGCGTGGACCTCAACGCCATCAAAACCGGCTTCCATCGCGTTGGCGGTGCCGCTGCGGTAAGACTCGATCACGCCGGCGATTTCGCTGGTTTCCAGCGCGCGGGGCATGGCTGTGCGTTCCTTGTGCGGCGTGCCATCGGGGTCGACGACGAAGCAGTCGGCCTGGGCCTGAATCGCCGAGGGCGCGACCGGGTCTGCGCCGTTGGGCTGCAACAGCGGATGCGAGATACGGCCCACGTGCCACAGCTGCATGAATATGCGTCCACCGGCGTCGTGCACCTTAGCGGTCACACCCATCCAGCCCTCAACCTGCTCGTCGCTGTGGATGCCCGGCGTCCAGGCGTAACCCTGGCCCTCGGGGCAGACCTGGGTCGCTTCGCTGATGATCAACCCGGCATTGGCGCGCTGGGCATAGTACTCGGCATTCAACGGGCCCGGCACATTGCCGGGCTGCAGGGCGCGCTGACGGGTCAGCGGGGCCATGACGATGCGATTGGGCAGTTCGAGGCTGCCGAGCTGAATGGGCTCGAGCAAAAGATTCTTGGACATGCAGTAACTCCGGTGTGGATAGTGCGGCTTATCATATCAATACTGTTGGGCTGGGCCTTAGCTGATGTAAGACTGGATATGAAAATTTCCGTTGGTAGCTTGGCAATGTGGTTGGATGCGCGCTAGCGTTGTCTCCTCAAGGGATTGCAGAGTAGCGACATGACGCATGAACTGAACTTCAACATCACGGTGAACGGCGCCATCACCGAGGCAGTACGAGGCCACGGGTTCAACGAGTTTCAAGCCTTCGCGGAATATATACATAACCTGCCCTACGGCAGACCTGATTGTGCGCAAGACATTCTGGCCGTCCTCAAAGAGGGTCGCGGAACCTGCAGCGTCAAACACCGACTGCTGGCAGCAGTGGCAGACGAGTGTGGCCACCCCGAGGTGGAATTAGTGGTCGGTCTGTACGCCATGTCTGAACAAAATACACCCGGTGTCGGTACAACACTGAAGGCCGCCGGATTTGCGTGGATTCCGGAGGCTCATTGTTATCTTCAGGTCCGGGATCGGCGCTACGACTTTACCGGCCTGACAAGCGGCACTGATTCGCCCTTCGATGCATTGCTTTCAGAGCACCCAGCGCACTGGCTGGATTTGCCCGACCAAAAGTCGCGCTTGCATCAACAGGCTATGGCGCTCTGGGCGACGGGTAATGCACTGGCGTTTGACGACGCCTGGCGGTTACGCGAGGCCTGCATCCAGGCGTTGGCTGACCGCAGCAAATCGAAAACCCACGCCTAGCAACATGTTTCAGAAGGGACCCAACAATATGGACAGCTCACTTAGCATCAGGCCGTTGCAGCACCAGGATTTGGAGTCTGCGGCAGAGGTTCATCGCCTGGCTTTTATTCGCCAGATACGCTCACTCGACTGGCTTCGTAGCAATCTGAATGCGCAGCCCAAAACCTTTTGTTATGCCGCCATGCTCAAGGAGCAATGTGTCGGCTATATCATCTGGACGCAAAAGGCCGGATTCAGGCCCGAAGTGGTATTGGAGCTTGAACAGATTGCGGTCAGACCTGACCAGCAAGGCAAAGGAACAGGCACAGCGCTGATCACCAGCACCTTGCCCGCCGTGGTCAGCCTGCTGGCCGAGCACGGGTCCACTCTGAAACATATCATGGTCACTACCCGAGCCGACAACCACGCACAGGCGCTGTACAAACGGTTGCTTGGCGCAGAGGTCGAGGCAACTCTGTCGGGGCTGTATTCCGCCGACGAGGTCATTATGATTGCCCGGCATGTGTAGATGATTGAGCTGACCCGCTCAATTGGCCCGCTATAGCTGGACCTGATACCGAGTACTCCGCCCGCCGCCCGGCAAGCGCTCCAGACATTCCTTGTCCAACAGGTCAGTCAGGTGCCGCGTGGCGGTCGCCTTGGAGACTTTTGCCACTGCCTGATACTGGGCCGCACTGATCCCGTTCTCGAAGCCATTCTCTCCACCATCCAGCAAGCGGTTGAGCACCTTGATCTGTTCGGATAGCAGGCCGTCGGCGCGATGCGATTGCCAGAAACGTGTCTTGGCCAGCACGCGATCAATGCGCAGCAACGCCTGCTCAAGACTGTTCAGCAGAGTAGTGAGAAACCATTCCAGCCAGGCGGTGATGTCCATCCCGCCTTTCTGACTGGATTCAAGAATGCGGTAATAGCCTGAGCGGTCTTCCAGAATACTGGCCGACATGGCGTAGAAGCGAATTGCCTGGCCATCGCTCTGGGCCAACGCCATATCGGTAAGCGCGCGCGTCAGGCGGCCGTTGCCGTCATCAAACGGGTGCAGGGTGATAAACCAGAAGTGCGCGATACCCGCGCGAAGCCAGGGGTCCAGTCCGGAGTCGCTACGGCTGCGTTCAAACCACTGCAGAAATTCTTCCACTGCCGGCTCCAGATCAGCACGTGGCGGTGCCTGGAAATGCACTATCGGCCGGTCCAGCCGACCCGACACTACCTGCATGGGCTCATGGCCGCGCAACTCGCCCACGCGGACGCGCTCAAGCAATGGAAAATCATCATCGGGGAAAAACCTGGAATGCCAGGCGCAGAGGCGGTCCAGCGTCAGCGCCTGACCGGCGTTGCCGGTCGCATCCAATAGCAGCTCCGCATAGCCTTCACTGCGGGGATTGGGCTTGCCATCAGCGCTCAACCCCAGGCGCCGCGCCAGCGATGAGCGCACCGACCCGACATTCAGGGTTTCACCCTCGATAGCCGAAGAGGCCAGTATGTTTTGCAGCAGCGCATCCAGACTGCTGCGCGCCTCGGTATCCGCATCCACCACACCGGCCATACCCAGCAATCGCCCTTGCACCTGAGTACAGGCGCGCACCAGCGTGGCAAGGCGCTCGGCTTGCCAGGTAAAGTGTGGCCATTCGGCTTGTTGCCAGATCCAGACGGGGCTGTGCATAGGGTGATCTCTGAGGCTATGAGCCGAATATAGCATCTATTCGGCTCATAATGTGAGCCGAATAGCATGTGCAATCGACTCACCGGCTTCCGTGAAATAACCTTTCCCTTTGCTCTCGCGGACAACACCCGCATGAATCGGAAGAGCCCTGGCTGCATGATATTCTCCAGGCCGGAACGCCGATCAAGACTGGTCGGGTTTGGGTGCGATAATCACCCGAGACTTTCTATTGCCACCAAAGCAGGAACGCGCCCATGCCAGAAGCTCCCTTGAAAACCCTCTCGGATCGGGTCAGCGATGCCCATGCCCGCATTCAGGCAGCGCATGAACATATCAACCCGGTAGTGGAAGTGCGCCAAGGCATGCGCGATAGCGGCATACCCGCCGACGTGATCACCCTCGACTGCCTGCGCACGCAACGGCGCATCAACCTGGTTCTGCATGATCAGCAACCAGGTACGGTGCTCTACCAGTTCGTTACGCGTGAAGAAGAAGTGAGCGGCGAGTTTAAACAGATAGATCTGACAGCGCTGAGCAGCGACACCCTGTTTGACTGGATGCAGGATTATTTCGGCTGAACCCTCACTAGGGCAGGATCATATCTAGGTACCTGTCTCGCTCAAAATCATCCAAATAGATAATGGTGCACTTCGGTCCAGAGACCGCCATCGGGAGGCGAGCGGCAGATACGGCGGCGGGCCGGCGCTAGATGTCGGGTAGCCGCGGCATGCATTATCTGCTGACCCAAACACTCAACGCTTCAACAACATGCTCAGGGAAGATTCGCTCTTGCTCCAGCCTTGTCTTGCCGAATTTACCCGCCCGCAGTTGATGAAATAACTGACGTTCATCCACCTTGAGCTCTGTTGGTTCAAACCACACCGACAGCGGCTCATCTACCATCCGATTCTGGTAACTCAGAAGCGTGGATTCGTTCATCATCAGCGCATCGATCGAAGGCAACCTGCGCCTGGCGTCAGCTAAAATGCACAGACCCTCTGAGTCGATATCACCCCAATAACCTACGCGTTTTTGCTCCAGCCACTTGGCACTCAGCCACGAAATGTTCTTGCCACCGCCAAATACAGCAATGGTGTCGTTCAGCGGCGGCAGGGCAAGGCCTGACTGTACATTTTCAACCACCAACACCTGGCGAGCCGGGAGCTCAAAACGCAGCAGGGTATCAGTTGCCAACTGCAGCAGAGGTATACCGCCCAAAGCCTGTCGGCTGCGTTCGCACAATGGTCTGACCCATAGCCAACCTCTGGGATTCGCCTGGCAGTTCAGCCAGGCCAACAACCCGCCAGACGCCAGAACTTCACCTGCATACAACACATTCGCTATCTGTTCGATCAGGGGGTAGTTCTGCTCAACAAATTTGGTATCCACATGGCTCACCGGTAGCGCACGCAGAAATCCGCCGCCACCCATCCTAGGTTGCAATTGGGGTATCAGGCTGAGCAGCAGCTCCATATCCAGATCGCTATAGCGCTCAAGCTCTTCCAGGTAATCAATCAGCAGATTGAAGAGCGCGCGTTGCAGGGCTGCACCCTGGGCAAAGGGCTGAGCAAGAACTTGGCTGATACGTGCCTGCCAATGCTGCAGCGTGTGCTGTTCAGCTTCCCCGAGGGCTTTAGCCAAGGCGGCGACGTCAGCCACCACCAGGCTTACCGGTACCTTTTGTTCTGCAAGATTGCGGTAGCTGATCGTCTTCCAGCGCACACATGAGGCATAGGGGTAATCTCGCCAGGCATCGACAAAACGCCGAAAATGCCCGAGATCACTCAGCGCATTCGACCCTTGCGGCGGCTTGAGCTTGACCTCCATGGTGGGCAGCTCAATGCCTTTCAGTCGCTGCTTCAGGCGCCTGCGATTACTCCATTCCCTGGTCCTGAGCTGCTGCAGCGCCGCGTCGGGCAACATTCCCCATGCAGGATCATTCATTAAGCTGTACGCCCAGCTCAGCAGCCTCGCTCATCACTGAAGCCTGCCTGCTGGCCTTGAGTTGTTGATCGATCTCTTCCCAGGTTAGCTCACACAAATGACTTTCATGGCTATCGGGGTTGCGCTCGGCAATCAACAGGGAGCGGGCGGACTCTCTGGCCAGATTGAGGTTTTTATACGGGGTAATCAGGTTGACGTGGATATGCAGCTCCTTGAACACCCGCAGGACCCGGCGACTGACCGACTCCGCCGTATTGGAGAAAGCCTCATCCAGGAAAACCGTGCAGTACACTGGTCGGTCATAGCCATCCGGTGTCAGAACATAGGCCAGGCTTGCCGCCACCACCATGCCCGCGAAGGACTCCTTCTCGCCCCCGGATTTGCCACTCGAGGAGTTCAGTACGTCTCGCACCTCCAGGGTGCTGGAGTCCACCTCTTCAGCATAGAAGGTCATCTGATAGCGCGGATCGAGCAGGCGCATGCTCTCCATCGAACTGGCCGTGCCGGTAGCACTGGCCTTGTCGAGTATGGCTACTACCTCTGAGAGGGTCTGGAATCGCCGCTCATGATCATCGCTGGTGACCTGACTCAGCACCGAGCGCAGCTTGCGCTCGAAGTCCTGCACATGCGGGTAGTTTTCCCGCCGGGAGCCCAGCTTGAGATGACTGCCGACCTTGAACTCGGTGCGGCGTAGCACACCGTTGATCGTATCAATGCGCTCGAGAATATCGTCACGCTCGGCGTCCAGCTTGGTCTTGATGCGCGCCAACGACTGGGTAGCATGTTTATTCAGGCGCTCGCGGAATTGCTCAACCAGCGCGGGCAAGCCCTCGCGCTCCAGCTCTTGCAAGTGTGCAAGAAAGTCATCCAGCGCCGCCAGCCCCACGGGCCAATCGACGACTATCGGCAGCCACTGATCCTTGCCGCGGAACGAGCCCATGATGCCATTGGCAGTGTTTTCCGCCGTGCCTTTGCGTGACTGTTGCTTGCCAATCAGCTCATCCAGCTCTCTGGCTACCTGCGCCTGGTGCTCGGTGTGCTCCAGGCTGACGTTGCCAACGCGCTGGGCCAGCAGGGTACGGCACTCATCGGTGAGCCCCTGCTGCGCAAGCGTCGCAGCGGCAGTATAGGCATTCTGCTCAATATCCAGCTGGTTCTGTAAAGCGCCCTGATCTTTCTGCAACTGGCCCTGTTCGGTACGCAAGGCCTCAAGCGCCTGTTTGGCCTGACTCCAGCGTTCTCTGGCCAACGCCAGATCTCCCTCCGAGGATTCCAGTTGTTGCAGGTCCGCCTTCAGTGAATCATGCCTGGCTTGCCAATAGGGCGCATCGATATCTTCCCAGCGGCAGGCTGCCACACGCTCCAGCACGGCCTTGCGGGTAGTCACCTCTTCCATGGCCTGGCGAGCACTGTTGACCTCGCGCCATTGCTCTTCGACCCTGCTTTCCAGCGCTGTCTTCTCTGAATTCAACAGCGCCAGCCGCGTGGTATTGGAGAAACCCAGGCACCAACGACGGCGATCATCAATCCGGGTCTGGTCCTTCTTCTCGAAACGACCGTTCTCCAGATGCACCAAGCCTTCACGGGTCATGGAAAAGGGCGTTGCATCCAGCATGTCGGTGCCATCAACACATTGCAGATCAAAACGACTCAAATGATGTTTGAGCCAGTCCCGCCAGGGGTGCTGACGCCAGACCAGTTTGCGCAGAAAGCCGTTGCTCAGAAACTCAGGGGCAGCCGTTTTGCCCTGTGCATTGCGGACGACCTGCACCCGTACATGCAACCCGGTATGGCGGGCATTCACCCAGCGAGTGACCATCGAATAACCATCGGCTGGCACCAGCAAGGTGGTGCGATGGCCGCCCAGGGCACGCTCAATGGCGCCTTGCCAAGGCGTTTCATCTTCCTTCACATCCAGCAGTTCACCAATAAACATCACCTGCTCGGGCGGCAAAGTCAACGCCTCAACCAACTCGTCGCGCAAGCGCTGGTAGGCCGGGTCAATGTTGGAGTTTGGCCGGGCTTCAATCTCCTTGATCTGCTCGATGGTCGTAGCGAGATCCTGTTTTGACTGGCTCCAACGGCCGCTGATTTCACCAAAACTATCCTGGCTCGCCTCCTTGCTGTGCTCGATATCCTGCAAGGACGCCTGGGCGGCCCGTTGGTTCTCCAGAAAAACCGCTTCTTGCAGCGTATCTGCCAGCCCGAGCGAACGCACATCCTGCTGATAGCTTGAGGATTTGCGCACCAGCTCACCGAGTTTCTCTGCAGCATGGGCAATGTCTTTTTTCAGCGACTCTACCTGATTGCCACCCTGTTGCAGGTACTCTTCGTGGCGGCGCTCAACCAGCTCGGAGCTGTCCGCCACCTTGCGCTGCACATCCTTGAGCTGCAGTTCGAGCTTTTCCAGATTCTTGTTGATCTGTTTGATTCGCGCTGCCCGCAGGCCCGCCTGAACCTCCGCGAAGTAAATGCGCAGATGGTCTTTTTCCAGTTGCAAGGTATGCAGCGCGTCACTGGCCGCCAGAATATCGGCGGCCAGCGAGGGCAGGCGCTGCAGGTGCTCTACCTGAGCACGGGCATCACTCAACCTGTCATGGATGGCCACCAGATCGGCAAACTCATCAACAACCTTTTTGACGTCCTCCTTCACTGAACTCGGTTCCAGCACCAGTTCACGGATCAGTTTGGTCAGATCGTCAATTTTCTTCAGTCCCAACGCTCGAGACAGAAGAGCAGGGGCGTTGCGGTTGTCCATGTGCAGCAGGGTGCGATACAGCTCCTGATAATCAGTGAAATTGTCATCGCAACAGGTAATGCGCGGATCATCACGCAGCCACTGTTTCAGGCTTCTGGCATTGCCCTCGCCAAAGGCATCGAGCATCTGCTTGAGCGGTAGATTGCGCTTGGCGACCACATAAATGCGGTTCACATCGCTAAGCGCATTGGATGCCTGAGTAGTCCAGAACAGTGCGGCCAGGGTAATTTCCGAGCCATCATCGGCCCGGTAGAGCGCGCTCAACCCGGTGACCACAGCCTTTTCGCGTTTGCTTTTGACACGGGTGCCCGAACCGTCGTGCGAGGAGCCAAAGCTACCGCGCATATAGGACAGCAAGGAGCGGTCGGCACGGTCACCCTGCGCCGCAGCAACGTTAAAAGTGGCCTTACCCGCAGGCAGCAATAGCGCCATCAGCCCGTCGATATAAGTCGACTTGCCCGCCCCGTTATCACCGGTAATCAGGGTGCCAAAAGGGTCGATGCTGGCTGAATGCAGGCCGTCGAAGGAGCCCCAGTTGAACACCGTGAGTTCGGCCAGGCGTATTTGCCCCTGCTGGAACAGGGTGTCAGCAAACTGCTGGCTGCCCGCGATCATGGGTTACCTCCGAGCAAATCGCCCTGATCGTTACCACGGATTTTCTCTGGCGCGGCCTCGGGTACCTTCTCCAACAGCCGGGATTCAACCGGAATCTGCTCTTCGCGGGCCAAACGCAGATAGTCCTCCAGCATGGATTCCAGGAAGGCAGCGTCCACCACATAGCGAATAATCGGGGTGATTTCATAGCGGTCATCCGAACCACGTAAAGCTGATAGCAGTTTCTTGCTGATCAGTCTCTGGATTGCTGCATTGAGTTTTTTGCGGTCTGCCTTGGCATGATTGGTCAGTGGCAGAAAGGGCGTCAGGTACGACTCAAGACGCTCCACATCCACGGTCACCTTTTGCTCCCCGGCCGATTCGCGCTCCTGATAATGGCGCCGCAGCACCAGCAGCAACAGTGTGTCGTACAGGGACAGGGTGCGCTTGGAGATCAGCGAAACAAACTCGTCATCGCCCTCTGTTGATGTTTCCGTGTCTGCCTCGGTTCCCGCTGCGTCCTCCTGCTCATAGCGACCAACAAAGGCAACACCGGCTTTTTCATCCAGTACCAGGCGCAGATAGACGTCGGCCAGATGCCGTCGCAACTGGGTTTGGTAGCGAACCAGGGACTGATACAGTTTGGGTTTCTGCGTGGCGATGATGGCGCCCTGGCGCATCAGATAGACCAATACCCGGCGGGCCTCATGGGGCATCTCAGCGCCTTCATCGGTCTCGCTGTCCGTTGCGCTCTGCGGTTCTTCAGCCAGCTCAGGCGTGGCATCTTCGGGCGCTCCCGATTCAGCACCCTGCACCGGCTCTCCTTCCACCGCATCGCTGCCGCGGACCATATCAAAGAAGCTTCCCGATCCGAGATCCTGCCCGTCCTGATCGTCTTTATTCTCGGTCATATCAGTTCCTAAAGTACCAACTCATCAAGATTCTCCGGAAACAGCTCGGCGCTCAACAACAGGGCTGGCACCGTGGCGTGCAAGTGCACGCCACCCTTGTCGCCAATACTCACCTGCTCGGTGTGATCCAGCTGTGCCGCTTTCACCGCTTTGGCCACGCGCACATAGGCTACCAGTTCTTCCAGGCCTGCCTGCACCGGATGCTCCTGCAGCAGGCCCGAAATAGTCAACGGCCCCTTGCTGCACAATGTCACGTAGGACTTGTGTGCCACCTCCCGGACCCTGACCGACTCCAGACTTTGCAGTATCTGCTCGCTGGGTTCGCGGGCATTTTCCTGTTGCTGAACACCGCGGGTATCGAGTTTTTCGTCCGGGCTTTTCAACCGCATGCTGTCTGGGGAAGACAGCTCCAGCGGCCCGACCGGCAGATCCAGGCCGGTTTCCGCACGCAAATCGCAGCCCCCATCACGCAGGGCGATTGCGACCTTTTCCAGCTTGGCGAGAAGCTGATCCACCGCACGGTTCTCGTTCGCCGCGCCGCTTTCAATATAGGCGCGCAGGCCCTCTTCAGTGCGGCGCCGGACCTGGAATACCCGCTCGCTTTCACGGCTCAATTCGCGCATCAATTGCGCCAGAAACTGATGCTGCGCGGTCGTCAGTTGCTGGGCGATGGGGCGACTGAGGATACTGCGCAACTGATCGCTCAGTTCCGTATAGCGATTCTGATCACAAAGCAACTGGAAAAAGCCTTCAAAGGCGCTGCCCGCATCGGTTGAGGCCAGAATCGCCTCGCGCTGCATGACCGACAAGAGTACTTCTCCACGGGTTGTACCGCCTTCGATCAGCTGCACGCGCAGGTCCTTGTCCAACTGGCGGATCTCATCTTCCACCCGTCGAAAGTCTCCGGTCAGCACCGAGGCAAGCTGATAGATCTCGCGTATCCGCTCGCGTTGCTGCTGCTCCCCCAGCTCCCTGACTACCCCAGCCTTGAGCTCGTCAATCTCGCGTTGCAACTCGGCCTTGCGGTATTCCAGCAGGGTGACGCGCTCATCCACATTCGGGCTGATGGCCACGGCCAGATCACGCACGGCTTCCTGCACGATGCGCAAGTGTGACGCCGTGGTGCCGGTACTGTGCTCATCCAGCGCGCGACAGAAGCGCAGCGCCCGCTCGCAGGCATCTGTTTTACTCAGCTTGTCGTCCAGTTCACGCAACCAACCGGCACTGATCCACTGGTTCAGATAAGTGCCAGCCATGGTTTCGGTTTCCCAGATGCCCAGCTCACGCAACCGCTCAATTTCCGCATCCAGTCGCACGCGGGCACGGCTGAAGGGTATTTCGCCCTCGTCGGCAAACACATCGGCAATAAAAGCCAGAATGTAGGGGGCGTTATCCGCCCGCAGCAGTTTCCATGCAGCACTGTCAGCATGGAGACGGCGGAATGTGGCTTGCAAGCCTTGGAAGCTCACGGTTGCTCCTTATGAATTTTCTTCCGGCAGATCGATGGGAAACTGCTGTTTTTCATACTGCTCTATGAGCAGGGCTAGCGTTTCCAACTCATCGGCCTCCCGAGAATGCTCCTGCGGATCGGCATCCATTAGCTCAACAAGGCGTGCCAATGCTGCCTCATGCTCTAGTTGTGTCCTGATGATTTTCAGCTGCTGCATGGCGCATTTTCCTCAGAATTGCTGCTTGCTGTACTCAGCTTATACTCCAACACATCAGGCCTAGACCTGAATTGACACCACTTCCGCCACCGAGGTCGCTACTCGATAGTCCACCTCGCCCAGCGCCTTGAAATGCGCCTCGCCACAGAGGATTTTCAGGTTCTCTTCCAGCCGACGCTTGTCGGCATCGTGGGTGGATTTGGTTTCGCGGATCAGATAGACCTTGCGGTCTTCTTCCAGTACCACGGCCCAGTCCGGGTTATATGGCCCCACGGGGGTAGGGATGGTGAACCAGCGCGGTAGCTTGCAGAAAAACCGCACATTCTCGGCACCATCCAGCGCGCGGGCGGTTTTGTGTTCAATGTGCGAGTCGTACTCGATAAAGTCATAGGGCGTCTGCACATGCTCGTCACGCTCTGCATGCTGCACCTGGTAGGCCCGGTCAAGATAGGTTTGCAGTTCCGGTTGGTCGAACAGCGCCATACGGTAGTGCTCTCCAGCCAGCTTCTCGTAGCGGATGCCATCAACCAGTAATTCATCCAGCGCCTTGTGGATATACCGTGCAGCTTCGCTGATAAAACCTTGCGGGTTGTTCTTGAACTCCTGCAAACGGCCACAGCGCTTGATGATCGCCAACAACGTCGCACGGGTCAGTTCGGTCTGCTCCTGTAGCGCACCCAACAAGTCCGGCAATTCCGAGTGAGTAGTGACATAACGCGCCTTGGGCGTCTGAATCTTGCGTTCAACACCAACACCGGCTTGGGTCAGGCTGGCCTGGGTGTGGTCGACCACCAGACTCACCGGCTGCACAAAGGGCATGGTTTGCAGCTTGTGACTGGCCAGATCAATCAGCTTTTGCGTATCAAAGGCGATGGCGTAACGGGTTTTCTGACTGATCTTGTCCCACAGGGTCAGGAAGTCCGGGTTCAGCTCCACGCGCTTGTTGTAGGTCACCGTTGCGCGGTTGCGCGCATCCTTGATCCGCCCGGCAAACATAAAGCTGCGCAGCTTGTCGATGATCTCGTTTTCCAGCGGTTGGTATGCCACTGGTACCTGCAACTGAAAGTACAGATCGTCCGGCTGGAAACGGGCTGTAATGTCGCCCTTGGCATCCAGATAGCCCTCGGCTTTCAGCGCTTGCCACAACTGGCGCGAGCCTTCCTGCCCCAGTGGCTCGGCCTGCTCTGCACCCGGCTCGGTGACGGTTAGCGGCGCAAAGGCAATGGCGGGTACGCGGCCAAACTTGAAGCCGCCGCCAATGTCCTTTTCCATCTCGCTCTGCAGGTTTTTCGCATAGTCCTCAAAGGACTCGCTGGCCACCACGGTCAGACGATTGACCTGTGGGTCATAGACCCGGTCACCATTGGCATCGACTGCCAGGCGCAAGCCACGGCCTAGGGTCTGGCGGCGCTCGCGCTCGGTGCCAAACTCGCGCAGGGTGCAAATCTGGAACACGTTGGGGTTGTCCCAGCCCTCTTTCAAAGCGGAGTGACTGAACAGAAAGCGCAGCGGCTCGGCGTCATCCAGCAGCCGTTCCTTGTCGCGCATGATCAACTCGTAGACTTCCGCATCGCTGGCGCTGTTGCCGGTGCTGTCTTTCAGCTCGGTGACCTTGCCCTTTTTCTTCACCTCGGCGAAGTAACCGTTATGCACCAGCTCTACCGGCCTCCTGGGCAACTGGCTGAACAGCGGCGACTGGGAAAACTCCTGGTAAGCCTCTTCAAACCACTGGGCCAACTTGCCGTTCTGGCGGTTGCCTTGTTCGTCGTAGTAGCGGTAGTTGGCCACCTTGTCGATAAAGAACAGCGACAGCACCTTGATCGGCAGACCCTGCTTATGCAGATTGCGCTCCTTCTTGAAGTGTTCTTCCACCGTCTGGCGAATCTGCTCCTTGAGCACCTCGTCGTGAATGCCGCCCTGTTCCTGCTCTGGCTCCATGATCACATTGTTGGCAAAACGCACATATTCGGCGCCTGGCTCGGCATAGATTTCATCCACCACATAGCCGCTGTAGCCCGAGCGGTTGGTGTGGTCCGCCAGGTCCAGCCCCTGCTTGAGCTTGACGTTTTTCTCTTTGGTGCCATTGGCGGTGTCTTCAAAAATGGTCACCGTGGCCGACGGGGTTTTCGCTTTGCCTTCATAGCCGATCTTCACCAGTTTGATATAGGTGGAGTTGATATTCTGCTGCGACTGAATGGACGCAACCGAAATCTGTTTGACCAGCTTCAACTCATAGGCCCTGACCGGGCCCAACTGGTAAATCAGGTTGTAGGGGTTCTTGTGCGTGGCCGAGTAACGCAAGGCAAACAGCGGCTTGAGATGATTGATGGCGCGCTGGGCCTTGGCGGTATTGTCCACCGATTGCGGTTCATCGATGATCAGCACCGGCCGCACATCCTGAATAAACTCAATCGGCCGGGCACCGGACATACGGTCCTGCTCGCGGTGAATGACCGAGAGCTTTTTCAACTCCTGTGGCGTCAGCGCGGCATAGTTCTCCACATCACCGGCATCGCGCTGGAAAGCCTGGATATTGATAATCATGATCTGCAAGGTATTGGCGGTAGCAAACTGCCGTACCCGCGACAGATCCTTGGAGTCGTACAGGTAATGGTCAAAGGGCGTATTGTTATAGAGCCCTTTGAAATGCTCTTTCATCATTCCCAGACTGGACACCACGCCCTCACGGATAGCCACCGAAGGCACAACGATGACGAACTTGCGCAGCCCCAATTGCCGGTGCAATTCAAAGATGGTGCGCAGGTAGACATAGGTCTTGCCGGTACCGGTTTCCATTTCCACCGAGAAATTGGGGAAAGGGTAGGCGTCGTCCTCGGCAAACAGGCTGGCGGACTTCTCGATAAAGTGGCGTTCCTGCACCTGCTGCAGGTTGCCCAGTAGCTTCTGAGGATTCAGGTCCAGGGTGTTGGCAATGCCTTTCTCGCGGTAGGCTTCGCCATCCCTGGACAGGCCATCAAACACCGCCAGGGTGGATTCAATGGCATCCTGCTGGTAATCCAGATGGGGGTTGAACTTGAGCTTCATGGGGTATCGGCCTGGCGGTTAAACGGTTTTGAAATCAATACGATCTATGCCCACCTTGCCATCATTGAAGTTGGCAAAGGTCCGCACCGCATTGGTTTTCAGTTGATCGTTACCGTGGAAGGCTTTGTCCAGGCAGATAAACTGGCTGGGGGCTTGCTGTAGCACGGCATCGATCACCCCCTGGTCAATCTGGTTATCCAGGTGTACCAGCAAATGGCCTTCTCCCACCGCAAACAGCTGTTGGCCAGCCAGGCTGACAAGCTCAATCTTTTCCGTCGGTTTGACTCCAGCCTTGAGCAGCAGCTCATAGAGTAGGTCTTCCTGACTGGCATTGGGGTCGAGGTGATCGACCGATAGCTCCAACTGCTGGATCAGCTCGGCATCGGAAATGGATTTGTCCAGTAATTGCCAAGGCTTAAAATTGCTCTGATCCAATTTAAAGACTTTGAATCCAAAATCACCTTTCTCAGAAAACTGCAATTGCGTATCTGTCTGAGAGCGGATTTTTGAGCTCACTTTCCAAATTCTTTTTTTAGATATTTCGGCCACAGTTTTGTAGCCCGCCTTGGCCGCCTCGCTATCTGCCAAACAAATTTCAGGCAACTGAACTAGAATGAAGTTTATATCGGTTGATGCGTCCTTATTGTATTCGTAAACGGCATGAGCAAAAGAACCCGACCCTCCAAAGAAATCCAACACAATCTCTTTATCATTTGCCACCAACTGCAGAAGACGCTTCAAAAGTTTGGTTGGCTTAGGATTGTTGAATATGTCTCCCGAACCTAGAAGCTCTTTTACTTCTTTTGTTCCCTCTTGATTGTGACCAACCTCGTTATTTGGCCACCAAGTCCATGCCATCATACCGTCCGATTCTGCCAGAAAACGTTTGAGCCTTGGTCTATTCCCCCCGTGTTCTCCAAACCAAACTCTATTTTCCTGAACAAGCCTTAGAAATGTGCGCTCAGCCAAAGCCCAGCAACGCCCGTCGGGTGGAAGATATTTTTCCCCAGAGGGCGTAACTACTTCGTAGAACTGGCTAGCGGTCGCGTGACCAGTTTGACCTGTGAGATTTTCAGAGGACCAGACTCCACGAGGATCGTTATCTGGGTTTTTATACGCTGCCGCGCGGGACTCCTTCAATGGAAGTTTATTTAATGAGCTTCGAGCAATCTCTCCGTTTCTCCCATAGACCAGCAAGTAGTCATGCCCTGAACTAAGATTTGCTCTAGAGTCTGGAGATGTTCGTTTTTGCCAAACAATAGTGGCAATAAAATTATCCTCTCCGAAAATCTCATCACACATACGCCGCAAGTTCTCCACTTCATTGTCATCTATGGAGATAAAAATCACACCGTCTTCACGCAGCAGATTGCGCGCCAGATAGAGGCGCGGAAACATCATATTCAACCACTTGGTATGAAAGCGGCCTTCGTTGGCGGTATTGGTGGAAAAGGTGCGGCCCTGGCTATCTTTCAGACCCGCATACTGCAAATAGGTATCCAGGCTTTCGGCAAAATTATCCGGGTAGATAAACTCCTTGCCGGTGTTGTAAGGCGGGTCGATATAGATCATTTTCACCTGGCCGTAGTAGCTTTTTTGCAGCAGCTTGAGCACTTCCAGGTTGTCGCCTTCGATAAACAGGTTTTCGGTAGTGTCAAAATCCACCGACTCTTCGCGGCACGGCTTGAGGGTGGCATAGCTGGGCTGCTGGATCAGACGCAGGCTATCGCGCTTGCCCGGCCAATCCATACCGTAGCGCTCGCGGCGGTTATCGTAGGTCTCACTGAACTGCCCAAGCTCGGCCTTCAGCCGCTCGAAGTCGATGGTTTCTACCAGCTCACCAGCGTCATTGCGGGTTTCTGTGAACACGCCGGGGAACAGCTGTTTGAGCTCCTGCTTGCGTTGCTCGCTGATAGTCATGGAGGCGCCGTTCAGAGTGTTGGGAGTGTGCTTGTCCATAGGTAATTGCGGGTATTCCATGTTTGGGGCTGCCACTCAGCGGGCAACGGCTTTGTTCGGGTATCCAGCGTCGTTCCAGAAGGACCGCTTGCGCCAGTGCTTGTTTTGTAGGGTGGCTATATAGCTCTGGGCGTTATCCAGCCCACGGTAGTCTGGCTGCGTTGCGTCCAGTTGCAATAGCTTGTGGAAATAGCGAGCGCCGTGGTGGTAGGCCCGGCTGTAGCCACGGTCGAGCAGGTCGTTGAGCAGCAGGCGATAGCAGAGAATGCTGGCCAGGGTCTGCCCGGCGGCCTCAAAGTGCTCCAGCCAGTTGAGCAGGGTGCCGTACCAGCGGCCTTGCAGGCGGGTATGGTGCTCAATCAGATACTCGGCGGCCTGGTCCACGGCATTGATAAACAGCAGTAGCTGAATGGCTTCACTGGGGTCGCTGTCGGCGTTGAACTGCTGCTTGATCTGCTGGCTTACGGCTTGCCGCTCGGCTGGGTCGGCATATTCCCAATAGGCTTCAAGGTTAAACAGGCTGGGGCTTTGCTGGTAGGCCTGCAACAGGTTGTGCTTGAGCTGGCCCAGATTACCCTGGTGCTTGAGCAGTTGGTTGTGCAGTTGTGCATGGAGACGCTGGTCAGCCCGCCACTGCGGCTGTTGCAACCAGTAGTCGGCCCGCTCCAGGGCGTCGATGCGCAAGGCGTACTCGATCAGCTGCTGCAGTTGCAGCGGGTTGGGCTGCGGGCTGGTGAGCAGGGTGGCCTGCTCATAGAGTTCGATATCACTCAGGGCTTCAGCCACCGCGCGCAAGCCGATGCAGGCGTCGGCGGCCTGGTGGTTGTAGCCGTCACCGCTATGAGTGGCGATTGCACTGCGGGCGGCCTGTGCGAAGTTTGCCGCCAATGTGCGCAGCTCCTGCACAGTCAGCAGGCTGTGGCTGAGACTCAGAATGTCATCAAAGCACCCATAGTCATTGTTGTCATGTAGCGCGCAGACATCGGCGACCCAGTCCCGGGCCTCCGGCTGTTCGCAGCGCAGGGTGCTGGCAACCGCTAGCCAGAGCTCCACCGCAGCGCCCAGCGCATCGCCAAGGTATCCGTCGGAATCATCGACCCGCTCAAGCATATCGCCGTGGTGCTCAAGCAACTGATCAAGCAATGCCAGCGCCTGGGCGGCATCCGCTTCGGCAAGGTCACAGATATCCACCAGCAGTTGCTCAAGCCGTTCGGAAAAGCCTTGGGCGCTGCGGTAATCAATATAGGCCTGGCTGGTGACCAGTTGACTGACCTGCCTTTGCAAATAGGGCAGCAGATTCGGTAGCGATTCCGACTCCGACTCATGTTCTTCGCTCTGCTGCTCCAGATGATCCTCGATGATCTCGTCTATATCGCCATAGCGGCCATACAGGTCATCGATCAGGGCAATCAGCGCTGGTTTTGGCAAGCCGCGCAGGTGTTTGATTACGCTCATCTGCCCAGCGCTTCCTTGTTGGCGGCATAAATAGTCAGCAGTAGCTCATCGTCGTCTATCAACCGATACTCTGGCCGCTTGCCGCTAAGTGCTTCGCTGGCTTTGATGATCTTGGGCACGCCTTCACCACGGCGCTCTATCAGGGCCTGGCGTCCGGCTTCTTCGCGGGCGTTGTAGTAGCGGCTGAGCAGGTTGACGATGGTTTCATTACGGGTAACGGTGTTTTCCATCAGGCCGTCCAGGCTCAGGCTGTTGGGCAGGGCGCCGGGGCTGTATAGCTCCAAACGGTCAAAAAACATATGCAGGCGAATGCGCCGACCAGTCATGGAGTAGTCTCGGTGCGCTACGGCATTGACAATGGCCTCGAACACGGCGCCCAGATCGTATTGCGGTAGGTCTTGCCTGCCGACTTTTTTGACCGCGCCGATACGCATGTTCTTGCGCACAAACTCGAACGCATCGTTGATCTGCTGATCCAGCGGGCCAGTGAAGTCGGCGGCGTCCAGCTGGTCATTGGCGTCCCGTTCAGCGCCGCTGTAATAGACGCATTGAATATAGGCATTGCCCAGCCACTGGGTTGGGTTTTGCGTCAATAGCAGGGTGCCGGAGAGCGAGAGGCCAGTTTCGCCGTCCTCCGTTGCACTGAGATGCAGCTTGCGCAGTTGGTCGCTTTCGGGTGTGTCGTGGCGCAGGAAGCGTTTGACCAGGCTACGGTCGATATCCTGCAGGGTAGTGCCGGGCACCAGGGTTTCATCAAAGCGAATCAACCGCGACTGGCTGCGCTGCTGGAACAGACGCATAAGTACTTCAGGTTTCATTTCCTGCTTGGTGGAGCCTACGCGCTGGTAATAGCGACCTTTACTGGCATGCACCATGATGCTGCGCGGAATCTCCACATACACCACGGTTTTCAGGTTGCCGGCTTGATCGGGCAATTGCAGCAGGCGGGTTTCCAGATTGACCGGCGGGTTGATCGCCTGCTGGCTGATGGTAACAATCCATTCCTCAACCTTGCCCACCATCTCATCTGCTATACCTATGACGTTGCGAGTACGGTCCTCTACGCCGAGCACAATGCGACCGCCCTGGCTGTTGGCAAAGGCAGCAATTTCATGGGCCATCTTGTCTTTGTCTGGACTGGCAACGCGCTGTTCTGCGCAAACCACGGCCTTGAATTCAATGCTGGAGTCTTCACCCAGACGAATATGGAACAGCAGCTCCTGCGCGAGTTTTTCTCTGTTCATGCGGGCTCCTGCGAGGAATCAATCAGTGTCCAGCGGATGCTGAACAGGGTTTGCAACTGGGTATCAAGCTCCAGCTTGGCGCTTATCTCATCGAGCAGGACATCTTCTTGCTGTTCAATCTCTTTCTTTGCCTGGTGATATTCGCTCAGGGCATCGTCACGTTGACGCTCGAGTTTGCGCAGGTCTTTTTTGGCCGCTATTTTTTCTGCGGTTGAGGCCAGTTGTCGAGCCTGTTTTTTCAGGTTCTTGATCTCTTCATCCAGTTCTTCGACGGTGATAAACAGGGCCTGGCGACGATCCTGTGCCCAGCGCTCTAGCTTTTCGTTTTCCTGCTCGAAGTAGGACTCCAGTTGCTGTTCGGTCTCCAGCTCCTTGTTAGCTACCGCCTCCTCGAGCAAGGGTTGTAGCGGCGTAGTATCCAGCACCATGGGTTCTTGCAGTACCCTGGCGGGGATGCGGAGCAAATGCTCGGCATTGGCCTGACTGAGCACCTCTTCATTGTCGGTAATGGCCAACACGAGTAAATGCTGCGCACGCGTTTTAGCGTAGTTAAAGGTCAACTGCGCCAGTTGCAACGTGCCACTTTGGCCGATCAGTGGCCTCAGGGCCGCATAATGACCGCCCTCCAACACGCCGTAGTCAAATTGAAGATGGGCATCGGGCAAATCGCGAGCTTTGGCCCTGTGCACCAGATCCCACGCCAGGTAATGCTCAGTGGCTTGCAGACGAAAGAACTCGGAATCGTGCTCCTGCACCAGCGGCCAGCTAAGGTCGTAGCGCTGGTCCTGGTAAACGAAGTGGTTGCGTTCGACGACCACACCCGGCAACTCGGCACGGGCCAGGTCCAGCAATACCTGTTCATGGCTGCTGAGAAAATCCTGGCTGTGGTCCCGACGGGTTTTCAGCGCCGCGACCACGTCGCGGTCAAAGTTGCTGAGCAGATGCTGCCGGGCCTGCTCTTCCCTGACTGACAACAGCTCTTCCATCTCTGTCTGTAATTGGTCGAACTGGGCTTCAATTTCCTGCTCGCTTCGGCAGTTTTGATAAATCTCGTAGATGCGCCGCTCGATATCTATATTGCCTTCTATCGCACCCAGTATGTCATCCGAGGCACCAAATACCCCTTCGAACAGCTTGAGCTTTTCACTCAACAGCTGAAAAACCCGCTGATCGGCGGGGTTTTTGCGGTTGACGAAGTTGACCACCACCACGTCGTTTTTCTGGCCGTAACGGTGTACGCGGCCAATACGCTGCTCGACCTTTTGTGGGTTCCAGGGTAGGTCGTAATTGATCAGTACCGAGCAGAATTGCAGGTTGATACCCTCACCACCGGCTTCGGTAGAGATAAGAATATCCGCCTTGTCGCTTTTAAAGTGGTCTACCAGCGCGGCCTTCATATCCGCCGTGCGCGACCCGCTGACCCGCCCGCTACCTTGGTGGCGCGCAAGCCAGTCGGCGTAAATCTGCTTTGAGCTGCTGTCGGTATTGCTGCCGTTAAGCAGCACAGTGCGGCCTTTGTAGCGATTGTCCTGCAGTAACTTGTCGAGGTATTGCTGGGTACGGCAGGACTCGGTAAAGACTACGGCCTTGCGCTGGCCGCCCAGGCTTTCGGTCATATGCAGGGCGCGATCAAGTACCTGCAACAGTGCATTGCCCTTGGCATTGTCGGTAATGTTTGCCGCGAGCTGCTGATACTCGGACAGCAGGGCAATTTCTTCAGCCAGTCTGGCTTGTTTGATCTTGGGGTCCAGCTCTGCTGAGTCCGCGTCGGACTCGTCGAACTGATCCAGCCAGTCGTCGGCCTCTTCCAGATCACTCAGACTCTCTTCGGATAACAACTGCTCGGCGCGCAGGCGCTTGACCATGCCTTTGAGGGTGTCGGCGATGGCAAAACTGGAGGATGCCAGGATCTTGCGCAGGCCAATACTGACCAAGTGCCGGGCCTGATGCGATATGGCCTGCAAGTCCGGGCGCTGCAGATAACTGGATAACTTTTGGTACAGCTCCCATTCACTCTCGGTCGGGGTGAAGTCCTGGGTGATGGCGTAGCGGTTGGTAAAGTTTATACCGCCTTCCTGCTGCACCTGTTTGCGCAGCGTGCGGTGGCACAGGGGCTGTATGCGCTGTTTCAGATCATCCAGTGCCGCATTGTTTTTCTGGCGGTTGACGTACAAGGTGCGGAATGATTTGGCGTCACCAAAATAATGTTCGTCGATCACACTGGCCAGCCCATAAAGCTCCATCAGGTTGTTCTGGATAGGCGTGGCAGAGAGCAGTACACGCGACTCGGCCCGCTCGGTCGCCTGCACCACATCCCTGGCGCGTTTGTTGCTCTTGGGCTGGTAGATATTCCTCAGCTTGTGCGCTTCGTCGAACACGACAAGATGCCAGTCAATCAGGCGTACCTTGTCCTTCTGCGCCGCTACATATTCGTAGGAGCAAATAACAATATGCTCGGATTGGTCAAAGGGATTATTCAGCCCAGTCTGGCGCTGCTCGCGGGCAATCTTGCTGTCGATAATGATCGAGGGCAGCTCGAACTTGTCGGCCAGCTCCTGGTTCCATTGCTTGCGCAGGGAGGCAGGGGTGACCAGCAGAATGCGTTTTTTCTGCTCGGCCCACTTCTGCGCAATGACCAGACTGGCCTCAATGGTTTTACCCAAACCCACTTCGTCAGCCAGCAGCACACCCTTGGCCAGTGGCGACTTGAGCGCAAAGCAGGCTGCCTCGATCTGATGCGGGTTCATGTCCACCCGTGCCGAGGCCATGGTCCGTGAGATCTGGTTCTCGATACGGCCACTCTGGGTCAGCCAGTGAGCAAAATAGGCGCTTTGATGCGGGGTGAAGCTGGTCATTTGCGCCCCTCACCGCCGTTCTGTTCGGCCTCCAGCCAACGATCAATCGCCGCTCTGCCAAAGCGCCACTGTTTGCCCAGCTTCTGGCCGGGTATACGGCCTTCCTGGACCAGCTTGTAGAGGGTCGATTTGGGGATTTTGAGGTACAACGCCAGCTCGTCTAGCGTCATGACCTGATCAATGCTGGGGTTGGTCACGGATCACTCTGGTATTTAACAGTTTTTAGCGGGTAACCAGAGTATTTATCAGTAACCGGAGAAGTGCAACCTGATTGCTAGGGCAAGATCGTACGCAAATACCGGCCTCGCTCAAAATCATCCAATAGAAAATGGTGCACTTCGGACTCGACCTCAGAAGCAGGCAAGCTCAGAAAATGCTCCTTCCGCTCCAAAGCATGGTCACCCTCTGCCATCAAGTCAGCCACTACGCAGTTTAGATTTGCTTCGCAGCGAGTGTCGCCGCGTGTGGATAGCTCTTTGACCACCCGTGCATAGCACTCCGTAGATCGCGAAAAAGACTCATCCGCACGCTCTCGGAGCATGCAATATAAAAAGCGATTCTCGGCGTGATCGGGAGCTAGTGCTAAAGCTGCTTCAGCATCAGTAAGCGCTTGTAGGTATTGCTGATTCTGAATATGAACATTAACTTGAGACATCAGCTCAGAGGCTTCGCGGACTTTATCGGGTGAAGTTTCGTTTTGCGCTGAAGGAACCCTTTCGCTGTTGCCCTTCTCGTTGTCCTGCTCCACCGTGCAACCAGTACCGACAAGGCAGAAGAAGAAAGGAATGAGTAAGTTTTTCATTTGGTTTTCACTATGAGCAGTGGAATCGTCACCGCACTGGTAGGAGGTATAGGTACTGCTCTTCCTTCTGGAACACTGTAAATGTAGCCACCGCTAACGACGATGTGAACCGCGCTACCAAGCTCAGGAGGCGGTAATGTGAGAAAGGTAGACCCTATAGGCGCGTATTGGTCATTCGGCCAGAGCCCGGCCTCATTTCTATCCATCACTAATGGAACCGATAAAATTTGGCGCCCATCTACCAACACCTGTGCGGCAGCTTGGAAATGTACGGTACCCATGTGATTTGCTGCGGTGAACCCCATTGCCGAAACAAATAGCTCCCGTCCATTCAAACTCAATGCGCCTTTGATGAAGAATGTGCCGTTTACGCCGACGCCTTCCGCAGGTAAAAATGCGACTTGTCGCAGATTAAACTCGGGAGACTCCAATTGATAACTGAGCGGCGTTTCTCGACGATTCAAGGTTTCGGGGCTGTCCACACTGGATGACAAAATGTCACCGGCTTCCATTTCCATGAAGTTGCTGAGCGGGCCTTCGGCAGTAGCCTCGTCGGCGCTAACAGAAAGCATCGACAAGGAACGCTCTGTAAACTCCGCCAAACTTGAATTAATGCTGCCAACACCGTTACGCAACTGAGCCCCCACGTCTATCGTGCCTTGCGCAAGTAGCGTGTTAGAGCCCGCAGGGCAACCACAGGCAACATAATCGCCCGCTCTGGCAGCAGGACCGGCCGGCAAGAACGTGGTACGCCCGCCTACCGCAACAATTTTGCCTACGCCTTGTTTGCATGCTGGGCAGGTTGCCTTGTGGCCAACGGAACTCGCGACCAGACCGTCAAATTCCAATCCAGCATTACCTTCGATGACTACGCCGCCTGTCGACGTCATAGAGCCGATCCCTATGCTAAGCATTTTATGCAAACCTCCCTGTACCAAATACATTTTTTCAGCGAGCAAGAATGATTAGGTGCACCATCATACGGAGCACAGTTAATGGGGCAATTGCGCTGACCAAAACTGAGACCTCTGACACATTCTTGCGCCGAGACCATCAATCCCACGCATCTCCCATCCATCACCAAAGCAACTGTCGCGCAATCAATCCAACTACCTCTTGGCTCCCAAGCCGGGCGCCGGGTGATAACGTTATTTTCATTCGCCACCCATCAATCCCAACAAGGAGCCCGACATGTCACTCGCAGCAGCTCGTCAATCGATCTTTATCACTGGTGCCGCGTCCGGCATGGGCCGGGAAACGGCGCGGCTGTTTCACCAGCAGGGCTGGTTCGTTGGCGCTTTTGATGTGAACCAGGCCGGGCTGGAGGCATTGCAGGCTGAACTCGGCGCGGAGAACTGCCTGATCGGGCAACTGGATGTGAGCGACAAGGCAGCTTATGAACGAGCCGTGAATGCCTTTGATGAGGCCACGGGCGGGCGCATGGATATTCTGTTCAACAACGCCGGTATTGCCATGCGCGGGTTCTTTGACGAGATCCCCTTTGACGAACAGATGCGCATCGTGCAGGTGAATTTTGTCGGGGTGCTGAACGGCATTCACACCGCACTGCCCCTGCTCAAGGCCACGCCCAATGCGCTGTGTTTCACCACCTCGTCGTCCTCGGCGACCATGGGTATGCCGTTGATTGCGGTGTATTCCGCTACCAAGCATGCGGTCAAGGGGCTGACCGAGGCGCTGTCCAACGAGTTTCGCCGGCATGACATTCGCGTGGCGGATGTGTTGCCGGGGCTGATTCGTACCGGCATGCCGGACGATGCGCTGCTGGCGGCGGCATCCGATAAAGGCGCGTTCCGCGTTATTGAAGCTATCGAGGTGGCCAAGGTGGTGTGGCAGGCCTACCAGTCCGAGACCTTGCACTGGTATGTGCCGGAAGAACTGGCGGAGCTGGACAAGGCTGCGGGCGACAATCCGGAGCTGCTGCGCGACAAGTTGGCACGCCAGCTCTAATCGCCTTGCCGCAGGCTTCGGCCTGCGGTTAGCCTTGGCGGCTATTGCCAAGGGGTATTGTCGATGCGGGTGCTGGTCTGGGATCTTCCGTTACGTGTGTTTCACTGGCTGCTGACGGTCGCGGTAGTGGGCGCATTGATTACGGTGCAGTTGGGCGGTAACTGGATGCTCTGGCATGCGCGTTGCGGTCTGGCGGTGCTGGGGCTGCTGAGCTTTCGGCTGGTCTGGGGCCTGATCGGCCCCACTTATGCGCGCTTTGGCCAGTTTGTGCCCACCCCCGGCAAACTCAGAGCCTACTTCACAGGTCGCTGGCAGGGGCTTGGGCATAATCCGCTGGCGGCGCTTTCGGTGTTTGCGCTGATCGGGTTATTTGCCTTTCAGGCCCTCAGCGGGCTGGTGGCGAGCGACGACATTGCCTTCAGCGGGCCGCTGGCCCACCTGGTGCCGCGTGCGCTGAGCAGCGAACTGTCGTTCTGGCATCGCTGGAATGAAGAGCTGATCTATATTCTGCTGGCGCTGCATGTGCTGGCGATTGGGGTTTACCGGCTACGCGGTCAGCATTTGCTGGGCCCAATGATTCATGGCCACAAACACACCACTGATACGCAAGCCCAGGATACTCGCGGCGGCGGTGTGCTCGCGCTGCTGATTGCCGTGGCAATAGCCGCTTTGGTGGTCTGGCTGGCGAGCGGCAGTTGGCTTGGGTGAGTCCTTGCCGGCGCCCTGTGTGATTGATATGTTGCTGCTAACCCGCCCCAGGACTCGCCCGTGAGCTCTTCGACCGCCCTTACCCGATTGTTACAGCGCCCGCTGCGCAGATCCCGCCGACCTGCTTTGGGACTGCTGTTCGCCATTATCCTTGGGCTGCCAATTCAGGCATCCGCACAGGATCTGCTGGTGTTTGCGGCGGCGAGCCTGGGCGATACCTTGCAAAAAGTCTTCAGCGCCTGGGAAGCAGACACCGGTCACAGGGCTGTCGCTTCCTACGCCGGCAGTTCTGCACTGGCGCGGCAAATCCAGCAGGGCGCACCGGCGGATGTATTTATTGCCGCCAGCGGCGAGTGGATGGACGCACTGGAAACAGCCGGCGAACTACGCCCAGGCAGCCGCCGCGACCTGCTCGGCAATAGCCTGGTGCTGATTGCCCACGGCAGCGCCAGCCAGCCGGTCACGCTGGAGCCGGGCATTGATCTTGTCAGCCTGCTGCAAGGCGAGCGGCTCGGTATGGCAATGGTCGACGCGGTGCCTGCGGGCATTTACGGCAAGGCAGCGCTAACGTCCCTGGGTCTGTGGCCTGGTATACAGGCGCATGTCGCCCAGTCCGACAATGTGCGCTCAACGCTGAAGCTGGTTGCCTCGGGTGAGACGCCTTATGGCATTGTCTACGCGACAGATGCCAGGGCCGAACCGAAGGTCAGTATCGCTGCGACCTTTGCCGAAGCCAGCCATGCGCCTATTGTCTATCCCGTCGCTATTCTGAACGGCAGCCGTAGCTCGATCGCTGCCGATTTTCTTGAGTACCTGAGCGGGGACAGGGCGCGCGCGCTGTTTGCCGCCGATGGCTTCAAGGTGCTGGATTGATTGCGGACTGGGCCAACTGGCTAGGCCCGGCCGAGTGGCAGGCGGTCGCGCTCTCCCTGCGCGTGTCCTTCTGGGCGACGCTGGCCAGTCTGCCGCTGGGTCTGTTTGTGGCCTATGCCCTTGCGCGCTGGCAGTTCCCGGGCAAGTGGCTGCTCAACGGGGTGGTGCATTTACCGCTGATTCTGCCGCCGGTGGTCACGGGCTACCTGTTGTTGGCCAGCTTCGGCAGGCGCGGGCCGGTTGGCGCTTTCCTGGAAAACACCTTTGGCATTGTGTTCGCCTTCAACTGGACCGGTGCCGCGCTGGCGGCGGCGATCATGGCCTTTCCGCTGATGGTGCGGGCCATGCGTCTGGCCATTGAAGCGGTGGACCCGAAGCTGGAGCAGGCTGCCAGCACCTTGGGTGCAGGCCGCTACCGGGTATTTGTCAGCATTACGCTGCCGCTGATCATGCCCGGCATTATCGCTGGATCCATTCTGGCCTTCGCCAAGGCGATGGGCGAGTTTGGCGCGACCATCACTTTCGTCTCCAACATTCCCGGCCAGACCCAGACCATTCCGTCTGCGATTTATGCCTTTTTGCAGGTGCCCGGTGGCGAGTCCACCGCCGGCCGGTTGGTGATTGTGTCAATAGTGATTGCGATGGCCGCCCTGCTGCTCTCCGAGCTGATTGCCCAGCGCGTCGCCAAGAGGATCGCCGGCCAATGACGCTGACTGTTGCCATTCGGCACGACTTTCCGGACTTTAAACTGGATGTGGACTTCCAGGTTCCTCCGGGCCTGACGGTGCTCTTCGGCCCCTCGGGATCGGGCAAGACCAGCATCGTCAATGCGCTGGCCGGGCTGTTGCGCCCGACGCAGGGGCGCATTGTGCTGGATGATCGGGTGCTATTGGATACCGCGCAGAATATCTGCTTGCCGGCCCACCAGCGCGGGCTGGGCTATGTGTTTCAGGAAGGCCGGCTGTTCCCGCATATGAGCGTGCGGCAGAACTTGCTGTATGGCCAGCGCGCCCGCCCGGCACCAGGCGATCAGGATGGGCTGGAGGCCGTAGTGGCCATGCTTGGCATCGGCGATCTGCTCAAGCGTCGCCCCGGCGCGCTGTCCGGTGGCGAGAAGCAGCGCGTGGCGATTGGCCGGGCGCTGCTCTCGCAACCGAGCCTGATTCTCGCCGACGAGCCACTTGCCGCACTGGATCAGGCGCGCAAGGATGAAATCCTGCCGTATTTCGAACGCCTGCGCGATCAGGCCCGGTTACCCATTCTGTATGTCAGCCATTCGCTTAACGAAGTGGCGCGCCTGGCTACCAGCATCATCTGCGTGGAGCAGGGGCGTATAACTCATGCAGGCCCGGCAGCGGAGGTACTCGCCGATCCACAGACCGCGCTGACAATGCCCGGAGCGGGCGCGCTACTTCAAGCCCGCGTAACGGCGCATCATGAGGATGGTCTGAGTGAGCTGGAAACGGGCGCCGGCGCGCTGTTTCTACCGCGTATTCAGGCCGCGCCGGGCAGCGCAGTGCGCGTGCGTATCCAGGCACAGGATGTGATGCTGTCAAAGGGGCGGCCGGAGGGTTTGTCGGCGATCAATGTGCTGCACGGCCACATCCGCGATATCACGCTGGACCAGGGGCCGCATGCAATGCTGTCGATCCAGGTAGGCGAGCAGATACTGCTGGCGCGGATTACCAGGCGCTCGTTGAATGCCCTGCAGCTGGAGCGCGGCAGCCCCTGCCACGCGATCATGAAGTCGGTAACGCTGGACCCTGGCACAACAGGTATCTGAGCACGCAGCGCTTACAAGGGTTAAGTCTGCTCAGGCAAGGCGCCGGGCCGCTTCAGGCTACCCAGGGTATTAAAGGCAATATGCGTACTGGGGAACACCTCGCGTACCTGCTGTTCCAGCCAGTCTGTGCTCTGCAGGCGATCCATCAGCGGGCCCTTTACTTCGGCCAGATGCACATGCACGTCGCGCTCAAGCAAGCCCTCGGTCAGCTCACTGAGCATGTCCAGACCGGTGCCATCGATATGGTTGACCGCTGACAGAATCAGCAGTACTTCGCGGGTATCCGGGTAATCGCGCAGCGCCTTCTGTATGGAAAACTCAATGGCCTTGGTATTGGCGAAGAAGATGTTCTCGTCAATGCGCAGGGCCAGCGTGTGCGGCGCCGTTTCCACCAGATGGCGTTTGGTATTGCGGAAATACTGGGTGCCCGGTACCCGGCCGACCACCGCCACATGCGGACGGCTACCGCGCCACAACTGCGCGGCGATCGACAGGCAGATACCCAGCACAATGCCGCCCTCGATCCCCAGAACCAAGACGCCAGCGGCGGTGCAGAACAGCGTCAGACCTTCCGACTTGTCATAACGCCAGGCGCGCTTGAGGCTGGCCAGATCGATCAGTGGGGTGACTGCTACCAGAATGATCACCGCCAACACCACGAGCGGCAAATGCGCAAAAATCGGCGCAATAGTCACCAGAATCAGCGCAATGATCAGGGCGGCGACGATGCCCGCCAGCGGCGTATTGGCACCCGCTTCGACGTTGACCACCGAACGGGAAAAACCCCCGCACACTGCGAAGCCGCCGGTAATGCCCGACCCCAGGTTGGCCGCGCCGAGGGCCAGCAGCTCCTGGTTGGCATCAATGCTCTGGCGTTTGTGCCGGGCCAGCGATTGAGCGATGGACACGCTTTCGACAAAGCTGACCAGACTGATCAGCGCGGCCGGCAGCAGCAACGAGCGCAGATTACTCAGGTCAGGCGTTACCCAATACAGCGATGGCAGCCCCAATGGCAAGCTGCCCACCACCGGCACACCGCGTTCGGCCAATCCGCCGAAGACGGTGACCGCCATCGCCAGGCCCACCACCACGATGGGCGCCAGCCGCGCGAGCAAGGTTGCCAGCGCCTGCTTCACACCCAAGCGTTTGAGATGACCCGCCAACAGGCTGCGGGCATACAGCAGCAGTAACAGGCAGATCAGGCCGAAGCCCAGCACCAGGCTGTTGATCATCTGCCAGTTGTCCAGCAATTGCATCGGGCTGGCAGGCAAACGCGGTATGCCGAGCAGGTGCGGTAACTGGCTCAGCACAATCAGGATGGCTGCGCCGCTGATAAAGCCGCTGATCACCGGATGGCTAAGAAAGTTGGCAAGAAAACCCAGGCGCAGCAGCCCGAACACAAAGAGCATCACGCCCGAAAGCAAGGCCAACCAGATGGCCAGTTGCAAGTAGGCTTCACTGCCGATGGCAGCCATGGGTGCGAGCAGGGTCGCGGTCATCAGACCGGTGACGGCCACCGGGCCCACAGACAGGCTCATACTGCTGCCGAATATGGCGTAACCAATCAGCGGTAGCAGGCTTGCGTACAGCCCAATCTGCACCGGCAGGCCAGCGAGCATCGCATAGGCCATGCTCTGCGGAATGATCATCACGCTGACCACCAGGCCAGCAGTCAGGTCACCACTTAACCAGGCGCGCCGATAATGCCGAGCCCACGCCAGGATGCCGGTACCGCCGGGGGGTTGCAGACGTCGATTTTCCAGCATCAGGCTGTCGCCAGTCGGTCATAGAGTTTGAACAACAGCATACCTGCAAGCATCGCGACAACGAAGAGCAACGCTTGCGGCATCCCGGCACCCAGCGCCACCAATGCCGGCCCCGGACAGAAGCCAGCCACCCCCCAGCCAGCACCGAAAATCACCGCTCCGAGCACCAGCCGCCGATCAATCCGACGGGTGTCAGGCAAGTTCATTGGCTCGCCACTGAGGGAGCGCTGTGCACGCTGCGCCCATTGCATCGGCACAAAGGCCGCACCAATGGCACCGGCCATGACCAGCGCCAGCGACGGATCCCAGGCACCAAACAGATCGAGAAAGGCCAGTACCTTGGCCGGGTTGGCCATGCCCGCAATAATCAGCCCAACACCGAACAGCAAGCCACTGGCGAAGGCAATCAGTTTGCGCATGCGTCAACCTCCCCACAGATGGCGTAGCAGAAACACGCTCACGAAGCCGGCACCCATAAACGACAGGGTAGCGACCAACCCCCGTGGCGACAGCCGCGCCAAGCCACAAACCCCATGCCCGCTAGTGCAACCCGAACCCATCCGTGAGCCGAAACCGACCAGCAAGCCGGCCAGGATCAACGCCACCGGCCCTGCTTCAATAACAATCGTCGGGCGGCTGTGCACCAGCCAATACAGCAGCGGCGCGAGCAGCATACCGAGCACGAACAGCAAGCGTTCGCCGTTACCCGACTGGCGTGGGCTCAGCAGTCCACCAAGCATGCCACTGATGCCGGCAATGCGGCCATTGAAGACCACCAGCAGGGCGGCCGACAGGCCGATCATGATGCCGCCGATCAGCGCCGACCACGGGGTGAAACTGGCCCAGTCGATTGTCATGCCTTGATCTCCTTTGTGCACAGATCGGGAAGAGGGATGCTGGCCGGCAATTGTATGCCTTCCCTGAACGGCTGTGCTCAATTGCGCCAAACATTGGCATTAAAAGCTTTTTGACGCTTAAGCGAATCTTAAGTTTAGCCCCGCATTCTTCGCTCCATTACTGGAGAGAAGCCCATGTCCCAATCGCTCGTTACCGCAGCAGCCCCGCTGGCCACCTTCGCCAATCAATACGTATTGGAGCTGGTTGGCAATCAACATTCTGACGATCCCCGGCGCGCCTCGCTGGAAGCCTTCGTGCATCAGCGTTTTGCTGACACCTACGGCGCCCAGGTCAGCCACTACATGCCGCAACTGCTTGGCGCCCGTCAGAACGGCGTGCTGCAAGCGGTAGTCGGCCTGCGCCCCGCTGACGCTGAGCCGCTATTTCTGGAGCAGTATCTGGATATGCCCGCTTGCCGGCAGATTCAGCTGCGCACTGGCATGCCGTTGCAGCGCGAGGGGATGGTCGAGGTCGGCAACCTGGCGGCGTTGGCACCAGGCGCGGCGCGGGTGCTGATCATTGCGCTGACCCACTACCTTGCAGCCCAGGGCTTTACCTGGGTGGTGTTTACCGGCACCGCCATGCTGCTCAACAGCTTTCAACGTCTGGCATTGAGCCCGGTCGATCTGGGCGTGGCCGATCCAGCACGGCTGGGTGAACAGCAGGCGGAGTGGGGCAGCTATTACGCCACCCGCCCGCGCGTGATGGCTGGCTACATTACCGAGGGTCTGGCCCAGTTGCACCAGCGGCAGGTGTTTCAGCGGCTGGGCTACCAACCTCTTTATCCATCACAACCGGAGTATCCCCATGTCAGCGCTTGAATCATTCTGGCAGACCTTGGCTGGCCATGCGCAAAGCAGAGCAAATGTACCGGCGCTTATCGATGACTACGCCAGCGTGGCCTATGGCGAGTTGACCGGCCAGATAGCGGCTCGCAGCCAGCAACTGCTCGACGGTGGCTGCAAGCGGGTGGCGCTGGCCCTTGAAAACGGCAATGACTGGGTACTCTGGGATCTAGCCCTGCTGCACAGCGGGCTGATATGTGTACCAGTGCCGCCGTTCTTCAGTGCTGGCCAGGTGCGCCACCTGCTCGACAGCGCCGATATAGATACCATCATTGGCACTCTGCCAGGCGCTGTGCAGGCCGAGGACATGGGTTATAGCCACACGCGTCTGGGCTGGCAACGCCTGATCTCTGCCCACCCCGACGCCAGTACACGGGTACCCGACGGCACCTGCAAGATAACCTTTACCTCGGGCACCACCGGGCAGCCGAAAGGGGTTTGCCTGTCGGCAAACGCGATGATGGCCGTCGCCCAGAGTGTGCAGACAGCGTGCGCCGACGTGAGCCCGGAGCGGCACCTGGTGCTGCTGCCGCTGGGGGTGTTGCTGGACAATATTGGTGTCTATGCCGCGCTGCTGGCCGGCGCACGGGTGTGCCTGCCGGAATACAGCGGTGTGCGCAACAACACACTGGATATGCCCAAGCTGATCCAGACCCTGCACAACAGCCAGCCGCACAGCCTGATCCTGGTGCCGCAACTGCTGCAGGGGCTGTTGCAGGCGGCAGCTGCAGGGCTGCACGTGCCAACCAGTTTGCGCTTTATCGCGGTCGGCGGTGGGCGGGTTGCCCCTGCACTGCTCGATCAGGCCGCACACCTGCGCTGGCCTGTATTCGAGGGCTACGGGCTCTCTGAATGCGCGTCAGTCGTCAGCCTCAATCGCCCGCAACAACGTCGCCCCGGTACCGCCGGCAGAGCCCTGCCGCATGTGCGGATCAGCCTCGCCGGCGATGGCGAAGTGCTGGTGCATGGCAATGGTCCTCTGGGCTACCTGGGTAATCCGGAGCCCGCACCCTCACCCTGGCCGACCGGCGATATCGGCCGTCTGGACGATGGCTTTCTGACCATTCTGGGGCGCAAGAAGAACCAGTTCATCACCGCCTTTGGGCGCAACGTGAATCCGGAGTGGATCGAGGCTGAACTGACTGGCGAGCCGGCGATTGCCCAGGCGTTTGTGCACGGCGAAGCCCTGCCCAGCAACCTGGCGCTGCTGGTACCGCGCCACGCGAACATCACCCAGACCGAAATTGAAGCGGCCGTGGCCCGCGTCAATAACGGCCTGCCGCATTACGCCCGGGTTCACCACTGGCTGGTTGTCCATCAGCCCTTTACCGCTGCCAACGGCCTGCTGACCGCCAATGGTCGACTGCGCCGCGACACCCTTTTTGAACACTACCGCCCCGCGTTGCAGGGCTTGCTATCCGAGGAATTGAGCGTATGAGCTTTTTCGAGCGTTTGCACACCAGCACCCAGACCGAGCGCGACTACCTGTTCACCTCACCGCTGATTCAGGCGGCTTTGAGCGGGCAAGTACAGCGTCATAGTTATATCGCCTTCCTGACCCAGGCATTTCATCATGTCAGCCATACCGTGCCTTTGCTGATGGCCTGCGGCGCCCGACTGACCGCGCGGCAGGAATGGATTCGCAACGCCATGGCCGAGTACATCGAGGAAGAACTTGGCCATCAGGAATGGATCCTCAACGACCTGCGCGCCTGCGGGGCCGACGCTGAAGCGATACGCCACGGCCAGCCGGCTCTGCCTACGGAGCTGATGATCAGCACCATGTATGACCGTATCAACCGGCTCAACCCTGTGTCCATGCTGGGCATGGTATTCGTGCTCGAAGGCACCAGCATCGCGCTGGCGAGCCAGGCAGCGGGCAGCCTGCAAAAGGGCCTCGGCCTGCCGAACAAGGCGTTCAGTTACCTGACCTCGCACGGCGCGCTGGATCAGGAACACATGAAGTTCTTCGAGCAACTGGTCAACCGCCTGGAAGACCCAGCCGACCAGGAAGCGGTAATCCATACCGCCAAGGTTATCTACCGTCTGTACGCCGACATGTTCCGCAGCCTGCCGGGCTCGGTGGAGGTGCCCCATGCGCTTGCAGGATAGTGTCGTGGTGCTGACCGGTGCCACCGGCGGCATGGGCCAGGCGATGGTGGCCGCGCTATGCCAATCCGGCGCACGCGTTCTGCTGGTGGGCCGTCAGTCAGGCCCATTGCAGGCGCTTGAACAACGCTTTGGTGTCCAGGTGACCAGCTTGCAGGCCGACCTGCGGCTGGCCGAGGATCGCGCCAGAGTGGTGAGCGCTGCACGGCAGATGAGCGGCTTCAACCTGCTGATCAATGCGGCAGGCGTCAACCACTTCGGGCTGTTTGAATCGATGAACGACGACGCCATAGCCGACCTGATCGATATCAACCTGACCGCCAATCTGCAGCTGACCCGCGCCCTGTTACCCCTGCTCAAGGCCGCACCACAGGCCTGCGTGGTGAATATCGGTTCGACCTTCGGCTCGATCGGCTACGCCGGCTTCAGCGCCTATTGTGCGAGCAAGTTCGCCCTGCGCGGCTTTTCCCAGGCCCTGCGCCGCGAGCTGGCCGATACCCGTGTCGGGGTGCTCTACCTCGCGCCCAGAGCCACCGACACCGAGATGAACAGCGCCCAGGTTCACGCCATGAACAGCGCTTTGCAGGTCGCCATGGACCGCCCTGAGCGGGTCGCGGCGCAACTGATCAAGGCGCTAGAAAAAGACCTGCGAGAAGTGCATCTCGGCTGGCCCGAACAACTCTTTGTGCGCCTCAACAACCTGTTGCCCTCCCTGTTGGACAAGGCCCTGCGCCGCCAACTGCCAACCATCCAGCATTTCGCCACTGCTCCCGTGAGTGGCACACCTATGGAGCAAAAACCATGAACATGCTCAAACAACTGGCCCTGACTGCGGCCTTCTGGGGCTTGAGTCTGGCGGCCAGCGCGGCTGACGTCAGTGCCCTGCAACAACGCTGGGCACAGATCCATTATGAACTGCCGCTCAAACAGCAAGCCAAGGCTTACGCCCTGCTGGCAGACGAAGCACGCCAGTTGACGGACGCCAACCCGGACAGCGCCGCCGCGCATATCTGGCAAGGCATCATTCTCAGCAGTTGGGCGGGCGCCGAGGGCGGCCTCGGGGCGCTGGGCAAGGTCAAGGAAGCCAGGGCTGAACTGGAGCAGGCCCTGGCGCTTGAACCCGATGCCTTGCAGGGCTCGGCTTACACCAGCCTGGGCGCGCTTTACTACCAGGTGCCGGGCTGGCCAATCGGCTTCGGCGACGAAGCCAAAGCGGGCGAGCTGCTGCAGAAGGCGCTGACACTCAACCCTGACGGGATCGACAGTAACTATTTCTGGGCAGATTACCTGATAGGGCAAAAGCGCTATGCTGAAGCCAGAACGGCGTTGCTCAAGGCTCAGGCAGCGCCGCCGCGACCCGGGCGCGAGCTGGCCGATAAAGGCCGGCAGCAGGAAATCCGCGAGCTGCTGAATACACTCTGAGTAACGCCCATGCGACTGCTACTGGTTGAAGACGACAAATCCCTCGGCGAGGGCATAATGACCGCACTCAAAGCCGAGGGCTATACGCTCGACTGGTTGCAGGACGGGGCCAGCGCGCTGCATGCCCTGAGCAGCGAACCCTTCGACCTGGCGATTCTGGATCTGGGCCTGCCGCGCATGGACGGTCTGCAAGTGCTCAAGGCCCTGCGCGACCGCCACCATAGCGTCCCGGTGCTGATCCTCACCGCCCGCGATGGCGTGCATGACCGCATAGCCGGGCTCGATGCTGGCGCGGATGATTACCTGACCAAGCCCTTTGACAGTGCCGAACTCAAGGCCCGGCTGCGCGCACTTCTCAGGCGCAGCAACGGCCGCGCCGAGCCGCTGATCAACCTGCGTGGCGTGACAGTGGATCCGCAGAACCAGCAGGTGACACTGGAGGGCAAGGTGGTCAGCCTGTCGCGCAAGGAATTCGTATTGCTGCACGAGCTGATCGCCCAACCCGACCGGGTATTGACCCGCGACCGTCTTGAGCAAGTGCTCTATGGCTGGAATGAGGAGGTCGACAGCAATACCCTGGAAGTCCACATCCATCACCTGCGACGCAAACTCTTTCCTGAACTGATCCGCACCCTGCGCGGCGTCGGCTATATGATCGAGCGCCAGGCATGAACTCCATCCGCCGGCGGATCCTGCTGCGCGTACTGGGCCTGTTGCTGGTAGGGTCATTGATTCTCAGCGCCGTCAGCTACCGCGACGCCACACATGAGATCGAAGAGCTGTTCGACGCGCAGTTAGGCCAGAGCGCGCGGGTGCTGCAAGGCCTGCTGCGGTTGCCGCAGGCGCAGATCGACCATCAGCAATTGGCCCAGGCACTGATCGAGTCGGCCGAGCAGCAGCCCACCCTGGGCCATCGCTATGAAAGCAAGCTGGCCTATCAGGTACGCGACGCCGAGGGCCAGATCATCGCGCGCTCGTTCAGCGTGCCGGTCATGGATGAAGACAACTGGCAACCCGGCTTCGACAATCTGGGGCAGGGCGAACAGCAATGGCGGCGCTATGTGCTGATGGACCCCCAGCAGCAGTTGGCGATCTGGGTCGGCGAGCGCGCGGACGTGCGTGGCGAGCTGGTGGGTAAGATAGTGCGCTCCACACTGATTCCCGATCTGGTCGGTATTCCGCTGATGCTGCTGTTGGTCTGGCTGGCCATCGGCTCTGGCCTCAAGCCGCTGGAGCGCATGGCGCGGCACATTCGCCAGCGCGACCCAAATAGCCTGCAACCGCTGCTGATCAGCGATCTGCCCCTGGAGCTGGAGCCCATGCAGGCGGCGCTGAATCGCATGCTGGATCAGTTGGGCCTGCTGTTTGCCCGCGAGCAACGCTTTATTGCCGATGCCGCACATGAGCTGCGCACGCCGCTGGCGATACTGCAGATACACGCCGATAACGCCCGTACGGCAACCGACCCGCTTGAACGTGACGCGGCGCTGAGCCACCTGCATGCCGGGGTTGAGCGCGCGACCCGACTGGTCAGCCAGATGCTGACCATGGCGCGGCTGGCCGATGAACAGCAGCGCGACAGAGTGCCGGTGCATTTACAACAGAGCTGCCGCAGCGAGCTGGCCCAGTTGCTGCCACTGGTATTGCGCAAGCATCAGGAGCTGTTGTTTGACGCCGACGAAAGTCTGCCGGCTGTCCTACATATGGAACCCGGCAGCCTGGGCATGCTCTTGCAGAACCTGGTCGGCAATGCCATCCAGCACTGCCCGGAGGGCGGCACTATTCAGCTACGCCTGGTGCTGGAGCAAAGCCCAGCGCCGACTTTGTTACTCTGTATAGAAGACAGCGGCGCGGGCGTGCCCGCAGCAGAACGCGAGCGGCTGCTGGAACGTTTTTATACCTGCGGCGATCTTCCGGGGGCCGGGCTGGGCTTATCCATAGTGCAGCGCGTTGTCGAGCGCCACCAGGGGCACATTGAGCTGGATGACAGCGTTCTCGGCGGCCTGCGGGTCAGCATTCGACTGCCGATTGATCAAGACCTGTCACGCTCGCGCAATATGCTGGAGCCTGCGCTGCCGCTGCCGGATACTGACCACCTGACTCACTGACAATGCCCGTAAACAGAGGACCCAAACAATGACTGAACAGCGCTTTGATCTGACCGGCAAGACCGCCCTGATTACTGGTGCCTCCAGCGGCCTGGGCGAGCATTTTGCCCGCGTACTGGCCGCCGCCGGCGCCCGTGTGGTGGTCGCCGCGCGCCGTGCGGAGCGCCTGGCCCGGCTGGTCAAGGACCTGCAGGATCAGGGTTACGAAGCGCTCGCCGTGACCATGGATGTGACCGATGCCGATAGCGTCGATGCCGGTTTCCTGGAAGCCGAAGCGCAGTTCGGGACGGTAGACGTCCTGATCAACAACGCCGGCATCGGTGAAGGCGTACCCTTTCTGAAGATGACCGAAGGCAACTGGCGCAGCATGCTCGATACCAACCTGGACGGTGCCTGGCGCGTCGCCCATCGCGCGTCGGTGGCCATGGCCAAGTCCGGGCAGGGTGGCAGCATCGTCAATATCGCCTCGATCCTTGGTTTGCGTGTGGGCCAGGGGCTGAGCCATTACGCCGTAGCCAAGGCAGGCGTAGTGCAACTGACCAAGGCGATGGCCATTGAGCTGGCGCGAGACAAGATCCGCGTCAACGCGATCGCCCCGGGCTACTTCCGTACAGAGATGAACAACGACTATTTCGAGTCAGAAAAGGGCCAGCAGTACATCAAGGAAAAGGTCCCCATGCGCCGCCTCGGTCAGTTGGAAGAGCTTAGCGGGCCGCTGTTGCTATTGGCCAGCGAAGCCGGCGCCTTCATGACCGGCACGGTGATCAATGTGGATGGTGGGCATCTGAGCAACAGTCTTTAACCGGATTCCTGTGCGCGTATTGCCGGCAGACGATGGCGGGCTTGATCGTTTGACACTATTGTAAAACTTCAGCCACCTACGGATGCGCGCATGGCCTCCCGATTTTTCCCTCGCAATGAACGCTTACTGCATCTGGCTGGTGGATTGTTGCTGGGAGTATTTTTCGTTTATCTGGGCTGGTTGGACATCAGCAAACGTGACGAGCTCTGGCAACAGCAGCTTTCCAGCCAAGCTACCTCGCAAAGGCTGGCCGTGGAGCAATCACGCCAGGCCCTGCGCCGTCAGGCACTGATGGCTGCACGAGGGTTGGTGGAAGATCCCGACAACCTTAGGCTGGTTCGCAGGATTGCGCTTCTGGCGCAGCGTGATGGACTGCAGAGCGAGGGCGTGGATGCCCTGCGTGGCCAGCTCATGGCAGACCTCTCCAGCGCGTGGCAGGCATTGCAGGAGGCTGGCGTCGCCCAACTACAGGTCCATTTGAGCCTGCCCTCCGGGCCTGTAAGCCTGTTGCGCATGCACCAACCTGATGTCTGGGGCGACGAGCTAGGTGAAAATCGCCCAATGGTCGCTCAGGTACAGCGCAGCGGCAATGCACTGAGCGGGATGGAAACCAGCCGATATGGCTCAGGCATGCGCGGCATCGTTCCAATCCGCGCTTCGGCTGCCGATAACAGCCCGGTTGTGGGCTCCCTTGAAGTGGCTTTTGGCGCTTTGCCTGCATTGCAACAACTGGACGCCGAGCTGCAGTCTGGCCTGGCGCTGTTGGTGAACCCTGCCCTATTGAACGAGCCCCTTGGCCAAGCCCCGGAGCCGATACCCGTTACCACACAGGGCAGCAAATGGTGGCTGGCAAAATATTCACGGCCTGAAATACGCGTTTGGCTAGAGTCCGACAACATCCCTGAACTGACTCTGAGTGAGCTGACCCAGACGGTAGATATCGGCCAGCAGCATTTTTTGATGACGCGCATTCCGGTCAAGGATTTCAGTGACCGCGTCACCCGCGACCCCGTCGCCATGATTCTGGTATGGCGCGATGTGACCGCGCAATGGCAACTGCATGAATCCGAGACCCAACAAGCAGCCATCACCTGGCTGCTGGCGTTCCTCGCTGCATTGACCATCCTGTCCGTGCTCATGCTGGCCAGCCGCGCCAGCGTGCGCCATCGCGAAAAAACCCATCAACTGCGTTTGATGGAAGAGATTCACAAGCACGAATACAATCGACAGTTGCTGAGCATTATTTCTCACGCACAGTCTGCCTATATCAAGGCCGACCAATTGAATAAAAGCTTTGATCAATTGCTCGAACGCATCATCGCGTTGACCGATAGCCAATTTGGTTTTGTCGGTCAGGTCGTGTACGACAAACAGTCCAAACCCTATCTGCAGACCTATGCGATCAGCGACATCACCTGGGATCGCACCAGCACCGAGCTCTATCAGCAAAGACTTGAGCAGGGCATGGTTTTCAGCAACCTCGACACCCTGTTTGGGCAAGTATTGCAGCAAGGCAAAGCCTATATCAGCAATGATCCCGTCAATGACCCCAAGCGTGGCGGGCTGCCACCCGGGCACCCGGACCTGCAGTCGTTCATTGGCCTGCCCATTCTGTTCGGCCGCGATCTGGTTGGCATGATCGGGTTGGCCAATCGCGCGCAGGGTTACACCCAGAGCGATGTGGAGCTTCTAACGCCGCTACTTGGCACCCTGGGTCAATTGGTGCATGCACTGCGTAGGGATAGCGAGCAGCGCAGCATTAGCCGCCGCATGGAGCAGCAGCGCCAGGCCTTGCGCGCGCTCAACGAAATCGCGGCATTACCCTATCTCGACACTATCAGCCGTCTCAAACAGGCGCTTGAGCTCGGCTGTGCCTATCTGCAGATGGATACGGGCATCATTAGCCACATCAGCGGCGACGACTATCTGGTGATGGCCCAGCACAGTCCAGGCGATCAATTACAGGAAGGTCAGCGTTTCGATCTGGGCTCCACTTACTGCGCGCTAACGCTGCAGCAGGAAGACGTACTGCCGATCGAGTTCATGGGCGAGTCGCGCTTCAAAGGCCACCCCTGCTACCAGCATCTCGCCCTGGAGAGCTATCTGGGTGTGATATTGATCGTCAGCGGCCAGCGCTACGGCACTTTGAATTTTTCCGCATCCACACCGCGCGAGACACCGTTCGAAGAGCCGGACCTGGATTTCATCCGCTTGCTGTCCCGCTGGGTAAGTGGCTCGCTGGGCCGCTGGGTTATGGAGCAGGAGCGCAACCAGTTGCTCGAGCGCTTCAACAAGCTGGCGCAACAGCTTCCCGGCGTTGTGTATCAGTACCAGCTATCTGCGGATGGGCGGGCGTGGTTTCCCTATAGTAGTCAGGGCTTGCGCGATATCTATGGCGTGAACCCTGCGCAAGCGCGAACGAGTGCAGCAGCGGTGCACGAGGCCATCCATCCTGATGACCGCCCATCGGTGATGGCCAGCATTCAGGCATCTGCGGCCAACCTGAGCCTGTGGCGTCACGAATACAGAGTACAACACCCACGCATGGGCGAGTTATGGCTGTCCGCGAAGGCCTCACCTGAGCGATTGGAAAATGGCGATGTGATCTGGCATGGCTTCATCACCGATATTACTGCCCGCAAACAAATGGAGCTCACCCTTGAACACGAGCGTACTCGGCTTGCGAGCATTATTCAGGCAACCAACGTGGGCACCTGGGAATGGAATGTTGAAACCGGCGAGACGCTGATCAACGACCGTTGGGCCGCCATTATCGGCTACCGCCAGGAAGAGCTGAGGCCCTTCCACAGTGAGCACTGGCGAGACCTGTTCCACCCTGAGGATATGGCCATTTCCAGAGCTCTGTTCGCACGCCATCTGGCTGGCGATTTGGATTACTACGAATGTAATTCGCGCATGCGTCACAAGAACGGCAATTGGGTTTGGGTTAACAGTCGCGGCCAGTTGATCAGCCGTGACGAACAAGGCAATCCGCTGTGGGTCAGTGGCACCCATACCGATATCACCACCCAGGTGGAGATGACCACGGCGCTCCAAAAGAGTGAAACACGATTCCGCACCATGGTCAGCAATTTGCCTGGCGCAGTCTATCGCTGCAGCAATGACGAGGCATGGACCATGTCCTACCTCAGTGAAGAAATTCTCCACATCACCGGGTATCCAGCAAGCGACTTTATCGAGAGCAACGTGCGCAGCTACGCCAGCATTGTGCACCCCGAGGACCTGCATCTTACCTATAAGGCCGTCGAGCACGTCATTCAGCAGCAGATGTTTGAGCTCAACTACCGCGTGCTTCACGCCGATGGTCACGATGTATGGGTGAAAGAAAAAGGGCGGGGCGAGTATGACAGTGACGGCAACCTGTTATGGCTCAGCGGCTTTATCTGGGATGCCACAGAACAGCATCGCATTGATCAGATGAAGAACCAGTTTGTTTCCACTGTCAGCCATGAACTGCGCACACCATTGACGGCCATTTCAGGTTCTTTGGGATTGATCAGCGGTGGAGCCCTGGGGCCAATACCTCCGGCAATGGCCGGGCTGCTGGCCATGGCCCACACCAACAGTCAGCGTCTCAATCATCTGATCAACGACCTGCTGGATATGGACAAACTGGCCGCCGGTAAAATGAAGCTGCATATGCTGGAGCAGCCCTTGGCGCCTATCCTGCAGCAAGCCCTGGAGGCCAATCAGAGTTATGCGCAGCAATACGAAGTCCAGTTGATCGCCGGGCAGATAGACGCTGTCAGTATGGTCATCGATGCCCAGCGGCTCGGTCAGATACTGAGCAATTTTTTATCCAATGCCGCCAAGTTTTCCTATCCGGGGAGCAATGTGACGCTGTCTGCGATCAGACAGAGCACGCAGGTCAAGATCAGCGTGACCGATACAGGCCAGGGCATTCCAGAGGCTTTTCATCACACCCTGTTTGAAAAGTTCTCGCAGGTGGACTCCACCAGTACCCGCAAGCACGAAGGTACCGGCTTGGGCCTGGCTATCAGCCGCGATTTGACCGAGAGAATGGGTGGCAAGATAGGTTTTGTATCAGAACCGGACAAGGGCTCAACGTTCTGGTGTCAATTCAACCTGGCGCAGGGAGAGGTGTAGGTAGCGCCGCCAGCACTCAGTTTCAGTAGCGCTCGGATATGGTCCGGGCAGCCAAAAGCAGATAACCTGCTTTCAAATAACGTTTTGATCGCAGCGCTGCGGCCTCAGGAAATGAGCGAAAATGATTGAGCTGGAAAGAATCATGCACATCGAAGATGACCTCTCCATCCAGGAGATCACCCGGGTAGCGCTCGAGATTGTGGGTGGTTTCACCGTGCTGAGCTGCAGCTCGGGGGCGCAGGGGTTGGCAGAGATCGATCGATTCGCTCCCCAGCTGATTCTGCTGGATGTGATGATGCCCGGTATGGATGGGCCGGAAACGCTGAGCCGGCTGCGCCAACTGCCTGGCTCGGCAGCCTTGCCAGTGGTCTTCATGACGGCCAAGGTGCAAAGTCATGAAATAGACATCTACCGCAATCTTGGCGCCGCCGAAGTCATCATCAAACCCTTTGACCCGATGACACTCGCCGATCAGATCAGCGCTATCTGGGCGCAGACTCATGTCCAAGACCACTGAGCTAAAGGCCCAGTTACGCGCGCTAAGCCAGGCATACAAGGCGCGCCAGGAGCTGGAGCTGCAGGATATGCTGCACACCGCTACCCAGTTGCCGGCAGGTACCAGCACGCTGCCAGAAGAGGTCAGCACGCTACGTAACCATCTGCACAAGCTGGCCGGCTCGGCAGGCACATTTGGCTATCCTGATCTGGGCGTGCAGGCGCGCAAGCTGGAGCAGTTGGCCAAAGCCTGCATGGACCAGCATTATCTGGATGCGTCGGCGCGCCTGCGTCTGGTGACCGGCATCCAGGCATTGCCGCATTGGCTGATGAACAATGAAGCAGACCCCCAGCCAGCCGCGCCTGTGGTGACGCTGCCGGACACCACGGCACGGGTCAGAATCATCGCCATTCTGGAAACCGACCCGCAGCTACTGCACGCCACCTGCCAGACACTCAACAGCTTCGGCTATCAAACCCTGGGTTTTACCGACTTCAAGAGGTTACGCGAAGCCCTCCAGCAAGCCCTGCCTGATGCTCTGGTGATCGCCACTGGCCAAGCGCAAACCGATGACGCGGCGCTGGCCTATATCACCGGTCTGCAGTCCCAACTGACTCGCCCCTTGCCGTTGATCGTGATAGCCGACGCAGATCCATTCAGCGCACAGATGCAAGCGGTGCGCGCCGGCGCGCAGGGCTTTTTCACTCGCCCGGTCGATTTGCCGGCGCTGGAAAATCGCCTGGAAGGCTGCTTCAACAGTCTGCAGAGCGAACCCTTCCGGGTTCTTATCGTTGATGACGATCTTGATCTCGCCAGCCGTTTTGAAGCCGTGCTGAACAGTGCCGGGATATTTACTGAAGTAGTGCTGGAGCCCACGCAATTGCTGACGCAGATGGAGCGCTTCGCACCGGAAGTGGTACTGATGGACGTACACATGCCGACCTACAGCGGGCCGGAGCTGGCGCAGTTGATTCGTCTGAAAGAAGACTGGCTGCGAATACCCATTCTATATATTTCGGCGGAAACCGATACCAACCGCCAGATGGAAGCGCTGCTCAAGGCGGGCGACGACTTCATCACCAAGCCGATCAGCGACAGTGCCTTGTTGACCATCGTCTACTCCCGCGCGCAGCGTGCGCGCAGGGTCAGCCAGGCACTGGCCCGCGATAGTCTGACCGGGCTGCTCAAGCACGCCGACATCAAGGAGCAGGTGACGCTTGAGATGGATCGCTCGGTGCGCGCCAAGCGGCCGGCGAGCATCGCGATGATCGATATCGACCACTTCAAGTCCGTCAACGACCGGCACGGGCACGCCGTGGGCGACAATGTCATACGCGCCCTGGCCAACCTCCTGCGCCAACGTCTGCGCAAGGTTGACCGGCTGGGCCGCTACGGCGGAGAGGAGTTTGTCGCCGTGCTGCCCGATTGCGACGCGGCGAATGCGAAACTGCTTCTTGATGACATCCGCGTCGCTTTCAATGCGCTTCACTTTACCGGCAGTGACGGGCCTTTCCAATGCAGCTTCAGCGCTGGCGTAGGCTCCTGTGAGGCGCCGCAATGGATACCAGGCAGCCCGCTGGAGCGCGCCGACAGCCTTCTTTACCAGGCCAAGAAGCTGGGCCGCAACTGCATCATTATCTAGCTACGGCTGCAAACATCTCCTCGCCTTAAGTCGAGCGAATCTTTCTCATTTACTTTCAACCTGATTGTTTTAAGCTGCGCCCATTCTGCTCGTCGTACAGGTCCCCCATGAAACTGCTTGCCCTGCTATTTCGCGATAACCGTCTGCCGCTGCTCGGCATCATGCTGCTGAGCGTCGGCAGTGCACTGCTCAGCGTCGCGGTCATCGCCTATGTGAACAATCGCCTGATTGCCACCACTGACAATCTCGGCCAGGCCCTGCTCGGCTTTGCCGGGCTGCTGCTGGCGCTGCTGCTGTGCGCCAGCGCAGCGCAGATCGGCCTGCACCGGCTGAGCCACGGCTTCGTTTACCGGATGCGCCGGGCGCTGGTCAAACGTGTGCTGGATACCGACATAGAGCGCCTGGAACAGATCGGCGGCGCGCGCATTCTGGCCAGTCTGTCGAGCGATATCCGCAACATCACCGTGGCCTTTGTCGGCCTGCCGGAAATGCTCTATGGCCTGGCCCTTACCCTCGCCGCCTTTGTCTATCTGGCCTGGCTCTCCGGCCCGCTGTTCATCACCACATTACTCTGGCTGGGCCTGACCTTCGTTGTTGGCTGGCTGCTGGTCAGCCGCGTGCATCGGCATATTCAGCGCATGCGCGAGGCCGAAGACGGGTTGTATGGCAACTATCAGGACGTGATCGACGGCCGCAAGGAACTGGCGCTCAACCGCCAGCGTGCCAACCGCCTGTATCAGGAGGAGTTCGACGACAACGCGCGCCTATACCGCGACGAGATCATCCGCGCCGACACCTTCTACGGCCTGTCCGGCAACTGGGCCAACATCATGGTGCTGGGTCTGATCGGCCTGGTGTTCTTCCTTGCTGGCGGGCTGGGCTGGGCCGAGCCTGCGGTGGCCGCCACCTATGCGCTGACCATGCTGTTCCTGCGCACACCGATGGTTTCGGCGGTCAACACCCTGCCGCACCTGATCACGGCTCAGGTCTCGCTGGACAAGCTTGAAGCCCTGGCTCTGACCCCGCATACCGAGGCGTTCCAGCAAGTCGCCGCACTGAAGCCCGATTGGAGCGTCTTGCACCTGCAAGGGCTGATGTATCGCTACCCGGCGGAAGAGGGCGAAGGCTTCGATGTTGGCCCGCTGGACCTGGCCGTGCGACGCGGCGAGGTGATCTTCGTGATTGGCGGCAATGGTAGCGGCAAGTCGACCATGGCGCGCCTGCTGACCGGCCTCTACCGGCCACATAGCGGCCAGATCAGCCTGGACGAGCGGCCCGTGGCCGAACAGGAACTGAGCGCCTACCGGCAGATGTTTGCCAGCGTGTTCAGTGACTTCCACCTGTTCCGGCGCCTGCTCGGCCCGGAGGGCAATGAGGTCACCGATACCGAGGTGGACGGCTGGCTGCGCCAACTGCACCTGGAGCACAAGGTCGGCATTGTCGCGGGGCGCCTGAGTGACATCCAGCTGTCCCAGGGCCAGCGCAAGCGCCTGGCGCTGCTGCTTGGCCTGCTTGAGCAGCGCGACATCCTGCTGCTCGACGAATGGGCCGCCGACCAGGATCCGCTGTTCCGCCGGCTGTTCTACCGGGAACTGCTGCCGCAGTTCAAGGCGGCGGGCAAGACGGTGATCGCCATTACCCATGACGACCACTACTTCGACCAGGCCGACCGGGTACTGAAGATGGACAACGGTCGGTTGCTGGAGCTGACTGCGGAGCAGCGCCACAGCGTCAGTGCCGATGGCCTCTTGAACACATGAATGATAATGGTTTAGATTAACGTCTTCGCCAGGCGCTAACCGATCCCTTCGCTGGCGCCGATCAACCCTGCCGGCTGTAGCGACAGCCGGCCTGGAGACGCCATGCAGCCAGCCCTGAGTGCGCTATTCCCCGAGCCCCTGGCAGCACTGGGTGACGCACTGGTATTCGGTGACGACCCGCGCCCCTCGGTGTCGCTGGAGGAATACCTGGCGCCGGCCCATGTCGACTCCTGCCTGGCACGCTTTGCGCCGCAGTATCCGCACGGCGACCGGCGCGCGCTGGTGTCGATCTGGATCAAGTACCACTTCCTGCGCCTGATACCGCCGGTCATCATCGCCAGCCTGAACGCCAACTGGTACCTGCCAGTGCACGCTCAGGACCTGCGGGTGATCGTGGGCGAGGACGGCCTGCCGGCGGCTTTCCAGCTACCCGATGCCGGTCACCCCTGGCAGCGCGAGCCGAAGAATGCTTTCGAGCGCTTTGCCGATCTGCTCGACGGGCACCTTGACCCGCTGATCCGCTCGCTGAGCAGTCAGGTCAAACTCTCGCCCAAGGTGTTCTGGAGCAGCGCCGGTCACTATCTGGAATGGATTCTTGGCGAACTGGCCGGTTACCCGGTGCACCGCGCCGCGCTGGAGCAGACCCAGGATCTGATTCAGCAGCGTTGCCGCCCGGACAGCTTCCGCAATCCGCTGCATAACTGCATTCGCTACGTGGAGCGCGAGGGCGACGCTCAACTGCACCGGGAACGGCAGCACTGCTGCATCCGCTACAAACTGCCGGGCAAAACCCTGTGCAGTACCTGCCCGCACAGCTGCAAGCCCCCTCCGGGTTACGATCCGCAGCAGTTCAAATCCGCCTGAACCTCAGTCCGCGGGCATCAGGCCCTCGGTCAGTTCCAGCGCCGACACTGCCCGGCAACCCTGTACATTCTGCCCAGCCCAGAGCGGCGAGAAATCCCCGCTGTCGCGCTTCTCGGCGGCGCCGCGCAACGGCGTGATCGCTGTACCGGCGAGCGGAAAGGCCGGCGCCAGGGGGCTGATCGGCCCCAGCTCACGCATTACCCGATTGACGATGCCACGTGCCGGACGCCCGGAAAACAGGTTGGTCAACGCCGTGTGCACCGCCGCCTCACTCTGCAGCGCGGCGCGGTGCACGGCGCTGGTATTGGCCTCGGCGCAGAGCAGGTAGGCCGTGCCCACCTGTACCGCAGCCGCGCCCAACGCCCGGGCCGCCCGCACTCCGGCAGCGTCGGCAATCCCGCCCGCCGCGATCACCGGCAGACGTACTGCCGCTATGATCTGCGGCAGCAGGGCGAAGGTACCGACTTGCGTCGTTACGTCTTCAGTCAGGAACATGCCGCGGTGGCCGCCGGCTTCCAACCCCTGAGCAATCACCGCATCGGCGCCGTGCGCTTCCAACCAGCGGGCCTCTTCCACCGTGGTCGCCGAGGAAATGACCTTGGTTCCCCAGCTCTTGAGCTCATCCAGCAACTCGGGGTCCGGCAAACCGAAGTGGAAGCTGACCACCGGCGGCTTGTACTCGCGCAGCAGCGCCAGCGCTTCGGCATCGAAGGGCCGCCTTCCGGCTCCGCTGCTGAGGTTGTCGATATCCAGCTCCAGCTCTGCGTAATAGGGCGCCAAAGCCCCCCGCCATGCCACTTCGCGCTCCGCGTCCGGGGTAGGCGAGCGGTGGCAGAAGAAATTCACATTCCAGGGCCCGGCCGCCTGTTCATGCATGATTCTGAGTTCCGCCGCGAGCGCGTCAGGGCTGAGCATGGCGGCCGGAATCGACCCCAGCCCGCCGGCCTTGCATACGGCCAGGGCCAGCTTACTGTCCTGTGCGCCGGCCATGGGTGCCTGAATAATAGGGAGGCGAGTGCCCAGCAGAGGATGTGTGGTCATGATGTCTCCTGTTTGCCTTGAATCGGGCTACAGCCTACCCCTCGGCTACGTGATCATCCAGCCCATCTGCGTCATTGATGCCGGCAGGCTGCCGAGCATGTTTGAAACATGCGGTTTTACCTCAGGAACTCTCAGCCTGGTGTCGCTGGTCTATGGTGTATCGTCAGCTTGAACGCTTAACGACGAATTTTTCCTCAACCGCCGAGCGGTTGAGCAGCGAATCAAATGGGGAGATCGCACTATGAGTATTCCACCACTGGGTTTTGGTACCTTCCGTCTCAAGGGGCAGGAAGTGATCGACGCCGTCACCACCGCGCTTCAGCTCGGTTACCGCCATATCGACACGGCGCAGATCTACGACAACGAACGGGAAGTCGGGCAGGCCATCGCCGCCAGTGGCATCCCACGCGACCAGTTGTTCATCACCACCAAGATCTGGATTACCAACCTGAAGCCGGAGAAACTGATTCCCAGCCTGCAGGAAAGCCTGGAGAAGCTGGGCGTAGAGCAGGTCGACCTGACCCTGATCCACTGGCCCTCGCCGGAGGATAAAGTGCCTATGGAGGAGTATCTGCCGATGCTGCTGGAGGCGCGCGAACAGGGTCTGACCCGCGCCATCGGCGTATCCAACTTCACAATGGAGCATCTGACCAAGGCCATCGACATGATCGGCGCAGAGAATATCGCCACCAATCAGGTCGAAATTCATCCTTTCCTGCACAACCGCAAGCTGGCCGAATTTGCCCGTGAGCAGGGCATCCAGCTCACCGCCTACATGCCACTCGCAGTAGGCAAGGTGATGCAGGATCCGGTGCTGCAGGCGATTGCCACCGCGCATGATGTGACCCCGGCGCAAGTGGCGCTGGCCTGGCTGCTGCAGTCCGGCTATGTGGTGATCCCGTCCTCGACCAAGCGCGCCAATCAGCAGGCCAACCTGGATGCGGCTAAGATTCAGCTCAGCCAGGAAGATGTAGCGGCCATCGCCGCGCTGGAGCGCGGCGAGCGGATTGCCAATCCGGACTTCGCGCCAACCTGGGACTGATCTGCCTCAGCCCTGCAGCGCTGGCAGATCGCGGAACTGCGCCAGCGCTTCGGGGTTGGCCAGCGCGTCGGTGTTCTTCACCGGCAGGCCGTGCACCACATTGCGCACTGCCAGTTCGACGATCTTGCCGCTGATAGTGCGCGGAATGTCCGCCACCGCGACAATCCGCGCCGGCACGTGACGCGGCGTGGTGTTGGCGCGGATGGTCTGGCGGATCTGCTCTTGCAGCGCGTCACTCAGCTCGACGCCCTCGCGCAGGCGCACGAACAGCACCACGCGCACATCGCCCTGCCACTCCTGGCCAATGGCAATCGACTCCAGCACCGCCTCGACCTTCTCGACCTGGCGGTAAATTTCCGCCGTACCGATGCGCACGCCCCCGGGATTCAGTACCGCATCCGAACGACCATGGATGACCAGGCCGCCACGGGCGGTTTCCTCGGCATAATCGCCGTGCGCCCAGACACCGGGGAAGCGCTCGAAATAAGCGGCGCGAAAACGGCTGCCGTCCGCGTCCTGCCAGAAACCGGTAGGCATCGACGGGAAATGCCGGGTACACACCAGTTCGCCCTTGCCACTGCTCAGCGGCTGGCCCTCGTCATCCCATACCTCGACCGCCATACCCAGGCCCTTGCACTGCAGCTCGCCGGGCCAGACCGGCAGCACCGGGTTGCCGAGCGCAAAGCAGGAGACGATATCGGTGCCGCCGGAGATTGATGACAGGCAAAGATCGGCCTTGATCTCGCGGTAGACGTATTCAAAGCTTTCGTGCGAAAGGGGCGAGCCGGTCGACAGCAGGCTTTTCAAGCCGCTCAGCCGGTGCGACTGCGCCGGACGCGCGCCGGCCTTTTCCAACGCGGCCAGGTACTTGGCGCTGGTGCCGAAGACGTTGATGTGCTCGGCGTCGATCATGTCCAGCAGGCGCTCGGCACCAGGATGAAAGGGCGAGCCGTCGAACAGCACCAGGGTGGCGCCGACGGCCAGGCCGGAGACTAGCCAGTTCCACATCATCCAGCCGCAGGTGGTGAAATAAAACAGCCGATCCTCCGGGTGTAGGTCGGTATGCAGCCCCAGTTCCTTGAGATGCTGCAACAGCGTACCGCCAGTGCCATGGACGATGCACTTGGGCACCCCGGTGGTGCCGCTGGAATAGAGAATATACAGCGGGTGATCGAAGGCCACCGGGGTGAATTCCGGCTCGCCGCCCGCCTGGTAGAAATCGGCCCACAAACTGACCCTGGCGCGGCTGGTGAAGTCCCCCGTCTGCACCTGCGGCCAGGCGTAAGGCACGATCAGCAGTTGCTCCAGTGACGGCAACTGGGCAAGGATCTCGTTCAGCTTGGCAGTCAGGTCGAGCTGCTTGCCGGCGTAATGGTAGCCAGCGCAGGCGATCAATACCTTGGGCTCGATCTGACCAAAGCGATCTATCACCCCCTGGGTGCCGAAGTCCGGTGAGCAGGATGACCAGGTAGCCCCCAGGCTGGTGGCCGCCAGCATACCGACCAGCGTCTGCCAGGTATTGGGCATAAAGGCCGCGACCCGATCACCCGCTACCACCCCTGCCGCACGCAGGCTGCGCTGCAGGCCAGCCACATGCTCGGCCAACTGGGCGTAGCTGAGCTCTTCACGGCTGCCGTCTTCGGCAATGGCCACCAGCGCTGGGTGCTCGTCGCGGCGGCGCAGCAGATGCTCGGCAAAATTCAGCCTGGCACCGGGAAACCAACTGGCATCCGGCATGCCTGGCTGCTCGCTGAGCACCTGGCTGGGTGCCTGGCTGAAGTGCACCTCGAAGTGATCGACAATCGCCTGCCAGAAGTCGGCGCGCTCATTGATGCTCCACGCGTGCAGCGCCGAATAGTCGGCCAGCGCCAGCCCATGACGCTGGTTGACGAAGCGGCGAAAGGCATCCATCCGCGTAGCGGCGATACGCTCGGAAGACGGGGTCCACAGGGGCTGCTGCATAATTGGTCCTCATGCCTGCGATGCGGGCACCGCAACGGTAAAGCCCCCAAAGGTCCATTGCCCGGTTGGACAAGTCAAGTTTCATGCTGGCCATATTGCGTCAAGCTGGCGGCTTCGGTAACACTAGCGGCTCAGCCACTTCCCCGAGACGCTCCGATGCTCGTGCTCTTCATTTCTGCCTTCCTGCTGGGCCTGATCTTCAACGCGGCGCCCGGCGCCGTATTTGCCGAAACCGTCCGCCAGGGCGTGCGTGGCGGCTTTCGACCGGCCCTGGATGTGCAGGTAGGGTCGCTGGTAGGGGATGCGCTCTGGGCCGTACTCGGGTTGCTGGGTATAGGGCTGCTGCTGCAGATCGACTGGCTGCGCTGGCCTATCGGTATCGCCGGCGCCCTGTACCTGCTGTGGCTGGCGCGTGACTCGTGGAAGAGCGCCAGCGAGGAGTTTCATGTCCAGGCCCGGGGCAGCGCCTCGAGACGCTCGGCACTGCGCTCCGGTGCACTTCTGTCGCTGACCAATCCGCAGAACATCGCTTATTGGGCGGCGATGGGCAGCGCCCTCGGCGCCGTCGGCGTGACCGAACCCACGGCGGCGGACTACGGCCTGTTCTTTACGGGTTTCATGCTCTCGTCAATCCTCTGGTGCTTCGTGTGCGCCGCCATCGTCGACCGGGTGTTCCGCAAGGCCGGCATGCACTGGGCGCGCGCCACTTACCGCCTGTGCGCCATCGCCTTTCTGGTGCTGGCGCTGGGTTCGATCCGGGATCTGATCAGCCCGGTGCGCGGTGACTCCGCGCCGGCAGCGAACGTACTCGAACAACCGCTGGAATGTACCGGGACTCATTGCTGAGCATGAGCGAATTCTGGTACGACCCTGCACTGCCTTTTGTTGAAAGCCGCAAGGCGAGTGACAGCCGCGCCTGCTATCGGCCGCATAGCCACCCTACACTGTCGATCGGCGCAGTCGATGCCGGGCTCAGCCATTTCCGTTGCAGTGATGTGGCGGCCACCCTAAGGCCCGGCAGCCTGGTGATTGTGCCGCCAGAGCTGGTGCACTCCTGCAACCCGGCGCCCGAGGTCAGCTGGAGCTACCAGATGCTGCACCTGGAGCCCACCTGGGTAGCCGGCGTCACCGCTGAAATGGAGCCGACGCCAGGTCTTCCTTCGAGCGCCTGCATCAGCCACTCAGCGGCGGCCTATCAGCACTTCTGCAAGCTCAATGCTCAGCTGTTTTCCGCGATCTCTGCTGCCGACAAGGAAGCAGCGTTGATCGAGTTCATCGGCCAACGCCTGTGGGCGACGTGTCCGCCGGTAGCCTGCCTGCCGGCACCCAGAACATTGATGGAGCAACTCAAGGCACGCCTGCTCGACAACCTCGACGCGCCACCGTCACTGGTCGAACTGGCGCGAGAGTATGCGCTGAGCCGCTATCAGTTGATTCGTCTGTTCCGCCGCGATACCGGGTTGACCCCGCACGCCTGGCTACTGGACCAGCGTATCCAGCAGGCCCGTGAGCAGCTTCGCCAGGGCGCCGACCTGGCCACCCCGGCACAGGATCTGGGCTTTGCCGATCAGGGCCATTTTCAGCGCATGTTCAAGGCACATGTGGCTGCCACGCCCGGGCGCTATCGGCACACCTGAGCGCACTTTCCTTCAATACCTGGCTTTGCCTGCCGCTCAGACTGGGCACCCTGCTTTTGCGGAGTGCCTTCAATGCTGCAACAATTTCTACTGGTAGCCGGGGCGCATTTCCTCGCTCTACTCAGCCCCGGCCCGGACTTTTTTCTGATCCTGCGATACGCCATCGCGCGCGGACGCGCCCAGGCAACACTGGTGTGTATAGGCATTACCCTGGCCAACGCCCTGTTTATCCTGCTGGCCTGGTACGGATTGATGGCGCTGGAAGAACAGAGCGCGCTGATGTTGTATGTGCAACTGGCGGGGTGCGCTTTTCTTCTGTACATGGGCTGGCTATTCATTCGCCATGCTGGACAGCGTCCACTGGCCGTAGCGCAACCTCAGAATAATGCGCCAGCGTCCTATCTGGGAGCGCTGCTGGCAGGCCTCGGATCGGGGTTATTGAATCCAAAGAACGCGCTTTTCTACGCCAGTCTGTTTGCCGTGCTCAACAGTCAGTCCACCCCCTGGGCCATACAAGGTCTGTACGCTCTGTGGATGATAGGCCTGGTGCTGGGTTGGGACCTGCTGGTGATGCGGCTGGCCAGCCAGCCACATCTGATACAGCGCTTCGAATACTATCTACCCCTTATTGAACGTCTTGCAGGCGTACTGTTGATCCTTATGGCAATAGCGATGCTGACCTCTCTGTTGCAAGGCTAACCCTTGAGCTTGGCGGAGCTGCCGGCCTGACGAAACACCAGCGCCAGCCCGGCCAGGATGGCCAGCATGCCCAGCAGGCTCAGCGGCGCCATGCGGTTACCCAGAAACAGGTAATCCAGCCCTGCGGTCACACCCGGTACCAGATAGAACAGGCTGGTGACGTTGACCAGATTGCCAACGCGGATCAGCCTGTAAAGCAATAGCGTGGCCAATACCGAAATAACCACGCCCATATAGATCAGCGGTACGATAAAGCCTACCGTCAGCTCATACTCGAATGGCTGAAACGGCACGAACACCATGCACAGCAGCAGACCGATCAGGTACTGCAGCGGCAACACGTCCATTGGCGCCTGCTGCAAGCCCTTCTGAAAGATCGAGCCCAGCGTGATACAGCCCAGTGCGGCCAGGGTCAGGCTGATGCCCAGCAGCGAGAAGCGCGCGGCCAGCAAGCTTTCCAGCACCACCAGCGTCAACCCGCCCAGCGCCAGCAGCAACCCGGAAAGGCGCAGCCAGGAAACCCGGCGCTCCACCAACAGCAAGGTCAGGATGGGCTGCACACCCAATACTGTTGCCAGTACACCCGGCGTAATGCCCTGATCCAGCGACAGCAGGTAGAAGATGGTGTATCCGCCGGTCAGCAGGATACCCACCATCGCTACCCGTCGTCGCGAGCCGGGTGCTGGCAACCAGCGTCGGCGATAGGCGGCCAACAGGCCGAGAATGACGCAGGCCAGCAGGAAGCGCAGAAATAGAAAGGCAAAGGCGGAGGCATGCTGCAGCCCCCAGGAAGAGAAGATTGCACCACTGCTCCAGAGCAGCACAAAGAGTGCAGTAGGGCCAAGAGCGACCCAGGTCGACTTGTTCAAGATCATGGTTGTCACCTGTCAAAACACCGCGCTTCCAATGCCGACAGCAGCCCATTCAATGGCAACTATCTGGCCAGCAAGTCAGCTAGCCTTCAGGGGAAACACAAAAAAAGGGAGTGTGTTTTCAGATCACGCGCCGTGGCGGCGACAGATCTGCAGCACCGATCAACGGCGGTGGCGCTGCGACAGGAGGCGCCGCCATGTTGCAGGCGACGTCAGGGCTTTGCACCGGCACCGATGTCAGTCCGCGAACGGCTGCGCCCGAAAGGGCGATGACAGAGGCGACTGAGTGCGTTGCAAAGCTCATGATTGATATTCCAGAGAAAAGGGTAGGAACATCCCGAAGGATGATCTAACCCTAGCAGCGGATGGTCAAAGCGGCAAGCGCAAGGCGCCTGCCGCAACAGGCTAAAAGCCTTCGAGTACCAGTTTGCCCCGGGCCTGATGGCTTTCCAGCAGACGGTGTGCCTTGAGCAGATTGGCCGCGTTGATAGTGCCAAAATGCTCCCCCAGGGTGGTTTTCAAAGTGCCCTTGTCGACCAGCTCAGCGACCCGGTTCAGCAGTCGGCTCTGTTCAATCATGTCCGGAGTCTGATGCAGGCTGCGGGCAAACATGAACTCCCAGTGCAGAGACAAACACTTGGGTTTGAGCTTGAGAACGTCCAGGCTGTCGAAATCATCGATCAGGCCCAACTTGCCCTGCGGCGCCAGACATTCGATATATTGCTCATAATGCTCGGCGGTGTGCGTCAGCGAGGCAACCAGTTCAACCTGCTCTATGCCTATGGTCTGCAACTGCGCCAGCATGGGCTGATTGTGGTCGATCACATGGTGCGCGCCCAGATCGCTGATCCACTGCACACTTTCTGGCCGCGATGCCGTCGCCACTACCGTCAGCTTGGTCAACTGACGCGCCAGCTGCACCAGGATTGAGCCCACACCACCGGCAGCGCCGATCACCAGCATGGTCTGGCCAGCACCGCCGCCCTCGGCAACACCCAAACGATCAAACAGCAGCTCCCAGGCGGTGATGGCCGTCAACGGCAGAGCCGCGGCCTGAGCATCACTCAGGCTGGCCGGCGCACGGCCAACAATGCGCTCGTCGACCAGATGGTATTCGGCATTGCAGCCGGGCCGGTTAACCGCACCGGCGTAGTAAACCCGGTCACCTGCCTTGAACGCGCTGACCTCGGCTCCGGTAGCCTCAACGGTACCGACCGCATCCCAACCGAGCACATCATAGGCTCCGGTCAGTGGCGCGCGATTGCGGCGGATCTTCGCGTCTACCGGATTGACCGAGACGGCAGCGACCTTGACCAGCAGATCACGCGGGCCAGGCTCGGGGCGGGGTAGTTCGATGTCCTGCAGCGCGTCTGCACGATCAAGATCACCGGCTTGTTGATATCCAACAGCTTTCATATTCTGGCTCCCAGGCGGATTGATATGCCGCCCATTGTGGACCCATGAACGGAGCCAGGGAAGTCGACATAAGTGGCAGCCTGTTTCAGCGCGGGCGCCGGCTCAGGCCCCAGATCAGATAGGCGCCGCCGATCAGCGCCGCCAGCAGGCCCGCCGGCAATTGAGTGGGGAACAGCAGGTTGCGCCCTAGCCAGTCCGCAGCGACCATGACGCCAGCGCCGAGCAACCCGGCAGCCAGTAGCTGCGTGCGCGCCTGATTGAAACCGAGCAGCCTCGCCAGATGCGGCGCCATCAGCCCGATAAAGCTCAGCGGGCCAACCAGCAATGTGGCTGCAGCGGTCAGCAGCGCTGCCAACAGCATGATGCTCAGGCGTGCCCGTGCCAGCGGCACGCCCAGGCTGCGCGGCGTGTCTTCACCCAGCGGCAGCAAGGTCAGCCAGCGGCCCAGGGGCAGGCACAACAGCAGCAATCCACCGGCGATGACCAGCGCCATGATGCTGGTCGGCAGTTGCACGTGATAGGTCGAACCGGCCAGCCAGCCGAGCAGACTCTGCCCGCGCGGATCATTCATCGACAGCACCAGCATCTGCACCGCATCGAACAACGAGCTGATGGCAATACCCACCAGCAACAGCCGTTCGGGCGAGAAGCTCTGGCGCCGGGCAAAGCCCATGATGATCAGCAAGGTGACCAGCGCGCCCAGGCAGCCCAGTACCAGCCGTGCAGCCAACGGCGCACCTGGCCAGAGAAAGACCATGGCCATCAGCGCCAGGGCCGCACCCGCGCTGATGCCCATGATCTCCGGGCTGGCCAGAGGGTTGCCGGTCAGGCGTTGCAGCAGCGTCCCGGCCAGCGCCAGCATCAGGCCCGCGCCCGCCGCCGCCAGCACCCGGGGTGTACGCCATTGCACCACCTGCGGATCCAGTATCCATTGCCAGCCCTCGGCGCCACGGCCAAACCACAGCGCCAGGGCGATCAGCGCGAATAACAAGCCGCCGATCCACAGCAGCTTGAGCGGGCGCGCCGGGGCCGATAGCACCATCGCCGAGTTCAACTGCGGGCGACCGCCGCCCAGGCGCATACGCGGCAACAACCACAGCAGCAGTGGCGCGCCGAGCAACGCAGTCACCGCGCCGGTAGGCAGCATGTCGTCCAGTTGGCCGCTGAGCTGCTGGATGCCCAGATCCGCCAACCACAGGAGCGCGGCGCCGAGCAGAGGCGTCCAGATCAAGCGCTGGCGCAGGGTTCGAGCGCCCATCAGCCGGCAGATAGCCGGGGCGGCCAGACCGATAAAGCCGATCAAACCTACAACGCTGACCACACAGGCGGTAAGAAAGACCGCCAGTGCCAGCCCGCCCAGGCGTACCCGGTCAAGCGATACACCCAGGCTACGCGCGCCGGTTTCTTCCAGCTCCAGCAGGCTCAGGGGACGTATCAACCAAGCCACCAGCACACCCACCAAAAGCAGGCGCGGGAGTAGAAACTGCACGCTGTCCCAACTGTTCTGACTCAGCGACCCTGCGCTCCAGATAAACAGCGAAGTCAGCCCCTGGGGTTGCAGCATCATCAGCATCACATTCAGCGCACCGAGATACAGACTGAGCACCATGCCGGCCAGGATCAGGCTCAGTGGCGACATACCCCGGCGCCTTGCCAAGGCATAGACCAGCAACATGCTCAACCCGCCGCCGACCAGCGCCACCCACTCTCTTGCGACCAGCAACCCGGGCGCATACAGGGTGGCTAGCGCCAACGCCAACTGCGCGCCGTTGGCCACGCCCAGCGTGGTTGGCGAGGCCAGCGGGTTGCGCAGCACCTGCTGCATCAGCAAACCGGCAAGACCCAGGGCAGCGCCGCAGAGCAGGGCAACAAACAATCGGGGCAGCCAGCTGTAATGCATCAGCAACTGATCCAGATTGTCTGCGTCCGGCATCCAGAGCGCCTGCCACCATTGTGCTGGCGCCAGCTCCTGGCGCAAATCCAGCAGCGCCAGCAGCAACCCCAGCGCCAGCAATGCCAACACACCCTTGCCGACTGAAACACGTCCCGCCACGGCCTCACTCATCCAACAGTGCCTCTTCCAGCAGGCGGGCAAAACGCTGGGCCGAGAGCAGGCCGCCGTACTGCCAGGTCGGGGCAAACCGATGCACGCGGCCGGCGCGCACGAAGGGCAGCGCCTGCCAGAGTACTGAACGCTCCAGAGCGCGCTCGGCATCCAGCGGCATGGGCAGCAGATTGATCAGGGTCGCGTCAGACCGGGTGGCCAGTTGTTCGATGCCGACCTGGGCATAGCCCCAATAGTTGTCCGTGCCGCTCCAGGCATTGGTCAGTCCCAGACGCTCAAGAACCGCGGTAAACAGGCTGCTGCCGCCGGACACGCGCACATGCCGGTCATCAATAAAACTGACCAGCAGCAAAGGCGGCTGCGGCTGGTCTTCCAGGCGCTGACGCAATGCGGCCTGCTGCGCGTCCAGCTCGGCAATCAGCGCCTCGGCCTCAGCCTGCTGACCGGTCAGCGCGGCCAGTTCGCGGGTAACTTCCACAGCGTTGTCATAGGGATCGGACTCGGGGCGATAGATCGACAGGCTTTTGACCGGGGCGATCTGCTCCAGCTTGACGCGCAGGCCTTCGAACTGGGGCGTGATCAGAATCAGCGCCGGGGCCAACTGCGCCAGCAGTTCCAGGTTCGGTTCGGTGCGCAGGCCCAGATCATGCACGGCGTCAGGCATGACCGGCTCACCGACCCAGCGCCGGTAGTTGTCCAGCTCGGCCACCGCCAACGGCGTCACACCGATGCCCAGCAGGGTTTCGGCCAGCCCCCAGTCAATCACGGCGATACGTTCGGCGACTGGCGCTTCGTCGGCCGGCGAGGCGCTCAGTACCGCCGCCGTTAGCGTCAGGCAGAAAAGCAGCAAAGTGCGCAACAAGGTCATTTCAGCATGTCCATACCAGCGGCTTCAGGCCTGAACCACCGCAAAGGGTACGGGCTGATGGGGGTGCGCCATGACCGTCATCGGCACGCCGTAGATGCTTTCCAGATGCAGGTCGGTCATCAATTCGGACGGGCTGCCTTGCATCAGCAAGCGGCCGGAGTGCAGAGCAATCAGGTGATCGCAGTAACGCGCGGCCATATTGATGTCGTGCAGCACCACGATGACGCCCAATCCCAGCTCTTCGCTCAGGTCACGGACCAGGGCAAGGACCTCTACCTGGTGGGCGATATCCAGCGCCGAGGTCGGTTCGTCGAGCAGCAGATAGCGGGTTTCCTGGGCAAGGAGCATAGCCAACCACACCCGTTGGCGCTCGCCACCGGACAGACTGTCGACCATCCGTTCCGCAAAGCGACCGACGTCGGTCAGGTGCATGGCGCGCTCGACCTGCTGGCGATCGGTCTTGCCGAAGCGTCCCAGCAGCCCGTGCCAGGGGTAACGTCCAAAGCCGACCAACTCCCGTACGCTAAGATTTTCTGCCGCCGGCAACTGTTGCGGCAAATAGGCTACCTGGCGGGCGAAATCGCGGTCCGCCCATTCGCCCAGCGGCCGGCCGTCAAGCCGCAAACGGCCGGCGCTCGGTGCCTGTTGGCGAGCGAGCAGTTTGATCAAGGTCGACTTGCCCGACCCATTGTGGCCAATCAAGCCAATCATGCGGCCTTCGTCCAGGTTCAGATCGAGCGGCTGGAGCAGGGTGCGCTGAGGCACGGAGAAGGTCACGCCTTCCAGTTGGAACATGGAGGCTCCGGACAGCAGGAGAAGTGGTAAAAGCTGGCCGAAATGTAAACTAAATCTAAACCATTATCAATCCGCTGACCGCCGGGCGGTATTATCACCTCCCCAGGCAACCATCATGGGCAGCTACTCCTGAAAGTGACTACGCAACCAGTCAGCCAGGCGCGCGGACTGCGCCTGAGGAGCCCGGGCGCTTGCCCATAATGTCAGGCAATGCGAGGTCTCGACAAAGCCCCAGGGCGCAAGCAGGCGGCCGGCGGCAATATCGTCAGCGACCAGTTGCTGCGGCGCGATAGCCACACCTAATCCCGCCAGCGCAGCTTCCAGCAGATAGTACAAATGCTCGAACCCCTGACCCTGATGCAATTTTGCCGGATCCAACCCGCTGGCCCTGGCCCAGTCGGGCCAGGCTTGCTGACGAGACAGCGTATGCAGCAGCGCCTGACCCGCCAGCTTGTCGGCAGGCTGATCAAGCAACGCCGCCGCCCCGGCATAACGTGGACTGAATACCGGGCCTATACGCTCCTTGGCCAATTCATACACCTGCATGTCCGCCGGCCAGGGCGGCTCGGCAAACAGCAAAGTGGCGCTGACCCCGGGTTTGCGCGGGTCCATATCGCCCTCACTGGCTGACAGGTGCAGATTCAGCTCCGGCAGCTCGCTATTCAGTCGGTCCAATCGGGGGATAAACCAGCGTGCCAGCAGGCTGCCCGGGCAGGCGAGCAGAAAGGGCGCATGCGCCTGCGTCTGACGAATCTCCGCACAAGCACCGCGCAGCCCATCGAAGGCCTCGCGGCTGGCATCGCGTAGCCGTCTCCCCGCCGCCGTCAGTTGCACGCCTCGCCCGACTTTTTCGAACAGGCTGACGCCCAGCTCTTCTTCCAAAGTACGAATCTGACGGCTGACGGCACCGTGCGTTACATTCAACTGTTCGGCGGCCTGACTCACGCTTTGCAGTTGCGCTGCAGCCTCGAAGGCCTTTAATGCATTGAGAGGGGGAAGGTCACGGCTCATGGCTATATGTCACTTTTTCTCACAGGTTTATGCCATCTTATCGGTTTTTTTCCGCCCGTGCCTCCCCTAGTCTGGCTGCAATTCAAAAGAGGTACTGATTATGCAGACCAACACCAATTTCAGCCGCGGCGCAGACGCCCAAGGCCAATTCGGTTCTTTCGGCGGGCGCTTTGTCGCCGAATCCCTGATGCCGCTGATTCTTGATCTTGAGCAAGCGTTCAATACCGCGCTGGCCGAGCCGAACTTTCTCGCCGAGCTCGACCGCTTCCAGGCCGAGTTCGTCGGCAGGCCCAGCCCGCTGTATTTCGCCGAGCGCCTGACCGAGTTGTATGGCGGCGCGAAGATCTACTTCAAACGCGAAGAGCTGAATCACACTGGCGCGCACAAGATCAACAACTGCATTGGTCAGGTGTTACTGGCCAAACGTATGGGCAAAACGCGGATCATCGCCGAGACCGGCGCCGGCATGCATGGCGTGGCCACTGCGACCGTTGCGGCGCGCTTTGGCTTGCCGTGCGTGGTCTATATGGGCGCTACCGATATTGAGCGCCAGCGCGACAACGTCTCACGCATGCGTTTGATGGGCGCCGAGATTATTCCGGTGACCTCCGGTACTGGCACCCTGAAGGACGCTATGAATGAAGCACTGCGCGACTGGGTGACGAATGTTGATAACACCTTCTACATGATCGGCACGGTTGCCGGGCCGCACCCTTATCCGACGATGGTGCGTGAGTTTCAGGCCGTGATCGGCCGCGAAGCCCGCGTGCAGATGCAGGCCCGTGAAGGCCGCCTGCCCGACAGCCTGATCGCCTGCATTGGCGGCGGCTCGAATGCGATGGGCCTGTTCCATGCGTTTCTGGATGACCCAAGCGTACAGATGATAGGCGTTGAAGCCGCAGGCGAAGGCCTGGACAGCGGCAAGCATGCGGCCAGCCTCAAGGGCGGCGTGGCCGGCGTTTTACACGGCAACAGAACCTATCTGCTGCAGGATGACGACGGCCAGATTACCGACGCGCATTCTGTGTCCGCAGGCCTGGATTACCCTGGCATTGGCCCTGAGCACGCCTGGTTGCACGAGCAAGGCCGGGTGGATTACGCCGCCGTGACCGACAGTGAAGCACTCGACGCCTTTCACGTGTGCTGTCGCCAGGAAGGCATCATCCCGGCACTGGAAACCGCGCATGCCCTGGCTGAAGTGGCCAAGCGCGCGCCGCTGCTGCCAAAGGATCATTTGATGGTCGTCTGCCTGTCCGGGCGCGGCGACAAGGATATGCCAACGGTACTGCGTCTGATGGAGGAAAAGGCATGAGCTCACGTCTAGCCGGTCGCTTTGCCGAACTCAAAGCGGCCAACCGTTCCGCTCTGGTTACCTATGTGTGTGCAGGTGACCCGGGTTACGACGCCAGCCTGTCGCTGCTCAAGCAGCTGCCGGCCGCAGGTGCTGACGTAATCGAGCTGGGCATGCCGTTCAGCGATCCGATGGCCGATGGCCCGACCATTCAGGCCGCCGCGGTGCGCGCATTGAATGCCGGGCAGACACAGTTGAAAACCCTGGAGATGGTGCGCCAGTTTCGCCGCGACGATCAGACAACGCCGCTGGTGCTGATGGGTTATTACAACCCGATCTACCGCTACGGCCCTGAAGCCTTTATGCGTGATGCGGTCGAGGCCGGTGTCGATGGTCTGTTGATTGTCGATCTGCCCGCCGAGCATGACAGCGAACTGGGCCCCTTGGCCCGTGAAGCCGGTCTGGACATGATTCGCATGGCCACACCAACCACCGATGCCAAACGCCTGCCGGCAGTGCTGGACCGGGCCAGCGGCTTTCTCTACTACGTCTCACTCAACGGGGTGACCGGGGTAGGGCAGGCGGACAATGCTACTGTGCGTGATGCAATTGGCGCGATTCAGCAGCAGACCGATCTGCCGGTGTGCGTTGGCTTCGGTGTGCGCACCCCCGAGCAGGCCGCACGTTTTGCGCTGGACGCTGAAGGCGTTGTGGTGGGGTCGGCGCTGGTCGAGCAAATCGCCAATGCCGATTCGCCGGAGCAGGGGGTCAAGGATGTGCTGAGTCTGGTATCGGCTCTGTCGCAAGCGGTGCGGCAGGCACGCAGTCAGTAAGTCTCCGGAAAGGCACTTGCTTGGTGGGAGCGCCGGCCTCGGCGCGAAGGCGGAGCCCGTTTTCGCCGCGGGGCCGCGGCTCCTACCATTAATGCTGTTAACAATGCCTCGGCTCAGCGCCTGCCGCCATAGCCTGGCTATCCGCGCAACGCCGCCAGTACTGGTGTGGTGTCAGGCCGCACGCCACGCCATAGCAGAAAGGCTTCCGCCGCCTGCTCGACCAGCATCCCCAGCCCATCCATACAGCGCGCTGCACACTGCTCGGCGGCCCAGCGGTTGAACGGGGTCGCGCCAGAGGCATACATCATGTCGTAGCACAGGGTATGGCCGGGGCGGATCAGCTTCGGGGATATATCCGGTACCTCTCCGCCCAGGCTGGCGGAGGTGGCATTGATGATCAGATCCACAGACTCCTCGATCCAGTCAAAACCCGCCGCACTGATCGGCCCCTGATCGACAAACAGCGCCGCCAATTCTTCCGCCTTGGATACTGTGCGATTCACCACGCAAAGATGCTTCGGCCCAGCGTCCAGCAGCGGTTGAATCACGCCACGTGCCGCACCGCCAGCGCCGAGAAGCAGCACCTTGAGGCCCGCCAGTGAGACCCCGGCATTAGCCTGAATATCGCGCACCAGCCCCTTGCCATCGGTGTTGTCGCCCAATAGGCGGCCATCTTCCAGGCGCATGATGGTATTTACCGCGCCAGCGCGGTGGGCGGCTTTGCTGTGCTGATCAACCAGCGCCCAGGCTTGTTCCTTGAAGGGTACTGTGACATTGACGCCCCGCCCCTCAAGCAGAAAACTGCGCAACGTACCGGCAAAATCATTCAAAGGCGCGAGCAACGCTTCATACGTCAGGCTTTCGCCGGTTTGCTCGGCGAACAGGCGATGAATCAGGGGTGACTTGCTGTGGCCGATCGGATTGCCGATCACTGCATAGCGATCCAGGCTCATGGGTGCAGCCCCAGCCAATCGCGCACCGGCAAAAATTCGTCGGCCAGGCGCGCTTCTTCGCTCCCGGCCTCGGGCTGCCAGTTGTAGCCCCAGCGCACAGTCGGCGGCAGTGACATCAGAATGGATTCGGTGCGCCCGCCGGTCTGCAAGCCGAACAGCGTGCCGCGGTCATAGACCAGGTTGAATTCCACATAGCGGCCGCGACGGAATTCCTGAAAGGCCTTCTGCTCGGGGCTGTAAGCGGTGTTGCGGCGGCGCTCGACAATCGGCAGATAGGCATCCACATAGGCATCACCAATGGCGCGCTGGAACTCAAAGCTGCGCTCGAACCCCCACGTGTTCAGATCATCGAAAAACAGCCCGCCCACACCGCGGGCTTCTTGCCGATGCTTGAGATAGAAGTACTCATCACACCAGGCCTTGTAAGCCGGATAGACATCATCACCGAACGGCTTGCAGGCGTCATGGGCGACCTGGTGCCAATGCACGCAATCTTCTTCGTGGCCGTAGTAGGGCGTCAGGTCAAACCCGCCACCAAACCACCAGACCGGATCGGCGCCGGGCATCTCGGCGACGAAAAACCGTACATTGGCGTGGGAGGTGGGAATATGCGGATTGTTCGGGTGCATCACCAGTGACACGCCCATGGCCTGGAACGAGCGCCCGGCCAGCTCCGGACGTTGCGCGGTGGCGGAGGGCGGCATGCTGTCGCCGTGCACATGGGAAAAGCCTACGCCGCCTTTCTCCAACATGCCGCCGTTTTCGATAATCCGCGAACGGCCACCGCCGCCGCCAGGCCGCTCCCATACTTCTTCCTGAAAACTGGCCCGGCCGTCGGCCGCTTCCAGCGCCGCACAGATGCGATCCTGCAACCCCATCAGGTAGTCTTTGACGGCGGCAACATCGGTGGCATCGGGCATATCTTTCACGGGCTTACCTCAGGACGGGCGGATGATCTGGTCGGTCTGCAAGTCCCTAATGATACTGGGATTGCGCTGCCCACCCAATGCACCGGGGACAATCGCATCCAGATTCTGGTGAAAATACTGTTCGACCCGCAGCCGCGTGCGTGCGGCGGGCCTACCGCTGGGATTAGCCGAGGTCGACACCAGCGGCCCGCATACGGCACATAGTTGGCGGATCAGCGGATGCGAACTGACGCGCAGGGCAACTGTAGCGTGTTGGCCGGTAATCCACGGCGGCAGACGGTCCTGATGGGGCACCAGCCAGGTATTGGCGCCAGGCCAGGACAACCGCAATTTAGCCAGTTGGCCGTCGGGCAGGTCCCACAGCAGAAAATCGAATTGCTCGATATCGCCCGCCACCAGAATCAACCCCTTTTCCACTGGACGCTGCTTGAGCGCCAGCAGGCGCTCCACCGCATCACCTTTCCACGGATTGCAGCCCAACCCCCATACCGCTTCGGTCGGATAGGCAATCACCCCGCCTGCGTGAAGAATTCGCTCAACCTGCCTGATACGCCAATGTGCCAACATGCCTACCCCGCCCTGACCAATACATGCCATGACAGTAGCGGAGCGGCGCCGCGGGCTCAAGCGCGTCAGCGTATTGAAGTTAACGGCGTGAGAATCCGTGGGGTGTTTGCTGAACATGGCCGGCCAACTCCAGATCAAGCAACTCATGCATTACCTGCTCGACAGCCAGACCGGACTGCTGACAAAGCCAATCGACACTGGCCGGTTGATAACTCAGGCAGCGCCAGAGCGCACCTTCAGGTGCGGGCTCAGCCAAGCCTTCTGCGGCAGCCAATGCAGCCTTGAGCGGCAGCTTCAATACATCCAGCACATCCTGCACCGTCTCGACCAGATGCGCGCCCTGGCGCAATAGCTGGTGGCAGCCCTTGGCCTGGGTGTTATGGATGGACCCCGGCATGGCAAACACCTCGCGGTTCTGCTCGAGCGCCAGTCGCGCGGTAATCAATGAGCCGCTGTTCAGGCTCGCCTCGACCACCAGCGTACCCAGGCTAAGCCCGCTGATAATGCGGTTACGCTGCGGAAACTGGCCCGGCTGCGCGGCGGCATCCGGCGGTTGTTCGGACACCAGCAAGCCACCCTGTTCAACAATCTGCTCGGCCAGGGCCTTATGGCGCCGCGGGTAGCAGTTGTCCAGTCCAGTGCCCCACACGGCAATGGTTTGCCCTCCCGCATCCAGTGCGCCCTGATGACAGGCGCCGTCGATGCCCAGAGCCATCCCGCTGGTCACCAGCAGGCCGGCCTCGGTGAAGCTGCGGGCAAAGGCTCGGGCGGTGGCGGCGCCATGCGGGCCGGGGTGGCGGGTACCGACCATGGCCAGCTGCGGATCATTCAATAGCTGCGGGTCCCCACGCAAGTAAAGCAGCGAGGGCGGGTCGGCAATTTCCCTAAGCAAAGTGGGGTAGTCTGGTGAATCCAGGTCAAGCACTCTGCAGCCCGGCTGCGCGAGCCAATTCTGAATGCGCTCGAAGCGTGCGTGCAACACGGCATCGCCGCGCTGCCAGGCCTGGACGGACTCAATGACGCGCGGCTTGAGGCCAAAGGATTGCAGCCGCAACAGATCGGCTTCGAGGACATCAGCGGGGGAGGAGATAACGCGCAACAGACGAGCCAGTGCGGTTACACCGAGCCCATCCAGCAGAGACAGAACCACAAGGGCCTGTCTATCAGACAGGGGGACGTGCATGGATCATCCTTGATCAGTTGGCGGCACCGCCGGTTCAGGGCGGCGCCGTCAGACAGGTGAAATACCGTCTCAGGGATTACGGACCTTGTCCATGATCGCCATTTGACGGCGAGCTTCCAGCACAATGCCGTAGCTCATCTTGTCATAGGCGCGGAACACCATCATCAGGCCGGCATGCTCGTCAGGCAAACTGACCTGATCGTTCTGCACCCGATCCCGTACCACTTCGCCCGTCTTGAAGATCGACAGCACGCTGCCTTCCTTCAGACCATCACGCGCGCCCTTGTTGATCAGCACCACATCGTACTGGCCAATCTGGGTAACGCCGTTGGGCACATCAAGAATCAGACCATTGATCTCGCCCTCTGGCTCGCTCGGGAAGAAAGTCGAGGCTACCGCCCGCTCTTCGGTTGGCAACAGGCGGTCATTGACGCGAATTTCCTGATTGCTGCGGGAAATATCCAGTGTCGCGATATCGCGTTCTATTGCGGCGACTTCGCCGTGCCCCAGTTCCTGAGCATGAATGCCTAGAAACTCACCGGTCTGCGGATCGGTATAAGCCTGTTCACGACGGTAGATGCCATAGCCTGGAATCGACGGATCGATATTTCCGCGAGCATAAACACGGCTGCCTGCGCCGGCGACGACGCTTTCAGCCTGGCCGCCGATAACATAAGGCGCCGCTTCCAGCACAGCAGGGTCATCAACGATGCGGCCAGCGCGCAGGAAAGCATTGATCGCTTCCAACGGGATGGTCGGGATCGCCTCTGCAATGGGCTGGGAACGTACGGTCGGAGACAGCTTGATATTGCCACCCTGGCCACGATCAACCATCAACCGGGGCTGGCCATCGATGTACACCAGCGAAATCATATCGCCGGGATAAATCAGGTGGGGGTTGTTGATTTGCGGATTGGCATGCCAGATTTCTGGCCATTTCCATGGCAAATTCAGGAAGCGGCCGGCTATGTCCCACAGTGTGTCGCCCTTTACAACCTGGTACCGTTCCGGGTGACCGTCCCTAAAAACGGGCTCCTGTGCCTGCGCCCAAAAACTGATTGAGAGCAACAGAAGGCCGAGTAATGTTTTCCTCATGACATGAATCCCTTTATTATAGAGGCCAGCAACCAGGTTTGACGGAGGCTCTATTACGTCAAATCCGTTTTAATTCCAAGCTGCTCATCATCTTAGCAGCACAAATTAGATTTATTCCACAATTGCGTCACAAACTGACATGGCCATATTAAACATTTTAGAGTTTCCTGACCCACGCCTACGTACCATTGCCAAGCCAGTGGTGACGGTGGATGCACGCATTCGGCAGTTGGTCGACGATATGTTCGAGACGATGTACGACGCTCCCGGTATTGGCCTGGCTGCTAGCCAGGTGAATGTGCATGAGCGGGTCGTCGTGATCGACATCTCCGAAGACAACAACGAGCCGCGGGTATTTATCAATCCTGAACTGGAGCCTTTGACCGAGGATCTGGAAGAAATGCAGGAGGGCTGCCTGTCAGTTCCCGGTTTCTATGAGACGGTCACTCGCCCGGAACGCGTGCGGGTCAAGGCATTGAACCGCGATGGTGAGGCGTTTGAGGAGGTTTGCGAGGGCTTGCTGGCAGTCTGCATTCAACACGAGTGCGACCACCTGAATGGCAAACTCTTTGTTGACTACCTGTCCAATCTGAAACGCGACCGCATCCGCAAGAAACTGGAAAAGCTGCACAAGCAGCAGGCCAGCGCCTGAGATTGAGTCGTGTCATCGCAAGGCTTGCTTCGGCAAGCCTTTTTATTTAGCCGTACCAGGGGCAGCATGGATCCTCGAGCTCTTCGCATCGTTTTCGCCGGCACGCCAGAATTTGCCGCCACGCACCTCAAGGCTTTGCTGGACGAGCAGTTCCAGGTGGTGGGTGTCTACAGCCAGCCTGATCGTCCCGCCGGGCGCGGCCAGAAACTGGCCATGAGCGCCGTCAAGCAGTTGGCGCTGCAGCACCAGCTGCCGGTATTCCAGCCAGAACGGCTACGCACCCCCGAGGCCCAAGCCGAGCTGGCCGCACTGCAGCCAGACCTTCTGGTGGTGGTTGCCTACGGCTTGATTCTGCCCCAGGCGGTGCTGGACATCCCGCGTCTTGGCTGTATCAACAGTCATGCATCGCTGTTGCCACGCTGGCGCGGCGCCGCGCCTATCCAGCGCGCGATCGAGGCGGGGGATGCGCAAAGCGGTGTGACTGTGATGCGCATGGAGGCGGGCCTGGATACCGGCCCCATGTTGCTCAAGACCCATACACCGATCAGCCCTGAGGATACCGGTGGCAGCCTGCACGACCGGCTGGCACAGCTCGGCTCGCGTGCGCTGGTGCAAGCCATTGAGGCGCTGGCTGCCGGAACACTGGAGGAAGAAGTCCAGGACGACACCTTGGCGACTTACGCCCACAAGCTGGACAAGCGCGCCGCGATCATTGACTGGCAGCGCCCCGCCAATGATTTGGATCGGCAGATTCGCGCCTTCAATCCCTGGCCTCTGGCGCACGCCCGTTGGCAGGGCCAGCCGTTGAAAATATGGGCGGCGGAGCCAATAAGCGCGACCGGCGAGCCAGGGCAGGTGCTCGAATGCAGCAAAAGCGGGCTGGTGGTTGCCTGCGGCGAGGGCGCGCTCCGACTCGTCAGGTTGCAATTGCCCGGCGGCAAACCGCTGGGCTTTAGCGATCTGTACAACGCCAGACGGGATCAGTTTGCGCCCGGCCTTATATTGGGTAGCGGCGAATGACGCCGCGTCTGGCGGCCTGCAACGCTCTGGTTGCGGTGATGGCGGGCAAAGCCAGCCTGGGCACCAGCTTGCCGGCGCAACTGCAGCATGTTGCCCCGCGCGATCAAGCGCTGGCGCGGGAACTGGCGTTTGGCACTGCCCGCTGGTTTCAGCGTCTTGAAGGGCTGGCCAATGCGCTCCTGGAAAAACCCCTGAAAGCCGCTGACCGCGACCTGCAAGCCCTGTTGCTAATCGGCTTATATCAGTTGCTCTACACCCGCATCCCGGCCCACGCAGCTATTGATGAGAGCGTCAACGCCGCCAACACCTTGAAAAAGCCCTGGGCTAAAGGGCTGCTGAACGCGGTACTGCGCCGGGCCCAGCGCGAATCGGATGACTTGCTGGCCGGCCTGGAGCGGGATCCGACCCTGCGCCTGTCCCATCCGCGCTGGCTGCAAAAGCAGTTGAAGGCGGATTGGCCGGAACACTGGGAGGCGATCTGTAACGCCAACAATCTGCATCCGCCGATGACGCTTCGGGTCAATCTGCAGAAAACCACCCGCGAAACTTACCTGCAGCAACTTCAGGATGCTGGCAAGGATGCCCAACCCACGCCCTTCAGCGCGGTGGGCATCACGCTGGCCAGCCCTTGTGATGTGCAGCAGTTGCCCGATTTTCAGTTAGGCGCGGTCAGTGTTCAGGATGAGGCAGCGCAACTGGCCGCCCCCTTGCTGGAGCTCAAAGCCGGGCAACGGGTGCTGGATGCCTGCTGCGCTCCCGGCGGTAAAACCTGCCAGATTCTTGAATCAGAAGCTCAGCTCGGCAGTCTGCTGGCACTGGACCTGGAGCCGGCACGCCTGCAGCGAGTCCGCGACAACCTGCAGCGCCTGGGCCTGCGAGCCGATCTAAAGGCAGCAGACGCACGTGACCTGCAAGCCTGGTGGGACGGCAAGCCGTTTCAACGAATTCTATTGGACGCGCCCTGCTCAGCTACTGGCGTGATCCGCCGCCATCCGGATATCAAACTGACCCGGCAGGCCGACGACATCTTGGCTCTGGCAACTCTTCAGGGGCAGATTCTCGATGCTTTGTGGCAGACCCTTGAGGTCGGCGGCATTCTGGTTTACGCCACCTGCTCGGTACTACCTGCGGAAAACACCCAGGTCATCGAAGCCTTTCTGGCACGTCAACCGGGCGCCCGGGAGCTGGATATCCGTGCTGATTATGGATTGCCGCAGCCCCACGGCCGGCAACTCTTGCCACAATCACAGGGCCATGATGGCTTTTACCTGGCGAAACTGATGAAAATAAGCGCCAGCAGCCCGGCACAAGGCTACACTCCGTGGAATAAGGGGATCTCTGCAACATGAAGATCATTATTCTCGGCGCTGGGCAGGTCGGTGGCAGCCTGGCCGCCGAACTGGCCAGTGAAGCTAACGACATAACCGTCATCGATACCGACAGCCCGCGCTTGCGCGAACTGAGCGATCGCCTGGACATCCGCACGGTCGTCGGCAAGGGTTCGCACCCGACCGTATTACGCCAGGCCGGCGCCGATGATGCGGACATGATCATCGCCGTGACCAGCAGCGATGAAACCAACATGATCGCCTGCCAGGTGGCTTACACCCTGTTTCGCACGCCGACCAAGATTGCCCGCATTCGTGAATCTGCGTACCTGACGCGCGGTGGGCTGTTTCATAACGAAGCGGTGCCGATTGACGTATTGATCAGCCCCGAGCAGGCGGTCACCACCTACGTCAAACGCCTGATCGAAAACCCGGGCGCACTGCAGGTGCTGGATTTTGCTGAAGGTAAAGTGCAGTTGGTGGCGGTAAGGGCTTATTACGGCGGCCCGCTGGTGGGTCAGGAACTGCGCTTTTTGCGCCAGCACATGCCTGGCGTGGACACCCGAGTGGCCGCCATCTTCCGCAAGAACCGCCCGATCATCCCCAAGGGCGATACCATCATCGAAGCGGATGATGAGGTCTTCTTCATCGCCGCCACCCACGATATTCGCGCTGTAATGAGCGAATTGCGACGCCTGGAAAAGAATTACAAACGCATTCTGATCGCCGGTGGCGGTAATATCGGCGAGCGTCTGGCCGAGGCCATCGAAAACCGCTACAACGTGCGCATTATCGAGAAGAATAAGAACCGCGCCGATTACCTTTCACAGAACCTGGACAACACCATCGTGCTGCATGGCAGCGCCTCGGACAAGGAACTGCTGATCGAGGAGAATATCGAGGAGGTCGATATTTTCTGCGCGCTGACCAACGATGACGAAGCCAATATCATGTCTTCGATGCTCGCCAAGCGTCTGGGCGCGCGCAAGGTCATGGCGTTGATCAACAATCCCGCCTACGTGGACCTGGTCCAGGGCGGCGAGATCGATATTGCCATCTCACCCTCACAGGCAACTATCGGCACACTGCTGACCCACGTACGCCGCGGCGATATCGTCAACGTCTACTCCCTGCGCCGCGGTGCTGCTGAAGCAATTGAAGCGGTGGCCCACGGTGACTCACGCTCATCCAAGGTGGTGGGTCGGCGCATCGGCGAGATCAATCTGCCGCCAGGTACGACCATCGGCGCCATAGTGCGCGAGGACGAGGTGCTGATTGCCCACGATTCGACAATGATCGAATCCGAAGACCATGTGGTGCTTTTTGTTATCGACAAGAAGCATATTCGCGACGTTGAGCGCCTGTTCCAGGTCGGACTGACATTCTTCTAATGGGCCCATTCATGCTTACAGGCGTCAGGTAACCAGCCGCATGCAGTTTTTACAGATCCAGCGCATTCTCGGCATCCTGCTAATGCTGTTTTCTACCAGCATGCTGCCCGCTGTGGCTGTCGGCTATTTTTATGCCGAACAGGCACGGGAAGCCTTTATGGTCGGCTTCCTGATTACCCTGATTGCCGGTTTGATGGTCTGGTTGCCCGCCCGCAAACAGCGCAGTGAATTGCGTACCCGTGATGGCTACCTGATCGTGGTGCTATTCTGGCTGGTACTGGGGCTCTTCGGTGCCATACCCCTGTACCTGCTGGATATGCCGGATCTGTCCGTGGCCGACTCGGTATTCGAGTCCTTTTCCGGCCTGACCACCACCGGTGCGACTGTGATCACCGGTCTGGATACGCTACCCCGCGCCCTGCTTTACTACCGCCAGCAACTTCAGTGGCTTGGCGGCATGGGGATCATCGTGCTGGCGGTAGCCATCCTGCCGATGCTCGGCGTCGGCGGCATGCAGCTGTACCGCGCGGAAATGCCCGGCCCCTTGAAGGAAAACAAGCTGACCCCGCGCATTGCCGAAACCGCCAAGGTGCTCTGGTATATCTATGCTGGCCTGACCCTGGCCTGCGCACTGGCCTACTGGGCGGCCGGAATGACCCTGTTCGACGCCATTGGGCACAGCTTCTCGACCGTGGCCATCGGCGGCTTTTCCACCCACGACGCGAGCATCGGCTACTACAACAGCTCGCTGATCGAGCTGATCTGCATCCTGTTCATGCTCATATCAGGGATCAACTTCGCGCTGCACTTCCTGGCCTGGCGCTTCCGCTCACTGAAGAACTACTGGCAGGACCCGGAATGCCGGGCCTATATCCTGATTCTGGGTGCACTGTTCATTGCCTGCTGCGTGATCCTGATTCACTTCCAGCATTACGACACCCTGACCTCGGTGCGCTACGCGGCATTCCAGACGGTGTCGATTGCGACCACCACCGGTTTTGGTGTCACCGACTTCTCGGCTTGGCCCACGGTCCTGCCGTTCCTGCTGCTCTACGCCAGCTTTATTGGCGCCTGCGCGGGCTCGACCGGGGGCGGTATGAAGGTTATCCGGGTACTGCTGCTGTACAAGCAGGGCTCGCGGGAGACCAAAAAGCTGCTGCACCCACACGGCGTATTTCCGGTCAAGCTTGGCTACAAGCCGGTACCTGACCGTGTGGTGGAAGCGGTGTGGGGATTCTGTGCGGTCTACGTCTTTGCTTTCGCCGTGCTCTTTCTGTTGCTGCTGGGTACTGGTCTGGACTTTGTCACCGCCTTTTCCGCCCTGACCGCCTGCATCAACAATCTCGGTCCCGGTCTCGGCGAAGTGTCCGCCCACTACGGCAATCTATCGTCCTCGGTGAAGTGGGTGCTAAGTTTCGCCATGTTGCTCGGGCGTCTGGAAGTTTTCACCCTGCTGGTACTCTTCACGCCGATGTTCTGGCGGCGCTAGGTACGCTTGAAGTGTCTGCCAGCTTGGCTGCAGTAGCTCACGCCACTCACATAGGCGTTGTCAATCAATCGGTCGGCCAGTTGGGTTTGGCGGGGCGGGGATCAGGTCGGATTGAGGCTTTGGCCGCCTGCTCGGCAGCTTCCCTGGCAGTGTGCTCCTCGGCCAGTTCGACTTCACGCTCGGCGATGGCTTGTTCCAGTTCGGGCGACCGTCTGGCCCACTGCTCGGGTGGCAGGGGTTTGGACCATTCGATGATGGCGGGATTGGTCAGATCGGGCGGGGGAGAAAATTTTTTTCGCTCGATCAGGTCGATCAGCAAGGTGTTGAACACAATCAGACCACAGAACCCTTCCCATAGCAGCGCCAGAAACCAGCCCTTGCGCTCGGCGGCTTCGATGATGTCATCAATGTAGGTAGCCCATATCCCTTTGCCGCGATCCAGACGATAAGTGTTATCAGATACAGCCTCAGGCCCCACTTCCATATAACTGCGCATGCATTCCCATAAACGCATAGCGGTTGTGCCACCCCCACAACTGAAACCGATGCTGAAGTGCTTGTCCGCTTCTGGCGCCTCCGGGTCGGGGTTGGTAAAGCCAATCATCAGCAGCCCCTGGGTGATCTTGCCGTGACGGCCCACCATATCCACCGCCGCCGCCTCGGCGCTGACCTGCTCCCACGGCACTATCCAGCGCCGACCATCCTTCAGGGTGACACAGACCTCACGGCGCTGGCGGTTGAAGCGGGTGGGCGGGAGTACGGGCTGGGTCAGGCCGTAGAGCAAGATCAGGATGGGGATGCCGACCAGTACCGCCCCCCCAATTGAAAAAACCTGAAATAACTCTGGTGTATTACGAGTGATGTAAGCCAGTAATACATAGATCATCAAAACCGGCCAGATCATCATTACAAAAGAGCCAACGCTGTAGTCCCCTATATCAAGGAATACGTCATTTCTGCGCCAGATGGTATTGAGCACATCGCGCGGGGGCTGGCCGGTGGGGATGGCCGGTGGCGCCAAATGGTCATCGCGGGACAGCAATCCCTTGCGAGTGCGGGGTACAGGCTTCATCAAGTCTCCTTGGGGTACAGAAACAGGGCATTAATCAATCCGTTGGCCAGTTGGACTGGGCGGGGCGTCGGCTGGGGGGCAGCGCGGCCTGGGCCGCCTGCTCGGCAGCTTCCCTGGCAGTGCGCTCCTCGGCCAGTTCGACTTCACGCTCGGCGATGGCTTGTTCCAGTTCGGGCGACCGTCTGGCCCACTGCTCCGGTGGCAGGGGTTTGGACCATTCGATGATGGCGGGGTCGGTCAGATCGGGCGGGGGGATCAGTTTCTTTTCTTGCAAGTAAAAACCAAGTGGTGCACCGAGGAAAATGGTAAAGAACATATCCTTAAAGGCTGATTTGTATTCTCCCCTGAATTCATAGAATAAGTGCAACGCTTGAAACGATAGGCAGAGAGCCAGCTACCGGTACAATCCAGGCTCTCACACCGAAGGATTCAAGCGCATATGAATGCACATTACCGGCAACTGACTCA
>Ga0163216_100095_pt1 | contig 243706 bp, 237 predicted proteins | sample SynspAceP_FD_167610 | JGI IMG/M metagenome (GOLD analysis project Ga0163216, IMG submission 167610) | Saline lake microbial communities from Ace Lake in Antarctica - Synechococcus sp. Ace-P (Illumina Assembly) | ecosystem: Environmental > Aquatic > Non-marine Saline and Alkaline > Saline ...
TTCAAAAGTCCCATGTGTATCACTCCAATGTCCCCCATTGCGCATCGCGCTGGAGGAAAGGTCACATGGCTCAAATCTCAGTGGAAATTATCTGCTTACCCGGCTCACTTCTGCGTGGAAATCTACATGCAACGCCTTTAATGGTTCCAGGATCGATAGCATCTCATTCGTCAGCGGAACGCGATGCTCCTCCCCGGTTTTCATCCGCTCCTCGGGGCACGACCACAGCTGCTGATCGAAGTCGATTTCATCCCAGCGCATCCCAAGCACCTCGTTCGTCCGCGAACCGGTCAGACAAGTAAACCTCAATGCATTTGCAGACATCGCATCGCGTGATTTCAGGTCCGCATAGAAGGTAGGGAGATCCTGCCAGCGCATCGCCTTGTGATGCTTCGGCTTGGCTTTAACCTTCGGCAAAACTTGAGCATCCTTAATGGCCGTCACAGGATTTTCGCCAGAACGGAAACCTTTCGACCTCGCGACGTCCAAAACTGTCTTGATCCGTTGCGCGAGCCGTTTCGCCGTTTCATGTTTTTCAGTCCAGATGGGTGACAGGCACATCAACACTTCTGGCTGGTTGATGCTGTCGATCGGCATGCGGCCAATCTTAGGAAAGGCGTAGTCACGCAACGTATTGATCCACTGCTGCCCATGTTTTGCATTTTTCCACGTCGGCATGCGCGCCAGATGAACCTGCTGCGCGACGTCCTCAAAAGTTGGGATCTCGCGTTTCGCGTTAAAGCGGGGATTCAGGCCCTGCTGCGCCATGCGGCGATATTCTAACGCCCGGTCGCGGGCCTGATTCAGCGTAACGAGGTCCGCACCTCCCAAACCAAAGTCTGTTCGCAGCGGCGCACCCATCTTATTATTCTGGCCCTTTACCGTGACACGTACGATCCATCGGCGGGCACCGGATGGATCGACGACCAGATATAGTCCGTTGCCATCCCCGTGCCGCCCAGCGCTGAGGTTTTCAACCAGTTTCCTTGTAAGCTTACCGGACAACGCCACAATTCATACCACCATTCATACCACGCAAGGAATGAATATCAGCACAATCGAAAGAAATCCAGAACAACCTTCAAACCGCGCAAACATCAGTAAACAAAGAAAAAAGGCCACCCAAGGCGACCCAACTAAAACGATTATAAAGGTAATCTGGCGGAGGCTCAGGGATACGATGACCCAAGGCAAAATCTCCTTATTATGTTGTAATATGGTTGAATATAATCCTAACGTAGGTGGTAAGCGTAGGTGGTAGAGGTGTTTAATGGCTCAGTATTTGGTAAAGCAGCGTAGGCGCTGGTATGCGGTGATGGAAATCCCCAAGGCCGTCAGGTCAAAGTTCGGAAAAGTTAGACTTAAGCAGACCCTAGGCACAGAGAGCCTGACCGTAGCCGAGAAGCGTGTTCGACCAATTATCGTTGAGTGGCGCAACGCCATTGACCTTGCCCTCTCAGGTGCGCCGTCAGACCGAGTTGCGGATATGCTTGGTCATGTCGCTCAGGCCCGTCGTGATGGCTACACGGAGGATGAGATTGCAGACATGGCGATAGATGCCCTGACCGTAAACGAGGGGTGGGGTTCTCCCGAGTTTCCCAATGAAGAAAATGCTGAGTTGTACCGAGTTACCACCGGGAAAGTTTGGCCACTAAGACCATATATTGAAAAATGGCGACAGTCTCTAGATCAAGAACCCAAAACGATAGACATGAAGGTTTCAGACGTCCGACAGTTCGTGAAAAGGTTTCCTAATGCTCAGGATGCAACCAATGAGGCCATTATAATTTGGATTGAAGAACTTCTTACTGAGGGCCTTTCAAGAACAACTCTAAGACGCAAAATATCTGCCTCGAAGGGTTTTTGGAGTTGGCTAGGACGCACCCAACAGATGAAGTTCACAGCCCCATTTGAGGGAGTAGTTCCAGCAAAAGTTAAGAAAGCAACTAAATCAGAGATAGCTAGCCGCCGAAAATATTTTAAAGTAAGCGACTACAAGGCTCTTATTGAAAACTCAACGAATGACCCTGACCTACAAAATCTCATAAGATTAGGTGCCCATACTGGCGCAAGAATTGAGGAAATTTGCTCACTACCTTTGACTAAAATAGATTCTGACCGCTTTCATGTTGAAGATGCAAAGTCGGAGGCAGGGTGGCGAGAGATACCCATACACAAAGACATTGCGGAACTTGTTACAGCCTTACGGAACCATAGTGTTGATGGATTCCTAATATCGGGCTTGACTGAAAACAAGTATGGAGACCGCTCTAATGCGATTGGGAAAAGGTTTGGTCGATTAAAGACAAAGTTGGGTTATGGCGGTGATTTTGTTTTTCACAGCTTTAGAAAGTCCATTGCGAGACAGCTAGAAGAAGCAGGTGTGCCTGAAAATATCTCTGCTCGCTTGGTAGGACATGAGATCCAAACAATGACTTATGGCCTTTACTCTGGCGGTGCCGACTTTGAAGCAAAAAGACAGGCCCTTAACAAGGTATCTTTTAGATAATACCTCAAACCAGCAGACATGTAGAGTTCGCGCCGCAGCACCCCCTGTAGCGCCTCACAGACCCCATTGCGCTGGGCAGAGCACCCAAAGACCTTGAGCAAGTCCCGCCCAGCGCGTATCCACCTTTTAGATGCAGCAGGTAGCCTTACAGAGCGAAGGAATTGAGGACTCTCCTTCTAATACTGTACTTCCAAATCCCTTAAAGACCCTATGTAAAACTAAATATATTATAACCATTAGAGCCTATCAATTCACATTAAAACCATCAACTTCAAAAGTATCATTATGATCAATCAATGTATGATAATCCTCCCAACTACTGTTAGTCACATTTACAATTAAAGTGCTATACTTCGAGATTGGGTAGCCCTTCGGGATAGGAACAAGCTCAGAGAACCCCCCACTATCAGATACGTCCATCGGGAAAACATATCCTAGGTGATGAAATAAACTTTCATACAAATAACCAACTGCTAAATCCTTATCGCCCTCCCGAACCAACATACAATCATGCACCAGAAAGCAAGGCGCACCCCTACCCACCATATTGTTAGTGGCTCTGCGCATAATCTCCGACTCTAAGAATACTAAGTCTTTGCCAGCTTTTTCCTTTTGGTGCAGAAAAGGCATCTCCTCGAAAATCTGATCCATATAATAGTCTACCGAGTGATCAAGCCAATAGGTCTCCCTAAAAGGGATAGTCACATTTCGCCCAGATTCATAATCAAACTCACTTTTAACGCCGACTGGAAACTTAACTATCGCCCCATCCTTGCAGATGAAAGCAGATACTAATCGCTTCGCCACGTCACGCAATCGCCTCCTATCTCCATCTATTGTAGAGTCTTTGACGAATTTAATGTTTTGATAAGGGTCATTCCCTAAGCTTTGACCGTTACCAACTAGGGCATTTAGAAGGTTCGGATGCGCGGCCTTGAGGTCAATCTCCACCACTGGCTCACCACCTATAGTCGCTTGAAGTCTTTCGCCTTCATTGTAACCCAGCCACCCTCCATAGTGACGCCCACCACAATCGAGCCTACCATTCACAAAGATACGCTTATGAGTTACAAATTCTGAGCCATCCGGCATGACTAAAGGATATTGTAGGTTTAATTTATTAAGTCGATCTACATCATTCTCATAGTCAGACAGAGTTGGATGGCCCTCAATCGACTTGATATGGCGACGGCTTAGGGACTTGCCCTTCTTGTCAGGCTTCCCATAGCATTTAGACTTAGGTTCACGCACAACTACCAGCGGCCCAATACCGTGACACTTAAAATGCAGCTTATCCGGTACTTCTGAACCGATGACCCTGTATGCTTGAGCCAAACCCTTTTTGACCGAGAACCGACCCTCAAGCTCTATGTAGCCAAATTGGATGAGGCCATCTCTAACCTCTTTAGCGACTGCAGCACTATAGGCACTGCCCCTAGGATAGCCGCTGTCAGAGCCAGACCAACAGATAAGTTTCTCTTTGTATCGGCTGGCAACGTGAAAGAAATCAGACAGGCAATAGATATACTTCTGCAGGTCAGAGCTTTTGACCCGCACGATACCAAGTTCACTCAATATGCAGTGCAGCGTCTCAGAGGTGTTTTCGTCTTTTGGTTCATAAACAATATCCACAAAGACCTCCCCCCTCACCTCACCTTCGACTTCTAAATTTTCTTCTTGCGCACAAACATCTTTCAACTATAAGAACTCCTAAGAATATTGATAAAATCCGCTCAATCTGTCAGGACGCGGACATGTCAGATATAACTTAAAACTTTCAATTCAAGATGTGATGCGTTATTTGTTTTAAGCGCACTTCTATTTCATTGGTCATATTTTGACTGATTGGTCAAACAACCAATGGGCTTAAGGTGGATTCCACCGGTTCAGCAGGTTACTCAAACCCTATCTTAGTACCTAAAGAACCTACCCCTTTCAGCTACCCGCTCGCTCACCGACTGTAGTCACAGAAGTAGTTACGCTATAGGTTGTTCGCTGTAGGTCGCCGCTCCTTAACGCCAGATCGCTTTGTTAGTGCTGTCAGGTGCCCGTTTTGAGGGTGCTATGCATTTTATAGGGCTAGGTGGCCTAAGCGGCTAGAGGGGGCTCAAATTGAGCTTAAATATGGTAGCTTTAAGACACTAGAGTAGTAGTTCATTCCCACTGAACAGTATGAGCCTGACGCTTAATCCCATGACGTAGCATTTCAAAGATGGGCACATTGACGCCTGCATACATTTTGCCGTTGAAATTCGTTACCGAACAGAGGATCAATACTGGATTAAATCTAGCAATCGACGGGTTCTATGACTTCTTTTATTTGCATGATAAGTGAAGACCAAGTAATTTTAGCTACGGATACCCTTGCAACAACGCCAGACGGAACACCGTGCTTCTTTACGAGCAAGGCCATCCATCTCCCCCATCTAAAGTCTTTGATAATGGGAACGGGTATTGGCGGATTTGCAAACCGATGGGCAAACCAAGTCGCCGCATCAATGGTTCTAAGCGGCATAAACAACCTCGACTATCATACAGCAGATGGCTTGCGTAGCCTCTGGCGGGATTATCGCAGCGAGTACGATATTTCGCCGGATGTAACTACTACTGTATATCAGTTTGGTTGGTCTGACGAAGATGCTAGAATGTGCGGTTTTGCTTATCGCTCCACAGACAACTTTTTGTCAGAGCCACTTGAGTACGGTTGGAGGTTAAAGCCCGAATGCTCCATCCCGGGTGGTGATGTAACGGCAGCAATAATCGAAACGATGATGCGAGAGCAGCGCCAGATTCAAGAGACGCGACCCTTAAGCGAACGTGTCTTTATAGGAGGAGAGGCGATTTTGCATCACATCCAGCCGCAAGGCTACGCAGCCTATAACATTTTCAAATTCGAAGACTACGATGAGATGATGAGAGCTATTTTTATCAACCATTATTCTAAATCTTTAAATCAGCCTGAGAAGAGTTTCCTTAACAATAGCCCAGCTTCTGATTATTGATAGCCTCTACACTCGAAGCTAACTTTTATTAGTGGGCCTGCTGGATACGACACAATGAACAGAAGGCATAAAATTATCTGGAGGAATTCATATTTTATTGGAATCTTTATGTGAGGACTCGGGATCTAATAATATTCTTTTAGTATAGTCAGTTTTAACCTCCCCATCGCCAATAATATTTACTGGAATCGATCTCTGGCCCGTCACAACCTCTAGCATAGCTCTTCTAAACTGACGTTGCTCCATTTCATCGTCAGCCCATCCTTGAGGCGCATAGGCACCGTTGAGAATATCCAACTGCTCAATAGGCAAGCGAACTGATTCCGACATTTTTGAAAGAAGATGAGCGATGGCTTCATCGACCTTTTGGTGCATATGGGGTCGAGCTTCGATATTAAGCCAGCTAGCATCAGAGAATATATCGAAAATCACATGATACCTAGCCATGACTCTTTTATCATTATGAAAATATACCGGGACCAGATTAAACGCTCCAACAAAGTCAGGGCTTGTCGGATGTCGGCGATTTCTCATCATTGCTGCGTAGATCGAGCGCTTGACATCTTTCCAGCCAATATTGCGTTGATACCATATTGTTATAAGGACGGCGACAACAGGACCAACGAAAGTAGCTGCGACGATAGCCCAAGTCATATTCAGTTCATTCACAACCTATCGAGCCCTTTTACTAAACCTTATTTGTGGGACATACCATCACTGCTCCAGCCGTAAGGCAATACCATGCGACACAATCCATTTGGAGACTGGCTAGCTTTAAGCTTGCACCTCATCCTCCAACCTACCTGTTCAGGTTTGCGAGAACTGATCAAAATGGCCGACATACAGTTCTGCCTATATATATCGAGTCCAACGTTGTATATTTATAATTTGATGATATAGTTGTTCCAACAGAGGGAATCGTCATGCACCAGTTTGTCACCTACACTCGCGTCTCAACAAAAAAGCAGGGTGATAGCGGCCTAGGCTTGGCAGCCCAAAAGCGTGACATTCAGCTTTACCTCGACACATATGCGAGTGAGCCTTGGGAAGTGATCGGTGAATTCCAAGATATTGAGTCTGGTGCTAATAGTGACCGCCCTGCCTTGTTGGAAGCTGTAGCTCTTGCAGAGAAAACTGGTGCGGTGCTGCTGGTGGCTAAGTTAGACCGTATAAGCCGCAAAGTATCATTCATAGCTGGCCTGATGGATCGGAAAAAGCTCAACTTCAAAGTTGCTACAATGCCTAGTGCAGACAAGTTCCAGCTTCACATTTACGCAGCACTTGCCGAACAGGAGCGCGAGTTCATTTCGCTTAGGACTAAGCAAGCCCTTGCCCCCATGAAGGGAACGGGAAAGTTGGGTGGCAACCGTGGCAATATTGAAAAGGCAAACGAAGCCGCGAGAGCCGTGGCGGATGCCCATGCGGCTAAAGTTCAGGATACCGTTCAACCTCTTCACAAAGCGGGACTAACCTTACAGCAAATCGCTGACACTCTTAACAAATCTGGAGTTGAGACTAGCCGTGGCGGTAAGTGGTATCCCACGACAGTAAGTAATATTTTAAAGCGGCCATTACATGTGAGCTAGGCTGCGCTTACCTACCGCTTCCAATGTTGACCAAAATACTTCGCAGCGCGGCCAATGGCTTATCTCCCCAGACTATTCATCTAACCACGAAGCCACAAAACTTTAGCGCACCTTAACAAGTAAATCCAAATTCATATTGGAGTTTTACCACCAAGCCTCTCGTGTCGATAACGCAATCCCTACGACCTGTATCATCCAGCCGCCTACGAGCAGCAGCTTCAAAATTAGATATTTCAGGTACATTGGCACCAAAAACCACGCCAGCGGCGGCAGCAGTGGCTATCGAAGTAGTAACCATGAGATAGTTCTCGGTCTTATGCTCCATAATCCGATAATTCCCGTCTGGCATGGAAACGCTAGTTACATCGGGGCTAAATTCAAATGCTCGACCTAAGCCCTTACCTTCGCAGGCCGATAACAATATTACTGCAGCAGTAAGAAAAATTCTGATCAACATGGCTCTTGATGCCCTCCTTTGACAGGATTGATATTAAGATATTTTAAAACTTCGGCTCAATGCGCTTGTACCCGCTGCTGGCAACAGACTGTCTGACACTGCGCCTACCATCAACCCTTCTCCAACCGTCGTTCTCATAAGACCTAACGATGATTGTTCTGTTCCACAGTGGGAAACCAATGAAGAAGCCATTGGCAGTGATGAAACTGAGAAACGCCCAACCCCAACAGCCCTTAGCAGCGTAGTAAATGCATCCGAACAGCAACGACCACAATCTGTGCAGCGGCCCTAAAACAGGTCGCGTCACACCAGAGGCTGCGTTTTCCATAATAATCATGTTGTTCAAATCCATTGCGATAAAAAGTCCTTGATCGGAAGCGTCGCGTCATGGTGATAAACAATCAAGCCACCAAACGCACAAAAGCCGTGGAACCTAGGAAAAGCTAGCACAGAAATCGCTGGATGCGCGGTAGACACTTCGCTTGCAGATTACAAAAAAAATGGGATTTATAGCGCCACCTGTCACTGAGTGACTATACAAGGACGCCCCACCGAGCAGGTTATTTAGAATGCAAACGTAGGTGGTAAGCGTAGGTGGTAGCCTCACCTTAATGCTCTGTAATATAACAAAAAATACGATCTGGCGGAGGCTCAGGGATTCGAACCCTGGGAGGGCTCACACCCTCGCCGGTTTTCAAGACCGGTGCATTCGACCACTCTGCCAAGCCTCCGCGATGCGCGCGTCATAAGGCAAGCTGCGGGGCGCGTAAAGTCACTTCACGCTTTGGGGAAATCCGCGCAGGAGCTGCGCGGAACTCTTTCAAAACGGCAGGCATAGCGCTAGGGTGCGGTTAATTGCGGCCTCCCCCTTGGGGGCGGGCTGCGCATACGGGTGTGCGCTGATCAAGGCCGTGTGAAACGGTAGGCCACGCCCAAAGATCAAAAGGGCGAGCAATGGCGGACACATCGCAAATCACGGCAGCTTCGAACACACTGCGGCGGACCGCCGGGGTGATGGCTTTGATGGCAGCGACGGCACTGGCCGGATGTGACAAGATGCCAAGCTTTGGCGCGGGCGCGACCGGAAACGGCGCGGCAGGTGCGGTTGCTACGGACGGCATGTCGCTGGTCGAACGCGACATCGAAGCACCAGAAGTGTTTTCGATCTCAGAAGCAGGCCTGTGGGACGGTCGCCCGTCGCTGGGCGGCGTTTGGGTCGCCCACCCCACCGTCACCGACCCAGAGCGTGTGATCATCCGCAACCCGTCCAACGGTAAGTTCGTGATCGGTGCCCTATTCCGCCGAGAGCTGGAAAACCCCGGCCCCGCGTTGCAAGTGTCGTCTGACGCGGCAGAAACGCTTGGTATCCTTGCTGGATCACCCACAACGCTCAGCGTCATCGCGCTGCGCCGTGAAGAGGCCCCAGCGCCGACGGAAACTGCGATCACTGATTTCGACGCACCTGAAGTCATCGCCGCCACGCCGCTGGAACCCGCCAGCACCGAGCCCACCAGCACAGGCGCAGAGCCTGCCCCCGCCGTGACGACCGAACTGGCCGCTGCAACACCTGCACCCGCCCCGGCCCCGGCGCCCGCTGCGACAGGCTCTTCGCTTGATAAGCCTTTCATCCAGATCGGTATTTTCAGCGTAGAGGCAAACGCCAACACCACAGCTGACCGTCTGCGCGACAACGGCTTGTCGGCGCAGGTTCTGGCCGGAAACAGCCAAGGCAAAGCCTTCTGGCGCGTCATCGTTGGCCCCGCCCCAACAGCGGGCGACCGCAGCGCCGTGCTGACTAAGATCAAGGGACTTGGCTTCCCGGATGCCTACGCCGTCACCAACTAGACCCTGCCGGAGCGCTTTTCATGTTTGCCACTCTTCGCCCCTTTGCGGCCCTGCTGATCTGCGCCGTCGCTGGCAGCGCGCAGGCGCAGGCCTTTAACACCTCTGCGCGCGCGGCCTATGTGCTGGACGAAAGCACTGGCACGGTCCTGCTGGCCAAAGACGCCGACCGGCCCTTGCCGCCCGCGTCCATGTCCAAGCTGATGACGATCTACATGGCGTTCGAGGCGATCGCCGATGGCCGCCTGCGCATCGACGAAGAACTGCCCGTGTCGGAACATGCCGCCAGCTATGACGGGTCGAGCATGTTTCTGGACACCACCGACCGCGTCAAAGTCGAAGACCTGCTGCGCGGCGTGATCGTCTTGTCCGGCAACGACGCCTCTGCCGTGCTGGCAGAGGCGCTGTCGCCAGACGGCACAGAGGCCGGCTTTGCCCGCATGATGACCGACCGGGCGCGGCAGATGGGGATGATGAATTCGACCTTTGCCAATTCGAACGGCTGGCCTGCCAAGGGCCACGAGATGTCGATGCGCGACCTTGGCACGCTGGCCGATCACCTGATCACCGACTACCCCACGTTCTATCCGATCTTTTCCGAACAGGAATTCCTGTTCGATGGCCGCGTGCCGTCCAACAGCCAGAATCGCAACCCGATCCTTGGGCTTGGCATCGGGGCTGACGGTCTGAAAACCGGCCACACGACAGAGGCGGGCTACGGCCTTGTCGGGTCCGCCAAACAGGACGGCCGCCGCATCATCTTTGTCCTGTCGGGCATGGACAGCACCGCAGAGCGGCGCGAGGAAAGCGAGAAAGTCGTCAACTGGGCCTTTCGCCAGTTTGCGCAAAAGGACGTCGCAACCAAAGGCACCGTGATCGCCGACGCCTCTGTCTGGATGGGCGAGGCTGAGCAGGTCGGACTGACCGTGGCGAACGATTTGTCCTTGCTGATCCCTGTGATGCAGCAGGACAATCTGACCGCCGATGTCGTCTATGACAGCCCCGTGCGCGCCCCGATTGCAGCAGGCGAGCAGCTGGGCGAGCTGGTGATCAACCTTGAAGGCATGCCCGAAAAGCGCATCCCGCTGGTCGCCGACCGCGACGTGGCGCTTGGCGGCTTTATGCCCCGCATGAAAACTGCCGCGAATGTGCTGATGGGCAAAATCACCGACGCCGCCGCGAATGACACCCCGGCAGAGGCTGACGCCCCCGCCGACCCCGCATGAGCGAAGCGCCACGTTTCATCACCTTCGAAGGCATTGACGGGTCTGGCAAATCCACGCAGGCCCGCCTGCTGGCCGATGCCCTGCGCGCGGGTGGCACGGATGTCGTCCTGACGCGCGAACCCGGCGGCAGTCCGGGGGCGGAAGAAATCCGCAACCTGCTGCTGACCGGTGACACCGACCGCTGGTCTGCGATGACGGAAATCCTGCTGTTCACAGCCGCCCGCCGCGATCATCTGGAAAAGACCGTGCTGCCTGCGCTGGACGCGGGCAAAATCGTCATCAGCGACCGCTTTGCCGACAGCACCCGCGTCTATCAGGGCGCGACGCGCGGCGATCTGCGCCCCACCGTCGATGCCCTGCACAAGCTGACCATCGGGCGCGAGCCTGACCTGACCTTTATCATCGACATGGACCCCGCGATTGCGCTGCGGCGCGGCCTTGCCCGGTCCAGCGGCGAAGACCGGTTCGAGGATATGGGCCTAAGCTTTCAGGAAACCCTGCGCCACGGCTTTCTGACCTTGGCACGCGACAACGCTGATCGCTGCGTCGTGATCGACGGCCACCGCGACCCCGCTGCTGTCGCCTCTGAAATCCGGGCCCACCTGTGAGTGACGCGCCAGAGCCAGACCGCATCGCCGGTGCCCCGCACCCGCGCGACACGCCTGTGCTTTTCGGCCAAGACGCTGCGATGCACGACTTTCTAGACACATGGAACGCGGGCCGCATGCACTCTGGCTGGCTGATCACCGGACCGCGCGGCGTGGGCAAGGCGACGCTGGCGTGGAAACTGGCGACGTTTCTACTGGCTGACCGCCCGGCAGAAGGCGGCCTGTTCGGCGATCCGCCCCCTGTCACATCGCTAAACATCGACCCTGAAAATCCCGACGCCCGCCTGATCGCATCCGGCGCGCACCCGCGCCTTTACGTGGTGCGCCGCCCGGCGGACGAAAAAACCGGCGTGCTGAAATCGGAAATCACCGTGGACGCCGTGCGCGGCATGCGGGACTTTTTTCACATGTCCGCCACAGACGGCGGCCGCCGCGTTGTGATCGTCGACGCCGCAGACGAAATGAACCGCTCTGCCGCCAACGCGATCCTGAAAGAACTCGAAGAGCCCCCAGCCCGCACGTCTCTGCTATTGATCGCGCACCAGCCCTCGCGCCTGCTGCCCACGATCCGCTCGCGCTGCCGCGTCTTGCGCTGTGCGCCGCTATCGCCAGACGACCTTGGCGCAGCCTTGGCACAGGCGGGCCTGTCGACGGATGCGACAGAATCGCTCGCCACCCTCTCTGCCGGATCGGCCGGCGACGCCGTGCGCCTGCTGACGCAGGACGGCTTGCAGCTTTATGCGCAGATCATCGGCTTGCTTAGCGGCCTGCCCCATCTGGACCGCAACGCCGCGATCAAGCTGGCCGAAAGCTGCGCGGGCAAGGTCAACGACACCCGCTTTGCCCTTGTCCTAGACCTGATCGACCACTTCTTGGCCCGCACCGCCCGCGCTGGCCTGCTGGGCGAGCCGCCAAGTCAAGGGGCCCCCGGCGAAGCGCGCCTGCTGACCCGCCTTGCGCCGCATGACTACGCCGCCCGCGCATGGGCTGATCTGCAGCAAAAGGCATCGAGCCGCGCGCGGCATGGACGGGCGGTCAACCTTGACCCTGCGGCGCTGATCCTTGATATGGTGTTAAGCATCGAACAGACGGCGCAGGCCAGCGTCTCAGCCTGAAAGCACCCCCCGGTTTATGACACTGCCCATCCTCGTTGACGCCCATTGCCATCTGGATTTCCCGGATTTCGACGACGAACGCAGCGCGGTGATCGACCGCGCCCGCGCCGCTGGCGTTACCCGCATGGTGACGATCTGCACGAAACTGCCCAACGCCCCCCGCGTCGCTGCGATTGCTGATGCATATGACGGCGTATTCTGGGCCGCAGGCGTACACCCGATGAGCGTGGGCGAACACGCCCCTGTCACCGTCGAAGAGCTGGTCACACTGGCCCAGCACCCCAAGTTTGTCGGCATTGGCGAAACCGGTCTCGACTATCACTACACCGCCGAAACCAAGGCCGCGCAGCAAGACAGCCTGCGCCTGCATATCGAGGCGTGCCGCCAGACCAAGCTGCCCCTGATCATCCACGCCCGCGACGCCGACGACGACATGGCCCGCATCCTGCGCGAGGAATATGACGCAGGCAAATACACCTGCATGATGCACTGCTTTTCGTCCACGCGCGCGCTGGCAGAGGCCGCGTTGGACATGGACTTCTATCTGTCGATGTCCGGTATCGCCGCGTTTCCGAAGTCAAAAGAGCTGCGCGATATCTTCAAAGACGCGCCGCTGGACCGTATCCTGACAGAAACCGACAGCCCCTATCTTGCGCCGCCGCCCTTCCGGGGCCGCCGCAATGAACCGGGCTATACCGCCCATACCGCGCAGGTCGGGGCAGATACATTTGAGCTATCGCTCGACGACTTTGCAAAAGCCACCAGCGCCAACTTTGATCGCCTATTCTGGAAAGCCGCATGAGCTATCGCTTCACGATCCTAGGCTGCGGATCGTCGGGCGGTGTGCCGCGCCTTGGCGGGCATTGGGGCGACTGCGACCCGAACGAGCCAAAGAATAACCGCCGCCGCTGCTCCTTGCTTGTCGAACGCGATGGCACGGGCGGCACCACGCGTGTGCTGATCGACACCTCGCCCGACATGCGTGCGCAATTGCTTGATGCGGGCGTGGGCGAACTCGACGCTGTCGTCTACACCCACCCTCATGCGGACCACGTGCACGGCATCGACGACCTGCGCATGCTGGTGTTCAACATGCGCAAACGCCTTGATGTCTGGGCCGACACGCCAACCTCTGCCGCGCTGCGCGAACGCTTTGACTATGCGTTCGAGACGCCGCCCGGCTCTGCCTATCCGCCGATCTGCGATCTGCGCCACATCCGCGGTGATATCATCGTCAACGGTGCCGGCGGCCAGATCGTCCTGACCCCGTTCAAGGTTGAACACGGCACCATCCCGGCCCTTGGCTTTCGCGTGGCTGGCATGGCCTATCTGCCGGATGTATCAGACATCCCCGGCCCGTCATGGGACGTGCTGCAAAACCTTGATCTGTGGATCGTCGACGCCCTGCGCCGTACACCCCACCCCAGCCACAGCCACCTCAGCCAAACTCTTGACTGGATCGCCCGCGTCAAACCAGCGCAGGCTGTCCTCACGAACATGCATATCGACCTTGATTACGCCACGCTCTGCGCAGAACTCCCCAGCGGCGTCACCCCTGCTTACGACGGTCGCACGCTGACCCTCCCGGGCTGATCACCTGGCGATAAATACTCCCGCCGGAGGCATCCGGCCTTTCGGAAAGCGCCACCATGAGCGATCTGCTCGTCGTCATCCTGCCTGTCTTTATCGTTATGGGCTTTGGTTATGTGGCCGTCTGGAAGGGGCTTTTCAGCCACGAGGGCGTCGATGGCCTGATGCGCTTCACCCAGACCTTTGCGATCCCCTTCCTGCTGTTCCGCGCCATCAGCCAGCTCGATCTGGCGCAGAACTTCGATGTCGCACTCCTCGCGACCTTCTACACCGGGGCGACGGTCTGCTTTATCGGCGGCATCCTTGGCGCGCGCTATCTGTTCAAGCGCGACTGGGAAGACTGCGTGGCGATCGGGTTTTGCTGTTTGTTTTCCAACACACTGCTGCTGGGTCTGCCGATCACCGAACGCGCCTATGGCACCGATGCGCTGCGCTATAACTACGCGATCATCTCGATCCATTCGCCCTTTGGCTACCTGCTGGGCATCACCGCGATGGAAATCGTGCGAAACACCGGCCAATCCGCCCGCGCCCTGCCCCTCAAAGTCATCAAAGCGATGTTTCATAACGGGCTGATCATTGGCATCACGCTCGGCCTGATCGTGAACCTGACGGGCCTGCCCCTACCCGGTGTATTTACGGATGCGGTCGATCTGGTCGCCCGCTCTGCCCTGCCAGCCGCACTGTTTGGCCTTGGAGGCGTGCTTTATCGCTACCGGCCAGAGGGCGACATGCGCGCGATTTTGTTCGTGGTGGCCATTAGCTTGGTCATCCACCCGGCTATCGTCTGGGGCTTGTCCGGCGTCGCACACCTTAGCGTGCCTGAACTGCGCTCGGCCATTCTGACCTCGGCGATGGCGCCGGGGGTGAATGCCTATGTCTTTGCAAATATGTATGGCCGGGCCCGCCGCGTCGCTGCCAGCGCGGTGCTGATAGCGACGGGCGTATCGATCCTGACCGTCTGGGGCTGGCTCGCGATCTTGCCGTAGGGAAGCGGAAAAGTCTTTCCCTCTATCAGCCCGGCGACATACCCCGCAGGCGTTCCGAGCGGCGGCGCAGCATTTCCACGACAGTCAGCAGCGTGATTGACACGATCACAAGGATCGTCGCCACAGCCAGAATGGTCGGGCTGATCTGCTCGCGCAGGCCAGTGAACATCTGCCAAGGCAGCGTCTTTTGCGCAGCAGCGCCAACGAACAGCACCACGACAACCTCGTCAAACGACGTTATAAAGGCGAACAAACCGCCGGAAATCACACCGGGCAAGATCAGCGGCATCTGGATTTTAAAGAACGTCGTGACCGGGTTCGCCCCCATGTTCGCCGCAGCGCGGGTCAGCGACTGGTCAAAGCTGACCAGCGTCGCGGTCACTGTGATGATGACGAAAGGCACACCTAACGCGGCATGGGCCAGAATGACCTTAATGTAGCCGGTCAGGGTCTTGGACATGCCAAGGTAATTCTCCATGAACAGGCCCATCTGGCTGTAGAAAAAGAACATACCCGTCGCGGAAATGATCAGCGGCACAATCATCGGCGAAATCAGGATGGCCATGATCGCGCGGCGGCCCGGCACGTGGGATTGCGACAGGCCGATGGCCGCCAAAGTGCCCAGCGTGACAGAGATGACCGTCGCAAAGGGCGCGATGATCAAAGAGTTTTTCAGCGGCTGCAGCCAAGCATCATTGCTAAAGAAGTCAGCATAATGCTTCAGGCTATAGCCCGCCGGGTCCAGCGCCAGCATTTCCGGCGTGAAGGTAAAGAAGTTCTGCGCGTTGAACGACAGCGGGATGATCGTGATGATCGGGGCGATCAAAAAGAAGAAGATCGCGCCGCAGATGAACTTAAAGCTGTTGTGCCACAGCACTTGGCCAGAGGTCGCATAGACCGGCACGCCCCGGCGGTAATCGCCCCGGTGCAGCCAATAAATCGCCCAGCCCAGCAGTGCGCCAAGGATAATACCGCCCAAAGCGCCCGGAAACCCGCCAGCACTGAAACCAAGTGCAGCGCAGATTGCGGTGGCCAGCCAGCGCCCCGGCCGGGGCGCCACAAAGCGCGTCAGGCCAAAGGCCAGCGCAGCCGCGATGACGGCGCCAAAGATGAACCCTTCGAGCGGGCCAAGGCCAGCGGCTTGCCCGCCAATGAACCCCAGCAACCCGCCAAAGACAGCGACCAGCGGCAAGGTAAAGGTGGCAAAGGGGTGCAGGGGGCGGCCCTGCTCGGGGTTGAACGCAACAGAAGACATATGCTTCAGCCTCCTAGCTTGACGTTATCGATGCCGACGATCCGGTCGTAGGCCCAGTAGAAGCCCAGCACGATCACCAGCAAAATGGCACCCAAAGCCGCAGCCAAACCCCAGTTGAGCGAGGTCGAGATGTGGTAGGCGATCCGGTTCGAGATGAAGACACCCTTAGTGCCGCCCACGATTTCCGGCGTGATGTAGTAGCCGATGGCCAAGATGAACACGAGGATCGAGCCTGCGCCGATACCCGGCACCGATTGCGGGAAGTAGACGCGCCAGAAGGCGGTCCAGTTCGTCGCGCCAAGTGATTTGGCAGCGCGCAGATAGGACGGCGGGATCGTTTTCATCACGGAATACAGCGGCAAGATCATGAACGGCAGCAGGATATGCGTCATCGAAATGATCGTGCCCGTCGCGTTGTTGATCAGCGCGAGCCTGTTGTCGTCCGCGACGACCCCGATCCAGACAAGCAGATCGTTAATTACCCCCTGATCCTGCAGCAGCACCTTCCAAGCCGAGGTGCGCACCAGCAAAGAGGTCCAGAACGGCAGCAGCACAAGGATCATCAGCAGGTTCGCTTGGCGGCTGGGCAAGTTCGCCAGCAGCCAGCCGATGGGATACCCCAGCAGGATGCAGGACACGGTGATCGCGGTGGACATGATCAGTGTGCGGATAAACAGCGTGACATAGACGCGCTCGTTCTCTGGCCGCCATGCGACACCGTCGGGTGTGTCAGCTGCAGGTCGGCAGAGTTCAGGAAGTAACCGGTCGTGTAGGGCGCGGAATAGGTTTGGATGATGCGCCAAACATCGCGGTCGGCCCAGTCTTTATCGAAAGAGACGAAGTCGGCCAGCACGTCGGTGGTCGTAAAGCTTGCGGCGGCGACCTGCGCTGCGTTCAGCATGTCGGCATGCGCCATATCGGCGGGGATGACGGCACCCGCTTGCAGGTCTTCGTACAGCGCAAGATAGACCGCGTTCCAGGGCTCTTCTTCTGCCGGATTGTCATCATCTTCGGTCTGAACAACGCGGGCGAAGTCACGGTAAATGCTGGCAGTTTGCGGCAGCACCTCCCCAATACCGGCGGCCAGCCGGAAGGTCGGGCGCGGCCCCTCGCCGTCATATTCAGCGTTAGCATCCAACCAGCGCGGACCGGCGAAAATGTCGATAAAGGTTTGCGGATATTCCCATGCGGGATCAAGCGCCACGAACTGTTCGGTATACCCTTCGCCGACGTCATCGACGCCGCGTCCAGTTTTACGGAACAAGGATGAAAGGCCAGAGGCTTCGTAGTTCAGGCGCGAGCCTAGGCGCGTGTGGTTCTTTTCCTCGGTGGCGACCATCATGTCTTTGGCCAGCGCCGAAAATACGGCCGGGCCGGGAATGTCGGATGCCTCTGTGTCCCAATCCGCCAGCACACGCACAGTGCGCGGCAGGGTGTCACCGACGATCTGGTTCTCGACAGAGCGAAACAGCATTTCGCCGATGGGATAGATGAATGTGACAAGGATAAAGACCAGCAGCGGCGCGATCAGAAACAGCGCGCGCCGCTTTTGTTTGCGCAGCGCGCGGTTCAGCGATGTTTTAAGCGGCGTGCCGTCAGCAGCCAGCATCGGGCCACTGGGATCGGTTGTCACGCTTTTATCAGCGGCAGAACCATGCGTTGCGTCGGTCATGCTCAGACCCCTTCGACAAGGATCATGGTGCTGGTCGCACAGCGGCGGCGGATCTCGGCGACTTCTTGATAGTCGGGATCGTTGTAGGCGGCTTTGGCGGCCTCGTATGTATCAAATTCGATCACGACGTGGCGGCCCATGTCTTCGCCTTCTGGCGTTTCGGACTGGCCACCGCGCACGATGAAACGGGCGCCGTGCGATTGCAGGATCGGCGTGTCACGCGCCACATATTCTGGGTAGCCTTCGGGGTCCGTCACTTTGACGTGGCCGATGATGTAGCCTTTTGGCATTGCGTGCATCCTTGCATCTTAATCTTGGGCATCTTGGTCTTAGGGGGTGGGGCAGGCCCGCAAAGGCCCGCCCCTATTCGCTAAATCAGGCTAAGCCTGACTTATTGGGCCAGCCATGCCTGGAACTTGGAGTCCAGGTCATCGCGGTAGTCGGACCAGAAGCCGTAGTTCGTCACAAAGACGTTGGTGGCGTTGGCCGGATCGGTTGGCATGTGCTCTGCCATCTCGATGCCCAGTTCAGCGTGGGTGCTGACCAGCGGTGCGGACGATGCACGGGCCGGACCGTAAGCGATGTATTTCGCCTGATCGGCCAGACGCTGGGTGTCGGTCGCGAACTTCAAGAAGTCCATGACGCGGGCCAGACGCTCTTCGGACAGACCATCGGGAACAACCCAACCGTCAAAGTCCAGCATCTCTGCATCCCAAAGCATGCCGATGGGCTGGTCCTGCTCTGCAATCGCAGAGAACAGACGACCGTTGTAGGTCGAGCCCATCACGACTTCGCCGTCAGCCAGCAGCTGCGGGGTTTCTGCGCCAGCGGTCCACCAAACGGTGTCTGCCTTGATGCTGTCCAGCTTAGCGAACGCCTGAGTCTGACCTTCGTCGGTGGCCAGCACGTCATAGATGTCGTCCTTGGCTACGCCGTCACACAGCAAAGCCCATTCCATGTTCGCCAGCGGACGCTTGTTCAGCGCACGCTTGCCTGGATAGGTTTCGGTGTCGAACACAGCGCAGATGTCTGTCGGAGGGGTGTCGCCAACCATGTCTGTGCGGTAGCCAACAGTGGTCGAGAACACGATCTGCGGGATAAAGCAGTCGGACACGAGGCTATCGCCAAAGTCGTCCGTTGCGGTGGAGCCGTCGTCGCCAGCGGCCAGCGCCTCATCAACGTCGATTTCCATTGCCAGACCTTCGTCGCACAGACGAATGCCGTCAGCGGCTTCGACGTCAACCAGATCCCAAGTGATGTTGTTGGCTTCGTTCATGGCGCGCAGTTTTGCGACAGCCTCGGCCGAGGATTCGTCCCAGACGACGTTCACTTCAGGGTGCAGGGCGACGTAGGGCTCTACATAGGCCTTCAGCTGGCTGTTCTGATATGCGCCGCCCCAAGACACGATAGTCATGTCGTTGGACATTGCAGCGTGCGATTCAGCAAAAACGCCGGTGGCAGCCAGTGTCAGTGCAGTTGTCGCGGCAAGTGTTGTCTTCAAAGTCATTCGTAAACTCCCGTTAGGTTACCCGGTCTTATATTGTCGGGCGATGCCGCCGGGCGCGGCAAAGCCCTGTTCCACATCAGGCGTCCAGCGCGCGGCAATCCCGCGGCAGCCAGCCGATGTCGATTGTAGTGCCCGGTGTCAGTTTGGTCTGATCGGGCGAATTGCGTGTCTTGATGACAAAGTTATCGATGCCAGCAACCTTGAGCCGCGTGCGGAAGATGTCACCCATATAGATGAACTCTAGCACTTCGGCCTTCAGCGTGTGGGCGTTGGGGCCCAGCTTGGCTGTATCAACCTCGACCCGCTCTGGGCGGATGCTGACCTTGGTGCGTTCGCCAACTTTGCTGACGTTCACGGGAACCGCGTCGATCACTTCGCCGCTGTCCAGTTTCACAACGCAGGTGTCACCTTTGATTTCCGCAACAACGCCTTCCAGCGTGTTGTTTTCACCGATGAATTGCGCAACGAAGCTGTTCTGCGGCTCTTCATACAAGGTGGCCGGCGCGGCCAACTGTTGAATGCGGCCATTTTCAAACACGGCGACGCGGTCGGACATCGTCAGCGCTTCAGTCTGGTCGTGGGTCACATAGACCACGGTGATGCCAAGCTGGTGCGCCAGATTGGTGATTTCGAACTGCAACGTTTCGCGCAGCTGTTTATCCAGCGCGCCAAGCGGTTCGTCCATCAGCACCAGTTCAGGTTCAAACACCAGCGCACGCGCCAAGGCGATCCGCTGCTGCTGACCACCAGAGAGCTGAGTCGGACGGCGTCCGGCAAAGCTGCCCATCTGGACCATATCCAGTGCGCGCATCACCTTTTGCTTTTGCACGTCCTTGCTCATCTTGCGGACTTGCAGCGGAAACGCGAGGTTTTCCGCCACTGTCATATGCGGGAACAAGGCGTAGTTCTGGAACACCATGCCAATGCCGCGTTTGTGCGGCGGGATGTCATTGATCGGTTTGCCGTCCAGACGAATATCGCCATAAGTTGCTGTCTCGAACCCGGCCAGCATCATCAGGCAAGTCGTCTTGCCGGACCCCGATGGCCCGAGCATCGTCAGAAACTCGCCCTTTGGCATCGACAGGTTCAGATCTTTAACTACGAGGTTTTCACCATCATAGCTCTTTTGAACGTGGTCAAATTCCACGAAAGCGTCGTCGCTTTGCGCCACGCCAGTCTCCCCGTTGTCTCCGGCGGGTTATCCCGCACTCTTCAGCTTTGAAATAAAGCAACCGCCCAAGCAAAGTGCAACTGATTTCCCGGTCAACGTCGAGATCGGCCTAAATGGAGTGGATTGATCTGCGCCTTGCTTAAAATGCAGGACAAATGGCTAGTGAACTGCCGATGAAAGCGGCGCGCAGTATACCGGGGGTTGCGGCGCATAGCAGCATAACGCCGCCCGCAACAGGCGCGCCACGCGCAAACGAACTTGCGCCGCAGCCACAAAAGCTGCCGCGTTCAACGGGACATTCAACGATTTAGGGATTTGTTTACCCTGGTGCGGTCGGGGGGACTCGAACCCCCACTCCGATTAAAGAACAGCGACCTCAACGCTGCGCGTCTACCAATTCCGCCACGACCGCAAGTCAGGGCTGCGGCGCGTATAGAACAGCAAACCGGGCATGCCAAGGGGGGAATTGCAGCTGATTTTGCCAAGCTCTTTTCAATGCCCGCGCGCAGGGTCATATAGCGGTCATGGTTGAATGGATTACCTCTGACACGCCCGTCCCCTACGCCGATGCGCTGACCTTTATGGAGGCGCGGGCCGAAGCGATTGCGGCCGGCACCGCGGATGAGGCGATCTGGCTGCTGGAGCATCCCCCGCTTTATACCGCTGGCACCTCTGCCAAGATCGCCGATCTGGTTGATCCAGACCGTTTTCCCGTGTTCGAGGCGCGGCGCGGCGGACAATATACCTATCACGGCCCCGGACAGCGCGTGGCCTACGTGATGTTGGACGTCGGCAAACGCGGCCGCGATGTGCGCCGTTTTGTACAAGAGCTAGAAGCATGGGTCATTGCGACGCTGGACCAGTTCAACGTCAAAGGCGAAATTCGCCCCGGCCGCGTCGGCGTCTGGGTCACGCGCCCTGATAAGCCGCTGACCGCCACGGGCGCGGTGCAAGAGGACAAGATCGCAGCCCTTGGCATTCGCCTGCGCAAATGGGTGTCGTTTCACGGGCTGTCGATCAACGTCGAACCGGATCTAAGCCATTTTGATGGCATCGTGCCCTGCGGCATCAGCGATCACGGGGTGACCAGCCTTGTTGATCTGGGGCTGCCGGTCACCATGGCGGACCTAGATGTCGCGCTGCGCCAAAGCTTTGATACAATCTTTGGCGCAGCGCCCCCGGCTTAAACCGGGGTGGTTTAGTTAGAGGTGGCAGCCCCCTCTGGCGGCATTGTCAGCGCATCCATGATGGTCGCGCCAGCATTGGCCTCGCAGGCTTCACGCATGACGCGCATCGTTTCGCCCGGCTCTGGCGGCGCGGCGGCGACGGCTGCGGCAGGATCAATGCCCGCGGCGGCCAGCGCGGCAAGGTCTTCAGCAGTGGGCTGGGGGATTTCGGCATCCAATGCCTGCTCTACCACAGCCGCGACTGTGTTCTTTTCGCCATCCTCCATTGCCAGAAATTCAGCACAGGCCACCTGCCCGCCCTGCGGCTCGGCGCCGCCTTGCGTTTGGGCCGTTGCAGGCGCCATCAAGGCGCTGGCGACAGCAATCGCTGCATAAAAGAACGTTTTTGAGTGGCGGATCATCGCGGATATCCTGTTTGAACTTGAAAGCTCACACCGAATAGCCGCCCTTTGCGGCACGATTATGACCGCCGCCCTGCCCTGCGACCGGCGGCCTGCGATTTTCCGCCGCCCCGCCCCTCGTAATTTGCGCGCCCTGCGCCAATATATCCCATGCTCTGCGCGGCTTTGAATGTTGCGATAGGCAGGCCGGTCCACTAGAACCAGCTATATTCAGGATGCGGGGCTACGACTCGCGCCCCTGTATCCGTAGCCAATTCTGAGGGAGAGCCACATGGCAGACGCCGCCATCCACGGCCATGACCATCACGACGAGCGGGGCTTCTTTACCCGCTGGTTCATGTCCACCAACCACAAAGACATCGGGATTCTGTACCTGTTCACCTCGGGCCTTGTCGGCTTTATCTCGGTGGCATTCACAGTCTTCATGCGCATCGAGCTGATGGAGCCCGGCGTCCAGCACATGTGCATGGAAGGCGCGCGCCTGTTCACAGATGCCGCGTCCACCTGTACGCCAAACGGCCACCTGTGGAACGTTCTGATCACCTACCACGGCATCTTGATGATGTTCTTTGTGGTTATTCCGGCCCTGTTCGGCGGCTTCGGCAACTACTTCATGCCGCTGCAGATCGGCGCGCCAGACATGGCGTTCCCGCGTATGAACAACCTGTCCTACTGGATGTATGTTGCTGGTACGGCTCTGGGCGTCGCGTCCATGCTGGCCCCCGGCGGCGGCGGTCAGGCTGGCTCTGGTGTGGGTTGGGTCATGTATCCGCCCCTGTCCACGTCCGAGGGCGGCATGTCGATGGACCTCGCGATCTTCGCGGTTCACCTGTCGGGCGCCTCGTCCATCTTGGGCGCGATCAACATGATCACCACCTTCCTGAACATGCGTGCCCCTGGCATGACCATGCATAAGGTACCGCTGTTTGCGTGGTCGATCTTTGTCACCGCATGGCTGATCCTGCTGGCGCTGCCCGTTCTGGCTGGCGCGATCACGATGCTGCTGATGGACCGCAACTTCGGCACCACCTTCTTCCAACCAGAAGGCGGCGGCGACCCGATCCTGTATCAGCACATCCTGTGGTTCTTTGGCCACCCGGAAGTCTACATCATCATCATCCCCGGCTTTGGTATCATCAGCCACGTCATCGCGACCTTCTCTAAGAAGCCCGTGTTTGGCTACCTGCCCATGGTCTACGCGATGGTTGCGATTGGTGTTCTGGGCTTCGTCGTCTGGGCGCACCACATGTACACCGTTGGTCTGTCGCTGACGCAGCAGTCCTACTTCATGATGGCCACGATGGTGATCGCGGTGCCCACCGGCGTTAAGATCTTCTCTTGGATCGCAACGATGTGGGGCGGCTCGATCGAGTTCAAGACACCGATGCTGTGGGCAATGGGCTTCTTGTTCCTGTTCACCGTCGGCGGCGTGACCGGTATCGTGCTGTCGCAGGCTGGTATCGACCGCGTTTATCACGACACTTACTACGTTGTGGCACACTTCCACTACGTGATGTCGCTGGGTGCAGTGTTTGCCATCTTTGCGGGTATCTACTTCTACCTGCCTAAGATGTCGGGCCGTATGTATCCCGAATGGGCTGGTAAGCTGCACTTCTGGGCGATGTTCATCGGCGCGAACATCACCTTCTTCCCGCAGCACTTCCTTGGCCGTCAGGGTATGCCACGTCGTTACATCGACTACCCAGAAGCCTTCGCCACCTGGAACTACGTTTCCAGCTGGGGTGCGTTCCTGTCCTTCGCGTCGTTCCTGTTCTTCATCGGCGTGCTGTTCTACACCCTGTTCCGCGGTAAAAAAGTCACCGAGAACAACCCGTGGAACGAATACGCAGACACGCTGGAATGGACCCTGCCCTGCCCGCCGCCCGAGCACACGTTCGAGCAGCTGCCAAAGCAGAGCGACTGGGACAAAGTCCACGCCCACTAATCCAAACGCAAAAGGCCCCGGAGCGATCCGGGGCCTTTTTTCTATCTCAGGTAACGCTATGACCGACCCCGCCGCCCTGATCGCCCTGCGCAACCGCTATCCCGGCGCTGAAACCTTCACCTTTGGCGACGGCCCGGACCTATGCGCGCGCCTGCTGACGCTTGTGCGCAGCGGGCATAAAACCGCAAGCACCGGGGCCCTGCGCGACTTTGAAAGCGGCGATCCCCTGCCCGACCCCGGCCGCCGCGACATCGCGCTGCATTGGGACGGCCGCCCGGCCTGCGTGATTGAAACGCAGCAGGTCATCACCTGCCCCTTCAATCAGGTCACCGCAGAGATGGCCTTGGCCGAAGGCGAAAATCCCGACCTAATTGGCTGGCAAACCGACCATATCGCCTACTTCACCCGCACCGGCGGTTTCGCGCCGGACATGCTGGTGGTCTGGGAACGGTTCAAACTGATCGAGGATTGCTAGATCTTGATGTCGTAGGTCACCCAAGGCGTGCGCACCGCGACCCGGTCATAAACCCCGCGCGCGCGGTAATTGTACTCTGCCGTAATCCAGCGGATCACCGTCCACCCCCGCGCCGCGCCTATATCGCGCAGGCCTGCGATCAGCGCATCCGCCGCCCCGCTGCCGCGGACGTCCGGGTCCACAAACAAATCATCCAGAAACCCGCCCGTACTGGCGGACAGCGGCCGGGCAAACGCGCGATAATGCGCAAGCCCGATCAGCGCCCCGTCCGCATTGCAGGCCACCAGCCCACAAGTCTGATGCCCCGCATCCATCAACCAGCCCCAGACGGTATCACGCATCGCCTCGGTCTGCGGCACCTGATAAAACGCGGCATACCCCGCATAAAGCGCGCCCCACGCCGCCCGGTCCGCAGGCTGAGCAGCCCGTATCATCACAGTCACAGCCATCACCCTTCACAAACAACTCACGTCTTGTCACAGATCCCCATTCACCTTGCAAAGAAAACTCCCGCCGGAGGCACCCGCGCGACCAACGGGCGCAGTTGCCAGCACATCGCCCCCTGCTAGAACTACGCTATGCCCTACGAATGGACGCCCAAACCGCCGCACACGACCCCAGACTGGAGCCTGTCGCTCTGGCCTTATCGATCCTTGCTGCGCCGGGATTTTGTGTTGTTCATGGGGGCGACGGCGACGATCATCACCCTGCCGCTGCTCACCGTGCTTGGCACGGCGGTGCTCTGGGCGCTGCTGCCCTTCTTTGCCATCATGTTCACAGGTCTGTGGTACGCCCTAAACCTCAGCTACAAACGCGGCGAGGTCCTAGAAGAGCTGCACGTCACCGCGCAGGTGGCACAGCTTATCCGCCACAACCCCAAAGGACCGCGTCAAGATTGGCAGGCAAATCGGTATTGGGTGACGGTGCACCTGCACCCCAAGGGCGGGCCGGTGGAAAACTACATCACCCTACGCGGCGGTGACCGAGAGGTCGAAATCGGTGCCTTCCTCGACGCCGCAGAGCGCCTTGCGCTCTACGATGACCTTAAACGCGCGCTGCGCGTCTAAGGTTCTTCTTCGGGTCACATATATCGTGGGCTTCGCGGACTGTGCGCCACTGGTTCAGTGACCACCGGCAAAGGCGAAGCCTAAAACAGGGGTGGGCGGGCGGGCCCGCACACCCCATAAACTCAGACCATCAGCCCAGTTTGTTCTTTACCATCGGCCCGACGCGGCCAAAGTCCATCTGGCCCGTATACTTGTCCTTCAGGACAGCCATCACCCGGCCCATGTCGCGCAGGCTTGCAGCTTCTGTTTCTGCAATCGCGGCTTCAACGGCGGCGGCGGCTTCATCTTCGCTCAGCTGACGCGGCAGGAATTCCTCGATCACCTTGATCTCGGACAGCTCCTTTTCCGCCAGTTCCAAGCGGCCACCTTCCTCATAAGCGCGGGCGCTTTCTTGGCGCTGTTTGACCATGCGGCCCAGAATCGCCAGCACGTCGCCTTCGGACACAGTCGCCCCTTCTTCGGCTCCGGTGCCGCGCAATGCGATGTCCCGGTCCTTGATTGCGGCGTTGATCAGCCGCAAGGTGGACAGACGGTCTGCCTCTCTGGCCTTCATCGCATCCTTGAGTGCTGCGGAAAGTCGCTGTCGCACGTCCATGTCAGTCGTCCCATATCTTAGATCGGCGCAACATAGGGTCGCGGCACCCCACTGACAAGCACCCGAACGCCGCGTCACCCACACCGCCTTGACCCGGCCCGCCTGCCCCCGTAAGACGACACGAATTTGCGCGCCCGCACTGCCAAAGGGGACCCCGGATGACCGCCACCGACACCGCAAAACCGACTGCCTGCCTTGCCCTAGCCGACGGTACCGTCTTCTTCGGCAAAGGGTTCGGCGCAACCGGCCAAACCACCGCCGAGCTGTGTTTCAACACAGCCATGACCGGCTATCAGGAAATCATGACCGACCCGTCCTACGCGGGCCAAGTCGTGACCTTCACCTTCCCCCACATCGGCAACACCGGCGTCAATGCCGAGGATGACGAGACGAATGATCCTGTCGCCGCTGGCATGATCGTCAAGTGGGACCCAACGGAGGCGTCGAACTGGCGCTCTACCGAAGAGCTGACGACCTGGCTTGCCCGCCGCGGCCGCATCGGCATGGGCGGCGTTGATACCCGCCGCCTGACCCGCGCGATCCGCCAGCAAGGCGCGCCGCATGTCGCACTGGCCCATGATCCGGACGGCAACTTTGATATCGCAGCACTGGTTGCAGCCGCCCGCGGCTTTGCCGGTCTGGTTGGCCTCGATCTGGCCAAAGACGTCACCTGCGCCCAAAGCTATCGCTGGGATGAAATGCTTTGGGCTTGGCCTGACGGCTACAAAACCCAAACCGCGCCGCGCCATAAGGTCGTCGCCATCGACTATGGCGCAAAGCGTAACATCCTGCGCTGCCTTGCCTCTGCTGGTTGCGACGTCACCGTCCTGCCCGCCACCGCCACGGCCGAAGACGTGCTGGCACTGAACCCTGACGGCGTGTTTCTGTCCAACGGCCCCGGCGATCCCGCCGCGACCGGTGCCTATGCCGTGCCGATGATCAAGGGTGTGTTGGAACGGGCTGATCTGCCGGTCTTTGGCATCTGCCTTGGCCACCAGATGCTGGCGCTGGCGCTGGGTGCACAGACAGTCAAGATGAACCACGGCCACCACGGTGCGAACCATCCCGTCAAGGATATGACCACCGGCAAAGTGGAAATCACCTCGATGAACCATGGCTTTACCGTCGACAGCCAAACGCTGCCAGAAGGTGTGCAGGAAACCCACGTCAGCCTGTTTGACGGGTCCAACTGCGGCATCGCCATGACAGGTCGCCCGGTGTTTTCCGTGCAATACCACCCAGAGGCAAGCCCCGGCCCGCAAGACAGCTACTATCTGTTCGAGCGTTTTGCCGATGCGATGACAGCTAGCAAAGCCGGCTGATCTTAACGCAGATTAGGGCTATCTTAACCCTAATTTAACGCCAAATTAACGATCAATCTGCCAAATGGCCCTGCAGTGAAAGCAGGGCCATGAACGTTTCCGCCACGATCACACCCACCCACGGCCATGATGCCCCCTTAGATGTCGGTCCCGATCTGGTGGTCGGGCATCTGCTTAGCACGCAGCATATCTGTGCCAAAACCGCCCGGCAGGCCCGCGATATCGCGCTGCATGAACAGCTTCCTGTACTGGATGTGCTGCGCACGCGGTTCAGCGTTTCGCCCCGCGTCATGCTGATGGCAGAAGGCGAACTGCTTGGCACCCGCGTCATCGACCCCGCGCTGCAGCCCCCCCATACCGCGCTTGTGCGCCGCTACGGTCCGGCGCGGGCGATGACGCATATGGTGCTGCCGTGGCGGGCTACTGGCAATTGCACGCTGATACTGGCCCCCTGCTACGATGTTTTTCTGCAGCACCGCCAAGGCCTGCAAGACGTCTTTGGCCCCGTGCGCATGGCGCTGTGCACCCGTGATCAGATCAGTGCGGCGCTGGTCCACAGCTTTGCCGCTGATCTGACCCACCGCGCCGAAACGCGCCTGCCAGATGCGCAAAGCAGCCGAAGCTGGCAATCGGGCCGGGCAATGCAAGCAACTTGCCTTGGCGCGGTTTTGCTGGGGGGCCTGACGCTGCTGGCCCCGGTGGCCGTCATCACCGCGTTGTCGGCGCTTGCGGTGATCCTGCTGGTGCTCTCGGGCGCGGTAAAGGCAGCAGCGGCGCTCTGCGGTGTGGGTCCGCCGCAGCCTCCGCCCCGCGGCAGCGGGCCGCTGCCGGTCATTACCCTGCTGATCCCGCTTTACCGCGAACGCGCCATCGCGGAACATTTGCTCACCCGGCTAGAGGCGCTGAATTACCCCCGCGAACGGCTTGATGTGTGTCTGGTGCTCGAAGACAACGACGACACGACCCGCCGCGCCCTTGGCCGCACCCACCTGCTGACATGGATGCGCCCCATCATCGTGCCCGAAGGCACCCTGCGCACAAAGCCGCGCGCACTGAACTATGCCTTGGATTTTGCACGCGGCAGCATCATCGGCGTTTATGACGCAGAGGATGCGCCAGACCCCGATCAGCTCCATATCGTCGCCGCAACATTCGCAAATGCCGGGCCAAAAGTCGCCTGCCTGCAAGGCGTGCTGGACTATTACAACAGCGCCGCCAATTGGCTAACCCGTTGCTTTACCATCGAATACGCCAGCTGGTTTCGCGTCGTGTTGCCCGGCTATGCGCGCATGGGGCTGGTGGTGCCCCTTGGCGGCACGACGTTGTTCTTTCGCCGCGACATCCTGGAAAACTTGGGCGGCTGGGACGCCCACAACGTAACCGAAGACGCGGATTTGGGCCTGCGCCTTGCCCGCGCGGGGTACGAGACTGTTTTTATCCCCTCGGTCACCCAAGAAGAGGCGAACGGCCGCTTTTGGCCGTGGGTCAAGCAACGCTCGCGCTGGCTCAAGGGCTACGCGGTCACCTATTGCGTCCACATGCGCAATCCCGCCCAGCTTTGGCGTGATCTGGGGGCGCGGCGGTTTTGGGGCGTGCAGATCCTGTTCGCGGGCACCCTCTCGCAATTTCTGCTCGCACCGCTGATCTGGTCGTTCTGGCTGATCCCGCTGGGCTTTCACCACCCGGCGGTGAACCTGCTGCCGCCTTGGGCTTTTTGGACTATGGTCGGCCTTTTTGTCACATCAGAGGTCGTGAATTTCGCCATCTCGGCCCTCGCCCTGCGCCGCGCAGGCAAGGCGTGGCTGACCCCATGGGCGCTGACCTTGCAGCTGTATTTCCCCCTCGGGGCCATAGCCGTCTACAAGGGCCTGTTAGAGCTGACGTGGAAGCCGTTTTACTGGGACAAAACAGCCCACGGCATCCTGCTGCCAAAACCCGCGGTGCCGAGTGGACCGCAGCCTAGTCAGCCGCCTCCACCTTTGCCGCATCAAGCCGCAGCCGAGTAACAAACGCCTCAGAGATGTGGGCGCGCAGGGCCGCATCCGCCGCCTCGCCGTCGCCAGCGGCAATCGCCTCGACGATGCGGCCATGTTCTTGCAAGGTATCACTGCCGCGCCCTTCGGCGGCGATGGATGTCGTCGCCAGCAGCGCCATGGACCGGTGCACAAGGTCCAGCTGCTGCACCAAAAACCGGTTATGCGACGCCAAATGGATCTGCTTGTGAAACCGCCGATTGGCGCGGGCCAGTGCGTCTGGATCGTTCTTCAGCGCCTGATCAGCCCGCAGCATATCACGAAGCACTGCGACCTCTTCTGGCGTGGCGTGGCGGGCGGCAAGGCGCGCGGCCAGCCCCTCCAAGGTGCCGCGCACAACATATAGCTCTGCCATTTGCGTGTGATCCAAGGACGCCACGATCAACGACCGCCCGTCGCGGGTCAGCAGGCTTTGCGTCTCCAGCCGCTGCAACGCCTCTCGCACCGGGGTGCGGCTGACGCCAAGGCGGTCGGCCAGTTCGCTTTCCACCAACCGATCGCCCGGCTTGTAAAAATGGCTATCGATCGCCTCCAATATCAGGGCATAGGCGTCTTTTTGCGGTGTCGCGCGGTCCTGCATCGTGCTTCCTTATATCTTCGCCGGACCATAGCCGCGATTACGGCGGGCGGGCAAGGATGTCGCAGGGCGCGGGCTTTCCCCGCCGCCTCGCGCGGCCTATATCAAGGACATGGATAGAATTCGCACAGACATCGTGATCAGCGGCGGCGGCGTCGCTGGATTGGCCGCAGCGGTTGCATTCGGCGCGGCCGGCTTTGACGTGATCGTGGTGGACCCCGCCCCGCCCGTGACCGATGCCGCCCAAGACGGCGCTGATTTGCGCACCACCGCATTCCTGCAGCCCGCCAAAGCGTTTCTGGACCGCGCCGGCCTGTGGGAGGCGCTAGCCCCCCACGCCACGGCGCTGGACGTCATGCGCATCGTGGACGCCGCAAAAGAGCCTGCGACCACCCGTGATTTCGTCGCCGATGACATTTCCGACGCGCCCTTTGGCTGGAACTTGCCGAACTGGCTGCTGCGCCGGGTGATGGTCGACCGGATCGCGCAGATGCCAAACGTGACCCTGCGCACCGGCACCGGTTTCGCCAGTATGGTGGCCCGGCTGGATCAGGCGCTGGTCCGGCTGAGTGATGGAACGCAACTTTCGGCCAAACTGGTGATCGGTGCGGATGGACGCAATTCTGCGGTGCGGCAGGCGAACAACATCGACGCCGCGACCACTCGCTATGGCCAAAAGGCCGTGACCTTTGCGGTCACGCACCCGCAGCCGCACGGCGGCATCTCGACCGAGGTGCACCGCGACGGCGGCCCGTTCACGCTGGTGCCCCTGCCCGATGTCGATGGGCAGCCTTGTTCCTCCGTCGTCTGGATGGATACCGGGCCAAAGATCGCCGCGCTGATGGCGCTGGATGATGCCGCCTTTACCGCCGCCGCGAACACCCGCAGCGCAGGCGTGAATGGCTCGCTGACGCTGGTCGGCAAACGGTCGGTCTGGCCGATCATCACCCAGATCGCGGATCGCATCACCGCCCCCCGCACCGCGCTGGTGGCAGAGGCGGCGCATGTCATGCCGCCCATTGGCGCGCAGGGGCTGAACATGTCGCTGGCCGATATGGCAAGCCTGCTGGATCTGGCTGCGGACAACCGCGACACGCTTGGTCAGCCTGCGATGCTGGCGGCCTATGAAAAGGCACGGCACAGCGATATGCGCCTGCGGGTCACAGGCATCGACGCTCTGAACCGCACCTCCATGGCCGCAAGCCCGCTGATCCACGACCTGCGGGCCATGGGCGTTAAGGCGCTGCACGACGCAGCGCCCATTCGCCATCGGTTGATGAAGCTGGGCCTTGGCGCGTCCTAAAGGACGCGGGTCAGCACCGGCAGCAGGCGGTCCAACGTGGCGGGCACGTCGTAAAGCTTGTCCAGCCCGAACAGCCCCAGCCGGAAGGTCATAAAATCCGCAGGTTCCCCCACCTGCAACGGCACGCCGGCCGCGATCTGCATGCCCTCAGCGACAAAAGCCGCGCCGGATTTGACCGCCGGATCATCGGTATAGCTGACCACGACGCCGGGGGCCTCGAACCCTTGCGCCGCGACCGACGCCACGCCCATATCGGCCAGATGCGCCCGCACGCCGCGGCCCAGTTCCCACTGCGCGGCCATCAGCCGCTCAAAGCCATAGTCCCGCGATTCGATCATCGTATCACGCAGATCGCGCAGCCCGTCCGTGGGCATCGTCGCGTGATAGGCATGGCCGCCATCCTCGTAGGCCTTCATGATCTGCCGCCACTTTTTCAAATCCCCGGCAAAGCTGTTCGACGTCGTCGCCTCGAGCCGCTCTGCCGCGCGATCCGACAGCATCACCAGACCTGCGCAGGGTGTGGCGGACCACCCCTTTTGCGGGGCAGAGATCAGCACGTCGACGCCCGTCGCCTTCATATCGACCCAGATGCAGCCGGACGCGATGCAGTCCAGTACCATGATCGCGCCGACCTCATGCGCGGCACCCGACATCGCTTTCAGGTAATCATCCGGCAGAATCATCCCAGCGCTGGTTTCCACATGCGGGGCGAACACCACATCGGGCTTCGCATCCCGGATCGCCTGCACGACATCCGCAATCGGTGCGGGCGCAAAGGGTGCACGGCTGTCGTTGCCGGTCTGATGCGCCATCTTAACGGTCGTTTCAGCCGCAAAGCCGCCCATGTCGAAAATCTGCGACCAGCGATAGGAAAACCAACCGTTGCGCACGATCAAGCAATGCACCCCGGTGCCAAACTGCCGCGCGACAGCCTCCATCGCAAAGGTGCCACCGCCGGGCACGATCGCAATCGCGTCGGCCTTATAGACGTCCTTCAACATGCCGGACACATCCCGCATCACCTGCTGAAAAACCTTGCTCATGGAATTAAGCGAGCGGTCGGTAAAGACGACGGAAAATTCCATCAGGCCATCGGGATCGACGGGGGTGCGGGGGGCGGCAGTGTTCATCATACTCTCCTTGCGTTGCCGCAACAGCTAGGCCGGAAAGCGGCCTCTGGCAAAAGCTATCTGCGCCTACAGCGGTCCGGGGCGGCGTTCCTCGCTTAGCATCACATTCGCCTCGACGTTGCCGACGCCGGGCAGTGTCATGATCCGCCGCCGCAGCACGCGTTCAAAGTCCGCCAGATCCCGCGCCACAACCCGCAAGCGATAGTCATAAAGGCCCAAAACATGCGTGACGACCTGCACCTCTGGGATGCCGCCAACGGCGCGCTCGAAATCCTCCATCCCGACGCGGCCCTTGGTCGCCAGCTTGATCCCAAGAAAAACCGTCACGCCAAAGCCCAGCTTTTCCGCGTCCAGCAACAGCCGCCGCCCGGTCAGGATACCCGCCTCTTGCAGCCGTTTGATGCGCCGCCACGTTGCGGGCTGGCTCAGCCCCAACTGCCGCCCCAGCGCGCTGGCCGATTGCCCGGCGTCCGCCACCAGCAAGGTCAGCAAGGCGCGGTCCGTCTCGTCCAGCATCACAGCGGCAACCTTTCGTCCGATTTGACCGCCGCCACATCCATCAAGGCCTCGATATCCGCGATATGCGGCAAGGCAAGGATGCGGTCGCGATACAGCGTCTGATAATGCTTCAAATCCCGCGCCACCAAGACCAGCCGCACATCAACACGGCCAAGGAAGGTCTGGATTTCCAGCACCTCCGCCACTTCGCGCGCTGCCGCCAGAAAGGCGTCAAAGGCGCTTGGCACTGTCTTATCCAGCGTCACACGCAGACTGACCTGCAGTGGATAGCCCAGCTTGGCCCAGTCGATCACCGCCGTCTGCCCCCGGATCAACCCTTGATCCGTCATCCGGTCCAGCCGCCGCGCCGCCTGCCCCGCCGTCACACCAGCAAGCGCCGCCAGTTCGGGCACCGTCAGGCTTGGATCTGCCTGCAATCGGCGCAAAAGCGCTCTGTCCTTGTCATCAAGCATGAATATCCCGAAAAATGCCAATCTCGCGCATGATATATATCATCTTGCCAAAAATACTCAAAAAATCGACCTATCGCCGACCGCGAAAATCCATATTGTGCGCTTCAATGCAACCAACCAAGGGATATTCCCCATGCGCGTTTACTACGACCGCGATTGCGACGTGAACCTGATCAAGGACAAAAAAGTCGCCATTCTGGGCTACGGCTCTCAGGGCCACGCCCATGCGCTGAACCTGCGCGATTCGGGTGCGAAGAACCTCGTCGTCGCCCTGCGCGAAGGCTCCCCCTCGGCCAAGAAAGCCGAAGGCGAAGGCCTCAAAGTCATGGGCATCGCCGAGGCTGCCGCATGGTGTGATGTCATCATGTTCACCATGCCGGACGAGCTGCAGGCCGAGACGTATAAGAAGTACGTCCACGACAACCTGAAGGACGGCTCTGCCATCGCTTTCGCTCACGGCCTGAACATCCACTTCGGCCTGATCGAAACCAAGCCCGGCATCGACGTCATCATGATGGCGCCAAAAGGCCCCGGCCACACGGTCCGCGGCGAATACACCAAAGGCGGCGGCGTGCCCTGCTTGGTGGCTGTCCACCAGGACGCAACCGGCAAGGCGATGGAAATCGGCCTGTCCTATTGCTCTGCCATTGGCGGCGGTCGTTCCGGCATCATCGAAACCAACTTCCGTCAGGAATGCGAAACCGACCTGTTCGGCGAACAAGCTGTCCTGTGTGGCGGTCTGGTCGAACTGATCCGTATGGGCTTCGAGACGCTGGTCGAAGCTGGCTACGAGCCCGAGATGGCCTATTTCGAGTGCCTGCACGAAGTGAAGCTGATCGTTGACCTGATCTATGAAGGCGGCATCGCCAACATGGACTACTCGATCTCGAACACCGCAGAATACGGCCAGTACGTGTCCGGCCCGCGCATCCTGCCCTACGAGGAAACCAAGAAGCGCATGAAAGACGTGCTGACGGACATCCAGAACGGCAAGTTCGTGCGTGACTTCATGCAGGAAAACGTTGTGGGCCAGCCCACGATCAAAGCCTCGCGCCGCTCGAACGACGAGCACCAGATCGAAGTCGTCGGTGCCAAGCTGCGCGCCATGATGCCTTGGATTTCTGCCGGCCGTATGGTCGACAAGGCGAAAAACTAATCCAACCGTATAAGTAACGAAAAGGCCCGCCACTCTGGCGGGCCTTTTTTATTGCACAAGGCGCTGCACCAGTTTGGCCAGCTTTTTCACCCGCCCCGTATAGGGCGGAAACAGCAGCGTCATCGGCAGAAAGCGGTTCCGCAGCACGGGCCGCATATGGCTGAACGCGGCAAAGCCCGCCTGCCCATGCGCCGCCCCCATGCCCGACGTGCCCACCCCGCCAAACGGCAGATTACCGTGGATAACAGGCATGACCGTCAGGTTAACCCCGACAGAACCCGACGTGGTCCCTGCAACAACTTCACCCGCCAACCCCTTGCTGCCAAAGACATAAAGCGCCAGCGGATGCGGGCCAGCATTGATACGCTCTAGCACGACACCCAGACCATCATAGGGAATAAGCGGCAGCACAGGGCCAAAGATTTCCTCGCGGCTGACGTCCATGTCCGCAGCGGTCTGTTCTAACAATGTCGGTGCCAGTCGCCGCGCGCCCGTGTCGGCCTGTCCGCCCGCGACAACCTTGGCCCCGGCCTTGACCGCGTCCGCGATCAGCCCGGTCACCCGCGCGAAATTGCGATCATCGACAATCCGCGCCAAAGCGGGTGACGTCGCGGGATCAGCCCCGTACATCGCCGCAATCCGCCCCCGCAACGCATCCGTGAGCGCCGCGCGCTGGCTGACATGCACAAACACATGGTCTGGCGCGACGCAGGTCTGCCCCGCATTGATGAACCGCCCCCAAGCGATCCACTTTGCAGCCTTAGCGATATTCGCATCCGGCCCGACAATCACCGGGGACTTTCCGCCGAGTTCTAACGTGACCGAAGCCAGCGACTTGGCCGCCGCCGCCATCACGATTTTGCCCACCGCCGGGCTGCCGGTAAAGAAAATATGGTCAAACGGCAGCGCGAGCAGCTGCGTCGAGGCCTCTACCCCGCCTTGAACCACCGCCACTAGATCCGGCACAAAGCACTCCGTGACCATGTCCGCAATCAGCGCAGAGGTCGCAGGCGTCATCTCTGACGGCTTGATAATCGCGCTACACCCAGCGGCCAGCGCCGACACCAATGGCCCGAGCGCCAGTTGAAACGGAAAATTCCACGGCGCGATAATCAGCGCGACACCGCGCGGCTGCGCCTCGATCCGGGCAGAGGTGCCGATCATCATCAGCGTCGGCAACACCCGCCGCGGCCGCATCCAGCGCCGCAAGTGGCGGCGGGCATGGCTGATGTCCTGCAAAATGGGCAGGATTTCTGTCAGACGCACCTCTACCGGGTGTTTGCCGAAATCGGCTGCCAGTGCGGCGATGATATCGTCTTGCCGGTCCAGCACTGCTTGGCGCAGCTTCGCCAAAGCCGCCAGCCGCGCGCGCCGATCAAAGGATACGCGGCGCGCGGGAACCGCCGCCTTATGCGCGGCAAACAGGGCCGCAAGATCTTGATGTGTTTGTGTCATGCCCCATGATCCCTGCTTGCGCGCAGCAATCAAGTCTAACGCGTCGTCACGGCGCGGCCTAGCCCGACACTTTGGCACGCGCGCCCCCTTTGCGCGTTCCCATGCCCGCAATCCTGCGCTAGGCAGGGCCAGTTCCCAATCCAAAGTTGCCCATCCCCATGCAAGCCGCCCAAGCCTCCGCCCCAACCACCAGCAACTGGGCCTCGATCGGGCTATTAGGCGTCATCTGGGGCGGCACATTCATGGTCGTCGCAGTAGCTTTGCAGGGCTACGGCCCGCTGACTGTCGCCTGCGCACGCACAACGCTTGGCGCGCTGGCGCTCTTTATACTGCAAGCGGCCATGCGCCGCTCTTGGCCAGAGTTCACGCCGCGCCTGATCAAATACCTTGCCTTCATTGGCGTGCTGAACACCGCGCTGCCCTTTGCCCTGCTGTCGTGGGGGCAACAATATGTGCCTTCTGCCTTCGCCGGCATTTCGATGGCGGCGCTGCCGCTTTTCGTTCTGCCCTTGGCGCATATTTTCAGCGACGAGCCGCTCTCCACCCGCCGTCTGATCGGCGTCTGCGTCGGCTTCTTGGGCGCGCTAGTCCTGATCGGCCCCGGCGTGCTGCGCATCGGATCGGGGATGGAGCCGCTGGGCCAACTCGCCTGCCTGACCGCCGCAGGCTCTTATGCCATCGCCAGCATCATGACGCGGCGCTGTCCGCCAATCGACCCGATTGTGCTGGGCGCGCTGACCCTCGGCGTCGGCTCTGCCGTGCTGATCCCCGCCATGCTGCTGTTCGAGGGGGTCCCCGGCCCCGCCGCGCCGCTGCACATGGCCGCCATCGTATTCCTCGGCCTGTTCCCCACAGCCCTTGCCACACTCCTGCGCGTCATCGTGATCCGCTCGGCAGGCTCGGTCTTTATGACGCTGGTGAACTATCAAGTCCCGCTGTGGTCGGTCCTGTGCGGTGCGCTGATCTTGTCAGAAACGCTGCCGCTCCGCTTTTTCGCAGCCCTTGCCCTGATCCTCTGCGGCCTCGCAATCAGCCAATGGGGCAGCCTGCGCAAACTCTTCGCCCGCGCCTGACCCGGCCCCACCCTTCTTCTGGTCGGAAATACCTCGGGGTCTGGGGCAGAGCCCCAGTCCGCCAATGCCTTAAACTCACCCCGCCCGCGAAACTTCGTCGACAATCCCGTCCACGACCTGCAACAGCAAATCCGGGTCTTCGCATTCCGCCATGACGCGAATAAGCGGTTCGGTTCCAGATTTCCGGATCAGCAGCCGCCCTTTGCCGACCAGCTGCACCTCGGCGGCTGCAATACAGTCCTGCACCGCCTGCGCTGCCAAAGGATCACTGCCAGCGGCGTAGCGCACGTTTTTCAGCATTTGCGGCACGGTTTCAAAGCTATGGGTCAGGCTTGATGCGGGCTGGCCCGTCTCGATCATCGCGGCCAGAAATTGCAGGCCCGCCAGCAGGCCGTCACCCGTGGTGGCATAGTCGGTCATCACGATGTGGCCTGACTGTTCACCGCCCAGATTATGGCCCGACTTGCGCATTGCCTCGACCACATAGCGGTCGCCGACGTTCGTGCGCTCTAGCCGCAGCCCCTGCGCCTCTAAATAGCGCTCTAGCCCTAGGTTCGACATCACTGTCGCCACCAGCGTGCCATTCGCCAGCTTGCCCGCCTGCGCCCAGCGATGCGCCATCAACGCCATCAGCTGATCGCCGTCAGCCACGCGGCCCGTCTCGTCCAGGATCATCACCCGGTCCGCGTCGCCGTCCAGACAGATGCCCACATCCGCACCGTGGCTGATAATCGCCTTCGCCGCAGCCGACGTATCGGTAGAGCCGCAGCCGTCGTTGATGTTGTACCCGTTCGGCGCGGTGCCCACGGGGATGACCGTGGCCCCCAGCTCCCACAGCACCTCTGGCGCGACTTTGTAACCCGCGCCATTGGCGCAATCGATCACGACCTTCAGACCGTCCAGCCGCATACCAGCCGGGAAAATCGCCTTGAGCCGTTCCGCATAGCGAAAACGGCCATCGTCGATCCGCTTCGCGCGGCCGATATTGTTCGCCTGCGCAGGCTCCACCCCGTCAAAAACCAGACGGGTAATTTCCTCTTCTGCGGCGTCCGACAGTTTGAAACCGTCGGGGCCAAAGAACTTGATCCCATTGTCGTGGTGCGGGTTGTGGCTAGCAGAGATCATGATCCCCATATCCGCCCGCATCGAACTGGTCAGCAGCCCCACCGCAGGCGTTGGCACAGGTCCCAGCAGCAGCACGTTCATGCCCGTGCTGGTCAGACCCGCCGTCAGCGCGTTTTCGAACATATAGCCCGACAGGCGCGTGTCCTTACCGATCACGACGCGGTGGCCGTTGGACCCGTCGTTGCGGAAATAACGACCCGCAGCAGCCCCGATGCGCAGGGCCATATCGGCAGTCATGGGATAGGCGTTGGCCTTGCCGCGAATGCCATCGGTTCCGAAAATCTTATCTGCCATCAGTCCTGTCCTCGTAGGGCGCGGGCCATATCACAGGCCGCTTTTGCCTCTTTTGTATCGTGCACACGGTGGATTTGCACCCCCTGCGCTACGCCTGCCAGTGTCACCGCAAGCGAGCCCGCCATCCGGTCCGCCGCCGCCTGCGCCCCTGTGATCGTGCCGATGAACCGCTTGCGCGAAGCGCCCAGCAAGATCGGGCAGCCAAAGGCGTGGAACAGCGACAGACGCCGCAATAGGGCAAGGTTGTGCTCTTGCGTCTTGCCAAATCCGATGCCCGGATCGACGACGATGCGATCCCGGGGAATGCCTGCTGCCTCTGCCACGGCAATGCGGTCTGCTAGATAGTCAAAGACATCCAACAGCACATCGTCATACTGCGGATCGGCCTGCATCGTTTCGGGGTCACCCTTGGCATGCATCAGACAGATCGGCTGACCACTATCCGCCGCAATCTGCGCCATCTGCGGGTCCCACGTCATCGCAGAGACATCGTTGATCAGGCCCGCCCCCATGGCGACCGCCGCGCGCGCAACATCGCCCTTGCGCGTATCGATAGAGATCGCGATGTCGCTTTGTTCGCGCAGGGCGGCGATCACCGGGTCCGTGCGGGCCAGCTCTTCGGCATCGGGCACGAGCGCTGCGCCGGGCCGTGTGCTTTCGCCGCCAATGTCGATGATACTTGCGCCATCCGCCTGCATCGCAAAGGCTTGGGCCAGCGCCGCATCGGGCGCAATGAATGCCCCCCCGTCGGAAAAACTGTCCGGCGTCACGTTCAGGATGCCCATGATCTGCACTTGGCCCATGCCCAGCCCTGCGACAGGCGCGCGCGGCGCGGTCAGGCGCAGCAGCACGTCTTGGGGCACGTTAGCGGCGGGAACAATCCGGGGCGGCGCGGTGCGGGACAACACCTCGACCCGGTCGAACCAGCACCAGCCCCCCGCAAGGGTCTGGGCGTCAGCCGGACGCGCGGCGTCCAGCTGCGGCAGCGGGCGGTAATAAAGGCTCATGTCAGGCGCGGCGCATCGACAGGTAAAGACCGCGCTGGCACAGGTGCGCCCTGCGGCGTGTCCGCGCCAATCAAGACCAGTTCTGCCGCGTCCATCTGGCCAGCAAACCACGCGACCAAGGCCGCCGTGTCCTGTGATCCCGCTGACGGCCCGTCGACAGCATCGAGCACGATTTTAGACGGGGCCCAGATACAGGTCTGGCCGTTTTTCATCGCCCAATCCAGTTCCGTCCGGCTGCCAACCACAATCAAGCGCGGATCGCGGGCGGCCAAGACCCACGCGTTTTGCTCAATCGCCAGCAGATCAATCCGCCGCTGGGCCAAGGCGTGACGGGCCTGCGGGGCGGGGCTGTCAGCAGCGCCAACGCACACGATCAGCGGGGCGTCCATCGCGATCGCCTGATCCAGCCAGCCGGTCAGGTGATCCGCATGCACCGCCTCTTGCGATAGGAACAGCACGCGCGGATGCGGGGCGACGGCGTGTTCCTGCCCGGCTGGGCGATCACCGCCGCGCGCGCGCATGATTTCAACGCCCAGCGAAAACGGACCGCGATCCAGCTTTTCGATGCGCACGAACACCCGCTCTGCCTGCGGTTCTAGCAAGATGCGTTCAGCCACACGCGCCGCGAGGGTTTCCAGCAGGTTGATCCGCTCTGCCTTCAGCTCTTCGCCGATGGCTTCGGTCACGCGGTCATAGGACAGGATACGGTCGACGTCGTCGTCGATGGGGCCAGTCTGCGGCAACACCTCGACCACGACGTTGAAACGCACGCGCTGCAGGTGGCCGCGTTCCTGCTGAAAGGCACCGATTTCGACCTCGACCACATAATCCCGCAGGGAAATCCGGTCATAGGGGATATCGGTGCTGGCAGCGGCCCGCTCTGACGGGTGCGCAAAGGCCAGTCGAATGTCGTCGGTCATGCCCTGCCCCGCGTTTTGTGATGGCGTCGGCATAACGCCGACACCGCAAGGCCGCAAGGAACCTTAGTTCGAGGCGCTGCGCGTGGGCTGCTTATAGAAGTAATGCGCGCCAATGCTGGCGGTGCGCGGAAAGCGGTTCGCCCAGGATGGGTGCACGGCTTTGGTGTGGTAATGCGTTGCGCCAGACGTCAGGCGGCGCGGCAGACCGTCGACCAGCAGCTTGGCAACCTTGCCGACGCGGCCAAAGGCGGCTGGATTGCCGATAGCGTCAGAGTTGTTGTCGCAGGTCCAGGTGAACTGGCAGGCGAATTTCCGGCCCGTACCCTGATGCACCACACCGCAGATCGTGTTGGGGTATTCGGCGCTGTCGACACGGTTCATAATCACCTCGCCCACGGCAAAGATGCCCTGAAGCGATTCGCCGCGTGCCTCGAAATACAGGGCATCGGCCAGGCATTCCCATTCGGAATTACCCTTGGGCGTGGTCATGGTGGACAAAAACGACTCCGTCATGACCGCATCGCCGTCCGTTGGCATCGCGTTGCGCCGGGCGCTTTCGGGAACGGCCGTCAACGCAGACAGGCGGGTATCTGGAACAATTTGCAAGGCCTGACGTTCTTGACCCAGAACCGCACCCAACCGGGCAGAGATCACTTCTTCAGCGGACGCCGGTACGGCGATCGAAACGCTGACAAGGGTAATCGCTGCAATCAGCGTGCGGCGCAGGGTGATGGTCATCAGTCGGGCTTTCATTCCGCACGGTCAGCCCCGTACAGGCCGCGTCGTCATAGGGAAAATTTATCTGATGGTCCACCTTTGGGGCTGGCAGATTCTTGCCGTACCTGTCTTGGCCCCTAAATCCGCGCCCGATTCACCTTATTTCATTGAGATTGGCGGCATCGTCGCACGGCGCCCACCTGCGGGCATCTGCTCTGCCAGCGCCAGTTGGGCGGCGGAAAGTCGCGCAAGCGGCACCCGGAACGGAGAACAGGAGACATAATTGAATTTTTGAGTCCTGCAGAATCCGATCGCGGCCCGCGTACCGCCATGTTCGCCGCAAATCGACACCACAACATCAGGCCGCCCGGCCCGGCCCCGCGCCGCGCCAATCGCCAAAAGCTCTCCTACGCCATCAAGGTCCAGCGTGTGAAAAGGGTCCTCTTCATAGACGCCTTGCTGCACATATGCAGACATAAAACGCCCCGCATCGTCGCGGGACAGACCATAGGTCATCTGCGTCAAGTCGTTCGTTCCAAACGATAAAAACGAGGCGTACTTAACGATATCCTGCGCCCGCAATGCGGCCCGGGGTGTTTCGACCATGACGCCAAGCTTGAAGGCAAAGCTGACCCCCGTCTCGCGCTGCACCGCTGCTGCGATGGCGTCGATGCGGCCCTTGATCAGCTCGACCTCGCGCATGGCGCTGATCAAGGGAATCATGATCTCTGGCTGCACCGGAAGGCCGCGCCCGGCGACATCGGCGACCGCCTCAAAGATGGCGCGGGCCTGCATGTCATAGATTTCGGGCACAGCGATTCCCTGCCGCACGCCGCGCATGCCCAGCATCGGGTTATATTCCGAAAGCGCCTGCACACGATCGGTCACGATGCTGACCGGCATGGCCAATTGTTCCGCCAGATCGCGCTGGCCTGCTTTATCATAGGGCAGGAATTCGTGCAGCGGCATATCAAAGAGGCGAATCGTCACGGGCCGCCCGTCCATGATGCTGAAAAGCTTGACGAAATCAGCGCGCTGCATGGGCATCAAACGGTCCAAAACCACCCGGCGATCATCGGCGGTTTCGGCAAAAATCATCTCTCGCATCACGCCAAGGCGGTCACCTTCAAAGAACATATGTTCCGTCCGGCACAGCCCGATTCCCTCGGCGGCAAAGTTGCTGGCGGTCTGCGCATCGGCGGGCGTATCGGCGTTGGCGCGCACGCCAATGTCACGAAAATCATCGGCCCAAGCCAGCAAAGTTTGAAAGGCATCGTCCAAAGTCGCCTCTAGCATGTCTGGCGCGCCAGCAAGGACCGTTCCGGTTGTGCCATCTACCGTAATAGTGTCGCCGGACGCGAATCGGCGCCCGCCGGGGGCCACGATTTCCTGCCGCTTGCGGTCGATCGTCAGATCAGACGCACCCACAACGCAGGGCACGCCAAGGCCGCGCCCGATCACGGCGGCATGGCTAGTGATTCCCCCGCGCATCGTCAGCACGGCCTGCGCCGCGTGCATGCCGCGAATATCCTCTGGCGTCGTCTCTCGGCGGACCAGAATACAAGCCTCGCCGCGCGCCGCGCTGGCCTGCGCTTCGGCAGCGGTCAATACGATCCGGCCCGTCGCCGCGCCGGGGCTAGCCCCGATGCCGCGCACAATGATGTCGCGGATGGCAGAGGGGTCGACCTGCCGGTGCAGCATTTCCGACAGCGCATTGGGCGGCACGCGCATCACCGCCTCTTCGCGCGGGATCACCTCATCCGTGGCAAGCGCCACAGCAATTTGCACCAATGCGCGGCTAGATCGCTGGATGCGCACCGCGTCTAGGATGTGCAACACGTTGTCTTCTAACGTGAATTCGATCTGCATCTCTTCACGCAGACGGGTCCGGGCAATCGCGCCGTAACTGACAAGGGCGGCGAAATTATCCGGACTAATATCCTCTAGCGCGGGGCCGCGCGGGTCAGAGGTCAGGTAAATCGCGCCTGCGCGGTCATTCAGCGCCTCGCGGCCCTGACTTTGACTCAGGTAACGGCCAATAATCTGTGGCTGCCCGGTGGCAGAGCTGACGAACTGAATAACGCCAGAGCCGCTTTCATCCGCGCCGACCCCTAACGCGAGCGCCTGCACAACCAAACCTAGGCCCGCATCGACGGGTGCGCCTTTCGCCTCGCGCAGCAGGCGGGCACTCGTGCCGTCCCAAGCGCGCGCCATCGACCGCAGGACTTCGGACAACTGGACCGAGACATCCTGAGGAAAAGGCTCATCAGCCTCTGCTTCAAAGGTTTCAAGCGCAGCGCGCAGAACGCTGGCATCCGAAAGGTTGGGAAAATCGAACACATCGGGGTCCAATCGGACCACATGAATGGCATAAGATTGCACAAATCGAACATAAAGCGCCGTCGCCGCCGCCTCGCCCACGCGCTTGGACAGTGCGGCGTGGCTTTCGTCGTTCATGCCGATATTCAGGATCGCCCCCGGCCCGCCCCAGTCAGGGTCTTGCGAAGACGGCCGCACGGATAGCAAGGGACTTGGCCCAAAGGGGTCCAGCATTGCAGCCAAATCTGGCAAATGCCCTTTGGCAATCTGCAAGACCGCATCGAATGACAGCGCAAGCGTTGTCGGCACAGGCATGCCAAGGCGGATGAGCCGCTGCAAGCATTTGGCGCGCCCGCCGTGTACGGCCGCTGACATGGCTGCGGTTGGCGTGATCAATGTCACGTCCTGAAAGTCGATTTGCTGCACTGCGGCGATCCTTTGTTCACACGCAGCATAGGGTGCAGCATGAGCGTGTGTAAAGAAAAGGTAACGCCGTTAGACTTTCGTCGCAGCGTTAGCCTTCGATTTTGGTCAGATCGGCCACTGACAGACAGATCTGGCGAATGCGCGACAGCATGTTCAAGCGATTGCGTCGCAAGATCTGGCTTTCGGCATTTACCTGCACATCGGTAAAGAACTGGTCAATCGGGCCGCGCAATGTGGCCATCGCCGCCATCGCTGCGCCGAAATCCTCGGCCTCCATCGCTGGGGCGATCTGGGCTTCGGCGGTATCAAGGGCTGTGAACAGCGCCTTTTCAGCGGGATCTTCGGCGAACTTGATGTCCGCGCCATAAGAGTATTCGACGCCGTCCTTTTCTTCGGCCTGCGTCAGAATATTGTTGGCGCGTTTGAAGCCTTGGATCAGGTTTTCACCGTCGTCAGTCTCCAACGTCGCTTGCAACGCCTTTGCGCGCTTGACCAACAACGTCAGGTCGTCGCTGCCCGGCATTGCGATGCAGGCATCGATGACGTCGTGGCGGATGTTCAGGTCTTTCAGATAGACTTTCAGGCGGTCGTGGAAGAAGGCCAGCAGCGACGGAGACCACGAATTTTCACCGAAAATCTGGTTCAGCGGCAGGCGCAGGTTGTTTTCCAGCACGAGGCGAATGACGCCAAGGGCGGCACGGCGCAGCGCAAAGGGGTCCTTGGAACCAGTCGGCTTTTCGTCGATCGCCCAGAAACCGGTCAAGGTGTCCAGCTTGTCAGCCAGCGCGACGGCGACGGACACGGGCGCGGTGGGGACCATGTCGGACGGGCCTTGCGGCTTCCAATGTGCCTCGGACGCGGCGGCGACGGCCTCGGCGCGGCCAGCGGCCAGCGCATAGTAACGGCCCATAAGCCCTTGAAGTTCGGGGAATTCCCCAACCATTTCGGACCGCAGGTCAGCCTTGGCGATCTGTGCGGCCTCGAACGCTTGATCCGCATCAGCCCCGACAACGGGCGCGATGTCGCGCGCTAGGGCGGCGATCCGGTCGATCCGGTCGCGCTGGCTGCCCAGTTTGTTGTGGAAAGTGACGTTGGCCAGACCGTCCAGCCATGGCTGCATGCCAGCCTTAGCGACCCGCAAGTCATTGTCCCAGAAGAACTTTGCGTCCGCCAAACGGGCAGACAGCACGCGCTGGTTGCCGTTCAAAATCGTCGCGCCATCGTCGGCGGTTTCGATGTTGGCCACGGTGATAAAGCGTTCGATCCGGCCCGATTTCGCATCACGGACAGAGAAGAACTTCTGATGTTCTTTCATCGAGGTCTGCAAAACCTCTGCCGGCAGGTCCAGAAACTGGTCGTCAATCCGGCCCATTAGCACGACGGGCCATTCGACAAGACCTGCGACTTCGGCCAGCAGACCGCGATCTTCGACCACGTCGAGGCCGTTCGCAAAGGCCTGCGATGTGGCGTCCTGCCAGATCGCATCGGCGCGCTCTTCTGCGCGCAGCATGACCTTGGCAAGCTTTAGCTTCGCCTCGTAATCCTCGAAAGAGGTTACGGAAAATGCGTCCGGCCCCATAAAGCGGTGGCCGCGTGTGGTGTTGCCCGCGACGATGCCGTCGACATCCATCGGCACGACCTCTGCCCCGTCGTCACCGACAAGGATGCACAGGATTGTATGCAGCGGGCGGACCCAGCGCAGCGTGCCGTTGCCCCAGCGCATCGACTTGGGCCACGGGAAATTGCGGATCGTTTGTTCCAGCACTTCGGCGATAATCTCGGCGGCTTTGCGGCCCGGCTTATCGATCACGGCGACGTAGAACGCGCCTTTTTTGTCTTCTTGCTGTTCCAGCTGATCAATCGTCAGCCCGGTGGATCTCAGGAACCCTTCAAGCGCCTTTTCCGGCGCGCCGACCTTGGGGCCCTTACGCTCTTCGCGCACAGCGCGGCTTTCTGCGGTCAGGTCTTCGATCGACAGCACCAGACGGCGCGGCGTCGCAAAGGCGGCGGCGGCGGCGTAGGTCAGGCCAGCCTCGACCAGACCATTCGTGACCAGTTTTTGCAGATCGGCAGCGGCTTGCGCCTGCATGCGGGCGGGGATTTCTTCAGAGAAGAGTTCAATCAGAAGATCAGGCATCAGCGCGTGCTTTCTGGCGGGGTTGGGCAGCCTTCGGGGGCGGGGTTGCCGTCAAAGACGACCTCGCCGCAGGCGTTGATTTGGTGCCAAGCATAGGCCCGGCCATCGGGGTAGACGGCGACGATGCGGTCGATGCCGTATTTCACGTCATTCTGGCCGACAAAACCAACAGCAACGCCGGCTTGGATATCGTCACCGATTTGGTTCGCGTCAAAGCAGTCGAACCAGCCCGGCGCGACGCGGGGTTCGGCGTCGTCGGCGATTTGGTAGGTTTCTGTCAGCATCGCAAGGCTAGCGGGCATGTCATAGCAGGCGCGGTAGCGCAGCGGGCTGCTGTCGCTGTCGATCGCCTTGAAGTTATCGAACGCAATCGGCTCTGCGTCGCCGCTGGTCAGGGACACAAGTTGCACATTTGCGTCCTGCGGTGCGATTTCGACGTAATAGGCATAGACCTGCAGGTAATACAGGGCGGCACCGGCGATCAGGGCTGTCAACATGATGAAGATAATCCAAATTTTCGCGATCATGCGGCGGCACCGCCTGCGGGCGTCTGCACAAAGGCATCAGCGCAGGCCTTGGCCAGATTGCGCACCCGGCCGATATAGGCTTGGCGTTCGGTGACCGAAATCACGCCGCGCGCGTCGAGCAGGTTGAACAGATGGCTGGCCTTGATCGCTTGGTCATAGGCCGGATGCGCCATGCGAATGGTCTTGCCGGTCTTCGGATCGACGGCGTCCTGATCCAAGATACGGGCGCATTCGGCCTCTGCATCCTTAAAGTGCTGTAGCAGCGTATCTGTGTCGGCCACGTCAAAGTTCCAACGGGCGTATTCCTGTTCGGTCTGCAAAAAGATGTCGCCATAGGTCAGCGGTGTCGGCGCGTCCGGGTCGTTGAACGGCATATCCATGACGTGATCGACGCCAAGCACGTACATCGCCAAACGCTCTAGCCCGTAGGTCAATTCGCCCGACACGGGGCTGCAATCATGGCCCCCGACCTGTTGGAAATAGGTGAACTGCGACACTTCCATGCCGTCGCACCAGACCTCCCAGCCAAGACCCCAAGCGCCCAGCGTCGGGGATTCCCAGTCATCTTCGACAAAGCGCACATCGTGCACCGATGCGTCGATGCCAATCGCCTTGAGCGAGCCAAGGTACAGATCCTGCAGGTTCGGCGGGCTTGGTTTGATGATGACCTGATACTGGTAATAGTGCTGCAACCGGTTCGGGTTTTCGCCATAGCGCCCGTCGGTGGGGCGGCGCGATGGCTGCACATAGGCTGCGGCCCACGGCTTTGATCCCAGCGCCCGCAGGGTCGTGGCGGGGTGGAAGGTGCCTGCACCGACCTCCATGTCGTAAGGCTGCAGCATGGCGCAGCCCTGCGCGGCCCAGTAGGACTGAAGCCGCAGGATGATCTCTTGAAAACTGCGCGGTTGGCCTGACATCTCGCCCTCTTTGCAAAGTCGGTGTTGCATAGGCCGCGCAGGCCACAGGGTCAATCGTGCCACAGCGCCTTAATTTGCGCGGGAACACGCCGAATTGTGCTGCAAGCAGGGGCGTGTCTGGTAAAAGCGCGCGCGAGTGATGTGTGCGAAGTTATGAAGGACTGTAAGCAGATGAAACCATTGGCAATCTGGATTGCAGCCGCAAGCTTTAGCCTGACGTCCCAAATCGCTTTCGCACAGGCCGCGAGCGGCACCTATATTCAGCTAGAAGCGCAACCGACGCAGACCGCCGCTGATACGCGGGTGCGGGTCTATGCCAGCCAGACGGAAAATGTCTATGGCTACCGGCTTGGCCGCAGCTGGTTTGCCGTCGTCATGGGCCCCTACGCAAGCCGAGAGGCCGCCACGGCTGCCCTGCGCGAAATGCGGCAAGCGGGGCTGGCCCCGTCCGATGCGTTCCTGACAAACGGAGAGCGCTTTGGCGACCAGTATTGGCCGGCGCCGGGCGACGCCCGCCCGCCCCTGACCGCACCTGCCCCTGCGGCAAAGGCAGAGGCCGAAACCGCCCCGGCTGTTGAAGATGCCGCACCGCAAGTCGTTGATGCAGCCCCAGCCGCACCGGAACCCGCCCCTGAAGTTGAGGCTATTCCAGAGGAATCCGTGCAAGACGCCCGGGTGTCCGAACAGGCGTTGACCCAAGACGAAAAAGAGCTGCTGCAAACCGCCCTTGGCTGGGCTGGTTTCTATGACGCCGCCGTTGACGGTGCCTTTGGCCGCGGCACCCGCGGCGCGATGGAGGCATGGCAGCTGGCGCAAGGCTTTGCCCCCACAGGCGTGCTGACCACGGCGCAGCGCGCGCAGCTGGTCGGCGCATATAACAGCGTATTGGACGGCATGAACCTGCAACTGGTGCGCGACACTGCCGCCGGGGTCGAGGTCCTGATCCCCACCGGCGCTATCAGCTTTACCGAATACGAGCCGCCCTTTGCCCGTTTTGGCCCCAAGGGCGACATTCCCGCGCAGGTGCTGCTGATCAGCCAAAGCGGCGACCAGAACCGCCTGTTTGGCCTTTATGAAATCCTGCAAACCTTGGCGATTTTCCCGCCAGAGGGCGAGCGTAGCCGCAAGGACGCCAGCTTTGAAATCGCGGGCACAAGCGCAGATGTGCAATCCTACGTCTCGGCCCAGCTTGAGGACGGCCAGATCAAAGGGTTCGCCCTTGTCTGGCCTGCAGGCGATTCTGCGCGCTTTGACCGCATTCGTGACGAGATGAAGGGCAGCTTTAACGCCATCGACGGCGTGCTGGACCCCGCGATTGCCAGCCCGGACGAGGATCAGGCAATTGATCTGGTGGCTGGCCTGCAAATCCGCAAACCCAAAACGTCGCGCACCGGCTTCTATATCGACATGCAAGGCCGCGTCTTGACCGATGCGATGGCTGTGGAATCCTGCGAAGAAATCAGCATCGACGGCAGCCACCCGGCCACGGTCACCATGACCGATACAGACCTTGGCATCGCCGTGCTGACCCCGGATGAGGCGCTGTCGCCCCAATCTGTCGCAGCGTTCCAAACGCAGGTCCCCCGCTTGCAGACTGAAATTGCCGTCGCAGGTTATCCGTACGGCGGTGTGCTGGTGACGCCGACGCTGACCTTTGGCCGCCTGGCCGATATTCGCGGCCTGAACGGCGAAGAAGATCTGAAGCGTCTGACCTTGACCGCACGTGACGGCGACGCGGGCGGCCCTGTGTTCGATAACGGCGGCGCCGTGCTGGGGATGCTGCTGCCAAAGGTCGCGCAGGACGGCCAACTGCTGCCGCCTGACGTCAGCTTTATCATCGACGCCGACCGGATTGTCGCGGCCCTGTCTGATGCCGGGATCGCGACTGACACCACGGACACGCTGGCCTTTATGCCCCCCGAAACCCTGACCCTGCGCGCCGCCGAAAGCACGGTGCTGGTCAGCTGTTGGTAGGCTTGAAGTTGCGCGGGGAAACGGCCATGTAAGGGGCGAGGACGACCTCTGAGACATGATCATAGCCGGGACGACCCAGCACCTAATCAGAGGGTGTCATGCGCACTTTAGCCGACCGTATCCGTCACGCCATCAGCTTCGAGGTTCTCGCCTTGATGCTGGTTATTCCGCTCGCGTCCTTCGTATTCCACCAGCCGATGCACGACATTGGCGTGATCAGCGTCGTCAGCGCGACGATCGCGATGCTGTGGAATGTCGCCTATAACTTCCTGTTCGATCTGTGGCTGAAGCGGACCACAGGCAATACGCTGAAATCGCGCAGGGTGCGCGTGATGCACGCGGTGCTGTTCGAGGGCGGCCTCCTGATCGCGCTGATGCCCTTTATCGCATGGTATCTTAGCATTACGCTGGCGCAGGCCTTTGTCATGGACGTGTCATTTGCGCTGTTTTACATGGCCTATGCCTTTGCGTTTAACTGGGCCTATGACTGGATGTTTCCGCTGGCAGAATGGAAGCAGGCAGCCGCGCAGGACTAGCGCACCGCCGCCAACTGCTGGCCGTAAAAACGGTAACATACGTCGCGCAAAAGAGAATTCGCGTCAGAGAAGCGTTGGTTGCCCCGCCTGCACCCCCCTCCTACCTACCTGTTCATCTTGCAGATGCAGCAAACAGTTAGGACCCGATAACAATGCTTCTCCCCCATGCCTCCCCTCGCATACAGATCGCCGCATCTGTCATCCTCGCCGGCCTGATTGGAGAGATCGTGTTCGAGCTTTACGCTTGGCTTATATCGCCGCTGCTGTTTGGCCCAACGCTGCAACCCTCGAACCTTGTCATCGCGCTTGCGGAAAAGCTGGCGGGTTTGCAGATTTCGCATCTGACCGCGTTCCCGGTCCACTTTGCCATCGGTTCTGTCGGGTTTGGCGTGTTTGTCTACCTGATCCGGTTGCTGATGCCCGCGCGGGTCTTCCTGACCGGGCTCGTTTCAGGCCTGATCCTGTGGTTCGTCGCCCAAGGCATGCTAGCCCCCTTTATCGGGCGGAGCTTTATGATGGATTTCGGCACCTACACCCAGTCGTCCTTTGTCGGCCATGTCGGGATGACGCTGCTGATGTCCTATCTGATGGATCGTTTTTTGACAGGCGCACCCAAGCGGCTTGCCACGGCCTAGGCCCCTGCCCTTCGGCCGATCTGGTCGAAGGGCGCTTTATTCGCGCCAGAACCGCCGCGTCATGATGACAAGCACCACCATGATTTCCAGCCGGCCGATCCACATCGCCGCGGCCAGCAGCCATTTGGCGGTGTCATTCAGACCGACAAAGTTGCCAGCGGGGCCAATTTCCGTCCCCAAACCGGGGCCGACATTGGCCAGCGCAGTGGCCGCGCCAGACACGGAGGTAATGAAATCCAGCCCCGTCAGGCCCAGCAGCACGGAAAAGATGCCGACCAGCAAGATGTACAAAACGAACATCGCCATCACAGAGTTGAGCACGTCCTGCCCCACCGGACGCCCTTCGTAGCGGGGAATAAACACGCCGTGGGGCGAGTGGATTTGCCGGATCTGCGCCTTGAGCGAGGCGAAGAGCAACTGATAGCGGAACACCTTGATCGAACAAGCCGTCGATCCGGCGCAGCCGCCGATTAAGCCGATGAAAAAGAACATCACGACCGGAAATGTGCCCCAGGCCATGTAATCCGCGCTGGCATAGCCCGTGCCGGAAATGATCGAGACGACGTTGAACAGCGCCTCGCGGAAGGCCAGTTCGGTCACTTGGCCTTCACGGCCCCAGACCCAAGCTGTGATCATCAGTACGCAGACCATGATGATCCAAAAGAACGTGCGCACCTGGCTGTCGCGCATAAGCGGCTTGGCAGAGCCGCCAAGCAGTTGCACATAGCGTACAAACGGCAGCGCGGCGCTGAACATGAAAAAGGCGCCGACATAGTGGATGCCCGCGCCGTAGATCCCAAAAGAGCTGTCAGTGTTCGCCATGCCGCCCGTCGATAGCGTTGTCATCGCATGAACCACCGCATCAAAGGTTGGCATACCCAGCGCGCTGTAGGTCAATGCGCAGGCCAGCGTCAGGCCGACATAGATGACCGAAATGCGCGACGCGATCTGGCCGGCACGGGGTAGGATCTTGCCCATCGTGTCAAAGGATTCAGAGCGGAAAATCTGCATGCCACCAACGCGCAGTTCCGGCAGGAACACCATGGCCACAACGATGATACCAATGCCGCCCAGCCATTGCAGCGTGCCGCGCCATAGCTTGATGCCTTCTGGCAGAGCCTCTAGCCCGCCAAGCACGGTGGCCCCGGTGGTGGTCAGGCCTGACATCGCTTCGAAATAGGCATCGGTGAAGTCGCAGTTTGTCGCCCCGATGATGAACGGGATCGCGCCAAACAGCGGCAGCGTAATCCAGATCGTCGAGGTCAGCAAAAACGTCTGCCGCACGGTCAGGCCAGCGGTCACGCCATTGGCGCAGGACATGGCCAGCAGCGTGCCGGTCAGGCTGGTGATGATCGCGGATTCCAGAAAGACCGGCCAATGCCCGTTTCCTGCCAGCAGGTCCGCCATAAATGACGGCAGCATGGTCAGCCCCAACGTGGCGACCAGAAGGCCGATTACATATCCAACAGGGCGTAGGTCAATCATTCAACCGAGGTGCATCGACGCCGCCGCGCTGTCAAGCGTCCTGCGCGTTCCGCCCTAACCGACGTGGAAAAGTGACGCAAAAAGGCGCGGGTCGATGGACTGTGCAGCAAAGGTCGGACCTTCGGTCAGGACCGACACGGCGTCATGGCTGTGCAGGCTTTCCTGATGGCTGGCGACGATGCGGTAATCACCGATGCGCGGGTCCATTTGCAGCTGTTCGGCAAACAGACGGGCCGCGTCTTCGACAAAGATCGGGTTGGCGGCGTTAAGTTCGGCAAAGGCCTGCTCGTCCTCGCGTTTCACCATGACCTGCGTCTCCGTCGGCACAGCGGCGCGTGCCATCTCAATCAGGTCTTCGAACCAGGCGGTCTGCTGGCCGGGTTCCAGCACCACAGACACCCGCGCCACCGACCGCTGCGAATGCGGCGTGGCCAACTGGCCGCGGAACTGGCGGGCGTGTTCCGACAGCTCCAGCGAGCATGGGCAGGTGCTGGAATAGACATAATCAAGGTGGATAATCTTGCGGCGCACGCCGTCTGTTTCGACCAGTTCCAGCGCGATATCGTAATATTGATAGCCCGACAGACCGGACCGCAGGCTTTCAACTTTCATCGGAAAGCTGAACCGCATCTGAATGCGGGCATCAAAGCTTTCGAGGTCTGTTTTATAGGCGTCCAATGCCCGCTCGATCACCTCAAAGCTAAAGGTTTCCTCGGCGTGCTTGTAGAATGTCCGCATGATGCGGGACATGTTGATGCCCTTCTTTTCAGCCTCGAGCGACACAGTCCCCGTGACGCTGGTTTCGAGCGTCAGATCGCCCGCATCGCGGGTGTGGAACCGGATCGGCAGGCGGAAGTTGGAAATCCCGACGTGTTGGATCTGACGCTGGGCGCCCCGGATCAGGCTGGTGGGGCCGTTCTGCAGGTCAGGCAAGGTCGCTTTATAGGCGGCGTCGACCACAAAATCCTCGGGGTAGACCCGCGCCATGGCCGGATAATCAGACGCCGACTGACCGGGCACAAGGCTGCCGATCTGGGGATCAAGGGTCACAATTTCCTCGGCGCTTGCATCGCCAGCCCAACGCCGCAGCAGGCTCAGCGCGGCCTCTGCCTCGGCACGGCTCGGCTGGCGGTCAAGGTCACGGGACTGAATGTTCATGGCAGCACACACCTTTTGCGTTTCTCACCCCGTTAAGTGGGGCGTCGCTGCCCAGTTTCCAACTTTATTGCGACAGTTTGGCATAATGTCGCACCACAAGGGTGCGACATCTCCTTAGACCGCGTCAAGCGCTGCAAGCAGATCGCGCAGCAGATCATCCGGGTCTTCAAGGCCGACCGACAGGCGGATCAGGCCGGGGGTGATGCCCAGATGCGCCTTTTGATCGGCGGGCAGACGCTGGTGCGTGGTGGATGCAGGCGGTGTTGCGATGGATTTCGCATCACCAAGGTTGTTAGAGATCAGGAAAATACCAAGCGCATTCAGCAGTTTGAACGACGCCTCTTGTGATCCAGCGTCAATCGCCAGCACCGTGCCGCCCGCGCCGATCTGATCCATGCACAGTTGATACTGCGGATGGCTTTCCAGCCCGGGATAGATCACGCGGGTCAGCTTGGGGTGGCCTTCTAGCCCTTTGGCGATGTGCAGCGCGCTGGCCGTCTGTGCGCGCACGCGCAGGTCCATGTGCTCTAATCCCTTAACCAGCATCCACGCGGTGAAGGGCGACATGGAGCCGCCGGTATGCTTCATATAGGGTTCGACCGTGCCGCGAATGAACTCTTTGCTGCCAAGGATCACCCCCGCCAGTGCCCGGCCTTGCCCATCGATATGCTTGGTCGCGGAATAGATCACGGCGTCTGCGCCCAGTTCCAGCGCGCGGGAATAAACCGGCGTGGCAAAGACGTTGTCGACCATGACCATCGCGCCGACGTCATGCGCCAGCTTAGCAATGCCCGGCAGGTCAGCGACTTCGAGCGCGGGGTTCGAGATGGATTCGAAAAAGGCGATCTTGGTGTCCGGGCGCAGGGCGGCCTTCCACTGGGCCAGATCGGTGCCGTCAACGAATGTGACTTCGACGCCGTAGCGGGTCAGCACCTCTTCCAGCACATATAGGCAGGACCCGAACAGCGCGCGGGCGCTGACGACGTGATCGCCAGCCTTGAGGACGGACATCAAAGCGCCAGACACGGCGGCCATGCCAGATGCTGTGGCAAAGGCGTCTTCGGCCCCTTCAATCGCGGCGATGCGGTCTTCGAACATCGCGGTCGTCGGGTTGCCATAGCGGGCATAGATGAACTCATCCTCGCCCGCCTTCAGGAACCGCTGCTGCGCGTCCTCTGCTGTGTCATAGACAAACCCCTGCGTGAGGAAGATCGCCTCTGAGACTTCGTTATACTGACTGCGGCGCGTGCCTGCGTGAACGGCTTTGGTGCGCTTGTTCCATTCGGTCATGGCGTGCCCTTTCCGGCAAAGAAAAACCCCGACACCGACAGGTATCGGGGCAAACCCCTTACCCTTTTAGCGAATTGTTTAACGTGGCCCGCAATCTGGCATCAAATCACCACGGGTCCGCTATAGGCGGCGCGCAAAACTGCGTCAAGGCGGGCGCAGGTGTCACGGGCTGGTTACGAAATCAGGCTACCACAACGGCACACAAGATGTAGCGCGGGTTTGCCCATGACCTACCAGACAACCGAAGACCGCCGCCGCCCGTTTCGCACGCGTTTGCAAGACGCCTTTGCCTTGCCGCCCGACGTGCTGGACGACGAAATCACCGAGGTTATGTTGTTTCGCATGTCGCTGGTGCTTAACCGGGCCACCTTTGGCCCCGCCGACATGACCTTTTCCGCCCGCACCGCGCTGGCCTGTGACCTTGGCGGCAAAGGCTGCGCGATCTGGCGGATCGTGCGGGGCGGCATTGACCTATATTGCCAGATCATGCGGGCCGAAGTCTGCCATTGCGCAACGGCGCTGAGGAACTACCATCGCAGACGCGGCTAAATCTGGCCGCCTGCTGCGAAAGGCCTGCTATGTCCGCCCCGATTGATCTGTATTTCTGGCCCACCCCAAATGGTTGGAAGGTGTCCATCGCGCTGGAAGAGTTCGGCCTACCCTATACCACGCATCTGGTGAACATCGGCAAAGGTGACCAGTTCAAGCCGGATTTTCTGGCGATTTCCCCCAACAACCGCATGCCCGCGATCACCGACCCAGACGGGCCGGATGGTGCGCCGATCTCGATCTTTGAGTCCGGGGCGATCTTGCAATACTTGGCGCGCAAAACCGGTAAATTCGGCGGCCGGGCAGAGCGTGACCGGATTGCCGTCGATCAGTGGCTAATGTGGCAGATGGGCGGGCTTGGCCCCATGGCGGGCCAGGCGCATCATTTCCTGAAATATGCCCCCGCAATGGACCCGCCGAACGATCTGCCCTACGCCAAGAACCGCTACCGCACCGAGGTCGCGCGTCTGTATGGCGTGATGGACAAGCAGTTAGCGCGAAACGAATTTATCGCGGGCAGCGAGTATTCCATCGCCGATATAGCCTGCTGGGGCTGGGCGTCCCTGTGGGAAGGCCAGCAGCAGACGCTGGACGACAAACCCCACCTTGCCCGCTGGCTGGACCAAGTCGGCACCCGCCCCGCCGTGCTGCGCGGCCGCGCCCTGCATGCAGAGCTGCGCGGGGATTTTGCCAAGGATCGCGGGGCGCAGGATCAGCTGTTCTCTAAACCGTCCTAACCGAATGTTCATATCCCTGCGCTAGCACTGGTTTGCTATCGTAGGGGAATTGAACATGAACCAGAAATTCCGCAAACACCGCTATCCGACGGCCTTTGTCCTAACGGTGACAACGCCGCGTGACCGACAACGGGCCACCTTGATTGACGTCAATCAGGGCGGCGCGCGTCTGGAAGGTGTGGAAAATGTCGTAAGCGGCGAACGTGTCGCGCTAGAGGTGATGTCCGAAAGGGTCACCGGCACCGTGCGCTGGGTCACCGCGCACCGTATCGGGGTCGCCTTTACAATGCCTGCGCGCCCCGCGCTTGTGGATCTGCTGCGCCAAGGCGTGCGCAGCAGTCCTGCAGCGCGCTTCAACTCTATGGCGCTGCGCGAAATGCGATAAGATAAACGGCGGTTAGGTATTAGGCCCGGCGTCTTCTTCGATCATGTAGTCGCGCACTGCATAGAACTGCCAACCAAGAAAGATCATGCTGATCACTGGAAAGGCAAAGGTTTCAATCTTGACCCACAGGTCTGTCGATTGCGTGCGCCACAGCCATTCGTTGAACAGCGCCAAGGCGACACAGAACAGCGCAACGCGCAGGGTCAGGATCATCCAGCCCTTATGTTCCATCGGCAAGGCCGCACCCATCGCCCATTCCATATAGGATTTGCCGCGCAGCAGGCCAATGCCCAACACGGCCGCGATGACGGCATACACGATAGAGGTTTTCATTTTGAAAAACCGCTCGTCATTGAAATAAGCCGTCAGCCCGCCAAAGAAAATCACCATAAACGCGGTGAAAATCTGCATGCGGCTTAGCTCTTTGGTCAGCGCCCACAGCAGACCCATTGCGGCCAGCAGAATCGGGATAAAGATCAGCGTGGATAGGATAAAGCCGGAATATTCCGTCCCACCGATAGTAAAAACGTCGTCCTTGATCCGGGTGTAGACGATAAAGAACATGACCGTCGGGCCAAGTTCCAGCACCTGTTTCAGAAACGGATTGATCGGTTGCGTGGCCATGTTGGTCTCCCTCTAGCCGCCCATTTCCACGATTACCGCGCCCAAGGCAACCAGCGCCATCAGCGCGGCGCGGCGTTTGCCCACCGTCTCGCCCAGAATGAAATAGCCGATCAGCGCCGCAAACACGGTCGAGGTTTCGCGCAGCACAGCGGCCTCTCCGACTTTATCAAGGCGCGTGGCGAGCATGACGCCGCCGAAGGACAGCCACGCGATGAAAGACCCGAAAAAGCCGCGCAGCATCAGCGGCCCAAGGGCGGGCGGGTTATCCATGCGGCGATAGCGGATCGTGGCAAGTATGGGGAAATCAAGTGCGGTGATAAAGAAGAACCACGCTAAAAACGTAAACGGATCAGCAGCTTGCCGGATGCCGTAGGCGTCGTAGGTAGTATAGATCGCGACGATAATGCCTGCCGCCAACGCCCAAAGCAGGCCGATTTGCATGGCCCGCAAGTCCAGCTTATTTTCGCGCAGGTTAACGAAAGCCAGCATCAGAATACCGCCCGACAGACACATGACGCCGAGCCATTGCACCAGCGTAAAATGTTCGTGGAAAATCACGCTCGCGGCCAATACCGTGACCAGCGGCCCCGTGCCGCGCACCACTGGATAGACAACCGTATAGGCCGCGCGTTCATACGATAGCGCCATTGTGACTTTGTAAGCGAAATGGATCACCAATGCGCCCGCGAGCAGGAACGCCACCTGCCCCGTCGGCCAAGGCACGACAAACAGCGCGACGGGGGCCGAAATGACCACCAGCCAGCCGTCAATCGCGCCGCGCGACAGCCATGGATCATGCCGCCCTTTTTGCAGCGCGCCAAAGGCGGCGTGCGCGACGGCGGACATCAGCGCGAGGAGTGTCGCAAGCCGCGCGCCCTCTGGCGTGCCGGCGATTTGCACGAGCCAGTCGCCCATTACCGCACCGCGCAGGGGGGCCAGCCCCCCGGCTGTCGCCGCCCCCCGGAGTTTTCCGGGCCAGATGAAGGGATCATGCGTCGAGCCCGACCAAAGCGCGGGCGAAATCTTCGGGATCGAAGGGGGCAAGGTCGTCGATCTGCTCTCCGACGCCGATGGCGTGGATCGGCAGGCCGAACTTGTCCGCCAGCGCGACCAGCACGCCGCCTTTGGCGGTGCCGTCGAGTTTGGTCATCACAAGGCCAGAGACGTCGGCGAGTTCCTGAAACACTTTGACCTGTTGCAGGGCATTTTGACCCGTCGTGGCATCAAGCACCAGCAAAGTGTTGTGCGGCGCGTCTGGGTCTTTCTTACGGATCACGCGGACGATTTTGGACAGCTCCTCCATCAGATCGGCGCGGTTTTGCAGGCGGCCTGCGGTGTCGATCATCAGCAGATCAGCGCCGTCCGCCTGCGCCTTGGTCATGGCGTCAAAGGCGAGCGAGGCAGGGTCAGACCCTTCGGGTGCAGTCAGAACGGGCACGCCAGCGCGGTCACCCCAGACCTGCAATTGTTCAACAGCCGCCGCACGAAAGGTGTCGCCAGCAGCGATAACAACGGATTTGCCCGCTGCCTTAAACTGACTGGCCAGCTTGCCGATGGTCGTGGTCTTGCCAGAGCCGTTCACGCCCACGACCAGCACGACCTGCGGCTTTTGGTTATACAGCGGCATGGGCCGGGCGACGGGTTCCATGATCCGAGTGACTTCGTCGGCCAGCAGTTGTTTAATTTCGTCCACGGACAGGCGGCGACCCATGCGGCCTTCGGCCATATTAGCGGTCACGCGCAGGGCGGTATCCACGCCCATATCGGCGGCGATCAGCAACTCTTCGAGTTGTTCGACCATGGCGTCGTCAAGGGTGCGGCGCACAACCTCTTTTTGCTCGGTGCCGAACATGCGGCCAAGGATGCCAGCGGGTTTGGCGGCGGGCGGCGTGGGTGCAGGTTCTGGGGTCGGGGTTGCGGTCGGCGCGGGCGGTTGCGGAATAGGCGGCGGCGCGGCAGGTTCGGGCGCGACCGGTTGGGGGGCGACCGGTTGGGGGGCGACAGGTTCAGGCGCAGTCGGTTCAGGTCCGGTGCCCCCTGCACTGACAATCGCGTCCAAGCCTTCGTCCAGCTTGTCCGACGACCGGAACATGCGGTCCTTCAGCTTCTTGAAAAATGCCATGAGCGCTGCCTCGCGGATAAGTGTTGGCTTTAGCTAGTGCCAAGCCGGGGCAAAGGAAAGAGTGCGCGCCCTGCCAGTTGACGGCACGGCACTGCCCGCGTCTAAGCTGGTGCCATGTTGCGCCTGATAAGCCTTGTCCTTTTGCTGTTCTTGCCGGGCCTTGCCCGCGCCGAAGGCGGCACGCTGTGTAGCACCGGGCAGTTTGGCGCAGTGCAGTGCATTCGCCCCGCGCATTTCGTGGCCGACACCTGTCAGGCCATCGACGCCTTTGCGCAGGTCAACGCCATGGACCCCGCGTTTTTCGCGCGGCTGATCTGGCAGGAAAGCCGCTTTGATCCCAATGCGTTATCGCCTGCGCGGGCGCGCGGCATTGCCCAGTTTATCGACAGCACCGCAGAGATGCGGGGCCTGCGCGACCCTTACAACCCGGCCGAAGCGCTTGAATTTTCAGCGCAGTATCTAGGCGATCTGATCGACCGCTTTGGCAATCCGGGGCTGGCGGCTGTCGCCTATAATGGTGGAGAGTCCCGCGCCACGGGGTTGATTGCAAAAAGCGGTGGATTGGCCCGGGAAACCGTCGATTACGTCCAGATCATCACCGGGCTGACGGCAGAAACATGGCGCGACGCCCCGCCAGAGGTACCTGATTTCCGCTTGCAGGCGGACATGCCGTTTCGCGCCGCCTGTCACGATATGGCGCGCAACCGGACCTATACGCAGTTTAAACCGCCTGCGCCTTCGTATGCGCCGTGGGGTGTGCAGTTGGCCTTTGGTAAATCGGAAAGCCAAGCCCGCGCAGCCTTTGATCGGCGCGCGCAGGCGTGCCGCGGGACGCTGTCGGGCAAGCCCGTCGATCTGATTTTCACCCGCAACCGGGTGTCGGGGCGGCAAGGCTATTACATGGCGCGTGTTGGCGCGCAGTCCTCTCGCGAGGCGAACAAGCTGTGTAACGACATCCGGCGGCAGGGCTGCACCTGCGCCGTTTATCGCAACTAAGTCAGCGCCTTACACCTCGTCCTTAAAGTGATTTAGCACCGATTTTATCGGGTTCGGCGCAGCTTGACCAAGGCCGCAGATGCTGGCGTCCGTCATGACTTGGCACAGGTCGGTCAGCAGATCGGCGTCCCATTTAGGCGCGGCCATCAGGCCGACCGCCTTTTCGCAGCCCACCCGGCACGGGGTGCACTGACCGCAGGATTCGCTGGCAAAAAAGTCCAGCATATTCAGCGCCGCGCCGCGTGCGCTGTCCGTATGCCCCAGCACAACCACCGCGGCAGAGCCGATGAAGGTGCCGTAGTCCGCGAGTGTGTCGAAATCGAGCGGCACGTCGTTGATGCTGGCGGGCAGCAGGCCAGAGGACGGCCCGCCCGGCTGGTAGGCCTTGAAGGTGTGGCCGGGGGCCATGCCGCCCGCCGCATCAATCACATCCAAAATCGTTGATCCGGCCGGCAGCAGATGAACGCCCGGCTGTGCCACCCGGCCAGAGACCGAATAGTTGCGCAGACCCTTGCGTCCATTTTTCACCACATCTGACAGAATCTGCGGCCCTTCGCGGCAGATGCGCGCGACCCAGACCAGCGTTTCCACGTTATGCACCAGCGTCGGGCGGCCAAAGACACCGGTTTGCGCGACATAAGGCGGGCGGTGGCGCGGGATGCCGCGCTTGCCTTCGATGCTTTCGATCATCGCGGACTCTTCGCCGCAGATATAGGCGCCCGCGCCGCGCCGCAGCACGACGTAGCCTGCAGCGATGATGCCGGCGGTTTCCAGCGCGGCAATTTCCTGGCGCAAGATCTGGATCGCGGCGGGGTATTCGTCGCGCATATAGATATAGATCCGCGCCGCATCGACGGCGGCGGCGGCGATCAGCATCCCTTCTAGGAATACATGCGGCGCGTCTTCTAGGTATTTGCGGTCTTTAAAGGTGCCCGGCTCGCCCTCGTCCCCGTTGACGGCCATCAGGCGGGGGGCCTCTTCGGATCGCACAAAGCTCCACTTTTTGCCTGATGGGAAACCTGCGCCGCCAAGACCGCGCAGGCCGGATGATGCGATGCTATCCTGCACCGCGTCCCAATCGCCGTGATCGCGCAGCTCTGCCAGTTTGATATAGCCGCCATCGGCGCGGTAGGCATCAAGGCCTTGGTATTCGGGCATATCTGCATGAATGTGGCCCGCAGCGATGGCGGCTTTCACCTTATCCAGCGTGGCGTGATCGACCGAGTAGTGCCCCAGATGCACGGCCGGCGCGGTATCGCAGCGGCCCATGCAAGGTGCGCGCAGCACGCGGACCTGCGCGGGGTCGAGCCCATCTGTCAGCGCCTGTTTCAGCGCCTGCGCACCCGCAAGTTCGCAAGACAGCGAATCGCAGACGCGAATGGTCAGGGCGGGGGGCGGTGTTTCCTCTTCTTTGACCACGTCAAAGTGGGCGTAGAAGGTTGCGACTTCGTAAACTTCGGCCTGCGACAGGCGCATCTCCTCAGCCAAGGCGCGCAAGTGGGCGGCGGACAGATGGCCATAGCGATCCTGCACAAGGTGCAGATATTCGATCAGCATATCGCGTGGGTGCGGCCCGTCGCCGATCAGCGCGCGGAGCTCGGCCCATGCCGCGTCAACCAGCTGCCGCCCCTTTGGCGTGCGCCGTCCCTTACCACGGCCCGATTTCCAGACCCCGTCCTTTTGATCCAGCGCCATGACTGCCCCTCGCCTTTTGTTCGGCCAGCATAAGGGCGCGGCGCGTGCGGGGCGATGGAAAAGCGACACCTTGCGCCACAGCTGCGGTGCGACCAATGATCATGCCCGCGCCATTTGCCGCCAAACGCCGTGCGGATGATGGTATAGCAGAGGCGAATCCAACTCTGACCTGCCGGTTCCCCATGTTCCTGTTCGCCTTCGCCACGCTTTTACCGCTGCCCCTGCTCGCGCTCGCTGCCCTGCAGGGCGGGGTCTGGGTGCTGGCGGCGCTGCTTTACATGACGGTTTTCACCTATCTTCTGGACCAGCTTGTTGTCATCGCGCAGCCGCAAGCCGCTGATCCCACTGCTGAATTTCCCGCCGCTGACGCACTATGCGTCGTGCTTGGCATTGGCCATCTGGCGCTGCTGGCGTTGATCGTCTGGACCATCGGGCAGCGTCCCCTTGGGCTGCCCAGCACGATCGGGCTGGTTGCGGCGGCGGGGCTTTATTTCGGACAGGTAGGCAATTCGAACGCGCACGAGCTGATCCACAAGGGCGGGCGCGGGCTGCACCGGCTGGGGCAATGGGTCTATATCTCAATGCTTTACGGGCACCACACCTCGGCGCATGTGCTGATCCATCACCGCCTTGTCGCCACGCCTGATGACCCCGCGACCGCCCGCCTTGGCGAAGGGTTCTGGGCCTTCGCCCCCCGCGCTTGGATCGGTGCCTTTCGCGCAGGGATGCAGGCCGAAACGGCGCGGCTGGACCGTGTTGACCGCAGCACGTGGCATCATCCTTATGTTGTCTATCTGGGCGGCGGCGCGGCGATGCTGATCGCGGCCTTTGCCCTTGGCGGCTTACGCGGGTTTGCCGGATATCTGGCGCTGGTCGCCTATGCGCAGGTGCAACTTCTGCTGTCTGATTATGTGCAACATTATGGTTTAATGCGCAAAACTGGCCCCGACGGCAAGCTAGAGCCGGTCGGTGCCCGCCATAGCTGGAACGCGCCGCATTGGTTTTCCGCCGCGCTGATGCTGAACGCGCCGCGCCATGCCGATCACCATGCGCATCCCGCGCGTCCGTTTCCGGCGCTGAATATCGACAAGGCAAGCCCCACCCTGCCAAGGTCCATGCCCGCAATGGCATCGCTTGCGCTGGTCCCACCGCTGTGGCGGCGCGTCATGGACCGCCGCGTGCGGCGCTGGACGCAGGCATGATTCGAGCGCTGGTATTGGCGATATGCTTCGCCACGCCTGCGGCGGCTCAGGTGCTGGATGGGGACGGCTTTGACGCCTATGTCAGCGGCAAAACCCTGACCTTTGCCCAGCCCGACGGCACACCCTTTGGGGTAGAGGCTTATGGCGCGGACCGCAGCGTCACATGGTCCGCCGCACCGGGCCTGTGCCAGACGGGGCGCTGGTTCGACCGGGGCGCGCTAATCTGCTTTACCTACGACACCGATCCGGCCCCGAAATGCTGGACCGTGACCCGCACCGAACGCGGCCTGCGGGCGCAATCCACCACCGGCACCGTGCTGTTCGAGGCGACAGAGGCCCCTATCCCGCTGGTCTGCCCGGGGCCAGAACTGCTGTCCTAGACCGTCACGCGGCCATCGGCGAATTCAATCTCGACCTGCGCCGCATCTTTGACACCCTGCGCCGTCGTCACGACCGCACCATCCGCGCGCACCACGGCATAACCACGCTTCAGCGTTTCCTTATAGCCCAGCGTTTCACGGACGCGGTCTAGCTGCGCCAGACGGGCGCGGCGCTGATCTTGCTGGCGGGCGGCGCGGTCAGACAGGCGTTGCAGCCAATCGTCCAGCCGCTCGCGCTTGCGGGTTAGGTCAGGCGGGATCAGTCGTTGCCCAGCCAGTTTCGCCCCGGCGTCCGCCACGCGGCGCTGCAAGGCCGGGTCCAGCCGCGCGCCAAGGGTATCCAGGCGGCGGCGCTGCTCTGCGATGCCGCGCTGCAAGACCGCAGGGCGCAGGGCAGCATTCGCCAGCTGCACCCGCTTTTTCGCCGCCGCCGCATTCAAGGCCGCAGGCAGGCGTTCACCCAGATAATCCAGCCGCTGGCGCGGCCCCTGCAACAAGGCGTCGGACTGCGGCAAGGCGCGGGCCAAATCGCGTACCCGCTGTTGGCGCAGGCCAAGCCCTTGGGTCACCGCCCGGCTGATGCGCGCGCCTTGGTTGTCCAGCGCCGCGAACAGATCCATCCGGACCGGCACAGCCATCTCCGCCGCTGCCGTTGGGGTCGGCGCGCGGCGGTCCGACACGAAATCGATCAGCGTCGTGTCCGTTTCGTGCCCCACGGCGGAAATCAACGGGATGTTGCTGTCGAATGCGGCGCGGGCGACGATTTCTTCGTTAAAGCCCCAAAGATCCTCGAGCGAGCCACCGCCGCGCGCGACGATCAACAAATCCGGGCGCGGCAAGGCCCCGCCGGGGGTTAGCGCGTTAAATCCGCGAATCGCCGCCGCGACCTCTGCCGCGCATTTCGCGCCTTGCACGGCCACGGGCCACACCAAAACCTTGCGCGGAAAACGATCCCGCAGACGGTGCAAAATATCGCGGATCACCGCGCCAGAGGGGGATGTGACAACGCCGATGATGTCCGGCAGGAACGGCAGTGGCTGCTTGTGCGTGGCTTCGAACAACCCCTCGGCCTGCAGCAACGCTTTGCGCTTTTCCAGCATCGCCATCAGGGCACCGGCCCCGGCGGGGGCGATATCTTCTATGATTATCTGATACTTAGACTGACCGGGGAAGGTCGTCAGCTTGCCGGTGGCGACGACTTCCATGCCTTCTTCTGGCAATTGCGGCAGCGCATCAGCGCGGCCTTTCCAGATGATGCCGGAAATGACCGAACGGTCGTCCTTTAGGTCCAGATACATATGCCCGGACCGGGGCCGCGACACGCGCCCGACCTCGCCGCGGATGCGGACATGGCCAAATTCACCCTCGATCATCGTCTTCACGGCGCCAGAAATTTCACTGACCGTAAATTCGGGTGCATTGCTGGCGGGGGTGGCGTGTTCAAAAAGGTCCATCGGTGCGCCCTTGTGGTGTGTCGGCGCTGACCTTAGAACGCATCCCAACCAAGGCCAAGCGGAGAGACCCCCATGAACATCCTGATCCTGGGCAACGGCGGACGCGAACATGCGCTGGCCTGGGCCATCAAGCAGAACCCAAAGTGCGATCGCCTGATCGTCGCGCCCGGCAATGCGGGCATCGCGCAGGTTGCCGAATGCGCCGCGCTGGACATTCTGGACGGGGCAGCGGTGGTCGATTTCGCCGCCCAGAACGCGATTGATTTCATCATTGTTGGGCCAGAGGCCCCCCTTGCTGCCGGTGTTGCCGACACATGCCGCGCCGCAGGGTTTTCAGTTTTCGGACCTTCTGCTGCCGCAGCGGCCCTGGAATCGTCGAAATCTTTCACAAAAGCGATCTGCGATGCCTGCGACGCACCGACAGCCGCCTATGGCCACTTTACCCACCGCGATGACGCGCGGGACTACGTGCAGACCCAAGGCGCGCCCATCGTGATCAAGGCTGACGGCCTTGCCGCAGGCAAAGGCGTCGTTGTCGCCATGACAATGGACGAGGCGCTGGCCGCCATCGACGACATGATGGGCGGCCAATTCGGCGACGCCGGGGCCGAGGTTGTGGTCGAAGAGTTCATGGACGGCGAAGAGGCGTCTTTCTTTGTGCTGTGCGACGGCAAGACCGTGCTGCCGATCGGCACAGCGCAGGACCACAAACGCGCCTATGATGGCGACACCGGCCCCAACACGGGCGGTATGGGGGCCTACACCCCTGCCCCGGTGATGACGGACGCCGTGACGCAAAAGGCGCTGGACCAGATCGTGCGCCCGACGATGGCTGCAATGGCCGCGCGCGGCACGCCGTTTACCGGCGTTTTGTTCGTCGGGCTGATGATCAAGGACGGCCAGCCGCGTCTGGTTGAATACAACGTCCGCTTTGGCGATCCGGAATGTCAGGGGCTGATGATGCGACTTGGCGGTCAGGTGCTGGACCTGCTGCAAGCCTGCGCCGAAGGCCGGCTGGAGGGCGAGCAGGTGCATTGGGCAAACGATCATGCGCTGACGGTCGTGATGGCTGCAAATGGCTATCCGGGCACCTATGAAAAGGGCACCGCGATCCACGGCCTTGGCGATCTGCCAGAGGACAGCTTTCACATGACCTTTCACGCGGGCACGGCCGAATCGAACGAAGGTCAGATCATCGCGAACGGCGGGCGCGTGCTGGGAATCACCGCGCGCGGCGACACGCTGGAACAGGCCCACGCGCGGGCCTATGCCATGGTCGATGCGATTGATTGGCCCGAAGGGTTCTGCCGCCGTGACATCGGCTGGCGCGCACTTAGCTAAGGCTAGCTGCCGATCTTTCGAACGGAAAATCGGCAGCGGTCAGGCGCGGGCATTTCGCCTAAGCGCCTCGTTTCATTAAAAAATAAGCCCCAACACGAAGAAAGGCCGCACCCTCCCAAGTGCGGCCTTCCCTCCTCCCTGATAGATCGGGCTTACGCCGCGCGACCCACCAGAACCGAACCGATCTCTTCTGCTGCGGCCTTCTCGTCGTTGCCGGCCACGGCAGCAATCTCGCGTGTCAGACGCTCCAAAGCGGCCTCATACAGCTGACGCTCAGAGTAGCTTTGTTCGCGCTGGTCATCTGCACGATGCAGGTCCCGGACGACTTCTGCAATAGCAATTAGATCGCCAGAGTTGATCTTTTGCTCATATTCTTGCGCGCGGCGTGACCACATGGCTTTCTTGACCTTGGCCTTACCGCGCAGCGTTTTCATGGCGTGGCTGACGACGTCAGGCGTGGACAAAGCGCGCATGCCGACTTCGGTGGCCTTATGTGTCGGCACCCGCAGCGTCATCTTGTCTTTTTCAAAGGCGATGACGAACATTTCCAGCTCGAATCCCGCCACTTCCTGCGTCTCGACCGAGACGATTTTACCGACGCCATGGGCGGGGTAGACAACGAATTCGTTTGGTTGGAACTCTTTTTTCTTTGACTTGCTCATGGCAATCCTTTCTGTGACCCGAACGGCAAAAGACCCCGGCGGTGACAGTCGTCATCGTCAGGGCTGGTGGCACCGAAATTGGGTCAGGTCATTGGCAGCATTGCGCTTACCATACCACAAAATTCACCCCCGCGAAAGGGTCGTGTATGGTAGATCAAAGCTGTGCAAAACCAAAGGCTTGCGCAGCAGCTTTGTACCGAATCAGCCGCCTTCGCCGGGGGCTTCGCTGAACAGGTCCATCTTGCCCGGCTTACCGTCCATTTCCTCTGCATTTGGCAAAGGATCTTTCTTGGTGATGATGACCGGCCACTTTTCCGAATACTTGCGGTTAAATTCGACCCATTTTTCCATGTCCGGCTCTGTATCAGGGCGGATCGCGTCAGCAGGGCATTCAGGTTCGCACACGCCGCAGTCGATGCATTCGTCAGGATGGATCACCAGCATGTTTTCGCCTTCGTAGAAGCAGTCCACGGGGCAGACTTCGACGCAGTCGGTAAATTTGCAGGCAATGCAGTTGTCGTTGACGATATAGGTCATGGGCGTTGTTCCGGCTCTGGTTTGGGGGACTTGCTAGGCCAGCGGGCGGGATCATTCAAGCGCGAATGGATCGCCCCGGCCCTTGGCGGCCATCAAGTCTCGGCGATCTTTGCCTGTCGGACGTCCACCGCCGTCGAATCGCGGATTGGCGGGGGTCTTTTCCACGGGCGGTGACATGTCTTCGTACAGCGCTTGCGCCTCTGGCGCGGGGCCCCGGCGGGTGCCGCAGGCGATGATCTTGACCACACGCACTTGGCGTTCTTGGGAAAAGGTCAAAACGTCGCCCTGCCCCACCGCCCTTGCGGGTTTAGGGGCAGGCGCGCCGTTTACACGGACATGGCCCGCGCTGATGACACCGGCGCTGATGCTGCGCGATTTAAAGAACCTCGCATGCCAAAGCCATTTGTCCAGCCGGACCGTGTCGCGCTCTTCGGTCAACTTGGCTTGAAGCCTTGCAAGGCGGCCGCAAAGGGGTTGTCCGGGTCGATTTTCTTCTCAGTCCGCTGCGGCTTCGCGGCAAAGTTTTGCGGCTTGTCATCAGGCTTTGGCCCGCGCTTGCCTTGCGGCTTGCCCCGGCGCGGCTTGTCGCCAGCGGGTTTGTCGCCGCCCTGCTTGCGCTGCGCATCACCACCGCGACCAGCGGGACGACCCGTCTGACGTGCGGCGCGGCCACCCCAAGTGAAGGTGTAGAACACCTCCATCTCTGCAGCAGGCGCATCAGCCTGTGCCACAGCGTCTGCTTCTGCTTCTGCCTCTGGGGCAGGTGCAGCATCGGCGGCGGGTTCGACCGCAGGCGCGGCCTCGGCCTCTGGCGCATTGCCTTCTTCGACCATACCAGTCGTCGAATCGCCGATGGCGTCCAGCTGCGTGACAATTTCCGCCTTTGCCGGTGCGGCAGCGGCTTTCACCTTCGCCCGCTCGCCCTTTTCGGCGGCATAACCAAGGCCGCCCATCAGGTCGGCGAATTGGTCCAGCGTGGTGCCGGTGATCGACAGCATGTCAGGAACAGCCTCGAACCCGGTTTTGCTGTTTTTGTCGCGCAGCAGGTCGGCCAGACGTTCCAGCATGTCGATGCGAATCGCACGTGTGCCAGCGGCGCGGTAACCGGCCATGGCGTAATAACCGGCGTGCGCATCCGTGCTGGCGGGCACCGTTACCAGACCGGGGGGCGGGCTTTCGGGGAATTCCTGCAGGTTGTTCTGCAGGGACCAGAGCACCAGCCGCAGCCGTGTCGGCGCGGGCTTCAGCAGGAGCGGCAGGAAGACAGTGAACTGACCAAAGCGGATACCATGCTTGCGCAATGCGCCGCGGGCTTCTTGGTCCAGCGCCTTCACCTCGTCGGCGACGTCGCCGCGGGGGATGATGCCAAAGTGTTCGGCCATGCGAAAGGCAAAGCCCTTGGCCAGACCGGTCAGCGTGTCGTCATTTTTCAGCGCCAGCAGCGGCTCCATCGCTGTCGCAACCTTGCGGTCGATGAAATGCTGCAGGCGGCGCTGCACCTTAGCAGCAACATCCGTGCCAGCCTCGTCATCAACAAAAGCGACAACCTTGGGCTTCATGGGATCATCGCCTTGGGCCAGTTTGCCCACGGCTTGATCGCCCCACATCAGGCCACCCTGTTCGGTAAAATCCATTTCCGTGTCGGGGGCGTTATAGAAACGGTCCGCCCGCAGATGGAAATGCGGCACCAGCGCTTGCGCGCTTGCTTGCCGCAGCGTCTTGGCCTCGTCCGGGCTTCCGGCTTTGTCCATACGGAACCGGAAACCTTCAAGACGACCGATGAATTCACCCTCGATCGTCACTTCGCCCTTGTCGTTTACGTCAGCCAAGAGGCTCTCCTTCTGTTTGAGCCGGCGAAGCAATACGGATGTCCGCCGGTCCACAAATCTTTGCGCCAATGCACCATGTAGTGCATCCGATAGGCGGTCTTCTACAGCGCGGGTCTGGTCACGCCAATGGTTTTCGTCCCGCAGCCAGCCTTTGCGCTGTGCCACATAGGTCCAAGTGCGGATATATGCCAATCGTTTCGACAATGTGTCGATATCGCCGTCATCCCGGTCAATCCGCGCAACCTGCAATGCAAACCAGTTTTCGTCGATATGACCGATCTGGTGCAAGTCAGTGAATATACGCGTAAGTAGGCCCGCGTGTTCCCCTTTACTGATGCCGCGAAAGTCCGGCACGCGGCACACATCCCACAAAAGGCGCACCGAAGGGCCGTCCTTGGCGCGGGCTGCGATAATCTCGTCATTGCCCAGCGCGCGCAGGGCTGCCAGATCGTCGCTTTCGCGCACGCGGGTCAGCCAGTCGTTGTCAGTCCGCTCTTCGAGCGTTTGCAAAAGCCGCTTGATAGAGCCGAATTGCAGGGATGAGTTGCGCCAGTGCAGTTTTTTGATTGGTTGGAACTGGTGATTGGTGATCTGATTGATCACCCCCTCGTCCAGCTCTTGCGCCTCTCCCGTCACGCCAAAGGTGCCGGGGGCAAGGTGCCGCCCAGCCCGTCCCGCGATCTGCGCCAGCTCGTCGGGGCGCAACTCGCGCATCCGGTGGCCGTCGAATTTAGTCGTGGCCGAAAAGGCGACGTGTTTAATATCAAGGTTCAGCCCCATGCCGATGGCATCGGTGGCGACCAGATAATCGACATCGCCGTTTTGATACATCTCGACCTGCGCATTGCGGGTCCGCGGGGATAGCGCGCCCATGACAACCGCAGCGCCGCCCTTTTGGCGGCGGATCAATTCGGCGATGGCATAGCAATTTTCAACCGAAAATCCGACAATAGCGGCCCTTGGCGGCATCCGGCTTAGCTTTTTCGAACCTGCATAGGTCAGCTCCGAAAACCGCTCTCGGCGCATGATCGTGACCTCTGGGATCATCGCGATGATCGCCTGCCGCATGGTATCAGCGCCCATGAACAGCGTCTCATGCAGGCCGCGTGCATGCAGCAGCCGGTCGGTAAAGACATGGCCCCGCGCGTCATCGGCGCAAAGCTGGATTTCATCCACCGCCAGAAAATCGCAGCCCAGCCCCTCTGGCATCGCCTCGACAGTGCAGACCCAATAGGCAGTACGCGGCGGCACGATGCGTTCTTCGCCCGTCACCAGCGCGACAACGCCGGGTCCGCGCGCCTTAACAATCCGGTCATACACCTCGCGCGCAAGCAGCCGCAGCGGCAAGCCGATGACCCCCGTGCGGTGCCCCAGCATCCGCTCGATCGCATAGTGAGTCTTGCCGGTGTTTGTCGGCCCCAAAACGGCCGTCACGCGGGATGGTTGCATATCGGTCCCCGCAGGAACGGCACTGACCTTACAGGGTCACGCCGTCCATTTCGACAGTCAGACGGTCGGCAGCGTCCTGCACACCTTCCGCGTTGGGCGCAATCTTTAGGATTCGCGCATAGACCTCAAGCGCGTCTTGCGGCCGGTCCAGTTCTTCCAAAATGACGGCCAGACCGCTCATGGCACCAAAATGGCGCGGGTTCAGCGCCAGCGTGTCCTGAATATCGGCCAGTGCTGGACCAATTTGGCCAGACAGATAAAACGCCGTGGCGCGGCCGTTATAGCCTTCGGCAAACTGGGGGGCATGATCGATCAGCGCGCTATAGTGCTGAATCGCCAGCGGAAGATCACCCGCAGTGATCGCATCCTGCCCCCGGCGCAGCAGCAAATCCATCGCAGCAGACCCGCTGCGCGACCATTGCGCCGCGATTTGCCCTTGGATCTGCGATGTCTCTTCGGGGTCCGCCTGAACCAACCGGTCAAACAGCGCGTCCAGCTCTGCGGTTTGCGCAAACGCAGGCGCGGTACTGAGGATCCCCAGCACAAATGCCGCAGCGGCACGATTGATGACTTTTCTAACCTTGGCCATATATCCAATGTAACGTAACCAGCGCCCGATACCAGTGGCGCTCCCTCACAACCGCGACAAAGGATTAATCACATGAGCGATGTCATCACCCAGGCCGTGGCCCAGTTGAACGAAAAAATGGACGGCGGCTTTGACGGCACCGCCAAGTTCGTTGTCGAAGGCGAAGGCGCGATCATGATCGATCAGGACGGTGCACGCGCTGGCGACGACGACGCAGACGTGACCCTGACGGCATCCCGCGACACATTCGAGGGCATCCTGAACGGCGAAGAAAACGCGACCGCCGCCTTTATGACCGGCAAGCTGACGATCGACGGCGACATGGGCAAGGCGATGCAGCTCGCCGCCGTGCTGGCCTAATGCGGTACGCCCCCCTGCATGCGGACGTCGCGGATGGCCCGGATGCAGGGGCGGCGCATTGGCTGCAAACCACTGACAACGCGAAAATCCGCGTCGGTCACTGGGTTTCGGACGCGGATCGCGGCACAGTCCTGCTGCTGCCCGGCCGCACCGAATATATCGAAAAATATGGCCGCGCGGCCGCTGACCTGCGCGCACGCGGCTACGCCACGATCACGATCGACTGGCGCGGCCAAGGCCTATCAGATCGCGCCGCACCCGACCGCGCGACGGGCCACGTTGCCGAATTTGGTGATTTCCAAAAAGACGTCGCCGCCATGCTCACCCATGCCCGCGATCTGGGCCTGCCCAAGCCATTTTATATGATCGCGCACTCCATGGGCGGTGCCATCGGCCTGCGAGCCTTGATCGAAGGCCTGCCGGTACGCGCCGCTGTCTTCTCTGCCCCGATGTGGGGCATCCAAATGGCCGCCGCCCTGCGTCCTTTCGCTTGGGGTATCTCATCCATCGCCCGCCGCGTCGGCCTCGATTCCCGCATGGCCCCGGGGCAAGAGCGTGAAACCTACCTGAACCGCATCGCAATGGGTGAAAACACCCTCACCTCTGATCCAGAGATGTTCGCCCATATGCAGCGTCAGCTCGCGACCTACCCTGATCTCGCCTTGGGCGGCCCATCGCTCCGCTGGCTGAACGAATCGCTGATTGATATGCGCCGCATGTCCCGCCTCGCGTCGCCCCGCGTCCCCGCGACAACCTTTCTTGGCACGGCCGAATCCATCGTCGACCCCGCCCGCATCCACGACCGCATGGCCCGCTGGCCCGGCGGCACATTGGAAATCGTCGAAGGCGGAAAGCACGAAACCATGATGGAAGGGCCAGAGGTCCGCAGCCGTTTCTTCGACACCGCCGCCGCCCTCTTCGCCGCACATACTTAGGCCAAGTCCCCAAGCTTTCGTTTCCCCCCAAATCCGCCCGCCTACGGCACCCTTAGCGCTCAGATCGCAAAAAATTTCAGTTCATCCCCCATCATCTTGCCCCAAATACTCCCGCCGGAGGCTCGATCCCCGCAAAGGCAATCCGCCCGCGCCGTAAATCCCCCTCGCCAAACCGCCCCCCTGCCCTAAATCCGCTTCATGGCAGATGTACTCACCTTCACCGACAGCGGCATTTACTGCCCAGCAGGCGATTTTTATATCGACCCTTGGCGGCCCGTAGACCGTGCGCTGATCACCCATGGCCACGCCGATCACTCGCGTTGGGGGATGAAAAGCTATCTGGCAACGCAGGCCGCCGCCCCTGTGATGCGGCACCGCCTTGGCGATGTGTCGATCGACACCATCCGCTACAGCGAAACCCGCCAGATCGGCGGGGCCAAGGTATCGTTCCACCCCGCTGGCCATGTCCCCGGATCGGCCCAGATCCGGGTCGAGGTCGCGGGCGAGGTCTGGGTCGCCTCGGGCGATTATAAAACCGTGGCTGACGGGCTATCGGAACCGTTCGAACCGGTGCAATGCCATGCCTTCATTACCGAATGCACCTTTGGCCTGCCAATCTTTAAATGGCTCGAAGAAGCCACCCTAACCGCCCAGATCAACGCCTGGTGGGCCGCCAACGCGGCAGAGGGACGCACGTCGATCATTGGGGCCTATGCCCTTGGCAAGGCGCAGCGCCTGCTGACCTGCGTTGATCCCGCCATCGGCCCGATCCTGACGCATGGCGCAGTGGAAAACACCAACGCGGTGCTGCGGGCGCAGGGCGTCAAGCTGCCGGATACCATCCGCGTGACGCCCGAAACCAAAGGCAGCGATCACCCCGGCGCGCTGGTGATCGCCACGCCCAGCGCGCTTGGCACGTCATGGGGCCGCAGGTTCGGGCCGTCGTCCACGGCCTTTGCCTCTGGCTGGATGGCCTTGCGCGGGGTGCGGCGGCGCAGGGCGGCGGACCGGGGCTTTGTCGTCAGCGATCACGCCGACTGGGACGGGCTGAACACCGCGATCCGCGAAACTGGCGCGACCAAGATTTTCGCCACCCACGGCTACACCGCTGCCTTTCAGCGCTGGCTGGCAGAGGAAGGCTATGACGCCCATATCGTCAGCACCGAATATAGTGGAGAGCAGGTGGACGAGGCTGACGACACCGCGGCAGAGCCGTCATGAAAGAGTTTGCCGCCCTTTACGCCCGCATCGACGAATCCACCAAGACCACGGTCAAGGTCGCCGCCTTGGCCAACTATTTTCGCACCGCGCCGGATGACGACAAGTTATGGACCGTCGCCCTCTTTTCCGGCCGCCGCCCCAAACGCACCATCACCGCCACGCGGCTGCGCGAATGGGCGGCAGAACGGGGCGGCATCCCGCTGTGGCTGTTCGAGGAATCCTACGGCATCGTTGGCGATTTGGCGGAAACCATCAGCCTGATCCTGCCCGACGCCACAGGCACCGACGACCGCTCGCTGACCTATTGGATCGGTGAGATTGCCCGCCTGTCCGCCACCGACGATGACACGCGCAAGGCCGGCATCCTTGCCGCATGGGACAGTCTGCCCGGCCCGCAACGCTATCTTTTCACCAAACTGCTGACCGGATCGTTTCGCGTCGGCGTCAGCCGCAAACTGATGACTCGCGCGCTGGCGCAGGCCACAAACGGGGACGAGGCGAACCTGACCCACCGCCTGATGGGCAACTGGACGCCTGATACAACGACATGGGCTGCGCTGATCGAAACCACCGATCCCAGCACCGATCTGTCACGCCCATACCCGTTCTACCTTGCTTACGGGCTAGAGGATCTTGCCGATCTTGGCGCCGCCAGCGATTGGTCGGCAGAGTGGAAATGGGACGGCATTCGCGGCCAGTTCATCATGCGCGGCGGCGAGCATCACCTGTGGTCGCGCGGCGAAGACCTGATGACCGACCGCTTTCCTGAGTTGGCGCAGTTGCGCGACTATCTGCCGGACGGCACGGTCATCGACGGCGAGGTCCTAGGCTACCGCGACGGCGCGCCTTTGTCGTTCAACACCCTGCAAGCCCGCATCGGCCGCAAAACCGTGCCCAAAAAGCTGCTGATCGAAGCGCCCGTGATCCTGATGGCCTATGATCTGCTAGAGGACGCTGGCACCGATATCCGCGACCATCCCTTTGCCGACCGCCGCGCCCGATTGGCGCAGATCGTCGGTGCCGCACCAGACAGCGCCCCGCTGCGCCTGTCGCCTGCCGTGGATTTCACCGATTGGGACAGCCTTGCCGCCCAGCGCGACACCAGCAGGGACCGTCTGGCCGAGGGCGTGATGCTGAAACGGCGCGATAGCCCTTACCTTGCGGGACGCAAAAAGGGCGACTGGTGGAAATGGAAGGTTGATCCGCTGACGATTGACGCCGTGATGATTTACGCGCAGCAAGGATCAGGCCGCCGCGCCAATCTATTCACCGATTATACCTTTGCGGTTTGGGACGGCGACGACCTTGTCCCCTTTGCAAAGGCGTATTCCGGCCTAACGGATGCGGAATTCCGGCAAATCACCGCTTGGGTACGCAAGAACACCTTGCAGAAATTCGGCCCAGTGCGGCAAGTCACGGCAGAACATGTCTTCGAGCTTGCGTTCGAGGGCATTCAAGCCAGCCCGCGCCACAAATCCGGCGTCGCCCTGCGGTTCCCTCGGATGCTGCGCTGGCGCCACGACAAACCGCTGCGCGAGGCGAATACGCTGGCAGACCTGAAGGGGATGTTAGCCCAATACGGATAACAGGAGGCGCCGATGCGTCGTTGGATCACCCGGATCATCGCTTTACCGCTGCTGGTCCTGATCATCGCCACGATTATCGGGCAGTTGAACACCGACCAATGGTGGGTGCGCGCCTTAGACTTTCCGCGTCTTCAAATTGCAGCGGGGCTGGCGGCGCTGACCGCGCTTTATGCGCTGATCGCCGGCTGGCGCGGTTTCATCGTGACCGCCGCCGCGCTCGGGGCACTTGGCGTGCAGGTCTGGACGCTGTGGCCCTATCAGCCGATTGCCGCCAAGATGGTCGCCCACACCCCGCGCTGCGCCGATGATGGCCGCCTGCGGGTGCTGTCGACGAATGTGCAGCTGGGCAATCAGGACGCGGGCCAAGTGCTGGATATGATCACGGACAGCAACGCCGATATCGTGCTGGTGATGGAAACCAATGACCGCTGGGACCGGGACCTTGCCCCCCTGAACCAGACCTATGAACATGTCATGCAGGCGCAGCCCGTAGATGCCCGCTATTACGGGATGCAGGTCTATTCACGCTATCCACTGGCCGACGCGCGCTTTGAATACCCCTTTGACAGCGATACGCCGCTGTTTGTCGGCGATGTCGAACACCCGCGCCAGACCGTGCAGTTCATCGGCGTCCACCCGCGCCCGCCGCAAATCGGCCAGTCCAGCACGATGCGCGACGCCGCTGTGCTGACTGCTGCCCAACTTGCGCAAGACAGCGACGCCGTCAGCATCGTCGCCGGTGATTTCAATGCCACCAGTTGGAGCGATACCTCGCGGCTGGCCCTGCGCACCGGCGGCTTGCTCGACCCGCGCCAAGGGCGTGGACCGATGGTCAGCTTTGATGCCGAAAGTCGCTGGATGAAATGGCCGCTGGATCAGATCCTGTGGCAAGGCGGGCCGGGGCTGCTGGACTTTACCGTCCTGCCCGCCGTCGGGTCAGATCATTACCCCGTGCAGGCCGATTTGTGCCTGACCACCAGCGCCGAAGGCACCCCCGCGGCCCCCCGCGATGGCGACGCTGGCGCCGTGCAAGCCATCTTTGACGCGGCTGCAAAGGGTTGAGAGGACCCACCGCAAGACCTATGTCAAAGGCAACACCATCAGACAGGATGACCGCATGACCCGATCCATCGCCTATGACGCCCCGCAAGATGCTGGCGCCGCCGCCTTTGGCGATCTGCCCGAATGGGACCTGACCGACCTTTATCCGTCCCCCGACAGCGCCGAGATTAAGCGCGACATGGACTGGCTCGAAGCCGCCTGCGCCGATTTCGCGACCGACTACGAGGGTAAGCTGGCCGATCTTGACGCCGCTGGCCTGCTGGACGCGGTCAAGCGCTACGAAAATATCGACATCATCGCCGGGCGCATCATGTCCTACGCGGGCCTGCGCTATTACCAGATCACCACCGATGACGAGCGCGGCAAGTTTATGGCCGACGCGCAAGACCGCATGACCACCTACACAACGCCGCTGGTGTTCTACAGTCTGGAATTCAACCGCCTAGAGGACGCGCATCTGGCGGACTTGCTGGCGCAAAACGCTGAACTGCGCCGCTACAAGCCGATCTTTGACCGCATGCGCGCCATGAAGCCGCATCAGCTGTCGGACGAGATGGAAAAGTTCCTGCACGACCAATCCACTGTCGGCGCAGCCGCGTGGAACCGGCTGTTTGACGAAACCATGGCCGCGCTGATGTTCGATGTGGACGGCGATCAGCTGAACCTTGAATCCACCCTCAACCTGCTGACCGACCGCGACCGCACCAAGCGCGAAGCCGGTAGCCGCGCGCTGTCGGATGTCTTTGCCAAGAACGTCAAACTCTTTGCCCGCGTCCACAACACGTTGGCCAAGGAAAAAGAGATCGAGGATCGCTGGCGGAAAATGCCGACCCCGCAATACGGTCGCCACCTGTCCAACCACGTCGAGCCAGAGGTCGTCGAGGCGCTGCGCAATGCCGTCGTCGCCGCCTACCCCCGCCTGTCGCACCGCTATTACGCGCTAAAAGCCAAATGGCTGGGACTAGAGCGGATGGAAACATGGGACCGCAACGCACCGCTGCCGATGGACGCTGACCGCATCGTGACCTGGCCCGAGGCGGAAAAGATCGTCATGGACGCCTACGCCGACTTTGCCCCTGAAATGGCAGAACTGGCCAAGCCCTTCTTTACCGACGGCTGGATCGACGCTGGCGTGAAGCCCGGCAAAGCGCCCGGTGCCTTTGCCCACCCCACCGTCAGCACCGTGCACCCCTATGTGATGCTGAACTACCTTGGCAAACCGCGCGACGTGATGACGCTGGCGCATGAACTTGGCCACGGCGTCCACCAGCGCCTTGCCGCGGGTCAGGGCGAATTGCTGTCGTCGACGCCGCTAACGCTGGCGGAAACCGCATCCGTGTTCGGCGAAATGCTGACGTTCCAAAAACTGCTCGAAGGGGCAAAGACCAAAGAAGAGCGCAAAGTCCTGCTGGCGGGCAAGGTCGAGGACATGATCAACACGGTCGTGCGCCAGATCGCGTTTTACGATTTCGAATGCAAACTGCACGCCGCCCGCGCACAAGGAGAGTTGACGCCCGACGATATCAACGCGCTGTGGATGTCGGTGCAGGCCGAAAGCCTTGGGCCAGTGTTCGACTTTCAAGACGGATACGAGACCTTCTGGTCCTACATCCCCCACTTCGTCCACTCGCCGTTCTACGTCTACGCCTATGCCTTTGGCGACGGGTTGGTGAACGCGCTTTACGCGGTCTACGCCGAAGGCGATCCCGACTTTAAAACCAAGTATTTCGATATGCTCAAAGCGGGCGGGTCCAAGCACCACACCGAACTGCTGGCCCCCTTCGGCCTTGACGCGTCTGACCCGGCATTCTGGGACAAAGGCCTGTCGATGATCGAGGGGATGATCGACGAGCTAGAGGCGATGGAAGAAGACTAAACGATCATAAGGCCCCGGCACTGCGCCGGGGCCTTATTCATTCAGCGGCCGGCGGCGTAGACCATATCCATCATCGCCTGTGTGCCGCGGCTGAATTCCAGCGGACAAGCGTAATCCGCGCCGTGCAGCGCCGCTGCGGCAAAGGCTTCGACCTGCAGCACATATTGGTTCACGCCGGGCCAACGTTCGACCGTGCGGCTGCCGTTCTGTGTCTCAATCACCAACTCTGCTTGATCATAAACGCCCGCATTAAAGGGCGCGGTCATGGTCAGGATCCCTTTGTCACCGTGAAACGTGATACGCTGCGCGGGCTGCATTCGGGTGGACACAAGGCCGGAATAGGTGAAACCCTCAAACTCCGCCGCGAACTGAGCGAACACATCCACGCCGCCTTCGAAATCGACCCGCGCATGGGTGACCGCAACCGGCTCTGCCCCCGTCACGAACCGCGCGGCCCCCAAGACATAGACGCCAATATCAGGCAGCGCCCCGCCGCCTGTGTCCGGCTTATTGCGGATATTGCCCGCGTCGGGGTTATTAAAGCTGAACAGCGCATCGACATGGCGCAACTGGCCAATCGTGCCGCCCTGCACCAATTCACGGGCCCGGGCGAATTGCGGATGGTGCGTGATCATAAACGCCTCTGCCGCGAATTTGCCGCTGGCATCCCGCGCCGCAATCACCCGGTCAATGTCTTCGGCTTTCAGCGCAATCGGCTTTTCGCACAGCACATGTTTGCCAGCTTCCAGTGCCTTGATCGTCCAGTCCACATGCAGGTGGTTCGGCAGCGGGATATAAACCGCATCAATCCCATCATCCGCCAGCAGCGCATCATAGTCGCTGTGCACCCGCAGGCCCGGCGCAAAGTCGCTAAAGCCAGTCGCCTTGACCGGATCGGATGTTGCAAGCCCCACCAGTTCCGCGCCCTTGGCCGCATGAATCGCCGGCCCCATATGCTGGCGCGCAAAGTTCGCCGCCCCGAGTATTCCCCAACGCATCGCGTGTCCTTTTCATCTGGCAAAGAAAACTCCCACCGGAGGTACCGGCGGGAGCATTTAGAACAAGCCTAGCGAAAGGATTAGACGCTCTCAAGCATCCCCTTCTCAGCCGCCAATTCGCGCATGCGCTTTTGCAGCTTTTCAAACGCGCGCACTTCGATCTGGCGAATCCGCTCGCGGCTGACGTCATATTGCGATGACAGGTCTTCCAGCGTGATCGTTTCGTCGTTCAGGCGGCGCTGCATCAGGATGTCTTTTTCCCGGTCATTCAGAACGCCCATTGCTTCGGCCAGCATGGCGCGGCGGTTTTCCAACTCGTCACGCTCTTCATAATCGCCAGCCTGATCGGCGTCTTCGTCTTCCAGCCAATCCTGCCATTGCATCGTGCCTTCGCCTTCGGACCCGACGGTCGCGTTCAGCGACGCATCACCGCCCGACAAACGCCGGTTCATCGACACGACTTCGGCTTCGGTCACGCCCAGATCGGTCGCAATCCGCTGCACGTTCTCGGGACGCAGATCGCCCTCTTCCAGTGCGCCGATGCGGTTTTTCGCCTTGCGCAGGTTAAAGAACAATTTCTTCTGGGCAGAGGTGGTTCCCAGTTTCACCATCGACCACGACCGCAGGACGTATTCCTGAATCGCAGCGCGGATCCACCACATCGCATAGGTCGCCAGACGGAATCCTTTTTCCGGGTCGAACTTTTTCACGGCCTGCATCAGACCGACGTTCGCTTCGGAAATCACCTCGGCCTGCGGCAGACCGTAACCGCGATAGCCCATCGCGATTTTGGCGGCCAAACGCAGGTGGGACGTCACCAACTGGTGCGCGGCGTCGGTGTCTTCGTTTTCAGTCCAACGCTTCGCCAGCATGTATTCGTTCTCAGGCTCCAGCATCGGAAACTTGCGGATCGCCTGCATGTAGCGGTTCAGCCCCTGTTCAGGTGACGGCGCCGGAAGATTCTTATAATCGCTCATGTCGGTTCCCCTCTGCCCAATGTTTATGGGCTTAACATGGATATGGGTGTCCAAGGGCGGTCTTTCAATCATCCTCGGTGCAATGGTTTAACAACGTATGAACCTGTGCGTTCCGTCGCGCACCACCAAAGTCTGCGCATAAATGCACATCAAGCAGCGATTTTCAGCCCTTATACTGCAAATTTTGCAAGAGTTGTAACATATCCGCGGGCAATTCCGCAGCAAATTCCATGAATTCGCCGCTAATCGGGTGCTTGAAGCCAAGGGTTGCGGCATGCAGCGCCTGACGCGGGAAGGTACGCGCAGCGGCAACGCCTGCTGGCCCCACGGCCTTTTCCGCCAGCTTCTGACGGCCGCCATACACCGGGTCACCGATCAAGCCATGACCGCAGTGGGCCATATGCACGCGGATTTGATGGGTGCGGCCCGTCTCTAGCCAGCATTCCACCAAGGTCGCGACAGCCGGCGTACCCAATGTTTCAATAATGCGCACGCGCGTCACAGCATGGCGCCCGGTTTGAAACGAAACCGCCTGCTTTTGCCGGTCGCTTTTGTGCCGTCCAAGGAAAGTCTGCACCTTCAGGATATTGCCAGGGTCGAAACTCGTACCCTTTACGCCGCGCAGTCGCGGGTCATTCGCGTCGGGCATGCCAAAGCACACCGCCAGATAGCGCCGCTCGACCGTGTGTGCCGCGAACTGTGCAGCTAACCCCTGATGGGCGGCGTCGGATTTCGCCACGACCAACAGGCCAGAGGTTTCCTTGTCGATCCGGTGCACGATCCCCGGCCGCTTCATGCCGCCAACGCCGCTCAGGTCATCGCCGCAGTGGTGGATCAGCGCATTGACCAAAGTACCGTCCGGCGTGCCCGGCGCAGGATGCACAACCATGCCCGCAGGCTTGTTCAGCACAATCAGGTCGTCGTCTTCATAGATGATATCCAGCGCAATATCCTGCGCTACGATGTGACTTTCCTGCGCCTCTTCTACGGTAATTGCGACCTGCGCCCCTTCGGCCACCCGCGCGCGCGGGTCCGTCACAACGACGCCGTCCACCTGCACCGCACCGTCCGCAATAAGCTTGCCCAGACGCGAGCGTGAGAGCGTCGCATCCTCCGGCACATCGCGCGCCAGAACTTTATCAAGCCGCGGCAGCGGATTGGCTTGGATGGTGAATTCGACGGTGGTCTGGGGCATGGCAGTCTCTCCTTGAACGCGCCTCCTACCCTGCCCGCATGCCCTTGTCACGCAGCACGCAGTGGCTTCTTGTGGTCTTAAATACCTTTGCCGAAGGCTCTGATCTGCGCCAGTACATCAGACACCTAGCAAGATGGACAAGACGGCACCACGCTAAGGTGCCAAAGCCAGACACCCAAGCAAGACACCAAAGCGTGAAGGCAAGGTCCCGCCGGTTGTGCCCACCCTTCATTGCAAAATCATGCAGAGCACTTCACTAACCCCTAAAAAGTCTTTCGCGCAAACTGCGTAGAGGCACGAGGCGGTGCGGGACATGCAATGTTAATAAGACTACGATACTGGACAGCGCTGCTGGTGACTGGCGGCATCGCGTTTAGCGTATCGCAGCTGCTTGACGAACCGGCCAATCTGCCCGGCCCAGCCAAAGAAGCCGCCGCGCTTCCGTCCCCCGCAGGTGGTACGGCGCAAGACACGTCCGGTGACGACGATTTTGCCGTGACAACGCCCGTGGCCGATTTGCCCGAACAGGCCGCCGACACCGTCAGCTGGTCGCGCGTCGTCGACGCAGGTGGCAGCCTTTCAGGGCTTCTGGCCGAGGCGGGACTCGACACAGACGCCAGCCGCGATGTGACAGCCGCGATCGGTTCCGAATTTGACCTACGTCAACTAAAGCCGGGGCAACTGCTGTCTTTGAAAACATCCCCCGCGGGCACGCCTTACACGGCGACGCTCGAACTCGAAGATGGCTCGCGCATTTTGGCGCGTTTCGCACCTGCGCCTTCGGTCGAACGGCTTGCGCCTGACCTTGTTAGTGTTCCGCGCGCTGGCGAGGCTATTGTGAAAACGTCGATCTTTGGCGCGTTAGAGGCCGCCGGGATCCCCACACGCTTTGCGACAGACCTTGAATTGATCCTAGACGAAACCTTCGATCTGCGCACGCAGCTGAGCGGCGGCGAGCATATGCGCGTGATGTGGCGCGAGTACCGCGCGGGCGACCGTGTCGTGGGGGAACCGACCATCGATTTCGCGCAACTGGATCTGAACGACGGCCGCTATGAGATTTTATGGCCAGACGACAATTCCCGCCGCACCCAGATCATGAAAGACGGCGAACTGCTGCAGACCTTCGAGCAACCAATCCGCGGCGCAAGGCTTAGTTCCGCGTTTGGGCTGCGCATGCACCCGATCCACAAGACAAAGCGGATGCACAGCGGTCTGGACTTTGCGGCCGAACAAGGCGCGCCTGTGGAAGCGACCCAAGCAGGCAAAGTGGCCTTCATGGGCGAGCGTAGCGGTTACGGAACGGTTGTCGAGGTTGACCACGGGAGCGGCGTTCAAACCCTATATGCCCACCTGAGCGCCTTGAATGACGCGATCAAAGTCGGCGATCGCATAACCGCTGGCACCGAACTAGGCCGCGCCGGATCAACAGGCACGTCGACCGCGCCGCATCTGCATTACGAAATCCGTGTGGGTGGCAAAGCAGTATCGCCGCTTGCTGACACGCGGTTGCGCGATTTGGGCGCTGGTGCCGCCACCGCAGGCTCTGTCACGCGCTTAAGCAGCGTGAAAAGCAAACTTGATCGTTTGCTTGCGATAAGGGGTTAATGCGCAAAGCATTTCGGCGGTCTTGGTAGTCTATCCTAAGCGTCTGATGATGACGGCCGAGAGTTGCGACCGTCCAACAACGCCTGACAGGCAATCGCATGGCATGCGCGGCAGACGAGGGCAAAGCACTTTCAGATGGCGCACTGAATACAGCACCTTTGCCGTTTCTTTCAGCGATGTCATGCAAGCCGTAGCCCTGCGGCGCGACCTATCGCGCACAGACAACGCGCGCCCTTCTTCTAGCAGCCCTTCCCATCGTAGGCTGGGCCATCTCAGCCAGATCAAAGCGAGGTTTTACGTTGGCGCACGTCCTGTTGATGAACCCGAACCACAATCCGGCCACCACCACGGCGATGTGCCAGATCGCGGCGGTTGGCCTTGGGGCGCCCCCGACACCTTGGACCGCGCCGTCGGGTCCGGATCTGATTACCGACCCAGCGGCGCTTGCTGATGCGGCAGACCTGATTGCCAGTGCCGCCCTACCCCTGTGGCCCGATGGGATCATCGTGTCTGCCTTCGGCGATCCGGGGGCAGCCCGCCTTGCCCAGCGCGCGCCTTGCCCGGTGATCGGCATTGGTGCGGCCGCCGCGCGGCAAGCGGCGCAGACCGGGCAACCCTTTGCGGTCGCCACAACGACTCCGGCGCTGGCCGCCCCTATTGATGCACTGATGACGGCCCACGCGGGCAATGCCCCATATGTTGGATGCTTTTGCGCTGATGCCGACCCTGCGGCGCTGATGTCGAACCAAGGGGCGTTGGACGCCGCCCTGATGGCGCAGATCAACCGGGCCTATGCGGATGGCGCGGCCTGTGTCATCATCGGCGGCGGACCCCTTGGAACAGCGGCGGAACGGCTTCGCGCCGCGTCGCCCGTGCCATTGATTAATCCTATCCTAAGCGCCGCGCGTGCCCTGCGCCTATTGATCGAAAGCGAACATGCCTAACACGACCGACATTGCGCAGGCCCTGATTGCCGCCCACGAAAACGGCACCCGCATCACGCCGGACTGGGACGTGCTGCCGCGTGCGCAAGTCTTGGCGATCCAATCGCGCGTCAGCGCGGCGCTTGGGCCTGTGAGCGGGTTCAAGGTCGGTCATGCGGCCGATGGCGGCCCGCCGATTATTGCGCCAATCCAGTCGCGGTATGACGTCGCGGGCGGCGGCACGCGGATCGTCGCGGACCGTTTAGGGGTCGAGCTTGAGATCGGCTTTACCCTGACCCAACCGCTGCCCGCTGCCACCCTTCCGCTGCGGCCGCAGGATTATTTTGTGCCCTGCATCGCGCTGGAATTGGTGGACACCCGCCTGACCGGCGACGCGGCCACGCGGGCGGATTTGAAGTTTGCCGATTTCCAGATCAACGCCGGTCTGGTGTTGGGCCCCGCGTTGCCCGCATGGGACGGGTCGGATTTCGGAACGCAGGACGCGCGGCTTGGGACGGCGGCGCAAGTCACCCTTGATGGTCCCGCGACTGTGCCGGGCGGGTCGGCGCTGGCGAACCTTTCGTTGTTGCTGGCCCATCTTGGGGACCATTGCGGCGGGCTTCAGGTGGGTCAGACGGTGATAACGGGGTCCTTATGCGGGCTGCCTTGGTTCACGCCGGACGCCATCGTCACCGGATGGATCGCGGGCTTTGGTGAGGTGTCGATCAACCTGCAGGCGGCAAATCCGGCCAGCGAAACGGACTAATAATCTGCTCTACCACGTCCATCAGCCAGCCTTCGCTTTGGGCGGGTCCAATCAGTTGCAGACCAATCGGCAAGCCCGCCGCAATCGTCGCGGGAAAGGCGATGGCGGGCAGGCCTGCGGCATTGACCCAGCCGGTATAGACCGCATGTCCGCGCGGCCCGGCAGGCGTGCCTGCGATCATCGCCGGGTGGCTTTCATGGGCGGGCCAAGGCTGCGCGGCAGAGGTCGGCATCAGGATCGCATCATAGCCCCACAGCCCCTGCGCCGCGCGGCGCAGATCCGTTACAGCGTGCTGAATGGCCTGAAATTCGCTGGCGGGAAAGGCACGGCCCCGCGCTGCCATCGCCTGATATTTCTGCGCCGCTGCAGCAGCAACAGCAGGGTCCTGCTGGAAATAGGCGGCCAAACCAACCTCTGCGATATGGCCCCATCCGGCGTTCAGGTCCGACAGGTCATATGGCAGATCACCCGTGATCACCCTGTGTCCCTGTCCGCGCAGCGCCTCGCACATGTCCGCGAAAGCCTGCAGGATGACAGGGTCACACGGCGCATCGCCCAGAACCGGGATCGCAAGAATACGACCCTGTGCCCGCCCCTGCGCACGACCCGCTTGGCCTGACAGCACGGCATCCAGCAGCCGCAGATCGCGCATTGACCGGGCGATGGGTCCGGCAACCTCGAAATCCAGCAAAAGTTGCGGCAAGCCGCCGCCCCGGGCGACGCGGCCAATCCCCGGCTTTAGCCCCACCAGCCCGGTATATCCTGCCGGTCTGCGGATCGACCCGCCGCCGTCTGTCGCCAGCCCCGCAAAGGCCATGCCAGAGGCCACCGCCGCCGCCACCCCGCCGGATGACCCACCCGGCGTCAGAGACGGGTCAAAGGGGTTGCGGGTCACGCCAAAGGTCAGGTTTTCCGTGTAGCCGTCGACGGCAAATTCGGGCGTATTGCCCTTACCGATGACCAGCGCACCAGCGGCGCGGAGCCGCGCGACCGGCACCTCATCATGCGCAGCCACGCGGGTGGACAGCGCGGCGTTGCCCCATGACGCGGGCAAGCCGCGCGACACCAGATTATCCTTAACGACGATCGGCACACCGTCCAGCGGCCCTTGCGGCACGCCCCGTGCCCAGCGGTCCGTCGCAGCCTGCGCCTCGGCCAGCAGGGTTTGGGAAAGGGTGGAATAGGCATTCAGCTTGGGGTCAATCCGCGCAATCCGGTCCAGCACCAGCACCGCGGCATCATTCGGCGTGGCCATGCCTGCGGCGAACTGCGCCAGAAGCGCGGTGACATCGGCATGTTCTAAATCGTCCAAGGACCGCTCACCCCGCTTTGGGCGCAGTCAGAAGGCCATAGGTCTGCGGCTCTCGGTGCTTGGCCAGATCAAAGATATTGCGGCGTATTTCGGCGCAGCGATCAAGGTCGATGCGGGCGGTGATCACCTCGTCCCCGACCCCAAGGGCCTGCGCCACGATTTCGCCGGTCGGGGCGACAATCATGCTGCCGCCGATCAGATCGCAGCCTTCTTCGTGCCCGGCCTTGGCCGCCGCCAGCGCCCAAAGGCCGTTTTGATAGCAGCCCGCCTGTATCGACAAGGCGTTGTGGAAATACTGCAGGTGATCATGTTCCGGCGCGGGCGGATAATGCAGCGGCGTGTTGTAGCCAAGCGCCACCAGTTCCGCACCCTGCAGGCCCAGCATCCGCCATGTTTCCGGCCAGCGCCGGTCGTTGCAAATACACATCCCCGCCTTGCCGCCAAGTGCGTCAAAGACTGAAAAGCCAAGATCGCCAGTTTCAAAATACCGCTTTTCAAGGTGCTGAAACGGACGCCACGGCTCTGGCTCTTGATGACCCGGCAGGTGGATTTTGCGGTATTTTCCGACGATCTGGCCCGCCTCGACCATGATTGCCGTATTAAATCGCTGCCCCTGCGGCGTCAGTTCGGCATAGCCAAGGTGGAAGGCCACATTCAGCTTGGCCGACAAATCGAACAGCGGCTGCGTGGCCGCGTTCGGCATCGCTGTTTCAAACCACTGATCCAGATCTGCGCCTTCCAGATGCCAGCGCGGAAAGAAGGTTGTCAGCGCCAATTCGGGAAAGACGACCAGCGATGCACCGCGGTCCGCCGCGTCGGTCATCATCGTACACATGCGCGCGACCGCGCTGCTGCGCGGCGCGTCCCGTGCGATTGGCCCCATCTGGGCGACGGCGGCGATCAGATTACGCATGCAAATCATCCCCCGCGATGATGGCCCGGTACAGCGCCGGATCAGTCGCGCCTTCGGTTGCAAAGGTCAGCACACGCGACGCGGGGCCAAGGCCGATCGCCTGCCGCATTGCGCCGTCTGCAGACAGACAGGCGACCAAGCCGGCTACGGCAGATTCCCCCGCCTCTATCGCGGGATCGCCATTCGCGGGGGCGGCCAGTTGGCGCATCATCGGGCCGACCAGATGATCGGGCACGGTGATGGCGAAATCCCCGTGATTTTTTAGGATGTCCCAAGCCAGTTCAGAGACCTCTCCACACGCCAGTCCAGCCTGCAGGGTGTCGACAGTCCCCTGCGCAACAGTCGGCTTTCCTGCGAAAAAGCTGTCGGCCCAGCACGCTGCACCGGTTGGGTCGGCAAGGATAATACAAGGCCGCGCATCGCCCCAGCGACGTTTTGCCAAACCGGCGACCGCAGCCGCAACGCCGCCAACGCCCGTCTGGATAAAGATATGGGTCGGCGGCGCAGGCAGCGCGTCAAAGGCCTCGGCGGCCATAATCTCGTAGCCTTGCATGACGTTGGGCGGCACGTCGGTATAGCCGGGCCAAGAGGTGTCGGACACCACGTGCCAACCCTCGCGCGCCGCGACATCGGCGGCGATGCGCACGCTGTCGTCATACCCCCCTGGCACGCGCCGGACCTCGGCCCCGAAACTGGCGATCGCATCGGCCCGGCCCTGCGACACTGTTTCGTGGATAAAGATCACGGCGCGGCAGCCAAAGCGCTGCGCGCTCCACGCGACGGACCGGCCATGGTTGCCGTCGGTGGCGCAGGTCACGACGATGTCAGCCGGGCTGGGGTGCTGCGCAAGCACCTGCGCCACGGCATAGGCCCCGCCCAGCGCCTTGAAACTTCCGATGCCAAAACGGCCGCTTTCATCCTTGATGTGCAGCGACGCGATCCCCGCCTGCGCGGCCAACCGCGGCAAAGCGTGCAGCGGCGTGGGCGCATAGCCATCCCATGATGTCACCACCTGCCGCGCCGCACTCAGCGCCGCATCGGACAGGATCGCGTCTTGCACCTGCGTCCAAGGCGCGCTGCGCTGCGCCAGCGCGTTGGGCACCAGCCTCATGTATAGGCCAGCACGGCGTCCACCTCGACTGCGGCGTTTTCGGGCAGGCTTGATACGCAGACAGCCGTGCGGGCATGCTGGCCCGCATCCCCGAACAGGTCAATGAACAGCCGCGATGCGCCGTCGATGACCGCAGGTCCGGTTTTATAGGTCGGCCCCGCATTCACAAAGCCGCCGACGCGCAGCACGGCGCTGACGCGGTCCAGCGATCCCAGCGCCTCTTTGGTGCAGAACAGCAGGTTCAGGGCACACAGTTGCGCGGCTTTGCGGCTTTCCTCCATCGCGGTTTCGGGCGTGATCGGGCCCAGCCATTTGGGCGTGCCGTTCCATTCGCAAATCTGCCCCGACAGGAACAACAGACCGTTCCACGTGCGGTATTTCAGATAGCTGGCCCGCGACGGGCAATCGGGCGGCAGTTCCAGACCCATGTCTGCCAGTTTCTTTTCAATCTCACTCATAGGACGCTCTCTGCCTCTAATATACATGCGACGGCGCGGCCCGGTCCTTTGCTGATCAGCGGCGGGCGGGCAGCGTGACAAGCCGCCATGGCCACCGGACACCGGGGGGCAAAGGGGCAGCTTGTTGGTGGTTCTTCGAGTGTGGGCGGCGCGCCGGGGATGGCATCAAGGCGCGCGCCCTTGACCGCGCCGTGCAGGTTCGCGGCCAAAAGCCCCTTTGTGTAGGGATGACGGGGATCTTTGATGATTTCGGCGATGGTGCCGGTTTCAACAATGGTGCCCGCATACATCACCGCCACCCGGTCCGCGATTTCAACCGCGACGCCAATGTCATGGGTGACGAAAATCACCGACATGCCCATTTCCTGCTGCAACTCTCGCAGGAGCAGCAGCACCTGCATTTGCACCGTGGCATCCAGCGCTGTCGTCGGCTCGTCCGCCAACAGCAGGCGCGGCCCGCAGGCCAGCGCTAGCGCGATCATCGCCCGCTGCCGCATGCCGCCCGACATCTCGTGCGGGTAGTTCGACAGCCGCCGCTCCGGCGAGGGAATGCGCACCCGCTTCAGCATATCAAGGGCGCGCGCATTGGCGTCGGGGCGGGACAACCCCTCGTGGCGCATAACGGTTTCGGCGATCTGGGTGCCGATGGCATAGACCGGGTCCAGCGCCAGCGACGGGTCCTGAAAGATCATCGCGACCTCTGGCCCGCGAAAGTTCGCCAGCTCTCGGCCCTTGAGTTTCAGCACATCGCGGCCGTCAAAGGCGATCTTGCCGCCAATCTTGGTGCGCTTGCCGGGCAAAAGCTGCATCAAGGATTTCAGCGTGACGCTTTTGCCCGAACCGCTTTCCCCCAGCAGGGCGACGACTTCGCCCTTTTCCACCGACAGCCTGACGCCGTTCAGCGCATGGACCGTACGTTCGCCGCTAAAGCGGACGGTCAGGTCCTCGATTTCGACAAGCGCGCTCATGCTGCAACCTCTTCATACCCGGACGCGGGATCATGGATGTGGCAAGCCACCTGATGCCCCTCATTCAGCGTGATGGCGCGGGGCTTTAGACTGCTGCACACGGATTTGGCCAGCGGGCAGCGGGTGTGGAACCGGCAACCAGAGGGCGGATCGATGGGATTGGGCGGATCACCAGCCAAGGGCGGCACCTGCGTGCGCGCGTCCGGGTCCATTGACGGCATCGCGGAAAACAGCGCTGCCGTATAGGGATGCGCCTGCTTGTGATACAGCGCCTCTGCGGGGCCGACCTCGACCACCTCGCCCAGATACATCACCATCAGCCGGTCAGAGATGAAGCGGACCACATTCAGGTCGTGGCTGATGAACATATAGGTCAGATCAAAATCGCGTCGCAGGTCTTCAAGCAGGTTCAGCACCTGCGCTTCGACCGATTTATCCAGCGCGGACACGGCTTCATCTAGGATCAACAGCCGGGGCCGCATCGCAAGGGCGCGCCCGATATTGACCCGCTGCCGCTGGCCGCCGGACAGCTCATGCGGGTAACGCCCCGCAAACCGCGCGGGATCAAGGCCGATCCGGTCCAGCAGATCGCGGGCAATCACCAACGCCTCGGCCTGCGGCACGCCGTTCACCTTGGGGCCGAAGGCAATCGTTTCCTCGATCGTCATGCGCGGGTTAAGGGATGCAAAGCTGTCCTGAAACACCATCTGCACGCCACGCCGCAGATCGCGCAGGCTAAGGTCCGCGTTCAGCTCTTGCCCGTCATAGATGATCTTGCCGCCCGTGATCGGTACCAGACCGATCAGCAAGCGGGCGGTTGTCGACTTGCCGCAACCGGACTCGCCGACGACGCCAAGGGTCTCTCCTTTTGCGATGGTGAAATCGATGCCATCGACGGCGCGGACCACCTTTTTCGGGGCCAGTATTCCGGCGCGGACCGGAAAGTGGCAGGTCAGGTTCTTGGCGGTGATCAAGGGCTGACGCGGGCCGCCAATGTCCGCCAATGACGGGGCTGTCGTGATGGTGTTATTGGCGGACATTCATCGCGCTCCTTAGACCGTCGCTGAGCAGGTTCAGGCAGAGGGACGTGATGAAGATCATCATGCCCGGCAGCGCTGCCACCCATGGATTGATGTAGATTGCCGTGCGCAGGGTATTGAGCATCAGACCCCACTCTGGCTCTGGCGGTTTGACGCCAAGGCCAAGGAACGACAGACCGGCGGAAATGATCATGCACACGCTGGTCAGGCTGGTGGCGTAGACAAAGATCGGCCCCAGCACATTGCCCAGCACCTGCACCCGCACGATGGTAAAGTTGCCCGCCCCGCTGGCGCGCGCCGCATCGACGTAGTCCAGCTTGCGCACGGATGCGGTGACGCTTTCGGCGACGCGGGTGATCGGCGGGATGAAGACGATGGTCAGCGACACAAGCGAATTCACCACCCCCGCCCCCAGCGCGCCAGAGATCGCGATGGCCAGCAGCACAGAGGGGAAGGCAAAGAAGATATCCGTCACGCGCATGATCATCGAGTTGACCCAGCCGCCGACATAGCCCGCGATCAGACCAAGCGAGGTGCCAATCACAAAGGCTGCAACGACAGGCGTGATGCCAAGGAACAGCGTCAGCCGTCCGCCATAGATCAGCCGGGCCAGCATATCGCGGCCAAGCTCGTCCGTGCCAAGGATATGCCCCGGCGTCCCGATAGGTTTCAGGCGCGCGATCATCGATCCGGTGTATGGATCAGCAAAGCCCAGCCAAGGCGCAAAGATGGCGCAAAAGATCAGCGCCAGCAGGATCGCCGCACAGATCAGCGACACAGGATCGCGGCGCAAACGGCGCCAGACCCCGGCCCAATACCCGACGGTTGGGGCGGCTGGCACCTCTAGCGCAGTGGATGTGGAGGTTGCGGTATAGGTCATGCGCGCGAAATCCTTGGGTCAATCATGGATTGGGCGATATCCACCAGTAGGTTCAGCGTGACAAAGAACATCGCCAGCACAAGGATCGTGCCCTGCAGCATCGGCAAATCCCGTTGCAGGATCGCGACCGATAGCAGATAGCCGGAGCCGGGCCAGTTAAAGACAGTCTCGATCAGGATAGACCCGCCCAGCAGATAGCCCAGTTGCAGACCGATGACGGACAGCGCCGTTGGGGCGGCGTTGCGGGCAACGTGGCGCAGCACGCCGCTATTCGTCATGCCTTTGGCATAAAGCGCCTGCACGAAATCCTGATCCAGAATGTCCGACACCAGCGCCCGCGTCGTGCGCATGACGATCCCCATCGGCACCACAGCCAACGTGATCGCGGGCAGGACAAGGTGGCGCATATGCAGCCAATCCCATGTCCAATCAGACGATCCACCCGGCCCCGCACCCATAGACGGCAGCCACGGCAAGGTGATTGAAAAGATGATGACCAGCACCATCCCCAGCCAATAATTCGGCGTTGATACCCCGGCGATGGCGGTGGCAGTGATGATCCGGTCCCAGACCGTATCGCGCAGATAGCCCGCCATGAAACCAAAGAAGATACCCAGCGGAAAGCCGATCACGCTGGCGGCGGCGGCCAATAGCAGAGTGTTGCCGACAGCGCGCGTTACCTCTGGCGCGACGGCGCGGCCGGTGGCGATGGACCGGCCCAGATCACCCTGCACCGCATTCCCCAGCCAGATACCGAACTGCACAGGCAGCGGTTTATCAAAGCCGTAGACGGCGCGCATTTCAGCCTCTTGCTCGGCTGTGGCGTCGATGGGCATGACCGCGACCAGCGGATCGCCCGGGGCAATGTGAACAAGAAGAAAACAGATCAGGCTGACGCCAAGGGCGACAGGGATCACGTAAACGAGGCGGCGCAGGAGATATGTAAACATGATATATCGGACGGGGCGGCGCTGTGGCCGCCCCTGCCCTTTCTACTCCATCGTGATCGAGCTGAAGTTCTGGTACCAGTTCTGCGCCTGCACGAAGCCTTTGACATTTGCGTTCATCGCACGCGGTGCCACGTCGTGCGTGACCATCAGGAACAGCGCGTCATTGACGTACTTTTCATGCGTCTTTTGCAGGACTTTGGTCTGCTCTTCGGGATCAAAGGTGGTACGGATCTGCTTGATCAGCTCTTCCATTTCCGGATCGCAGTAGTGGCCCCAGTTGGTGCCATTGGGTGCAATCAGGTCGCAAGACAGGTGCCGGATCAGACCGGTGAAGGGGTCCTGAATGAAGTAGGTAAAGTTGATCGACTGGGCACCTTGGCTGCTGTCGTCAGCCGCGCCAGCACGCCAGATGTTGATCATCGTGTTCCACTCGACGACCTCGAATTCCACGTCGATCCAGACCTCTGCAAGGTTTTGCTGAATGAACTCGTTCATCGGCAGCGGCAGCATCTGACCAGACCCGGACGGAGAGATCAGCGCCTTGACCGTCAGACGGTTGTCGGGGCCATAGCCGGATTCCTCCATCAGCGCCTTGGCGGCCTCGATGTCATAGGTGACCTTGAAATCCGGCGTGCCAAACCATTGCGAGCCGGGCGGCAAGAAGCCTTCTGCCGGGACCATCATGCCACCCAGCAGCACCGACATGCCTTCGCGGTCGATGGCCAGGTTGGCCGCCTTGCGCACGTTGATGTCATTCCAAGGCGAGCCTTCCACGCGGGACAGGTGCCACGTCCAGTTATGCGGCAGGGTATTGGACACGATCTCGAACCCGTTGCCTTGCAAGGCGGGGATCATGTCGGGGGCCGGTGCCTCGATCCAGTCGACCTGACCGGACATCAGCGCAGCAGACCGGGCGTTGGGTTCAGGCAGCGGGATCAGGATCATCTTGTCCAGTTGCGGCACGCGGGTGTCGTCCCAATAGGCCGCGTTCGGCAGCAGCTCTGCCCGCTCGCGCGGCACAAAGCTATCCATGATCCAAGGTCCAGTGCCAGAGGGGTCTTCGGCAAAGGCATCCCAGCTTTTGCCAAGCGCTTCCCACTGGGCAGGGGACGACATCAGGATCCACGCCAACTGGTAAGGCAGCGTTGCGTCAGGCACGTTGGTGACGATTTCTAGCGTTTGCGGATCAACCGCGCGGTAGCTGGCGACAGCCGGAATACGCGATTTACCCTGCGCGGACTGGCGCGGGTCGTATTGTTCGGACGTATCGTCCAGCAGCTTGTCAAAGTTCCACACGACATCGTCTGCCGTAAAGTCAGAGCCGTCGTGAAATTTCACGCCTTCGCGGATCTTGAAGGTCCATGTCAGCTGATCCTCGCCAACGGTCCATTCCGTCGCAAGGCCCGGGATCAAACCCGACGGTTTGTCGGCAGAGGTCAGGTCCCAGTTAATCAGCGCGTCATACACCGTATACCCCATGAAGCGCATCCCCTCGCCCCCTTGGTCGGTCTGGCCGGTCGTGAGCGGAATGTCAGAGGCCGTCATGCCGATCCGCAAGGTGCCGTCGGCCCAAGCCGGAAGCGCCATAAGCGCAAGTCCGACGGCCGAGCTGAGAAGTCTGGTTTTGATCCGATGTATCATACGTGTGTTCCCCGAATGTGCGTGGCGTGACAGGCAACCCTGCCGCTGGGGACCAACCGGCGATTAATCATCTGCCCTGTCAAACCGACGCGCAGAAAGGTTGCGCGAAATCAGTCAGGGATTCTGCCATGCTTAAATTTGCAGCGCCTGTGCGGGTGCGATGATAGATTTGAGGTCAGTTCGAAAGGATAGAGGCACATCAGAGTGCTGGGTGCCCTAGCCTGACCTCTGGCCCCGTGATGGTCTGAATTTATCCGCACCTGTTTTCGGCTGTGCGGGGCGGGCTGTTTGTGAGTTCAACCCGCAGTCATTGGTCCACTGATGCCGCAGTTTTAAAACGACCCGAGACATAATCGAGGTGCGCACCCCCCTCGGCGCGTCACCTGCGGCCTATGCCGGACGGTCATGACCTCCGCAGCGAATGACTGGTTCGAGCCCGAACCTACACAAGGTTGCCCCGCCATGCTTTTTCATGAAAGTGTCGTCAGTAGCCAAAATTTGAAGGGGCCATTCTAATGCAACAAGATGATGTTCTGTTTAGTTCGTTGGAACTGCCTTGCGGTGTGATCTTGAAAAACCGGATTGCCAAATCTGCAATGTCTGACTCATTGGGCGACGGCACAGGCATCCCCACCGCTGAACAAAATCGACTCTACCAACGCTGGGCCGAAGGTGGTGTGGCCGTGTCGATTATCGGGGAGGTGCAACCCTCGCCCAACTTTGCCGAAAAGCCCGGAAATCTTGTGTTGGACGTGAACTCTGACATGTCAAAATTCGCGTCTCTTGCAGAACACGGCAGCAGAAACGGCGCGCTGCTATGGCTGCAACTTGGACATGCTGGTGCGCTTGCGTATCGCCCAATCAGCAATCCGAAAGGGCCAAGCGAACTCGACTTGCCCGACCTGCAATGTGAAGGGATGTCGCTGGACGAAATTCAACAACTTCCTTTGGACTTCGCCAAGACCGCAAAGTTGGCGCAACAAGCAGGGTTTGGTGGCGTGCAAATCCACGCGGCACATGGATTTCTCCTCAGTCAATTCCTGTCGCCGTTATTTAACAAACGCAGTGATGAATACGGCGGGACAATCGCCAACCGTATGAAACTGTTGCTTCAATCCATTGAAGCAGTGCGTAAGGAAGTCGGTCCCGACTTTCCTATTGCGGTAAAACTCAACTCCTCGGATCAATTGGTCGGCGGACTTGATGAAGATGATGCTCTTGAGGTTGTCGCAGCTTTAGACGCCTCCTCCGTGGACCTTATCGACATCAGCGGTGGGACCTACTTTCCCGGCGCGAAAGCTGCCTCAGATGGAGCGGGGCGCGGGCCGTATTTTATCGAGTTTGCCAAACGTGCAAGAACCAAAACCTCCAAGCCTCTTATGCTGACCGGCGGTTTCAAAACACGAGCGCAAGCAGAAGACGCAGTGAGGAGCGGTGTGGTTGATGTCGTGGGGCTCGCCCGTGCATTTGTTCTTGAGCCGAGCCTTCCCAATCTGTGGATGGGAAACCAGATGCCAGAACCATCCTTTCCAAGATTTTCGGATGCGCCAGAGGGCGGGATAACTGCTTGGTATACTATGCGGCTAACAGACATAGCGGCTGACAAAGAAACAGACGAAGTTGGCGACCTTACCCGCGCGATACGCGAATACGAAGTGCGCGACGCGAAACGCACAGAAATCTGGTCACGCCACTTCGAGGGCTGAAGGTGATTGAGAGGCTGAATGTTGGGCGGCATAGGTGTCGCTATGTCCGCACAGCACGCTCTCACTCAGCTTGCCACCGAAGTCAGCTTTGAGACGGCTGTAGCCCCGTGTCCCTTGCGGACCACCGGTGTGACGCGCCTTGATGCGCTATCAGGTCGCTCCAAGATTGAAGGAATGCATCCTCGAGCACACGCACAGACCGGTTTTGCGCCACAAGGCCCGTCCCCCGCGTCATAACACGCGACAGCGCGTGGCAAATTTCGCTCTTTGTGCCAAGCGGCACGACCATTCCACCGTGGGCGGCGTGATCGTTCAACCCGTCCACATCGGCGCAAATCACAGATCTGCCCGCACTCAGCGCTTCGATGGCCACAAGGCCGTAAGCCTCCCAGCGGGACGGCATGATCACCGCATCGACGGCCGCGAAAGCAAGGGTCGGCGCGGCAGAGAAGCCCTTGAAATGTATGCGCGGATCATCTGACGCAAGACGTCGCAGTGACGCCTCTTCTTCACCTTGACCGTAGATGTGCAGGGCCATGTCTGGACTTGATAGCGTGCGGAATGCAGCGATGAGGATATCGAACCCTTTTTGCCGATCAAGGCGCCCGATCGCGCCAAACACCCGAACCGGGCCAGCGTGACTAGGGACGGCGCGAAAGGCCTGCAGATCAACGCAGGATGGAATGACCGTGATTTTGTCAGCGGGGCACAGGGCATTTTCGTCGATCCATTTCGCCTGCGCGGCGCTGACAGCGACGACCTTGTCGAAGTTGGCAAACCCAAGGCGCAGCATCGCAATGAAACGCCCGGGGCAAGAAACATTATGCGTCACAAAGCCAGCCGTATAACTGTGTTCGACGTGGATCATCGGGGTGCGCAGATTGACGGCGCGCAATGCAGCCAGCCCCGGCATGCCGCGCCAGTTTAAGGTAAGATGAGAGACGATGACGTCCGCTTTTAGACGCGCGGGCCGGATGCGGCCACGGGCGACCTGCTGCGTGACATGCTGGGCCTGCGCCTGCAGGTCGCCAGAGGTCACGAGGAAATCGACGACGCGCATCACACCGCCAGCGGTGGTATCATCGACAAGGTGCAGCACGGTGGGACGGCGGGTCATGGTTTGTGCGCCTTCAGTGTCAGCAGCGATGCCATCACGGCCCGCCCGCCCAGCCGCAGGGCAAGGGCTGCGACCGCGGTGGTGACGGTCTTGATCGGCTCTTCGATCAGCGGAATCCAGGACTGGCGCAGTGCATCGGTGATCATCTGCCACGCGCGCGCACCGTCACCGTCGCTGACCGCACGCCGCGCAAGATAGCGCAGTTGGTAGGCGCGTGCCGCCGGGGCAAGACGGGTCATCATTGCTGGATCAAGGGGCGTCAGCTTGGCGATCATCGCCTCCCACGCGGCCAACTGGCGATCAGTCGCGGCGGACAAGCCGCCAGCGCTGATGCGATAGCGGGTCAGCAGGCCGGGCACGCCTTCGAACTGCCAGTTGGTCGTCAGCGCGATCCGCACCCAGCATTCGATGTCTTCGGACTGCCGAAAGGTTTCGTCAAAGTACCAGTCCCGCGCGATCTGGAACGCCGGGCGATAAGCGATGGCGTCAAACACCGCGCGACGGATGACCGGCGCTGACCCATTCCCGACAGGATTGCGCTTAAGGATATGCGCCGCGTCGACCCCGGTCAGGCGCGGGCGCTGCGCCTGTTTCAGAAACCTGCCATCGTCATCGATCAAGGCAGAGCCTGCGTAGCTGACGCCGACAAGCGGTGCTGCGTCCAGATGCCGGACATGCGCATGCAGCTTCCACGGCTCCCACAGGTCATCGGCATCGCAGAACCCGATAAGATCACCCTTCGCGGCCGCGATACCCGTGTTGCGGGCCCCCGCAAGGCCGTGGTTGGGCTGCTGGATCAGGCGAACACGCAGATCACCCTGAAAGGATGTCGCGATGGCGGCTGTGGCGTCGCTGGACCCGTCGTCGACGACGACGATCTCGAAATCGCGAAAGGTCTGGTCCAGCAAGGCAGACAACGTGGCCGCAAGGGTCCGGGCGGTATTATAGGCAGGGACGACGATGGTGACACGGGGCATGATCGATCTCCTTTTAAAACTCAGCGCGCAAAAAGGCGGCGGGACAGCCTGCGCGGCATCATGAGCGCGCCGCAGGCCCCAAGCAGCGTCAGCACCCCACGGCGGGGCGTTGAAAAGAATGCTTTGGGACTGAAGAGCAAACCGCGCAGTGTATAGCGCAGCGGCTTGATGCGCCCTTGGTCAAGGCGCAGGGCCCGGCGGGCAAGGTAACGCTGGTGCACCGCCTCGGCGGCGCGGTCTGGCGCATAGCCAAATTCGGCCGCCGTCTGCAGCGCCATATCGCGTCCTTCCGCCATCGCGGAAAGGTCAGAGGATAGGCCGCCGGTGCTGGCCCGATACCATGTCTGGCGCTGGGGGGTACCGACGATGTTGGCCCCTGCTCCGACCAAGCGGATCAGCCATTCCAGATCCTCGTTGTGCACGATCCTTGTGTCGAAACCGCCGGATGCTGCGAAAACGTCCTGCCGGACTGCGATGTTTGACATGGTGCAGACAGGGTTTTCGCCCAGCAGCATCGGGATGGTCAGCGGCCCTGTCGGCACGGTTGAAAACGACGATGCGCTTGCTGGTGCGCCTTTGAAAAAGGCGACCTGACCGAAGGCGGCATCAATCGACGGGTCGGCCAAGACGACGGCCAGCTGTGCCAGTTTCGCCCGCGACCAGATGTCGTCGGCGTCGCAAAAGGCGATGACATTGCCGGGTGCCGCAAATGATGCGCCGTGATTGCGGGCATCGGATGGCCCTTTGCCCCGGCTGCGGACCAGCATGACGCGCGCATCTTGCGCGGACACTGCGCGCACGATGGCACGGGTCGCGTCCTTGGATCCATCGTCAACGCAGATCACCTGCAACGCCGGATGGGTCTGGGATGTGATGCTGGACAGCGTGTCCAGCAGTGTCGCAGCGGCGTTGTAGCAAGGAATGACAACTGTGAATTTCATTTTGGATTAAACCTGTGCTGGACGGGGGAAAAAGGCGGCGCGGATCGCAGGAAGCGAGGCGGCGACGAAGATGGTCGTCGTGGTGATGGCATAGCCGGTGGCGACGACGGTCAGGCCTAGCGGGGCAAGCAACACCGTATTGGCAATGACGCCGGCGGCCAGCGCCACGGTCACGGCCAGTTCAACCTGCGGCCGGTTGTTGGCCCGCAGCCAGCCAGCGGCGGCGGTCCAAAGCGTCGTGGGGATCGCCACAAGGCAAAGGATCGATACGATGTCACCGATCTCGGCCCAACTCTCGCCCAGCAGGACCGGGATGTAATAGGGGGCTGCCAGTGCTTGCAGGACCACCACCGGACCGATCACGCCGACACCGATCAGAAAGCTGCCGCGCAAAGCCGCATTGCGGTTGGCGGTCTGGGTCAGATGCGGAAACAGGACCGTGGCAAAGGCGACGGTAAAGGCGTTCGACAGACCAAGACCCGCGTTGAAGGCCATGAAATATAGGCCCAGCGCCTTTGATCCCATCAACAGGCCGACGATCAGCTTGTCAGCCTGCATCCGCAGCGCCTTGACCAGCTCCACCCCCAGCACAGCCCAGCCGTAATCGACGAAGGGGCGCAGCGGGGCAAAGCCTGCGGCAGCGTCGCGGGTCCAAGGGTGCAGGCGGCGTATGGCGATCAACCAGATCGGCGCGGACAGCAGCCGCGGCAGGATCAGCGCCAGCGCTGACGGCCAGACAAGCACCAGCAGCACAGACATCAGGTTAGCCCCCACGACCTGCGCCCCCGCGATGGATGCGGTGCGCCGCAGATTGCCTGCCCGCATCGCAAGCGCGCCTTGAACCAGACCCGCCGGCATGAACAGGTATTCAGCACCGAGCAGGAAAATCAGCATCGACAGCGTCACGCTGCCGCCCGACAGCCAGAAGCCGGCGGCGATGGCGGTCTGCACGGCGAACAATCCGATGCTCCACCCCCAAAAGATCCGGTGTGCGGTGGCGCAGACAGCCTCTAGCGCGTCGTCGCGCGCGGCGATGATCCGTTGGCCGACACCGTTTTGCGTCAGCGATTTCAGGATGTCGCCAGCCGCCATCGCCGTTGCGGCGACACCGATCTGCGTCAGGTCCAGCGTCCGGGCGACGGCGATGACAACGATCAGGCGCGACGCCTTGGCCGCGACTTCGGATGCGCCGTAGGCCATCAGATTGCCGATCAGGTCCTTGGATCGTGACGTCGCCTGCATGTTTCAGTTGTCCCGGTGATTGCGATAAACAAACTTTAAAGGCGCCCTACCCCGTCTGTCCCCGCCCCCTCAGGCCAGTGGACCCGCGCAAAAGGGCAACAGCCTACCCGTCCGGATAGGGCTTGATCCAGCTGCCCCTTGGACCGTCACGTTGAATCGGCATAGGCTACTTACAACGACAGATAGCAGAGGTTCGCGTTGGCCCATTCACTCCACCTATCCTGCGCCCTGTCAGTCCTGATGTTGACGCCGGCCTGTACCGCTTACGACACGCCCGACAACATCGAGGCGGTGGCCACAGGCGATGCCTATCAGGCCCAGTATCGCGACCCTGCCGTGACCCGCCAGAATGCAATGTACCTGCGCTCAGAGCCGCTGAACGCGCAAAAGTGCCTGCCCTTGGGCGGCGTCGACGCGGCTGGCGCAAGTCTTGGCAAAGGCAGCACGATGGCTGCTTCCATTCTTCAGGGCGAACGGCTGACCCGGAACGACCTTCTTGATGTGCGTGTTGGCGATGATCCGACATTTAGCGGGTCCTACGTCGTGTCACGCGACGGGACGTTGAAACTGCCGTTCCTTGACCCGATCCAAGCGCAGGGCCGATCTACATCAGAGGTAGAGGCAGACATCCTGCGCGGCCTGCACTCCAAGGATTTCTACGCCGATACACCGCAGCTGTCGGTCCGCGTGACGGATTTCGCCTCTGTCAACGTGGCCGTATCGGGCGCTGTATTCGAACCACATGCGGTGGAAATTGGCGGCGTGATGGGCGATCGCCTTGATGTCGTGCGTCAGACGGCCCTTGGGGCCTCGACCGAAGGGCGCAACCTGTCCGCCGCCCTGCGCGCTGTCGGCGGCGTGCGGCCTGATGCCGACATATCCGCAGTTGAAGTGCGGCGCGGCGGTGCGCTGTACCGGCTGGACATGCGCGGCGTATTCGAAGGGCAGAATGCCGTCGACATCATGCTGCTAAGCGGCGACGAAATCCGCGTCCCAAGCCGCCAGTGTTTCCAAGAAGACCTGATGCGGCCCAGCCCGATCAGCCCGCCGGGCGTCAGCCTGTTCCTGTCGAACCTGACTCAGCCCGCGACCAATAACGCGTCCTCTGCCATCGGCCAGACCGTGCGAGAGGTGCCGTACGGCACGCGTTACCTGCAGGCGGTGATCGACGCGAACTGTGTCGGCGGGCCGCGTAGCACAAGCGCGGATCGATCATCGGTGCTGTTCACCCGCAACCCGATCACTGGCGTATCCGCCGTGATTGAACGCGATATCGAAGATTTGCTGCGCCGCGCCGACCGGGACGATTACGACCCCTACTTGCTGCCCGGCGATGCGCTGGCCTGTTACGATAGCACGGTCACAAATATAGCAGAGATCGGTCGGATCTTCGGCGTTCTGGGGGCCGCGACCCTGCTGGCAAGGTAAACACGTCGCGGGCGTGTGGTGATTGGCTGCTATCTGCAAACGCAATCAGGCAGCCCTAGGGCTGCCTACTTTGCCACTTTGTGACCAGTCATTTAGTGGGCGCCGCGCCCCGACAGAACGGCGCGGAATGTGCGGGCGATCAGCGTCAGGTCAAGCATGATGGTCCGCGACCGGGCATAGGTCAGGTCCATATCGATCATCTCGTCGAATGCGATATCGGCACGACCAGAAACTTGCCACATCCCAGTGATGCCCTGCTTCACCGACAAACGCTGCATCGCGCGGGCCGGATAGGCCGCGACTTCGTCCGGCAGCGCAGGGCGCGGACCAACGATTGCCATATCCCCGCGCAGAACGTTCAGGATTTGCGGCAGCTCGTCGATGGACAAACGCCGGATCACCTTGCCAACCTTTGTAATGCGCGGATCGGATTTGGATTTAAAGCAGATGCCGTCGCGGTCAGACGTTGCCAAAAGGGCCGCGCGGCGCGCCTTGGCGTCCTGCACCATCGACCGGAACTTGAATATCGTGAAGGGCTGGCCGTTATGTCCAATGCGGGTCTGCTTGAACAGCACCGGCCCAGGCGAGTCTGCCTTGATCGCGATCGCCGTCAGCGCCAGAACCGGTGCAAGCGCCACACAGGCGGCGCCTGCGACTGTGACATCAAGCGTCCTGCGCATCGCGCTTGCCGCTGAAACACGGCGCAATGTTGCCATACCTGCGCGCGCCAGAAAGGTCAGATTGCCCGCAAGGTAGCGACGTGCAAGGCGGCGCGGTTCCTGCGCCAGACGCCAGATCCATTCGGACCGGGCGCGGCGCACCCAAACGGGCGCACGGCTGACATTGCCAGCCAGAAAGTCCAGTGCCGCGCCGACACCCGTCACCAACTGCGCGTCCAGTTTGTGGGCGTGTTGGTCGATCCAGTTTTCCTGCAGCGGCACGCCAAGGGCGACCAGCACAATATGGGCACCGCTGGCATTGATATCAGCGATGACGGCGTCGGTGTTCTGCGCACCTGCAAACCCGTCGCGGGTGCCCGCGACCTGCAGATCCGGAATGCGCTGGATCAGGGTGGCCGCCGCAGCGTCCGCTGTCCCCGGCGTGCCCCCGAATAGATAGACCGACTTGCCGGCCTTCGCCGCCTGCGCCAGCAGTGCGGGGATCAGATCGGAGCCATTCAGGTTGCCGGCAAGGCGCTGTCCGGTCATCCTGGCCGCCAAGTCCACGCCGATCCCATCTGGCAACAGCACGTCGGCGCAGCGCACCGCCTTCATATAGGCCCGGTCCCGGTGCATCACGTTGCAGCAATGCGCATTGATGAAAAACGCCTTGCGCTTGCCGGGCAGAAGCAACGCATCAACTGCACCCTGAAGGGTGCTATCAACAAGCGACAGATCAAGCGCCGGAAGATAGGTCTGGGCACCGGCAAAGGCAGTGACATTGGCATCGAAGTCGAAAGTTGCATGTTTCATCTGGGCATCCCGTTTCCAAGGTGGCTGCCATAAGATCAATAAAAGAAGGGCTTTGGCGCAACGGAACGACCGGGTAGATTCGCTGGGCAGAGGATACTGCGACAGCCATACGGTGATGCGGTCCTGTGCCAATGGTTAACGCGCATATACTTTTTGAGTAGAATGCGCGTTAAATTATCCTGAAATCAGGCCCCGAATGCCCGCACGCCCCTATGTGGAGCCTTTGAACCGCGGACCTGTCATGGGCGAATTGATCGCCAACGACTACGACCTGTTGCCCGATTCGCTGGGCCTTTGCGCACAGAACGCCCCCTTTTCGTTCATACGGGCGGTCAAAGCGAAGGTGACAAATAGGCGCATCAAAACGCTGACCGCTCGGATGGCCGGATCGTGCGGACCTATCCGGGCGGATAGGCCACCGCGCCCGATGCGACCCGCAGGTGCCCTTTCGCGCGAGTGAAGCATGCGGTTCAAATTGTTAGGACCTAGGTTAAAGGAAAGTTAACCCATGTCTTATGCGCCAGCCGACACAACCCTGACCGCCCCCCGGCCGGGCCGCCGCAAAGGCAAGGTCAAGCGCGCTTTTGTCGGCGGCAAGCTTAGCGATCTGGGCCGGTTGCCGCGGTATGCCGCCTTTGTCATTCTTGGTTCCGCGATGATCTGGGCCCCGATCATGGGCTATCTGCGGACCGCACCGCTAAAATACACATCCTCCACCTCGCTGATCCTGCCCGGCTCTGGCGCTTCTGCTTCATTAAACCTGAACGGGATCGGTCAGGCGTCATCCTCTGCAAACTCGGCGTTTTCCAGCAATGCCGTTAGTCCGACTGAAACCTACAAACGCCTGCTGAACGCAGACCGCATTCTTGCCGCTGCTGCAAAGTCGCTGGACATAGGCCAAAGCGACCTTGGCCAGCCGCGCGTCGAACTGGTCGATCAGACCAGCCTGATCCATTTTCAGATGATCGGCAGCAGCCCGCAGGATGCCCAAGCGCGCGGCGACGCGATCCTGACGGCCTTTTTCCGCGAACTTGACGCCCTTCGGACGGACGAGGTCAACACGCGCCAAGGCAGCAGCCTGCAAGCGATTGCCGACTACCGCGACTCTGTGGCTGGGACCCGGGCAGAGATTTCGACGCTTCAGGATCAAACGGGTTTGTTGTCGGTTCAGCAATACGATGTGCTACTGGACCGTAACCTCGCGCTGCAGACCGAAATCCGCAGCCGCGCCGCAGCCCTTTCAGAAGCGGATGCTGCGGTCGCGGCGATGTCGCGTCAGCTTGGCCTGGATCCGGAAGCGGCCGCCAAGACGCTCAAGCTTTACGCCGACGGCTCTTACCTCGCCCTGATCGACGAGGTCGCGTTATTTGGCACGGAACTTGCCGCAGCATCCGCCCAATACGGCGCGGCGCATCCCAAGGTCGTTGCCGCGCGCGGCGCGCGCGACACAGCCCGCGCTGCCGCCTTGCAACTGGCTGCGGCGACGACCGGGCTGGACACGGCCACACTTTCCACCCTCGACCTTGCCCCGCACGGCGTCCGGGCTGACCTGCTGTCGGACCTGGTGCGCAAGGACGTCGACCGGGCCGGACTTTTTCAGGAACTGACGACATTGCAGGCGCAATTCGCTGACGGGCAGACAGACCTGACCAGCAAGGCCGCCTCCGCCGCGCAGCTTCAGGATCTAGAGCGCGATTTTTCCGTGGCAGAGGCAGTCTTTGCCTCGGCCATTGCCCGTGCCCAGTCGAGCAAATCAGATGTCTACGCCTCTTATCCGCTGGTGCAGGTGCTGGAAAATCCGTCGCTGGCGGACCGCCCGTCGTCGCCCAATCGCAACCTCGCCATCGCGGCTGGCATTGCGGCCACGCTGATGATGCTCATGGCCCTTACGATGGGCTGGGTTCGCCTTGCCTTGATCAGCCGGCTGCTGACCAAGCCCGCAGCCAAGGCATGACCGACCTGAACCCGGTCGAACGTCTGGTTTATCGCACGTTAGTCTGGACCTGGCCCTTTTATGCCATCGGCGCACTTTACGTCGTGGGGCCGGTGCTGGCTTGGACGCTGGGCGGGCTGGCCGTGCTGATCCTTTACCTTGGCAACGCCGTGCGCGCAGATATGCGGGCGGCCGGCCCGGTGCCCGTCGTGGTCTGGCTGTGGATCATCGGCATGGCCATCATGCTGGTTGCCCTGTGGGCCGGACACCTGAACTGGTCGCTGAGCCTGAAGCAGACGATCAAATCCACGATTGGCTGGGCAAAGGGGTGGGCGCTGCTGGCGCTTTTCCCCCTCATCGGCGCTGTGCTGCCAATCAGGCGCAGCGTGCTGGTGCGCGGACAATGTGTTGTTGGCCTTGGCACGCTGATCCTAGCGCCCCTGATGCTGGCCGCGCCCCATATCGGGCTGCCGGAACGGATTTTCACCTCGCCGCTCAAGGCGATCGGCGGTCCGGGGCCGGAGTATTTTTCGGTGTACATGTTCAGATGGGATCCCGGCACCTGGACACCGCGCTGGCAGTTCTACGCGCCTTGGTCGCCCTTCGCGGCGCTACTGGGCGTTGTTCAAGTGCTCTTCGCGCTAGAAGAATGCGACCGCCGCTGGCGCCGTATCGGCATCGCGGCAGGTCTTCTGATGATCTTTGCGTCCAAATCCCGGATGGGCCTTGTGGGTCTGGCGGCCTGCACCGTCGCCCCGCGCATGATGCCCCTTATCCTGCAAAGCTGGGCATGGCGCGTCCTGTCAGGCCTGACGGCCTCGCTCGCGATTAGCGGCGCAGCCTTGGCGGCGGCGGCAAAGGACGCGGTCTCTGCCTTCAAAAATGCGCGCGCCGATAGCACGCGGGTGCGCGAAACGCTGCAACGCATCGCCACCGAACGCTGGCGAGAAGAGGCGGTCTGGTTCGGTCATGGCACTGTGCAACCGGGGTCCCACGCGGTCGAATACATGCCCATCGGCAGCCACCACACGTGGTACGGCTTGTTGTTCGTCAAGGGTCTGATCGGTTTCGGCGCATTGCTGGTGCCACTGGTCTGGCAAACACTTCTAACCCTGCGCGACGCGGCCTGCGGCCCACGCGGCCGCCTGCCGATGGGGCTGATGATGACGATCATCCTGCTTACCTTTGGCGAGAACTTGGAGATTGAGGCCTATCTGCTGTGGCCCGCTCTGCTTTTGTTGGGCGTTCATGCCCGAGAGGTCCAACAGGATCCGATGGCGGCGATGAAGCGGTGAAAAACAAGCGGCAACGCGGCGGTTCTGGCGATCACGATCAGCCCCATCTTGGACCAGAAGGCGATATTGACCAGGACAGCGATCCAGACTGCACTGCGCAGCGCAGGTTCACGACATCGCCGTTTTCATCGATGGAATCAAAATAGACATAGGAATGCGGGGTCACGAGGCGCACGCGCATCATCTCGCCCGAAAACGCGACCGATTCTAAAGCCGTCGCAACCCTAAGCTATGACGCGGTTCACATGGGGGCACGGCTGCGCAAACAGAAGCCGCGTCAAAAGAAGCCGTTCGGGCACAAATCTGGGTAAATTAGGCGCTACTCTCGCAGCTACGATCAATATCAACCATGAAAGGAGGATATATGGTACCACGTCCTGGTCTCGAACCAGGGACCTCTTGATCCACAATCAAGCGCTCTAACCAACTGAGCTAACGCGGCACTGCGGCGGATTTAGCGAACCCCATCCATGATTGCAAGAGCCGAAAGCCCCGCGTAAAAGCCAAAAAAACAGGAGGCCCCGATGGGTATCAACGACGAACGCGATTTAGAAGCCAACATGCAGATCGGCCCGACCGAACTGGGCATGGTCCGCTTGTTCATTACATCGGGCACGGTAGAGGTCCCGATGGACTTCGATCCCGAAGAAGCCGAGGAAATTGCAGAAGAAATTCGCGCAGCTGCCGCAGCGGCCCGCGCTGTCAAACCGCGCTAAACCGCTAGGCCGCGCCGGATTTCGCGGCGACTTTTGCATTGAAACGCGCCACGTCAATCGTGGCGCGGCGATGCGTGCCTTCGCTAATTAAACCTGCCGCATCCCACGCTTTGACGCGAAATCGCAGGCTGCGCCCCTCAATTTCGATCAATTCCGCCTCGGCGCGTATCTCCATCCCTTCGGGCGTGGGCGCGATATGGGTGACATTAATGTCCGTGCCCAGCGAATGCTGCCCCGCCTCTTGATGCGGGAAAACGCATTTGATTGCGGTTTCCTCTAGAAAACCGACCAGAAACATCGTCGCCAGCACCGGCGGCATTGTGGAAAAATCGCCAAAGACCCCCGTGACGCCCGGCACCAGCATATTCGCGGTCACGACCATCCGCGCCTCGGCCTTCAAACCCACTGTCAGCATCGTATCACCCCCCGAATGGCAGCACGAAACCCGGATCCCGCGCCGTTTGCGCCCGCACCGCCGCATGGCGCGCGAATTTCTGGATCATGACCTTGCGGCGCGCTGGTGCAAGCTTTGTTTGTGGTCCCATCGTCAGGATTTCCGCGTCATAGCCATCGGCAATCATCAAACCTGTGTCTTCCGGCAGCAGTTCGGTCGGAAATTCCGGACCAACAGCCCAGAAGAATCGATCACACCACGCCAAATAGCCCTGCCATTTCGAATCAGACTGAAAGTCAGCGCGGGATGATTTGCACTCAATAATCCAAATCTCGCCCTTCGGCCCCAGCGCCATCACATCAACCCGCAGGCCAGAGGTCGGCACCAGTTCCTCGACACAGACAAAATCATGGCCCCGCAAATGGCGCGACACGCCCCGCGCCAGCAATTGGCCTGGCATCAACGTTGGCATCGAAACAGGCAGGTTCATATCATCAGGCATGGTGCAAATATGAACAAAACGTAAACATCGGTCAAGGCCGCCAAGGATATTTGCATCCCGCCCCTTGCCGAACCGCGCCCACAGGCTTACCTCAACCCTTGGCGGGCTTCTGCTCTTCCCGTGCGTATGGGGGCTACATTCCAGTGGCCTTAAGCAAATCCGAGGGCGCTGGCTCTGTCCGGACCCTGGTCCGGTTATCTGGTGCCCACCTGTACATACAGGTCCTCGGGAATAAGTCCCTGCACGGTCGCTGCGGTTCCCGCCACCTCAGGCCCGGCTCAGCGCCATCATGGCGATGCCGGTCGACACAAAGTTCACGCCTAGCATGACGCCAACCGCCCACAGCGCTGTTCCCGGCAACCCGGCGATCAGCAAGAAACCAAGGGCCAGCGTGACGATGCCGTTCACGGCCAGCCAGCCCCAGCCCTTTTCAGGCCGGTGTTGAATAGCGATCATGCCCTCGGCCACACCCTGCATCAAAAACACCGCGCCCAGCAGCAGCGTCAGCCCAACAAGGCCCGTCAGCGCAAAGAACGCCAGATAAACGCCCAGCGCCAGATGCATCAGCGCGATCACGCCAGCAAGCAAGCCAGATCGCCAGCCGCGTGATTGCACTGCGTGCCAAAGCAGCACCGCACCGGTGATCAAAAACACCCAGCCCAGCGCGACCTTCGCCACGACAGAAAACACCAAAGGAAACAGGATCGCCAAAACCCCAACGGCGATCATGACGATGCCAACGTTACGGAATCGCCCGCGATGGGCGCGCACCGCATCCATGACACTGGGGGGAAGGCCGGACAGGGGATCAGTCATCGCAAGATACCTCGCAGAAAAAGCGCAGGATCAATGCCCCTGCTTCTTCTGGTCTAAAGTATCTTGGGGTCCGGGGCAAAGCCCCGAAAGGGGTGGGCGGGCGGGCCCGCCACCCCCTTCACATCACAAAACGCGCGCTTAAAAGCCTTCTGGCAGCAGTTCATGCGCCATATGATCCAGCACAGCATTCACAAACCGCGGCTCTTTGCCGTCGGGAAAAAATGCGCCAGCCACATCCACGAATTCCGTGATCACGACCTTGGGCGGCGTATCCTTAGCGATCAGTTCAGCGCCGGCAGCCCGGAACAGCGCGCGCAGGGTGGGGTCGATCCGGCCCAGCGGCCACTTCGCCACCAAGGCGCGGTCAGTCAGCTGGTCAATGCGCGCCTGATCTTCCACAGCCCGCTCTAGCAGGCCGCGAAAGGTGTCGACATCGCCTTCCAGCATTTCCACATCGTCAAAGATCTCGCCAAAGCGGTGGTCCTCGAACTCTGTGATCACACCGTCAACGGTCTGGCCGATGGCTTCCATTTGGAACAGCGCCTGCACCGCAAAGAAACGAGCAGCAGACCGCATTTTGCGCCGCTGGTTATTCGAGATCGTCATACCGTCTCTCCGCCTTTGGCCAGATTTCCGCTCGTAAAGCCCACGGTCTTGCCCGCGTTGCCCCAGCGCCGTTCCAGCGCGATCAAATGCAGCGCGGCAGCCGCAGCGCCGCCGCCTTTGTTCTGGCCATCCGCCTGCGCACGCACAGCGGCTTGCTCGTAATTCTCGACCGTCAGGATGCCATTGCCGATGCACAGGCCCTGCAGGCCCAGCAGCGTCAACCCGCGGCTGGAATCGTTGCAGACCGTGTCGTAATGCGTCGTCTCGCCGCGAATGATGCAGCCCAGCGCGACATAGCCGTCAAAGTTGCTAAGCCGTTCAGCGATACCGATAGCGGTGGGGATTTCCAGCGCGCCGGGGACCTCGATGACCTCCAACTCCACGCCCGCCTGATCGCAAATGGCCTTCGCCCCTGCGATCTGCTGGTCATAGATGTCTTTGTAATAAGGCGAGGCCACGGCCAGCAATTTCACCGGTGCATCAAACGTCGGCAACGGCATGGAATAGTGCGAGGGTCCGGCCATTATCCGATCTCCGAGATTTTGCGCGTGCCTGTGATTTCCAGCCCGTATGCGTCAAGCCCGACGACCTTGGGCCGGGGCGAATTGGTCAGCAGTTCAATCTTGTGCAGGCCCAGCGACGACAGGATCTGCGCGCCAAGGCCATACTGCCGCAACGTCTGGGGCGACACCTCGTCATCGGGGACCATTTTCATGTGCAGATCGCGCAGAAGCACCAGCACGCCGCGCCCTTCAGCAGCGATCAGCTCCATTGCGGCATGAAACTCGGCACTGCGGCCGCGCGGGCCGGTGCCGATGATGTCCAGCATCGGGTCCAGCGCGTGCATCCGCACCAGCACAGGGTCATCCGTGGTCACGTCGCCTTTGACCAGCGCGATATGCTCTGCGCCCTGCGTTTCGTCGGTATAAATCCGCATATCCCAATCACCGCCAAATTCGCTGGTGATGGTCTGGCTGGACTGTTCGCGCACCAGATTGTCGTGGCGGCGGCGATAGGCGATCAGGTCGCTGATCGTGCCGATCTTTAGGCCGTGCAGCTGTGCAAAGGCGATCAGGTCCGGCAGGCGTGCCATTTCGCCGTCGTCTTTCATGATCTCGCAGATCACGCCCGACGGGTTCAGGCCAGCAAGGCGGCTGATATCAACGGCAGCTTCGGTATGTCCGGCCCGCACCAGCACGCCGCCTTCTTTCGCCCGCAGGGGAAAGACGTGGCCCGGCGTCGCGATATCGGCGGCCCCTTTGCCAGCGTCGATGGCCACAGACACGGTACGCGCGCGGTCGTGGGCGCTGATACCAGTGGTGACGCCTTCGCGGGCTTCGATCGAAATGGTGAACGCGGTTTCATGACGCGACGAATTATTCGTCGACATCAGCTGCAAGCCCAGCGCGTCAATGCGCGAACCCGGCAGCGACAGGCAGATCAGCCCGCGCCCGTGGGTCGCCATAAAGTTAATCGCATCGGGCGTCGCCATCTGCGCCGGGATCACCAGATCGCCTTCGTTCTCGCGGTCCTCGTGGTCGACAAGGATGAACATGCGGCCGTTGCGCGCGTCCTCGATGATGTCTTCAATCTTGCTGATCGCGTCGGACCAGTCGCGTTCAACCGGGCCTGGCGTCTCGAAAGGTTGGGTCATCGGGGATTCCTTTAGCGTGTTGCCTCGGCCAATAGCCCAGCCAAGGCGGTTTGGAAAGATCGTGGCAGCGCTATCAGGCCGCAGCCCATGCACAGGTACCCTGCGTCATCAGTCGTATTCGCGCAGGCGGGCCACGTAGCGGGCCATCGTGTCGACCTCTAGGTTGATCGCATCGCCGACCTTGGTCGCGCCCCATGTCGTCACCGACTTGGTGTGCGGGATGATGTTCACGCCAAAATCGCGGCCATCGACAGCGTTGACGGTCAGCGATGTGCCATTCAGCGCGATGGACCCTTTGGGCGCGATGAACTTGGCAAAGGCCTCTGGTGCGCGAAAGGTGAACCGCGTGCTGTCGCCTTCGTCCTGCACGCCCACAACCTCGGCCACGCCGTCGATATGACCCGACACGATATGCCCGCCCAGTTCGTCCCCGACCTTCAGCGCGCGCTCCAAATTCAGCGTCTGCCCCAAGGTCCAAGCGCCTACATTCGTGGCCCCCACGGTTTCGGCGCTAATTTCCACGTCAAACCAGTTCTGCGGTTCTCGGCCCAGCGCGACGACTGTCAGGCACACGCCCTCGCAGGCGATGGACGCGCCGATGTCGATCCCGTCCACATCATACCCGGTGCCAATGCGCGCGCGCAGATCGCCGCGCTGCTCTAGCTCTAGGATACGGCCCATATCGGTGACAATTCCGGTAAACATAACATGCTCCTTCACGGTTTGTTTCGAGGTAGCCCCTCATGCTAAGTCAGACAAGCACCGCATGCCGTGTTAACGCCAACGCGCCTTATTTTTGCCCACCAAAAGGGTTAACCGCTTTCAAAGCCCAAGTCAGATTGCCCCCGTGACCGATCCCGTCAACCGTCAGTTTTTGTTCCTACAAGGGCCCCACGGCCCGTTTCTGCACCGCCTTGCGCGCATGCTGCGGGCAGCGGGTGCGCAGGTGTGGCGCGTTGGGTTCAATGCGGGCGACCGGGCGTTCTGGTTCGGCGGGCAAGACTACATCCCCTTTCGCGACCCGCACGATCAGTGGCCGGACACCTTTCGCGCCATCGTGGCGCAGCATGACATCACCGATATCGTGCTTTACGGCGACACCCGCCCGATCCATGCGCAAGCGGTCGACATTGCAAATGAACTTGGCCTGCGCATCCACGTCTTTGAAGAAGGCTACATGCGCCCCTACTGGGTGACGTACGAGCGCGGCGGCACCAACGGCCATTCGCGCCTGATGGACATGAGCGTTGATGACATGCGCACAGCGCTAGCGATGTCCGATCTGGAAATGCCGACGCCGCCCGCCCATTGGGGCGATATGCGCCACCACGTATTCTATGGCGCGCTGTATCATTGGTTCGTGATGTTCCGGAATCGGGACTACCGCAACTTTACCCGCCACCGCGAATTGCCAGTCGCCGTGGAAACCTGGCTTTACACCAAACGCCTGCTGCTCATGCCCTATATCGCGCTGGACCGGCGCATTGCGACGCTGCGCATCCGCTATGGCGGATTTCCATATCATCTGGTGCTGCTGCAACTGGAACATGACGCCAGCTTTCAAAAACACTCTCCCTTCACCCGGATGGAAGAGTTCCTGACCGTCGTCATGGACGGTTTTGCCAAAGGCGCGCCGCGGCATCATCATCTGGTGTTCAAGGCGCACCCGCTGGACAATGACCGCAGCCCGACAAAGCGGATCATCAAACGCCTTGCCGCGCAGGCAGGCGTCAGTGACCGCGTGCATTATGTGCGCGGGGGCAAGCTGGCGCGGATGCTGGATCATGCCCGCACCGCTGTGACCGTCAATTCGACGGCCGCGCATCAGGTGCTGTGGCGCGGCATCCCGCTGAAGGTTTTCGGCAATGCCGTCTATAACAAGCCGGAATTCGTGTCCGATCAGGCCCTGCCCGACTTCTTTACCGCCTCTGACCGCCCCGACAGCCGCGCGTACAAGGATTACCGCCGGTTTTTGCTGGAAACGTCCCAAGTCCCCGGCGGCTTTTATTCCACGCGCGGGCGGCGGCAATTGATGCGGCAGGTCGTCGATATGATGCTGGCGGACGCCGATCCCTATGACAGCCTTGCCTTGGGCAAAACGCCACCGCGCCAGCCCTTGCGGATTGTAGGCTAAAACACACAACACCTTGCGTGGCAGCATCCCGCAGCGACACGAAAGCAACACTAGCGCAAGTCAGACCCCGGCCTGCGTTCTGCCAAACTATCTTTCCCCGCGTCTTTCCCGTAGGTTAAAAAGAAAAGACGACCGAGGCAGAACAATAACAGGTCGAGGAGACCGAGCAGTGCTATTCCTGACATTGCGCCTTTCACGAGGCGCCGCCCTCGTTGTCACGCTGGGTATTCTGGCCGCTTGCGCCCTACCCCGCGTGGGACCGAACAAATCCGAAATTTTTGCGGGCTCTGTCCTGCGTGAAGGTGACGCGTTCATCCTGACCGTAGACGACCGCGTCAACGCCATCGCCGCCGTGGCCCCCGCGCTGGGGTTCACCGCCGGGTTCCTGAACGCTGGGGAACTGGGGTCCGATACGATTCGCGCGGGCGACACGCTGGGTCTGACGATCTTTGAAAACGTCGATGACGGCCTGCTGGTCCCGCAAGGCCAGAACGCCAGCGTGCTGGAAGAAGTGCAGGTCGACGGTCAGGGCTACATCTTTGTCCCCTACGCTGGCCGCATTTTGGCCGCTGGCAATACGCCAGAGGCGATCCGCCGCATCATCACGGGCAAGCTGGCCGATCAAACCCCCGATCCACAAGTGCAGGTTCGCCGCTTAGCCGGTGACGGTGCAACTGTGTCGGTATCTGGCGCTGTGAACGGTCAAGGCGTCTATCCGATTGAACGCCCCACCCGGTCGCTGATCCCCATGCTGGCGGCCGCTGGCGGAGTTGCGATTGAACCTGACATCGCCCGCGTCACCGTGGCGCGCGGCGATCAAAAAGCCGAAGTGTTCTATAACGATCTGTTCAACAATCCGCGTAACGATGTCGCCCTGCGCGATGGCGATGCGATCATCGTCAAATCCGACAGCCGCACCTTTACCGTGCTTGGCGCGACAGGTTCGCAGGACCGCGTGACATTCGAAAGCCAGAAAATCACGGCAATCGAAGCGCTGGCGCAAGTGGGCGGTCTGTCCTCGACCCAAGCTGATCCCACGGGTGTCTTCGTGTTCCGCAACGAGCCGGAAGAGATCACAGAGCAGCTGGTCGGCCAAGATGTGACTGGCGTGCAGCGCGTCGTCTATGTGCTGGACCTGACCCGGCCCAACGGCATGTTCATGGCCCGCGACTTTGCGATTCGCGACGGTGATACCGTCTATGTGACCGAAGCGCCGTTTGTGCAGTTCAACAAAGCCATCGCTGCCGCGACAGGTTCGCTGAGCGCCGTTGAATCCGTATCGTCGACAACCGGGCTCTGATCCGCGTGCGTCATGACCTGACATCAGCCGCCGCAGGTGAAAACCTGCGGCGGCTTTTCGTTTATAACGGTGGGTTTCTGACCCAGACCAGCGTGCGGCGCATTCTGGCACTGGCGGGCTGGGACATATCCCTTGGCCTGCCAAGTGACGGCGATACCGTCGGCGTCTGGGGCCATTCCCCCACCGCCCCGCGCGGCGAAGCTGTCGCTGCCAAACGCGCCGCCCCTATTGTGCGGGTGGAAGATGCCTTTCTACGCTCTGTCCTGCCCGGCCGGGATGGAGAGCCGCCCATGGGCCTTGTGATCGACAGCCGGGGCATGCATTACGATCCCGCCCAGCCCAGTGATCTGGAATGTATCCTGCGCGACGATCCCCTTGGCGATACCGCCCTGCTGGACCGCGCCCGCGCCGCGATGGATGATATCGCCCGCGCCCATCTGTCGAAATACAACGCCTTTGATCCCGCCCTGCCCGCCCCGGAACCCGGCTATGTGCTGGTGATCGACCAGACACGGGGCGACGCGGCCGTCGCCGCCAGCAAGGCCGATTCCAACACCTTTCGCGAAATGCTGTTCTACGCGCAGACCGACCATCCGACCGCGCGCATCATCATCAAGACCCACCCCGAAACCACAGCCGGCCACCGCCAAGGCTATTTCACCGACCAATACGCCGACCCGCGCATCACGCTCTGCGATGATCCGATCTCGCCGCACGCGCTGCTGGCGGGGGCCGTTGCGGTTTATACCGTGTCGTCGCAACTGGGGTTCGAGGCGATCCTTGCGGGTCATAAACCCGTCGTCTTTGGCCAGCCGTTCTACATGGGCTGGGGCCTGACCGATGACCGTATGCCGCTTGACCGCCGCCAGCGCCGCCTAACGCGGGCCCAGCTGTTTGCAGGGGCGATGATCCTTTATCCGACATGGTACGACCCCTACCGCGACACGCTGTGCGAGCTTGAGGATGTGATCACCACCCTTGGGGCCCAAGCCCGCGCGTGGCGCGATGACCATACCGGCTGGACGGGACACAAGCTGAGCCTTTGGAAACGCAGCCCCCTGCAAAAAGTCTTTGGCCAGCAACTACCGATGCGCTTTACCAAGGATGACACCGCAGCGGTGGACAGTCGCCGTCATATGATCTGGGCGTCAAAAGCGCCGCAAGACACCGATATGGTCCGGATCGAGGATGGCTTTTTGCGCTCTCGCGGACTTGGCGCCGACCTGATCCCGCCGCTGTCGCTGGTGCTGGACCCGGTCGGGATTTACTATGACCCAACCCAGCCGTCGCAGCTGGAAACCTTAATCGCCGCCGCCTGCGATCTGCCCGCCGGCGCCCGCGCCCGCGCGGACCGGCTGATTGCAAAGCTGATCAAGGCGGGGCTGTCGAAATACAATCTTGGCACCACCGACCCGCTGCGCGGCCTGCCCGCAGGGCGGCGGATCTTGGTGCCGGGGCAAGTGGCGGACGATGCCTCGATCCGGTTGGGCACATCCGATGTGACCACGAACGCGGACCTGCTGCGCGCCGCCCGCGCGGCCAATCCGGCGGCAGTCATCCTTTATAAACCGCACCCCGATGTGGAAAAAGGCCTGCGCAATGGCGCTGTGCCGGACGCCGCCGACTATGCCGACGCCGTGCTGTCCGGCATGGATGCGATCACCGCGATTGGGCTGGTGGACGAGGTGTGGACCATGACCAGCACGCTGGGGTTCGAGGCGCTTTTGCGCGGCAAACGCGTCACCTGCCTTGGCACACCGTTCTATGCGGGCTGGGGTCTGACCGATGATCGCGCCATGCCGATCCCGCGCCGCGCCGCCAGCCCGGATCTGACGGCCCTCGTTCATGCCGTGCTGATCGATTATCCGCGCTACTTTGATCCCGTCACCAGCCTGCCCTGCCCAGTCGAAGTCGTCGTGGACCGCCTGATCGCAGGCGATCTGCCCAGCCCCAGCCGCGCCAATCGCGCGCTGGCGAAATTGCAGGGTGCCTTTGCCAGCCAAGCGTGGCTTTGGCGGCGCTAAGCGGGCCGCCAGTATTGCAGCACATCGCCGCCAATCGCTGATACATCCGTGAGGGTGAAACGCGGCGCGTCTTGCAGTTCTTGCACGCCCAGCCCCGATAGCGACGGCAGCCCGTCCGCGCCAATCGCGACCCCGGCCTGCATCACGACCAATTCGTCCACGAGCCGCGCCTGCAACAGGCTTGCCGCCAGATGGCCGCCACCTTCGCACAGCACGCGGGTGATGCCGCGATCCGCCAGCGCGCGCAGCACCGACAGCGTGTCGATCCGGTGATGCGTGACCGTGCATTCTAACGTCTGCACGCCAGCCTTGATCCAGTCGCGGGTGTCGGCATCCGGGCCGTGGCACAGCCAGACCGGCTGCGCGCGGGCGGTTTGGGCCAACCGTCCGTTGATCGGCAAATGCAAATCCCGAGAGATCACGACGCGCACCGGTTGGCGCACCTCACCCAGATCGCGCACGTCTAGCATCGGATCATCCGACCGCGCCGTGCCCGCGCCAACCAGCACCGCATCATGGCGCGCGCGCAGTGCATGCACCGCCCGCCGCGCTTGCGGCCCCGTGATCCAGCGACTTTCACCGCTCGCTGTCGCGATGCGCCCGTCCAGACTGTTAGCGAGTTTCAGCGTCACGAATGGCCGCCCCTGCGTGACACGGCTTAAAAAGCCTGCGTGATCGCGGGCGGCCTGTTCCTGCATCAACCCCAGCTCAACCGTGATCCCGGCCTCGCGTAAGCGCACCAGTCCCTGCCCCGCCACACGCGGATCAGGATCGCCAATCGCCACGACAACCCGCGCCACGCCAGCCGCAATCAATGCATCGGCGCAGGGGGGTGTTTTGCCAGTATGAGCGCAGGGTTCTAGCGTAACATAGACCGTAGCGCCGCGTGCGGCGTCACCGGCTTGCTCCAGTGCCACGCGTTCCGCATGGGGCCGACCACCCCGTTGGGTGGCCCCGCGCCCGACGATCACGCCATCCTTGACGATAACGCAGCCCACTGCGGGGTTCGGCCAGACCTGCCCCATCCCGCGCCGCCCCAAGGCCAGCGCCAGCGCCATAAAGCGGGCGTCAGCGGCGGCGGTCATGCGTCTGGTTTGGTATTCGGGCGCAGATCGTTCATGAACTTCTCGAAGTCGTCAGCCGCTTGGAAGTTCTTGTAAACGCTGGCAAACCGCACATAGGCGACGGTATCGATCCGCGCGAGGCTTTCCATCACGATCTCTCCGATCGTGCCAGATGGGATGTCAGTTTCGCCCATGCTTTCAAGGCGCCGCACGATGCCGCTGATCATCTGGTCCATCCGTTCCGGCTCTACGGGACGTTTCTGCAAGGCGATCCGGATCGAGCGTTCCAGCTTGTCGCGGTCGAAATCCTCGCGCTTGCCAGTGGACTTGATCACCACCAGATCGCGCAGCTGCACGCGCTCATAGGTTGTAAAACGTCCACCACACGCCGGGCAAAACCGCCTGCGCCGGATCGCGACATGATCCTCTGCCGGACGGGAATCCTTTACTTGAGTATCGACGTTTCCGCAAAAGGGGCACCGCATAGCCAGTCCTCGTATTCTGTCCGCCTCTTGGGGTATGCCCCAAGTTATCCACAGCGACTATAGGGGCAGCCCTAGGCTTTGGGTAGGGGCCAGAATCAGACCCCGCATATGGAGGCCGCGTGTGAGTCTTTTGTGCACGTCACCCTAGGTGCGCCACAACCTGACGTCGGTGCGGCGCGTCGCGGTGTTCGAACAAATAAATGCCCTGCCACGTGCCCAGCACCATGCGCCCATCGGCCACCGGAATACTCAGCGACACAGGCATCATCGCCGCCTTGATATGGGCGGGCATGTCGTCCGGCCCCTCGTAGGTATGGGTCAGATAGGCCATCGCGGGGTCCGTCGTCGGCGGCACAAGTTTTGCGAAAAAGGCGCGCAGATCGGTCTGCACCTCTGGGTCGGCGTTTTCCTGTATCAGCAAACTGGCCGAGGTGTGGCGCACGAAAAGCGTCAGCAGACCCGTCCCCTGCACCCATCCCGCCACGTCGCGGGTGAATTCGTAAAGCCCCTGACCTTGCGTCGATATCGTGAAAACATGCTGCATCATTTGAACCTGTGCCCGCGCCGCGCGTTGACCCGGCAACACATAGCATAAGGAGCACGGCATGGCCGGCAAGACACTCTTCATCACGGGCGCATCCAGCGGCATCGGCGAAGCCACCGCGCGCAAGGCCGTCGCGGCAGGATGGAACGTCGGGCTGTTCGCCCGGTCCAAGGACAAATTGACCGATCTGGTGGCCGACCTTGGTGATAACGCCATGGCGTTGCCCGGCGACGCAACCAGCTATGACGACCAAGCCAAGGCGTTGAAAGCGCTTGCTGATCGCTATGGCGACGTGCATGCCGCCTTTGCCAACGCCGGGCGCGGCACATCCAGCGGCGGGGCCGAGGGCGGCAATATCGAAGACTGGCAGGGCATGGTGGATCTGAACATCATGGGCCTGCTGAAAACGGTCAAAGCGGCCCTGCCCCATCTGAAAAAGACGCGGGGGCATATGGTTCTGACCGGATCAGCGGCAGGACGCGCGCATATCAAAGGCTCTGTTTACGGCGCGACGAAATGGTTCGTGCACGGCTATGCTGGCAATCTGGCGGAAGAAATGCGCGAATGGGGCGGTCGCTGTACCGTCGTCGCGCCGGGCATGGTTAACACCGCCTTCTTTGACGAACCCAAGCCCGACAAGCTGCAACCGGCCGATGTGGCGGATGCGGTGATGCTGGCGCTGAACGCGTCGCAAGTTAACGACGTGCGCGAAGTCTTTTTGATGCCGCGCGGCTAAGTCTGGGCATTCCGATTTTTCGCCGAAAAATCGGCCTTTGACGCGGGCGGCGATCATCATTTGGTGATCACCGCCCGCTTTTGCTTTGGCTGCCGCAATTCTTGCCTAAGCTGCCCGCATCCCATCGCCACATCAAAGGATGCGACATGACCCGACTGACCGCCAAGGACTTTGACCCCAAACTGCTAGAACTTTACGATTTCTACGCCCACGGCATGATCACCAAGCGCCAGTTTCTGGATGGCGCAGCCAAGTTCGCCGTTGGCGGCATGACCGCCGCGGGCATCCTTGGCCTGATGGCCCCGAACTATGCGCTGGCCGAACAGGTGTCGTTCAATGACGAAAGCATCGTGCCGGAATACATCACCTACCCATCCCCCAACGGGCATGGCGATGTGCGCGGCTATCTGGTCCGCCCCGCGAACGCGGAAGGCCCCCTGCCCGCTGTTGTCGTCGTGCACGAAAATCGCGGCTTGAATCCGTACATCGAAGACGTCGCCCGTCGTCTGGCCAAGGCAGGATTTATTGCGCTAGCGCCCGACGGCCTTAGCTCTGTCGGCGGCTATCCCGGCAATGACACCGAAGGCCGCGATCTGCAGCAGACCGTCGATCCGACCAAATTGATGAACGACTTCTTTGCCGCTGTTGAATTCATGATGACGCACGAGGATTCCACCGGGGCCGTCGGCATCACCGGCTTTTGCTATGGCGGCGGCGTCGCCAACGCTGCGGCTGTCGCCTACCCAGAGCTGAAAGCCGCCGTGCCCTACTATGGCCGCCAGCCTGACGCGGCGGATGTGCCCGCGATCCAAGCGCCCCTGCTGATCCACTACGGCGGTCTGGACGAGCGGGTGAACGAGGGCTGGCCCGCGTATCAGGCCGCTTTGGACGCCAACGATAAGAATTACGAGGCGTTCATCTACGAGGGGGCCAACCACGGATTCCACAACGACAGCACGCCGCGTTATGACGAAGAAGCGGCAGAGCTTTCGTGGCAGCGCACCGTGGATCACTTCCGCAAATATCTGGTGTAAAAGCAAAAAGGCGGGGGTTTTGCCCCCGCCTTTTCAAAATCTAGTCCGTGCCGTTTAGTTTCCGAACAGACGCATCCCTTGTTCGTCGATCATCTGCTTGGCCTTGCGCAGGGACGCGGCGCTCGCCTCGTCTTGGCTTTGCAGCGTATCGGCGCGGATCATCTCGTGCGTCTTCGCCGTGCCCTCGTCTGTCGCGGTAATCTTCGCCGCGATGCGCCAGACCTGACCGTCTTTGATCGGCTGGGGCGTGATGTGAAACCCGTTATAGTCTTCGCCGGCGGGCGCTGCTGGTGCAGCAGACCCGCCGAAAAGTTTTGACAGCCAACCCATCGTTACTGATCCAGGAACGACCGCAGCTTGCGGCTGCGCGACGGATGCTTGAGCTTGCGCAGCGCCTTCGCTTCGATCTGACGGATCCGTTCGCGCGTCACGCTGAACTGCTGACCGACCTCTTCCAGCGTGTGGTCGGTGTTCATGCCGATACCAAAACGCATGCGCAGCACGCGTTCCTCACGCGGTGTCAGGGACGCCAGCACGCGGGTCGTGGTTTCCTTCAGGTTTTCCTGAATGGCGGAATCCAGCGGCAGGATCGCGTTCTTGTCTTCGATGAAGTCGCCAAGCTGGCTGTCTTCCTCGTCGCCAATCGGCGTTTCCAAGGAAATCGGCTCTTTGGCGATTTTCATCACCTTGCGCACTTTTTCGAGTGGCATCTGCAGCTTTTCGGCCAGCTCTTCCGGTGTCGGTTCCCGGCCGATTTCGTGCAGCATCTGGCGGCCCGTGCGGACCAGCTTGTTGATCGTCTCGATCATGTGGACCGGAATCCGGATCGTGCGCGCCTGATCCGCGATGGACCGGGTGATCGCCTGACGAATCCACCACGTTGCATAGGTGCTGAACTTATAGCCGCGACGGTATTCGAACTTATCCACGGCCTTCATCAGGCCGATGTTGCCTTCTTGAATAAGATCAAGGAATTGCAGGCCGCGGTTCGTGTACTTTTTCGCGATGGAAATCACGAGGCGCAGGTTCGCCTCGACCATTTCCTTCTTGGCCTGACGGGCTTCTTTTTCGCCCTTCTGGACTTGGCTCACGATGCGGCGGAATTCGGTGATGTCGACGCCGACGTATTGGCCGACTTGGGCCATATCGCCGCGCAGCTCTTCGATCTTGTCGGTGGACCGTTCAATCAGCGCCTGCCAGCCGCGACCAGCCTTTTCGCCGATCTCTTCCAGCCAGTTCGGGTCAAGCTCGCGGCCGCGATATGCGTCGATGAATTCGCGGCGGTTGATCCGGGCTTGGTCGGCCAGTTTCACCATCGCAGAGTCGATCTGCATGATGCGGCGGTTGATGCCGTACAGCTGGTCGATCAGCGCTTCGATACGGTTGTTGTGCAGGTGAAGCGAGTTCACGCGTTCCACGATTTCCGAACGCAGCGACTGGTACAGCGCCTCTTCGTTGGTGGAAAAGCTGCTGTCTTCGTTCAGGGTCGCGGACATCCGCGCGTCCTGCATTTCGGACAGTTTGCCAAAATCGCTAGCGATTATTTCCAGCGTCTCCAGCACGCGCGGCTTCAGCGCGGCCTCCATCGCGGCCAGCGACATGTTGGCCTGCTCGTCGTCATCCTCGTCGTCGTCTTTGGCGATCGGGTTGCCGTCGGCGTCAAGATCAGAGCCGCTATCGCTATCTTTGGACGGCGCATCGGCACCCGGGGTGACAACGGGCACTTCGCTGTCGTCGTCGCCCAGCTGGTTGCCGAATGTGGTTTCAAGGTCGATGACGTCGCGCAGCAAAATGTCTTCGGTCAGAAGTTCGTCGCGCCAGATCGTGATCGCCTGAAAGGTCAGCGGGCTTTCGCAAAGCCCAAGGATCATCGTGTTGCGGCCAGCCTCGATACGCTTGGCGATGGCGATCTCGCCCTCGCGCGATAGCAATTCGACGCTGCCCATTTCGCGCAGATACATACGTACTGGATCGTCCGTGCGGTCCAGCTTTTCAGCTTCGGCGCCACCAAGGGTGACGTCGCGGCCACCTTGGATCGTGGCGATGTCAGTCGGGCCAGCGGGCTCTTCGCTTTCCTCGGACTCTTCTTCTTCGGTGACCTGAATGCCCATTTCGGACAGCATCGACATGACGTCTTCGATCTGGTCAGAGCTGACTTGCTCGGGCGGCAGGACGGCGTTCAACTGGTCATAAGTGATATAGCCACGCTCGCGCGCGTCTTGAATCATCTTTTTGACCGCAGCCTGGCTCATATCAAGGCTGATGTCGCTGTCGGCATCGTCCTTGCGGTCGTCGTTATCTTTGGCGGCCATGTGGCGGGCTCCTCGTGTCGCGGGCGACGATGCGTCAGGGCGAATCATCTGGTCCGGTGATTCGGTTAGATCGAATCAACGCTCTGTGCGTCCGATTCGCAACCGCAATTGGGCTGATTTCCCAGCCCTGTTGCACCATATCCAAAGCAGTATCCACCCCGGCGGACCGCTAATGATACTACTTAGGGTCGCCGCCGGGTTTTGCAATCGTCAGGCTTTCCCAAAGCGCGCGGGAAATTTTCAGCTGTTCGCTGTCCAATGTGGCCCCGTTTTCGGCGACGACCATCTCGGCGCTGCTGCCGCTGGCGATGACGTCAGAGTTATCAAGCGCCTCTTTCGCCTGCCGGATACGCCATGTCAGGCTCTCGTCTGCGGCGTCGATGGCATAGCGCGCTTCTTCTTCTTCGCGGGGCATGGCGCGGCTGGCGGCGAGTTTGGCAAAGCTTTCGGTCAGGCAGCTTGCCGCAAACGTTGTGTCACCCGGCTTGCACAGGCCCGATGTGATCTGCACCATCCGGTTGCCGACAAGGCTGGCGACGACGTCATGGCCCAGTTCTTGTTCCAGCGCTGCGCGCAGATCGGCCCCGTCGGGGGCGCGCAGGATCGCATTGCGCATCTGCACATGGTTCGGATCGCTGCAATCCATCAGCTCTAGCGCGGCGATGAATTTGGGCAGCACCGCAGGCGTCGCGATCAGCGTGGCCAGAACGACAGCTTCGCGCATATGGCTTTGATCGCCGATCCCCGCCCCAAGGGCAGAGCTGCGGTTGCTGGCCACAGGGGCGCGGTCACGCTCCCACGGTTGTTGCTTGGGGTTCCACGCGGCCGACTTGCGCGGCGTGAACGCCTTGCCGCCCTGCTGGGGTTTGCGCGTGCGGAACAGGTCCCAGCGCATTTCCTTAATCGCCTCGCCGTAATGGCTGCGGATGGACGGATCGACGATCTGCTTAATCTTTTCGCGCAGGGTTTTATCCAGCGCCGCCTTGCGTTCGGGGCTGTCGAAAACCTTGCCTTCGGTCTCTCTCTGCCACAGCAGCTGCACCATAGGGATCGCGGCGTCGATGATGTCCTGCATCGCCTGCTTGCCCTGCTGTTTCAGCACATCATCCGGGTCCATCCCGGCGGGCATCATGGCAAAGCGCAGGGATTGGCCCGCGACCAGCAGCGGCAGCGCCAGATCAATCGTGCGCATCGCGGCGCGCAGGCCAGCGGTATCGCCGTCCAGCGCGATGATGGGTTCGGGCGCAATGCGCCACAGCATGTGCAGGTGATGTTCCGTGACAGCGGTGCCAAGGGGGGCAACGGCGGCCTCGAACCCGGCCTCTGCCAGCGCGATAACGTCCATGTACCCTTCGGACACGATCAGCGGCTGCCCCTTGCCCGCAGCGGTGCGGGCCTTTTGCACGTTGTACAGCGTGCGGGATTTGTCGAAAAGTTCGGTTTCCGGAGAGTTGTAGTATTTCGCCTTGGCATTGGGGTCCATCGCCCGCCCGCCAAAGGCAATCGCCCGCCCCCGCGCGTCGCGGATCGGGAACATGATGCGGCCGCGAAAGCGGTCATAAGGCGCGCCGCCCCGGTCGCTTTTGGCGGCAAGGCCAGCGGCGATGATCTGATCGACCGGCACGCCCTTGGCCGTCAGCGCCGCCAACACGCCGCCATTGTCAGGGGCAAAACCGATATCCCACCGCGCCAGCGCGTCCTTGTTCAGGCCGCGCCGTTCCAGATAGGCGCGCGCGTCAGTCGCGTTCGAGGTGTTCAGGTTCAGGCGGAAATGCTGCACCGCCTGTTCCATCACGTCAGCCAGTTCGCTGCGCGTGTCGGCCTTTTCCTGCGCGCGCGGGTCGCGTTCGGGCATCGGCAGGCCGGCTTCGTCCGCAAGTATTTTGACGGCTTCCATGAAGTCGACGTTTTCGGTTTCGCGCACGAAAGAGATGGCGTCGCCTTTGGCGTGACAGCCGAAGCAATAATAGAATCCCTTGCGGTCATCGACGTGAAAGCTGGCGGATTTTTCCTGATGGAACGGGCACGGCGCCCACATGTCGCCTTTGCCCTGATTGGACTTTTTGTTGTCCCACATGACTTTGCGCCCGACGACCTGTGTCAGCGACAGGCGGGTGCGCAATTCGTCAAGGAAACCGGGGGGCAAGGACATGGCGCATTTATCGCGCTAGGGGGCGGCAGAGTCGAGGGGGTGCGCGATCACTTTGACAGGTGAGAGGGGGCCCTGCCCCCGCCGCTGGCGCGGCCCCCCGAGGTATTTCTAACCAGAAGAAGGAGGAACCGCACTGCGTTCAAGCGCGGGGTAGCGCAGGCCAAGGGTGATGCCGCGAAAGACAAAAGAGGCTAGCAAGCCAAGCCAGAGGCCGTGATTGCCAAAGGCCGTCATCAGCGGGATGACGCTCGCGAAGTAGAGGATGGCGGAGATCACCATCATATTGCGCATGTCGGTGGTGCGGGTCGCGCCGATAAAGATGCCATCCAACATCCATGCGGCGACCCCGATCAGCGGGGCCGCGACCATATAAGGCAGGTAGTGGCGTGCGGCGATTTGCACGTCTGGGGCGGTGGTCATGGTGTCGATGACGATGCCGCCGGCCAGCGCAAAGGCCAGCGCCATCGCGGCGCAGATGCCGGCGGCCCAGCCAGAGGTGAGCACCGACGCGCGGCGCAGGGCCTGCCTATTGCGGCGGCCAAGGGCTTGCCCCACGAGGGATTCGGCGGCGATGGCAAAGCCGTCGAGGGCATAGGCGGTGACGTGCAGGAATTGCAGCAGGATTTGGTTAGCGGCGAGCTGGACGTCCCCGAAGTCCGCCCCCCAGAACAGGAAGCTGACAAAGATCGCTTGCAGCAGAACGGACCGGATCATGATGTCGCCGTTGACGATGCTCATGCGGATTAGCTTGGCGCGGTCAAAGACGCGCGGCCAGTCGCGCCATGCAGGCACACGGAACGCGGCGCGGCACAGCCACAGGCCCAGCGCAAAGCCGCCCCATTCGGCGATGAAGGTCGCCCAAGCAACGCCCGGCACGCCCCAGTCCAGATGCAGCACGAACAGCAGATCGAGGGCGATGTTGGCCCCGTTCATGAGCACCTGAATCGCGAGCACCGCGCCGGTGCGTTCCTGCGCAATCAGCCAGCCGGTGATGCCATAAAGCGCGATGGCAGCCGGGGCAGACCAGACGCGGATGCCCATGTATTGCCGCGCGAGGCTTTCAACCTCGGCGCTGGCGGGTGAAATCGCGAAGGCCCCGGCGAAAAGCAGCGATTGCGCGGCGATGATGACGGCGCCTGCGGCAAGGCCGATCATTAAGGCGCGGGACAGCAGGGCTGCGACCTCTGGCGTGTCATCCGCGCCGACGGCCTGCGCGGTCAGGCCCGATGTGCCCATGCGCAAAAAGCCGAAGATCCAGTAGATGGCCGTCAGAATGATCGCGCCGATGCCGACTGCGCCAATCGGGGCCGCCTGCCCCAACTGGCCGACAACGCCGGTATCGACGACGCCAAGGATCGGAACGGTGGCGTTTGAGATCACCACCGGCAAGGCGATTTGCAGCACACGCCGGTGGGTCAGGGTCACGTTATTCGCCTTTTTCGCCGCGCAATGGCATCAGGAAATGGCCCGTTGCCTGCGCAAATAGGCGCGAGCGGTTGTCCTGCCATGCCTCGACATGGACAGAGGCATAGCGCCGCCCGCTGCGGTTGACCCGCGCGCGCGCATAGGCATCGCGCGGCAAGCCAGAGCGCAGGTAGTCCACGTTAAAGTCGATGGTTTTGGGCAGGCGGCGGGGGACGGGTTCGGCGCCGGCCTCCATGTCTTCCCAGATTCCCGTCCATGACAGTTCTATGATGGCCGCGACCTCTAGGAAGGCTGCGGTGACGCCGCCGTGCAAGGCGGGGATCATCGGGTTGCCGATCAGCTTGTCCGCGTAGGGCAGCACGGCTGTCAGCTCGTCCCCGTGGCGTTCGAATTGGATACCAAGGAACTGGATATAGGGCACGCCCTGCACCAGACTTTGTAGCATCGCATCGCGGCGCTGTTTGACGACTTGCACCGGTTCGGGCCGGGCGCGTTTGGGGGGGACGCTCATTTGCCGGACCTTTCCACTGTAAAGGCGCCTGTGGCGCAGGCCACCGGGCGGTCCGTGTCGTCATCCAGCGCCACAGCGCGCACAAAGGCGACTGATCGCGTGACGTGGTAACAGGTGGCGCGGGCGGTGATTTTCTGGCCCGGCGTTGCGGGACGCATATAGTCGATGCGCAGATCGATCGTCGCCGTGCCCATGCCTGCCGCCGGATGCAGCATGACCGCCGCGCCGCAGCAGGTATCCATCAAGGCCGACACAGCGCCGCCATGGATCACTCCGGTTTCGGGATCGCCCACCAGACGCGCATCATAGGGCATCGTGATCACGGCTTCGCCGTCGCCGACATCCGTCAGCGACATCGACAGGGCGCCCGCATGGGGGATCATCGCGATAAACTGCGCTGCAATCTTTTTGCGGGGATCCTTAATTGTCTGATCGGGGGGCGGCGCGGGTGCGTCGGGCATAATACTCGCCTCTTTAAGTTTGCGACAACTTGGCACTTGCGTGGCAGCGCGCAACCCTTATGTTCTGTTTTGAGAATAATTCGCAACTGGATAGTTAGCATGAGCGCGACAACGACCAACGCCCCATCCGCACCGCGGTTTGGTATGTTCCGCCCGCGCCGGGCGGCGGTGGCGCTGATCTTGCTGGCGCTTGCGCTGGCCCCAGCCCCGCTGGGACCGCTGACACGCGGACTGATGACCGATGCCTTTACGCAGGTTGCGGGCTTTGTCGCGGCCACGTTGATCCTGTTTTACGGGGCCGAGCGTCTGTTTCGCTTTAACATCGGCCGGTCCTTGCAGAACGCAAAGGGCTGGCAAGTGCCGCTGGCGGCGCTGCTAGGATCAACGCCGGGTTGCGGCGGCGCGGTGGTTGTGGTGGCGGCCTATAGCTCTGGTCACGTCGGCTTTGGTGCTGTGGTGGCGACGCTGACGGCCACGATGGGTGACGCTGCGTTCCTTCTGATCGCGACCCGGCCTGACGCGGCGCTGGTGGTGCTGCCGCTGTCCTTTGTGGTCGGAATCATCTCTGGCTGGGTGGTGGACGCCCTGCCCGGCCCGGCACGTCAGCCGCGCAACGTCGGGTCTGGCGCGCTGGCCCCCCTGATTGGCCGCACCCGCGCAAAGGACGTGATGTTTGCCGCCTTTGCCCTGCCCGGCCTGATCATTGGCGTTACACAGCTTAGCGGCGCTGACGTGGGCGCAATCTTTGGCCCCATCATGCCGATTGTTGGCCTTGGCGGCACGGCGGCGGGCCTGTTCATCTGGTCCACCTCAAAGTTACACGCCATGACCAATGACGCTGACAGCCCCATCACCCGCATGGCAGAGGAAACATCCTTTATCGCGGTGTGGGTTATCGGGGCCTATCTTGCCTATGATTATATCGTGGCCTTCAGCGGCTTTGACCTAGAGGCGATGTTCAACTCTGTCGCGCCGCTTTTGCCATTGATGGGCGTGCTGGTCGGCCTGATCCCCGGCTGCGGGCCGCAGGTGCTGGTGACAACGATGTATGTCGGCGGGTTGATCCCATTCGCGTCGCTGATGGGCAATGCGATTTCCAATGACGGTGACGCGCTGTTCCCGGCGATCGCGCTGGACCCCGGCGCTGCGGTGCGCGCGACGGTCTATTCGACGATCCCCGCGGTTATCGTCGCCTATGGTTTCTATTTCTTTGCGCCCGGCTTCATGAACTGACTGTTTGCCCCTGCGCCGCCGCGGCGCTAGGTTATCGGCAAGAGGAGACGCGCAATGCCCACGAGCCGTTTGTCATTCAAAGAAATGTGCGCCCGTTACGACGTGACGCCGCGCACACTGCGATACTATGAATACATCGAGCTTTTGTCGCCCGACCGCGAAGGGCGCGCCCGATTCTATAACGGCCGCGATCAGGCGCGGATGACGCTGATCATGCGCGGCCGCCGCTTTGGCTTTGCGCTGGAAGACATCCGCCAGTGGCTGCTGATCTACGAAAAAGAAGGCACGGCTGCCCAGATGCAAGCTTGGGTCGAACTGGCAGACCGCCAGATGAAAGAACTTGCCGAACAGCGCCGCCAGCTGGACGAGACGATGGGCGAATTGCAGCGCCTACGCGACGAGACCGCAGCCTCGCTTGGCTAAGCCGCGCTTATAAAATTGCGCGTGACCCTGGGTAAACTTATCTGACCTTTCGTCACGCAATTTCTGACGCCACGTCATGTTTACGTTAACGTCAACATTCATTGTAGAAGTATGCTTAAGCGTTGATCTGACGGTTTGACCCGCCAGAGCGAGAGAGTTTTTGACATGCCGACCGAGACCCTAAATATCCGCGAAATGTGTGACGCCTTTGACGTCACCCCGCGTACCTTGCGCTTTTACGAGGCGAAGGAACTTCTGTTCCCGCAACGCGAAGGCCAACGCCGCCTGTTTACCCGGTCCGACCGGGCCCGGCTGAAACTGATCCTGCGCGGCAAGCGCTTTGGCTTCAGCCTTGAAGAAATTCGTCAACTTTTGGACCTATACCAAATGGATGACGGCCAACTGACGCAGCTTAGCCAATCCTACGCCTTGGCTGAAAAGCATCTGGCCGAAATGGAAGCGCAAAAAGCCGAGCTGGATGAAGCCATCGCAGAGCTGAAGACCCAAATGGAATGGGGCGCAGCCAAGTTAAAAGAGATTTCCGGCCAAAAGCACAACGCAGCTTAAGCCGCACACCGCCTTAAGGGAGAGAGACCTATGCCTAGCTATACCGCACCGCTCAAGGATTATCAGTTCGTCCTGCACGATCTGCTGAAAGTGTCCGAACAGGACGTCCCCGGTTACGCTGATCTGGACCGCGACTTTACGGGCGCTGTTCTGGAAGAAGCCGGCAAGATCTCCTCTGATGTATTGTCGCCGCTGAACGTGGTGGGCGACACGATGGGCTGCGTGCTGGAAAACGGCGTCGTGCGTACGCCAACCGGCTTTAAAGCAGCCTTTGATCAAGTCCGCGAAGGCGGCTGGACCGGCATGGACGTGCCGGAACAGTACGGCGGCCAGGGCCTGCCCTACATCATGCACACCGCCGCGCAGGAACCGATGGTCAGCGCGAACATGGCGTTTAACATGTATCAGGGCCTGACCCACGGCGCGCTGTCCGCAATCCTTGCCCACGGCAGCGACGCGCAAAAGGACATGTACGCCCCAAAGCTGGCGTCCTGCGAATGGACCGGCACCATGAACCTGACGGAACCGCATTGCGGCACCGATCTGGGCCTGATGCGCACCAAAGCCGTCCCGCAGGATGATGGCAGCTTTAAAGTTTCCGGCCAGAAGATCTTTATCTCTGCTGGCGATCACGACATGGCTGAAAACATCATCCACCTTGTACTGGCGAAAATCCCCGGCGGCCCCGATGGCATCAAGGGCGTATCCCTGTTCATCGTGCCTAAGATCATCGTGAACGAAGACGGCTCCTTGGGTGATCGCAACGGCGTCAGCGTCGGCAAGATCGAAGAGAAAATGGGCATCCACGGCAACTCGACCTGCGTCATGAACTATGACGAAGCGACGGGTTACCTGATCGGTGAAGAGCATAAGGGCATGCGCGCCATGTTCGTCATGATGAACGAAGCGCGTCTGGGCGTCGGCCTGCAAGGCTATGCCCAGTCCGAAGTCGCCTATCAGAACGCCGTGGCCTACGCCAAGGACCGCCTGCAAGGCCGCGCCGTCACCGGCGTGCAAAACCCCGACGGCCCCGCCGATCCGCTGATCGTGCACCCCGACATTCGCCGCAACCTGATGGACCAGAAGTCCTTTAACGAAGGCGCGCGCGCGTTTACCTTCTGGGGTGCCTCCTTGCTCGACCGTGCGCACCAGAATAGCGACAAAGATGCAGAGGGCCTTGTGTCCCTGATGACCCCGGTCATCAAAGGTTTCCTGACCGACAAGGGCTTTGAATACGCCGTCGCCGCGCAGCAGGTTTACGGCGGCCACGGCTATATCGAAGAATGGGGCATGTCCCAATTCGCACGCGATGCCCGCATCGCCATGATCTACGAAGGCGCAAACGGCGTGCAAGCGCTGGACCTCGTGGGCCGCAAGCTCGCCATCGACGGCGGCAAGCACCTGATGGGCTTCTTTGAGATGGTGAAATCCTTCATCAAGGAAAACGAAGGCAATGAGGCGTTGAAAAAAGACTTCCTCGACCCGCTCAAAGCGGCCAGCAAAGACATGCAAGCCGCCGCAATGTACTTCATGGGTTCGATGAAAAACCCGAACAACGCATTGTCGGGGTCGTATGACTTCATGCACCTCATGGGCCACGTCTGCCTTGGGTACATGTGGGCCCGCATGGGCAAGGCCGCGATGGAAGCACTGGACGGCGGTGCAAGCGACACCGACTTCTTGAACACCAAAATCGCGACCGGCCGCTACTACATGGCGCGCCAACTGCCCAGCACCGCGCTGCACTTGGCACGGATCAATACCGGTGCCGATACGGTCATGGCACTGGAGGCTGCAAACTTTTGAGGCTAGCGGCGGGGGCAACCCCGCCCTACCCTGCCGCCAAAGGAGAACCGCCCCATGCCCAAACGCCTACGCCTCACCCGCCGCTTTCCCGTCGCCATGACCGAGGACGGCTACCGCCGCCTGAAGAAATTCGCACGAGAGGCCGGTCTGGACGAAGGCGAAGCGCTATCGTTCTTGTTCGAAAACTTCGACAGTATTCTGAACGAGGATACGTTTGGGCATAGACTGCGGATTTTCAATTCGGAGCTGGAGGCGCGTAAGAAATAGCGGAGGCGAGGTTTGAAAGCACCGACCCTCCGGGGGGAGTATTTCGGGCAAGATGATACAGCGACCACCTTGCCCGGATGCGTTTACTCGTTCTCAGAGCGGCATCACCTTGTGCGGTCATCGGCTCTCCAGCCTGTACCGTAAAGTGATAAAAACAGAACAACGTTAACATAGGGTTGCGATGGTTCGGTATCATCTTGCCCTAAGTACTCAAATCGCAACCGCCCCACCGGGCGCTGCACATCACGGGAGGCACCACATGACGATTAAGCTGCATTGCTTTGGCGAAAGCGGGAACGCCTATAAGGCTGCGCTGACCATGACCCTTGCGGACGTTGAGTGGGAGCCGGTGTTTGTCGACTTCTTCAACGGTGCCAGCCGAACCCCTGAGTTTCGCAAGTTGAATATCATGGGCGAAGTTCCTGTGATGGTGGACGGCGATTTGGTGATCAGCCAGTCGGCGGTTATTCAGGATTACATCACGTCCAAGACGTCCAAGTTGGGCGGCAAAAGTGCAGATCAGCGCCGCGAGGTTTTGCGCTGGATGTTCTTTGACAACCACAAGGTCAGCGGCGTGGCCGGCACCCTACGGTTCAACATGAATTATCTGCCAGAGGCGAAGCGCAGCAAAGAGGTAAACGACTTTTTGTTGATGCGTCTGAAGTCCGCGCTGAAAATCATGGACGCGCATTTGGCGGGCCGTGAATGGCTCGCGACAGAAGAGCTAACCATCGCGGATATCGCCTGCTGCGGCTACCTTTTTTATACGGAACCCTTTGGATTTGACCGCAAAGAATTCCCCAATATCGACGCTTGGCTCGACCGCATCGCGGCGACGCCGGGCTGGAAACACCCATACGATCTGATGCAGCGCAGCCTTCCGGCAGCCTGAAGAAAGGACCTATCATGACCGAAGCCTATATCTACGACGCCGTGCGGACCCCTCGCGGTAAAGGCCGCGCTGACGGCAGCCTGCACGAAGTTACCTCTGCACGCCTGTCCGCTGGGGTGTTGAATGCGCTGAAAGAGCGTAACAATCTGGAAGGTCACGCCGTCGAGGACGTGATCTGGGGCAATGTCACCCAAGTCGGCGAGCAAGGCGGTTGCCTTGCCCGGACCGCCGTTCTGGCGTCCGATCTGGATCAATCCATTCCCGGTCTTGCGATCAACCGTTTTTGCGCATCCGGCATGGAGGCTGTGAACCTTGCGGCCAACCAAATCCGCGGCGGGGCCGGCCGCGCCTATATCGCTGGCGGGGTCGAGATGATGGGCCGCGTTGCCATGGGCAGCGACGGCGCGGCGATTGCGGTTGATCCTTCAATCGCGATGGACACCTATTTCGTCCCGCAGGGCATCAGCGCCGATATCATCGCCACCGAATACGGCTTTAGCCGCGAAGATGCCGATACGCTGGCCGTTGAATCGCAAAGGCGCGCCAAGGCCGCTTGGGACGACAAGCGCTTTGCCAAGTCGATCATCACGGTGCGCGATCAGAACGGCCTTTCGATCCTTGATCACGACGAATACATGCGACCCGGCACGGACATGCAGTCGCTGGGCGGGCTTAAGCCTGCGTTCAAAGACATGGGCGAAACCATGCCCGGCTTTGATAAAGTCGCGCTGATGAAGTACCCGCACCTAGAGCGGATCAACCATATCCACCACGCGGGCAATTCGTCCGGCATCGTGGACGGCTCTGCCGGTATTCTGGTCGGGTCCAAGGAATGGGGCGAGGCGATGGGCCTGAAACCCCGCGCCGTGATCCGCGCCACGGCCAAGATCGGCACCGATCCTACGATCATGCTGACCGGTCCTGTGCCTGTGACGGAAAAGATCCTTGCTGACAGCGGCATGAGCATTTCCGACATCGATCTGTTCGAAGTGAACGAAGCCTTCGCCTCTGTCGTGCTGCGGTTCATGCAGCGGTTCAACGTCGATCCGTCCGTCGTGAACGTCAACGGCGGCTCCATCGCGATGGGTCACCCGCTGGGCGCGACCGGCGCAATGATCATCGGCACCCTGCTGGACGAGCTGGAGCGGACTGGCAAATCCACAGGTCTGGCCACGCTGTGCATCGCATCCGGTATGGGTGCGGCCACGATCATCGAGCGAGTCTGACGCGATGTCGGGTCCGAACGCCGAAGCCATTCTGCAAACCTGGCTGGACGAGGTCATCGTTCAGGTCTTTGCAAATGATTTTGATGGCTGGGCCGACACGATGGGTTGCCCCCTCGTGACGGTCAGCTGCCAAGGGCGTTCGGTGATCGGCACAAGGGACATGCTGCGCGAAAAGTTTGACCAATGGCGCACGCTATTCGAGGTCCAGCGGGTCACTGACATGATCCGCGTCGCGCAGCACGCCACCTTTGTCACCGAGGATCAAATCCACGGCGAATATACGACCGAAACACTTAGTCACGGGCAGCGGATTATTCCCGGCTTCTCCTCGACCATTACGTTGACGCTGCAGGGGCGGCGTTGGCGGGCAACCGAATTGATCAGCGGCATGACGGGATCGCACCGCCATCTGCTTCACGCAAAACCGCAAGGCAACGCGCCGTCCTGACTGGCACTTGCGCTGCAAACTATTTTGAAAGGGACTATCCCATGACCGATTTCACCATGAACACCGACGCCGACGGCGTTGCCGTCATCACCTGGGACACCATCGGCAAGTCGATGAACGTCATGAGCCAGCAAGGCTTTGCCGATCTGGACGCTCTGGTCGATCAGGCGCTGGCGGACGAGGCTGTAAAGGGCATCGTCATCACCTCTGGCAAAGAGGGCTCTTTTGCGGGCGGCATGGACCTGAACATCATCGCCAAGATGCGCGACGACAGCGACGATCCTGCGCAAGGCATCTTTGACGGCGTCATGGCCATGCACGCCGTGCTGCGCAAGATCGAGCGTGCGGGCATGGATCCCAAGACCCTGAAAGGCGGCAAGCCCATCGCCGCCGCCCTGCCCGGCACCGCGCTCGGCATCGGTCTGGAAATCCCGCTGGCCTGTCACCGCATCTTTGCCGCCGACAATGCCAAGGCCAAGATTGGCCTGCCGGAAACTATGGTCGGCATTTTCCCCGGCGCGGGCGGCACGACCCGCATTTCGCGCAAGCTGGGCGCGATGGCCGCATCCCCCCTGCTGCTGCAGGGCAAGATGAACGACCCCAAAGGCGCAATGCGCGCTGGGGTGATTGACGAGGTCGTGCCGGCAGACGAACTGCTATCCGCCGCCAAGGCGTGGGTATTGCAGGCCAAGGACGCAGACATCGTTAAGCCTTGGGACCAGAAGGGCTATAAAATGCCCGGCGGTGCGCCCTATCACCCCGCTGGCTTCATGACCTTCGTCGGTGCCTCTGCCATGGTCAACGGCAACACGATGGGCGTCTATCCCGCCGCCAAGGCGCTGCTGTCCGCCGTCTATGAAGGCGCGATGGTCCCCTTTGACACCGCGCTGAAGATCGAGGCGCGCTGGTTTACCAATGTGCTGCTGAACCCGTCGTCCTCTGCCATGATCCGCAGCCTGTTCATCAACAAAGAAGCGCTGGAAAAAGGCGCGAACCGTCCTGATGTGGCCGATCAAAAGGTCAAACAGGTCGGCATCATCGGCGCTGGCATGATGGGCGCTGGCATCGCGCTGGTGTCCGCCATGGCAGGCATCAAGGTCGTGCTGATCGATGCCAAGCAAGAGGCAGCTGACAAGGGCAAATCCTATACCGCAGATTACATGGACAAAGGCATCGCCCGCAAAAAGGCAACCGCCGAGAAGAAAGAGCAGGTCCTGAGCCTGATCAACGCGACCACCGACTACGCCGCGCTGAAAGACTGCGACCTGATCGTGGAGGCCGTGTTCGAGGACATGTCCGTTAAGGCCGAGGTCACCAAAAAGGTGCAGGCCGTCACTGGCCCCGATTGCATCTTTGCCACCAATACATCGACCTTGCCAATCACTGAACTGGCCGAAGCCGCCAATGATGCGGACAAGTTCATCGGCATCCACTTCTTTAGCCCCGTGGACAAGATGAACCTGGTCGAGATCATTCGCGGCAAGGCCACCGGCGATGTCGCCGTAGCCAAGGCGCTGGATTTCGTGCGCCAGATCCGCAAGACGCCGATCGTGGTGAACGACGCGCGCTTCTTCTACGCCAACCGCTGCATCATCCCCTACATCAACGAAGGCATCCGCATGGTCGCCGAAGGGGTAGAGCCTGCGCTGATCGAAAACGCAGCGAAACTGGTCGGCATGCCGCTGGGCCCGCTGCAGCTGGTTGACGAAACCAGCATTGATCTGGGCGTCAAGATCGCCAAGGCGACCAAGCTGGCGATGGGCGATGCCTATCCCGACGGCGCTGTGGACGAGGTGTTGTTCGCCATGGCCGATCAGGGCCGGATGGGGCGCAAGTCGGCCTCTGGCTTCTATGCCTACGACGACAAGGGCAAGCGCGCGGGCCTGTGGGACCAGCTGGCCGTGCAATATCCCGTTGCGGACGAACAGCCCGACCTGACCACCGTGCAGCACCGTCTGCTGTTCGCGCAGGTGCTGGAAGCCGTGCGCGCCTTGGAAGACGGCGTGCTGACCGACATTCGCGAAGGCGACGTCGGCGCGATCCTGGGCTGGGGCTTTGCGCCATGGTCCGGCGGCCCGTTCAGCTGGCTCGACATCATCGGCGCGCCTTATGCGGCGGACCAATGCGACCAGTTGACGGAAAAGTTCGGCGACCGCTTCGCCTGCCCCGCGCTGCTGCGCGAGATGGCAGACAAAGGTCAGAGCTTTTACGAGCGGTTTGGGCCGAAGGCTGACAAGGCCGCATAAAGTGCGGTTGCGGGCGCAGGTTGCGCCCGCGCTGGCGGGGGGCTTTGCCCCCCTCTTGGCCTGACGGCCAATTCACCCCCCAAGGTATTTGGGACCAGAAGAATGGAAGGACCGTGCCTTGGGGTGCGGTCCTTTTTTATATTGGCGGGTCGAAGTGGTAGTTTAACCTTGCGATATCGGCGGCGCAAAGGCGGGCGATAAGGGCGGCATCGGCGTCCGCGTAATAGGGCCGCCAATCTTTTGCGCGCTGTGATGTGTTGGCGATGGGCAGATCGAAGCGGAAACCGAGGTGGGCGAAGACGGGGTCGAGATCAGTTTTCGCCTGTTCCAGACGAATGAAATCCGTGCCACGCATCACACCTGCCGCATCCGTGACATAGGACGCATAGGGCTGGGCCAGTAGGCTTGCGACGGTATGGGGGTGGTTCAGGAAGGCACTGAAGTCATGGCTTTGTGCAAGCGTGACGGCGCGGTGGGCGAAGGTTTGCGCCTGTAGCCAGTGATAGTAGCTGACCATTCGGTCCCACGGATTACGCACCAGCGTAAAGATGCGCCAATCCGTCATGTCGCAGATACCGTCCACATCGCACAAACGGCTATGTTTCCAAAGCCGCCCCGGCGCGGTCAGGCCCTGCAGGCGCGCTTTGCGGCGCTTGGCTTTGGGTGTGTTGCCGATCAGGATGTCGTCCTTCATCGCCCGCGCTTCCAGCGCGAGAGCCATGGCGGTACCGCCGGTCTTGGGGATGTGGACAAAGGCATAGCACCGTCCGGGCGACAGGATCATCGGTGCGTGCCGCGTGCGTCAGTCATCACGGCCCCCATTGCCAAGTTCAAACCTCTGCCCCACTCTGCCAAGCGAGGGCATCAAGGTGAAGGGGGATCGCACATGGGTTGGATGACGGACGAGACGGGACTGGGCAAAACAGCTGCGAATTTTGTAGCGCTGACGCCGCTGACCCACCTGCGGCGCGCGCGGGATGTTTTTGCGGATCACACCGCGCTGGTCTATGGCAGCACCGCGTTGACCTACGCCGAATATGCAGACCGTATCAGTCAGTTGGCCCATGCGCTGACCGGGCTGGGTGTGGCCCCCGGCGATGTCGTATCGACGCTATTGCCCAACATCCCCGCCCAGTCAGAGGCGTCATTTGCCGCCCCTGCCTGCGGGGCGGTCGTGAACACGATCAATACCCGGCTGGACGCCGATACCATCGCCTATATCTTTGACCACAGCGGGGCCAAAGTCGCCCTGATCGACAGCCAGTTCATCGCGCTGGTCGAAACCGCGATTACCCTGATGACCACCCCTGCCCCGATCCTAATCGAGGTCCCCGACGCCGTGGCCGGTATCCCCGCCACCGGGCGGCACCGCCTTTACGAAGACCTTGTTGCCAGCGGCGCGCCAGATTTCGCGTGGATCATGCCGCAGGATGAATGGGAAAGCCTTGCGCTGAACTATACCTCTGGCACCACCGGGCGGCCCAAGGGCGTCGTGTATCACCATCGCGGCGCTTACCTTGCGACGATGGGCAACCAGATTTCGTGGCGCATGCAGCTGTTCCCGGTGATGCTGCAGATCGTGCCGCTGTTTCACTGCAACAACTGGACGCATACGTGGATGATGCCGCTGCTGGGCGGCACCGCCGTGTGCTGCCGCGACATCACCGCCGCTGCGATCTATGCGGCGATTGCCGATCACGGCGTCACCCATTTCGGCGGTGCCCCCATCGTGCTGAACCTGATCGTCAACGCAGCTGACGCCGACCGCCGCGCCTTTGATCACACGGTCGAGGTGTTCACCGCTGGCGCGCCGCCTGCGGCCGCCTTGCTGGCCGCTGTGGGCGAGCTAGGGTTCAATATCACGCAGGTTTACGGGCTGACCGAAACCTATGGCCCGGCAACGGAATGCATCTGGAACGCGGCGTGGGACGCGCTGCCGGGGGAAGAGCGGGCAGCCATCAAGGCGCGGCAAGGCGTGCTGATGCCGATGATGGATGACATCTATGTCGTCGATGACGGGGTGCAGGGCGTGCCGCGTGACGGGCAAACGCAGGGCGAGATTGTGATGCGCGGCAATGCGGTGATGAAGGGCTATTACCGCAACCCAGAGGCGACGGAAAAAGCCTTTGCCGGCGGCTATTTCCATACCGAAGATTTGGCCGTCCAGCATCCCGGCGGCTATATCCAGATTACCGACCGGGCCAAGGATATCATCATCTCTGGCGGGGAAAATATCTCCTCTGTCGAGGTGGAAAGCGCGCTGATGCACCACCCCGCCGTCAGCCTGTGCGCCGTTGTCGCCCAGCCCGATGACAAATGGGGCGAAGTGCCCTGCGCCTTTATCGAGCTAAAGGCAGGCCGTACGGCCACGGCGGAAGAGCTGATCGCCCATACCCGCGCCCGTCTGGCGGGCTTCAAATGCCCCAAGCGCATCGTGTTCTGCGAGCTGCCAAAAACATCGACCGGCAAGATCCAGAAGTTCGAATTGCGCAAGCTTGCGGGCCACACCCCCTAGGCGTGCGCGGCTGCGTGGGTTAGGGTCTGAGTAACTAAAGACAGGCAATATGACCGCACTTTCGCAATACGACAGACTAGAAAGCCTTGGCCTGTGGCGCGCCGCGCGCACCGATCAAAGGCGAGAGGTCATCGTCTCTTTCGGGAACGCCACGCTTGTGGTGTCGGACGCGGCCGGGCGGCCCCTGTCGCATTGGTCGTTGCCTGCGATTGTACAGCTTAATCAAGGCGTTGTCCCCGCCGTCTTTGCCCCCGATGCCGATGCAGCGGAATCGCTGGAAATCGACGATCCGATCATGATCGACGCCATCAACACAGTGCGCGGGCAGATCGTCAAAGCGCAGCCGCGCCGTGGCCGCCTGCGCCAAGGGCTGACCGCAGCCGTGCTGATCGCCGTGACCGTGGCTGCGGCGACTTGGGGGCCTGCTTTGCTGCGCGATCAGGCGGCAGGATCGCTTAGCGATCTGCGGCGGGCGCAGGTTGGGGCCGCCGTCTTGGGGCATCTGCAGGCCAGCACGGGCCCCGCCTGCCGGGGCGCGCAGGGGCGCGCGGCCCTGCAAACGCTGCAAACGCGCCTGTTCGGGATGAACCGCACAGGGCAGGTCATCGTCCTGCCCGGCGTCTTGCCTGGACCCGCCAGCCTGCCCGGCAATCTGTCGGTGATCGACCGCGCGACGCTGGTGCGCTACGACGATCCCTTCGTGACCGCCGGCGATATCGTTGCCGCGCGCACACGCGATGACGATCCCGTGCAGGACATTTTGCGCCACGCGGGCCTGCGCGCGACGGTGCACTTGCTGACCTCCGGCGCGTTGCCGGATTCCGCGCTAGCCAGCTATGCGGCCTATCTGCTGAATCAGGGCCAGCCGCCTGTCACCGAACCGCAGCTGATCGCCGCCTTCGGTGCCGCAAAAATCCCCACTGCCCCCTATGCCGAACTGCGCACCGCGCGCGGCCAGAACGGGGCGCGTCTGATGACAGCCAAACCGCTGGGCGGGTCAGAGCCGCAGCCGGTGCTGACGGATGCCGCATGGCTGCAGCTGCAATCCATCTGCGACAGCTAAACGAAAAAGGGCACCGCGGTGATCCGCAGCGCCCTTTTAAAAACTCCCAGCCGTGAAACTTAGCTGCGCAGATAAGCGTCTGCAAAGCCCATGCCGCGCACCATGCCAAGGGCGCGGTTCAGGTCGGCGGCAGACCGGAACGGACCCGCTGCGATGACCTTAACGCTACCCGACTTGGCAGAAGCGACAGGCAGACCAGCGGCCTGCAGACGTGCAATCAGCCGCGCCGCGTTCGCCGGATCGCCAAAGCTGCCGACCTGCACATAGCGGTGACCGGTTGTCGCAGCGGCTGGCGCTTGGACTGCGGCGGGCGCGACAGAGCGGCTGCTGACGCGGGCTTGCGTCTTTGGCAGGCCGCGTTGGTGGTTAATGCGGCCATCGTCCCAGACCTGCGCATAGCCATTGGGCACCGTGACGCGGCTGGCCGGGATGTTAGAGGCAGGTACAGGACCCGCACCAAAGAGCGGCTTTGCGGTCCGCGTAGACACCGTCGCGGTGCGCGGCAGCGCAGCGCTGGCCAAGGCGGTTGCGCCGCCCGATGGCGACAAGGCTTGCGGGCCGCAGCGCACAGGATAGCGACCGTCAGAATTGAACCCGTCGATCCCGCAGGCACTGGCGGAAGCAACCGTCGGTGCCGCAACACGCGCCTGCGGCACGCTGGCGACAACGGTGGCGGCGGGCACGTCGCAGACGATCGGTTGGCCGGTCGCGGCATTGATCAGCGTACGGCCAGTTGCCACCTGCTGCGCACAAGCGGCAGCCAGCGTCAGACGCAGCGGTGCGGGGCCAGCGGCCACCAGCGGCGGCTGCATCACCGCAGCTACGCGCGGCGCGCCGCCGCAATCAATCGGCTGACCTGTGCTGGCGCTGATATAGCCGCGCTGAACGCCGCTCTTGCCTTCGCACGCCTCTGCCAGCGTGATGCGGCGCGGCGCGGGGGGACTGACGACGCGGGCCGTGGCGGGCTGAACAGTCGCGGATGGCGTGGCCGCACGGATTGTCGGCGCAGCGGCCGCAGGTGCAGCAGCGGCAACGCGGGCGGGTGCACTTGCACGCGGCGTGGCGGCACGGGGCGCAGGCGCAGCAACCGGGGCTGGCGTATTGTTCACCGTGATGATCGGCACATTTGGCAGCGGATCGGGCAGCGGTGCCGCAGCAGTGCGCGTCGTGGTTGGCTGAAAGTTGCACAGCTGCTCTCGGGCACGGTTCACGCGCGGCACCCAATTCACACGGCCATCCATGCCAGCGCGTACAAAGGCACAGCCCTTGCTGTCGACATATTGCGTGCCGGTGTAAGAGCTGGGCGGAAATTCGGCCGGAATTGCCACGCCCTGCGCCGCAGCGCCGGTGATACCGACACCCGCCGCCATAGTCGCAGCTAAAGCAATCGCACTGGCAAAACTGGTCGCAGACATAGACACCCCCACAAGATATTGTGGTAAGATCGCAAACAATCCCAAGCAAGTAAAGGCATTATCACCTTGATAATGCCTTAATTCTCGAATCCATGCACAGAATCGGTTGGCTGATCGGAACGCCTACTTGGTGCCGAACATCCGATCGCCCGCGTCGCCAAGTCCGGGCACGATATAGCCCTGCTCGTTCAGGCAGTCATCCACGGCGGCCGTGACGATTGGCACATCGGGATGCGCCTCTTTCATGCGGGCAATCCCCTCTGGCGCGGCCAGCAGGCACAGGAACCGGATATTCGTGGCGCCCGCTTTTTTCAGCAGATCAATCGCCGCGACCGACGAATTGCCCGTCGCCAGCATCGGATCGACGGCGATGACCATGCGATCCTCTAGCGATTGCGGCACCTTGAAGTAATACTGCACCGGCTGCAGCGTTTCTTCGTCCCGGTAAAGCCCGACAAAACCAACGCGGGCGCTGGGGATCAGCTCTAGAATCCCGTCCATCAGGCCGTTACCGGCCCGCAGGATCGACACCAGCACCAGCTTTTTGCCGTCCAGCACCGGGGCATCCATCATCTGCATCGGCGTCTCGATCCGCTCGGTCGTCATCGGCAGATTGCGCGTGACCTCGTAGGCCAGCAACTGGCTGATTTCGCGCAGCAATTGGCGAAATCCCGCGGTCGAGGTTTCCTTGCGCCGCATCAAGGTCAGCTTGTGCTGCACCAGTGGATGCGTGACGTGGGTCAGGTGTTCGGTCATGCCGCTGCCTCCAGTTTTTTCAAGATCGCATCGCGGGTTGCCACGTCGCAAAAGGCCGCGTTGGCGGCGACGATATTCATGGCACGAAAATCGGTTTCATCCCAGCCAAAGGTCTTTTGCAGGCCTTCCAGCTCTTCCGTCATGGTCGTGTGAAAGAACGGCGGATCGTCGGTGCTGATCGTGACCTGCACGCCAGCGTCGCGCAGACGCTCAATCGGGTGCGCGTCCCAGCCGGTGACAGCCTGCAACACAACGTTCGAGCCGGGGCAAACCTCTAGCACGATACCGCGGTCGACCAGTTCCTGCACAAGGGCCGGATCTTCGATTGCTTTAATGCCGTGACCAAGGCGCTCCACGCCCAGCGCCAGCGTCTCGCGGATGCGGTCGGGGCCACCCCATTCGCCCGCATGGGCGGTCAGGCGCAGGCCCGCTTCTTTTGCCAGATCAAAGCTATAGGAAAAATCGCCGGGGCGTCCTTCAAGCTCTGCGCCAGCCATGCCAAAGCCGGTCAGGAAACCGTCTGCTGTTTCCGCCGCGACCCGCGCGGCCTTTTTGCAGGCGTCGGGGCCGTGGTGGCGCACAGCCGTCGCGATGCCGCGCAGCACGATGCCGTCCTCGCGCTCTGCATCCTTGGCGGCCTGCGCAATCGCGGCCAGATAATCGCGCCACGCCACCAGATCGCCGCCGCCGCAGAAATCGGGGCTCAGGAAGCTTTCAGTATAAATCACGCCATGCGACGCGCTTTCCGCAAGCACGGCGCGGGTCAGGCGATAAAATTCTTCCGGGCCGGTCAGAACGGTGCACGCCTCGTCGTAGATCGACAGGAAATGCGCAAAGTCGCGGAACAAATAGCCGCCATCCGCGTCGAAAATCGCGCTCAGGTCGACCTTCTTTTCGGCAGCCAAGCCTTTGATAAACTCAGGCGGCGCAGCCCCTTCGTGGTGCAGGTGGAGTTCGACTTTTGGGAGTGTTCGCAGTGTCATAGAAAGGATTTTCCTGGTCCGGTATGTGGAATATTTAAGTGGTCTGCCACGCTGGCGGCCACATCAACGAAAGCAAGTTGCCCAAGGGCCCGCGCGCCGATGCCGTGCACCAGTACAGGCACCTGTTCGCGCGTGTGATCGGTGCCGGGCCAGCTGGGATCGTTGCCGTGATCGGCGGTCACGATCAGCAGATCGCCATCCCGCAGACGCGGCAGCAGATCGCCCAGCGCGCCATCAAACCATTCCAGATGGCCCGCATAGCCCGCAATATCGCGGCGGTGGCCGTAAAGGCTGTCAAATTCGACGAAGTTGGCAAAGGTGAACGAGCCGTCTTCGGCCGTGTCGATCAAATCGGACAGATGCCCCATCAGCGCGCGATCTTCGCCTTTGCGGTTCTCGTCGATGCCGCGCATGGAAAAGATGTCGCCAATTTTGCCCACGGCATAAACCTTGCGCCCTGCCGCCTGCGCATTGTCGCACAGCGTCGGGCTGGGCGGCGCGATGGCGTAATCCTTGCGGTTTGCCGTGCGCTTAAAACGGCCCGGCGTGCCAAGGAAAGGCCGCGCAATCACGCGGCCAACCTTCATCGCATGCAGATGAGGGGCCAAGTCTTTGCACAGCTTCAAAAGCCGGTCGAGGCCGAAGCTTTCCTCGTGCGCCGCGATCTGCAACACCGAGTCCGCCGAGGTATAGACGATCGGCCAGCCGTCCTGCAGATGCGCCGCGCCATGCGCATCGATGATCGCCGTGCCGCTGGCGTGGCAATTGCCGTGGATGCCGTCCGTGCCTGCCAGCTTGCAGATCAGCGCTGTCAGAACATCTGGCAGCGCGGGCTGCGTGTCGGGGAAATAGGTCCAATCCCATGGCACCGGCACGCCTGCCAGCTCCCAATGACCGGACGGCGTGTCCTTGCCGGGGCTCACCTCTTGCGCGGCACCCCAGGCGGCGGTCGGTGCAGCATCAAGGCCCGGCACGTCATCGCCGCTGGCCAAACGCACCGCCGCGCCCAGGCCCAGCGAATCCAGGATCGGCACGGTCAGGGCCTGCGCCTGCGCGATATGCGCCACGGTATTGGCCCCGGTGTCTGGCAAGCTGCCGTTGAAAAATGCGTCCGCGTCTGGCGCGCCGCCAATGCCGACCGAGTCGATCACAACCAGAAAAGCACGTGTCATCTAAGTTATCCTGTCCAGTATCAGCGGCCCCACTTGCGGCGCAGCGCCAATGGTGATCGCCGCCTTGACCGCATCGCAGGCCGCCTGCGCGGCATCATCGTTGCGGGCATGCACCACCGCCAGCACATCACCAGCGGCCACGCGTTCGCCAAGATTGCGCACATCGGTCAAACCGACGGCGGGGTCAATGCGGTCACCCTCTTTTTGCCGCCCGCCGCCCAGTGCGACGACGGCAAGACCCAGCGCCTCGCCATCAATCGCGGCGACATGGCCCGCGGCACTGGCCTTGACCGCCAGCGTGACCGGGGCCTTTGGCAAATGCGTGCGCCAGTCCTGATCCATATCGGGCGGGCCGCCCAATGCGGCGATCATCCGGGCGAACCTGTTTAGCGCTGTGCCGTCAGCCAGCGTCCGCTCTAACGCGGCGCGGGCCTTATCCTCTGGCCAGCCCGCAAGGCCCAATGCCTCGCAGCCCAGCGCCAGCGCGAGTGTCACCAGACGCGGCGCGGCTTCCGGTGCGCCGGACAGGATTTCCATGCAAGTCGCAAGCTCTGTCGCATTGCCCAGGCTGGGGGCGAGCGGCTGGTTCATGTCCGACAGAACAGCGACGGTCGGGCACCCTGCCCCGCGCGCGGTTTGCACCAGCGCCTGCGCCAGCGCGCGCGCCTCGGCTTCGGTTTTCATGAAAGCGCCGCTGCCGAATTTGACGTCCAGCACCAAGGCCCCCAGCCCCGCCGCCAGCTTTTTCGACAGGATCGAGGCGGTGATTAAGTCCACGGAATCCACCGTCGCCGTCACATCGCGCACCGCATACAGCCGCTTGTCCGCCGGCGCGATGCGCCCCGTGGCGCTGACAATCGCGCAGCCGACCTCGGCCACAATGGCGCGCAGCCGCGCTTCGCTGACGTCGGTGCTGACGCCCGGAACGGCCTCTAGCTTGTCCAGCGTGCCGCCGGTGTGGCCCAGCCCGCGCCCCGAAATCATCGGCACAAAGACCCCACAGGCCGCCAACATCGGCGCAAGGATCAGTGACACGCAATCGCCCACGCCGCCGGTCGAATGCTTGTCGACAACCGGCCCCGCCAAATCCCACGCCAGCACATCGCCGCTGTCGCGCATCGCCGCCGTCAGGCAAACACGCCCCGCGTCCGACAGCCCGTTCAAACAGACCGCCATGGCAAAGGCCCCGGCCTGCGCGTCCGACACCGCGCCCGTCGCCAACCCCTGCGCAAACGCCGATAAATCGGCCTGCGGCGGCGTCTGACCCTTGCGCACTTGCGCTATAATCGCCCTAGCATCCATGATCTTAGACCTTGCTCATATAGGCCTGATCGAAGGCCCCGGGCAGCAGCGCGGCGACCGTCGTCTCTTGCGTGACGCCGTCGAGCGTCGTCAGCGTAACAGGCACGTCGCCCCCGCAAAACTCCGCAAGCTTCTGGCGGCACCCGCCGCAGGGGCTGATGGGCTTGGGGCTATCCGCGATAACCGCAACGGCCGCGACATCGCGCGCGCCTGCGGCGCACATGGCCGCAATTGCGCCCGCTTCGGCGCAGGTGCCTTCGGGATAAGCGACGTTCTCGACATTGCAGCCAACGTGGATGCTGCCGTCGGTCATGCGAATGGCAGCCCCCACCAAAAAGCGGGAATAAGGCGCGTGCGCATTCAGGCGTACAGCGGTCGCGGCCGCGATCAGATCGGCGGTTGCGGGGTCAGAATGGGACATGAAAGGAATCTCCGGTATTTGGGATAACAGTGAAGCCCAGCGCCCCCGGATGCAAGGCGACAAGGGGAACCCAAACGCATGACCCAGCGTTGAACCATAACAAGAAGGAGGCCGATATGATACCGCCCACCGCAAAACCGATCCTTGCTGACGACGCAGGCAATCTGCCGCAGGGCAGCGACAGCCCCATGACCGGCGATCAGGCCGATCTGCTGCAAGTGCTTTGCGGCGAAGCGTCTGAACCCTTCGACGCCAGCCTGACGCAATCGCAGGCGCTGGCCCGGATCGAAGAGCTGCGCGGCCACCTGAATACGGACCTGAACCTTTAACTGTTACAGCTGTTTCCCCCGAGGCTGTTTTTAACGATCGCCATTTTTGCAAACCGAACACTTTTTATAGGAGCCACAAGATGACGACCGGACCAAACATGACCGAAGACCACCACATGATGAACGGTGAACAAGCCGCCATCCTGCAAGAGCTGTGCGAAAAGACCGGCCATCCGTTTAGCGATCAGATGACCTCTGACCGGGCAGACGATATGATCAATCGCCTGTCGTCGCAGCTGGATGCTGAAACGTCAAAGCGCTGATCAACGCAGCATCACGTTAAAGGCACAAACGTGCCGCGCGATGGCGACCTTACGCCATTGCACCAGTATCTGACGATGCATTGATCCCCACCCAATCGCAGAACCATCTATCCGGGAAAGATCATCGCCATTTCCGCATCAAACCGGGCCCATGTCATTGTCGCCTGATTACCTGCATATCCATGGTAGTGGCTTTTGCCTGTGGAATTCGGCAATCCGGCCCAAATCTTAGCCAGATTGTTCATAAAGGTGCGCCGCCCGATGCGTCCGGCCTGCACCTCTCGAAATCCGGCCTCTTCCAGCAGCACATCTGCCAGCGCGTCCTGCACCTCGGCCGAGAACCGCGCGCGATGATCGATCCCCGTGATATCCACCAGCCGCCGCAAGGTAGCCGGGATAAACTGATAACGGCCAATGGCATGGGGCTGGCCCGGCGTCGCCTTGATCCATGCGTAAATTTGCTCGATCGTCATATCAGTAGGCCGCGCTGCGGGCTTGCGCGTCGCTCCATATTGCACCGCGTCATAACCGTGACGCCCCGCCTCTGCCGCGGCAATCAAATGCCGGACCCGGTCCGCCGGTGCGCCCCCAGATAGCGCCCCTGACAGAGCACCAGACGGAGCAGAGCGGATGAAACGCACATCATCCACCACGTCGCCGCCCCCGGATTGGGACCGCAATCGCACGGGATAAGGCGCGAAAAAGCTTTTCCCCTCGTCCCCGACAAACAGGCTGGCCACCGTAACAGGGGGCTGTGCTGTGTCCTGCCGGGGCGCGATACTTACCATAGCAACCCGCCCCTGCAGGATCGGTGCCCGCCCCGCCAATGACAACGCATCTGCTGGTGCGATTTCCGGCACAGCGATCACCAGTCCCAGCAGGAATGTCATCAACGACAGCTTTCTGAACAGCGTCATGAGGGGCCCTTTTCCACTTCATTCCGGGCGAACCTGTGCGATAAATATTGATAAATCGTTGGCGGCAGAAATATTTGCCCTTAGCCGGCGCGCTGTTCCCCGCGGCAGTTCAGGGCCAGCCATCCGTCAAAAATTGCGGCAAGACACGCATCCTATGCGAAATGATCCTTTGCACCGTTGCGCTGACCTAGCGTCCGACATGGCGATGGTTTAGGGGTAAACTATCGCTTGAAAGGACCGCCCGGCCATGACCCCCGCCGATAAAGACGACACCCCATCAGACAGCCTGCGCAAGGCGGCTTTGGACTACCACCAGTTCCCGCGCCCCGGCAAATTGGAAATCCGCGCGACCAAGCCGCTGGCTAACGGCCGCGATCTGTCGCGCGCCTATTCCCCCGGTGTCGCAGAGGCCTGCCTCGAGATTAAAAAAGACCCCGCCACGGCCCGCGATTACACCACGCGCGGCAACTTGGTCGGCGTCGTCACCAACGGCACCGCCGTGCTGGGCCTTGGCAATATCGGCGCGCTGGCGTCCAAGCCTGTCATGGAAGGCAAGGCCGTCCTGTTCAAGAAATTCGCCAATATCGACTGCTTCGATATCGAATTGAACGAACCAGACCCCGTCAAACTGGCCGAAATCGTCTGCGCGCTTGAACCCACCTTCGGCGCGATCAACCTTGAAGACATCAAAGCCCCCGACTGCTTTATCGTCGAAAAAATCTGCCGCGAGCGGATGAACATTCCCGTCTTTCACGACGACCAGCACGGCACCGCCATCGTCGTCGGCGCGGGCATCACCAACGCCCTGCGCATCGCGAAAAAGGATTTTGCCGACGTCAAAGTCGTGTCCACCGGCGGCGGCGCTGCCGGCATCGCTTGCCTGAACATGCTGCTCAAACTGGGCGTGCAGCGCAAGAACGTCTTCCTTTGCGACCTGCAAGGCCTTGTTTACAAAGGCCGAGAGCTCGACATGACCGACCAAAAGGCGGAATACGCCCAAGGCGATCAGCCGCGCACATTGCTTGACGTGATCGACGGGGCGGACGTGTTCCTTGGCCTGTCCGGCCCCGGCGTGCTGACCCCCGACATGGTCGCCAAAATGGCCGAAGTGCCGATCATCTTCGCCTTGGCCAACCCGAACCCGGAAATCGACCCAGGCGCCGCCCGCGCGGTGAACCCGCGTGCGATCATCGCCACAGGCCGGTCCGATTTCCCGAACCAAGTCAACAACGTGCTGTGCTTTCCCTTCATCTTCCGCGGGGCCCTCGACGCAGGCGCAACCACGATCAATGACGAGATGAAGATCGCCTGCATCGAAGGCATCGCCGCCATGGCCCGCGCCACCACCAGCGCAGAAGCCGCCGCCGCCTACAAAGGCGAGCAGCTGACCTTTGGCCCCGAATACCTGATCCCGAAACCCTTCGACCCGCGCCTGATGGGCGTCGTCGCCAGCGCCGTGGCCCAAGCCGCCTGCGACACCGGCGTCGCCACCCGGCCCATCGCAGATATGGACGCCTACAAGCGCCAGCTCGACGCGTCGGTGTTCAAATCCGCCTTCATCATGCGCCCCGTGTTCGAGGCCGCCCGCACCGCCAGCCGCCGTATCGTCTTTGCCGAAGGCGAGGACGAACGTGTCCTGCGCGCCGCTCAAGCGATCATGGAGGAAACCACCGAAGAGCCGATCCTGATCGGCCGCCCAGAGGTGATCGCCGCGCGCTGCGAACGTGCCGGCCTTGATATCCGGCCCGACGTCGACTTTAAAATTGTGAACCCGGAAAACGATCCGCGCTACCGCGATTACTGGGGCACCTACCATGAAATCATGGCCCGTCAGGGCGTGACCCCTGACCTGGCCCGCGCCATCATGCGCACCAACACCACCGCCATCGGCGCGGTCATGGTCCACCGCGGCGAGGCGGATTCGCTGATCTGCGGCACCTTCGGCCAATACTTGTGGCACCGGAACTACATCCAGCAGATCCTCGGCAATGAAACCCTGCACCCCGTCGCAGCCTTGTCGCTGATGATTTTGGAAACCGGCAACCTGTTCATCGCCGACACCCAAGTCCACGAAGAGCCGACGCCAGAGCAGATCGCCGAAACCGTCATCGGTGCCGCCCGCCACATCCGCCGCTTTGGGGTCGAGCCCAAGATCGCGCTGTGTTCGCACAGCCAATTCGGCAATATGGACAGCAACTCTGGCCGCCGCATGCGCGCGGCGATGGACATCCTACACAGCCAGCCTCGCGATTTCAGCTTTGAAGGCGAAATGCACATCGACAGCGCCCTCGACGTCGAACTCCGCAACCGGATCTTCCCCGGCGCACATCTGGACGGCGCGGCGAACTGCCTTGTCTTTGCCAATGCCGACGCGGCCTCTGGCGTACGCAACATCCTGAAAATGAAGGGCAACGCGCTCGAAGTCGGCCCGATCCTTATGGGCATGGGCAACCGCGCCCATATCGTGACCCCGTCCATTACCGCCCGCGGCCTGCTGAACATGTCCGCGATCGCAGGCACGCCCGTCTCGCACTACGAATAGGCCTGCCGCAGCCACCGACCTTAAGACCGCACCTGCCGCCGCCCAAAAAGCGGCGCGCAGGTGCGGCCTGACCGTTTCGCCAATCGTGCCAAATCCACACCGCGCCCTCTTCTTCTCGTCCCAAATATCCCCCGCAGCGGCGGGGGCAGCGCCCCCTGCCCACGCATGCAGGGCCGCTCGACAATCGCCGGCAGCCACCACTTCATGGTCAGAATATGGTGACGTCTTCGGTAGGCGAAAAACGCGAGGACGTGATATTTCTAAAATTAAGTCAGGGCGTTGCCAGTAACAGCCGGGCAACGCCCTGTGTTCTGCCGCTATTTGCACTTTCGAAATAGGCCTCGGGGATCTCCAACATCGATGCCAATCATCAAAAAACTGGCTTACTTTATGCCAGATCAGGTGTCATTCCAGTGCGCGAGCGACGCGCACCTTCGCGCGGCCGCAGAGCGTCCAGCGCGTCTGCGTTGTCCCGGCCCCAATCGTAGACCATGTCCACGAGGCCCACGAACCGTAACCCGAGCGGCGTCAGATCATAGGTCACGGCGGGCGGCACGGTGCTGTCGACCGTTCTTTCGATCAGGCCGCTGGTTTCCATATCGCGCAGCGTCTGCACGAACATCTTCTTGGACAACCCGGGCAGGCTGCGGTGCAACGCCCCGCTGCGGGCAGCCCCCCGGTGGCGGGCGTGCAGCGTGTGAAGGATCATGCTGGTCCACTTCGTTGCAAAGATCTCCATTACGCGCCGGGGGGCGCAGTCCTCGCGCCAGTCGTCGTCCTGCATGGTGGTCTCCCATTGGTGCCTACGTTCCGTTTTGGTGCCGTCTAGCGAAGGCGCGCCGCGCTGGCTAGATGCAGATCAACCAATGCAAGGACAGATTACATGACCAAGACTGCACTCGTCGTCGGCGCGACCGGCATCCAAGGCAGCGCCCTCGCAGCGAAGCTGGCCGGCGAGGGATGGACTGTTTTCGGCCTCGCCCGCAATCCGCAGGAGCAGGCGGGCGTCTCCCCAATCGCCGCCGACCTGCTGGACCCCGCGTCGTTGGCACGGGCGCTGGACGGTTTGGCCCCCACCCACGTCTTTTTGACCACATGGCTGCGCCAAGACACCGAGGCCGAGAACATCCGCGTCAACGGCACTATGGTCCGCAATCTGCTGGACGCCGTGCGTCCCGCAGGCAGCGTAGAACATGTGGCGCTAGTGACCGGTCTGAAGCACTACCTCGGGCCATTCGAGGCTTACGGAAAGGGCTCCCTGCCCAAGACCCCATTCCGGGAGGAGCACGGCCGTCTGGACGTGGAAAACTTCTATTACGCTCAGGAGGATGAGGTTTTTGCCGCAGCCGAGCGAGACAGCTTCGGTTACAGTATCCACCGCCCGCACACGGTCATCGGCAAGGCCGTCGGCAACGCCATGAACATGGGCACGACGCTGGCCGTCTACGCCACGATTTGCAAGGCGACCGGGCGGCCCTTCCGGTTTCCCGGTTCACAGGTCCAGTGGGACGCGCTGACCGACATGACCGATGCGGGCCAGCTTGCGGATCAGGTCATCTGGGCCGCTACCACACCCGCCGCCCGGAATGAGGACTTCAACATCGTCAACGGTGACGTCTTTCGCTGGAACTGGATGTGGCACCGGATCGGTGAATATTTCGGCGTCACGGTCGAAGACTTCGACGGCACCGAACGCCCGCTGGAAGAGCAGATGAAGGACGACGCCGTCATCTGGGGCAAGATCGCGCAAGAGCAGTGTCTGGCGGAAAGCGACCTGTCACGCCTCGCTTCGCCTTGGCATACGGACGCCGATCTCGGCCGCCCGATTGAGGTCGTGACGGACATGGGAAAGAGCCGCGCCCTGGGGTTCATCGGCTACATCGCAACTGACCGTGCGTTCTTCGACCTGTTCGACAGGCTGAGAGCAGACGGCATCATTCCGCAGAAATGAATATGATGAGGTCCTTGCGGCGCGTCAAGAAAGGCCCGAACCATGTCGTTGGCGTTGCTTTAGGACCCCGCCAATCTGACAGATTCAGCGCTACAAATAGCTATGCCCGTGCCTTTTGCAGCAGGAGTATTCCGCGTCATCGACCAGCCAAGGCGCCGCCGCGCGTGCAGGCGAGGCCACTAGAAGGCAGCTAAGGTTCATAAGGTTTCGGAACACTCCAAAAAACGACAAAGCAGCGCTCATTCCCACGCATACTGGGCCGCCCGACAATCGCTGACAGCCACCACTTTATGCTTAGATTATGATGACGACTTCAGTCGGCGAAAAACGCAAGCATGTTATATATCTATAATTGCTTCAGCACCTTGCAATTAACGGCCGGGCAGCGCCCCCTCCCTCCCCCCTTCTTCTGGTCCTAAATACCTCGGAGGTCTGGAGGCAGCGCCTCCAGTTGGCCCGCCCGGGCCAATCAACCCACCCCGGACTTGTCAATAAATTCACAGATCTCCCGCCCTAACCCGCACACCGCCCTTGCCCGCCTAAACCCGCCCTTCTATCCCTAACCTAGCGACGTTTGGGAGGACGGGACTTATGACTTACGCTGACATCTACAAAAGCTGGCAAACCGATCCAGAGGCGTTCTGGATGCAGGCCGCGCAAGCGATCACCTGGGTGAAACCACCGTCCCGCGCCCTCGATGACAGCAAAGCGCCAATCTACAGCTGGTATGCCGATGCGCAGGTGAACACCTGCTACAACGCGGTTGACCGCCATGTCGAAAATGGCCGCGCCGATCAGGTTGCCATCATCCACGACAGCCCGATGACGCACAGCGTCAGCCGCATGACCTTTGCAGAGCTGCAAACCGCCACCGCATCCCTTGCTGGCGCGTTGCGCGCTCAGGGCATCGGCATGGGCGACCGGGTCATCATCTACATGCCGATGGTGCCAGAGGCGCTTGTCGCCATGCTCGCCTGCGCCCGCATCGGTGCAGTGCATTCGGTCGTATTTGGCGGGTTCGCCGCGCACGAACTGGCGGTCCGCATCGACGACGCAACGCCCAAGGCGATCATCGGTGCCTCTTGCGGGCTAGAGCCGGGGCGCACCGTTGCCTATAAACCGCTGATCGACGGGGCCATCGCGCAGGCCAAGCACAAGGTCGACTTCACTGTCATCCTGCAGCGCGAACAGTGCCGCGCCGATATGACGGACGGCTTCGACCACGACTGGCACGCCGTGCAGCAGGGCGTCACGCCCGCCGAATGCGTCCCCGTCGCCGGCGATCACCCGGCCTATATCCTCTACACGTCTGGCACCACTGGCGCGCCCAAAGGCGTGGTCCGCGCCACAGCGGGACACCTTGTCGCGCTGAACTGGACGATGAAAAATATCTATAACGTCAACCCGGGCGAGGTGTTCTGGGCCGCCTCCGACGTCGGCTGGGTCGTGGGCCACAGCTATATCTGCTATGGTCCGCTGATCCACGGCAACACCACTGTTGTGTTCGAAGGCAAGCCTGTTGGCACCCCCGATGCGGGCACCTTCTGGCGCGTGATCCAAGACCACAAGGTCCGTAGCTTTTTCACCGCCCCCACCGCCTTTCGCGCCATCAAGCGAGATGATCCCAAGGGCGAGCTGATCAAGGACTACGACATCTCCTCCTTGCGCGCCCTCTATCTTGCTGGCGAACGCGCTGACCCGGACACGATCATCTGGGCGCAGAACGTGATGAAGGTCCCGGTCTACGACCACTGGTGGCAGACCGAATCCGGCTTCCCCATGGTCGGCAACCCCGCCGGGATAGAGCCGCTGCCCGTCAAAATTGGCAGCCCCACCGTCGCCCTGCCCGGCTATGACATCCGCATCCTTGACGAAGGCGGGCACGAGGTCCCGCGCGGCACACTTGGGGCCATCGCGATCAAGCTTCCCCTGCCCCCCGGCACCCTGCCGACCCTGTGGCAGGCAGAGGATCGCTTTATCAAATCCTACCTGACCACCTTCCCCGGTTACTATGAAACCGGCGACGCCGGCCTGATGGACGAGGACGGCTATCTGTACGTCATGGCGCGCACCGACGACGTCATCAACGTCGCTGGCCACCGCCTGTCCACCGGCGCGATGGAGGAGATCCTTGCCAACCATCCCGACGTCGCCGAATGCGCCGTCATCGGCGTCACGGACGAGCTGAAGGGCCAACTGCCCATGGGGTTTGTGTGCACCAACAAAGGCACCAGCCGCACGGACGAGGACATCGTGAAGGATTGCATCCGCATGGTCCGCGAAGAAATCGGCCCCGTCGCCGCCTTCAAACTGGTCGTCGTGGTGGACCGTCTGCCCAAAACCCGCTCTGGCAAAATCCTGCGCCGCACGATGGTCAGCATCGCCGATAACGCAGACTTTAAGATGCCCGCAACGATTGACGACCCGGCGATCTTGGACGAAATCCGCACGGCATTGAAACCGCTGGGGTATGGCGGGGCGTAATTAAAAGCCCCCCGCTCGGTACCGAGTGGGGGGCTTCTTTGCAATCTTAAGTAGTCCTTGAAAATATTTTGGCAACCGGGCAGTGTTTTGCGAACAGCCCTAAAATTAGTGTGCCAATATTTTTTTTGAAGGTTTACGTCGTTGTCTGAAGATCTGCTCGTATTACTTGTCATCGCCGCAATCGGTGTCTTTTGGCTGGAACGTAAACTGACCCGTGGCCGCAAGCGACGCAACAAACACAGATCCAAGCGGTACGAAAATTCGCACGATTCAGTGGTGCATTTCCCGCGCTGGCGATCGGAGGCTTATAGTCAGCCAATCACCCGCACCCCGCCAACCTTAAGCCCCCAATTACAAGCACCGCCCGTTCCGGCAGCACAAGTCATTCAGGGTCACGCCTATGTCGTCGATGGCGACACTCTGCGCATTCAAAAGACGCAAATCAGGTTGTTCGGCGTTGATGCCCCTGAATTGGATCATCCCCACGGTAAGAATGCGAAATGGGCATTGCACAACCTGTGTAAAGGCCACCTTGTCAGGGCTGAAGTCATCAACGCGGACACTCACGGACGCACGGTTGCGCGCTGCACTCTACCCGATGGCCGTGACCTTTCAGCAGAGATGGTCAAACAAGGGTTAGCAATCGACTGGCCCAAATTCTCAGATGGGGAATACCGGGAACTAGAGGTGCCGAACGCGCGAAAGAAAATGTGGCTCGCCGATGCAAGACAAAAGGGCCGAATGCAGGTCTGGGAAAACTATAAGATCCAGAAACGTACGTCGCCACCTGCGCCGAAGTAATCACAACATAACCTCTCTTGCGACAAGGGTTTCGATAGCCTGCCCAAACAAACAAAAACCCCGCCTGTTTGCACAGACGGGGTTCCAGAATAAGTCGCTTGGGTCTTTAGATATCGTCGCCCAGCGCACCCTTCACAGTGCCGGTCACGTCTTGCACAGCGCCCTTGGCTTTCTGCGCTTTACCTTCGGCTTCCAGACGCTCGTTGTCGGTCGCGTCGCCGATGGCTTCTTTCACGGAACCCGCAGCTTTGTTGCCTGCGGCTTTCATTTTGTCAGTCAGTTCGCCCATGAGGAAATCTCCTGTTTTGGTCGGGGGTTGGCGTCAATCATTGCCGCGCTTCCCGTCTGCTGAACAAACCAGCGGCGGCCTATTAGGTTCCGCACTGCTCTCGTTTTCGTGTCATGTGAATTGCTCTTGGAACAGGCGTTCCTCTAGCCCGTGGCCGGGGTCGAACAGAATGCGGTGGCGGATACTGGGGTCGGACTGAATCTCGACGCTGACCACATTGCGCACGGATTTGCCGTCGGCGTCCGCCATCACAGGCCGCTTTTCCGCGTCCAGCACGTCAATCCGCACCACCGCCTTTTTCGGCAACAGCGCCCCGCGCCAGCGCCGTGGCCGGAACGCGGCCATCGCTGTCAGCGCCAAGACGTCCGACCCAATCGGCAGGATCGGTCCATGCGCGCTGTAGTTATACGCCGTCGATCCCGCAGGGGTGCAGACCAGCGCGCCGTCGCAAACCAGCTCTGGCATCCGCAGCGTGCCATCCACGGTGATGCGCAGCTTGGCCGCCTGCGGACCTGCGCGCAGCAAGGACACCTCGTTGATCGCCAGCGCCGTGTGCATCGACCCGTCCGCCGCCAGCGCCGTCATGATCAGCGGGTTAATAATCTCTTCTTCAGCGTCCTGCAGCCGCTGCGCCAGCTTTTCATCCTCGTATTCGTTCATCAGGAACCCGACCGTGCCGCGGTTCATCCCGTAGACTGGGGCATCCAGCGCCTGCGTGGCGTGCAGCGTTTGCAGCATGAAACCATCGCCCCCCAAGGCAACAATATACTGCGCCTCTTGGGGTGCGACGCTGCCATGGCGCTGGGTCAACTCGGCCAACGCCTCTTGGGCAAGGGGGGCGTTGCTGGCCGTAAAAGCAATCCGCAATCGGGGCATAGAGGCGTCATCCTTAACAAGCGTGCCGGGTTTTGTCGTCTGATCCCATCTGAAACGCAAGCACGCGCCATCGCAGCAGATTGACCTAGCGGGACGTTTTGCCGCTTTTGACCTTGCGCCAATTGGCGTAGAAGGCGTGCAAACCTCGTTATCATGCCCGAAAGGAACAGCCATGAACGCCCCCACCCGTGACGACGGCTTCTTCACCGAATCTTTGGCCAGCCGTGATCCTGAACTTGCAAAAGCCATGGACGCCGAACTTGGCCGCCAGCGCAAAGAGATCGAGCTGATCGCATCCGAAAACATCGTCAGCGCCGCCGTCATGGAAGCGCAGGGCGGCGTAATGACGAACAAATACGCCGAAGGCTACCCGGGCCGGCGCTACTACGGCGGGTGTGAACATGTCGACGTGGCTGAAAACCTCGCCATCGACCGTGCCAAGCAGTTGTTTTCCTGTGACTTTGCCAACGTGCAGCCGAACTCCGGCTCTCAGGCTAACCAGGGTGTGTTTCAGGCGCTGCTGCAGCCCGGCGACACGATCCTTGGCATGTCGCTGGACGCTGGCGGCCACCTGACCCACGGCGCAAAGCCGAACCAGTCGGGCAAATGGTTCAACGCCATTCAATACGGCGTGCGCGCGCAGGACTTGGAACTGGACTACGATCAGGTCGCCGAACTGGCCGCTGAACACCAGCCCAAGATGATCATCGCGGGCGGCTCTGCGATTCCCCGCATCATCGATTTTGAGAAAATGCGCGCGATTGCAGATTCGGTCGGCGCTTATCTGCTCGTCGATATGGCGCACTTTGCCGGTCTGGTCGCTGCGGGTCTTTACCCCTCGCCCTTCCCGCACGCGCATGTGGCCACCACGACGACGCACAAAACCCTGCGCGGCCCGCGCGGCGGCATGATCCTGACCAACGATGAAAACATCGCGAAAAAGGTGAACTCGGCCATTTTCCCGGGCATTCAGGGCGGCCCTCTGATGCACGTGATCGCCGCCAAGGCCGTCGCCTTCGGCGAGGCGCTGCGCCCCGGCTTCAAGGACTACCAAAAGCAGGTCGTGCTGAACGCACAGGCGCTGGCAGACGAGCTGATGAAATGCGGCCTTGATATCGTTACCGGCGGCACCGACACGCACCTGATGCTGGTCGACCTGCGCCCCAAAGGCGTCAAAGGTAACGCGACCGAATCCGCCCTTGGCCGCGCCCACATCACCTGCAACAAAAACGGCATCCCCTTCGATTCCGAAAAGCCGACCATCACCTCTGGCGTGCGCCTCGGCTCGCCCGCAGGCACAACACGCGGCTTTACCGAAGAAGAGTTCCGCCAGATCGGCCGCTGGATTGGCCAGGTCGTCGACGGCCTTGCCGCCAACGGCGAAGAGGGCAACGCCGAAGTCGAAGCGCAGGTCCGCGCCGAGGTTGAAGCCATGTGCGACCGCTTCCCGATCTACCCGAACCTGTAATTTTTGCAGAAATCCAACAAAGGCCGTCGCACCCCGCGGCGGCCTTTTGCGTTATGCGGCAATGACTTCGCGCAGCCCCCCCTTGATTTACGCGACGCACCGCCCCACCTCAGGCGGACCAATTCCAAAGGATACCGCCATGACTGACCGCCCAGAGCCCCTTCGTATCGACATCGTATCAGACGTGGTCTGCCCGTGGTGCATCGTCGGCTATCGCCAGCTGAAACAAGCGCTTGATACCAAAGGCACCGATTATGACCTGCACTGGCATCCGTTCGAATTGAACCCCGGCATGCCTGCGTCTGGCCAAAACATGTCCGAACATATCATGGAAAAATACGGCAGCACCGCCGCCGAGTCGGAAGCCAACCGCAAGCGCCTGACCGATTTGGGCAAAGAACTGGACTTCGACTTTTCCTTCGGCCCCGACACGCGGATGCACAACACATTCAACACGCATCAGCTGATCCACTGGGCGGACACATTGGACCGCGGCCATGATCTGAAACAAGCGTTCTTCTCGGCCCACTTCACCGACAACGCCGATCTGTCCGACACCGATGCCCTCGTGAAAATCGCAGCCTCCATCGGCCTAGACGCCACGGAAGCCCGCGCCGTGCTGGACGATCAACGCTACGCCGAAGCCGTTCGCGCCGAGGAAAAGTTCTGGACCAGCCAAGGCATCAGCGACGTGCCCGCTGTGATCTTTGATCGCAAACACCTCGTCACCGGGGCCCAAGGTGCCGAAAACTACGGCAGTATTCTCGACCAACTGGCCGCCCTCCCCGCCGCGTAACGGCCCCCCCTTCTTCTGGTCTAAAATACCTCGGGGGGTCGCCGGTTGGTGCGCCACTGGTTCAAGAACCAGCCGGCGGCGGGCAGCGCCCCCAAGGATCGGCCCAGCTTTGCTGGGTCGATCCACCTAGCTGCGCAATTCTAAATCCGCCCCTGCACCCGCAGCACCCAAATCACCACCACAAACACTGCGATCCCGGCTGCTGACCAAGCCGCAAGCTTGCGCAGGATCCGCGTCTGCCGCAGTGCCCCGCGATCAATACCGCTCAGATGCGCCAGCACCCGGTCGGCACATCTGCCGGTCGCCGCCGTATCGGCCATGCGCGCCAGCCTCGGGTTGCCCTGCGCCACATCCGCCCGCACCACAGCCCGTAGATCGCGGATCACAGCGCGCGGCAGGCTGCGGCCAACCTTGCTGGCCTGCTGTTCCAGCGTGCGACCATTCAGCCCCAGCTTTGCCTGCAACTCGGACCGGATACGCGCATTTTTGCGGGAAAGGGTGTCAGCAACCATGCCCCTGTGGTAGCGATGGGGCCGCGCCCTCTCAAGCCCCGGGGCGGCGCGCAACCCAACATGATACAGGCCTGCGACATGCTGAACACAATCACCCACGGCACCCCGACTGACTTGGCCCCCCTGCTGATCGTCCATGGCCTGTTTGGCTCTGCCCGAAATTGGGGCGTGATTGCAAAACGGCTATCGGACACCCGCCAAGTCGTGGCCGTCGACATGCGCAACCACGGCGACAGCCCGGCGATGGACAGCCACAGCTATGCCGACATGGCCGCCGATCTGGCCGAGGTCATTGCGGGGATCGCCCCCAAGATGGACGTCATGGGTCATTCGATGGGCGGCAAGGCGGCGATGATGCTGGCGTTGACCCGGCCTGCGCTGATCAACAAACTGATCGTCGCTGACATCGCGCCTACCCCTTACGATCACTCTCAAGACGGCCCGCTGCACGCCATGCAAGGCGTGGACCTATCGCAGATCACATCGCGCAAGGATGCCGCCGACCAGATGGACGTTGACGCAGGCACGGCGGCGTTCCTGTTGCAAAGCCTTGATCTGCAAAACAAACGCTGGAAGCTGAACCTTGACGTTCTGGCCCGCGATATGCCCCAGATTGTTGGCTGGCCAGCGCCTGCGGGCCAGTTCGACGGCCCCGCCCTGTTTCTGCGCGGCGCAAACTCATCTTACGTCCCGGACAGCGCGGCACCCGCCATCCATGCCGCCTTTCCCGCCGCCACAATCGAAACTGTGCCAGACGCAGGCCATTGGCTACATGCCGAACAGCCCCGCGCGGTTGAAGCTGCGGTGCGCGCCTTTCTGGACGCCTAGATCACCGCAGAGGTCAGAAAAGCGGCAAGGCACAGCCCGCCCATCAGGCTGACAAAGATATAAGGAAGGCTTTGCATTGGATCGCTCCTGCGGTTTGGCGTTTGTGTCACATAATACGCAGCCGCTGCATCTTTCCGTCGCGCGCGATTGCACAATGTCATAAGACTTGGGAAATCATTCCCCTTCGCGACCGGAGACACTCGCATGACACGCATTCTTTCGCTTTTTGCCGTTCTGACAGCCCTGACCGCCTGCAACACCATCGCAGGTGCTGGCCAAGACCTGACCGCGACGGGCACAGCGATCACGACCCAGACCCGCGCCGTGCAGTCGGATCTGTAACCCCACCTTGTCCCAGAAGGCCTATTTTACCATGTTTACGCTTCGCACAGTCTTTGTCGTTATTATCGCCGGTATCATTGGCACGATCTTTAATTCCATCGCCATCAACATCATGGCGGGCGCTGACGTGGTGCCGCTGATCACGTCACTTGGCCGCAACCTGATTGCGATCATCGTGGCCCTGCTGCTAATCCCGGCCTTTGCACGCGGCGGCAACGTCGCGGCTTGGGCCTTCGCCCTGATCGCGCTGACCGTTATCCCGTCGCTGCTGGCGAAATTCGTCTTTGGCGCCGCTGCCCCGTGGCAGTTCGTTCTGACGGTGAATTTCATCTACGCCTTCGTCGCGACGCTGATCTATGCGGTGTCCTACCGCAAACACTAAGCGCTGCTGACACCACACTAAAAAGGCCCGCAGTCACCGCTGCGGGCCTTTTTCATGCCCCGCTCGGCGTTAACCATTCGGTCACACTGTTTCGCATGCGATACATATTATGTAAAATAGCGCGTCTGCACAGGCTGCCGCCACCGCGTCGCCCGCGCCTCGAGCCGTTGCATGATGCCGTATTCGATTCCCAGCATGACGACGATGAACGACAGGGCATAGGCCATGACGTAAGGCACCTCGAACAGTTGAAAATACAGGTGAATCTGAAAGCCGATCCCGTCGGGACGGCCCAGAAATTCCACCACAAGCACCAGTTTCCAGATGATCGCCAAACCGTTGCGCGCCGCCGATGACAGGTATGGGGCAAGCTGCGGGATCACGACATGACGCAAGCGGTCCAGCCGCGACAGTTTGTAAACCTGCGCCATATCCCGCAGCGGCCGGTCCAGCGCCCGCGCCCCTTCGCGCACCGTGACGATCACCGTTGCGGTTTTGTTAAAGCTGACCGCCACAATCGCAGCCGTCTCGTTCAGACCGATCCACAGATAGCACATCACGATCACGACCAGCGCCGGGATGTTCAGCGCGACGACAACCCAAGGATCAAGCCAGCGATTCAGCCGCGGCATCGTTCCCAGCATCACGCCCAGCGCCACGCCGATCCCCATGGAAATGCCAAACGCCAGCGCAACGCGCACCAGCGTCGGGATCAGATGATGCGCCAGTTTGCCGTTCAACGCCTCTTGCACCATGATCGCGCCGACCTGCCCCGGCCCGGGAAAGGTGCGCGGCGTCTCAATCCACCACGCAGCAACGGCCCACAGCACAATCAGCGCGGCCAAAGATGCCAGAGTGATCGCGCTTGATGTCAGTTTTGATTGCATAAACGCCCCTCTTGCCCCCACCCTGCGGCCCCTTGCGCGCATGGTCAACGCCGCCTGCCGTCGCCGCGACTTTGGTCCTATGTCGCGGCAGGTGACTTGTTCCTAATCTGCCCGCATGGGTGGAGCCAATCGTTTCTTAGTCTCGTGTCTGCTGATCTGTCTGGCCCTTCTGGCCAGCCCGCGAACGGCCCATGCCCAACTGACCAAGGCAGACCTGACACCCTTCGTCACACCGCCCTTTTCCATCGGCGAGCCGATCAACGACAAAGGCGTGTGGGAGCTGCTGAACTCTGGCGGTGCCCTTGCCGGCTACGTGTTCGAGACAGAGGAGATGGCACCCCTGCCCGGCTTTTCCGGCGCGCCCATCAACATCTTCGTCATGCTGGACCTGAACGGCACCTTCATCGACGTGCGCCTAATTTCCCATAACGAGCCGATCTTCGTCTCTGGTCTGGGCGAGGCCCCTTTGCGCAAATTCTTCGAACAGTATCGCGGGCTGTCGATCAACCAAAGCCTTGTCGTCGGCACGCCCTACGGCGGCGCGGGGGATGGCTCGGCCCTTGTCTATCTGGACGGCGTGACCAAGGCGACGGCCAGCATCCGCATCGCACACGAAAGCATACTAGCCGCCACCCGCGCCGTGGCCCGCGAAAAGATGCAAGGTGTCGCCAGCGCCCCGCCGGCCTATCCGAATCCCGACTATTCAGAGGATCTGGACTGGGACGCTTTGATGGCCCAAGGTCTTGTGACCCGCAAAACCGTTCTGAATAGCGACGTCAACGCCGCCTTTGACGGCACGATTTTCGCCAGCGACGACCCAGTCGCACAGGCAGATCCGGACGGCGTCTACCTTGATCTGTACATCGTCGACATCGGCGCGCCCTCCATCGCCGCCGCCGCCCTTGGCCCGCAGACCCTGCGCGAATTGCAGGCGTTCCAGCGCATATCATCCACGGACGAGCCGATCCTACTGATCGACGCAGGCCGCCACGGCCTTGTGTCACCCGATTTCATCCGGAACACATCGCCCGACTGGCTCTCGGCGCAGCAAGACGGCCTGCCCATCGCCCTGCGCGACGCCGATCTGTTCGTCACCCTGTCGCCGCAAGCGCCAACTGGCACGGCGATCATCCTGCGCACAGACCGCCGCCTTGGCTTTGATCCGACCCGCGAATGGACCCTGAACGTCCAGGCGATCCGCGAACATGGCCAGTTCATGCCGCAGATCGGCCAAGCCACCCTTGCCGCGACCCACGTCACCCCCGACCGCTTTTATCTGCGCCCGGTGGAACAGGTCCCCGAAAGCGCCTTTGCCGGGGCCATCCGCAACCGCCAAAGCGATCTGATCGTGCTCGGCGTGTTCCTTGCTGGGCTTTTGTTGATCCTTGGCCCCGGTCAAAAACGCTTTGCCGCATGGGCCGCCTTTACCCCCGTGCGCCTTGGCATCCTTGCCTTCGTGCTGGGCTTTATCGGCTGGTGGGGCCAAGGCCAGCTCAGCATCGTCACCGTCCTTGGCGTCATTCGCACCGGCGTCTTTGGCGGGTCACTCAACTTCCTCGCTTACGACCCCTTCGGTACGCTGGTTTGGATTGTCGCGATCCTTGGTTTCGTGCTCTGGGGCCGCGGCCTGTTCTGCGGCTGGCTTTGCCCCTTTGGCGCACTCCAAGAGTTCGCCCACCACCTTGGCCGCCTACTGCGCCTGCCCCAGTGGGAGGTATCGCGCGCATGGGATCAGCGCCTGAAATGGATCAAATACGTCCTGCTCGCTGGCCTGATCGCGACCATTTTCATCGCGCCAGACAGCACCGATAAGGTCGCGGAAATCGAGCCGTTTAAAACCGCCATCACCGTGTTTTTCGTGCGCGATTGGTACTACGTCCTCTATGCCGCCTTCTGGCTGATCCTTGGCATGGTGACGTTCAAGGGCTTTTGCCGCTACGTTTGCCCGCTGGGCGCGTTCATGGCGATCGGCGGCATGATCCGCACACGCAGCTGGATTCCCCGCCGCGCGGACTGCGGATCGCCCTGCCAGCTGTGCAAGGTGAAATGCAAATACGGCGCGATCAAACAGACGGGCGAAATCCAATATGACGAATGCTTCCAATGCCTTGACTGCGTCACGATCCACGACGACCCCGCGCAATGCGTGCCGCTGATCCTTGCGGCCCGCGGTAAAAGGAAAGCCGCATGAAGCGCCGCCGTTTCCTGACCCTGACCGCTGCCGCCCTTGCGATACCGCGCGGCGCGCGCGCCTCAAGCTGGCAGGGGACCGCCCTTGGGGCCGATGTGTCGATTACGCTGACGGGACGCGGGTCGCAGGACGCCCTTGCAGGGGTGCGCCAGACCTTGGCCCGGATCGAAGGGCTGTTCAGCCTTTACACGCCGTCCGCCCTGACGCAGCTAAACACACAGGGCATCCTGCCCGCGCCGCCCGCTGATTTCACAGCCCTGTGCCAGATCATCAGCCGGGTCCACGCGCTGACGGGAGGCCGCTTTGATCCGACCGTACAGCCCCTATGGACCGCCTTGGCCACAGGCACCGATCCTCGCGCCGCCCGCGCTTTGATCGGCTGGGACCGCGTGACGCTCTCGCTTGACCGTATCACCCTCGCGCCAGGTCAGGCGCTCACCTTCAACGGCATCGCCCAAGGCTTTGCCACCGATATCATCACGGCCGAACTCGCCGCCGCAGGCTTCACCCACGCTCTGATCAACATTGGCGAATACCGCGCCTTGGGCGGCCCATGGCACATCGGCATCGACGATCCCGCAGCAGGCCAAATCGCGCAACTGGCGCTCACCGGCCAAGCCGTCGCGACATCCAGCCCCGCTGCAATCATGGCCGGCAACACGCCCCACATCCTGTCCCCCGCAGGCCTTCCGCCGCTGTGGTCCACCGCCAGCGTCACCGCGCCCAGCGCCGCGCTGGCCGACGCGCTGTCGACTGTGTTCTGCCTGATGGACCGCGCGGCGATTACCCAAACCCTCGCCCGGCTCCCCGGCACAGAGGCGCGTTTGGTCGACATGGACGGCAACCTCAGCCGCGCATAAAAAAGCCCCCGGTGCGGATGGGCACCGGGGGCTTTTTACCGTCTAACGCTAAGCTTACTTCGCGTTTTTGACCGCCCGCTTTGCCATCACGCTGCACAAATGCGCGCGGTAGGCCTTGTCGCCATGCAAGTCGGCGATCATTGGGCTGGGGTCCATGGCGATGCCGTCCAGCGCCTCTGGCGTAAAGTTCGCGCTCAGCGCCTCTTCCGCTGCGGTCCAGCGGAACACGCCTTCGCCTGACGCACCCGTGATCGCCACCCGTACGCCGTCTGCAAACTTGGCGACAAAAACTGCAACAAGCGGAAAGCGGGACGCGGGCTGGATGAACTTCTCATAACAGGCCACTTGCGGGACCGGGAACTTCACCTCGATGATGATCTCGCCCTCGTCCAGCGCTGTGTCAAACATGCCTAGAAAATAGTCATCCGCCGCAATCTCGCGCCGGTCGGTCACGATCACCGCACCAGAGGCAAGTACACCCGCCGGATAGCACGCCGAAGGGTCGTTATTGGCAAGCGATCCGCCAATAGTGCCGCGCGTGCGCACCGCCGGATCACCAATCCGGGCTGCCAGCGACGCCAGCGCCGGATAACTGGACGCGCCATCTGCCACCGCCCGGTGCACCGTCGCGCCCTTGATACAGATCCGCCCATCGCCGTCGGTGCTGATGCCCTTCAGCTCTGGAATATTGTGCAGGCTCACCAGCTTCTCTGGGTCCGCCAGCCGCGCCTTCAGCGTCGGGATCAGCGTCTGCCCGCCGGACAATGCCTGTCCGCCGTCCGCAATCGCCGCCTTGGCCGCATCCAGCGTCGTCGGCCGTTCAATCTCGAATGCATACATGATGTCTCATCCTTATCCTGTGAACCAAAACCCGGGTCACCCCTTCTTCTGGTTGAAAATACCTCGGGGTCCGGGGCAGCGCCCCGAACACCCTCTCATCCTTACTGCATCGCAGCCCAAACACGGCTCGGCGTCAGCGGCATGTTGATATGCGCCACCTTCTTGCCTGGACCAGAGTTAATGGCATCCAGCACCGCGTTGACCAGGCTAGGCGGCGATCCGATCGCCCCCGCCTCGCCGCAGCCTTTCACACCTAGCGGATTATGCGTGCACGGCGTCTGGCAGGAATGGTCGACCGTATAGAACGGCACATCCCCTGCCCGCGGCATCGCATAGTCCATATAGGACGCGCTCAGCAGCTGGCCGTCGCTGTCATAGGCGCAGCCTTCCATCATGGCTTGGCCGATGCCTTGGGCGATGCCGCCGTGGACTTGGCCTGACACGATCATCGGGTTGATGATATTGCCAAAGTCATCCGCGGCGCAGAAACGCTCGATCTTCACATGGCCCGTCTCAGGGTCCAGCTCGACCTCGCAGGAATACGCGCCCGACGGGTAGGTAAAGTTCGCCGGATCGTAAAACGCCGTCTCCTCTAGCCCTGGCTCGATATCCGTCAGCGGATAGTTGTGTGGCACGTAAGCGGCCAAGGTTACATCGCCCCAAGCCACGGATTTATCCGTGCCCGCGACGCTGAACCGTCCGTCCTTCAGCTCGATATCACCCTCAGAGGCTTCCATCAGGTGGGCCGCGATCTTCTTGGCCTTGTTGATCACCTTTTCAGCCGCGCGGACCATCGCCGATCCGCAAACCGCCAAGGACCGCGACCCATAGGTCCCCATGCCAAACGGGATCTTTGATGTATCGCCATGCACGATGTCGATCTGATCCTCGGGAATGCCGATCATCTCGGAAATCACCTGCGGGAACGACGTCTCGTGGCCCTGCCCGTGGCTATGCGCGCCGACCATCACAGAAATGGACCCCGTCGCATTCACCCGCACCGTGGCTGCGTCATACAGACCCGCCCGCGCGCCAAGCTGCCCCACAAGGTTCGACGGCGCGATGCCGCAAGCCTCGATATAGCAGTTCACGCCCAGACCGCGCAGCTTGCCTTTGGCTTCGCTCTCGGCGCGGCGCGCGTCAAAGCCCGCAAAGTCCGCAATATCGATCAGCTTGTCCATCGTGGCATGATAATCGCCGGTGTCATATTCCACCGCTACAGGCGTGGCATAGGGGAACTCGGTGATAAAGTTCTGACGGCGCAGGGCAATCGGATCAACGCCAAGCTCGTGCGCGGCCATATCGATGACCCGCTCCAGCTGGAACGTCGCTTCTGGCCGGCCCGCACCGCGATACGCGTCGACAGGCACGGTATTGGTAAACACGGCCTTCACGTTCACATAGATATGCGGCGTTTTATAGTTGCCTGCCATCAGCGTGCCGTGCAGCCAAGTCGGCGTGCAGGACGCAAAGGTGCTTAGATAAGCGCCCATATTGGCATAGGTCTCGGTGCGCACAGCAACAAAGTTGTTCTCCGCGTCCAGCGCCAGCTCGATCTTGGTCACGTGATCGCGGCCATGAGCATCGGACATAAAGGCTTCCGACCGGGTGCTGGTCCACTTGACCGGACGGTTCAGCGCCTTGGCAGCAAAGGTGACAAAGGCCTCTTCTTGATAGTGGAAGATTTTGGTGCCAAAGCCGCCGCCCACGTCAGGGGCCACGACCCGCAGCTTATGCTCTGGGATGCCCAGCACGAATGCGCCCATCAACAGACGGATCACATGCGGGTTCTGCGATGTCGTGTGCAGCGTGTGGAAATCGTCAGCGCGGTTATACTCGCCCACTGCGACCCGCGGCTCCATCGGGTTGGCGATCAGGCGGTTGTTCACCAGCTCTAGCGTGGTGACATGCGCCGCGCCCTTGATCGCGTCATCCACGGCCTGACGGTTCTCCTCAACAAAGCCCCAGTCATAGCACAGGTTGCCGGTCAGATCGTCGTGCACCTTTGGCGCATCCGCGCCTATCGCGTCCTTCATATCAATGACGGCTGGCAGCGCATCGTAATCCAGCACGATGGCCTCGGCCGCATCGCGTGCCTGCGCCAGTGTGTCTGCGACGACTGCGCAAATCGGCTCGCCGACATGGCGAATTTTGCCATGGGCCAACACGGGATGGCGCGGCTCTTGCATCGGATCGCCATGGCGGTCCGTGATCAGCCAACCGCAGGGGATCGACCCCACCGCCTCAAAGTCCGCGCCGGTAAAGATGCGCTGCACGCCCGGCATGCCTTCGGCTGCCGAGGTATCAACCCCGTTCAGCACCGCATGGGCCACATCCGCACGCAAGAAATGCACATGCAGCTGGCCGTAAATATTGATGTCGTCGGTATAATTCCCCGTGCCGGTCAGAAACCGCACGTCCTCGCGCCGCTTGCTGCTCGCGCCAATTCCACTGTCCTTGGGCATCTTAAGCTCCTCTCCCCGCAGGACCGGGCGTCGCCGCCTCTCCCCCTGCTTCTTCTGGTCAAAAATACCTCGGGGTCCGGGGCAGAGCCCCGGTCCTCCCCCCGAAAATTACTCTGCCGCCAGCGCTGGCATCTCTTGCCCGCTTGCCGCCATGATCGCCTTGATGATGTTGTGGTAGCCCGTGCAGCGGCAGATGTTGCCGTCTAGGTGATGCCGGATTTCGGCCTCGGTGGGCTTGGGGTTGTCTTTCAACAGGCTCGTTGCTGCCATGACCATACCCGGGGTGCAGAATCCGCACTGCAAACCGTGATAGTCTTGGAATGCCTGCTGCACCGTCGACAACGTGCCGTCTGGTGCCGCAACACCCTCGATCGTTGTGATCTTCGCGCCCTCGGCCTCTGCTGCGAAAATCGTGCAGGCCTTCACCTGCGCGCCGTCGACATGCACGGTGCAGGCACCGCACTGGGACGTGTCGCAGCCCACGTGGGTGCCTGTCAGGTGCAGACCTTCACGCAGGAAATCCACCAGCAACGTCCGGCCTTCGATGTCGCCAGACACCGCGCGGCCGTTCACCTCCATTGATACTTTCATTCGCTTTCCTCCCCTTCGCGTTTCTTTAATCTTTACTGCCGATCAGGCGTTTCACCCAACCTTTTTTCTCTTCTGCTGGCGCGTCGGCTGCGGGCGCATCTTCGCCGCCGCCTTCGACCACTTTTTTGAAGTCATCGAAAAACTGGTCCGCCATTTTGGACGCAAAGCTATCGATCAAGCGGCTGCCCAGCTGGGCGATCTTGCCGCCGACCTTGGCGTTCACGTCATAAGACAGCAGCGTGCCGGTCTCGGACGGCGTCAACACGACGTCCGCCCCGCCAGAGGCGAAACCAGCGGGGCCGCCTTTGCCTGCGCCTGCGATGGTCAGGCTATAGGGCGGCTTCATGTCGGACAGGGTGACTTCGCCCTTAAAGGTCGCCTTCACCGGGCCGACCTTTTGCACCACGGTCGCGGTAAAGCCGTCATCGGCATTGCCGTCCATTTCGGTGCAACCGGGCACGCATTGGCGCAGCACCTCGGCGTCCAGCAGGGCGGCCCAGACCGCCTCTGGCGGGGCGGCGATGTCGCGTTCGTCTTTAAGTTCCATGGTGTATGCTCCGGGTATTAGCGCAAAGGCGCGTCAAAGGTCAGACCGTGTGCGGCAAAGATTGCCGCGATACGGCCATCAATCAGGGCGGCGCGGATCGCATCGTCGACCGCATAGCCAAGGTAGCGGTAGCGGGTGTGCACGGCTAGGCCGATTGTCCATGTGCCCACAGACAGCCCCGGCAGCGGCGGCTGGTGCAGATCGCCAGCCACTGTCAGCCCCGCTTGCAATTGCGCGCGCGGGCCTGCAACGGCCATAACTTCGCCATCCGCCATCCCCTGCATGGCAAGGGCGACGGTGGGGTAATGGGCGATCTTGGGGATCAGCATGCCGTTGCCGATAGAGGCGAGGTAGAAATCCGCAATGGTGTCATTTTCCACGCCGACGGTGTCATAGCGAAAATAGGCAGGCACGGGCGGATCATCAGGATAATCCGCCTTATTGTAGGCGATCGCGATGCTTTCCTTGGCATATTGCCCGGTAAAGACGACCTGATCGACGCGGCAGGCAAAGTTCACGTCATAGGGCACATGCAACATCACGTTATTGACGGTGCCCCCCGTGGGCGGGCCCTGCCAGATGTAGTTGCGCAGGTCCGCCTCGACCGTCTCGCCTGCGGGCAGCAGGTCAAAGCGAGCTTTGACGCCAAGCGCGTCTGCGATCAACTGGCCGATTTCGATATCGACGCCGACGGGCTGACCGTCTTGCAGATAGGACCAAGGCGGAAAGTTTTCATAGGCGGCAAAGGTGATCAGGTCGCGCGCCAGAATGGTGTCCAGATCCTGACCGACAATGTCGCGGCTCGCGTTCTGCGGCCGCGCCTCTGGCACGTAGCCTTCGCAGGCGGCAAAAGCGGGCGCGGTCCAGCCCAGCGCCAGACAGGTCAAGCCCGCCAAAGCAAAGGGGGACCGCGCCGTCATCAGTTGTGGACCGACAGACCGACGGTCAGCGTTTCCGCTGCGACGGCGTAGGATGCGGGTGTGCCGTCCAGCTGTTCGGATGCGCGGTACGCCACGCTGTCCGCGATGGGTGCGCTGGACAAGGTCGGGATGCGGGCCGCGATCTCGTCCAGCTTGGCCTTCATCGCAGGCTCGTCCGGGGTGCCTTCGCCCTTGGCCCACAGCGCCAGTTCGTCGCGCAATTCTTTCAGCGCCGGGCTTTCCGTCATGACGGCCTGATCGTCGGGCCGCGTTTCGACGTAGGTGCGGATCGCCCAAGCGGTTTTCTGGCTGAGCACATCGGCGAAGGCGGGCATCTTGGTGATGCCGTCCTGCGTCATGCCGTGCTGGAAGCGTTCAGCGAACCATTCGTCGTCGTAATCCGACGCCTCTAGCATGCGCAGATCGGGGGCAAGCCCGCCAGAGATCGCGCCAAGACCGTGGCAGCGCGCACAGTTCTGGGTATAGGCGCTTTCGCCCACTTCAATCGCGCGGGTCCAGACGTCGTGGTCTGCGGCGCGGTATGGATTTTCCGCCAGCCAGTCTTCGCCGACGTCGGGCAGACCGGCGTTATCAACCTCTGTGATGCCAAGCGGTAGGCCTGCGGCAAAAGCGGTGCCAGCCATGACGGCAAAGGCGGCGGCGAGCGCGTGGCGCGGTGTGCGGCCTAGCGCCTTGCGCGGTGTGCGAAGTGTCATCGGTCTCTCCTCCCAGATGCGTTACGGTCGACTTAAACCCAAGCATCGCCTGATCGGTATTGGACCTTTGTGCCATGCCTTTGGGGAGGGCGACCTTGGTCGTATGCCGCGCGGCGCAAACGCGGTGCTAGGGTCCGGGTCAGGGGGAGTGCGTCATGCTGAAATGGTGTCTGGTTACAGGTCTTATGTGCTGGGCTGGCGTGGCTGCGGCGCAGGTCGATGTGGCCGTGACATACCTGCGGCTGGACGATCGCAAACCGCCCACCTTATCCGATATTGACCCCGATCCGGCAGACCTTGGCATCGCAGGCGCGCAGGTTGGGCTGGCAGATAATGCGACGACGGGGCAATTCCTGAACCACACTTATGGGCTAACAGAGGTGGTTGCCGCGACGCCGGCCGATTTGCTGGCCGCTAGTGCGGGCGCCTCTGGGCTGGTTGTCGTGCAGGCCCCCGCCGCGACGGTGCTGGCCATCGCAGATGCCCTGCCCGGCGCGCTGGTGTTCAACGCCGGCGCCGCTGACGATTCGCTGCGCGGGACGGATTGCCGCGCGAACCTGCTGCACACAGCCCCCAGCTATGCGATGCGCGCCGATGCTTTGGCGCAGTTTCTGGTGACAAAACGATGGACCGATGTGGCGCTGGTCACGGGGCCGGCGCCCGCCGATCTGGGCTTTGCCGAAGCCTTGCGGGGTAGCGCGGAAAAGTTCGGTCTGCGCCTGCGGGGCGATGCACCTTGGGGTTTTACCGGCGACATCCGGCGCACCACAGGGGACGAGGTACCGAGCTTTACGCAAAAGCTGGGCGATTTTGACATGCTGCTGGTCGCGGATGAAATCCACGATTTCGGCCGCTATTTGAATTACAACACATGGGAGCCGCGCCCAGTTGGCGGGTCCGAAGGGCTGACGCCTGTTGCTTGGTCCCCGGTCGTTGAACAATGGGGCGCGCAGCAGTTGCAAAGCCGGTTCCGGGACGCTGCGGGACGCGGCATGCGTCCGGTGGATTACAGCGCCTGGGCCGCCCTGCGCGCGATCGGTGAAGCGGTGACGCGGACCGGGTCCAATGATCCGAAGATTTTGCGCAGCTATCTGCTGGGGCCGGAATTCACGCTGGCGGGCTTTAAAGGGCGCGCCTTGTCATTCCGCGCGTGGAACGGGCAATTGCGCCAACCGATCCCGCTGGTCGATGCGCGCGCCGTCGTCGCGACGGCCCCGCTAGAGGGGTTTTTGCACCCTGTCACAGAGCTTGACACGCTGGGCGGCGACCGCCCGGAATCCACCTGCACTGCCTTCGGAGAATGACAATGAGAACGCTTGCCCTGCTGGCCTTGATCGCCACCCCCGCCGCTGCGGACGAGATTTGGGTGACGAACGAGCGTGACGACACGATCAGCGTCATTGACGCCGACACGTTGCAGGTCACCCGCACGATCAACGTCGGAGAGCGGCCGCGCGGGATCACCTTTGCGCATGACTACTCGGTCGTTTACGTCTGCGCGTCAGCCAGCAATGCAGTGCAAGTCATTGACCCAGAGACCGGAGAGATTTTGCATGACCTGCCGTCGGGCGAGGACCCGGAGCAGTTCGTGCTGCATCCCGATGGCAAGCACCTGTATATCGCCAACGAGGATGACGCGATCACGACCGTGGTGGACGTCGAAAGCCGCACAGTCGTCGCCCAGATCAGCGTCGGGATCGAGCCGGAGGGCATGGCCGTTAGCCCCGACGGCAAGACTGTGATCACAACGTCAGAGACCACGAATATGGCGCATTGGATCGATACACAAACGCAGACGATCTATGCCAATACGCTGGTGGACAGCCGGCCGCGCGATGCCAATTTCGTCAAAGATGGCAAAGAGTTGTGGGTCAGCGCCGAGATCGGCGGCACGGTGACGGTGTTTAACACAGCGGACCAGACAGAGCTGTCAAAAATCCGGTTTGAAATCCCGGGCGTGCTGCCAGAGCTGATCCAGCCTGTGGGCTTTGTGCTGACGGAAGATGAAAAGACCGCCTTTGTCGCGCTTGGCCCGGCAAACCATGTCGCGGTTATCAACGCGGATACTTACGAAGTCGAACGCTACATCCTGACGGGCCGCCGGGTCTGGCACATGGCCTTTAACGCGGATGAAACCAAGCTGTTCACCACCAACGGCGTCAGCAGCGATGTGACCGTAATCGACGTGGCCGACGAGGCAGCAGAGACCACGATTGCGGTCGGCCGCTTTCCGTGGGGCGCGGCGCTGCGGGTGACGGATTGAACGGGCTGGACGTCAGCGGCGTCAGTTTCGCCTATGGCGAAAAGCAGGCGCTGCGGTACGTCAGCTTTACCGTGGCACCGGGGCGGTTTTGCGCCTTGCTGGGGCCGAACGGCGCGGGGAAATCGACCCTGTTTTCGCTGCTGACGCGGCTGTTCACCACGCGGGATGGGACGATTAAGATTGCAGGGCATGATTTGGAAACCGACGCCCGCGGGGCAATGGCGCGGATTGGCGTGGTGTTTCAGCAAAGCACGCTAGACCTAGACCTGAGCGTGCGGCGCAACCTTTTGTATTTCGCCGCCCTGCACGGGCTTGGCGGCGCGCATGCGGCGCGGCGGGTGGATGAGGTGCTAGAGGTGATGGACATGAGCGCGCGTGCGCGGGAACGCGCCCGCGATCTGAACGGCGGGCACCGCCGCAGGCTCGAGATCGCCCGCGCCTTGATGCATGATCCGGCGGTGCTGCTGCTGGACGAGCCAACGGTGGGGCTTGATGCCGCGTCGCGGGCGGGAATTGTGGATCATGTGCACCGCTTGTGCGCGGATCGCGGGCTGACGGTGTTCTGGGCAACCCATCTTACGGATGAAGTCTGGCCAAGCGATCAAGTGCTAATCCTGCATCAGGGGCGGGTTTTAGCGGATAAAACATGTGCTGATTTGACTGTTGATACGGATCTGCGCGATGTGTTCCTGATCATGACACAGGTCGCGGCGTGATCTGGTGGATCGCCCTGCGTGCAATTATGGCGCGCGAGGCGCTGCGCTTTGTCCAGCAGCGGGCGCGGTTTGTGGCGGCGCTAGTGCGGCCCCTGATCTGGCTGCTGGTGTTTGCCGCAGGTTTTCGCGCGGCGCTGGGGCTAGCGATCATCCCGCCCTACACGACCTATATCAGTTACGAGACCTATATCGTGCCGGGATTGTGCGGGATGATCCTGCTGTTCAACGGCATGCAGTCGTCGCTGTCCTTGGTCTATGACCGAGAGATGGGGTCGATGCGCCTGCTGCTGACCGCGCCCCTGCCCCGCTGGTTTATCCTGTCGGCCAAGTTGGTCGCGGGGGCGGCGATGTCGGTCCTGCAGGTCTATGCGTTTTTGGGGATTGCAGCGCTGTTCGGGATCACGGTGAAGCCTTGGGGCTATGTCGCGGCCTTGCCTGCGCTGGCGATCACCGCGCTGATGCTGGGGGCCTTGGGGCTGGCGTTATCAAGCCTGATCAAACAGTTAGAGAATTTCGCGGGGGTGATGAATTTCGTCATCTTCCCGATGTTTTTCCTGTCCAGCGCGCTGTACCCGCTGTGGAAAATGGCGGAATCGTCGCAATTGCTGTATAGGCTGTGTGCGGTGAACCCGTTCACCCACGGAGTCGAGCTGGTGCGCTTTGCGCTTTACGCCCAGTTCAATGCGCCCGCGCTGGGATGGACGGTTTTGGCGCTGGCGGTGTTCATGACGGCTGCGCTGCGCGGGTATGATCCGGCGCGCGGGATGATGACCAAGAAGGGATAAGCGATGCGGTTCATACTTGCGATTGCGATACTGCCGGGGCTGGCGTTTGCGGGCCCTGCCGTGCCCGAAGACTTTGGCACGACGAACCCCGAAGAGCTGACGATGAACAAGGTGCTGGAGGATATTGCCGCCGGGCGCACCACGATGACGAACTGCGCGGCGGGGTATCTGATGACGAAATCAGGCCGCCACGGCGCGGCGCGGCAGACCTTTGGGGCCTGCGCGGATGACGGTTATACCGGGGCGATGACCTGGATGAGTTATCTGGATAACAACGGTTTCGGCGGGGATTATGACCCTGACGCTGCCGCCGAATGGGATCGAAAGGCCGCCGAAGCTGGCGATCCGGTCGGGCAATTTAACTATGGTTTATCGCTGCTGCGCGGCTATGGCGCGGCGCAAGACGAAGCCGCAGGGCGGGCGCTGATTGATGCGGCGGCCGGGACCGGGTTGCCGATTGCGCAGCGATTGCAAGCGGCGGGGTATGATCCCGAAGAGGTGACACCCGATGCGGACAACTGGCGCTATGCGCCGATGAACTGACGCCTGCGGGCGGGGCGGTTTTCGGTGAGAGATCCGCAAAGAAGGGGGCCAGCCCCCCGTCCCTGCGGGACGCCCCCCGCGGTATTTTTGACCAGAAGAAGGGTGCGGCCCTGCCTTTGGGAGAGGGAAAGTGGGACTAAGCGGGCTGCGGGGTGAGTGCTGTGATCTGCGCCGGCGTGCCGGACAGGGTCAGGGTGCGGGTGGCGAGGCGGCGGGCTTCGTCCGGGGCGTGGGTGACGATGACGGTGGCCATGGCGCGGCGGCTGGCGAGGGACTGGAACAGGGTCATCATCTCTGACGCGGCTTTCGCGTCGAGCGAGACGAAGGGTTCGTCCAGCAGCATAAGACCCGGATCGCAGGCAAAGGCGCGGGCGAGTGCGAGGCGGCGTTGTTGGCCGAGCGAAAGCTGGTCCGGGTAGCGGTCTGCAAAGGCGCCGAGGCCGACGTCAGCGAGGGTTTCTGCGGCTTTATCCGGGGTGACTTTGGCGGCGATTTCGATGTTTTGCTGGGCCGTGCGCCAGCGCAGCAGGGTTGGTTCCTGAAAAACAAAGGCGGTGCGGGCTGTCACATCCCGCGTGCCGGGGGCTGGGGTCAGCCCCGCGAGGATGCGCAGGAGTGTGGATTTACCGATGCCGGAGGGGCCTGTGAGGGCGATAACCTCGCCCTTTTGGACCGCCAACTTGACTGGGCCAAGAACCGGGGTCCCCCCATAGGAGAACCCCGGCAGATCAAGGGTGGCAACGGCGCTGGTCATTCAGCGGGCGGGGTATAGAACAGACCGTCCGGCAGGCTGGTGACATCGCCGACCAGTTCGGTGCCGCCAAGGTCCGCCATCAGTTGCAGCATTTTGTCGGCGGCAGCGGTATCGACGGCGCCAGCCGCCGGGGTGCCTGCGTTAAAGCCGTCTTGCAGGGCGAGGAATTGGGCGTCGTCATCGACGCGCATCCGGTCCCGCAAGCGGTCCCATGCTGCGGGGTCGCTGGCGAGTTTGGCTTTCGCCGCGATGCTGGCCTTTGCCATGCCAGCGACCAATTCGGGATGATCGCGCAGCATGTCGCCGCGCATGACGTAGCCCAGCAGCGGCGTTGCGGGGTCTAGGCCCAGCGCGGCGGCGGCGGTATCGACAGAGATCAGCTCGCGCATGCCGGCGGCCTTCATCTTGGCGATGAAGTGCCAAAAGTTGATGGCGCCGTCGACTTCACCCGTGGTGCCTGCGTTCATGATCAGAGGCGGCGCGCCGAAGACTTGTTCGGTTTCTGCCGCAAGATCAAAGCCGTATTCCTGTTGGGCATAGGCGCGCAGGATGATCCAGCTTTTATCCAGCTGGCCCCCGGCGATGCCGACTTTTTTACCCTTCATGTCCTCTAGCGTCTGGGCGGTGCTGCCTTCTGGCACCAACATGCCGCCGACGGCGCGGGAATAGGGAATGAAGATGAAATCTTCGCCAGCCGCGCGTTGGCGGGCGACCCAGATCCAGTCGCTGACGATCATATCGACCGCGCCGCCTTGGAACGCGATCTGCGCCGCGTCGCCGCCAGCCATGCCCTGCACGTCGAGGGTGAAGCCGTTTTCGGTATCAAGCCCGTAGTGCTTGATCGTGTCGAGTTCCCAATTCACCGTGCCCGATTCTTGCACGGCGGCGCGAATCGTGGCGTCTTGGGCCGCTGCCATGCTTGCGGTTGCGGCCCATGCGGCCATGGCGACTGCTGTATAAAATTTCACGTGTGGATCCCCCCTATTTGAGCCCAGCTTATAGGGTCATTCGCTGCGGGGAATAAGACCAAAGGAGTGGTTTACGCGGGCCAGCGACGCAATGGCTGCGCGACTACGACCATGGTGTCATTTCGCCGCAGCATGATCGCGCGGATAGTAAGCCTTAGGTCTTACCCTGCGTCACCGGCGCGGCAAAGGCCGGGGAGTGACGCGACACATCAACAGGGAGGACAAGCGGATGAATAGGTTCATTACCGCCGCAACGGCCATGATCATGGCCGGCACGATGGCGCAAGCGCAGGTGACCGAAGAGGACATCGCCAACGACGCAACGATCACCACGCAGGTCGTCACCAACGGGATGGGGCGCACATTGCAGCGCTATTCGCCGCTGGAGACGCTGAATAAAGAAAACGTCGCCAATCTGGTGCCGGCTTGGGCATTCTCGCTCGGCGGGGAAAAGCAGCGGGGCCAAGAAACCCAGCCGATCGTTTACGACGGCATGATGTATATCACCGGATCGTATAGCCGCATTTATGCGGTCGATCTGAAGACCGGCAAAGAAGTCTGGCAATATGATGCCCGCCTGCCAGAGGGCATTCTGCCCTGCTGTGACGTGGTGAACCGCGGTGCGGCGATTTACGGCGACAACATCTTTTTCGGCACGCTTGATGCGCGCATGGTCGCGCTGAACCGCAAGACGGGCGACGTGGTCTGGAACCAAAAGATCGCGGATTATAAGGCCGGCTATTCCTATACCGCCGCCCCGATCATCGTGAACGGTCTGGTCATCACCGGTAATTCGGGGGGTGAATTCGGCATCGTCGGCGAAGTGCAGGCGCGCAACGCCGAGACCGGAGAGATCGTCTGGACCCGTCCCATGATTGAGGGTCACATGGGCACGCTGAACGGCGAAGAGTCCACCATGACCGGAGAGCTGAACGCGACTTGGCCCGGCGATATGTGGAAGACCGGCGGCGGGGCCACATGGCTTGGCGGATCGTATGACATTGAAACCGACACGCTGGTCTTTGGCGCGGGCAACCCGTCGCCTTGGAACAGCCACCTGCGCGGTGCAGGTGCGCCGACCGAAGGCAACACCGGCGACAACCTTTATGCGGCATCCCGCGTCGGGCTTGATCCAGCCACCGGAGAGATCAAGTGGCACTATCAGACCACGCCGCGCGAAGGCTGGGATTATGACGGCGTGAACGAAGTCGTCGCCTATACCGACCGCGAGGGGAATAAGCGATTTGGCTCTGCCGACCGGAACGGGTTCTTTTATGTCCTGAACCGCGAGGATGGTGCGTTTGTCTCTGCCGATCCGTTCGTGACGCAGATCAGCTGGGCATCCGGCATCGACGACACAGGCCGCCCGATCTTTAACGAAGACAACCGTCCCGGCGATCCGGCGGCTGCTGCTGATGGCGCGAAGGGAGAGACGGTCTTTGCCGTGCCCGGTTTCCTTGGCGGCAAAAACTGGAACCCGGTGTCCTATAGCCAGAACACCGGCAACTTCTATATCCCGTCGAACGAGTGGGGCATGGATATCTGGAACGAGCCTGTGACCTACAAGCAAGGCGCGGCCTACCTTGGCTCTGGCTTTACCATCAAGCCGCTGTACGAGGATTATATCGGTAGCCTGAAGGCGATGGACCCCGACACCGGCGAGATCAAGTGGGAGTTCAAGAACCCTGCTCCGCTATGGGGCGGCGTGATGTCGACGGCGGGCGGTCTGGTGTTTACCGGCACGCCAGAGGGCGAATTCATCGCCTTTGACGACGAGACAGGCGAACAGTTGTGGTCGTTCCAGACCGGTTCCGGCGTTGTCGGTCAGCCGATCACCTGGGAAGACGACGGCGAGCAGTATGTCGCGATCATGTCCGGCTGGGGCGGCGCTGTGCCGCTGTGGGGCGGCGAAGTCGCGCAGACGGTCAGCTATTTGAACCAAGGCGGTATGCTTTGGACGTTCAAGCTGCCGCGTCAGTTCGCCCAAGCTAACTAAGCCAACTGGGGGCGCGCCGATCTGGTGCGCCCTTTTTCCGTCTGAACGCACTTGCCGCGTGGCGGCTGCTGCGTCACCTTGGCGGCAAAGGAACTGCTATGAGCATTGATCCAAACCTTCCCTTCGGCGCGGGTGCGCGCGCCATGATCATCGACGATCATCCGCTGTTCTGTGACGCGCTGCGCCTGACCCTGCGGGCTGTGACGGGGATTGAAGAGATTAGCGCGTTTGAACGGCTCGACCCTGCCTTGGCCGCTGTGCAGGCCGGGCCGGTGCCGAATGTCATCGTGCTGGATTTGAACCTGCCGGATGTGACCGGCCTTGATGGGTTGATCCGGTTGCACCGGTCCGTGCCGCAGGTGCCGCTGGTGGTGGTATCGTCGATGGCCGATCACCGCATTATCTGCGCCGCGATCCGGGCGGGGGCTGCGGGCTTTGTCCCCAAGCATTCCCAGCGCGACACCTTTCGCACGGCATTTCAAACGGTTGCGGCGGGCCAGACCTATTTGCCCGACGATATAGATATGACCGAAGGGGCCGACGTGCCTGTGACGGACCGCGAAGACGCTTTGGCGCGGCTGGGCCAGTTGACGCGCCAGCAAGGTACGATCCTACAGCTGATCTGCGAGGGCAAGCTGAACAAGCAGATCGCCTATGACCTGTCGATCGCGGAAACCACCGTCAAGGCGCATGTCACGGCGATTATGCGCAAACTTGGCGTGCAAAGCCGCACGCAGGCGGTGCTGATCGCGCAAGAAGCCAGCTACTCCAGCCTGTTGCAAAAGGCACCCTAACGCGCCAAGCTGAGGGTTCCTTGGGAGGGGAACATCCGTGATTTTGGCCAGTGAAGCTGTGCCGTCCGAACTGGTGCGCCGCGTGCATGTGGCAGAGCCGGGGCCGGACGCCGTGCAAGACATTTGCAAGGGGCTGGGGCCAGGTCCGCTGTCGCTGGTCGCGGTGTTTGCCGCGCCAGGGGGCGACTTTGCCGCGCTGATCGCAGGGCTGTCGGCGGCGCTGGACGGGGCCTGCATCATTGGCTGCGTGACGGCGGGCGAAATCTTTGGCGGTTATCAGGATGGCGGGATTGTCGCCATTGCCCTGCCCGCCAGCCATTTTGAAACCGAAACCGTCCTGATCCCCGACCTGAACGCACTGAACCCCGACGCCACGGTGCGCGACATCATCCGCCGCCGCGCGGCGCTGACGGCGACGGCGCCGCATTGGCAGAACGAATTTGCCATCCTGTTGGTGGACGGGCTGTCGCGGCGCGAAGACGCGGTCGTCGCCATGGTCATGCACGGGCTGGGCCAAGTGCCGCTGTTTGGCGGATCGTCGGGGGATGGCACACGTTTTGCCAGCACCGCCGTCGCCTATCAAGGTCGGGTGATGCCCGATGTGGCGGTCCTGACCTGCGTGCGCACGATCTGCCCCGTGAAGGTGTTCAGCCTAGACAACCTGACACCGACCGAACGGCGCATGGTCGTGACCCGCGCCGATCCAGAAGCGCGGATCGTCCACGAGATCAACGCAGAGCCCGCCGCCAGCGAATACGCCCGGCTGCTGGGCAAGGATGCGGGGCAGATGGATACCTTTACCTTTGCCGCCCACCCCGTCGTTGTACGCTTTGGCGGGCACCACCATGTGCGCGCGATCCAGCGGGTGACCGACGACGGCGCGCTGGTGTTCTTTTCCGCCATCGACGAAGGCATGGTGCTGACGCTAGCCACGTCAGAGCCGATGGCGGGGCATCTGGAAAGCCAGTTTGCAGCGCTTTCTGCGCAGGCGGTGCCGGATACGATCATCGCCTTTGACTGCATCCTGCGCCGGATCGAGGCAGAGCAAAAGCAACAAGGCGGCGCGGTCAGCCGCGTGCTGGCGGATCATAACGTCGTCGGCTTTTCGACATACGGCGAGCAATACAGCGGGCTGCATATCAACCAAACCATGACCGGCGTTGCGATCTATCCGCCGGGGGCCGTGGTGACATGACGACAGAGTCGCTGATCAATCCGGCCGACAGCACGCTGCGGCAGAATGAAAAACTGCTGACAATCTCGGCTGCGCTGATCCGGCGGGTCGAGCAGATGAACAACGATTCCGACGCCGCCTATGCGCAGTTTCAGCGGGCCGTCCTGCTGGAAGACACCGTGCGCGCCCGCACGCGGGAATTGGAACACGCGCTGGAACTGCTAAACCAGTCCAACGCGGAACTGGCAGAGGCAAAGCGCACCACCGACACCGCCCGCCGCGATCTGTCCAACGCGATTGAGACGATTGGCGAAGGCTTTGCCCTGTTTGACCCCAGCGATGTCATGGTGCTGTGTAACAGCCGTTTTGCAAGTGCGATCACCGGGGTCGTGCCGCAGCTGAAACCGGGCATGACCTTTGCGCAATATGTGCATCTGGTGTCGCGCAGCCCCAGCCTGCGCCTGCCAGAAGGCGTAAGCCCCGACGATTGGGTCGCCCAGCGCACCCTGCGGCATGGCGACGATCAGGTCGTGTTCAACGTGCATATGACCGGCGATCGATGGCTGCAGGTGTCAGAGCAGCGCACGCCGGACCGGCAGACCGTGATCATGCAGACCGATGTGACCGACATCATCCGGCTGGAGCGTGAAGAGCGGTCCCGCATGATGGACGACCACACCGCCCTGATCCGCGCGACGCTGGATCACATCCATCAGGGGGTGTGTATTTTCAACGGCGACAACCGGTTGGTGGGTTGGAACAGTCAGGTGGCGGGCATGCTGTCGCTAAAGCTGGCGCAGTTTCGGGTCGGGGCGGATTTCGACTTTTTGTTTCGGCGGTTGCAGGACGAAGTGCGCATCCAGACTGGTACCCGCCCGGCAGAGATCCTCGCTTGGGTCCAGCGCCCCGGTGCCCGCCCGCCCTTGCGGTTCGAGGTGCGGCAGCGCCAAGGCAAGGTATTTGACATCTTTGCGCAGGACATGCCCGACCGGGGCTTTGTGATCAGTTTTACCGATGTGACTGCCGAACGGCAGGCCGCAGAAAAGCTGCGCGCCGCCAATGACTTGCTAGAGGCGCGGGTCGAGGCGCGGACAGCAGAAATCGCCGTGGCTTTGGCCGATGCGGAACGGGCTAATGCGTCTAAGTCCCGCTTTGTCGCCGCCGCCAGCCATGATCTGCTGCAACCGTTGTCGGCAGCAAAGCTGTATTGTGCCTCGCTCGCGGATGACACGCTGGCGCCGGGGCAGCAAAACGCGCTGTCAAAGGCGTTGTCGGCGCTGGGGTCCGTTGAGGAGATTATCGGCGCGCTGCTGGACATCAGCCAGTTGGACAGTGGCAAGGCCCCCGTGCGGCTGAGCGCCGTTGATCTGGGGCGGATCCTGCGCCAATTGGGTGACGAGCTGCGCCCGGCGGCCAGTGCCAAAGGGCTAGAGCTGCGGATCAGGCCCAGCACCGCGATGGTGCAGACGGACGCCAGCTATTTGCGGCGGATTTTGCAGAACCTGATCGGCAACGCGATCCGCTACACCGAGGCGGGGCGTATCCTTGTCGGCACGCGGGTCAGCGGCGACGGCGTCCGGATCGAGGTGTGGGACACCGGCCCCGGCATCCCCGAGGTCGAGCAAGAGAACATCTATAAGGAATTTCACCGCATTGATCCGGTGGCCAATACGGGGAACGGGCTTGGCCTTGGGCTGGCGATTGTGGAACGGGCCTGCGCCTTGCTTGATCATCACCACGGCATGCGCACGGCGGTGGGGCGCGGCACCTGCTTTCACCTGACCGTGCCCCTAGCCCCTGCCCTTTCCCGCGATCCCGCGATGCTGCCAGAGCGGGTGCCCGAGGCCGGCGTCGATATGGCGGGTCAGATCGTGCTGCTGGTTGAACCGGACGCTGCCATGCGCCGGGCGCTGGCCGCGTTGATGGAGCGGTGGGGCGTGCAAGTTCTGGATGTTGCAAGCGGCGTTGAGGCGGCGGCGCTGCTGTCAGAGATCGAACTGGCGCCGGACGCGATGTTGCTGGGCGATCCCGCAGATGACAGCGTGGCGGGGCTGGCCTTGATCGCGGGCTTGCGCGCGCAATTCGGCCCGATCCCCTGCCGCCTGCTGACCGCAGACCGCGCACCAGGCATCGGGGCGGCCTGCGCTGCTGCAGGCGTCAGCCTGTTGCAGCGGCCCGTTGATCCGGCGGCATTGCAGTTCTTTCTAAGGGCCGTGCGGGTGCCGACCTAAGCCTCTATCAGGATGGCCCGCAGATCGTTCACATTGGTCAGCGTAGGTCCGGTGATAACTTGGGTGCCCAGCGCCTCGAACACGGCGTGGGCGTTGTTGGCATCAAGTTGCGCACGCGGGTCAAGGCCAAGGCCCTGCATGCGGGTGAGCGTGTCCGGGCCGATGGTCGCGCCTGCGATATCTTCGATCCCGTCGATGCCATCGGTGTCCCCCGCCAGCGCGTGAATCTTGCCGTGGCCGTTCAAGGCGATGGCCAGCGCGAGCAGGAATTCGACGTTACGCCCGCCGCGCCCTTTGCCGCGCAGGGTGACGGTCGTCTCTCCGCCCGACAACAGGATGCAGGGCGCGGAAAAGGGCAAACCGTTGGCTGACACGCTGGTGGCGATGGCGCCAAGGGTGCGGGCGACGTCGCGGGATTCGCCCTCTATCGCGTCGCCAAGGATGTGGCAGGGGATACCCTGCATTTGCGCAACGGCAGCCGCAGCTTGCAAGGCAATGAGCGGCGAGGAGATCAGGTGATAGCTGGCCCCGGCAAGGCGCGGATCATCCGGCTTGATGCTTTCAAACAGGTGCGGCGCGGTGATGCCGTAGCGGTCAAGGATCGCCTGCGCATCGCCGCAGGTGGTCGCGTCCCCGACCGTCGGGCCAGAGGCGATGACAGCGGGATCGTCGCCGGGCACATCGGAGATCGCAAGCGTGACGATGCGGGCGGGGTGGCAATGGGCCGCCAAGCGCCCGCCTTTGACGCCGGACAGGTGACGGCGGACGGTGTTCATCTGGCCAATGTCCGCGCCGCTGGCCAGCAGGGCCGCGTTCACCGCCTGCTTTTCCGCCAGCGTCATGCCGGGGGCCGGATCGACGAGCAGGGCAGAGCCGCCGCCAGAGATCAGGCAGATCACCAGATCATCGGCAGTCAGATCAGCACAAAGCGCCCAAAGTTCAGCCGTAGCGGCCTGCCCCGCGGCGTCGGGCACGGGATGAGAGGCTTCGCGCACCGTGATCCGGTCGCAGGGCACGCCGTGGCCGTAGCGCGTGATGACAAGGCCCGACAGGGGGCCGGGCCAGTGATCCTCGACCGCGCGGGCCATGGCGGCGGCGGCTTTGCCTGCGCCAATAACGATGGTGCGCCCTTTGGGCGGCGGCGGCAGGTGGGGCGGCACGCAAAGCGCGGGCTGGGCGGCGGCCACGCCTGCGGCAAACATGGCGCGTAGCAGTTCGGTCTGGGTCATCATGCCTCCGGCAACGGTTGCGCGCAGGCTAGGCGATGGCTGCGGGGCCGTCTAGCGCACGCGCAGATCGCGGCGGTGCATGTTGCGAACGCGGCGCGGCCAATACCTTGCCTTTCGGGACAATCGCGCAGAGTCTGACCGCTTGACCGCTACCGCGCGGGCGCGCATCACCCCCGCAACAGGAGACAGCCATGTCAGACAGCGACACGCCGCAACGGTCCGGGATAGTAAGCGCGGTCCTGCAGTGGTCCGGCTGGCGACTTGTCGTGCCGCTGGTGATCATGTTGATCGCGCTGATCGTGCTGCGCGACCTGAGCCGCGATATCAGCCCCGGCGATCTGCGCCGCGATTTGGCCGGCTATGGCTGGGAACGGATCGCGCTGTCGATTGGCGCGATGGGGATCAGTTATCTGGCGCTAGCGCTGTATGATCCGATCATCCTGCGCAGCCTGAGGGTCGAGAATATGCCCGGCTATGTGCCGGTGCTGACGGGCGTCAGTTCCATGGCCGTGTCGAACCTGCTGGGGTTTTCGTGGCTGACGGGCGGCGCGATCCGCTACCGGATTTATGCCGCCTTTGGCGTTGATATCGCCACGGTGGCCAAGCTGATCGCGACGTCTTGGCTGGCGTTCCTGCTGGGGCTTTTGGTGCTGCTGGGCGGGTTATTTTCGTTCCATCCCACGGGGCTCAGCGGCGTCATCCATCTGCCGGACGGGTCAGAGCTGCTGGTCGGTTGCGCAATCCTTGCCGGGGTCGCGGGCGTGCTGATCTGGACCGCGCGCGGGCCCAAGACGGCGTCTTGGCGGTCGGTGTCTGTCACCCTGCCCGCTGCGAAACAGATGATCGTGCTGATGGGCATCGCGCTGATTGATCTGACAGCAACGGCGCTGACGCTTTATGTGCTGTTGCCCCCCGATCTGGCGCAGAACTTTGTGCTGTTTTTCGTGCTGTTTATCGGGGCGCTGGGCCTTGGTGTGGTCAGTCACGCGCCGGGCGGCCTTGGCGTGTTCGAGGCGGCGATTATCGCAGGCCTTGGCGGCACGGGGCGGTCTGATCTGCTGGTCGCGCTGGTGTGCTACCGCGTGATTTATACGGTGCTGCCGTTTGTGATTGCGGTCGTCGGGTTGGCGGCGGCTTGGGGCCTTGCGAACCGGGACAAGGCTACCGCGGCACATGCGACGTTGCTGCGTGCGACGCAGCCTATCGTGCCGATCCTGTCGGCAGCGCTGGCGCTGCTATCGGGGGCGGCGCTGTTGCTGCGGGGCGATCTGCCCGCCGTCGGAGCCCGCGCCTTGCTAGAGGATCTGTTGCCGCTGGGTTTGGTTGAAACATCGCACCTGCTAGCGAGCGTGGCGGGGGTTTTGCTGCTAATCGTCGCGCGGGGGCTTTATCGGCGAATGGCGCGAGCGTGGTTCATTTCGATGGCGCTGCTAGCCGCCGGGCTGGTGTTATCGCTGCTGAAGGGGGCAGAGCTGGAAAATGCCATGGCCCTTGCGCTGGCGCTGGCGGTGCTGTGGTCGTTTCGCAGCGCGTTCTACCGCGTGGGTCTTGGGTCTGCGCTGCGGCTGAATATGCGCTGGCTGATTAGTGTGGCGTTATTGGTGGTCGGGATCACGTGGATCGGATTTTTCGCCTATCGGAACGTGACGTATAGCGATGCGATGTGGTGGCAATTTGCGTGGAACGGCGATGCACCGCGATTTTTGCGGGCAACAATTGCGGTGACGGTGGTGCTGATCGCTGTAGCGCTGAACAGCCTGATCAGCCGGTCCAATACACGGCTGATGCCGGAACCAATCCCGGATGTTGTGCGCCGCCTGACCAAGGCCAGCTATGATACAGAGGCCGCGCTGGCGCTGACCGGCGACAAGCGGTTCCTGATTGCGCCGGGGCAAGACGCCTATCTGGCCTATGCCGACACCGGCGCCAGCCTGATCGCCAAGGGTGATCCTGTCGGCGATCCAGAAGCGGGTGAAGCGTTGATCTGGGCGCTGCGTGATCAAGCCGACCGCATGGGGCGGCGCTGCGCGTTTTATGCGGTGCAGACGCATTATCTGCCGACCTACATTGATCTGGGCCTATCCGTCGTCAAGATCGGAGAGATCGCCCGCGTCCCGCTGGCGGGCTTTTCACTGGACGGGGCCAAGCGCAAAGATTGGCGCCACGCGAAGGCGCGGGCAGCGCGTGATGGCTATGCCTTTGCGATCATTCCGGCGGCGCAGGTTCTGGATCACTTGAGCGCGTTGCGCGCTGTGTCCGACACGTGGCTGGCGCTGAAATCGGGATCGGAAAAGGCCTTTGCCCTTGGCGCGTTTGATCCGGCGTATTTGTGCAACTTTGATCATGCCGTGCTGCGCCACGTTGAAACCGGGCGCATTGCGTCCTTTGCCACCCTGCTGCGCAGCGGCACAGGGGCAGAGGTTGCGATTGATCTGATGCGCTATGATCCTGAAACCACGCCCGCCGCGATGGACGGGCTGTTTGCGGATATGATGCTGTGGGCGCGGGACGCGGGGTATACGTGGTTCTCGCTTGGTGCGGCCCCGCTGGCAGGGCTAGAGAACCGCAAGCATGCGCCCGTCTGGAACCGGGTCGGCGGGTTCATCTATACCCACGGCGAGCGGTTTTATAAGTTTGAGGGCCTGCGCAGTTTTAAGCAAAAGTTCGATCCGGTCTGGTCGCCGAACTACCTTGCCAGCCCCGGCCGCATGGACGCGGCCCGCACTTTGTATGAGGTGAATACCCTGATTTCGGGGGGCATGAGTGGCGTGATCCGGCGCAAGCGCGATTGATGGGCTAATTGGATCGGTCCGGGCAAGCCCGGACCGATCCGCGGGGGCGCTGCCCCCACCCCGAGGTATTTAAGACCAGAAGAAGGGGACGCCCCCTAGTTCATGAACCAGCCGTGGCTGGCGACGATGGACTGGCCGGTCAAAGCATTGGTTGGAAAGGCGGCGAAGAGCCAGGCGAGGTTTGCGATGTCTTCGATCGTGGTAAATTCGGTGTCCACGGTCTTGCCCAGCATCACTTTGCTGACGACCTCTTCTTCGGAAATGCCTAGGTCGCGGGCCTGTTCGGGGATCTGCTTTTCCACCAGCGGGGTTTTCACAAAGCCGGGGCAAATGACGTGGCTGCGGACGCCTTTGGGGCCGCCCTCTTTAGCCAAAGTGCGCGACAGACCCATCAGGCCATGTTTCGCGGTGACGTAAGCGGATTTCAGGGGCGATGCCTCTTTCGAGTGGACCGAGCCCATGTAGATCACGGTGCCGCTGCCTTGGGCATACATATGCGGCAGGCAGGCCTTGGTCGTCAGGAAGGCCCCGTCGAGGTGGATGGCGAGCATCTTTTTCCACTCGGCAAAGGGGAAATCCTCGATCCGGTGGACGATCTGGATGCCAGCGTTGCTGACCAGCACGTCGACGCGGCCCAGGTCATCCACGGTCTTTTGCACGCCTGCGTTCACCGCGTCCTCGTCTGTGACGTCCATCTCAACCGCGATCGCGCGGCCGGGGCCCATGGCGGTCAGCTCGTCCGCGACGGCTTGCGCGGCGTCCAGTTTCAAGTCGGCGATGGCGACGTTGGCCCCGTCAGAGATGTATTTCAAAGCGATCGCCTTGCCGATGCCGCTAGCGGCGCCGGTGACGATGCAGTTCTTGCCGGTCATATTCATGGTGATGTCCTTTCGCGCCCGCAGGGGCGTTGTTGTGAAACCAACTGGCCCAATTTAGCCCATCGCCTGCAGACGTTTCAGCAAGCTAGAGGTGTCCCAGCGGCCGCCGCCCAGTTTTTGCACGTCTTTGTAAAACTGATCGACCAGCGCGGTGACGGGCAGGCTTGCCCCGTTTGCGTCAGCGGCGGCAAGGCAGATGCCAAGGTCTTTGCGCATCCAGTCGACGGCGAAACCGTGGTCCCATTTGTCGCCCAGCATGGTCTGATAGCGGTTCGCCATTTGCCACGATCCGGCGGCACCTTGGCTGATGACCTCGACCACGGCTTCGCCATCTAGGCCCGCCTTCTGAGCAAAGTGCAGCGCCTCTGACAGGCCTTGGACAAGGCCGGCGATGGCGATCTGGTTGCACATCTTGGTCATCTGGCCTGCGCCGCTATCACCGATGCGGCGGCACAGCTTGGCATAGACCTGCATGACGGGTTCGGCGCTGGTGTAGGCGTCTTGGTCGCCGCCGCACATGATCGACAGCTGGCCGTTTTCCGCGCCCGCTTGCCCGCCGCTGACGGGGGCATCGACAAAGTGCAGGCCCGCGTCCTCGGCGGCGGCGTAAAGTTTGGCCGTGACCTGCGCGCTGACGGTGGTGTGGTCGACGAAGATCGCGCCGGGCTTCATGCCCGCAAACGCGCCGCCCTGCCCTGTCGTCACGCTGCGCAGGTCGTCGTCGTTGCCAACGCAGGCCAGCACGATATCCGCGCCGTTTGCCGCCGCCTCTGGCGTGTCCGCCATCGCGCCGCCGTGCTGATCGACCCACGCCTGCGCCTTGGCGGCTGTGCGGTTATAGACCGTGACGTCGTGGGTTTTGGCCAGATGTCCGGCCATCGGATAGCCCATCACGCCCAGTCCAAGGAATGCCAGTTTCATGTCGTCTCTCCCGTTGATGCTTTAGCGGCAGAATGACGGGTTTGGCGCGGATGTGAAGCGGTGTCAGGACTTCTTGACGAATTCAGTGAGGATCACGATGCGCTGGCCTTCAACCTGGCCTTCGATATGGGCGGGATTGTCCGCGACAAGGGATATCCGCCGCACCGCCGTGCCGCGCTTGGCGGTAAAGCCCGCGCCCTTGACGGTCAGGTCCTTGATCAGCGTGACCGTGTCGCCGGTGTTTAGCGTGACGCCGTTCGCGTCCTTATGCTGGCTGTCTGCGGCGACGTTTTCGGCCCAAGCGCGGGTGTCGTCGTCAAGGTACAGCTGCCCCAGCAGATCATCCGCCCAAGGCGCATCGATCTTTTGCAGCGTGCGAAAGGCGAGGACCTGCACGGCAGGGTCGTCGGACCACATGGTGGTGGCAAGGCTGCGGAAGTGGTCCGGGTTCGTCGGGCTGTCATGCTGGTCGATACAGATCCCGCAGAGGTCCACGGACGCGTCCGCCGGGCCGCCGTGGACAGGTGTGGGGATGAGCGGGGTGTTGGGGGTCGCGCAGAGGGGGCAGGTCATGGGGTCATCCTGAGAATAATAGAGGAGCACGAAAAATTATTGGTGACAAATCCAAGCTTTGACATCTTGATCGCATTCAGTACATTCACGATCGTTCAACATCCAGCCGAAACTTATTATAAGTGGAGAATTAAAATTTCTGACATCCTAATAAATTTATTGGGCCAAAGTGCTTTTTCCGCCGCGATATTAGCGATGATTGCATATTTATTTAGAAGTGTTATTAGTGGATGGCTTAATTCAAAGTTTCAGATAAATAGCCAAAATAACCTCTCTGAACTGAATGATCGCCTCGCGCGCGAAAGAGAAGAAATTTCAGATCTGCGAAATCTAGTAATTAGCAAAACACGGCATAGAAACGAGAAACTTGTGGAGCGGCAAATTCTAGCGGCAGAATCCATCTGGGCCGGCGTCAAATCCAACAATCAATCCGCACTTGCCGCGAAGTTTTTGCAAAAAATAAATATTGAAAAGATGGATGAGTTAATAACGAGTGGCAAATCACAGGAGTTTGCAAAAGTACTGACCAAATCGTCTGGCATTGATAAATTTCTATCGGAAATCAAACCTGAGGACAAAAGAGTCGTAGATTCTACTGCTGCACAACACTCCCGACCATTTGTTTCGACTCGGCTTTGGGATCTTTTTGTTGCCCATACATCAATTTCAAATTACGCGATATTGGTATTCTTGTCATGGAAGAGCGGCTTAGACACGAGCCTTTTATCAAGCGAAAGCTTGCTCCAGGAAACAAAAAAAGCGCTTCCACATCAAGTTACGTTCTTGGAGGAATATGGCATTGGCGGATCATTTTCCTTACTTTCAGAGATAGAAGATGCGATCTGTAAAGAAATAAAAACATTCTTAGCGGGCGATGAATAGTAATACAACCACACAACAAAAATATAAATTCCAAAAGCCGGCACCAAGTTAATTAAATAAGCTTAGCTTTTCCCAACGTGACGCTAATCTCCAAGGCTTTATTAGAAGTTTAAAATAAACCAATCACGATTTTGGTCTATGCTGCCACCCCAACCCCACCCGTAGACAGCAACGCAGGCACCGGGATATCCTCATCCAACACCTCCCAATGAAAGCCGAAGGGCTTACCTCGTCCCCAGCCCGATCATCTGGCGAGGCTTCAAGCAATCGCAGAAGCCATGCCAGTTGCAAGCTAAGCTGGCGGCCATCGGCAACGCCGACCCATAGCATTTTGCCGTCGCAATGTGCGCTAATGGCGGAAATGGTCATGCCAAGCTTCCTTGATCTGCGCGGCGTGATCAGTGAAGATCCGATTCAGTTTTTTAAAGCCCGCGCGTCTAAGCCGTGGCTGCACGCGCAGATTATGAACCCTGCCCTATCAAGTCTCGCAAAAGTTGCAGGACTTCAAACGCAACCGAGTGCGGCCACATTTGGCTGCGCCAAACGTTTCCCCGCACCAGCCTTTATCAGCGCCAAAAATGAACAGCTTAGCTGTCCATTTTCAGTGCGCTGATAAAGGCCTCCTGCGGAATATTCACACTACCGAACTGGCGCATCTTCTTCTTACCCGCCTTCTGCTTATCCAGCAGCTTGCGTTTGCGCGTGGCGTCGCCGCCGTAGCATTTGGCCGTCACGTCTTTGCGCAGCGCAGACAGGGTTTCGCGGGCGATGACTTTGCCGCCGATGGCTGCTTGGATCGGGATTTTGAACATGTGGCGGGGGATCAGCTCTTTTAGCTTTTCGACCATGGCGCGGCCGCGCATTTCGGCCCGGTCGCGGTGGACCATCATCGACAGCGCGTCGACGGGTTCGTCGTTCACCAGCAGCGACATCTTGACCAAGTTATCCTCTTGGTAACCGGTCAGGTTGTAGTCAAAGGACGCATAGCCCTTGGTCACGGATTTCAGGCGGTCGTAGAAGTCGAACACCACCTCGTTCAGGGGCAGGTCATAGACGACCATCGCGCGGCTGCCCGCATAGGTCAGGTCCAGCTGCACGCCGCGGCGGTCTTGGCACAGCTTGAGCACGTCGCCAAGGTATTCGTCGGGCACAAGGATCGTCGCCTTGATCCGCGGCTCTTCGATATGGTCGACAAAGGTCAGGTCGGGCATGTCGGCGGGGTTGTGCAGGTCCTGCTGCGTGCCGTCCTTCATAAAGATGTGGTAAACCACCGATGGCGCGGTGGTGATCAGGTCGATGTTGTATTCCCGCTCGATCCGGTCGCGGATGACTTCAAGGTGCAGCAGGCCAAGGAAACCGCAGCGAAAGCCAAAGCCAAGCGCAGCAGAGGTTTCCATCTCGAAGCTGAAAGAGGCGTCGTTCAGCGCCAGTTTGTCGATGGCGTTGCGCAGATCCTCGAATTCGGACGAATCAACGGGGAACAGGCCACAGAACACGACGGGCTGGGCAGGCTTAAAGCCCGGCAGCGCCTGCGTCGCGCCTTTGCGTTCGCTGGTGATCGTGTCGCCGACGCGGGTGTCGCGGACCTCTTTGATCTGGGCGGTAAAGAAGCCGATTTCGCCCGGGCCAAGCTGGTCCATCGGCAACATGCCGGGTTTGAACACGCCAAGGCGGTCGATCAGGTGGACGGTGTCGTTGGACATGAACCGCACGCGGTCCTTGAGTTTCAGCACACCGTCGATGATGCGAACCAGCACGACGACGCCCAGATAGCTGTCGTACCAAGAATCGACCAGCATCGCCTTGAGCGGCGCATCGCGGTCGCCCTTGGGGGCCGGCAGGCGGTGAACCACGGCCTCTAGCGTTTCCTTGATGCCGACGCCAGTTTTGGCGCTGACGCGGATCGCTTGGGATGCGTCGATGCCGATGACGTCTTCGATCTGGGCGGCGACGCGGTCACATTCGGACGCAGGCAGGTCGATCTTGTTCAGGACCGGCACGATTTCGTGGTCAGCATCCAGCGCGTGATACACGTTGGCCAGCGTCTGCGCCTCGACCCCTTGGGTGCTGTCGACGACCAAAAGCGAGCCTTCGACCGCGCGCATGGAGCGGGAGACCTCGTAGGCAAAGTCGACGTGACCGGGGGTGTCGATCAGGTTCAGGACATACATCTCGCCGTTGTCGGCCTTGTAGTCGATCCGCACGGTCTGCGCTTTGATGGTGATACCGCGCTCACGCTCGATATCCATAGAGTCCAGCATCTGTGCCTTCATGTCCCGGTCGGCGACGGTGCCGGTGGACTGGATCAGGCGGTCAGCCAGCGTGGATTTCCCGTGGTCAATGTGTGCCACGATCGAGAAATTGCGGATGTGCGAAAGATCGGTCATGGCGCGGCCCCAAAAGGTCTGAAATTAGCCCCTGTCAATGGCGGGTCAGCCGCGATTTTGCAAGGGCTGTCGGGCACGATGACACGGGCGCGGACATTTGGCCGCGAATAGGGTGGCCGCCCTCTGCCAGCGGGCAAATATCCCGGTGAGCCGGGCCGCTTTTCAACGGCGCGCAGCGCGTCTAGGGGGCCAGCGCGAAACCGTTCGGGTCCACAGCTTCGCCCCGGTTGGCAATGCCGGACAGGATGTCGCCCGCCGGGATCGTCACGGGTGCGTACAGCAAATCCTGAACCGCGGCCGTGCGTTCGTGCTGGCACAGGTTGTTTGATGTGACAGCCGCCTTAATCGCCGCCATGGGATAGGCCTCTGACATATCCTCGCAGGTGCCATAAAGGGCGTTGGCGCACACTGCTTCGAATACGCGCGACAGCCGGATGACGGGGCAAAGCTGCGCCGCATCGCGGGTGATGGCGGGGGCGGCATCGCCGGTCGCACCCGATAGCCAATCCTCCGTTTGCAGCGCACGCAGTGTCATGATCATGACCTGTTGCAGAATGCCGGCATCGTGCTGGCTGTAGTAGATCGCATTTTCGAAATAGGGGGCGAAGGGCGCGTCGTCATCGCTGTCCACGAACATATACTGTCCGGTTTCAAACCAGACCGCGGCGTCAAACGGATGCGCCAGGGTCAGCCGCTTGCGCAAGATGCGCCGGGTGTCGTCCGTTAACACAGGATGACCCGCCTTGCCGGGACGGGTGGACCAGGCCTGATTGAGCAAAAAGTCGATCACGCCAGCGTTAAAGGGATCGTGCCGCAACCCATCGCGCCTTCGCGACAAGGCCAGCCAGTCGATTGTCCGTAGTGCGTTGTCGATATCCGGCGTCACGTCAAAGGACTGTGCAAACTGGCTCGCTGTCCACCAATCGTCATTCCCGCGCTGCAGCAAATAGGCCTCCAGCACGGCGCGGTCCGCAGGGCTTCGCCGTTCAAGCGCCAGTTGCCGCCGCAGGCCGCCAAGATTGACGTGACCCGTTGTCTCGGCCAACTGCCGGGCCGCTTCAATTTCCGGCCCTGTGCGGGCATTCCAACCGACGATCCGGGCGATACAAACGTCGGTGGTAAACCCCGGCTCTGTTGGAATCAGGTCAGCAAAAGCGTCGCAGTAACGTTTGATCTCTGGCAGGCCCGCCCCGCCCCACTTCTCCTCTGCGCTGCTCAGCGCACGTTGCAGCGTGCCCAAATTGGGCGCGAACTGCATCACGTCATCCGTCAGGGCAAACTTCGCAGCGTCGTCCAGAGGGTGCGTCACGTTTTGCAACGACAACAAAGTGTCCGCTGCGGGAACATAGTCAGGCGCGATGTCATACGCTTGCAGCGCCATCTGCGTCGCAGCCTTGCCCAGATCGTGAAAAACTTGCAGCGCATCAGGGTGGGTCCGATTGCTAAATTCATGGCCGCGCGCCCTAAATGCCGCATCAAAATAGCCGTTTGCCCGCAAGGTCAGCGCATAGGGCGACGCAGGATAGGCTGTCAGCCACTGCGATTGAAATGCGATCAAATCGGGATGGGTAGTGTTCAGAACGCTGACCAAGCTGCGCAGGTCATCCAGTGGCAGCAGACCTGCGCTGTGATCCTTGTGCGCCTGTGCAAACGCGGCTTCGACCGCATCGACATCGCCTGCATAAGCATCGCGGCGCACCTGCTCGGCTACCGGGTCCGCCTGCGCACCGCCCGCGACAAGACACAGCGCCAGAATGAACTTTGAAATCCGCAACATGTCCCACCTATGCCTTTCACGACTGAGTGAGCGGCGAATGCGGTATTTTCTTGGCGGCGTCATGGTCATTGCGAATTGCAATGCAGGCGTTTTTCCGCCAATATGGCGATACGGCAGTAAGGACGATGACACTGGGCAAACCGGGCGCGTCAGATAAGACAGGCACATTTCATGCGTATTATTTTTCTGGGCCTCGCCCTCGTAACACTTAATTCTTGCGGCGCTGGCGTGCGCGGCGAGATGGGGAAAGCTTGCATGGCCTCTGGCCGGTCTGCAGCGAATACGGCCCTGTGTTCGTGCGTCCAAAAAACAGCAAACGGTACCCTGACCAACCGCGACCAGAAACTGGCTTCGACCTTTTTCGAAGACCCGCAAAAGGCGCAGGATATCCGCCAGTCGGACTCCAGCACGCACGAAGCCTTCTGGACCCGTTACCGCAAATTTACCGGCCAGGCCGAGCGTAGCTGCCGCTAACGCCCCCCTTCTTCTGGTCAAAAATACCTCGGAGGTGTGGAGGCAGCGCCTCCACCTTGACCCTGCAAGGGGCAAGCTGTCTGACCCTGGCCAGCCAAGACATATGCTGGACACAGACCGCAGGCCCGATATGTAGGGTGCATGCGGTTCGATATTCCCCTTCTGACTGAGCAAATCCGCGCCGGCGACCGGCGCGCCCTCGCCCGTGCGATCACTTTGGTCGAAAGCGGTCGGGACGATCATCGTAGCCTTGCCTTGGATCTGCTGGACCAGCTTGGCACGGACAGGCAGGCGCTGCGGATTGGTCTGTCGGGCACGCCGGGCGTTGGCAAATCGACGTTTATCGAAACCTTTGGCCTGATGCTGACGGCGCGGGGCTTGCGGGTTGCGGTGCTGGCAGTGGACCCCTCCTCTGCCCGCTCTGGCGGGTCAATCTTGGGTGACAAAACCCGGATGGAGCATCTGAGCCGCGATCCTGCGGCCTTTATCCGCCCGTCCCCCAGCCAGACGCAGCTTGGCGGCGTAGCCCGCCGGACCCGCGATGCCGTGCGCCTGTGCGAGGCGGCTGGCTTTGACGTGGTGTTGATCGAAACCGTGGGCGTCGGGCAGTCGGAGACGGTCGTCGCCCAGATGGCGGATCTGTTCGTGCTGCTGCTTGCGCCTGCTGGCGGGGACGAGTTGCAAGGCGTAAAACGCGGGATCATGGAAATGGCCGACATGATCCTTGTGAACAAAGCGGATGGAGAGCTAAAGCCGCAGGCCATGCGCACCTGCGCCGATTACGCGGGCGCGCTGCGCCTGCTGCGCAAGCGGCCGCAGGATATGGAAGGCTACCCGCTGGCCATGACTGTGTCGGCGCTGGACAGCACGGGGTTGCAGGCCGCGTGGGACCGGATGGAAACGCTGGCGCACTGGCGGCAAGAGACGGGCATCTTTGCCAGCACCCGCGCCGATCAGGCCCGCCACTGGTTTACCGAAGACTTGCGGGCTGAAGTCATGGCGCTACTGACCCGTGACCCTGACCTGCGCGCGCGCATGACGACGCTAGAAGACGCCGTCGCCCGCGGCGAGATGACCCCCGCCGTCGCCGCCCGCGCGGCCCTTGCCCCCTTGCGCGGCGCATGACGGAGCCCGCTAAAATCACGCGCCTGCTGGACGGCGACCACCTGCGCGCCGATCTGGTGCACCGCGGCGCGAACCGATTGATGGTGACCTTTGATTACCGGCGGCTGGACCGGGATGGATTCGGTCCCGTGGTGCCGTCAGAGCAGTTTGCCAAGGCCGGATTCGACCAGCTGATGATCGCCACGCGCGACAATGACTGGTTTATAAACGCGGATAAGGCGGCGCTCGAATCTGTCTGCCGCGATCTGCGTAAGAATTACATAGCTGCGCAGGCGATCGGCTACTCCATGGGCGGGTTTGGCGCGTTCCGCTTTTCACAGGTGCTGGGCCTGTCGCATGTCGTCGCCGTCTCGCCTCAGGTGTCGATCGCGCCGCAGTTGGTTCCCTTCGAGACCCGCTACCGCCGCGAGGCGCGCCGCTTTGACCCGGCGCTTGGCGATTTGACGGCCATCTTTGACGGCAGCTTGCGCGGCCATATCCTGCTTGATCCGTTCAACCTTGCTGATCTGACCCATGCGCGCATGCTGCAGGTGTTATTTCCCCGCGTGGCGCTGGTGCGCCTGCCTGGCGGCGGCCATCCCTGCACCCGAATCCTGCGCGGCGTGCAGCGGGCAGGCCTGATCCAGGCGCTGGCACTTGACCCCGCGCGCGGTGCGGGCCAAGTGCTATCCACGCACCGCAGCGCCCGCGCCAGCAACCCTGCCTATTGGCGCGGATTGCAGCACGCCAGCGCAGCCCGGCACCCGGTTTGGTCCAGCATTGCACGGCAAAGTGCCGCGAATATGGTGGATGCCGCACAGGACGGGGTTGACGAGGACAGGGATTCTGCGTAGGCGCTGCTAACTGAATTCACGGCCCCCAGTGCGGGGGTGTTTCAACCAATAGGACGGTCCATCAGGACCTGTCCCCTAAGACGGCCCGGACCATAATGGTCCCCGCCAAGCCACGAAGGATGATGCCCATGTCGCGCCGCTGCGATCTGACCGGAAAAGGCCCGATGTCGGGCAACAACGTGTCCCACGCCAAAAACCACACCCGCCGCCGGTTCCTGCCGAACCTGCAGGACGTCACACTGATGTCCGACCTGCTGGGTCGCTCGTTCAAGTTCCGCATCTCGAATGCGGCGCTGCGGACTGTCGATCACCGCGGTGGTCTGGACGCCTTCATGAAAAAAGCCAAGGACGCTGAACTGTCGCCCGACGCGCTGAAGGTCAAAAAAGATATCGCCAAGGCGACTGCTGCTGCCGCTACTGCGTAAGCACCTGCTTTGAAGAGTTGACGAAAGGCCCGGTCGCGCAAGCGCCGGGCCTTTTGCATTGCTGGATGATTTGGGCCTGCGGCGGGGTGTTTGTCATGCCTGCGGCATGAGGCCTCCGGCGGGAGTTTACCGGGCCAGATGAAAAGGGATGCCTGATGACGGACATGCTGCCGATTGACGACGTGCTAGGGGATGTCGTGTCCGCGTTGCGCGGTCATGGCCGTGTCGTGCTGCAGGCACCGCCGGGGGCGGGCAAGACCAGCCGAGTACCGCTGGCGCTGCTAGAGGCGGGCTTTGCCGGGCAGATCATCATGCTAGAGCCGCGCCGTTTGGCGGTGCGGGCCGCGGCAGAGCGGCTTGCGCAGCAACTGGGCGAAGACGTCGGCAGCCGCGTTGGATACCGCATGCGCGGCGAATCGAGCGTTGGGCCGGACTGCCGTATTCTGGTGGTGACCGAGGGTATCTTGACCCGCATGGTGCAAACGGACCCAGAGCTGCGCGGGGTTGGCACTGTCATCTTTGACGAATTTCACGAACGGTCCTTGCATGCTGATCTGGGGCTTGCCCTAGTTTGGGAAGCACGCGGCGCGTTGCGCCCTGATCTGGCCTTGGTGGTCATGTCGGCAACGCTGGACGCTGCACCCGTTGCGGCAATGCTGGACGGCGCCCCCATCGTCACGTCCGAAGGCCGCGCCTTTCCGGTCGAGGTCCAATATCTGGACCGTGCCTTGCCGCCGCGTGCGCGCCTGGCCGAGGCGGTGGCAAATCATCTGATGCAGATCGTGCCGCAGACCTCTGGCGGTGTTCTCGTGTTTTTGCCCGGAGAGGGTGAAATCCGCGCGGTCGAGGGGGCCTTGAAGGGCCGTTTGCCTGATGGCTGCGCGGTCAGGCCGCTATACGGTGCCCTGCCCTTTGCTGCGCAGCGCGCGGCGATTGCCCCTGTGGCGCAGGGGCGCAAGATCGTGCTGTCGACGGCGATCGCGGAAACGGCGCTGACGATCCAAGACGTGCGGGTTGTTGTGGATGCGGGCCGGTCGCGGCGGGCGCGATTTGATCCGGGCAGCGGCATGGCGCGGCTTGTGACGGAACGGGTCAGCCGCGCCGAGGCCGACCAACGCGCCGGCCGCGCGGGCCGCGTCGCCCCCGGCACGGCCTATCGCATGTGGACCAAGGGCGAGGACGGGGCCCTGCCCGCCTTTGCGCCGCCAGAGATCGTGAGCGCTGACCTGACCGCGCTCGCGCTGGAATTGGCGTTGTGGGGCAGCGATGATCTGGCGTTCTTGACGCCCCCGCCAGAGGTGGCGCTGGCCGAGGCTCGCGCCTTGCTCTGCGATCTTGGTGCCTTGGGCGCGCGGGGCGGCATCACCGCGCATGGACGCAAGCTGGCGTTGCTGCCCGTGCATCCCCGGCTGGGGCATATGCTGGCGCGGGCTGGCGCGCAGGCGGCCCCCTTAGCAGCGCTACTAGAGGCGCGTGATCCCTTGCGCGGAGCGGGCAGTGATTTGGCGCTGCGGGTGGCGGCGCTGCGCGGCGAGGCAACGGCGGCCACAGTGCATGCCCCTGCCCTTGCGCAGATTCGGGCAGAGGCAAAGCGGCTGGCCAAAGGGTTGCCGCAGGGGCCCGCGCTGAGCCTTGGTCAGATGGCTGCGCTGGCCTATCCCGACCGCGTCGCGCTGCGCCGGGCGGGGGATGATCCGCGCTATTTGCTGTCGGGCGGCAAGGGGGCGATGCTGGATGCGGCTGATCCGCTGGCCGGGCAGCGCATGTTGGTCGTGACGGACACGGACGGCAACCCGCGCGAGGCCAAGATCAGGCAGGCCGCTGTGATCGGGCTGGCGGACCTGCGGGCCGTGCACGCGGATGCCATTGCATGGCATGACGTGTGCCGCTGGGATCGGCGCGACGCACGCGTTGTGACGGAACGGCAGGAACGCTTTGGCGCGCTGGTGCTGGACGCCCGGCGCTGGACTGATGCGCCGCAGGATGCCGTGGCGCTGGCGATGCTGGACGGCGTGCGCCAGCTTGGGCTGCGTCCGGGCAAGGCCGCGCAGCTGTTTCTGGCCCGCGTCGCCCTGGTGCCCGGCCTGCCGGATATGCGCGAAGAGGCGTTGTTGGACACGGTGCAGGACTGGCTGCTGCCGCATCTGGGGGGCGTGCGCTCTGCCGCGGATTGGGGGCGGCTTGATCTGCTGGACGCGCTGCGCGGCGTGCTGGACTGGGACCAGATGCAGCGGCTGGACCGGGCAGCACCGGGGCATTTTACGACACCTTTGGGGCGGCGAATCGCGATTGATTACAGCGGGGATGCGCCGCAAATTACGCTGCGCATTCAGGAAATGTTCGGGCAAACCGCGCATCCAATGGTCGGCGACACCCCGCTGCGCGTCGTGCTGTTGTCGCCCGGGCAAAAGCCCGTGCAGGTCACGCAGGACATTCCCGGTTTTTGGGCCAGCAGCTATGCTGACGTGCGCCGCGACATGCGCGGGCGATATCCGCGCCACCCTTGGCCAGAGGATCCGACACAAGCTAATCCTACTTTGCGGGCAAAACCGCGCGGAACATGACAAAAATCACGCAATTGCAAGCGCAGTGACCCTGAAAATGCAGGATGTGTTGCGATTCCGCTGCATTGACCTATGTTATTCATAGATAAAAAACGATTTTCGTATTGAGTACCGAGTATGTCCATAACTGAAAAATTTGAAGACCACGTCATCGTCACGCCAGAACCACGGGTTCAAGTTGCCGCCCTTTGCCACCGCAAAGGGGCAAAAGGCCGCGAGGTATTGCTTGTCACCAGCTCTCGGGGGCGTTGGATTTTGCCGAAAGGTTGGCCGATTGACGGGCTAAGCGACGGCGACGCCGCGCTGCAAGAAGCATGGGAAGAGGCGGGCGTACGCGAGGGACGCGTGACGCCTAAGCCGATTGCCAAATTTGACGGCGTAAAGCGCTTTGACAGCGGCGAAGAAATTCCTGCCCGCGTCCGCGTTTACGGCGTGAAGGTGCGCCAGCTGGTGCGCAAGTTCCCTGAATACAAGCGGCGCGAGCGGCGTTGGGTCAGTTTGGCCAAGGCAGCAAAGCTGCTGACGGAAAAGGGTTATGTGAAGGCGCTGCGCGCCATCTGATCGCGCTGCGCGTCACGCTGACGCCGCAGGCCAGACCACCGTATCAGCTGTGACAAGGCGCGCGAAATCCGCGCCGAGCGCGGCAAGCGTGACTGACAGCACAACGTCAGGGTCGTGCACAGCGCCGTCCGGCCCCGTGGCGGAAAAGCCGAAAACCGCATCTGCCACCAAATCAACAGCAAATCCCAGATCAGACGCCGCGCGCACGGTTGATGATACGCAATAGTCAATCGCGGCCCCTGCCACGATCAGCCGCGTGATCCCCGTGTCCTGCAATGCCGCGGGCAACCCGGTACCGCTGAAACCTGATGATCCGGTTTTGAAAAACACCGGCTCTGCCCGCAAGGGCGCGGCGCAGGGCAGCGACTGACCGCCCGGCTGGTCTGCGCGAAAAGCGGAGGCTGGATTGGGGTCGTCGTGATGGACATGCATGACCGCCACGCCGCGCGCGCGGGCCTGCGACACAAGGCGGGCGATCGCAGCCTCTGCCCCCGGATTGGACCGGGGCACACCGGCTGCGGTGCGCATGGCAAAGGCGTGTTGTAGGTCGATCAACAGCAGGGCCGTGGCGGTCATTGGGCTACGCCTCTGGCGCGGCCATGTAGTCACGTTTGCCCAAGACCACACCGCTGTGGCGCAGGATCGCGTATGCCATGCTCATGTGAAAATAGAACTGGGGCAGCGCGAAATGGGCGTAGTAGTCTTGGCCAGAGAGCGTCATCTCTGACGGGCCAGCCTTAAAGGTGATGGACCGGGTGGCGGCGTCCTTGAAGCCGTCCGGGGTCGCATTGGCCAGTTCGGCCTGCACGGTCGCAATGCGCGCTTTGAGCTGCGCAAAAGTGGTTTCCGTGTCGGGATGGCTTGGCACGGTGGCCCCGGTCAGGCGGGCGTTCATGCGGGTCGCGAAGTCGCAGGTCAGTTGTACTTGGCGCGACAGGGGCAGCATGTCGGGAAACAGCCGCGCGGCCAGCAGGACATCGGGTGCGATCTTGTGATCGGTGCAATGCGCCTCTGCCTTGGTCAGGATCCGCGCGAGGGCGGTGAGGCTGCGTTGCAGCGCAGGAATAACGATAGAATACATGGTGCTGTCCGATCCTGCAGTGCGGCCGGATCAGTCCGCGCCGCGCGCCACATTGGGCGCGGCGCGAACCGAAACGCAACGGTTATTTCAAGCAATACTGCATGACGGCCTTTTGGGCGTGCAGGCGGTTCTCGGCCTCGTCGAAAATGACGGAATGTGGGCCGTCCATCACAGCGCTGGTGACTTCGTCATCCCGGTGCGCCGGCAGGCAATGCATGAATAAGGCGTCCTTGTTCGCCTGCCCCATCAGCGTTTCCGTGACCTGATAGCCGCGCAGCTGGTTGTGACGCCGTTCCCGCGCGGATTGCGGATCGTGCATGCTGACCCAAGTGTCGGTGACCACAAGGTCCGCGCCTTGCACGGCCTTTTGCGGGTCACGTTCGATCGTATAGAGCCCATCGAGGGCGCGTTCGGGATCAAGCGGCGGCGGGCCGGAAAATACGAGGTCAAAGTCGAACTGCTTGGCCGCGTGGGCGAAGCTGGCAAAGACGTTGTTGCCATCGCCGGACCAGACGACTTTGCGTCCTTTGATCGGGCCGCGATGTTCCTCGAATGTCATGATATCGGCCATGATCTGGCAAGGGTGGGTGCGGTTGGTAAGCCCGTTGATGACTGGCACGGTGGCATGTTCGGCCATCTCGTGCAGGGTTGCTTCCTCGAACGTGCGGATCATGATCATGTCGACATAGCGCGACAGTACGCGGGCGGTGTCGGCAATGGTTTCGCCATGGCCCAGCTGCATATCGGCCCCCGACAGCACCATCGTCTGCCCGCCCATCTGGCGCACACCGACATCAAAGCTGACGCGGGTCCGGGTCGATGGCTTTTCAAAAATCAGCGCGACCATGTGGTTCGCCAAAGGCTGCTCTGTATCAGGGGTGCCTTTGGGCAGGCCAGCGCGGGCGTCTTTCATGCGGCGCGCATCGTCGATGATGGCGCGCAGATCGGCAGTGGGCGTGGTGTGGATGTCGAGGAAATGGGTCATAGTTTGGGCTTTCTTGCGGGCGTTGGACCGGTGGGCTTCACGCCCCCCGGACCCCCCGTGGAGTTTATCTGGCAAGGTGAAATCAGATCGTGGATGCCGCTTTGTCGAGCAGGTCTGCGGCGGCGGCGATGTCGTCGTCGGTCAGGTTTAGGGGCGGCAGCAGGCGGATCACGTTGTCGGCGGCCGGAACGGTCAGGATACCGGCGTCATAGCCTGCCTTGACGATATCGGTGTTGGTGGCCTTGCACATCAGGCCCAGCATCAGGCCGGAGCCACGCACGCCGGTAAAGACACCCGGATGGGCGGCGGTGAGGCCTTCGAGTTTTTGGCGCAAGAGCGCTGCCTTGCGGTTCACTTCGGCCAGAAAGGCGGGGTCAGCGATAATGTCCATGACGGCGTTTCCGACAGCGCAGCCCAGCGGGTTGCCGCCATAGGTCGAGCCGTGCGTGCCAGCGGTCATGCCGTTCGCGGCGCGTTCGGTGGCGAGGACTGCGCCGAGGGGGAAGCCGCCGCCGATGCCTTTTGCGACCATCATGATGTCAGGCGTGATGCCGGACCATTCGTGGGCGAAAAGCTTGCCGGTCCGGCCGACGCCGCACTGCACCTCGTCAAAGATCAGCAGGATGCCGTGTTCGTCCGCCAGATCGCGCAGACCTTTCAGGCATTGGTCGGGCACGGGGCGGATGCCGCCTTCGCCTTGGACAGGCTCGATCATGATCGCGGCGACGGTGGGGGACTTTGCGGCTTGGCGCAGCGCGTCATGGTCGCCGAAGTCCAAATGCACGAAACCGGGCAGCAGGGGGCCGAAGCCTTTGGTCATCTTTTCCGACCCGGCGGCAGCGATACCCGCCGAGGAGCGGCCATGGAAGCTGCCGGAGAAGGTAATGATGTCGGTCCGGTCCGGCTGGCCTGCGTCATAGAAATGCTTGCGCGCCATTTTGACCGCAAGTTCGCACGCCTCTGTCCCTGAATTGGTGAAGAAGACCGTGTCGGCGAAGGTGTGTTCCACCAGTTTATCGGCCAGCGCCTGCTGCGCAGGGATCTGGTACAGGTTGGACACGTGCCACACAGCGCCTGCCTGATCCGTCAGCGCCTTGATCAGGGCGGGGTTGGCGTGGCCGAGGCTGTTCACCGCAATGCCTGCGCCGAAGTCCAGAAAGCGGCGGCCGTCTGTTGTGGTGAGCCACGCGCCCGACCCTTTTTCGAAGGCAAGCGGTGCGCGGTTATAGGTCGGCAGAACTGTCGGGATCATGGGATCGGCCCTTATGACAAACGTGAAGCCCGATTGATGCCCGCAAGGGGACGCCGGGTCAACGATAATGGGGGGAAGAATGGAACGTGCAAAGACGGACGCTGTTAGCGTCGGCGTCGAACGAAAAGGGGCGCACGGTTATCCATGCGCCCCTGTTAGCTGATGATGTGACTTTAGGGAAGTCTGTTTACGCCTTAAGGCGGTAGCCCTTATCCAGCCAGCGCCAGACGACCGACAGCACGACGACATTGGCGGCCAGCACAACGACCAGCCCGAGCCACGGCGAGCTGTCAGACACCCCGATCATGCCGCGGCGCACACCGTCGATGATGTAAAAGAACGGGTTGGCGTGGGACGCGATGCGCAGCGGCTCTGGTAAGGCGTCGATGCTGTAGAAGGTACCCGACAGGAACGACAGCGGCGTGACAAGGAAGTTCGAGATCGCGGACAACTGGTCGAATTTATTGGCAAAAATGCCTGCGATCATGCCAAGGCCACCCATGAACATGGACCCTAGCAGCACAAAGGTCAGCATCCAGCCGATGTTCTGTATCTGCACGCCAAGGAATATCCACGACCCGGCCGCGATGACCGTTGCCACGATCAGCCCGCGCGCGACGGCACCAAAAAGGTAGCCGAACAGCAGCTCTGCTGCGGACAGCGGCGGCATCAGGGTGTCGACGATATTGCCGCCGACCTTGGCAGAGGCAAGGCTGGAGGAGGTATTGGCAAAGGCGTTCTGGATCACGGTCATGATCAAAATGCCGGGGGCGAGGAAGGTCATGAACGGCACGCCCATCACATCGCCGCGTTGCGGGCCGATGGCGATGGTAAAGATCATCAGCAGCAGGCCTGCGTTAATCAGGGGGGCCATGACGGTCTGCGACCAGACGTTCATAAAGCGGCGCACTTCGCGCAGGGCCAGCGTGCGGGTGCCTTCCCAGTTCACGCGGCCAAAGCGGCGCACGCCCATCGCTGACTTTGGCGCTGATTTAGCGCCTGACTGTGTGGCTGATTGGTCGGACATTGCGGCTTTCCTTATCTTTAGTGGGGCGGTCCTTCACTTCCGGCGCCCCAATGCTTAGAATAGGGGATCACGAGATTAGACAAGGCCTCATCTTTGAATGGGGTCAGAGCGAAGGAAGCCATATGTCCTGGACAGACGAACGTGTCGAGACCCTGAAGCGGATGTGGGGCGAAGGCCAGTCGGCGAGCCAGATCGCCAAGGAACTGGGCGGCGTTACCCGCAACGCTGTGATCGGCAAGGTCCATCGCTTGGGCCTGTCGAACCGCGCGGGTGCGGCGAGCGCAGAGCCTGCAACCGCAGTCGTCCCCGCCACCGAGGTCGCGCCTGCTGTGATCGATAAGCCGGTATCGGCTTTCGAAGACAAGCCGCACATGCGCACCGAGTCGGCGACCCCGGCCCGCAAGCCCAAGCCCGACCCCGATGCGGTCGAGGTGGAAGAGCTGGACGAGAATGGTATCCCAATCAGCGCGGCGCGCCGGGCGATCATTCCGGCTGGCCAGCCCCTGCCGCCGCAGCCCAGCGCGAACGAAATTTCGCCAGAGGCACTGGCCAAGGTCAACGAGGTGGAAAAAACCGCCAAACGGATCGGCCTGATGGAGCTGACTGAGAAGACTTGCAAATGGCCTGTAGGCGATCCCGCAACGCCTGATTTCTGGTTCTGCGGCCTGCCCAGCCAGCAAGGCAAACCCTACTGCGAGGCGCATGTTGGCGTGGCGTTCCAGCCCATGTCCTCGCGCCGTGACCGTCGCCGGTAAACGGACGATGACCCCGGTGCGCACCTGATGGCGGCGCACCGGGCCCCTTCCCCCCCATATTTTAGGATGTGCCACGTATGACCAATCTGGCTTTGATCACAGGTGCGTCGTCTGGCATCGGCCGCGAATTTGCGCGCATTCATGCGCAGCGCGCCGGCGATATGATTATCGTCGCCCGCCGCAAGGACGAGCTGGATGCGCTAAAGGCAGAGCTGGAAACCGCGCACGGCGTCAGCGTGCAGGTCATCGCCGCCGATCTGACCGATGCGGCGGCCGTGCAAGACCTATGTGACAGCCTGCGCGGGCAACCGATTGAGGTATTGATCAACAATGCAGGTTTTGGCGGCCAAGGCAGCCACGTTGACCGCGATCTGGGCAAAGAGCTGTCGATGATCGACCTGAACGTCAAAGCGCTGGTGACCCTGTGCCACGACATCGGCGGCCAGATGGCCAAACGCGGTGCGGGGCGCATCCTGAATGTCGGCTCTACCGCTGGCATGATGCCCGGACCGATGCAGAACGTTTATTTCGCCACCAAAGCCTTTGTCCGCAGCTATTCGCTGGCCTTGGCAGAAGAGCTGCGCGCCAGCGGCGTCACCGTGACTGTGCTGGCCCCCGGCTATGTCGAGACGGAGTTCGCCGATACCGCCGATCTGCGCGGCACGGCGCTGGTCAAAGGCGGCGGCAAGACGCCGCACAGCGTTGCGGCCTTTGGCTATGACAGCATGGTGGCAGGCAAGCTGCATGTGATCAACGAGGGCCTGCTGAGCTTTGCGCTCAATTGGATTATTCCGCTGATGCCGCATCGCCTTGTGCTCGGCATTGCGCGGCGGATGCAGACGAAGGCTTAATCCCAAGCCTTAGTCCTCGTCCTCCCAATCGCTCCCAATCGCCTCGCGGTCGTTTTTCTTTTCGCGGTCGATCATGTCTTCGACCTCGTCCAGCTCTTCTCCGGTCGCCTCTTCGGGGCGGGCTTCTGCGGCCTCAAGCGGGGTCAGCAAAAGCTTGAAATACATCGGGAAGTGGTCCGACCCGATATGCGCTTCGCGTCGCATATCCAGCAGGCGAAACTGGGCGTCGTGGAACAGGTGATCCAGCGGCCAGCGCATCCACGGCATCGTGGCGCTAAAGGTGTTGTAGAACCCGCGCCCAACACGCGGATCAAGCAGACCAGACACCTCTTGAAAGCGGCGCGTCGTGATGGACCATGCCACGTCGTTCAAATCGCCTGACACAATGGCAGGCAGCGGATCATCGCGCGCCTCGATCGCGGTCGAGGATAGCTCTGCGTCGCGCCCTTCGGTGTCTTGCTGCGGGATGGGCGGTTCGGGGTGCACGACGTAAAGCCGGAATGCCAAGCCGTTCGCCAGCGGCACCTTAGCTCGCAGCGATGGCACACCGTCGACGATTTTCTCTCTGAACTCAGCTTCGTCAAACGGGATACGGCTATAGATCGCCATGCCGTAACCGGTATCCAGCGGATAGGCGTGGCGGTGCGGATAGATGTCGGTCAGGGTGTCCAGCGCGTCGATCCAGTCTTGATCGACCTCTAGCGTCATCAGAATATCAGGCTGCACGCGGCGCGCGACGTTGATCAGCTTGGCGTAGTCGCGGTTCGATTTTTTCACATTCGCCGCCAAAAAGCTGACACTGCGGTCGTCCGCGACGGGTTCATGCTTGCGCGGGCGCAGAGATTGCTTGTGCCAGATCGGCAGGTAGCGGCCGATGTAGAAGGCCTGCGCCAGCACGCAGGGAATCATCAGGCCGACAACCCAGCGCCACCCGGGCGGCGTGAACCACACAGCCACCACGATCAATACGACGGCGATGCCAAGCACCTGTTGGCGCGGGAAATCTGCACCTCGCACCATGCCGTGCGATACCTTGGAAAACGGGATCAGCGTTGCTGCGACGACCACGGCCACCACCAGCCACATTGCGATGAGTAGGAAAGTTGTCATGCAGCGGCGCGCCTTTTAATCCGTGTTGCGACGTATGAACGCACGGAACGGCGTTTCGGTCCATCTTGGGCATCTTTTAAGTGATCCGCGCCCCCTTTCCGCGCGGCGCGCCCCGCGCTAGAAGGGCGGATGACCCAGAACCCGCCAGAACTTCGCCCCGACCTTGCCCGCGCCCGCGTTGTGGACGCCCCTCGCCCCGGCCAGCCGACCATCGGCATGGTGTCCCTTGGCTGCCCAAAGGCGCTGGTGGATAGCGAACGCATCCTGACGCGCCTGCGCGCCGAAGGCTATGCGATCAGCGCCGATTACCACGGCGCAGAGGCGGTGATCGTGAACACCTGCGGCTTCTTGGATAGTGCCAAGGCCGAAAGCCTTGATGCGATTGGCGAGGCACTAAAGGAAAACGGCAAGGTCATCGTGACCGGCTGTCTGGGCGCAGAGCCGGATTATATCCGCGAACATCACCCCAAGATTTTGGCCGTCACCGGCCCGCAGCAGTACGAACAGGTGCTAGACGCCGTGCATCTGGCGGTGCCGCCCAGCCCCGATCCGTTCATCGACCTGCTGCCCGCCCGCGGCGTCAGCCTGACACCGCGGCATTACAGCTACGTTAAGATTTCCGAAGGCTGCAACCACAAGTGCAAGTTCTGCATCATCCCCGACATGCGCGGCAAACTGGCGTCGCGCCCGGCCCATGCCGTGCTGCGCGAGGCGGAAAAGCTGGTGCAGGCGGGGGTCAAGGAACTGCTCGTGATCTCTCAGGATACCAGCGCTTATGGTCTTGATCGCAAGTATGACCTGAACCCGTGGAAAGATGGCGAGGTGCGTAGCCATATCCTTGATCTGACACGGGAACTTGGCAAGCTGGGCGCTTGGGTGCGGCTTCACTACGTCTATCCCTACCCCCATGTGCGCGACCTGATCCCGCTGATGGCGGACCCGTCGAACGGCGTGCTGCCTTATCTGGATATCCCGTTCCAGCATTCGCACCCCGACGTGCTGCGCCGCATGGCCCGCCCTGCCGCCGGATCGAAAACGCTAGAAGAAATCGCCGCGTGGCGCGCGATCTGCCCCGACATCACCCTGCGGTCGACCTTTATCGTTGGCTATCCAGGAGAGACGGAGGCCGAGTTCCAACACCTGCTGGACTGGCTGGACGAGGCGCAATTGGACCGCGTCGGCTGTTTCCAATATGAAAACGTTGCAGGCGCGCGGTCGAACGCCCTGCCCGATCACGTCGCGCCCGAAGTCAAACAGGACCGCTGGGACCGCTTTATGGAAAAGGCCCAAGCCATTTCCGCCGCCAAGCTAGAGGCCAAAGTCGGCCGCACGCTGGAAGTCCTAGTCGACGACATCGACGAAGACGGCATCGCCACCTGCCGCACCTGGGCCGACGCGCCAGAGATCGACGGCAACCTGTTCATCGACGAGGGCACCGAAGGGTTGTCCGTTGGCGATGTGGTGAAGGTGACTGTGGATGAGGCGGGGGATTATGATTTGTGGGGGGCTTTGCAAGCCTAGAACCGCTTGCACGACCCTTGCGCAGGTAGCAGCCCGGCTTGGCCGGGCAGCGCCCGGACCTCCCCCATGGGGAGGGCGCTTCGCACCCGCCCCGAGGTCCGGCCGCCACGTATGACGCGCCTGCCGGGAACGATCAGCTGTCCCCCATCCCCTCCAAATAAATCCGCACCGCGTCCTGCACCCTGCGAAACCGGTCCCCGCCCAAGTGGACACCGCCGAACCAGCGGGTGACGACGATGATGTGGCCCTCCAGCCCTTCGCGTTCCATCATGCGCAGGATGACGAGGCCTGCACCGGCCTCTCCGTCGTCGTTTTTGACGGGGCCGCCCGGTAGCAAAACCGCCCAAGTGCTATGGGTGGATTTGGCGAATTTCTTATTGCGGCACAGGGTTTTGACGAAGGCTTTCGCCTCTTCCACGGACGCCACTGGTCCGCCGGAGACGGCGTATTTCGACCCGCGGTCGGTTAGGGCGTTGGGGATAATCTTCATGCGCCCTTGATGCGGCAGACCGGGGCCTGCCGCAAGTCGCGTCCGGGCTTAGTGGCTGTAGGTGACGCCGGTGGCGACGGCGCTGGCCAGCGATGCCTCTGCCCAAGTGCCGCGTCCGCCGCGCATACGGATTTCGGTCAGTTGCGCGAGGGCCAGATCAGCCTGCCCCTGCTCTACCAGCGCTTGGCCCATGTAGGACCGCGTCAGCAGGTTGTCCGGGTTCACCGCAAGGGCGGTTTCATAGAACGCCATGCCGCCCGCCATATCGCCAGCTTTGCGCGTGGCAAAGCCGCGGTAGGTGATCGCCATGTCGCTGGACTGGTCCTGCATCGTGTCCAGCACGCGCAAAGCATCGGCGTAGCGGCCGCCATAGGCCAGTTCGCGCACGTCGTTCATGCGGGCGCTGTCATCGTTGGTGGACTGCGCGGGCGTCATGCAGGTCTTGGTGGCCAGATCATAGACCAGCCCTTCGGAGCATTGCTGCGTCGTGGCGGTGGGCTTGGGCGGGGCGGTGTCGGCCGATCCGGCGGCAAAGGCAAAGGTGGGGGCAAGGGTCAGGGCAAGGACGGCAAGGCGCATGGGAGAACTCCGATCAAGGTCTGTCGTTCAGGATGAACTGCGAATGTAGTTTGAACCACGACGCGGACACGGGAAAAGTTTCACGCCAATGTGACCGCAGGTTATTGATGCGTTGGGCAGCGGGGCGGGTATGGTGCGCGCATGAGCAGATCGAAAACCGCATACCCCGTTTACGCCCGGTCCGAACGGATCGCCGATGGCACCATGCATACGCTTGGCGTCGCCTTTGCCCTCTTGGGCGCAGTTGCTTTGATCGTATGGGCTATGATGCGCGGCGCGGGGGATATTCCCGCACTGGCGGTCTACGGCGCGGCCATGATCGCGACCTTTACCGCATCGGCATTCTATCACCTGACCCCGTGGGAGGCCCTGCGCCCCGTCCTGCGCCGGATTGATCACGCGGCGATTTATCTGAAAATCGCAGGCACCTTTACGCCGCTGGCAGCGATGATCGCCACGCCCTTTGCCTATGCCATCCTTGGACTTGTCTGGGCGTTGGCGGTCTGGGGCATCGCGCGCAAGCTATTTTTCTGGCAAGAGCCGGGGCGGTTTGGTCCGGCGCTGTATCTGGTGATGGGCTGGCTGGCGGTCTTGCTGATCCCGGCGATGATCCGCACCTTTCCCGTGCCCGCGCTGGCGCTACTGGCCAGCGGCGGGCTGCTCTATACGGTCGGTGTCGTGTTCTACACGTGGGACGGTTTGAAGTACTCCACCGCGATCTGGCACGGTTTTGTGCTGGCCGCGGCGGTGTGTTTCTTTAGCGGCATCTGGCTGAGCGTCGCAGCGCTGGCCTAAGAATTCGTGAACCCCAGCCGCGCGGCGGTGCGCGTCACGACGCGCAGGCGGTCGGCATTGGCGGGGTGCGTGCCAAGGAATGTATTGCCCGGATCGGGTATGCGAAAGAAAAAATCTGCGCCGCGCAACGGGTTATAGCCCGCTTGCGCCGCGATGATGGTGCCAAGGGCGTCTGCCTCTAGCTCGAAGTCTTTGGAATAGGTGCGCGCGCCGATGGCCGCGCCGAACTCTGCCGCTTTGCGCCCCACGGCCGGGTCGTCGGACAGGCCGACAAGCTGGCCCATGATGGCTGCCCCAATGGTGGCATTGCGGCGCTGACGGTCAAGGTGACCTTCGATATGGTGGGCGGCCTCATGGGACAGGATAAAGGCGATTTCGTCCGCGTTCCGCGTCTCGGCCAGCAAGGCGACGGTCATGGCGATCAGCGGGCGACCTGATTTATCAAGCGTTTGGAACGCGTTTGGCTGGGCATTCGGGTTCATGTCGATCGCGAATTCGAAATCACAGTTCAGGGTGGGCGAGCGGTCTCGGCACATCGCCTCTGCCACCGGCTCTATCGCGTCCACTGCTGCAATCAGACTACGGACTGACGCGCGGGCGTCCGGCTCTGCCGCGGCGACAGCGGCGGGCATGGTGTCAGGCATCACGTCTGGAACCACGGGTGCAGGGCTAGCCGTGGTCTGCTGCGGCGCGCGGGCGTCTGGTGACACGGCGCATCCGGCAAGGCTGGCCGCAACAATGATACCGAAAGTCAGGCGAAACATAGGTAGCCTTGCATACGAATGGGTTGCCCCCTGTCTATCAGCCCCGCGCGCCCGCGCCAGCCCCGCCCGGGTGCCGCCGCGCACGATTACGAGAGACGAGCCCCTTTTCGCGCCTGATCTGCCGCGCTAGGCTGGCCCTATGTTTACCATTGAACACGAATTCGACGCGACGGTCGTCACCTTGATCGACGATGCGGCGGCCCACCGGCAAGAGGACGTGACGATCAACGCGTTCGAGGATTGCGTGACCGTGTCCCAGTTCGATCCGCGCCTAAATGCGGTGCACACGATTACACTGTCGCTGGCGCAATTGCGCGATCTTGGGGCTGCGCTGGATCTGCCAGAGGGGGCCTATCAGTTGGGGCCAGCCAAGGCGTGATGCGGCGGGGAAACGTTAGCGAATGCATGATCACTTGGATGACATGGCGGGATCCGAGATGACCCCCTCTGGCGGCTGCAACTGCGGCGCGGTGCGCTTTACCGTGGCAGGCCCCCTGCCCGCGCCCAATGCGTGCCACTGCACCCAGTGCCGCAAGCAATCGGGGCACTACTGGGCCTCTGTCGACGTGGATCGCAGCGCGCTACACGTGACCGGCGCGCCGCACTGGTATGCGTCATCGGAAAAAGTGCGCCGCGGGTTCTGCGGCACCTGCGGGGCGTTTCTGTTTTGGGATCCGCTGCAGGGCGACAAGACCGCCGTGGCGATGGGGGCTTTTGATCAACCGACCCAGACCCAGCTAGGCCTACATATTTTTGTTGCGGACAAAGGCGATTATTATGAAATCGCCGACGGCCTGCCGCAGAACCAGCGCTGACGCGTTGCCCTGCGGGGCGCGCGCGCTTATCTGCTGATCAACCGCTGCACAAAGGACCTGCCATGTCTCAGACTAATCAAGCCGCCCTCGATTTCATGCTGACCCGCCGGTCCTATCCGGCGCAGGCGCTGAACGCGCCAGTGCCGGACCGCGATCAGCTGCACACGATCCTGACCGCTGCATCCCGCAGCCCCGACCATGGCAAGCTAGAGCCGTGGCGCTTTATCGTGCTGGGCCGGGACGCGCTGCAAGCGGTTGCCGACGCGCTGCCCGCTGAGGGGAAGCGGATCGGCATTCCGCAGGACAAGATCGACAAACCAGTGATGACCTATAGCGGGGCGCAATTGGCGGTCGTTGTCGTATGCTCGCCCAAGGACTCCGAAAAGGTGCCCCAGACAGAGCAGGTTTATGCCGTCGGCGGCGTCTGCCTTGGCCTTGTGAATGCAGCGCTGGCCAGCGGCTTTGGTGCAACCTGGTTGTCGGGCTGGTTTAGCCACAACCGCGACTTTATCCGCGATCATTTCAATCTGGCGGACCATGAAACCATCGCAGGCATCGTGCATATCGGCACCTGCGCCAACACCCCGTCCGACCGCCCGCGCCCTGACATTGACGCTATCACGGATTGGTCTGCCTTGTGATTCTAACGGACTTTGCCAAGGCGCTGGGTCAGATGCCTGACCCGCGCTTTCGCCGCGTGCTTTGGCTCGGCATCGGCCTGACCATCGCGCTGCTCGTGGCGATCTATGCGGGGGTGCTGCTGCTGATTGACGTCGCCGCGTCGGGGCCCTTGACCCTGCCATGGATTGGCGAGGTCACGTGGATCGGCGATCTGCTGGGCTGGGGCTCGCTTGGTCTGATGCTGGTGCTCTCGGTGTTTTTGATGATCCCCGTCGCCTCGGCCATCACGTCGTTCTTTTTGGACGACGTCGCTGACGCGGTCGAGGCAAAGCACTACCCCGCCCTGCCGCCTGCCCCGCGCACGTCGCTGGCGGATGCGCTGCGCGATACCTTCAGCTTTTTAGGGCTGATGCTGATTGCAAACTTACTGGCGTTTATCGCCTACGCGATGTTCCCGCCCTTCGCGCCGCTGATCTTTTACGCGATGAACGGGTTTTTATTGGGCCGAGAGTACTTTCAAGTCGCCGCCATGCGCCGCGAAGGCCGCGCCGGGGCCAAGGCGCTGCGCCGCAAGCATAGCACTACAATCTGGATCGCAGGTGTGCTGATGGCGCTGCCCTTGTCGATCCCGCTGCTGAACCTATTAGTGCCGATCTTGGGTGCGGCGACCTTCACGCACCTCTACCATCGGCTTAATTCCCGACCAGGGGCTGCTGCGCGGACGGCATCCGGTTGAACCAATCCAGATCGCGCACGCTGATCACGCCGGACAGGATGATCGTCGCAAAGATGATCCAAATCCCAATCGCCCAAACCGTCGTGATCTTGGCCTTGCGCTTTAGCTGAGGGTTGGCGGGCGCGGATTTATGCGTGCCCGGCACGACATTGCCGTCCTCGCCCTGCGTGACCATGCGCAGGGGCAGCACGATAAAGAAAATCATCCACCAGATCACGGCGAACATCACAATGGCTGACGTGATACCCATAGTCTTTTACCTTTCGCAGGACGCGCCTGCCTTCTTCTGGTTCTAAGTACCTCCGCCGGAGGCATCGGCTTTTCTTGAAAAGCCGAAAAATCAGACTTCTTCGAGCTCGACCAGCGTGCCGTTGAAATCCTTTGGGTGCAGGAACAGGACCGGCTTGCCGTGCGCGCCGATCTTGGGCGTGCCGTCCCCCAGCACCCGCGCGCCGCTGGCGGTCAGGCGGTCTCGCGCGGCCAGCAGATCGTCGACTTCGTAGCAGATGTGGTGAATGCCGCCTGCGGGGTTCTTTTCCAAAAACTTCGCAATGGGGGATGCATCCCCCAGCGGATACAGCAGCTCGATCTTGGTATTGGGCAACGTGATAAAGATCACGGTGACCCCGTGGTCCGGCTGGTCCAGCGCAGGGCCAACGTCAGCCCCTAGCGCACCGCGATACTGCGCAGCCGCGGCCTCTAGGTCCGGCACGGCAATGGCGACATGGTTCAAGCGTCCGATCATGGCGATCCCTCCCTTGGAATTGAACAACTTATGGCTCGGCTGCACGCAAATGCCAATAAAGGCACTTGGTCGCAGGGGTATTAACCCGGTCTTTACGTTGCGGTGGTGTTCTAGGGGTGACTGAAACACGAATGGGGGCCGCAGACCGATGGATAATATTGACGACTTTATGACCACGCGCGCGCCGACTGCGCAACGGCCCCTGCTGGGCCTGACCGTGCTGGTTGTCGAAGACAGCCGTTTTGCCTGCGAAGCGGTCCGTATGCTGTGTTTGCGGTCTGGTGCACGCATCCGGCGGGCCGATACGCTGGCCAGCGCCCGCAAACACCTGTCAATTTACCGCCCTACGGTCGTTATCGTCGACCTGGGTCTGCCGGACGGGTCAGGCCTAGCGCTGATTGAAACGCTGTCACAAGCCCAGCCGCGCATTGATGTGATTCTTGGCACCTCTGGTGACCAAGTAAACGAAGAAGATGTCATCGCTGCCGGGGCCGATGGTTTTATTGCCAAACCCATCGCCAGTTTGGCGCAGTTTCAGGCGGCAATCCTGATTCACATGCCGCCGGATCGCCAGCCTCCGGGTCCGCGCCTGCTGAATGGGGATCAAGTGGAACCGGATATGCTGGCCTACCGTGATGACCTGTCGCATGTGGCGGATGTTTTGCAACACGACGAAAGCCCGCAAACGCTGGATTATGTGACGCAATTTCTGTCGGGTGTCGCCAACAGCGCCCGTGACCGCGATATGCTAGAGGTTGTTCGCCGCCTGATCGCGGAACGTCAGGCCGGGACTGGTGCCCGGCATGAGCTGCACGATCTGAACGAAATGGTGCAGACCCGGCTCTCCGCAGCCTCTGGTTTCTAACGCTTCGGAATAGGGCGATGGGCGGCCAAGCCTAAGGGATCATCGCCCAAGCCACATCGCAATTACAAAGCTGGATCGCGGGACGCCAGATGCGGGGCGGTCAAAGCGCCAAGGCTTTGTTTTTGCTGCCCCCTTGGACCGAAATTCGGCTTAGCAAACCAAGCCTGATGCGCGGGCCCGATCCCGCGCCAGTCGGCATCCGTCATTGCGAACCAAGCTGTATCGCGGTTGCGGCCCTTAACAATCAGGTGGTTGCGAAACAGCCCCTCATAGCTAAAGCCAAGCCGCTGCGCCGCCTGGCGGGATGGCATATTCAGCGCATTGCATTTCCATACGACGCGGCGATAGCCGACATCAAAGCTCCACCCCAGCAGCAGCGAAAACGCCTCTGTCGCGAGGGCGGTGCGTTGCAAGGCCGGGGACAAGTTGACGTTGCCAATCTCGATATCGCCAGCCGCCGCGTTCACGCTCATCAAGCAGGCATAGCCAAGCGGTGCCTTAGAACCGGACGCCCCGATCGCAAAAAGCTCGCAATCGGAACGCGCCGCCCAAACGGCCAGAATGTGCTGCAGACCTTCTGCGGTATCGGGTGCCGCCTCTCCGAGGTAGTCAAAGACCCACGGGCTGTCCGCGATTTGGGCAAACAAGGGGGCCGCGTCCTCTGCGCATCGCAAGGGGCGCAGCCAGCCGAATTGCCCCGCAAGAGTGACACCGCGCGGATGGGGCGGCGGCGTAAAGTCGGGCAAGGCTATACCAAGGGGTCGCGCGTCTTTCGTCACAGCAGAAATCCCGGTGCATTGCCAAGGTCCAGCCCCGGGAACACGATTTGCTGCACCTGCGTCGCTGTTAGCCCGAACAGATCCTGCATCACCCACCCCGCCGCGGCCCGTACGTCGCCGGTTGGCATCAAGTCGCGCCGTTCGAACAAATCCGCCTCGGCCAAGCCCGGCCAGCGGCCAACCACCTGCCCCCCGCGCAGCGCGCCGCCTGCGTAAATCATTGCGCCCCCCGTGCCGTGGTCGGTGCCGCGGGTGCCGTTTTCCCGCGCGGTACGGCCAAATTCAGTCATACAGAGCACGGCGGTTTTATCCCAGACTGGACCTAACCCGTCGCGCAGGGTCAGGATCGTTTGCGACAAACGTTGCAGCGTCTTTGGCAGACTATTGGCCTGCGCCTGGTGCGTGTCCCACCCATTGACCGAGAAGCTGGCGATTCGCGTGTCTTCACGCAGGCGGGCGGCGGCGAATTGCGCCAGATTCGCCTCTGACCCCGGCTTGGCGGGGGCCATCATCATATCAAGGTCGTCGCCTTCGGCCGCCATCGCTTCTGTTGACAGCGAATCTGCAATCGATACGGCCTGCAAAGCGGCGTCCCGGAACATCGCATCATCATGCAGCGTCAGTTCAAGCAAGCGGCGCATTTGCGGCGACAGATCGAACTTTGCCTCTGGGGCCCAGCGTAGATGTGGCGCCGGACCTTGCAGGATCGCCATGTTTTCCTGCCCCAGCGCATAGGCGGTTTCGGCCGTCATCCCCGGCACGACAGATATCATCCGGTTCAGCCAACCACCAGCACCGCCATTAATTTGCAGGCTTCCCGCCTCGAGGATGTCTTGTCCGTCAAAGTGGCTGCGCCCGTCGCGGTAAGGGGTCGACACCGCGTGCATCACGCCCATTTGCCCCGCCTGCCACAGCGGCATCAGGTCTGACAGGCCCGGATGCAGCCCCCAAAAATCACCAAGTGCCAAGGCCTTGCCGTCGTTCAGCGTGGGCCGCAGCGCGGCATAGTCGGGATCGCCCAGCGGGCGCACCGCGTCGAGCCCGTCCATCGCGCCGCGCAGCACGATGATCACAAGTCGGTTGTCCCACGGCCCAGACGCCAGCGCCACCGGCGTCATAAACGGGCTGGCCGCAAGCGAGCAGCCCAAAGCGGCCCCGCCAAAAAGGAAACCACGACGATCCATGCTCATATCCTTTGAAACGCAGGAGAGGTCAGCACAAGGGCGACCCCGTCGGCCAGGCTTTCGGCAGCGTCGGCTGCAAAAATCAACTCGGGCGGCGCGGTGGGACCGACCGCCGTTTGTACGAATTTACGCGGATCGGGCAGCGTGTCGACAAACTCCGCCGGGCTTGCCACCGCCCAACTGATCCGGCCGGCAAGGCCCTGCGGGGTGATCCAAGCCGCCGGCTCTTCGGCCCAGCCGTCCGGGCCGATGGGCTGCTCGAACGGTTGCCCCATCAGGCGCAAAGGGTCGGTCACGTGACGTTTGAACTGCCCATTACCAAGCGGCATGATGCGGTCCGCCCGCACCCCAAGCGCCCGCAACCCGGCTGCAATAAAGGTAAACGGCTGCCGCACCTTCGCGCGCACCGGCGACCACGCGGCCGGGTGCTGCAACATTGCCCCGGTCACCGCCAACAGATCGCCGCCGCTGTCCACAAAGGCCCGCGACATGCTTGCGATCAGATCCGGGTCCGGCGTATCCGACACGAAATGCACCGCAAGCTTGCGCGAGATATGCGCCGCGGTCTCTGGCCGGATCGCGATATCCTCAAGCGCGCTGGTGATCGTCGCAAGCGCCGAATCGGCGCTATAGCGGCGGCCCATAACAACCTCTGCCCCCGGTTCGGCCTGCTGCGCACGGTAGGTGACGCCATGCACAGCATTATAACTAAGCCCTGTCAGCAATTCGGCCATCTGGGTCACGTCAGTCTGATCGTAGCCGCCGCCCACGCCAATCAGGTGCAGTTCCAGCAATTCCCGCGCCAGATTTTCATTCAATCCGCGCCCGCTTTTCAGCCCCTGAGGAGAGCTTGGTCCAAGCGAGCGGGTCTGTTCCAAATAGAGCAGCATCATCGGATGCATGACCACGGCCTTCACCATATCGGCAAAGCGCCCAGCCACATGGGGGCGAATGGCATCGGCGATATAGGGCGTCACCAGATGACGTTGGTTAAAGCCGCGCCCGATCACGGTGAAATGGTCGGCCCAGAATAGGGTTAGACGCTCGCGCAGCCCGTCTTGCGCCGTGACGCAGCGGGCAAGGGTCGTCAGGGTGTTATGGCGCGACACGTCTGACAACTCTCGGTTTTTTTGGCGGATCGCTTCTTTTGCGGCGGCCTCTCCGTCCGTGCCCCGGGCCTCTCGGTCTGCTTTGTTCAGTGCGCCGATAAAGGCCAGCGTCGGGGTCGTCGCCTCGAACCCAGCAATCGGCATCAGGGCCGCGGCCTGATCTGGCCCGCCAAGCTTGCCCAGCATGCTTTCCGCGCCCCATGGCGGTTCAATGACCGGCGATAGGCCAGTGCCGAACCGTGTTGCGGCGATGATCGGATCAAAGGTCATAAAGGCGGTCCTGCTTGCGTCGATACGTCCTATCACGTGCAACCCGCGCTGGCCCATCCCCTGCGGTATCACAACCACGGGGGCCTGCACGCCGCGCGAACCTTAAGCCATTGGAACTTTGGACGGCTTTAGCACGTTAATGGCTGAACACTGGCTAAAGGGGCCGGAATTTAACGCAAACGCCACGGATTGTCGCCAAAAGCTGCACATCGTTACGTTTTGCAACATCCAAGCGCGCAGATGTGACGCTGTAGTGCTTGCAAGACAGGCCCCTGATCGCCATTTTACACGCAATGATACGACCGACTGGAGTATGCCATGATTGACCGCCGCCGATTTCTAACCACCTCGCTTTTGGGGGCTGGCGGCTTTGCGCTTCCCACTTTGTTGTCCGCGCAAGACGTTGCCAACCCTGACGCCCCGATCGAGGACGTGCCTCCGCCGTTCGATTTTACACCCAAACTGGTGCGTCTAGACAATCCGATGCCGCCGGGCGAAATCCACGTCGTGCCTGACGTCTATTCGCTGTATTGGACCCTGCCGAACGGCGAGGCACTGCGCTATTACGTCGGCGTTGGCCGCGACGCGCTGTATATTTCCGGCACCTTTAACATCGGGGCCAAGAAAGAATGGCCAAGCTGGACGCCGACCAAAGATATGATCGAGCGCGAACCGGACCATTATGCGAAATACGCCGATGGTATGCCCGGCGGCCCCAACAACCCCCTTGGGGCCCGCGCGCTGTATCTGTTCCAGCCAGAGGTTGGTGATACGTTCCTGCGTATTCATGGCACGAACAAGCCCGACACGATCCGCACCGACGTCTCTAACGGCTGCGCCCGGTTGGTGAACGATCAGGCGATTGACCTGTATGACCGCGTGCCGATTGGCACCACGGTGTATCTGTACGAAAAAGGTCTGCTGCCACGCGCAACCTAAGCAGCTGGCTTAGAACGAAAAAAGACCGCGCCGGAGTGATCCGGCGCGGTCTTTTTATGTCTGCGGCATCGCTAAGCCCGAAGGCTTAGCAATTGCGTTTCAGCTTTCCGGCGGCAACACGCGCAGGCGCAATTCACGCAGCTGCTCGTTCATTGGCTCGCTGGGCGCACCCATCATCAGGTCTTCGGCGCGCTGGTTCATCGGGAACATGATGACTTCGCGGATGTTTGCCTCATCCGCCAGCAGCATTACGATCCGGTCGATACCAGCGGCGCAACCACCGTGGGGCGGGGCACCGTATTGGAACGCGTTGACCATACCGCCAAAGCGCTTTTCGACCTCATCCGCGCCGTAGCCCGCGATTTCGAACGCCTTGAACATGATCTCTGGGCGGTGGTTTCGGATCGCGCCCGACACCAGTTCGTAACCGTTGCAGGCCAGGTCATACTGAAAGCCCAGCACGTCCAGAGGATCGCCAGACAGCGCGTCCATGCCGCCCTGCGGCATCGAAAACGGGTTGTGTTCAAAGTCGATTTTGCCGGTCTCTTCGTCGCGGGCATAGATCGGGAAGTCGACGATCCACGCGAATGCGAAGCGGTCTTTGTCCACCAAGCCCAGCTCTTCGCCGATCACGGTGCGGGCGCGGCCTGCGACGCTTTCAAACGCCTCTGGCTTGCCGCCAAGAAAGAACGCCGCATCGCCGACGCCAAGGCCCAGCTGCTGGCGGATCGCCTCGGTCCGCTCTGGGCCGATGTTCTTAGCCAACGGACCTGCGGCTTCCATGCCCTCGCCCTGATCGCGCCAGAAAATGTAACCCATGCCTGGCAGACCCTGCTGCTGGGCAAAGGCGTTCATGCGGTCACAGAACTTGCGGCTACCACCCGTTGGCGCAGGGATCGCGCGGATCTGCGTGCCGTCTTGTTCCAGCAGCTTGGCGAAGATGGCAAAGCCAGAGCCTGCGAAATGATCGCTGACAACCTGCATCTTGATCGGGTTGCGCAGGTCGGGCTTGTCGGTGCCGTACCACAGGGCCGCATCGCGGTAGCTGATCTGCTCCCACGTCTGGTCGACCTTACGGCCGCCGCCGAATTCTTCGAACACGCCACCGATGACAGGCTGGATCGTGTCAAACACGTCCTGCTGCTCCACAAAGCTCATCTCTAGGTCAAGCTGATAGAAGTCGGTGGGCGAGCGGTCAGCGCGCGGGTCTTCGTCGCGGAAACACGGCGCGATCTGGAAATACTTGTCGTAGCCCGACACCATGATCAGCTGCTTGAACTGCTGGGGGGCCTGCGGCAGCGCATAGAACTTGCCCGGGTGCAGACGCGACGGCACGAGGAAGTCGCGCGCGCCTTCTGGGCTGGACGCTGTGATGATCGGCGTCTGGAATTCGCGGAAACCCTTGTCCCACATACGCTGACGCATCGACTTTACGACGTTGGACCGCAGAGTCATATTCTTCTGCATCACTTCGCGGCGCAGATCGAGGTAGCGATACTTCAACCGCGTCTCTTCTGGGTATTCCTGATCGCCGAACACTTGCAGCGGCAGCTCTTTTGACGCGCCAAGCACTTCGATCTCGCGGATAAAGACTTCGACTTCGCCGGTGGGCAGCTTGGCGTTCACCAGCTCTGGGCTGCGCGCCTTCACTTCGCCGTCGATGCGAATGCAGTATTCGGCCCGCACTTTTTCAACATCGGCAAAGGCTGCAGAATCGGGGTCGCACAGCACCTGCGTTACGCCGTAAGTATCGCGCAGGTCGATAAAAAGAATGCCGCCGTGGTCGCGGATACGATGGACCCAGCCGGACAGACGCACAGTTTTGCCAACGTCGGCGGCGGTCAAGTCAGCGCAAGTCTGTGTGCGATAGGCGTGCATGGGCGGTTCCTTCGGTCCAAAACGGGTCGCCCCGATACACCCCTTTGCCCTAGATAAGTCAAGCGTAGCACGCCCTTTGTTTATCTGGCCCTGTTCATCTGGCCCAGTAAACTCCCGCCGGAGGCGCCTGCTTTCGCAACAAAGCCGCACTCGCCCCTTGCACCCCGTCCCAGCGCTTCTATAAGGCGGAGAATTTGCTGAAATATGGGGGCCTGCCATGCCAAAACGTGATGATATTAAGTCGATCATGATTATCGGTGCGGGGCCTATCGTCATTGGACAGGCCTGCGAGTTTGATTACTCGGGCGCACAAGCCTGTAAGGCGCTGCGCGAAGAAGGTTACCGGGTCATTCTGGTCAACTCTAACCCCGCGACGATCATGACCGATCCCGGTCTGGCTGACGCGACCTACATCGAACCCATCACCCCCGAAATCGTCGCCAAGATCATCGAGAAAGAGCGCCCCGACGCGCTGCTGCCAACGATGGGCGGCCAGACGGGTCTGAACACGTCACTGGCGCTGGCCGACATGGGCGTGCTGGAAAAATTCGGCGTCGAGATGATCGGCGCAAAGCGCGAAGCCATTGAAATGGCAGAGGATCGCGGGTTGTTCCGCGAAGCGATGGACCGTCTTGGCATCGAAAATCCCAAAGCGACGATCATCACCGCCCCCAAGAAAGAGAACGGCAAGTTCGACATCAAGGCCGGTCTGCAGCTGGCGATTGAAGCGATCGAATATGTCGGCCTGCCCGCCATCATCCGCCCCGCCTTTACCCTTGGCGGCACCGGCGGCGGCGTGGCGTATAACCGCGAACAGTACGAACACTACTGCCGCACCGGCATGGAAGCGTCCCCCATGGCGCAGATCCTTGTCGACGAATCCCTGCTCGGCTGGAAAGAGTTCGAGATGGAAGTCGTGCGCGACAAGGCGGACAACGCGATCATCGTTTGCGCGATTGAAAACGTCGATCCCATGGGCGTGCACACGGGCGATTCGATCACCGTCGCCCCTGCCCTGACGCTGACCGACAAAGAATACCAAGTCATGCGCAACCAATCCATCGCGGTCCTGCGCGAGATTGGCGTCGAAACTGGCGGCTCTAACGTGCAGTGGGCGATTAACCCCGCTGACGGCCGGATGGTCGTGATCGAAATGAACCCCCGCGTGTCGCGTTCTTCTGCGCTGGCGTCCAAGGCGACGGGTTTCCCGATTGCCAAGATCGCGGCGAAACTGGCAGTCGGCTATACGCTGGACGAGCTGGACAACGACATCACCGGCGTGACCCCTGCGTCCTTCGAGCCGACAATCGACTATGTCGTCACCAAGATCCCGCGCTTTGCGTTTGAGAAATTCGCAGGCTCTGAGCCGCACCTGACCACGGCGATGAAGTCGGTCGGTGAAGCAATGGCGATCGGCCGCACGATCCACGAATCGATGCAAAAGGCGCTGGCGTCGCTGGAAACCGGCCTGACCGGCTTTGACGAAATCGCGATCCCCGGCGCACCCGACGCCGCCGCGATCACCAAAGCGCTGGCCAAGCAAACCCCCGACCGTATCCGCGTCATTGCGCAGGCGATGCGTCACGGTCTGCCTGACGAAGATATCCACGCTGTCACCATGTACGATCCGTGGTTCCTGGCCCGCATCCGCGAAATCATCGAGGCCGAGGCCGTGGTCCGCGCTGATGGCCTGCCGACCAATGAGTCTGGCCTGCGCAAGCTAAAGATGATGGGCTTTACCGATGCCCGTTTGGCGACCCTGACGGGCATGGCCGAAGCCGATGTGCGCAGCGCGCGGATCAAGCAAGGCGTCATTGCTGTGTTCAAGCGGATCGACACCTGCGGTGCCGAGTTCGAAGCGCAGACGCCTTACATGTATTCCACCTATGAGACCCCCGTTATGGGCGATGTGGAATGCGAGGCGCGTCCCTCTGATCGCAAAAAGGTCGTGATTTTGGGCGGCGGTCCGAACCGGATCGGTCAAGGCATCGAGTTTGATTATTGCTGCTGCCACGCCTGCTATGCCCTGTCCGATCAGGGCTATGAAACCATCATGATCAACTGCAACCCAGAGACGGTTTCGACCGACTATGACACCTCGGACCGGCTGTACTTTGAGCCGCTGACATTCGAGCACGTCATGGAAATCATGCGCGTGGAACAAGACAACGGCACGCTGCACGGCGTCATCGTTCAGTTCGGCGGTCAGACCCCGCTCAAGCTGGCAAACGCGCTGCAAGAAGCGGGCATCCCGATCCTTGGCACCACGCCCGACGCCATCGACTTGGCCGAAGACCGCGAGCGTTTTCAGGACCTTGTGAACCGTCTGGGGCTGAAGCAGCCGATCAACGGCATTGCGTCCACCGACCAGCAGGCGTTCGATATTGCCGCTGACATCGGCTTCCCCCTTGTGATCCGCCCGTCCTACGTTCTTGGCGGCCGCGCGATGGAAATCGTGCGCGATCAAGCGCAGCTAGAGCGCTATATCTCTGAGGCCGTGGTCGTGTCGGGCAAAAGCCCGGTGCTACTGGACAGCTACCTGTCCGGCGCGGTCGAGGTGGACGTGGACTGTCTGTGCGACGGCACCAACACCCATGTTGCGGGCATCATGCAGCATATCGAAGAGGCTGGCGTGCACTCTGGCGATAGCGCCTGTTCGCTGCCGCCCTATTCGCTGTCCGACGCGATGATCGCCGAAATCCGCAGCCAGACCGAAAAGCTGGCGCTGGCGCTGCATGTCGTCGGCCTGATGAACGTGCAATTCGCGGTCAAGAACGAGGAGGTCTACCTGATCGAGGTGAACCCCCGCGCATCCCGCACCGTGCCTTTCGTCGCAAAAGCAACGGACTCGGCCATTGCCTCTATCGCTGCGCGTCTGATGGCGGGCGAGCCGCTGTCGAACTTCCCGCTGCGTCCGCCCTACCCGCATTCGGAAAACCCGATGGATGTGCTGCCACTGGGCGACGCGTTCACGCTGGCTGACCCGAAAACACCGTGGTTCAGCGTGAAAGAGGCGGTTCTGCCCTTCGCCCGCTTCCCGGGTGTCGACACGATCCTTGGGCCAGAAATGCGGTCCACCGGCGAAGTCATGGGCTGGGATCGCAACTTTGCCCGCGCCTTCCTAAAGGCGCAGATGGGCGCAGGCACGATCCTGCCGGAAGAAGGCTGTGTGTTTGTGTCGATCCGCGATGACGACAAAACGGACGCCATGGCGACCGCGTCCCGCGGGCTGATCGAACTGGGCCTGACCATCGCTGCCACACGCGGCACCGCTGGCTGGCTGAAAGCGAACGACATCCCCTGCGAGATCGTGAACAAGATCTATGAGGGTGGATTGACCATCGTGGACCGTCTGAAGGACGGCCATATCGCGCTGGTGCTGAACACGACCGAAGGGTCGCAAGCCGTTGAAGATAGCCGCGAAATTCGTGCGGTCGCCTTGAACGACAAAATCCCCTACTTCACCACCGCAGCCGCCGCACAGGCCGCTGTGATGGCGATGCAGGAACGCGCGAGCGGCGCAATCGACGTCCGCTCGCTACAGGGTTAAGGCCTAGCCAAACCGGTTCGGGTGGGTGTCCGGCTGTCTGCAATACCAGACCAGCAGGATAATCCACCCGATGATCGGGATCAGGCTTAGCAAGATCCACCAGCCCGATTTGTCGATATCATGCAGCCTGCGCGCGCTTAGCGCGAAGGACGGGATGATGGTCGCCAGCGCCCACAACCCGCCAAGGATGCCTGCGCTGGACGTGCCAAAGATGATCGCATCCAGAACACCAAGGGCGAGGCTGACCAGAATGTTGTCCAGCTGCCAGAACCAAAACTCACCCCGATTGCTGCGGCCGCTGAATTGCGTGTAGCGATTAAAGAACTGCTTGAACGCGTCGCTTAGGCCCGATTGGCGACGATAATCGCGCGCGCCCATGGCGGCTTGTCCGGCATGAGTTCCGGCGAGCGCAGGATGCACCGGCACGGCGGGGCGCGGCGGGGTTACGCCCTCAATATGGCGGTGCGCGGGTTCCCAGTTTTCCAGCGTATTGGTCCAGACCAGCGTATCAGGGCCGACGGTGCCATCCCGCACCAAAGCGACGAATTCGTCTTTTTCGATCGGCCCTGCCTCGGTCCCATCGTTTGCGTAATACCACTGTGCCATTGGCGAAATCCCTCATTTTATTATGCCTGCAAGCTGCCTTAAATCGCGCCGTGCTGTAAAGTGACGTAAAGGCGCAAAGCACGGCAAAGATGGACTTCTCTTTGCCCAACCGTCACAATCTGCCGGATCAAACGGGGGCCTTTTCATGTATCGCGCAGCTATTACCGGAACCGGGGTTTTCACCCCGTCCGAGGTTATCACCAACGCAGAACTTGTCACGGCGTTCAACGCCTATGCGGACAAGTATAACGCCGCCCACGCTGGCCAGATCGCGGCGGGCGATCTGCCAGCCAAGGCGCATTCGTCCGTTGATTTCATCGTTGCCGCGTCCGGGATCGAGCAGCGCCACGTGATCGACAAAACCGGCGTGCTGGACCCAGACCGCATGTATCCCCACCTGCGCGCCCGCACGGATGAAGAGCCGAGCCTGATGGCCGAAATCGGCGTTGATGCGATTAATACCGCGCTGGCGCAGGCTGGCATTAGCGCCGATCAAGTCGATCTGGTGATCTGCGCCGCATCGAACATCGAACGTGCCTACCCTGCCGTTGCTGTAGAGATTCAGCAGCTGATCGGTGCTGGCGGCTTTGCCTTTGACATGAACGTCGCCTGTTCGTCCGCGACCTTTGGCATCCAGACCGCCGCCGACATGATCCGCACCGGCTCTGTGCGCACCGCCGTTGTCGTGAACCCAGAGATCACCAGCGCGCATCTGGAATGGCGCGACCGGGATTGTCATTTCATCTTTGGCGACGTGGCCACGGCGACGGTTCTGCAACGCAGTGAGGATGCAAAAGGCGAACATTTCATCATCCGCTCGACCCGCTGTGCGACAGTGTTCAGCAATAACATCCGCAATAACGCTGGCTTTATGCGGATGGCGCGTGACCAGATGGAAGACCGCCGGGACATGCAGTTCATGCAAAACGGGCGCAAAGTGTTCAAAGAAGTGCTGCCGCTGGTCAGCCAGCACATGGCCGATCACATGGCAGATGAAGGCATCACCGCGGACGATCTAAAGCGCCTTTGGCTGCATCAGGCCAACAAGGCCATGAACGACTATATCGGCAAAAAGGTGCTTGGCCGCGAACCTGCGCCGAGCGAGCAGCCAAACATCCTGCAGGATTACGCGAACACGTCTTCTGCCGGGTCGATCATCGCATTCGCGCAGAACTCGGATGATCTAAAGCCGGGCGATTTAGGCATCATCTGCTCTTTTGGCGCGGGCTATTCCGTCGGCTCTGTGGTCGTCGAAAAGGCGTAAAGCGCGCCTTGGGCGGCGTCAGTAGGTGACGTCGCCTTCAAGGTGCAACTTCATACGCAGCAATACTTTTTGCAGCTGAGTCGTCTCGGCCAACAGACGCCGCGCCTCGTTCGCGCTGATCGTGCCGTCCTGAATGCTTTCGTGATATTCCGCCATCAGCTGCGCGAACCGCTGGCTAAGCTGCACGACGTCGGAATTGACGTTGCCAGACCCACTGCCTTCATCCTGCCCCAGCGAAAACGTCGCGCCGCGCAGTTCTGCGAGCGCGGCTGTGACATGAGGATGGCTTGCAGCCGCCTCTAACGCGGCCACGGCATCGACGGGCATGAAACGGCCGCTATGCTCGGCGTCCTCTGAATAATAACGGCCCAGCGTCGCCTTCGACTTGCCCGTCAGTTCGCACGCCGCAGTGATGCCCACATCCTTGACCAAAGCTTCGGTGTGCCGCTTAAGGTAGGTGTGAAAACGGGTCATCTGAGATCCTTCAAGGTCCGCCGCCACGTTACGGCGTTGCTGCAATTGCATAAGGCTAAGTTTGCGCAATGTCATGACCTTTTGATAGGCAAGATCGTCTTGCGTCCGAATGTGATGCCCGCGTATCAGGGCACCCATGGCAAAGCTCTATTTCAATTACTCCACCATGAACGCGGGCAAATCGACCGTGCTTCTTCAGGCCAGTCACAACTATGTCGAACGCGGGATGCAGACGTTTTTGCTGACGGCGCAATTGGACACGCGTGCTGGGCAAGGCCGCATCGCCAGCCGCATCGGCATTGGCCAAGCTGCTGAAACCTTTGCGCCGGGCGACAACCTGTTCGACATGCTGCAGCGCCGGATGGCGCAGGGTCCCTGCGCTTGCGTATTCATTGACGAGGCGCAGTTTCTGGAACCGGCCCAAGTCTGGCAGCTGGCCCGCGCGGTGGACGATCTGAACGTGCCGATCATGTGCTTTGGTCTACGCGTCGATTTCCAAGGAGAGCTGTTTCCCGGCTCTGCCACGTTGCTCGCGCTTGCTGACGACATGCGCGAAGTGCGCACGATCTGCCATTGCGGCCGCAAGGCAACGATGGTGGTGCGCAAAGACGCGGCGGGCAACGTAGTGCGCGCGGGTGATCAAGTGCAGGTTGGCGGCAATGACCGCTATGTATCGCTGTGCCGCCGCCATTGGCGCGCGGCGATGGAAGACGTGGAACCCGACCTGCTGCTTTGACGTTGAACCATTTGAAACGGCGCGTATTTGCGGCGTCAGAGGGTTCTATGTCCGACACCAAGTACACCGCCCCCCATATGATGCTGCATTGGCTGATCGCAGTTCTGGTCGCGATACAAATCGCCTTTGCCGGGGGGATGGAGGCAGCCTTTGATGCGAAATTCGAAGGCATCGAAATCGGCCTCGGTTGGAGCAGCGGCGCGATCTTTCACGCGATCCTTGGTGCCAGCATCGGTATCTTGATGGTCTGGCGACTCGGTTTGCGCCTAACGACCCAGATCCCGCCCCCGCCAGAGGCACCGCGCCTGATCCAAACCGTCAGCCGTATGACGCATTGGCTATTCTACGGCCTATTGATCGCGATGCCGTTCGCCGGGGCCGCAGCATGGTTCATCCCGTCCCAGATCGTCGGGACCGTCCATGCGACCGCCAGCAAGCTGCTTATCGCATTGATCATCCTGCACATCGCGGGCGCGGCCTATCACCAGTTTATCGCCGGTGACAGGTCCGTGCTACGCCGCATGCTCGCCCGCTAGGCCGTCCAAAGCGCTTGGCGCAGCGGCTGCCCTTCGTCCCATGCGATGATGTTATCCAGCGCCATCTGCCCCATCGCCTCGCGCACCTCGAGCGCGGCAGTGCCAAGGTGCGGCAGCAGCACAGCGTTTTCCAGCGCCATCAGGCTGGCAGGCACCGCAGGTTCGCCATCATAGACGTCAAGCCCGGCGCGGATGCGGCCCGACTTCAACTCGGCGATCAGGGCGCTTTGATCCACCACATCGCCCCGCGCTACGTTGACGAAAACCGCGCCGTCATTCAGTTGCGCCAGCGCTTCGGCGTCAATCAGATGCGCATTGCTGCCGCCCCCAGGCACCGTCACGACAACGATGTCCGCTTGGCTCATCAGGCTGTGCAAATCCTCGACTTGGCGCGCCGGGACGTCGACCTCTTTGGGCGAGCGGTTGAAATAAATGACCGGCATATCAAAGCCGTAGTGGCCCCGGCGCGCAACGGCTTGCCCGATCCGGCCCATACCGATGATGCCAAGCCGCTTGCCCGTCACATGCGCGCCCAGCATCTGCGTCGGATGCCAGCCGGTCCATGCGCCGGCCCGGACCAACCGCTCGCCCTCGCCCGCGCGGCGGCTCGCCATCAGAATCAGCGTCAGCGCGATATCCGCCGTCGCATCGGTGACAACATCGGGCGTGTTCGACACATGGATGCCAGCGGCCTGCGCCGCCGCAATGTCGATATGGTTAAAACCTACGCCAAAGCTGCCGATCATGCCGCAGCGCTTGTGCGGCACAGCAAAGGCCATGTCGCTAAAGCTATCGCCAAGCGTACACAGGATTGCGTCATAGTCCTGAAGCGCGGCACCAGCCTCTGCCACGCTTAGACCTGCAGTCCGGTCCAGCACGGTGACGTCAAACCGGGCCTGCGCCGCGGCGATTGTGGCGGCGGGAAAGGCCCGCGTCAGCAGAAGTTTCTTCAATGTAGGCGTCCTCCTAAAGGTACGTCTTGGTCAGGGGCAATCAGCACAACCGCGCCGTCTGCATCAGGCATGCCAAGCACCAGCACCTCTGACATAAACTTACCGATCTGCCGCGGTGGAAAGTTCACGACTGCGCAGACCATGCGCCCGATCAGCGCCTCTGGCGTGTAATGAACGGTCAGCTGCGCGCTGGTTTTGCGGGTGCCTATGTCCGGGCCAAAGTCGATCCACAGCTTGATCGCTGGCTTGCGCGCCTCGGGATAAGCCTCTGCCTGTGTGACACGGCCAACGCGGATATCGACGGCGGCGAAATCGTCAAAGGTAATGTCAGCCACGCGACAATTCCTCGCTCCGCGCGGCTGCCGCCGCAACCGCCCGCGCCATCAACTTTGGCAAGCCGTTTTCGCCGTCCATCAACACCTCTAGCGCGGCTTGCGTCGTGCCATTCGGGCTGGTCACATTGCGCCGCAGCTGCGCCGGATCCTCAGCGCTGTCTTCGGCCAGCTGCCCAGCACCGCCGACTGTCGCCTTGGCCAGCGCCATGGCAAGATCGGGCGCAAGGCCCTGCGCCACCCCAGCGGCAGCCAGTGTTTCGATCAGGTGAAAGACATAGGCCGGACCCGACCCGCTGACGGCGGTGACGGCGTCCATCTGCGATTCATGATCAAGGCGCACGGTCTGCCCTACGGCCCCCATCAGCGCCTCAGCCAAGGCGATATGATCTGCGCTTGCTGCGGCGTTACCAATCAAAGCCGAAATGCCGCGCCCGATGGCTGCCGGTGTATTCGGCATGGTGCGCACGATCGGCGTGGCCGCGCCAAAAGCGGCCTCGAACCGGGCCAGCGGCGTGCCGGCCGCGACGGACACGAACAACGTCTCGCCCCCGCCCAGCGCCTGCATCGACGGCAGCGCATCGCCCATCATCTGCGGCTTGACCGCAACCAAGGCGACCGCAGGATCGTCTGGCAGGCCCGCATTGATATGAACGCCCGTCTTTTGCAGCCAGTCGCTTGGCGCCGGATCAAGCACCCAGACCGATGCCGCGGGCAAACCGCCCTTCAGCCAGCCGTCCAGCAAGGCAGAGCCCATCTTACCGCAGCCCAGCAGCACCAGCCCGCGGCGCGCCACATCATCCATGTTCATCGCAAATCCCCTCGACTTTTCGCAAGACTAGGCAGCCGGATAAGCGGGCACAACATCTTGTGCCACGCAGCCGTCGCCTTCGCGCTGAAAATATTAAGGCCGCGGCCCGCGTCAAAGCCCGGCCCTACCTTCTTCTGGTTGAAAATACCTCGGGGGTGCGGGGGCTGGCCCCCGCTTATGCCGCGTCAGGCGCGCCCGTAAGCCTCGCCAATGGCAATGCGAATGGCCTCGGCCGGTGTGCGCTCTGCCCAAGTGACCAGCTGCAGCGCGGGGTAATAGCGCTCGCAGCTGCTGACGGCCGTGTGGATCATGGTGTCGATCTGCTCTGGGCTTGCGACCTGCTCGCCTGCCAGCACAAGGCCGTAGCGGTAGACCATCATCTTTTGCTCTGGCCACCAGGTAAAAGTGCCCGCCCAGCTGTCGTCGTTGATCGTGTTCAGCGCTTCGTACAGCGCCTGCGTGCGGTGGGCTGGCGGCTCCATCTCGAAGGTGCAGATCAGGCGCAGCGTCTCGTCGCGGTCGGACCAAGACAGGGTGATCGCATAGGTGCGCCACTGTCCTTCGACTTGCATCGCGATCTGGTTGTCTGCAATGCGGTCAAATTCCCACGCATGGTGCTCTGCCAGCGACTCCACCAGATCGATGGGGTGCAGATCTTCGGTCTCGAAATAATGCTCAGTCAGTGCCATCGTCTCTGCCTCACTCTCATGTGCCAGGATCAAAGCGTGTCCCCAGCACTATGTCACTGCTCTAGTGACGGTATGGTTCTTGTTTGTCCCCTACGACATATGGTGCGGCCAAGGCGCAGCCCTGTAAAGACGGTTTATGGGGATAACTACCTGTTTCGCGCTTTTTCGCGCTGTTATGCACAAGATATCGCGATTTCAGCGCCAAATCCACTGGTCATCATGCGCTTCACCGCAATGTGCGAGCCAACCGGCAAGGGTCCGCCCATAGGCGGGAAGTGACGCACAAACGAAAGCCCCCCGCGCACGGGGCACGGGGGGCTTCGTATTCAATCTGCTCAATTGCAGATCTAAGCAGCTTACTCAGCTGGCAGCATCACGGTGTCGATGACGTGGACGACGCCGTTCGACTGGAACACGTCGGCTTGGGTCACGGTCGCAACTTGGCCGCGCTCGTCGGTCAGTGTGATCATCGTGTTGTCGCCTTCGCCGGACTTTTCGACGTTCAGGACACAGCCGCCAACGGTGGTGACAGGGTGCATGCCGCCATCATTTTCGATCATACCCATGATCGCGGTCGAGTTCGCGTCAGCCGCAACGACGTGGCAGGCCAGAATTTCGGCCAGCGCAGCTTGGTTTTCAGGCTTCAGCAACTCTGCAACCTGGTTTTGGTCCAGCTTTGCGAATGCGTCGTTGGTTGGTGCGAAAACGGTGAACGGGCCTTCGCCGGACAGCGTGTCAACCAGACCAGCGGCCTGCACGGCTGCGACCAGCGTGGTCAGGTTTTCGGCGTTGGACGCGTTCTGAACGATTGTCATGTCGGGCAGCATCTCTGCGCCGCCAACCATTGGGTTGCCGTCAGCGCTCATGTGGGATTCTGCGACTGCAGCGCCCGTGGTCAGGGCAAACACAGCAGCGGCGGTCATCATTTTGGACTTCATCGACATGAGTTACTCTTTCTAAACAATGCAGCCCGTTGTGGCCTGCGATGTCTAAGAAACGATTGCCCGTTCAGATTAGTTTCGCCCGATCACAAACTTTATTCACAAGCGCCGGGATGCCAGCCAATCAGGCAGATCAGCGATGCTGTTCAGGACAACGTCCGCCTGCGGCGTCAGATCATCAAAGGACGCAGGCCCGGTCAGCACGCCGATACACACCATCCCCGCCGCCTGCCCCGCCGCAAGGTCATGGGTGCTATCACCAATCATAGCGCAATGCGCGGGATCCAGCCCCGTTGCTTTGCAAAAGGCCAGCAATTGCCCCGGCGCGGGCTTGGCCCCGAAGCCACTGTCATAGCCCGCAACAAAAGCCATTTCGTCCACGATCAAGGCGTCTTCCAGATGACGCATCGCAGGAGACTCTGCATCATTGGTCACGACGCCAAGCGTATGCCCCTGCGCGCGCAGCTGCGCCATCAGCACTTGTAAATCAGCCGCAGGCACTTGTGGCACCCCGGCCGATATTTCATTCATCCGGTCCGTCAGCGCCTGCAGGTCAGTTTGCGCAGTCAGACCAGCGATGACTTCGGCCACGACAAAGGTCGGCTCTGCAATCACCACGCTGCCGGGGTGGAACCTGTTGTGTGTCAAATCATAGCCCAAGGCCTGCGCAAGGCTGGTAATAAGAGCCGGATCACCGCCTGCCTCTGCCACCAAAAGCGTGCGCACAACAGCGCCCCAGGTTGCGTTGAAATCAAACAGCGTGCCGTCTTTGTCGAAAATCAGCCCCTTGATCGGGCCTTTAGGCTGCACGCTTATGTCCAATGGATTTGCTCTGCGCCCGGCAGGGCATAGCGCGCCTGCAATGGGGCGTCATAGGGCAACGCGCGCGCATCGCAAAAGGCCATGACCCAATCATCACGCTGCGTCAAAAAATCCAGAACAGACGCCAGAAACGATGGGTCCGTTGCGCCGCGGCGCATGTCGTCAGGTGACAAACCGCTGGCCCCCATAAAGGCACCTGACAATTCTTCGTCGGCCGCCACATGGCCCAGCGCCTGAAGCGCGAGGACCTCTGCATATTCGGGAGTCATCCGTGATCCTTTACGAAGGTGAACACTTTTTTAATCAATCAGCGTCAAAGTGGTGGGGCGATGGTGAAACCGTCAGATACGGATTGCAAGATGTCCGGCAAAATATTGATCGTCGACAGTGTCTCGACCAACCGCATTGTCCTACGGGTCAAGATGCTTGCCGCGAAGTATGATGTAGAAGCCGTTGCAACCTGTGACGAAGCTATGGTGCGAATCGCATCGGCTCCGCCTGATCTGGTGCTGATTAACCTGACAGATCCGACAGAAGACGGACATGACTTTTGCCGCACCCTCCGCGGCGATCCAGCGACCTGCCATATCGCGATTATTTCGGTCGGGGCCACGGATACCAGTACAGCGCGCTTTGGGGCGCTTGACGCAGGGGCCGACGACGTCCTGCCCCGCCCCATTAGCGATACCTTGCTTTTGGCCCGGGTCCGCAGCCTGATGCGCCGCCGCAACCTATCAAGAGAGTTGCAAATGCGCGACGGCACCAATCGCAACTTTGGGCTAGAGGAAACGCGCGCCCCCCGGATTGCCCCCGCGCGCATCACCCTTCTGTCCGACTGCCTTAACGCAGCAAAAAGTATGCAAGCGCAGCTTCAAGCCGGACTGAACCAGCGCATTCGGGTCACAAACTCTGATTGCGCCCTGATCGACGATGACAGCGTCGGCAAAACCGACTTGTTCGTGATCGATGGCAGCACGGCCCAGCTGTCTGCGGGACAGCTATTCCGCCTTGTCGCGGACCTGCGCGCACGCGAATCCACGCGCTTATCGGCCCAGCTGATTCTGTTGCCGCGCAAACATACGGAAACCGCGGCGATGCTGCTTGATCTGGGTGCGGACGATCTGATCTTGGGCGATGTCACTGCCGACGAACTGACGCTTCGGGTGCGATCCTTGCTGCGGCACAAGTTTAATCAGGATCGGTTGCGCGAAACGCTGCGCGACGGATTTAATGCGGCCATGACCGACCCGCTGACGGGACTGTATAACCGCCGATATGCCGAAACCCATTTGCGCCACATCGCGGAAAAGGCGCATGCGACGGGGTGCCAATACGGGTTGATGATGATCGATATCGATCACTTCAAACGGATCAATGATGGCTTTGGCCATGCCGCTGGTGACCGGGTGCTTTGCGGACTTGCTGATCGCCTGCGCCAGAACTTCCGCCCAGAAGACCTAGTCGCGCGTATCGGCGGAGAAGAGTTCCTGATCGCCATGCCACGCACCACCTTGGAAGAGGTGAAAGCCGCAGCGCAGCGTTTGCGGCGTCTGGTAAACATCCGGCCCTTTCCCATTGGCGACGGCAAAAGCGATCTGCATGTCACGATTTCGGTTGGGGTCGCGATTGATTCGCAAAACCCAGACGAGATGACGAGCCTTGGTGATCTGTTCGAAAGGGCCGATGCCGCGCTTTATGTCGCCAAAGCAAATGGGCGGGACGCCATTTCGGTGAGCCAGACAGCTGCTTAGCGGCGCGTTCGGATGCGGCAAGCCATCTTATCGCCCTGTTAAAAAATGGCGCACCGTTCATCAACGGTGCGCCATTATCGTATCAAAATCCGTTGAAACTCACCCGAACGCAATATCAAGCCAATCGGCTAAGTGATAACTCACTTTTCGGGCCGGCGGCCCTCGCCCTGCTGCAAACGGCCCGCAAGCCCAAGGCGGTCTGCGGGGGACATGGCGTCGATACGGTCGGCCAGCACGCTGGCTGCGATATCCTGCACTTTCGCGGCTCGGCCGATTGGCCGCGCCAAAGTTGCACGTAATGCGTCAGGATCATACGGATCGGCGGACAGGGCAGTGACCAGATCAGCCAGATCATCCGCCCGCGCCCGGCGCGGCGGCATTTCGGGGCGCTGTTTTAGCGCATCACGGATCGCAAGCCGGTCCTCTGGCAGCAGCGCGCGGGCAACAGGGCCGAGGCTCATGTCAAAATCGCGCGGCGGCTTTCCATCGTGGCCCCGCACGGTAAATCCAAGCGCCAGCCCGGCGACGGCCAAGTTAACCGCCAAAGACAGTGCCAGTGCGATCCGCATGATACGCGTGCGGCGCGAGGGGGGAAACGGATCAGCCATCGGTAGGGTCCTCGAACAACATAAGGTCGGTTTCAGGCAGGAAAGTCACAGATTGGGTCGTGCCAATCATCGTGGCGGCAAAGCTTTCGACCCCGGCGGGCGGCGCAACACCGACCCATAGGCCGGTCAGACCCGCAGCCAGGACACCGCTCCACGCAGGCCAGCCGCCAATCAGATCCCGCAGCCAGCCGATGCGCGACGCGCGCTGCTGCGGCTTAATCGTGCCGGGGGCTGGCTGCAGTGCACCGGCATCCGCCAGCACCCGCGCCATCAAATCGTCCGATGCGGGCACCGCCGTGCGCTGCGCCGCGTTCAGCAATTGGTCCAGATCGTTCATGTCCCGTTCAGTCATCATCATACCCCAAAGCTTCGCGTTGATCTGCCAAGGCCGCTGACAGCGCTCTTTTCCCTCGCGCCGTCAAGCTTTCAACAGCCCGCGGCGAAATATCCATAATCGCGGCAATTTCAGGGTTTGATAGCCCCTCTAGGTGCCGCAGTGCGACCGCTTGCGCCTGCCGGTCTGGCAATTGCGCCAAAGCATCCGACAAGGCGCGCAAACGTGATTCGTCCTGAATGACCGCCGCTGCGCCCGGCGCTGTATCAGCCGGCTCTGCGATCTGGTCCAGACCGACACCGCCGCGTTTTCGCCGCCGAAGCCGATCTGTGCATAGGTTTGCGACCACGCGGTACAGCCATGTGCTGACCTGCGCTTCGCCTTGACGCCAATCCGGCGCGATCTTCCACAGGCGCATCATCGCCTCTTGGGCGACGTCTTCTGCCTCGGCCCGGTCTTGCAACATCCGCACAGCCTGCCCCATGACGCGGGGCAATAGGCGCGCAGATAGATCACGCGCCGCCGCAGGATCGCCGTTGGCATAGGCCACCAGAAGGGCAGAGTCCGGGATTTGGTCCACGTCTGATGACAAGTCGATCATATCCCGCATAACTTACGCCGTTCGTAAAGGGGTCGCAACGGCCGGGGGCGATGCACCACCCCGGCCGTTGCCGTTCAGTTTAGCCGCGCTGCTTGCGGCCTTTGCCGTCACGCTCGCCATGGCCTTCGCGGTCACCATGACCGCGGCCCATACGGTCACCCGCGGCGGCGAATTCGTCCGCGTCCACGGTGCCGTCGTCATTGGCATCCATGCGCTCGAACATCTTCTCCATCCGGTCGCCTTTTGGGCCCATCTCTTCGGCTTGCAGTAGGCCGTCACCGTTTTCGTCGTGCTGTTCGATCATCTTGGCCGTGCGCTCTGCCCGGCGTTGATCGGCTTGCGCGGTCAGCTCTTCTGCGGACAGGCCGCCGTCGCCGTTCGTGTCAGCAGCGGCGAAACGTGCCGCGCCTTGCGCTTGCAGTTCTTCCAGTGTCAGCGCGCCGTTGCCGTCCGCATCCAGCGTGGCAAAGTCAGGGCGCTCTGGCCGGTCGGGGCGATCTGCAGGTGCAGTTGTTTCGGTCCCAGTCGCGTCAGCGGTTTGCGCCCCGGCAACACCAGACAGCGTCAAGCCAGCCAACAGAGCCGTCATCATCAAAGTGGTTTTCATTTTGCATCGTCCTTGTGTTTTCTACGTCGCGGCGACCTTGTCTGGCCGTCGATGCAGGTAATACGCAGCCCGCGATAACTTCCGTCGCACAGCGCGCACTTTTTCTGCAGACCCCGCGACCATTGGACACAAAGGAGCCTGCGCCCCTTTCAATTTACACGCATTCGGTGCAACCAAGACAGCGAAGGAGCCACCATGTCCAACACCGATCCAGTGCAGAGCGCGCCAGAGCAGACCGTGACAGAGCGGGATACAAAGAACGCCATGTGGCGCGGCTTTTGCCGGCGCTGCCCGAACTGCGGCGAAGGCCATATGTTCACTGGGTTCCTAAAGGTCGTGGATCGCTGCCCTGTGTGTCACGAAAATCTGTCGGGCCACCGCGCGGATGATGGCCCTGCCTATCTGACAATCCTGATTGTCGGGCATCTGCTTGCGCCGATCCTGATCTACAGCTTTGTTGAATTCCGCCCTGACCCCCTGCTGCTGGCGACGATCTTTACCGTTGGCACAGTGGCGCTGTCCTTGTTCCTGCTGCCGCGCCTGAAGGGGCTGGTTGTCGGAATCCAATGGGCAAACCGGATGCATGGCTTTGGCAACGCAAACTGATAAATCCGCCCTGCGCGACGCCGCCACGATCATCGTGTTGCGGCGCGGCGATACGCCGTCAGTCCTGATGGGCCAACGCGTCGCTTCGGCTGCTTTTATGCCCAGCAAGTTCGTTTTTCCGGGCGGCGCTGTGGATTTGGTTGACCATGACGTGCCTGTGCAGGGTTTGCCTGCGGGCCAAGCCGCATCACTGCAAGCCGACAGCCAGCTGCCCCCCGCCGCACTGGCCGCCGCCGCAATCAGAGAGTTGTGGGAAGAGACAGGCCATATTATCGGCGCGCCCGGCGACTGGCCCGATGCACCGCAGGGCTGGCGCGGTTATGCTGCGACAGGCCATGTGCCCGATGCCACCAACCTGCGCTATTTCTTTCGCGCGATCACACCGCAGGGCCGGCCCCGCCGCTTTGACGCGCGCTTCTTTCTGGCCGACGCAAGCGATCTGATCACCGACCCCGATGATTTCACCCGGGCCGAGGATGAGCTGTCATTGTTGCAATGGGTGCCGCTGGCGCAGGCCCGGACCTTTGATCTGCCCTTCATCACCGAAGTCGTCTTGGCCGAATTGGTCGCCCATCTTGCCGATCCGGACGCGCCCCTGTCTGTTCCGTTCTTTCGCAACGATGACGAGGCGCATCTGGTCACGCGGCTGGCAGGTGCACGGCTGATCTAACGCAGGGTCAGTTGACCGCGTCGAGGTCCTGCTGTTCCAGCGCTGCGTTCAGGTCCGTATCCGTCAGCGGATCGTCCAGCGCCTCTTGCGGCACGGGGTTACGGCGGACGGTTGGATCGCAGGCGGTCATCGGGCTGTTCACATCGCGGATGATGAAACCACCGCGCGCGCGGCATTCCTCGAACGGCATCGACGATCCGATGACCATAAATTCGCGAAACGCGGTATTCGTGCCGACGGTATCGCCGCCGCCTGAAAGCGCGCCCGTGCCAGCGCAGCCTGCCAAAAGGGCCAATGCCCCCAGTCCCAGAACCATCTTCATTGCGGCACCTCCACCAATTTGGCCAGATCGTAGCCATTGAATTCTAGCACATCCCGCGCGGCGCGCATCCGGTCAGCGGGGATTTTTGGATCGCGGTTCAAAATCCAACCTGCCCGTCCATTCGGTGTGCCGACGACTGCGGTGCGATAGCCTTCGTCGATCCACAGCACCCAATAGTCGGATGGAAAGGGGATCGTGTCAAAGCTAACCTTAAGCCGCCCCGGCCCGGTCACATCGGCGCGGCCCTTGATCGTGCTGCGCACCGTGCCGTCCAATTCCCGGCAGGTGTTCAACACCGACAACCCGCCATCGGGCAAGGCTGCGTATTCAGCCGTGACCCCTGCGCAACCTGTCTCGAATGGGACGGGAAAGCGGGCGATTTCATACCATTTACCCGCATAGCGTTCAGCGCTGAAGTTCAGGGCAGAGCCGATGGGCACGCTGCGATCGCGGTAGACCTCGAACAACTGGCCGACCGGCTCATCCGGCAGCGGTTTGGCGCAAGCGGCCAGCAGCAACAATAAGGCAAGGCGTTTCATGATGGTGGCTGTCCCAGTGGTGGCGCTGCGGCATAGGCGTTGGCGGTCATAGCAGGCGGCAAGCACCCTTCATGCGGTGATCGCGACGTTGTGCGATTCCCGCATTAAGGGCAAGGTCCGCTTGCTGGGCGGCTGGTTGTTGCCGATCAGTACGGGGCCGCATGCGCCTTATGCGCGGCCGAGATATCCTCGAGCACCGCATCAGACAGCACGACATCGCGGCCCGACAGGATCTGCGCCAACTGGTCCGCCGTGGTCGCGCCAAAGATCGCGCTGACCGCAAAGGGCCGCGTCGACTGCCACGCCATCGCCATATGGATCGGGTCGAGCCCGTGCTTGGCTGCAATATCCAGATAGGCCTGCGTCGCGGCAAAGGCTTGGTCGGTCTTGCGCCCGCCCAGATCGCCGTTCAGCGACATGCGGCTTGCGTCTGGCACGGCACCGTTCTGATATTTGCCCGTCAGCAGACCCGCCGCGAGGGGAGAGTAGGACAGCAGCGTCACATCTTCATTCACCATGGTTTCCGACAGGTCGGTGTCGATGTGGCGGCACAGCAGCGAATATTCATTCTGGATCGCGGCCATGCGCGGCAGGCCGTGCTGCTCTGCTAGATCGCACCATTTGGTCGTGCCCCATGCCGTTTCATTTGACAGGCCAACGGCGCGAATTTTGCCTGCCTTGACGGCGCGGTCCAGCGCGGACAGCACGTCATGCATGTGGTCCAGCGTCTTGGCGCGGTCCTGACCTGATGGATCATAGGCCCAGTTCTGGCGGAACGACCACGTGCCCCGGTCCGGCCAGTGCAGCTGATACAGGTCAATCACGTCGGTTTTCAGCCGCGCCAGCGACGCATCAATCGTGCCTTCGATATTCGTGCCGTCATAGCCTGCGCCATCGCGCGTCCAACCGGGGTTCGGGCCAGCGACTTTGGTCGCCAGCACCCAGTCATTGCGGCGGCCCGACTTTTCAAACCACGCGCCCAAGAATTCCTCTGACCGGCCGACGGTTTCTTTGGACACCGGGTTCACCGGATACATTTCCGCGCAATCCATAAAATTCAGCCCCGCATCCAGCGCCATATCGATCTGGCGGTGGGCGTCATCCATCGGGGTTTGGTTGCCGAAGGTCATCGTGCCAAGGCACCAATCGGTGACAGAAATATCGGTGCGGCCAAGGGTCAGGGTTTTCATCAAAGGCGTCCTTTTGCTGTTGCGCCCGACCTAGCCCGATGCAGCGCCAAAGGCAAAGCGCCAATGATAAAACGCCCGGTTCTTCCCATAACCCTGCCCTTCCCATACCGTAGCCCCGGCGCTAGAAGGGCGGCTAAGCAACAGAAAGTCCCACACACATGGCCCGTCACCTGATCACCTCTGCCATTCCCTACATTAACGGGATCAAGCATTTGGGAAACCTTGTCGGGTCCCAGCTGCCAGCTGACCTGTTTGCCCGCTACCTGCGCGGACGCGGTCACGAGGTGCTGTTTCTATGTGCCACAGACGAACACGGCACCCCGGCCGAACTGGCCGCAGCCAAAGCAGGCAAGCCCGTCGCGGATTACTGCGCCGAGATGCACGATGTGCAGGCCAAAATCGCCGACGGCTTTGGGCTGTCGTTTGACCACTTTGGCCGGTCTTCCAGTGCGCAGAACCGCAAGCTGACGCAGGCCTTTGCTGGCCGCTTGCACGATCAGGGCCTGATCCGCGAAGTGACCGAAGAGCAGGTCTATTCCGTCACCGACGGCCGTTTTCTGCCTGACCGCTATATCGAGGGCACCTGCCCCAACTGCGGGTTCGAGGATGCGCGCGGCGATCAATGCGACAACTGCACAAAGCAGCTGGATCCGACCGATCTGATCAACCCCCGCTCCACCATTTCCGGCGCGACGGACCTAGAGGTGCGCACGACCAAGCACCTGTATCTGGAACAGTCCAAGCTTAAGGGCCAGCTGGCCGACTGGATCGACAGCAAGGGCGATTGGCCGATCCTGACGACCTCGATTGCGAAAAAGTGGCTGACCGACGGCGACGGCCTGCAAGACCGTGGCATCACCCGCGATCTGGATTGGGGCATCCCCGTCAAGGATGGCGACAAGGACTGGCCGGGGATGGAAGGCAAAGTCTTTTACGTCTGGTTCGACGCGCCAATCGAATACATCGCCTGCGCACAGGAATGGGTCGATGCGGGCAAAGGCAGCGATTGGGAAAGCTGGTGGCGCACCGACAAAGGCGCGGCCGACGTGCGCTATACCCAGTTCATGGGCAAGGATAACGTGCCCTTCCACACCCTGTCGTTCCCGGCGACCATCATGGGCGCGGACGACAACTGGAAGCTGGTCGATTACATCAAGTCGTTCAACTACCTGAACTACGACGGCGGCCAGTTCAGCACCTCGCGCGGGCGCGGTGTGTTCATGGACCAAGCGCTGGAAATTCTGCCCGCCGACTACTGGCGCTGGTGGCTGCTGTCCCACGCCCCGGAATCGTCGGACGCCGAATTCACATGGGACACGTTCACGCAGGACGTGAACAAGGACCTTTCCGACGTTCTGGGCAACTTTGTCAGCCGGATCACGAAATTCTGCCGTTCCAAGTTTGGCGACGCGGTGCCGACAGGCGGCACAGAAGGTCCGGCAGAGGCCGCGCTAATCGAGGAACTGACCCGCCGCCTGAAAGCCTATGAAGGGCACATGGACGCGATCGAGGTCCGCAAAGCCGCAGCCGAACTGCGCGCGATCTGGGTCGCGGGCAACGAATACCTGCAGGCCACCGCACCTTGGACCACGTTCAAGACCGATCCGGAACAGGCCGCGTGCCAAGTCCGCATGGGTCTGAACCTGATCCGCCTTTACGCGATCCTGTCCGCGCCCTTTATCCCTGACGCGGCTAAGACGATGCTGGCAGCTGTCCGCTCTGACGACGCGGATTGGCCCGCCGATATCGCCGCAGCCCTGCACACCCTGCCCGCTGGTCACGCCTTTGACGTGCCTGAAAATCTGTTCCGCAAGATCACAGAGGCAGAGCGTGACGACTGGTCCGAACGCTTTGCCGGGGTGCGGACCTAACCGGTAGTTAACCCCCGGCAAAGGGCGCTATCAGGGGCGTGATATTGGATAACGCTGCATTCGTGCTATGTAGCGGCCAAATCATTCCCAGCTGGAAAGTCTGATATGCGCCCTTTTGCCATCGCCGCCGCCTTGATCGCCGTCGCCTCTACCGCCGGAGCTGCCACCTGCGGCAATGACTCTGGCGGGTTCAATGCCTGGAAGCAGCAATTCGCCACCGAAGCCGCCGCCCAAGGCGTCGGTGATCGCGGATTGTCCGCGCTGGCGGCCACGCAATATGCAACCCGCACGATCAGCGCGGACCGCAACCAGAAGTCGTTCAAATACAGCCTTGATGAATTCCTGCGCATTCGCGGCGCGGACACGATCGTATCGCAAGGCCGTAAAAAGATCGCCAACAACCCCAACTTCTTTTCGGGACTCGAGGATCGCTACGGCGTGCCCGCATCCATCATTGTGACGATCTGGGGCATGGAGACGGGTTTCGGTAACTTTATGGGCGACAGCAACGTGCTGTCCGCCATCTCGACGCTTGCCTATGACTGCCGCCGCAGCGATTTCTTTACCCCGCACGCACTGGCCGCATTGCAGCTGGTTGACCGTGGCAGCCTGTCCTCCGGCACCATCGGCGCAATGCACGGCGAAGTCGGCCATACGCAGTTCCTGCCCGGCAACGTGTCGCGCTACGGTGTTGACGCAGACGGCAACGGCGTCGTCGACCTGACGAACCAGTCCGATTCCCTCGCGTCCACCGCGAACTTTCTGGCGCAAAAGGGCTGGCAGCGCGGCGCAGGCTTTCAAGAAGGCCAGCCGAACTTTGCAATCATTCAGCAGTGGAATGCTGCCGGCGTCTATCAAAAAGCCATCGCCCGGATGGCCGGCCAGATTGACGGCTAAGCGCAGCATTTAGGTGATAAAAAGGGGCGCAGGATCAAACCTGCGCCCCTTTGTCTGTGGTGCCCCCGGCCGGACCCATGAAACTTTCATAAAAGGCATATTTTGTTGACATTAAAGACGATCCTCACTCAAAAACGGTACAGGATTATAACATAAACGGTACAAGATGGCCTTTGCACACTACCTCAAGCGCACTACAGCCAGAGGCTCGTATAGCTACCGTCGCTCCATCCCAGAGGATTGTAGAGGCCACTGGGGGCAGAGAGAATACAAGACCTCTCTCAAGACCAAGAAACACTCAGAAGCCCTTGGCAAGGCCGCTATCATCAACGCAGGTTTTGAGGAACGAGTCAGACAGATCAGGGTGCTAAACGAACGGGGATTTTTGCCGTCACATCTGCTTCTGGAAGAAGCCAAACAAATTCTTAGGGATGCTGGCGTTCACCCTCAACAATTTCCGACAACAAAGGCCGAAGCGGACAAGTTTTTTTCCGATCAGCTTGAATGGTCCGAGAGATATACGGCCTCTATCCCAGAAGAAAAGTAACCGCTCCGTTGGGACCGCCTGCCTGATTTCCTGATGATTTGCTAAGATACGTGCTTAACGACGTCGTTAGCGACGTGTCTTAGGTGGAGATCGGCGATGCGTGGTGAGATACTTGGGTTTGAA